>ENA-ORBV01000005-ORBV01000005.1-microbial-mat-metagenome-genome-assembly--contig:-NODE-5-length-539261-cov-8.646130_pt1 | contig 539261 bp, 405 predicted proteins | sample MGYA00237777_ERZ505514 | MGnify/ENA primary metagenome ERZ505514 (study PRJEB26160, sample SAMN06269048) | microbial mat metagenome | isolation source: Oligotrophic lake microbial mat | place...
CTGAACGTGCTTTCGAAGACGAACATGAACTGGGACGGCATCAAGGCCTTGAGCGCGGGCGGCGTAAACTGGAGTGATATCGGAGTGCTCTCGAAACAGGGAGTGAACTGGTCTGATATTAATACGCTGTCGAAAGCGGGAATCAATTGGACGGACCTTCAGGTGATGAGCGTGAAGGGGTTGAACTGGGAAGACCTCGACCGGATGACGAACGCTGGCGTGAACTGGAATGATCTGGATGTGCTTGCGGGCTCGAGCGTGAACTGGTCGGGAATCAAAGCGATGTCTGACGGCGGGGTGAACTGGAATGATATCGGCGCGTTGTCAAAGGCGGGCGTGAACTGGTCGGATATCAATGCTCTGTCGAAATCAGGCGTGAACTGGTCTGATCTATCGCGTCTCAGCGTGACGGGCCTGAACTGGGACGACCTGGACCGTATGACGAGTGCGGGCGTGAACTGGAATGATCTGAACGTGCTTTCGAAGACGAACATGAACTGGGACGGCATCAAGGCCTTGAGCGCGGGCGGCGTAAACTGGAGTGACATCGGAGTGCTCTCGAAACAGGGAGTCAATTGGAGTGATATTAACGCTCTTTCGGATGCAGGTATCAACTGGTCTGACATCGAAGTCTTGTCGGAAAAAGGTCTGAACTGGGACGATCTTGATCGCCTGACCAACGCGGGAATCAACTGGGATGACATGGACGTTCTTTCGACGACCGGCGTGAACTGGTCGGGAATGAAGGCATTGTCTGACGGCGGGGTGAACTGGAACGATATCGGAGTGCTGTCGAAGGCAGGCGTGAACTGGAGTGACATTAATGCGCTGTCGGATGCGGGCATCAACTGGTCAGACCTCGAAGTGCTGACGGAAAAAGGCGTGAACTGGGAAGATCTTGACCGGATGACGAACGCGGGCGTGAACTGGAATGACATTAATGCCCTGAGTAAAACGAATGTGAACTGGGACGGAATCAAGTCGGTATCGGTCGGCGGCGTGAACTGGACGGATATCGGAGTACTCTCGAAAGCAGGCGTGAACTGGGGCGACATCAACGTTCTTTCGAAAGCAGGCGTGAACTGGTCGGATCTGGAAGTGCTTTCTGAAAAAGGCCTGAACTGGGAAGACCTTGACCGGATGACGAACGCGGGCGTGAACTGGGACGACCTGGATGTGCTCTCGCGCGCGAACATGAACTGGTCCGGTATCAGGGCGCTTTCAGACGGGGGCGTGAACTGGAGTGACATCAGCGCGCTGTCGAAATCGGGCGTGAACTGGGCGGATATCAATGCTCTCTCCACGACGGGTATCAACTGGTCTGACCTTGAAGTTCTGAGCACGACGGGCCTGAACTGGGACGATCTTGACCGGATGACGAACGCGGGCGTGAACTGGGACGACCTGGATGTCCTCTCGCGCGCAAGCGTGAACTGGTCTGGCATCAAGACGGTCAGTGAAGCCGGAGTGAACTGGAGTGATATTGGAACGCTGTCGAAAGCGGGCGTGAACTGGACGGACATCAACGCGCTGTCGAAAGCGGGCGTGAACTGGTCGGATATCGAAGTGCTTTCTGAAAAGGGTATGAACTGGGAAGACCTCGACCGGATGACGAATGCGGGCGTGAACTGGAATGACATCAATGTCCTCAGTAAGACGAATGTAAACTGGGACGGGATCAAAGCGGTGTCTGCGGGCGGCGTGAACTGGAGTGATATCGGAGCGTTGTCGAAAGCTGGAGTGAACTGGACGGATATCAACGCGCTGTCGAAAGCCGGAATCAACTGGACGGACCTTCAGGTCATGAGCGTGAAGGGCCTGAACTGGGAAGACCTCGACCGGATGACGAATGCTGGCGTGAACTGGAACGATCTGGATGTGCTGAGCAGAACAAACATGAACTGGAACGGAATGAAGGCGCTTTCTGACAGCGGCGTCAACTGGTCAGACATCGGTGTTCTTTCCAAGCAGGGCGTGAACTGGTCGGATATTAACGCCCTTTCGGATGCCGGTATCAACTGGTCTGATATCCAGGTTCTTTCGGCGAAGGGCGTGAACTGGGAAGACCTCGACCGGATGACGAACGCGGGCGTGAACTGGGACGATCTCGATGTGCTGACCGGCATTAATATGAACTGGTCCGGCATCAAAGCTCTTTCTGACGGCGGAGTCAACTGGTCCGACATCGGCGTCTTGTCAAAAGAAGGAGTCAACTGGTCTGATATCAACGCGCTCTCCAGATCCGGCATCAATTGGTCAGATCTCGAAGTCCTCAGCGGAACGGGCATGAACTGGGAAGATTTTGATCGCATGTCAAACGCAGGCATTAACTGGGACGACCTCGATGTGCTTTCCCGCACCAATTTGAACTGGTCCGGTATTAAGGCGCTTTCCGACGGCGGAGTGAACTGGAACGATATTGGAGTCCTCTCGAAGCAGGGAGTAAACTGGTCGGATATCAATGCTCTTTCGGACGCGGGTATCAACTGGTCCGATATTCAGGTGCTTTCGACAAAGGGCGTGAACTGGTCCGATCTCGACCGCATGACGAACGCCGGCGTGAACTGGGACGATCTCGACGTGCTCTCAAGCGCGAGCGTCAACTGGTCTGGTATCAAAGCACTTTCGGACGGTGGCGTGAACTGGTCGGACATCGGAGTGCTCTCCAAGCAGGGAGTGAACTGGACGGACATCAACGCTCTGTCTGATGCTGGAATCAACTGGTCCGATCTCCAGGTACTTTCGACCAAAGGTGTCAATTGGGAGGACTTCGATCGCCTGACCAACGCGGGAATTAACTGGGATGACCTCGATGTTCTGTCCAAGACAAATATGAATTGGTCCGGCATCAAGGCACTTTCCGACGGCGGTATTAACTGGTCCGACATCGGTGTCTTGTCAAAAGTAGGCGTGAACTGGTCCGATATGAATGCGCTCTCAAAATCCGGTATCAACTGGTCAGACCTGGGAGTCCTGAGCGCGACAGGTTTGAACTGGTCAGATCTCGACCGGATGACGGACGCGGGTATTAACTGGGACGACCTCGATGTTCTTTCGCGCACCAACCTGAACTGGTCAGGTATCAAGGCTCTGTCTGACGGCGGCGTCAACTGGCTGGACGTCGGAGTCCTCTCGAAGCAGGGTGTGAACTGGTCCGACATTAATACGCTGTCGAAAGCAGGCGTCAACTGGAGCGATCTTCAATCCATGAGCCGCATGGGTATCAACTGGTCTGACTTCGATGTAATGAGCAGCGCCGGCGTGAACTGGGATAATATTCGGGTTCTCAGCGAGGCGGGTGTGAACTGGGATGCGATGAACGATATGACGCAGTCAGGAGTCAACTGGGCAGATCTTGGCACTCTCTCTATATCAGGCATCAACTGGTCCGACATCAACGTTCTTTCCGACGCGGGCATCAACTGGTCAGACATTCAGGTCCTCGCGGCGAAAGGCATGAACTGGGAAGACCTTGACCGCATGTCGAACACCGGCGTGAACTGGGATGATCTCAACGTCCTGTCGCGTACGAGTATGAACTGGTCAGGAATGAAAGCGCTCTCCACGGGCGGCGTGAACTGGAACGATTTCGGTGTCCTTTCCAAATCCGGCATCAACTGGTCGGATATCAACGCGCTGTCTGATGCCGGCATCAACTGGGCTGACCTTGAAGTGCTTTCTGAAAAGGGCGTTAACTGGGAAGATCTCGACCGCATGTCCAACGCAGGCGTTAACTGGGAAGACCTGGATGTCCTCAGCCGCACTAATATGAATTGGTCGGGAGTCAAGGCACTATCTGATGGCGGCATAAACTGGACCGACCTCGGGGTATTTTCCAAAACGGGCATCAACTGGTCCGATGTCAATGCGCTTTCGAAAGCCGGCATCAACTGGTCAGATATCGAAGTACTCTCTGAGAAAGGTATGAACTGGGAAGACCTGGACCGTATGACGAATGCGGGCGTGAACTGGAACGACATCAACGTTCTCAGCCGCTCGAGCCTGAACTGGTCCGGAGTGAAGGCGCTTTCCGACAGCGGAGTGAACTGGACGGATATCGGGGTTCTTTCCGAATCCGGAGTCAACTGGGCCAATATCAATGAGATGTCAACGACCGGTATCAATTGGTCGGACCTCGAAGTGCTGAGCGTGAAGGGCGTAAACTGGGAAGACCTCGACCGCCTGACAAACGCGGGCGTTAACTGGGATGATCTCGACGTCCTTTCGAGCGCGGGAATGAACTGGAACGGCATCAAGGCGCTTTCTGACGGAGGCGTCAACTGGGCCGACATCGGCGTGCTTTCCAAGCAGGGAGTCAACTGGTCCGACATCAACGCCCTTTCCGATGCGGGCATTAACTGGTCCGACATCCAGGTTCTTTCCGCCAAAGGTGTTAACTGGGATGATCTAGACCGCATGACCACGGCAGGCGTAAATTGGAGCGATCTCAATGTGCTCTCCCGTTCTAGCCTGAACTGGGACGGCGTTAAAGTGATGAGCGCAAGCGGCGTCAACTGGTCGGATATCGGCGTCCTCTCGAAAACGGGAATGAACTGGAGCGATATCAACGCACTTACGAATGCCGGTATCAACTGGGACGATCTCGAAGTGTTGAGCACGACTGGCCTGAACTGGGCGGATCTCGATCAGATGACGAACGCGGGCGTGAACTGGAACGACCTTGATGTACTGAGCAGCGCGAGCGTGAACTGGAATGGAATCAAAGCTCTATCAGACGGCGGCGTGAACTGGTCCGATATCGGAGTACTTTCAAAAACGGGTGTGAACTGGAACGACATCAATTCGCTCTCCCGTGCCGGCGTGAACTGGGAAGATCTGGAAACGATGACGGAAGCGGGCGTGAACTGGTCTGATTTCGAAGTAATGTCGACAAAGGGCGTCAACTGGGAAAATATCCGCGCCTTGAGCGATGCCGGCGTGAACTGGGACGCGATGAACGTGATGATCGAAGCCGGCGTCAACTGGGACGATCTTGGAACGTTGACGAAGGCCGGCGTGAACTGGTCCGACCTGCAGGTTATGACGAAACAGGGCGTGAACTGGTCCGATGTCGAACGTCTTTCAGCACAGGGTATTAACTGGCAGGACCTGGACGTGCTGACAAGCGCGGGCGTAAACTGGAATGATCTGACCGTACTTTCCCGCGCGAGTGTGAACTGGAACGGAATGAAGGCACTTTCTGACGGCGGTGTGAACTGGAATGATATCGGCGTGTTGTCGAAGGCGGGCGTGAACTGGAATGATATTAATGCGCTGTCCGACGCAGGCGTCAACTGGTCCGATCTGCAGGTTATGAGCGCCAAGGGACTGAATTGGGAAGACCTTGATCGTATGACAAACGCGGGCGTCAACTGGGACGATCTCGACGTGCTCTCCCGCGCCAATGTGAACTGGGATGGGATCAAAGCTGTTTCAGCAGGCGGAGTCAACTGGAGCGATATCGGCGCGCTTTCCAAAGCGGGCGTAAACTGGACCGATATCAACGCTCTTTCCGACGCAGGTATCAACTGGTCCGACATTGAAGTTCTCTCTGAAAAAGGCGTGAACTGGTCCGACCTCGACCGAATGACGAACGCAGGCGTGAACTGGGACGATCTCGACGTCCTCTCGAGTTCGAGCGTGAACTGGTCGGGTATCAAGGCCATGTCTGACGGCGGAGTCAACTGGACGGATCTCGGGGTTCTTTCGAAGGCGGGCGTAAACTGGTCGGATATCAACGCACTGTCGAAATCCGGTATCAACTGGGATGATCTCGAAGTCCTCAGTGTCACGGGCATGAACTGGTCTGATCTCGACCGGATGTCGAACGCGGGTGTTAACTGGAATGACCTTGACGTTCTCAGCCGTTCGAGTGTGAACTGGTCCGGCATCAAGGCCATGTCGGCGGGCGGCGTCAACTGGACCGACATCGGCGCTCTTTCCAAAGCGGGCGTCAACTGGACAAATATTAATGAACTTTCAACGGCGGGTGTCAACTGGTCGGATCTGCAGGTCATGAGCGAAAAAGGTCTCAACTGGGAAGATCTCGATCGCATGACGAATGCGGGCGTGAACTGGGATGACCTGGATGTGCTATCGCGCGCCAACATGAACTGGTCGGGAATCAAGGCGCTGTCAGACGGAGGCATTAACTGGTCTGATATCGGGGTGCTTTCGAAGCAGGGCGTGAACTGGTCAGATATCAACGCACTTTCTGATGCGGGCATCAATTGGTCGGATCTTCAGACATTGAGCCTCGTCGGTGTGAACTGGTCAGACATCGACCGTATGTCAAGCGTTGGCATTAACTGGAATGACCTCGATGCTCTCAGCCGTTCCAATATGAACTGGTCGGGTATTAAAGCCATGTCGGACGGCGGAATCAATTGGACGGACATCGGTGCATTATCGAAGGCCGGCGTCAATTGGGCTGACATCAATGAACTTTCGACAACGGGAATTAACTGGACGGATCTGCAGGTCATGAGCGTGAAGGGCCTTAACTGGGAAGATCTCGACCGCATGACGAATGCCGGCGTGAACTGGGACGACCTGGACGTTCTCTCCCGCACGAATACAAACTGGTCGGGAATCAAAGCGCTCTCCGACGGCGGCGTTAATTGGTCGGATATCGGCATGCTCTCGAAGCAGGGAGTTAACTGGTCGGATATTAACCGCATGTCGACCGCGGGCGTTAACTGGTCCGATATCCAAGTGCTTTCTGCCATGGGCTTGAACTGGGAAGACCTCGACCGTATGACAAACGCAGGCGTTAACTGGGACGACCTGGACGTTCTGAGCCGTGCGAATATGAACTGGTCGGGCATCAAGGCACTCTCGGACGGCGGCGTTAACTGGTCGGATATCGGCGTACTCTCGAAGGCGGGCGTAAACTGGGGCGATATCAACGCTCTTTCAAACGCGGGAATCAACTGGAACGATCTTGAGGTTCTGTCCGTCACCGGAATGAACTGGGAAGATTTTGACCGCATGTCGAACGCGGGCGTGAACTGGGACGACCTCGACGTTCTGAGCCGTGCGAACATGAACTGGTCCGGTATCAGAGCTCTTTCGGACAGCGGCGTAAACTGGACAGATATAGGAACTCTTTCACAGGCGGGTGTCAACTGGGCGGACATTAATCGTCTTTCGACGACCGGGATAAACTGGAATGATCTGCAGGTCATGAGCGTGAAAGGTCTCAATTGGGAAGATCTCGACCGTATGACGAACGCGGGCGTGAACTGGGACGATCTCGATCTCCTGAGCCGTTCGGGTGTGAACTGGTCGGGTATCACAAGCCTTTCGGCCAGCGGCGTGAACTGGTCTGACATCGGAGTATTATCCAAAGCCGGCGTGAACTGGAGTGATATCAATTCGTTGTCGGACGCAGGTATCAACTGGTCCGATATTCAGGTTCTCTCGGCGAAGGGCGTGAACTGGGAAGATCTCGACCGCATGACGAACGCGGGCGTGAACTGGGACGATATTGATGTTCTCTCCCGCTCTAGCGTCAACTGGTCGGGTATGAGAGTAATGTCGGAAGGCGGCGTCAACTGGTCGGATATCGGCGTACTCACGAAGGCGGGCGTTAACTGGGACGATATCAATGCACTTTCAAAGGCCGGTATCAACTGGTCCGATATCCAGGTTCTTTCCGCCAAAGGCGTGAACTGGGAGGACCTCGACCGGATGACGAACGCGGGCGTGAACTGGGACGATCTCGATGTGCTGTCGAGCGCAAGTGTGAACTGGACTGGCATTAAGGCCTTGTCCGATGGCGGCATTAATTGGGCTGACATCGGCACGTTATCAAAAACAGGCGTCAACTGGGCTGACATCAATTCACTTTCGAAAGCGGGCGTCAACTGGAGCGATATTAAAGCCATGAGCACCATGGGTGTGAACTGGCTTGATTTCGACGTCATGTCTGGAGCCGGAATCAACTGGGACAATATCCGCGTTCTCAGCGAAGCCGGCGTGAACTGGGACGCGATGAACGACATGACCCAATCGGGCGTGAACTGGGCCGACCTCAGAGCGCTCAGTGAAGCCGGCATCAACTGGACCGATATGCGTTCGCTCAGCGCCACGGGAATCAACTGGGCGGATATCGAAGTCATGAGCGAGAAAGGCGTGAACTGGTCGGACCTCGACCGCATGACCAACGCGGGCGTGAACTGGGACGATCTCGACGTGCTTTCGCGCGCGAGTGTGAACTGGTCGGGCATCAAAGCACTTTCAGACGGCGGCGTTAACTGGACAGATATCGGAGCGCTTTCGAAGACGGGCGTCAACTGGAGTGACATCAATCGTATGTCTGCTGCAGGCGTGAACTGGTCGGATCTCGAAGTCCTCACCCAGCAGGGCGTGAACTGGTCCGACCTCGACAGCATGACCAACGCAGGCGTGAACTGGTTCGACCTCGATGTGCTCTCCCGCGCTAACGTAAACTGGTCCGGTATGAAAGCGATGACGCAAGGCGGCGTTAACTGGACAGATATCGGGGCGCTTTCCAAGGCAGGCGTCAATTGGGCCGATATTAACGCCCTTTCTGATGTAGGCATCAACTGGTCGGATCTCGAAGTGATGAGCGTGAGCGGTATGAACTGGGAAGACCTCGACCGCCTGACCAATGCGGGCGTGAACTGGGACGACCTGGACGTTCTGTCAAGATCGAGCGTGAACTGGTCGGGCATCAAGGCCCTTTCGGATGGCGGCGTGAACTGGACAGACATCGGCGTTCTATCGAAATCGGGTGTGAACTGGGCGAATATCAATCAACTTTCGACGACCGGCGTGAACTGGTCAGATCTTCAGGTGATGAGCACGAAAGGGCTGAACTGGGAAGACCTCGACCGCATGACCAACGCGGGCGTGAACTGGAACGACCTCGACGTGCTAACCGGCGCGAGCGTGAACTGGTCAGGTATCAAGGCCATGTCGGACGGCGGCGTGAACTGGTCTGACATCGGAGTTCTCTCGAAGCAGGGCGTGAACTGGTCCGACATCAACACACTCTCGAAGGCCGGCGTCAACTGGAGCGATCTGCAGGCGATGAGCCGAATGGGAATCAACTGGTCCGACTTTGATGTCATGAGCAGTGCAGGCGTCAACTGGGATAATATCCGCGTTCTCAGCGAAGCGGGCGTGAACTGGGACGCAATGAATGATATGACTCAGTCGGGTGTTAATTGGGCAGATCTCGGCGCACTTTCAAAATCCGGCATCAACTGGTCCGACGTGAACAGACTTTCGATTGCTGGTATTAACTGGGGAGATATCCAGGTACTTGCCGCAAAGGGCGTCAACTGGGACGACCTCGACCGCATGACGAACGCGGGCGTCAACTGGGACGATCTCGACGTCTTGTCGCAGGCGACCGTGAATTGGTCCGGAATCAAGGCCCTTTCAGACGGCGGCGTCAATTGGAGCGACATCGGAACTCTTTCGAAAGCAGGCGTCAACTGGAACGATATCAATACTCTTTCCAAAACCGGTATTAACTGGAGCGACCTCGACGTTCTGACGAGCACAGGCATCAACTGGGCCGACCTCGATAACATGACTTCGATCGGAATCAATTGGAACGATCTGCAAGTGATGAGCGCAAAGGGCGTCAACTGGGACGGCATTCAGGTCATGTCCGCCAGCGGAATAAACTGGATGGACATCGGCGCTCTCTCAAAGACAGGCGTCAACTGGGGCGATATCAGCAGGCTTTCTACTACCGGCATCAACTGGACCGACCTGGAGGTCCTGACCGTAACGGGCCTTAACTGGGATGATCTCGACCGTTTGACCAATGCCGGCGTGAACTGGGACGATCTCGATGTCTTGTCGCGCTCGAACGTCAACTGGTCTGGCATCAAAGCTGTTTCCGACGGCGGCGTGAACTGGACTGACATCGGAGCCTTGTCTAAAGCAGGCGTCAACTGGACTGATATCAACCGTCTTTCGACCGCGGGCGTCAACTGGTCGGACCTGCAAGTTATGAGCGTGAAGGGCCTGAACTGGGAAGATCTTGACCGGATGACGAACGCAGGAGTGAACTGGGACGACCTTGACGTGCTTGCCAGCGCGAGCGTGAACTGGTCAGGCATCAAAGCGCTTTCTGACGGCGGGGTGAACTGGACGGATATCGGTGTCATGTCATCAAAGGGCATCAACTGGTCTGATATCAATACCCTCTCTAAGGTGGGCGTGAACTGGAGCGATCTGGAAAGCATGACCCGTATGGGAATCAACTGGTCAGACTTCGATGTCATGAGCAGCACGGGCGTCAACTGGGAAAATATTCAGGTGCTCAGCGAAGCCGGTGTGAACTGGGATGCGATGAACGATATGACCCAATCGGGCGTGAACTGGGCTGATCTCGGCACCTTGTCCAAATCGGGTGTGAACTGGTCTGACCTGAACCGTCTTACGACCGCGGGCATCAACTGGGACGACCTCGAAGTGCTAAGCGATACGGGCCTGAACTGGGACGACCTCGACGTCATGACAAACGCAGGCGTGAACTGGACCGATCTCGACGTACTGTCCAGCACAAGCGTCAATTGGTCGGGGATCAAGGCGCTTTCAGCCAGCGGAGTGAACTGGACCGATATCGGCGTCCTCTCCGCGGCGGGCGTCAACTGGGCAGACATTAACGAGCTTTCAACAACCGGAATCAATTGGTCGGACCTTCAGGTGATGAGTGTTAAAGGGCTGAACTGGGAAGATATCGACAGACTTTCGACAGCAGGCATCAACTGGAACGATCTCAATGTTCTCACCCGTACAAGCGTCAACTGGAACGGACTGAAAGTGATGACGGACAGCGGCGTCAACTGGACCGATATCGGCGCTCTCTCCAAGGCGGGCGTTAACTGGGCTGACATCAATGCACTTTCTACGACGGGTGTGAACTGGTCGGATCTTGCGGTCATGAGCACTAAGGGTATGAACTGGGAAGACCTCGACCGGATGACCAACGCGGGTGTCAACTGGGACGATCTGGATGTGCTTGCAAGCGCGGGCATGAACTGGTCAGGTATCAAGGCGCTATCCGACGGGGGAGTTAACTGGACCGATATCGGGGTCATGGCCTCACGCGGTATCAACTGGTCCGACATCAACACGCTTTCCAAATCGGGCGTCAACTGGAGTGACATCCAGACCATGAGCCGCATGGGAGTAAACTGGTCTGACTTAGATGTCATGAGCAGTGCGGGCGTTAACTGGGAAAATATCCGGGTCCTGAGCGAAGCCGGCGTGAACTGGGACGCGATGAATGATATGACTCAGTCAGGTGTGAACTGGGCGGATCTGGGCGCCCTGTCAAAATCCGGCGTCAACTGGTTGGACCTGAATCGTCTCTCGGTTGCGGGCATCAACTGGAGCGATCTCGAAGTGCTCAGCGCAGCCGGCCTCAATTGGCAGGACCTTGACCGCATGACGAACGCGGGCGTCAACTGGGATGATCTCGACGTCCTCTCGCGTGCGAGCCTGAACTGGTCGGGTATCAAAGCGATGTCTGACGGCGGCGTCAATTGGACAGATATCGGCGCTCTTTCGAAAGCGGGCGTCAACTGGGCTGATATCAATGAACTTTCTACGACCGGGATCAACTGGACCGATCTCCAGGTCATGAGCGTGAAAGGCCTCAACTGGGAAGATCTCGACCGCATGACGAATGCGGGCGTGAACTGGGATGATCTCGATGTGCTTGCCAGCTCAAGCGTCAACTGGTCGGGCATCAAGGCGTTGTCGGACGGCGGCGTCAACTGGACGGATATCGGCGCTCTTTCCAAATCGGGCGTCAACTGGACGGACATCAACCGCCTCTCCACCGCGGGCGTTAACTGGTCGGATCTGCAGGTTATGAGCTTGAAGGGCCTGAACTGGGACGATCTCGACCGCATGACCAGTGCGGGCGTGAACTGGGACGATCTCGATGTGCTTTCCCGCGCAAGTGTCAATTGGTCCGGCATCAAATCTCTCTCTGACGGCGGCGTAAACTGGAGCGATATCGGTCTCATGTCTGCCAAGGGAATCAACTGGACGGATATCAACGTACTCTCGAGAGCGGGCGTCAATTGGAGTGACCTCGAAGCGCTGACGGGAATGGGAGTCAACTGGTCCGACTTCGATATCATGACGAGCGTCGGCGTCAACTGGGACAATATCCGCGTACTCAGTGAAGCGGGCGTGAACTGGGACGCCATGAATGACATGACGCAGTCGGGCGTAAATTGGGCGGATCTCACCAGCCTTACAAAATCGGGCATCAACTGGTCGGACATCAACATCCTTTCGAAAGCGGGAATCAACTGGAGCGATCTCGAAACTCTCAGTGAAACAGGCATCAACTGGTCAGACCTTGATCGCATGACCAATGCGGGTGTGAACTGGAACGACCTCGATGTCCTGTCAAGCGTAAGCGTGAACTGGAACGGTATCAAGGCCTTATCAGACGGCGGCGTGAACTGGTCGGATATCGGTACGATGTCGAAGGCGGGCCTGAACTGGGCGAATATTAATGAACTCTCGACGACGGGTATCAACTGGTCCGACCTTCAGGTCATGAGCGTTAAGGGCCTGAACTGGGAAGACCTTGACCGCATGACAAACGCAGGCGTGAACTGGGACGACCTTGACGTTCTTGCCAGCAGCAGCGTCAACTGGTCGGGAATTAAAATGATGTCCGACAGCGGCGTGAACTGGACGGATATCGGCGCATTATCAAAAACGGGCGTCAACTGGTCAGATATCAACCGTCTTTCCACAGCGGGCGTGAACTGGTCGGATCTTCAGGTCATGAGCGCAAAAGGCCTGAACTGGGAAGACCTCGACCGCATGACGAACGCGGGCGTGAATTGGGACGACCTCGATGTCCTGTCGCGTGCGAGCGTGAACTGGTCGGGCATCAAAGCCATGTCGGACGAAGGCGTAAATTGGGCGGATCTCGGTGCATTGTCGAAGGCGGGCGTCAACTGGTCCGATATCAACGCTCTTTCGGACGCAGGTATCAACTGGTCCGATATCGAAGTGTTATCGAACAAGGGTGTAAACTGGCAGGACCTCGATATCATGACGAACGCGGGCGTTAACTGGGACGACCTCGATGTGTTATCAAGCTCCAGCGTCAACTGGTCAGGTATCAAGGCAATGTCTGATGGCGGCGTGAACTGGATCGATATAGGCGCGCTTTCCAAAGTAGGCGTGAACTGGGCTGATATCAACATTCTTTCGCAGACGGGCATCAACTGGAGCGATCTCGACGTTCTCTCGAGCACGGGGATCAACTGGGCCGACCTCGACAACATGACGAGTACGGGAATTAACTGGGACGACCTGGACGTACTGTCCCGCACGGGTATGAACTGGTCGGGTATGAAATCTGTCTCCGTCAGCGGCGTGAACTGGACAGACATCGGCTCGCTCTCCAAAGCCGGCATCAACTGGAGTGATATCAATAGAATGTCAGCTACCGGCATCAACTGGTCTGATATCGAAGTGCTGAGTGTGAAAGGTATGAACTGGGAAGACCTGGACCGCATGACGAACGCAGGGGTGAACTGGGACGATCTCGATGTTCTCTCCCGTTCGAGTGTCAATTGGTCTGGCATCAAGGCCGTGAGCGACGGCGGAGTCAACTGGTCAGATATCGGTGTATTTTCCAAAGCCGGAATCAACTGGTCGGATATCCGCTCGCTTTCCATCGCCGGCGTCAACTGGAGCGACCTCGAAGTCATGACAGGAATGGGTGTCAACTGGTCCGACCTCGATCTCATGACAGGAATCGGCGTGAATTGGGACAACATCCGCGTCCTCAGCGAAGCGGGCGTCAACTGGGACGCCATGAATGACATGACGCAGTCGGGCGTGAACTGGGCCGACCTTAAATCCTTGAGTGTCGCGGGAGTGAACTGGTCCGACCTCCAGGTTCTCACTGCGGTCGGCGTGAATTGGTCTGATATCGAAGTGCTGAGTGAAAAAGGAGTCAACTGGTCAGACCTCGACCGTATGACAAGAGCGGGCGTGAATTGGGATGACCTTCAAGTCCTGAGCACCAACAACGTCAACTGGGACGGCATCAAGTCCATGAGTCAGAGCGGCGTGAACTGGACCGATATCGGCACTCTTTCAAAAGCGGGCGTCAACTGGACCGATATCAACGCTCTCTCCTCTGCAGGTATCAACTGGAGCGATCTCGACGTCCTCTCCAGTACGGGTTTGAACTGGGAAGACTTTGACCGCATGACGAATGCGGGAATCAACTGGAACGACCTCGACGTGCTGGCAGCTTCAAGCCTCAACTGGTCAGGCATCAAGGCGCTTTCAGACGGCGGCGTGAACTGGACGGATATCGGAACGATGTCGAAAGCCGGCCTCAACTGGGCGGATATCAACCGTCTCTCGACAACGGGTATCAATTGGAACGACCTGGACGTGATGACGTCCCAGGGCCTCAACTGGGAAGACCTCGACCGCATGACGAACGTAGGCGTCAACTGGAATGACCTTCAGGTTATGAGTGATATCGGCGTGAACTGGGACGGCATGAAAGTGATGTCGGATACTGGAATCAACTGGACGGACATAGGCTCCATGTCAAAAGCCGGAGTGAACTGGTCTGATGTCAGCAGTCTCTCAAACGCCGGCGTGAACTGGACCGACCTTCAGGTGCTTTCAGACAAAGGCATGAACTGGGAAGACCTCGACCGCATGACGAACGCGGGCGTGAACTGGGATGATCTGGATGTCCTGAGCAGTATTGGCGTCAACTGGAACGGCATTGATGCTCTTTCAAAAGCGGGTGTCAACTGGACGGATATCGGCGTGATGTCGACGCGCGGCGTGAACTGGACCGATATCAACATGCTGTCGAAAGCAGGCGTGAACTGGTCTGACCTGCAGGCCATGAGCCGCATGGGCGTGAACTGGTCCGACTTCGACGTCATGTCCGGAGTCGGAGTGAACTGGGATAACATCCGCGTTCTCAGCGAAGCGGGCGTGAACTGGGACGCCATGAACGATATGACGCAGTCAGGCGTGAACTGGGCAGATCTCGGTGTCCTGACCAAGTCTGGCGTGAACTGGTCCGACCTCGACGTCCTGACTTCTACGGGCGTCAACTGGGAAGACTTGGAACGCCTCAGTGTGCAGGGAGTCAACTGGCTCGACCTCGACCGCATGACGAACGCGGGTATCAACTGGGACGACCTCGACGTACTTTCGCAGTCGAGCGTTAACTGGTCGGGCATCAAGTCGCTGAGCGATAACGGTATTAACTGGGCCGATATCGGCGCCATGTCGAAGACGGGCGTTAACTGGAACGATCTGAATGTCCTTTCCAAGGCTGGTATCAACTGGGGCGACATCGAAAATATGTCAACGCGCGGTATCAACTGGGCGGACCTCGACCGCATGAGTTCGACTGGCGTGAACTGGGAAAATCTGGAAGAACTGACCCAGGCAGGGGTCAACTGGAACTCTCTCAATGAAATGACTCAGTCGGGCGTTAACTGGGCCGACCTGAGCAGCCTTACGAGAACAGGAGTCAACTGGACGGACCTGAAGGTTCTGACTGTTGCCGGGATTAACTGGTCTGACATTGAAGTTCTGGCCGAAAAAGGCGTGAACTGGGAAGATCTCGATCGCCTGACAAACGCGGGCGTGAACTGGGATGACCTCGATGTTCTTTCCCGCGCAGGCATGAACTGGAGTGGCATCAAAGCGCTTTCTGACGGCGGCGTCAACTGGTCCGATATCGGAGTTATGTCACTCAAAGGCCTCAACTGGGGCGATATCAATATGCTTTCCCGGGCTGGCATCAACTGGGAAGACATGCAGACCATGTCAAACGCCACTATCAACTGGATTGACCTTGACGTTATGACCGGTACGGGCGTGAACTGGGAAAATATAAAGGTACTCAGCGATGCAGGCGTGAACTGGGACGCGATGAATGATATGACGCAGTCTGGCGTTAACTGGGCTGATCTTAAAGTTCTTACCCAGACGGGCATTAACTGGTCGGACCTCGGTGTCATGGCATCTCAGGGAGTCAACTGGTCGGACATCGAGCGCTTGTCTTCCCAGGGCGTGAACTGGATGGATATTGACCGCATGTCGAACACGGGCATCAACTGGGACGATCTCGACGTTCTCTCGCGCTCCGGAATGAACTGGTCGGGTATCAAGCAGATGTCGGACAATGGAATCAACTGGTCTGATATCGGAGTTCTGTCCAAAGCGGGCGTGAACTGGTCGAACATCAACGAGCTTTCTACGACAGGTATCAACTGGAACGACCTCGAAGTCATGACGACCAAGGGTGTGAACTGGGAAGATCTCGACCGCCTTACAAACGCGGGCGTCAACTGGAACGATCTCGACGTTCTCACTCGTACGAATCTTAACTGGTCCGGAATCAAATCGATGTCGGACAGCGGCGTTAACTGGACCGACATCGGGGTTCTCTCGAAACAGGGCGTGAACTGGACCGACATCAATACTTTCTCTCAGGCCGGCGTCAATTGGTCTGACATCCGCAGTATGGCCGCGTCCGGCATCAATTGGACAGATCTCGACGTGATGTCGAGTACCGGCGTCAACTGGGACAATATCCGCTCGCTCAGTGAAGCCGGCGTGAACTGGGACGCCATGAACGATATGACGCAGTCGGGTATTAACTGGACAGATCTCAGAGTGCTCTCGACCACGGGCATTAACTGGGGCGATCTTCGGGTTCTGACTGTTGCGGGAATCAACTGGATCGATATAGAACGTCTGTCCGCTCAAGGCGTGAACTGGCTCGACATCGACCGTATGAGCAGCGCGGGAATTAATTGGAGTGATCTCGATGTGATGGCAGGGAGCAGCGTTAACTGGAACGGCGTGAAAGCGCTATCTGAGGGCGGCGTTAACTGGGCAGACATCGGATCTCTTTCGAAAGCGGGCATTAACTGGAGCGATATCAACCGCCTCTCGACGACAGGCGTCAACTGGGAAGATCTCGGAGTTCTTGCCTCGACGGGTGTCAATTGGGAAGACCTGGACCGCATGACGGCCGCGGGCGTCAACTGGAATGATCTCGAAAGCCTGAGCCGTACGAACGTCAACTGGGGCGGCATCCGCGCCTTAAGCGATGAGGGCGTCAACTGGACGGATATCGGCATCCTCTCCGATGCCGGCGTGAACTGGGCCGACGTGAACGTACTCTCGCGCACGGGCGTCAACTGGGCAGATATCGAAAACCTTTCTACCATCGGAGTGAACTGGTCTGACTTCGACGTCATGACAGGGGTCGGCGTGAATTGGGACAACGTGCGCGTTCTCAGCGAAGCCGGCGTTAACTGGGATGCCATGAACGACATGACCCAGTCGGGCCTGAACTGGGCCGATCTTTCTTCGCTCAGCAAAGCCGGTATCAACTGGTCTGATCTCAACGTCCTTTCGAAAACAGGCGTCAACTGGAATGACTTTGAAAAACTTTCGAAAGTCGGCATCAACTGGAGCGATATCGACCGCATGTCGTCGACGGGCGTGAACTGGGACGACCTCCAGTCTCTCAGCAAAAAGAACGTGAACTGGGACGGCATCAAAACCATGAGCGATGGCGGCGTGAACTGGACGGATATCGGCGTCCTCTCCAAATCTTCCGTCAACTGGTCCGACATCAATAGGCTGTCGACCGCGGGCGTCAACTGGAACGACATTATTATTCTATCGAAATCGGGCATTAACTGGACGGACATCGAAAGCCTCTCGGACGCAGGCGTCAACTGGAACGACCTCCAGGTTCTCAGCGAAAAGAATGTGAACTGGGACGGCATTCAGACGATGAGCGATGCGGGCGTGAACTGGAACGATATCGAAGTCATGTCTAGCGGCGGCATCAACTGGTCTGATATCAATGCGCTCAGCGACGCCGGCGTGAACTGGGGAGATCTTTCAGTTCTCTCGAAGGTGGGAGTCAACTGGCTTGATTTCGACGTGCTGTCTTCCATCGGCATCAACTGGAGCGACATGCAGTCCATGAGCCGGCGCGGCCTGAATTGGGACGGTGTGAAAGCGATGAGCGGCGCGGGCGTGAACTGGACGGATATCCGCGTGTTATCGCAGACAGGCGTGAACTGGAACGACATTGATGTCCTGTCGCGCACGGGTGTGAACTGGGCAGATATTCAGAACATGTCGGCAATTGGCGTGAACTGGTCTGACTTCGAAGTCATGTCAACGGCGGGCGTGAACTGGGAAGGCATTACCGTGCTCTCGGAAGCGGCCGTCAACTGGGACTCGTTGAACGGCATGACGCAGGCGGGTGTGAACTGGAACGATATATCCGCGCTAAGCAAGGCGGGCGTGAACTGGTCCGATCTTCAGGTGTTTTCGACAACGGGAATCAACTGGACTGACCTCGATGTGCTCACAAGCGTGGGCGTAAACTGGCTCGATCTCGATGTCCTTTCGACCTCCGGTATCAACTGGGACGATCTGGATGTTCTGAGCCGTTCGAGCGTCAACTGGTCGGGCATCAAGTCTCTGTCGGATGGCGGCGTGAACTGGATCGATATCGGAGTTCTTTCCAAAACAGGCGTGAACTGGAGCGATATCAATACGCTGTCGAAGACGGGCGTGAACTGGGACAATCTCGAGACGCTTACGACGGCGGGCATCAACTGGATCGATCTCGACCGCATGACGAGCGTCGGAGTAAACTGGGAAAATATTCGTGTTCTGAGCGAGGCGGGTGTGAACTGGGACGCGATGAACGACATGACTCAATCGGGCATAAACTGGGCTGATCTTACCGTTCTCACGGAAGCCGGCGTGAATTGGGCGGATCTTAATTCAATATCGCAGGCGGGCATTAATTGGAACGACTTCACGGTACTCACGCGGCAGGGCGTCAACTGGTCGAACATCAGTACGATGTCTGCCGCCGGCGTGAACTGGGATGAACTCCAGGTCATGAGTGCCGCGGGCGTGAACTGGTCCGGAGTCAAAGCGCTTTCAGACGGAGGAGTCAACTGGCTCGATATCCAGAGACTCAGCGCCGCGGGCGTGAACTGGTCCGGCATCAACGTAATGACGAGCGCGGGCGTCAATTGGAACGATCTCGGTATTCTTTCGACCGCGGGCATCAACTGGGACGATCTCGAAACTCTCTCTGAAGCCGGCGTGAACTGGTCTGATTTTGAAATCATGAGCGACGCGGGCGTGAACTGGTCGGGCATGCGGGCGCTTAGCGTGGGCCAGGTCAACTGGAGCGGTATGGAAGCCCTCACAAAAGCCGGCGTCAACTGGGGCGATATGGCCGCCATGACTTCTGCCGGCGTGAATTGGTCTGACATCGCGGCCCTTGGTATTGCCGGCGTGAACTGGGATGATCTCGAAGTCCTCTCGAAGACGGGCGTCAACTGGAGCGATCTCGATGCGCTTACTTCTAAAGGAGTCAACTGGGATTCGATCGGCACAATGTCGAAGGCGAATGTGAACTGGGACGATATCGCGTCGATGGCGACAAAAGGCGTGAACTGGAACGACCTGTCAGTTCTTTCCAAGGCAGGGGTTAATTGGGCTGATATCGGCGAGTTGAGCCAATCCGGCGTGAACTGGAACGATCTTACCGTTCTCGCGGATGCGGGCGTGAACTGGGAAGACATGCAGGCGATGACCAAGGCGGGCGTCAACTGGACCGGTATCGGGGCTCTCAGCGCGAGTGCCGTCAATTGGGAAAGTATCGAGTCTCTCTCCGAGGCGGGCGTCAACTGGAGCGATCTCGGCGCGCTTTCTTCTGCCGGCGTCAACTGGAACGATATCGGCAGAATGACAAAAGCGGGCGTGAACTGGGAAGATCTCGATACGCTCAGCTCTTCAGGTGTTAATTGGGATGATTTATCTGCGCTCTCCGGAGCGGGCCTCAACTGGTCCAGTTTCTCAAGCATGACCGCGGCCGGCGTGAACTGGGCCGAGCTGAAAGTGCTTTCGCAGGCGGGCGTCAATTGGAGCGATATCAATGTTCTCTCTAAATCAGGCGTCAACTGGGAAGACCTCGAGGCATTGAGCGAAACCGGAATCAACTGGAGCGATCTCGACGTCCTTACTGCAACCGGCGTTAACTGGAATAGTATTAATGAACTTTCTGATGCGGGCGTGAACTGGTCCGGTATCAAAGCAGTTTCTGACGGCGGCGTGAACTGGACCGATATCGGCGTCCTTTCGAAGCAGGGTGTCAATTGGGATGACATCAACTCCTTGAGCGCGGCAGGCGTGAACTGGTCGGACCTCAAAGTCCTTACGGCCGCGGGCATAAACTGGAGCGACATCGAAGCCTTGTCGGATGCGGGAGTCAACTGGAACGATCTCGAAACCATGAGTCTCGCGGGCGTCAATTGGGACGGGCTCGAAGCCCTCAGTGAAAGCAGTGTGAACTGGGAAGGCGTCGTCTCTCTTTCCGAAGCTGGCGTCAACTGGACGGATCTCGGAGTTCTTTCGGCCGCGGGAGTAAACTGGAGCGATATCCGATCGCTCAGCGTCACCGGAGTGAACTGGAGCGATCTCGAAGTCCTTTCGACAAACGGCGTGAACTGGTCGAGCCTGCAATTAATGTCGAGTGCGGGCGTCAATTGGGACGGCATCAAAGCCCTCGCTGCCGGAGGCGTCAACTGGAGCGATATCAATACTCTTTCTCGGTCAGGCGTCAATTGGACGGATATTGGACGTATGGCGGGCGCGGGAATTAACTGGAATGATCTCGACGCCCTTAGTTCGACGGGCATCAATTGGACCGACATCGATACCATGACGGCGGCGGGCGTCAACTGGAGTGATCTCGATGTACTCTCGAAGCGCGGAGTGAACTGGCAGGGAATCGAAGCCATGAGCGATGCGGGGGTCAACTGGATTGACATTCAGCGTCTTTCGGGCACCGGCGTTAATTGGAGCGATCTGCAGGCTTTGTCTGCAACGGGCGTCAATTGGTCCGATCTCGGAGTGATGTCGAAGACCGGCATCAACTGGTTTGACATCGACACGCTCGCGGCTGCAGGCGTCAACTGGGACGATCTCGAAGTCTTGACTGAAAGCGGCGTCAATTGGGAAGGCGTTTCAGCCATGTCAGCAGCGGGCGTCAACTGGTCGGATATCGACGCACTCTCGGGTGCGGGCATCAACTGGTCGGACATCGACGCCCTGTCGACGGCCGGCGTGAACTGGAGCGATCTGAATGTGATGTCGAAAGCTGGCGCTAACTGGGAAGATATCGCGGTGCTTTCTGACAGCGGAATCAACTGGGATGATCTCGAGACGCTCAGCGAGTCTTCCGTGAACTGGTCCGGTATCAAGGCCTTGAGCGCGGGCGGAGTCAACTGGACAGGCATTAAGGCTCTCTCGGACGGCGGTGTCAACTGGAGCGATATCGAAAGAATGAGCCTGACGGGCGTCAACTGGTCTGACATCGGAGCCATGGCGGCAAACGGCGTTAACTGGGCCGATCTCTCCGTGCTTTCGACGGTGGGCGTCAACTGGTCGGGAATGTACGCGATGTCGATATCGGGCGTGAACTGGGATGACATGAGACAGCTATCACAGTCGGGAGTCAACTGGGAAGGTATCGAACAGATGGGCGCTGCGGGAGTCAATTGGTATAACTTGTCTCAGCTCGCCGATGCAGGCGTGAACTGGGATAATATCTCCGACCTTGCCGGCGCGAATGTTAACTGGGCCAGCGTATCGGCCATGGCCGGTTCCGGCATCAACTGGGAAAATATCGGGGTCCTCGCAGATGCAGGCGTTAACTGGGACGGCGTTTCCGAAATGGCGAAGGCAGGTGTTAACTGGGCGAGCGTCAAGACCCTCTCCGATGCGGGCGTGAACTGGAATGATATCGGCGTGTTGTCGGGCGCTGGCGTCAACTGGGCTGACATAAGCACACTCTCGAAGTCCACTCTTAACTGGGATGATCTCGAAGTCATGAGTACTGCCGGCGTGAACTGGTCTTCCATCGATTCCATGTCGACTGCGGGTATCAACTGGACTGATATGCAAAGTCTCAGCACCGCGGGGGTAAATTGGGCTGGGATTGACGTTCTTTCTCAGGCCGGCGTGAACTGGTCCGACCTCGGCGTGATGACAAAGGCGGGTGTCAACTGGATCGATATCGAGAAAATGTCTGTGACGGGTGTCAACTGGAGCGACATGGAAAGACTCACCGAGGCCGGCGTAAACTGGTCTGATCTTCAAAGCTTTTCAGAGGCGGGCGTGAATTGGAACGATCTTGCCGTGCTCAGTGCCCAGGGCGTTAACTGGGAAGGCGTCGAGGCTCTTGCCGCGGCGGGCGTGAACTGGAACGATCTCACAGTTTTCAGCGAGGCCGGAGTCAACTGGAGCGATATTCGCATGATGTCGGACGCGGGCGTGAACTGGTCTGATCTCGAGGTGCTGACTACAGCCGGCGCAAACTGGGCGGGTATTCAGGCGCTGAGCGATGCAGGCGTGAACTGGAACGCCTTTAACGTCATGTCGACCGCGGGTATCAACTGGACGGATATGCAAGTGTTCTCGAAAGCGGGCCTTAACTGGAGTGATATTTCGAGACTTTCCGCAGCGGGCGTGAACTGGACCGATTTACAGGTTCTGTCGAAGACGGGTATCAACTGGAGCGACTTTGATGTTATGGCGGAGTCCGGAGTCAACTGGGACGATATGGAAACGCTGAGCAAAACCGGGGTCAATTGGGGCGGTATCCAGGCCCTTTCAAAGGGCGGAGTCAACTGGACGGATATCGGGACGCTGTCAAAGGCAGGCGTTAACTGGGGCGATATCGAAGCGATGGCCGCGACAGGCGTCAACTGGGAAGATCTTGAAGTGATGTCGTCCCGCGGAGTGAACTGGCAAGACCTGCAGGTCCTCACCGATTCTTCAGTTAACTGGAACGATCTCCAGGTCATGAGCAAGACGGGCGTGAACTGGACAGGCGTCGAGGCCATGAGCCGCGGCGCGGTGAACTGGACGGATCTTCGAGTGCTCACACGTGCGGGTATCAATTGGACTGATCTCGAAGCTCTTGCCGCGACGGGCGTGAACTGGAGCGATCTCCAGGTCTTGACCGCTACCGGCGTGAACTGGTCCGACCTACAGATTCTCTCCGACAGCGGTATTAACTGGAATGATCTCGAAGTCTTCAGCGAGGCGGGTGCCAACTGGTCTGATATCTCGAGATTGTCGGCCGCCGGAGTGAACTGGTCTGATATCCAGAAAATGAGTAAGTCGGGCGTCAACTGGAGCGACTTAAGTCCGATGAGCAAAGCGGCCATCAACTGGAACGGAATTCAGTCGTTGTCGACTTCAGGAATCAATTGGGAAGACATGGACGCTCTCACAGCGGCAGGCGTCAATTGGGAAGATCTGCAGACACTCAGTGAAGCCGGGGTCAATTGGCTGGCGGTGAGGGCCTTGTCCGACGGCGGCGTGAACTGGTCGGATCTCGCAGTCATGAGCAGCAGAGGCATCAACTGGTCGGATATGGAAATTCTCGCGGCATCGGGCATCAACTGGTCGGATCTGAATTCGCTTTCTGAAAGCGGCATCAACTGGAACGATCTGCAGGTCATGAGTGATAACGGCGTCAACTGGTCTGATTTAACCCGAATGACGGAGTCCGGCGTTAACTGGAGCGCCGTCGAAGCCCTCTCTACGGGCGGCGTGAACTGGGTCGATATCGGATCCATGTCCGATGCTGGTGTGAATTGGTCTGATCTCGAGGTCCTCGCCGATACTGGCGTCAACTGGAGCGACCTCAAGACGATGTCTCAGACAGGCGTCAATTGGACAGACCTCCAGGTCATGAGCGATACAGGGGTCAATTGGACGGGTATGTCCTCACTCGCCAAAGCCAATGTCAACTGGTACAACATCGCGGTCCTCGCTAACGCCGGTGTGAACTGGGACAATATTTCCGATCTTGCTTCTTCGAACGTTAACTGGGAATCTGTGAGAGACATGTCGGATGCCGGCGTGAACTGGCTCAACATTTCAGTCCTCGGATCCGCCGGAGTGAACTGGGACAACCTGTCGGCCCTGTCTGTCGCAGATGTCAACTGGTTTAACGTTTCCGTGCTGGCCGACGCAGCTGTCAACTGGCTCGATATCGCGGTGATGACGACTTCGGGCGTCAACTGGTTCGATATGGGAACTCTTAGCACGACGGGCGTCAATTGGGCGACGATAGATGTGATGTCTAAAGCGGGTATTAACTGGACCGACATGGAAGTCCTGACGAAGGCGCAGGTCAATTGGGGCGATATTTCTGCTCTGTCTGAAGCAGGCATCAACTGGCTCAGCATGAACCAGCTCAGCACCTCAGGCGTCAACTGGGACGATCTCCAGGTCATGTCGGAAAAAGGCGTCAACTGGAACAGCCTCCAGGCTCTCACGAGCGCGGGAGTAAACTGGAGTGATCTGCGTGTCCTGTCTCAATCGGGCGTGAACTGGTCTGATATTACGGCGATGACGCGGGCCAACGTCAACTGGGAAGACCTCGCGTTCATGTCAGGCACGGGCATGAACTGGACCGACATGCAGGGCCAGAGCGTTTCAGGCATTAACTGGATGGATATTTCGAAACTTGCTTCACGCGGCATCAACTGGGACGATTACGTTACGTTGGGTTCCCGCGTCGATACGACAATGACCCTCGTGACAAGTATTGATACGAACATTGGCGATGTGACGGATGTTGCTGGAACTAACAGCCTCATGGGTATAGTAAAATCAGTCGACAATGCTATCAGCGCCATTGACACCGACCAGCTGCAGACGCTCGTAGATCAACTCGACGACTTTTCATTCGAAGACATCACGGACATCAAGACGACACTCGAAATAGTCGAAGTGGCGATGGGATCGGTCGCGGATCTTTCTACTGAAGATACGATGTTCGGTAAGATCGCGGAACTCAACGACATGATGTCCACTATGGACGAAACGATGGGAGAAGCCGCCGATACAGCCAGCACGGAATCCATGTTCGGCCGGGTCGCGGCGCTCAAGGAAGCGAGTGCGAATATAGACGGCACGGCGGCAAGCATTCTCGAAGAAGTCCAGGCGATCAAAACCTCACTTGGCGCGGAAGGGGCTTCGTCCACCGTCATCAAAGGCCTCGACGATATCAAAGGCCTCCTTGACGAACTGAAGAAGGCCTCGAGAACGATCGTGGAGCAGGGGGAAGAAAACCACAAAATCGGGCAGGAAATGGTCAACAAACTGGTGGAAGCTACCAATAAGAGCCTCAAGGAGATGGGCTTCATCGGTCAGACGATTACAAAGCTGGATGACGATGAATCAAAAAACCGCAACGTTGTTTCCGCAAAGCTTGATGAACTCAAGACTTATCTCCTATCCATCAAAGAAGCGACGGATAGTATGGAGAAAAAACCGGATGGCGTTAACTACGCTGTGGTTCAGGCCTGGATGGAAATGGAAGGCGGAGGGTGATGAAATTGTTATAAATCGATAGTGAAAGTTGTAATTTATTAGCTGTAATGGTACGCTTTTTTAAAGATGTTTAAAGAGGTCATCACTTTATGAGCAGGGTAGTCATTTACGGCCGGCTTTCCGGGATTGTAAAATTCTGCCTTGTTCTTTTTCTCTGCCTCACGAATCTTGTCTCCCTGGGCTATACCGCTCAGCCTGACGTGATCAGCATCAAGATTCTCGCTGTCAATCCAACCGATGCCAAACTCAATACCGTCGTGACTCACCGTCTCCCCCCCGAAATTTTGCCTGAGCATATCGTCGAAAAGGGGACGATGGATCTCAAGTACGATCCTAACCTTGTTTCCTACTACGTCACCAGCTCCATCGATCTCGGGCCGCGCGAGACTCGGACTCTGAACGTTAAAGTCAAAAACGTCTGGACGCTCGATCCCGGATACGTGGATAACGTTCAGACAAAACTTCGCCAGACGGTACAGGCTCTTGTGGGCACCCGTTTTGAGGATACGGCCCAGCAGCTTTTCGACAAGACCATGGAGCAGATGGAAAGGATCATGGAAGAGCAGACCAAGGAAAAGCCAATCCAGCAGCAGATCGAACTCTACCGCAGCCACGTAAAGCAGTTGAAGCAGATTGAAACAGGTGTCATGTCGCTTGCGGCGCTTAGGAAAATGGCTTCGCAGACAGAGACGGGAATACGTACCGTGAAGTTCCGCATTCGCGCGAAAAACCCTGCCGACGAGCAGCGTACCATGACGGTCCGAGCGCTTTTGCCCAAGGAAATTACGTCCTTTGACGTCCTGAATAAACTGGATTTCCGGCTATTGTTTGACGAAGACGAAGGACGTTTTGCCGTTGAAAAGGAAGACATTTTCGCGGCGGGCGAAGATAAAGTTTATGAAATCATTTTGAAAGACGTCTGGTATATCACGAAAGAAGAAATCGATTTCCTCCGTGACCAGTCGACCAAGATTCTCGACCGATTCACGGGCTCTTCCTACGAAAATTTTGCAAAACAGACGGTGGATTTTATCCTATTCACTCTCGATGAGGTGTGGACCCTGCAGGAGGAAGTCGCGTCCTCAGAAGCCATCGAAGACCGCATCCGCGCCTACGTCATCAACCACCAGCGGGTTGAACTCGTCAAACGTAAGATCAAGGAACTTCAGGACCTTCTGCTCGAGATTCCGGTGAAACGCACGACTGAAATCGACCAGATTCGTCAGGCTATTAATGAAATGACAAAGATGTTCGACATTCTGAGCCTTGGCTTTTCGCCTGATCTTTCGACTACATGGTGGATTATTCTCGGTATCATCGGATTCCTGATCATATTCTCAACGAGTTTCTATCTCGTCTGGCTGTTCCAACTCGGTAAAAATAAATTTGGCAAAGCCAAGGTAAAGAAAGCCAAGAAAAAGAAAAAAGAAGATGAGCAGCCAGTACCCGAAACCGCAGCAGCAACCACAGAGTCCGCGTAAACAAGCATGTCGACAAATCTGCGTTATAAAGAATATGGAATCGTTAAGTCGGCCGCAGGCTGTATCACGAATGTCATCGGTCTGCAGAACTGTTTTCTCGGGCAGCTGCTCAAATTCGGCTATGGCACCGAGGGAATCATTATGGGTTTCGATACACAGAACGCCCAGGTGCTGATGGTCAAGGAACACGAACCCGTGCAGCCGGGCGCTAAAGTGCTCGCGAGTCTCGAACCTTTCTACATGCCCGCAGGACAGAATTTCATCGGCCGTATCATTAATCCGCTTGGTGAGTCGATGGACGGTCTGGGTCCCGTCAAGCCTGATGAGTTCATTCCCTATTTCAACGAAGCTCCGGGCATCGCAGACAGACAGCAGCTGAATGATACGCTTGAAACCGGTATCAAACTGATCGATGCACTTCTCCCGCTGGGCAAGGGACAGCGGTCATTGTGTCTCGGTGATAAAATGACGGGCAAGACGACTCTCGGAACCGATATCATTCTCAATCAGAAAGGAAAAGACGTCATCTGCATTTACTGCGCCATCGGAAAACCCAGATCGGCTATTGCTCGCGTCGTCGATCTTTTCAAAGAAAACGGCGTTTTTGAGTACTCCCTGATCATGAACGCGCCGGCGCAGAGTTCTCCGGGCCAGCAGTATCTGGCGCCCTATGCCGCGTGCGCTCTTGGCGAATATTTCATGCAGAGAGGAAAGCATGTATTTGTCTATTTCGATGATTTCACCAAGCACGCCTGGGCATACCGCGAACTCTCACTTCTCATGCAGGTGCCTCCTGGCCGCGACTCTTATCCCGGAGATATTTTTTATCTTCATTCCCGAATGATCGAGCGGGCAGCCCGTATGTCAGTCAAAATGGGGAACGGATCTATGACTTTTATTCCCGTCGTAGAACTCCTGGAAGGCGATCTCACCGCGTACGTACCGACGAATCTCGTCTCCATGACAGACGGTCAGATCTTTCTTAGTATGCCTCTTTTTAATGAAGGTTTCCGTCCGGCCGTAGACGTGGGTCTGTCCGTTTCCCGCGTCGGCAGTAAAGTGCAGTGGAAGGCAATGAAAGACGTCACAAAGTCCCTGCGTCTCGAGTTTATCCAGTACAAGGAACTCCTTCGCGTCAGCAAACTGCAGACAGGAGGCCAGTCTGATGAAGTGCGCGATCAGCTGCAGGCAGGCCGCGTTCTCCAGGCGGCGCTCACGCAGCCTGCCGCCAAACCTGTGTCGATGGAAGTCCAGGTGACAATGTTTTATTCCAAGGGCGAAGGCCTGTTGATGCAGCTGGAATACAAGGAAGAGATCCGGTATTTCCTGGATAACATCGGGGATTTCTTCGCAAAGAATGACCCGGGCCTTTTTCCCTTCCTGCGGGAAAAGAAAGCGCTCGACGACGAAATCAAACGCCGCATGGCCCGGGGTGTCACGGATTTCGTTAAAGAGGTCAAGGCAAAGTTCAAGTATCTGGACGAAGAGGCGGCCTAACATGCCGATGGCTGTCAGTACTTTCCGGCTTCAGGTCCTCAGCCTCATTCGAATGATTTTCGAAGGGGAAGTCGAATCGGTCTATATCGCAGGAGACGAAGGCGAGTACGAACTCCTGCCTTTTCACTATCCTATTCTGGGAGCTATTCCAGAAGGGGAAGTCTTGATCGCAGGCCACGATAGCGTTGCGTTGCGGGCAGGCGTTTTGCTGTTCCAGGATAATCAGTGCATCATCATCGTCGAAGAGATGGAAAAGGGCGACATTAAGGAAGATAAAAAGCCGCTTCATAGAGGTACCAAGCAGGAAAAGTAGTTACCCCTCAGGTGGTTTAATTCATTCATTTATAAATGGTTAGCATCACTATGTCAGTTGCTAACAAGTAATTAGCTCCAATAAATAGCAATAAAGATAATAAAGCTATAAATAATATCTTTTACTAAATTGCAAACCCAAATATAGTCAGATATACTTTTAATGATCAATACCTAACTTTATATGTAAACTTTTCAACCTCAGGACGTAGTTCGATGACACAGCATACTCTGGTACTCGTCGGCGTAATGATGATGGCCGTATTGGGTCCGGCGATCGTCATCTCTGTCGTTGGATTTGCTACCATCAAGGCTCTTGGCCGAAATCCCTCAGCAGCTCCCAAGATCTATACAGGAGTCATCCTTATGCTCGTTTTTGCAGAAGCGACGTCCATTATTTCTCTGCTGGTCATTTTCCAGCTGTTCGGCGGAAGCTGATATGCACGTCCATCCAGAGGGGGGAAGCAGATCATGATGTTGTTTCAGTTCATATTTCTCCAGGTTGTCGTTTTCTCGGCGGTCATCTTTTTCATGAAGAAGATTCTCTCGAGCGATACGCAGGCAGCGGTGGGACGTCTGGATATGACCTATCAGGACCTGCTTCAAAAGCAAAAAGAGCTGAACGAAAAGATCGAAGAGGCGGAAAAAGAGTACCAGGCCAAAAAAGAAGAAGGCGAATCCCTTGCGGATAAGTTCAAACTCGAGGCCGCTGAAGAGATGCGCGGTAAAAAGGATGAAATGCTGAAGGTCGCGAAGGCCCAGGCGGATGAAATCCTCGAGCGGGCCAAAGCCTCAAAAGACGATATGTACCGCAAAGTCGAGATGGATGCGCGAAGCAATGTCGTTAATGAATGCTCTGTTATCCTGAAAACCGCCGTGAAGAACAAGACTTTGCAGGGCTTTCATAGCATGGTGTACGAAGATTTCCTGGACACGGCGAAAGATTTCGATTTGTCGAAAGTCGGAGATCATATCGATATCGTCACGGTAAAAACACCGTTTGCGCTGGATGAACAGCAGAAAAACAAACTCAGTTCGTTTATCTCCGCGAAAATCAACCGCGGTTTGAAGATGGAAGAAATCATCGATGACAATCTTCTGGCCGGCGTTCTTCTCCAGTTCGGCAGTCTCATGCTTGACGGAAGCCTGGCCGCAGCAATCAACGATGTCGCCGAGGAATACAAAGAGAAGATCAAGCTCGGCGAATAAAGGGCGCGCGTATGGGAGGCAAGACAACCCGTATTAAAGGCGATCTCGATGACGTCGAGGCGATCCTTGAAATTATCACTATTTTAAAAGACGTGTCCACGAACCGTTTTTTTGCTTTCGCCAAGAAAAAAGAAAATTTCGGTAAATTCCTCGAAATCTTCCTGATCTTTTTTAACATGCTCGAGTCCGTCAAAACCAGCTGTCCGCTCGTCCGAAACAGTAATCCCGGCACCGACATTGTCATTGTCACATCGGAACAGAGTTTCATGTCTCAGCTCAATAACCGCGTCTGTAATGCCGCGCTTAAAGAGTATCAGAAATATCCCGACGCCAAGATCCTCTGCGTCGGACAGCGGGGCGCCGATAAGTGCCGTCAGCTCGGCATGAAACTCGAGAAAGTCTATACAAACGTCGAAGACAAAGGCCGTTATGAAGTGGCGCTCGCAATCCGCGATCATTTGATCGAGCGTATTATGAGTGGAGAATCGGGTAAATCACTCGCTGTCTATATCTGGGCAAAAAGTTTCAACGTTATAAAACCGCGCGTGGTCAAACTGTTGCCTGCAGAAGAATTGCTCGGCGGCTCAGGTGAAGAAGAAGACCGTCTCGGCACCGGGCGTAAATTCATTACTGAGTCAACCATCGATGGAATTATGAAGGTGCTCGCCGATATCTGGGTTTCCAGCCGTCTGTTTGAGATGATTTCGGACACGCAGTTGTCCGAAGCGGCCGCCCAGGCGCAGCAGCTCGAATCTGCCATCGAAGGAATGTCGGGAGAAAAGAAAGGTCTTGTCATGGCAGTTAGAAAATCGCAGCGCAGCGACCTTAACAAGGCCATGCGTGAAGTTTTTACTTCCTCGTCCGTCGTAAGGAGGCGTTGATATGGCGGAAATGCAGCAGGCAGCGCCAAGCAGCAACGGGAATGGCAACGGAAAAAAAGCGGGTCTCGGCCGAATCATCGGAGTCCGCGGTCCCATCGTCGACGTGCGCTTTGAAAATCTCGAAGATATTCCCGCGCTTTATGACGTCGTCGAGACTTCAAACTTCGTAGGACGCCGCATCGTTCTCCAGGTCGCCGAGCACTTAGGTGGCAAGGACGTGCGCTGTATTTCCCTCTCTGATACTCTTTTTCTCCAGCTGAACCAGGTCTGCGTCAATACGCGCATGCCCGTCCAGGTCGGCGTAGGCGACGAGCTTTTCGGAAGGATTATCAACGTTTTCGGCGAACCCGTGGATCAGCTGGGCCCTCTTATTTCTACGGATAGGCGGCCCATCCGCCGCCCTCCGAGAATGGACCCTTTCAATATTAAAAGTAAATTTGCCGAAGCGGCGCCGGTTCTTGCCTCGGGAATCAAATTCATCGATATGTGTTTTCCCGTCGTGAAAGGCAGTAAAACAGGGATTCTGGGGGGAGCAGGCTGCGGCAAGAGCGTCGTTATTCTGGAACTCATCAACAACATTGTAAAGGCGCACGACGGCGTTTGCGTGTTCACGGGAATTGGCGAACGTATCCGAGAAGGTAACGATCTATTTGCTGAATTAAAAGAAGCCAATCTGCTCGCTAAGACGAAACTTATCTTTGGCCAGATGAATGAACCCCCGGGAGCTCGTTACGAATGCGTGAATACGGGAATCAGCGTCGCCGAAGCCATGGCCGAAAAAAACAAAGACGTCCTTCTGTTCCTCGACAATGTATTCCGTTTCGTCCAGGGAGGTCAGGAGATCTCGACCCTTCTCGGGCGAGTCCCTGGTGAATCAGGTTATCAGCCGACGCTTTCTTCAGAGGTAAACAGCGTCGAAGAGCGTATCCGCTCCATTCCGGGCGGCGCCTCGGTCACTTCTTTTCAAGCCGTTTACGTGCCGGCCGACGATATGACGGACCCTGCGGTCGTTGCGATTTTCAGCTGCCTCGATGCCGTTATGGTGCTCTCGCGCGATCTCGCTCAGAAGGGTTTTTTCCCTGCGATCAATCCGCTGGCAAGCTCTTCGGCAAACCTTGATCCGCGCGTCGTCGGTCAGAAGCATTACGATTTGGCCCAGCGCATGATCAACATTTTCGCTAAATACAAATCGCTGCAGCGTATCGTCCAGGTAGTGGGTCTCGAAGAAATCCCGAAGGAAGACCAGATCGATTACAAGCGCGGTGAAAAACTCACGAATTTCATGACCCAGCCTTTCGCAGTTGCAGAAGCCTTTACGGGCAAAAAAGGAATGTTTATACAGATCGAAGATACTGTGAGCGACTGCGGAAAAATCATCGAAGGCTATTACGACAAACTGAAAGGTTCTGACTTTTACCTTATCAACAGGGCTCCGTGAGATGACCGGAATGAACAATAGCCGTCTGGAAAAAAAGGCATATGAAAGTCTGCTTGAAACAGAGCTGATTCCGCGTAAAGAACTGGAGACAGCCTATCAGGAGGCCGAAGCCGGCGGTCTGTCTTTTTCGCAGATTGTGGTGAAGAAAAAGCTGATCCACGAGGGCAAACTTCTCGAGCATTACGCAAAGATATTCAATCTTCCTTTCGTCGACCTGAAAAAAGCGAGCATCAGTTCGGCCGTCTGCGACAGCGTACCGCTGAAGTTTGCTTCTTATTATCATTTCTTCCCTTATTCAAAAGAGGGAAATAGACTCACGATCGCCGTCGCGCGGCCCGTTGACGTCCATTTCATCGATGAAGTGCGCTTCGGTCTCGGTATGGAAATCGATACGGTTTTCGCCACTGAGAAAGATATCGATGAGATGCTGCAGAAAAAGTACGGCCTCGGCGCCGACACCGTAGACCAGATGACCAAGAGCGCTTCTCCGAGCAAGGAATCGGCGCCCGTCATGGCAAACGAAGTCCAGGATATCGAGAAGCTTGCGGAAAACGCTTCCGTTATCAAGCTCGTCAATCAGATCATACTCGAAGCTTCCCGGAAAGGCGCGAGCGACATCCATTTGGAACCCTTCCGCGGGAAAATACGCCTGCGCTACCGGGTCGACGGTGTCCTCGCCGAGCAGCAGGTACCGCCCGAAATGAAGAAGTTTTTTTCGCCCATGGTCTCTCGCATCAAGATCATGGCAAATCTGAACATCATCGAACGCAGGCTGCCGCAGGACGGTAAAACGAGGGTGAAGACGCAGGAGCAGACGATCGATCTCCGCGTTTCGTCCATCCCGACGCCTCATGGAGAAAGTATCGTTATCCGACTTCTTCCCGGAAATATGATCCGCACTCTGGAAGACCTCGGAATGGAACCCGAGCATCACGCCTACTTTAAGGAACTCCTGAAAAGCCCCTTCGGAATCATTTTTGTCACGGGACCTACGGGAAGCGGAAAAAGCACGACTCTCTATGCGGGACTGTCGAGCATCAATAAGGTCGAAAAAAAGGTCATCACCATCGAGGACCCTGTCGAATATGAGCTGGAAGGGGCAACTCAGATCCAGGTCGCGCCGGAACTCGGTCTGACCTTCGCCCATGGACTTCGAAGCGTTCTCAGGCACGATCCCGACGTCATGATGGTGGGAGAAGTACGCGACCTGGAAACGGCCGATATCGCGATCCGCATCGCTCTGACAGGGCATCTTATTTTATCGACTCTTCACACTAACGACGCGGCGAGCGGCGTGACGCGCTTGCTCGATATCGGCGTCGAGCCCTACCTTGTCTCTTCGAGCGTGAATGCATTTATTGCTCAAAGGCTTGTCCGATCTATCTGTACTCACTGCAAAGAAGAGGACAAACATGTTCTACCCGAATTGAAGGCCATGATTCTTCACGATCTCCGTCTTGGTTCCTCAGAAGAGATCAAAATTTATAAAGGTGCGGGCTGTGAGCAATGCCACGGCAGCGGCTATAGCGGACGAAGCGCGATTTATGAAATGCTTCCGGTCAGCGAAGAAATCAGAAAACTTATCTTTGAGCGCTCGTCTTCGGAAGACATCAAGAAAAAAGCCCGTGAGCAGGGAATGTTGACTATGCGGCAATGCGGCTGGAGAAAAGTTTTGAAAGGATTGACGACTCCTGATGAGATCATTCAGGTCAGTGCCGCGGACAGTCCGGCGGCCGTGAACGTTTTCAGCACCTTGTTTTCAGAGAAGAAAAAAAACCAGAAAACTGAAGAGCCGCCCGCTTCGCCGGATGAATCAAAAGAAATGGATATCTGGGTAGACAGGCGCGCTTTCACCCGCATTAAATGCGTTATCCCTTTTTTATTCAGAAAGCTCGACATTGAAGCCGAGGATGTCGATTTTGACGCACCCAGGGAGATGTTTGACGAAGCCGAAACGATCGACCTCAGCGCGAATGGCATCTCCATCACAGGGACCCAGTGTACCCCTGGCGCAGCCATCGATATCAGGCTTTCTCTTCCCGGCGATCACGAGGAAATTCAATGTATAGGACGGGTCGTAAGATCGATTCCGAAACAGGAGCCCGTTCCCTCCGGCTCGCCTGGACTTTATATAACGGCCGTCACATTCCTTGCGATCACGAGCGCTGATCGTAACCGGCTCGACCGGTTCTGCAAAAACCGGAGCAAGGCGGCATGAAAAATTATCACTATAAGGCCAAAAAAGGTCCTTCCGAGATCGTGGAAGGGACCATTACGGCTGATACGAAAGAAAATGCAATAGACAAGGTGAATGATCTTGGCCTGATACCGGTTGATATCGTCGAACAGGCCGAAACGGCTGCGGCCGTAGCCGCCGCGAAACCCGTCAAGCGCCGGGTGCGTTCCAAAGACGTTTTGACCTTTTACATGCAGTTGTCACGCCTTGTCAAATCAGGAGTTCCTTTGATGCAGGCGCTCTCGCTCCTTGCCCGGGAAGGCGAACGTTCCGCTCTTAAGCCCGTTACGGAAGATCTTGTTAACCGCGTTCGCCAGGGCAGTTCGCTTTCTGACGCTCTCGCTATGCACCCCCGCTGTTTTTCCGCCTTTGATATCGGCATGGTGCAGACTGGCGAAGCGGCGGGACGCCTCGACGAAGTTCTGCAAAAAGTGGCTTCTTATCGGGAAATGCAGCGCGAGCTGGCTGGGAAGATCCGCGGGGCTATTGCCTATCCCTCTTTCATTATCCTTATGAGCATCGTGACGGTCACCTTCATGCTGACGAATGTGATACCGAAGTTCGCCCGCTTTTTCAAGGATCTCGGGCAGGAGCTTCCTCTCATGACCCGGGTACTTATCGGCTTGAGTGAATGGATGCAGTCCTACTGGTACTTTGTAGCGGGAGTCATCGCCTCATTGATTCTCCTTGCCGGAAGAATGAAGAATAACGCAGCATACAGGATGCGTGTGGACGCCATCGTTCTCAAACTCCCTCTTCTCGGCAATGTCATTTTGAAGTCTGAAATCGCCAAATTATGCCGGACGCTCGAGCTGCTCTTAAAGAGCGGCGTCTCTGTCCTCTCCGCGCTCAGGATCGCGGTGCCTGTCATGGGCAATGAGGCGTTAAAATACGATATCCGGAACTGCCACGGGCTGCTCGAGCAGGGAGGAAACCTTAGCGAAGGATTCAGGAGCTCAAAATACATACCGAGTTTTGTTTCCTATTTCGTGGGAATGGGCGAGGAATCTGGACGTCTCGACGAATCACTCAAGGAGATCGCGGAATGGTACGAGAAGGATACTGAGGAAGCTGTCAAAATCATGACGGGCCTTCTGGAGCCGGGAATTATCCTCGTGGTTGGAGGCATTCTGGCTTTTATCATTATTGCCGTCCTGCTGCCGGTTTTCAGTATCAACGCAATGGTCGGATAACCTTTATCAGAACGGAGGACTCAATGCAGCGGTCACCAGGCGGGCGGCTTACAAATTCCAGAGGTTTCAGTCTCATCGAAATTCTCCTGGTCGTCATCATTCTCGGAACTCTGTCGGCAATGGTCGTTCCGAGGCTTATGGGTCGTTCCGAGCAGGCTAAAAAAGCGGCGGGCCAGGCAGACGTCAACGTTAACATTCCGACTGCCCTGAAACTTTACGAACTCGACAACGGCTTTTTTCCCACGACCGAGCAGGGTCTCCTGGCTCTTGTCAAAAAGCCTGTCTCCTCCCCAACGCCTCAAAACTGGAACGGTCCTTACCTGGAAAAGCCGCCGGTCGATCCCTGGGGACGTCCCTATCAGTTTGTGTCGCCCGGCGTCCACCGGCCGCACGATTACGATTTGTTTTCCATGGGGAAAATTCCAGGAGACGAAAAGGCTGACGACGATATTATTAACTGGTGAGACCCTGTTCTATGAGTAATCAAAATGGAATTGCGCTGTTTGAACTGCTGGTGTCGGCAATGATTCTTTCGGCAGGCATAATCGTGGTTTATCAGCCCCTGATTGCCTCCATCTCGGGGCTGCATGACGCAGACTACCGCCTTGCCGCCAACCGGGTTCTGACCGAGCAGCTCTGGGGCATCCAGACCGCGGCGCGCAGGGAGAGCCGGTTTCCCGTCGAATTTGCAACGGGTGTCGTAACGGACGGGCAAAAGACCTACTACTTCGGCTATCGTCAGAAGGCGGTCAGCGAGGATGAAAAACTTTATGAAGTCGAGGGGACGCTTTCCTGGAAAACAGGTTCCCGAAGCAAGGCAATCAAGAGGACGGTGTATGCTGCAACTTTTTAGAACGTACCTTAAGAGAGAAGAGGGTTTGAGCCTGATCGAGATGCTGATCGCGGTTTCTATCCTTTCCTTTATTGGTCTGGTTCTCTACACCGTTTTTTATCAGGGGACCAAATTGTGGCAAAGGAGCCTCCTCATGAAACCCGATATCGAATCCGACATTATTTTTGAAAAGATGGCGCACGATTTAAGGAGTGCCTATTCGGCCAAAATGGGCTCTTTCGGAGGCAAGGCGGACCATGTGGAGTTTTTCGCTTATTCCCGGGGCGCTATTGAGGAACCGAACGGAGAGATCAGGATTCACAGCCCCGCGAAAGTCCGGTATCATTTCGATGACACGGCAAGACAACTTTACCGGGGCGAAGAGACTTACATGAAGATGCTCGCTCCTCTCAAGCTCGAAGCCGCTCCGCCCGAGCTCTCACCGCTCGGAGAAAACCTCAAAGAATGTAAATTTGAGTATTATCACGAGGATGCCGCCAGGAAAGTTTATGAATGGAAGGATTTCTGGGACAGCCCTTGTCCTCCGAAAGCGGTAAGGGTTTCGCTCCGCTTTGACGATCAAAAAGAGACGGTATTTCACACAAAAATTATTTCGCTGCCCGCGGACGCCTGTATCAGCGCCGTCCAGGCCGCCGCGGCTCACGGATAAAGACCCATGGCAAAACCAGTATTCAAGACAACTAAATCAGTCGACATGGTGATGGTCGACCTCATGGGAAACGATGTCAAAATCATCCGCGCCAGGAAAAAATCCGACCGGGTCCACTACGAAGACTGCCGGCAGCGTCAGTTTGGCGAAAACTCCGACGACGAGATAAGTGATTTCATCAGCACTGCGTACCGTGACTGGGGAATAAAAAAGCGGGAAGCCGTCTGTATCATTTCTTCCAAGCTTTTCATTTCCAAGAACGTGGACATGCCGTCGAATGATCCCGACGAAATCAGCAAGATCATCGATCTCCAGGCAGGAAGGTACACCCCTTACTCCCGCGATGAAATTGTGATCGACTATATTTGTATGTCGAACCCGGGCCAGCACTATACGAACGTGCTTCTGGTCATTGTCAACAGGAAGCTCGTTGACCGTTACGTGCGAATCTTCGATGACGCAGACGTGCTCCTGAGTAAAATCGCTATCTCCTCCGAAAGTATGGCGTTTCACTATCAGAAACTTCTGCCTCAAGGAGACGTCGGCGGATCTTTTGCGGGTATCCATATTGACAAGGATTCTTCGGATCTCACGATTGTCGACAAGGAAGACATGGTTTTCGTGAGAAGTATTCCGGTGGGCGCGGTCCATTTCAAAGAAGATTTTGACAGCGCTCAGAAGGCGTTCGTCAGCGAGCTCGGGAAATCCATTACTTCCTATCAGGACCACGGCGTCGGCCAGGCGGTCAGAGGTGTCATCATCACGGGCCTGATCCATGTACTGGGCGAACTCGAGGCGAAGATCCGGGCCAGCGTTCCGCTCATGAGCGAATCCAGCTTTCCGATCAAGATCATTCCGTATCACAAGCTGTTCGAGCTCTCGGATCAGATCAAGGACCAGGTCAGTGCCGTCGACGGAGAAAGTTTTTTTTCACTTCTCTCGGGCATTTCTTCGGAGGCTTCCCTTCGGATCGATCTTTTGCCAAAAGAAATCAAGCTGAAGAGACGTTTCCGCGAAGGCGGCAAAGAAGTCATAACGATGGGTATCATCATCATGACGTGTCTGGTGATGATATGTACCTTTTTGGCAAGCAAGATCTACGTCAAGAATAACCTCATCGAAAGGCTGGACGGAGTATCAGAGACCGTTTACCAGCAGGCGCGCACTCTCGAGCGTTCTTCCACGAAAACCCGCGTCCTGCGTTCGCTGATCGAACACAGAGGAAAAGGTCTTTACGTTTTCGACAAAATTACGACTCTCATTGGAACGAATATATATCTCGCCAGTTTCAGCTATGACAATGAAGGCAACGTACATTTGGTCGGAACGGCGGATACGATGTCCGGCGTATTTGGTTTTGTCTCGCAGCTCGAAGAATCGGGCTATTTCAGTTCGGTTGTCACGAATGAAACAAAGACCCGTAAGGATGGCGGCAAAGAAGTCGCCGACTTTGATATCGAAGTGAAACTGGTGGAAGCGATCTGATGCAGAAATTCAAAGATATTTATGGAAAAATGAAGCCGAGAGAAAAAGCCTTTTTTTACGCGGCCGTCGGCGCGCTCATTTTTATGATGACCGACCTTCTCGTGCTCAACCCTATTCTTTCCGAGATCAAGGTTCTCGAAGCCGAAATCACAGCAAAATCCCAGTCTATCCAGAGAGACATGCGCATCGTCTCGTTCAAGGATTCAATTGTGGGCGAATACCGTCAATACGAACAGCATCTGGACTCGGGCGAAAAGACGCAGGAGGAAATTATCGCGGGTCTTCTGAAAAAACTCGAGAATGTCGCAACTGAGAATAAAATAAAAATTACGAACGTCATGCCTGGAGAGCTCGAGGATAAACCGATTTACAAGATTTATAAAACTACTCTCGAGTTTGAAGGAACTCTGAAAGAAACGCTCCTGTTTATGAATGTCCTGGAGGAATCGGACAACCTGTTCCAGATCACCCGCTATATGATCGCGCCAAAAAACAAGTCGGGAGAAAGCATGAAGGCGAATATGGACGTGTCGAGAATTCTGATCACGGCCGAAGACATTACTCCCTTCATCGACGCAGACACGCCGTCTCCCGTTACGGAAGCCCCCCCGGAGACGCCAGCGGCCGAGGCAGCCGAGAAACCGGAAGGTGAAGATATGGGCGTTCCTGAACCGATCTGAACTTATGCGAAACCTCAAAAAAACACTAAGTCTATTTGCTCTCTCTGCGGCGTGTTTATTTTGCCCCCTGCTCTACGCTCAAACTGATTCCGTCAAAGAGTATTATGAGAAAGGCTTCCAGCTTATCTCCGAGCAAAAACTCGATGAGGCTCTCGAGTCATTCAAGAAGGCGGCCGAACTTGCACCCGATCTTCCGCAGATTTATTACGCGATGGGATTGATCCATTTCGAAAAGAAAGAAAATGTTTATGATGCGATCGATGCGTTCGAGAAAGCCGTTAGTCTGAAACCCGATATGCCTGAGCCGCATTATCATCTTGGTATTATTTATTCGAGCCTGGTCCCGGAAGAAGAAAGAGCGGAGAAACATTTTCTTGATTCCATCCAGGCTTCACCGCAATATTCGCCGCCTTACTTTGGCCTTGGCTTGTTAAAGCTGACCAAGCAAAGAGATCCCAAAAGCGCCGCAGAATACCTCGAGAAGGCAGCCGCGCTCAACCCCGAGCATGTTGACGCCCTTTACTACCTTGGATTGTCTTATATTATGAATGGTGAATCGCACCGCGCCCTCAAGGCTATTTCTCTTCTGAAAATGCAGGGTAATGAGAACATGTCGCGGGCGCTTGAGGAGATGATGGAGGTGGATGCATCGGTCGTGAAGCAGCGCGTGCTGGGCGGTGAAGAGGGTGAAAGCGGGCCTCAAAATCCTGAAGGCGCGGTGCCGGCCCCGCAGGAAGTTCAGCCTGCCGCAGAAGAGAAGAAAACTCAGGTCCCCGAATTCCTTTTTTCCTGATCCAGCCGCTTTTGAAGCTCCCTTAGTCTGTTATCAAGAATCCCTACTGTCTGCGCCAGAGATTCCGTCCGGCTGTTCTGTTCGTTGATATACACGGTGAGAAACAGACAGAGCAGGCTGATAAACGCGAGAAAGAGAAAGAAGACGAAATTACTCGTCAGCTTGAAACCCGCCAGGTGCGAGAGTGCGGGGAGGATCTTTTTGTCGAAAGCCAGGAGCAGGGTAAATCCCGAAGCCGAAAGCCAGAAAAGCGAATACTTGAAAGTCATTTTCTGCTGACGGATAAGCTCGATGATAAACAGGAAAATGAGGATCGCTATGATAAGAGCGGAATGTCTCGCGTCCATAAGGTCCTTTATTGCTTTCTTTTCATGGTGTCGATGAGGATGGCCAGCGTTACTTTAATCATGTAATACAAAGTTTTTGCGAAACGGATCGAAGAAATGCCGCCGAGACGCTTACGCATTTTGACGGGGACTTCACCGATTCTGGCGCCTAGTCTTTTTGCCATCTGGATCGCTTCGGGTTCAGGGAAATCAACCGGATAATAAGCGGCAAAATGGGGGATCAGTTTTTTTCCCGTGGCGCGAAACCCGGAAGTCGGATCCGTGAGGGGAACGCCCGTGAGAAGCTTGAGCAGGAGAGAAAAAAATCGTATGCCGATGCGGCGGGTGAACGTCGATTTGAAGCCCGTGTCCATCGTGAGGAAACGGCTGCCGATGCACATATCGAGCCGGCCGTCTAATACGGGTTCCAGTATTTTTTCGAGATACCGGGGATCGTGCTGGGCGTCTCCGTCGATCTGGACTGTCGCGTCATAACCCTCTCTGGCTGCGATCTTATAGCCCGTCTGGACTGCGCCGCCGATTCCAAGGTTATAGGGCAGTGATACCACCCGGGCGCCGGCTTTCGCCGCTTCTTCAGAGGTATTGTCCCGGGAACCGTCGTCAATCACAAGAGGGACAAAAGAGGGATGAATCGCCCTAATTTCTTCGATGAGCTTTCCAATGGCCCTGGATTCATTCAAGGCGGGAACGATGATCAGAACGCGTTTATCGGACATGTCGAGTTTTCCCAGTAAGCCTAAAGCACTATCCAGCCGTTATTTAGTGTAACCTCAGGGACTAGGTAGTCCGTGCCCGGGAGAATGAATACATTTCCCGGGTTCCCGTCTTAATGATTACGGCTAATCAAGGGGTGGGGTTTAATGTTTAAGGAGATTGTTTTGCAGGATGATACGCCGCCGTTAGAAATACCTGAAATTCCGGATCCGCTGCCTTCTGAACCTGCAGCCCCGGAAGCGTTTTCGCCGCGTTTTTCCCGCTCCGTCCTTTTCATGGGCGGCGCTCTTGCGATTTTGATTGTCTGGTCCACGGGCGTATTCTTCAGATCTTACGCGTTATTTCCGGGCGGCCAGCCAGGCTCTCAATATAAAAGAGTGGCGGAAGAGTACGTCAAAACCGTCCTTCAGAAGCAGCTCGCCTCGAAAATCCAGCTTTCCATGCCAGGCATGCCCGCCGATATTTCCGAGAAATTGGCTTCTCAGCAGATCGATACGGTAATTCGTGAGGATCCGCAAAGTTATAAGCAGGCAGTGGCTGACGTCATGGGCGGCCTGTCGAAAAGGATCGCACCCGGTGTGTCGAGACACTATCTTCTGGAAGCCGATCCATTCTATTTTCTTGGCCAGACGCAAAATCTGCTTCGGACCGGAAAAGTCTCCGAACGTATCGAACACCGAAAATTTTACGACCCGCGGAGGCTCGGCCCCAAAGGATTCTGGACGCCTCTGAACTATCATCCCTACATTGGCGTAGGGGTCTATAAACTCATCTCGCTTGTAAAGCCCGTGACGCTCATGGAAGGGCTGAGTTTCACACCTCTCGTAATCCTTGCCGGTGTCGCGGCCGCGCTTTATTGGGTTTCGAGGCTTCTCGCCATGAGCTGCCTTTCATACATCGCCGCGGGATTCGCGCTCATGCTCGCCCCTATCTTTGTGCAGAGAAGTTCTTATGGCTGGTACGACAATGATCCCTATAACATTCTGTTTCCTCTTCTCCACCTGGCTTTCTTCCTCAAAGCGCTGGCTGCCCGCGGGAGAAGCGCACTCGGATGGGGCGTGGGAGCCGGATTTCTTACGGGTCTTTTTGCCATGTTCTGGGTCGGTTGGCCGTTTATTTCGTTTCTCCTGTTTGGCGCCGCGGCCGCAGCGATCCTGCTCGGCGCGATAAAAAAAACCCTGGCACTTACGGGCAGTCTTCCCTTTTTAGGAGGCTATCTTCTGGCGGCACTTTTTTTTGTGACGGTTTTTACGTCTCCGCAAGGTTTGTGGGAATTCATCTCGAGAGGCGCAGAATTCGCGATTCGATTTTCTTCTTCCGTTTATGAAGGCTGGCCCAATGTCTTTTTGACCGTAGGAGAAGCGAATTCGGTCACTCCGGAAAGATTTATCCATTTAACCGGTAATAAATTAACTCTTGCCGCCGCCGGGGCGGGGCTTATCGGCGGCTTAATCTGCGCTTTTTGTTCTCGCGACAGACACTTACTCGTGTCTTGGCTGACTCTTATTCTCATGAGTCTGCCGCTGGCTTTTTTATCTTTGCGGACTGAGCGGTTTTCCCTGCTCATCACTCCATTCATCGCGCTTTACGCAGGGATGGCGGTCGAGAGCCTTTCCCGCGCTGTTTTCTATGCCGCCGGCAGACTGGTCCGAGTCAAGTGGGTTCCTTTCACAGCGGGTATAGCAGCAGGAGCTGCCGGTATTCTTGCTCTGCTCCCGATGCAGCTTGTTTTCGCTCATGCTCTTGCCTTGAAGGGCGGGCCGATCATGAACGACGCATGGTACGACGCGTTGATTTACGTTAAAAACAACACCCCCGAAAAGTCCTTCGTTCAAAGCTGGTGGCCGCCGGGCTATTTCATCACGGCTATCGCTGAAAGGCGGGTCAGTTCGGACGGCGGCACGCAGCACTTGCCGGAGACTTACTGGATCGCGCGGTTCTTTACCTCACAGGATGAGAAGGAGGCGTTGTCTATTCTGAAAATGCTTCACGTCAGCGGCAATGATGCGATGGAATACCTTATTTCACAGGGGCTGCCGCTGGAAGACGCGATCGGTCTAATGAACGACATCTTCGTTCTTCGGTCAGAAGAACTCATCAGAGGGAAGCTTGAGGTCCGTCTGAACACGGATCAGATCGAACACTTTCTCCCGCTGATCCGGTTCAAGAGCGAACCAGAGCCAGCTTATATATTTGTCTACAGCGAGATGATAGAAAAAAGTCTGGCGATCACATTGCACGCGCGGTGGAATTTCGTCAAAGCAAAAGAGATGGCCAAGACGAAAGCCGGAAAGCGGGAAAGCAAAGATGACTACATCAAGTCAATGATTGAAATTTCAGAGGGTATATTGAAATATCTTCCCGAATCCAAATTAAAAAAGCGCACCGACACACTCCTTGCCTTTGAAAATGGTCTCGTCGTCGACCTGAGCGGGCATCAGAGTGCGATCCTGGGACCTGACCAGAAAGTGCAGGGCCAGCCAATGAGTCTTCTTTATCTGGAGCAGGGCGAAATCAAAGAAGTTTATAATAGCGCCATGCTGGTAGATGTCTCGGCTCTTGTTTTTGAGCGAGAAGGGCAGTATTTCTCCGTTCTTGCGGACCGCAGGCTTCTCCGATCAATCCTCTTCAGGCTTTTTTATCTCGAGGGTGCCAGCCTTCAATATTTCCAACCTTTTTATGAAACAATAAATACCGAAGCCGATACGGAAATAAAAATTTTTCAGGTAAGATGGGACAAATTTATGGACGAAAATAAAAAGGAGAAGGTATGAAAACGTTTTCTCTTACAATGACTGCCGCGCTTTTTACAGCCGCAATTCTCGCCGCCTCGGCGCCGAGTTTTGCAGAAGAAGAGAAAAGATACGGAGTCATATACAATATTGCCGAGGACCGGAAAGTTGAAAAGGTAGGAGGGATTTATGAGCCGGAGGGAATCGATAAGTACATGAAACGCAGATTTGATGTTTTTGACTCGAAGCTGGATGAAATAAACACGAAGCTAGCAGCACTCGATGCGAAACTGGAAATGGCTCTCGCCGCCAAGGCTTCGGAAGGAAAAGCTCAGAGCGCTACACCGGGTCTCGTGAGGTAATAGGGATGAAAAAATTGCGCCGCCGCAGCACCTACGCGACAAAGGAGAGAGGGAGTATTTTGATTTTCACGACGTGGCTGCTCGTCATTCTTGGTATTTTTTCTACCGCCGTCGGGTACCAGGTGCGTCAGCGTCTTCGTTATATTCAAACTCTTGAGATACGCGAAAAGCTTCGCGCCGCTGCTGATGCGGGCGTTCAAAAAGCCCTTCAGATCGTGATGATGACAGGCAGTTCGGGAAACGACAACCACCGCTCGCGCTGGGCCGACAGCCCCACGGATTTTAAAGAGATCGAGTTAGGCGATGCCCGGTTCACCGTCAGCTATCCCTCAGATAATGGAGAAATCCGGTATGGGATCAAGGACGAAGAGAGTAAAATTAATCTTAACAAAACAAAGAGCATAAAGGAAATAGCCAGGATTTTTGAGCTTGCCGCAGATATTGGGGAAACGCAAGCCGATGAAATCGCAGCGTCCATTCTCGACTGGATCGACGAAGACGACTCCGTGAATGCCAATGGTGCCGAAGCCCGCCATTACTGGATGCAAAAGCAGGCCTACAGTCCAAAAAACGCCGAGCTCGACAGCTTTGAAGAGCTTCTTCTTGTCAAAGGGGTGACGCCTGATATTTACGTCAAAGTGCTCCCTTCTATTACCCTTCATAGCTCGGGCAAGGTTAATCTCAACACGGCATCGTCGAAGGTCATTCAGGCTAAAGGGCTGGATAAAAAGACAGCCGATGCGGTCATTGAGTATCGTGCCGGCAGGGACAGGAAAGAGGGGACCGAGGATGACCGGTTTTTTTCGGTCCGGGAAGGTATGGCTGAAGACTTTTCAGGCGCTGTATCCCTCAGTGTCGCCGAGGTGGAAAAATTGACGGACCTGGTCGAATCAGGTGAATTTACCATCAAATCGACTGAATTCGAGGTCTATAGCACCGCCAATCTCAACTATCGTAAAGAAAAATTAACATTATCTTGCAATATATCGCGTGTGGGTGTTATAAATTACTGTAAAGAGTTCTACGGTAGAATTGATTTTGAACCACCCACCGCGGAGAATAGGGAATTTAAATGAGCAAGTTAGGAAGACGCCTTGCGATGGCTGGAATCGGCATCGCGCTCGCTTCACGCCTGGCATTCGCGCAAAACCCCCCATCGGATCTTTTGGAAGAGCTTAAGCTTTTTTCCAAAGCCCTCGGTGCGATTATGGAAGGATACGCGGGGGAAGTTAAACCGCGAAAAATGTTTTACGAGGCGGTTCGCGGGATGGCGCAATCGCTTGACCCTTATTCTGAGTTTATTGATCCTGAAAAATTTGAATTGATGCAAATTGGAATCAAGGGTGAGTACGCCGGAATCGGAACCTGGATTAAGGAAGCAGACGGGTTCATTCTGATCGAAAAAATCCGCGAAAATTCAGCCGCTGAGCTGGCCGGTCTCAGAATCGGGGACAAAATTCTTGCCGTTGACGGCGAGATGACGCAGGGTAAAACAGCTGCCGAGATCGGGGCGTTACTTCGCGGCGATCCGGATACGGAAGTGGCAATGACTATCCGCCGAGACGAAGATGAAAAAATTTTCGAAGTTAAAATTATCCGCCAGACTTTTGAGATTGATGCCGTGCGGGATATCCGTATCGTCGGGCGGGCTGTGGGATACATGCAGATTACCGATTTTCAGGAAAAGACCGCAGAGCAGATGGAAAGGGGCCTCGTCGATCTGGAATCGAAGGGAATGGAAGCGCTGATTATAGACCTTCGCAATAATCAGGGCGGGCTCTTGAACCAGGCCGTAACACTAGGCAGCCTTTTTCTGGAACAGGGAAAGAAAATCGTTTCGGTAAACAGTAAGATCGAGGTTCAGAAGCAGGAATATTTCGCTGCTGATGCGAAGAAAATCTATGACATTCCGATGGTGGTGCTCGTGAATCAGTTTTCCGCCAGTGCGTCCGAGGTTTTTTCGGCTGCGATGCAGGATCATGGGCGGGCGACCATTGTCGGAGTCAAAACTTACGGTAAGGCCTCGGTCCAGTCCCTGATTCCTCTCGACGACGTTTCGGCTTTGAAACTGACAACCGCCCGCTATCTCAGTCCCCATGGACAGCAGATCGACGGGGTAGGAATCCAGCCGAATATTGTAGTCGAAGAGGGCGCTCCCGGAACAGATAGCGCTCAGAATCAAATTAAAGCAGCCCTAAAAATACTTCAACAATATTACGAATAGAACAGCAACTAAAGAAGGGGGAAGTAATGAATAAGAACGCAATCTTTATCATTTTCACCGTACTTGCAGTGGCGCTTGTGCTTTTCTGGGCCAGGACGTCGTCCCGTCAGCCTGGAATCAGCGAGCAGCGAATGGCTATGGAAGGCTCATCTGCCTCTCAGGCCCGGCCGAAAAGTCCCGAAGAATACGGACAGATGATGACGGCGCTGAGCAAAGACCTTACGACCTGGAAAGGCCTGCACGAGTCAGATAAGCGTCTTGCCATTAACGCGGTAATGGAACTCTATCAGCAGCAGGGTAAAGGCGTCATCAGGAAGCCAGCGGATTTTTACGTCGCGAGACTCGACGAAGCACTCGAGGCCAATCAGCCCATGTTCAATTTCCCGCTCGACCGGGCACTGCTGTTTCTGGCTGTCATGGAATACGATTTTGACAATGGAAAAGACCCCGATCAGGTTGCTCGCGAATTCTTAAGCCCTGAAATGTATGCCGCGAATAAGACGCGGATGGATCGACAGGGAGCGGTCAGGTAAGAGTAAGAGGCCTTTGAGATTTATCAGAAGGTTTTTCGAGCAGCACCTGCAAAGCTGAAACGAGCGCGAGCGGCGCGGTGTGAAGGATGAGGCGCAGGAGCGCGGTTTCGATCTGAAACCGCAGATCGTGCGGGGTCACATGCATGACGGCGAAATATCCTCCTAATGTGCCCAGGACGAGCGCGACGGGAATCCAGTTGTAATTTTCCAGGATACGCCTGCCGGGAAGTACAAGCGCTGCCAGAAAGATCGCCCAAAGTCCGTGCCATTGATTCTGATTCGCTAGAAACATTGCGAATGCGGACGCGATAAAACGGCTTTTTTCCAGGCTCCCGAACAAAAGCCCGAAAAAATCGTGAATTGATCTCCCTGAACCCACATATTGCCCTCCAGAGGTCCCGAGTGTTCCTTTTATGATGATGCTTGCCAGGGCCATCAGCGCAAGGCTTGCCCCAAATAAAACAAAAAGCGAAGCTCTTTGCTTCCCGCTTTCTTTAAGCCGGAAAACCATTGCCGCGGTAATTGCGGAAAGGAGCACGCAAAACAAATAACCCTCATCCTTCATCCAAATGCTTAACCCGGCCAGAATCCCTGAAAGAAGAAGGATTGATCTGTCGCGCGACGTTAAGAAGACTTGAAGCAGCAAACCAGAGGCAGTAAAGAAAAAAGCCAGGGGAATATCCGCATACTGGGTCGTAGCCCAAAATCGAAAAGCGGGAACGAACATCAGAAAGGATGACCCAGCCAGGGCCGCCGGCAGGGATATAAAAGAGTACAGGTACCAGAAGACCAGCAGAAGTAAAGAAATCGAAAATAAAAAACCTACGGTCATGGGCCAAAGAAAATATTCTTTACCGGCGGCGATCCAGCCCCAGGCCACAGTTCCCGGAAGTAACAAGGGATAATCAGGATGTCCCCACGCATTTAAAAAAGGCGAAAACATATTCTGCCAGGATGCGGGATCGCGAAAATAAAACCTTGCCTTCAGATTCCAGAAATAACGCGCATCCCAGCCTCCGAGAAAGTTTGCAAAGCTTTCATTCCAGAAATACCCAATAAAATTAAACGAAGCGTACAAACATAAGAGCACGAAAACCGAAGCCCGCAGGCGAGTCTTGAGAAGTGCACCGGACCCAACGTGTATCGACAGCATGGGCTTGGGATGTCTGTCATTCGATATTGCGGAAGCAGTTTTTTTTGTTTTATCGATGTGTATGAGAACGATCAATAAAAGGACAAGCAAAACGTTCAGACAGGCCGCAAGCTGCGGGCCGTTGCCGCCGGCGGCCAGGCAGGAATAAAATAGAACAGAAGAAACGATGCCGCTTCCGAGGGGAAAGAATAAAGCCGCAATGAGAAGATGAAGTTTAGGAACGCTGGTTCGGTGAAGACAGTAATAGAGAAAAAGGTAACCTATTGTGCCCGGCATCAAAAAAGAGATCGTCAGCAAACTCATTTTTTTACCGCAATTCCCTTGCCGTTTCCGGCAGTGAAGAGAGTCTTATAGCCAGTCTGTGAAAGTCTTTTCTCGGCAATCGTCTCATTGCTGCAATAAACGATGGATATGGCTTCTGTTTCTTCGGGGTTCAGTAAACGAGGGCATATGTAATTCTGAATGGTATAAAGCAGTTCTTCCATTTGTGATCCCGTGGCATAGGGCTGGTCAGCCAGAAGGCTGAAGGTTGATGTCGGGGGAAGGTTGCGGACAATGATCGCTAATTCCGGATAAAGTGAGAGATCTCCAGGCCCGGCGCCCTTTTGCAATGGACGCAAGAGAGCAGCGGGCAACTCTCGGGATGACGTAGCGCCAGGCATCAAGATAAAGATTAATAATGCCGTATATGTAACTATTGCAACAATATTTCGATAAAGGGTCATATTTACTATGCCTGGAAGTTTTGATATCTTTAATAGGGTATGCTACTATTTCTGTTAGTAAATGCGACATTATTTATAAAAAATTGAGTCTTTGAGCGTTTTTTATTTTTTTTGATGATGCTGAATAAATGTTTTCCAATTCGAGTCGTAATATAGAAGACCAACTAAGGAGGACTTAAGGTATGGCAACAAAGATGATTGCCCTTGTAGCAGCAGCTTTTTTAATCAGCGGTTTCAGTTGGGGACGGACGGAAAGTACAGATTCGCAAAACAGTAGCGGCGGAACGCCCGCTTCTTCATCCACCTCTAGTAACACTTATGATTCAAGCAGTTCTTATGGACAGACCCAGACACCTGTTCAGACACAAGCTCCCGCGGCAGTCAGCAGGAAATCGAGAAGAAGCCAGGGTGCTGAAACAAGCTCCGCGGCACCATCAAATCCGTCAACCGTTACCGCCAGTGCTCCTGCAGGAGCATTCCCGACATCTCTTATCAGTTCTCTTGCTTCCGGTGATGAAGAGGAAAGACGCGCTCGTATTGAAAGTCTGCGGAGGCTTAGCCAGGCCATGGGGAAAATGGGCGGCCCGAATGCCGGTGCAGAAACCGCGCCTGTTTCCTGAGCGTCAATCGAGTCTGTTTAAAACAGGGAAAAGCTGATCCCTTTCATGCACAAGCTTTCTATCATTGTACCTGCATACAACGAAGCGAAAACCATCCGCCGTGTGATCGAAAATATTCTGGCGGTGGAATTTCCGATTCCTTTTGAGATCATCGTTGTGGATGACCACAGCGCCGATCGCACCCGTAAAATCCTCGAACTTCTCAATAAAACACCGCAAGCAAAGGAAATTATCGTTTTGAGAAATGCCGTCAACAGGGGAAAAGGTCACAGTATTCAGAGAGGCCTCGAGGTGGCAACCGGAGATATCGGCGTGGTTCAAGACGCAGACTTTGAGTATGATCCTGCAGAAATACCCAAGCTCCTGGCGCCTATTCTCAATGGGACAGCCGAAGTTGTTTATGGGAGCCGTTTCCTTAACGTGAAATGCCCCCAAAAAATGGCTTTCGCAAATTATATAGCGAATCGTTTCCTGACCGTTCTGACTAATATTCTGTTTGGGGGAAATTTAACGGATATGGAAACGTGCTATAAGCTTTTCCGGAGGCAGACTGTGATGCAGCTGAATCTTAAGGCCAGCCGATTCGATTTCGAACCCGAAATTACCTCCAAGTTTTTAAAACAAAAAATCCGCATTCTTGAGATCCCCATCTCCTATTCGGGCAGGAGTGCCAGCGAAGGTAAAAAAATCAAAGCCCGGGATTTCTTTATCGCCGTTATGGTTCTATTTAAAAATCGATTCATGCCAGAACAATCTAGGGTTCCCGCAGCTTCCCTGCACAAGTCTTAGCCTTAATCTCATCAGGATTTTCCTTCCACTCATATAATACTTTCCCTCATATTTTCGGATGTTGCCTTTTTTTTTGAAATTTGGCTGATATACTTCTTTAAGGTGATAGCTAACGCAAGTTTATGTTAATTAATGCTATACATTTTTCCAATTAAGCGATTAAACCTTTTATTTGGCTTTAAATAGCCTTGAAAGCGTTTAAAGCTTAAAGTACATTATAAATGTATCAAATAAGTTGAACGACTCTCTGTAAATGCTTTTAAACATGTTTTTAATAGCGTCTTCTGGCTGATCGGCGCATCAGATTAAAGCGGAGTGCCGCATCAGACTTTTCTTTAAAAGGATGGTCTTTGCAATGACAAAGCCAAATAACGTCCGCAAGATCCTTTGTTCTCTTCTCGCTTTTATATTCCTTACTTATGGTCTTCCGATCCAGAACGTATCCGCCCAAGGGGGGACTCTGTCCGTTGAAGAACAAATGAATCCATATGCTCCGTCTGTTTCTTTAACGGAGAATCCAACTGAGAAGCAGGATGAGATAGAGCACAAATCTTCTTTGGATCCGAGTAATGAAAGTCCTCTCGACAGAACCGATAACCGCGCCTTTGATATTAAATCGACCGTAGAACCTTACAAAAATGGCTATGGGGTTGAAGCTGCCGATTTTATCGGGCAGGGCCCATTTTTTGTTTACCTTAATCCGCAAAAAATTAATAGCATACTTCCCGAGTTTCTCGAAACCGCAAAAAAACTTGACGTTGAAATTGCGATCACAGCATACAAAGACAAAAATGGTTTTTTAAAAATAGCTGCATATTCTAGTAACGACAGACAGTCCATAAGGCTTCACGAGAAAGCAGAGGCTTTCCTCACACAAAATGGCCATGAGATTCTTGCCTCTGTTTCAACAAATCCGAACAAAACCTCTGAATTATTGCCCAGCCGGGTTGATAGAGTCAGCGCCATGCTCGGTGTCATAAATTTTCAAACGAGAGGTTTAAGTACCGTTATTTTATTTAATGAAAAGGGCGAATCTGAGAAAGCAGCCATCGAAAATATTTTTCAGACTTTTGAAGATCTCAAAAGCAGTCTGCCTACCAGCGGTCCAGATGCGGATAACAACGAGGATGCCAGTACAATTCTTTACACTCAACTTATGGGTTTGCAGCGGTCGCTTAAGGAAAATGAAGGCGTCGAAGTTTTCGCCGACATCCCGACAATCGACGGTCAGGCTATCACGCAGCCTAATCCAAGCGAGGTCAGAGGCACCCCATCGTCATTTGTAACCGGAAAATATATCAGCACGAGAGTTGCAGGCGCCGGGATCGAAAGCTATGTCTATGATGTCCGCCGTGCGGACGCTGACGGAGCTATTTACCGCCTGAATGCCACGGATGGCGTCATGAGCATCGATAATAATTTCACGCTGTGGATGAAGATAGCCGAAGACCTTGGCGGAGAAGTTATCGCGGGAGAGCCCAAGACTTTGAACCTTCCGCTCGTGCTTCGTTTTAAAGCGGTCGATTCGAAAGGAAAGGAAGTGCTCGCTGACCTCCGGTTCACTTCAGCCGATACCAAGCGTGCCTACACTATTGATATGCATTCGATCACGCCTGATTTTGACCTCAATGCCGTGGCGAGAATCGAGCTTCATCATACAAAGACCATCAGCGGAACCAATAAACGGGCCCAGGTGTTTCTCGAGGCTCAAGGGATTGCTGCGCATCAGCCCAAAATTACCGGCGCCGCCATTACCAGCCCGGCTCCCACAACAATCGGCAATTCGCCTTCATTTTTCACCAAGGGTAAATACATTACAGCCCGTGATAAGGCTAATGGTTTTCAATATATATACGATGTTCGTAGTTCACGTCTCGACGAAGCGGCGAGTGTGATAGAAAACCGCAGCGGTACTATGAAAATCAATTCGGATTTTGAAATCTGGCTGCAAGCACTTACGGCAGATACCGGCGACAAACCGGCTGCCTCCTATCCCGTCAATGCCCTTCTGAAATTTACCGATAAGAACGGCAAAGTCATCGCACGGAACCTTTCTCTTACCGGAACTCTTCAGGCTTACAAAATCGATCTCGATTCCATCGACGCGGCATTCGATTTAAATAATGTCCAGCGTATCGAACTGATCCACAATCAGACATTGGCCGGCAACAACAAGCGAATCATGCTGATCGGTGAAATTCGTGGATTTGCCAAAGATGCCGCAGTCATCACGGGCCAGGCTGCAACGGGCGAGCCCAGCACGATCGGAAATCTTCCCGTTGTTTACACCGCGGGAAAATATATAGCGTCAAAGCCCAAGGACGGAATGGGGGGTGCCTATCAGTTCGACGTGAAGAACAATGCCAGCGATCAGGCTATTTATGGTTTTAAGAATCCCGACGGCACGATGGCCATTGATAATAATTTCAAGATCTGGCTCAAAGCCCTGCAGGCGGACACTGAACCTCTTCCTATTAATGAACCCGTCGAGTCGTTGATCAAACTCGTCGATAACTCGGGAAACGTAGCCTCTGCCATTCTTCATTTGACCGGTACGAAGCAGTCATTCAACCTGAATATTTCCGCGCTCAATGCTGCCTTTAATATTAATGCAGTCAAATCCATCGAAATTATTCACGATCAAAGTATCTCGGCAGACAGCCGGCGTGTGAAAATCGAAGCCGATATCAAAGGCCTTCTCAAAGACACCACCATTATCACGGGACAGCCGATTACAGCAGCCGATCCCAGCGCTTTCACAAATTCTCCCGTAGTTTCGATAGCGGGACAATACATCACCCAAAAGGAATTCGACGGAGGGCTTTCTTATAATTACAATGTGTCGCATGGCGTCAACCATTCCACGACGGCGACTATCAAACGGGATACGGGAACTTTTGGAATCAGCGGCAGCACGTTAACGATGTTTATTGAAGCGGCAAATGCAACCGCTCAGGGCTCTATCACGCCGCCTGTGCATGTGCTAATGAGACTTGCCGATCAGGCCGGGAACATTATCGGCGTGACACTGGCTGTCAACGGGCGCCAGCAATTCGATCTTAATCTCGCTCTGCTAAACCCGGCGTTTGATCCGACGAAAATTACCAGAATCGAGTTCATGCACAGTAATAAGATGGCGGGTCTTAATCTAAGCGCCCGCATTAACATCGAAGTCGATGGCATCGGGCAAAAAACCAGCAAGCGTCTGAGCAAGGATATCAAGCGTCAGGAAACCACCCTTACGTTTTTTGATACGCTTACCAGTAAACCCATACGGCAGCTCACTTACCAGGGGCTGTATAACACAGAGGCGGAACTTCCGCCTTCGAAGTTGATTCGAGAGACACTTTTCAGCGGAAACGAGGACCTGACCCGCGATTATGCCAACACTGTCATTTATCATTCAAGCAAACGCATTACTCTGGAACCTGGCCAGCCCAACGAACGTATTCTCAGTCTTGATCCGGTAAATCAGAACGGTTCCATCATTATTGGCCAGCTCAACGGAAACACCCAGTATTCGCTCCAGAAAGTATTCAACCGGGGAACTGCCCAGGAATTTGTCCTGATTTCAGAACCTGTCACTTCAGGGGGGGCTTTCACGGGCGACACGATCCACACTCGGCAGAAGTCTTCAGGCGATACGACCCTTACTTCGCGCAACGTTACCCAGACGGGCGATAATATCGATGGGGTTACAGAATTTTCCAAGCAGCTATCAGAATACAATGTCACTTATGGCGGAGTCCCGGGTAATTGGAATTCCGTCTCTTCCGGCCTGAATAGTTCCTTCAATGCCATCGCGGACAGCGCATTCTCCAGGCAGCTGAATAAGTCATTTTTTGATGCCGCTGAAAGCCAGGTTATTCAGGAAACAAGTATTATAAGTGGATATGCGAATGATACCTTCACGACAGGAACTCTCGAATATTCTGTCCAGAGAGTGAAAAAAGCCGATCACGATAACAACGCGGCCACTCCTAAAGTTCAAGCCGTTTTCCTTCAGCAAAACCTGAACTCGACTTTTGGCGCTGTAGCTGGCCAGACTTCTTATACGATTCAGGCATCACTCGAAAAATACCAGGATGTAGACGGAGATTCAGTCCTCGATGACGTCATGGCTGTTGCTTCAGGCCTTGATTCGTCTTTTGCGGCGACGGGCGCTTCATCTTACTCTATTCAGGCCAGCCTCGAAGAACACCTTGATGTCGACGGCAACGGAGTCAGCGACGACCTGACTTTTGTGATTTCCGACCTGGCTTCGAATTTTCAAACTACAGCGACCACTCTTTATTCACGCCAGGCTCTTACTCGTAACGTAAGCCGCGGCGGCATTACGGCAGATTGGATGCTGGTAAGTTCTAATCTCAACAGTGCTTTCGCAGCGACTGCTAATTCCTCTTTTTCAGCTCAGCATACGAATGAAACTGCCGGCACGACTTATGTAATTGGAAATTACAAAGACGGGACGTTTAATGGTGCGCCAACGGGTGAATCCCTGACTTATACGATGCAGAAAGTAGAGAATGACACGACCCGCGGTGGCAAGGCGGGCGACTGGGTGCTTGTAAGCTCGGCGCTGAACAATACCTTTGGCGCGACGACGAACACGACGTTCTCCGCGCAATTGACGGACGAAGCTGCGGGCATGACGCATGTGATCGGGAACTTCAAGGACGGCACGTTTGCGGGAGCCCCGACAGGTGAATCGCTGACCTACACGATGCAGAAGCAGGAAAAAGACACGACGCGCGGCGGCAAGGCGGGCGACTGGGTGCTTGTGAGCTCGGCGCTGAACAATACCTTTGGCGCGACTGCGGATTCGACGTTCTCGGCGCAATTGACGGATGAAATTGCAGGCACGACGCACGTGATCGGGAATTACAAAGACAACACGTTCACGACTGCGCCGACAGGCCAGGCATTGACGTACACGATGCAGAAACAGGAAAAGAACACGACCCGCGGCGGCAAAGCCGGCGACTGGGTGCTTGTGAGCTCGCTCCTCGGCAATACGTTCGGCGCGACAGCAGATTCGACGTTCTCTGCACAGTTGACGGATGAAATTGCGGGCACGACGCACGTGATCGGGAATTACAAAGACAACACGTTCACGACCGCGCCCACGGGCCAGGCCTTGACGTATACGATGCAGAAACAGGAACAGGGTTCGACGCGCGGCGGGAAGACGGGCGACTGGGTACTCGTGAGCTCGGCGTTGAACGATACGTTTGGCGCGACGACGAACACGACGTTCTCCGCGCAATTGACGGACGAAGCTGCGGGCATGACGCATGTGATCGGGAACTTCAAGGACGGCACGTTTGCGGGAGCCCCGACAGGTGAATCGCTGACCTACACGATGCAGAAGCAGGAAAAAGACACGACGCGCGGCGGCAAGGCGGGCGACTGGGTGCTTGTGAGCTCGAACCTCAGCAATACTTTCGGTACGGCTGCTGACGCGACTTACAGCGCACAATTGATTGATGAAGCGAGCGCGACCACTTTCATTATCGGCAATTTCTTAGATGCCACTTTTACAGGTGCTGGAACGGGAGAAGAGCTGGAATACTCCAAGCAAAAGCAGGAACAGGATACGACTCGCGGCGGTAAAGCGGGCGACTGGGTACTCAGCAGTTCAATTCTCAATAGTACTTTCGGACGCGGGGAATTCAGCAATTACTCCGCCCAGCTGTCCGACGAAGCCACGGGCTTTACATTCATCATAGGTAATTACGCGGACGACACCTTTACCAGTGCACCCGAAGGCGCAGCCCTGACCTACACCAAACAGAAATCCGAACCCGGAACGACTCAGGGAGGTAAAGCGGGCGATTGGGTTGCCACGGCTTCCAATCTGAGTGCTGCTTTTGCGGCGACTACGGATTCCACCTTCTCCAGGCAGCTGGCTGAAGGTCTTACCTCCTATATCATCGGCGGCTATTTAACCGATACTTTCTCTACAGGAGATCTCGACTATTCGAGCCAGAAAGATATTGGTGCCGGCGGGACGAAAACCCTCACCAGCCTGTCGAACACTTTCGGCATCGTGAGCGGGGGCGCTAATCCTACGCAGACCGTCCATGGCAAAGACTTCGACCAGAATGGTCTCGATGACCAGAAAGTATACGGCGGTGTTTGTACGGATCAGGAGCTCGTGGCCGGAAATTGTTCCCCGAGACTCGAGCTCATTCAGACGGTGTGGAATATTTTTGACGCTCCGCTCCGCCTGCAGGCTTCATCGACTCTCAAGCCGAACGATATTACAACTCTTCCTTCCGGCAATGGGCCCTTCGAGGCCTTGATCGCGCCTCTGAATAACACAAGTTCTGTAAACTTCAACTTTGCCAGTAACAGAGGCATGACGTTTAACTACAACACGACTGTAGGCGGCTGGGCAGCGGCGGGTTTTACCTATAACACACCGAAAGACTTCAGCGGGTTCTCGCAGCTCGCTTTCGGCATCTACCGTACCGCGGGCGATGTAGCCGGTCTGATCTTCCGTATTGAAGACGCAGACGGTAAAAAAGCCAATATCCGGCTAGATGGCGTCACAACAAGTGAACAGGTTTATGGGATTTCCATGATCGATGTCATGAATAATAATCCGGATATCGATCTGTCCCGGATCAAGCTGATGTTCTTCGAAGTTCAAGGCACCAATAAAAGCGGTACCTTTGAAATTAATCGCATACCGAATCCGGCCACGGGCGGTACGCTGAATCAATCGGACGTCCTCGACACCGGAGACATTTCAGGCATTCCCAACGGTATTGCCGGCTATCCCGTTTCCGCCCGAGTTGCTCCGGATGGAAACACGAGTACTGTCAGTGATACCGCGCGCGGGATCAAATTCAATTACAATACAAGTGTCGGCGGTTTTGCGGGAGCCGGCTTCAATTACGATAATTTTGGAACGGGATCGATTGAAACAGGCGATCTTAGCGACCTGTCTCAACTGACCTTCGGTCTTAAGGGTAATATAGGTACGGTCAAATTTGAAATTGAAGACAAAAACGGAAACAAAGGAACGATCAACCTGACGGGAATCAGTTCCACACAGGAAAGGGTTTTCGCCATTTCGAAGCTGAGCCTGGCTACCACGGGCCCGCTCGATTTGACGCAGATCAAGGTAATGTTCTTTATCGTATCGGATGCAGCAGCTCCTGGTATTCTCGAGATCAATCGGCATCCCGCGGCTGTTGCGCGTCATACCGCACAGTTAATCGTAGATCACGATCAGGAACAGACGATCAAAGTTACGACGAAGCTCGATGGGTCAACCCTGCGTCAGGACGTCTATGAAGGAATGCATGACAGTCTCAGCGATCTCGTCGATGCGCTGTTGATACAGGTTGTGTACTTCCTCGATGGCAACCAAAGCCTCACTCACGACATCGCGAGCGGCTCCACAATCCATTCTCTGTATAATGAGGAAGGGGTCCTTCAGCGGCAGGATACCTATGACGGACTTTACGACAGGGTGGAAGACGAAGGCCTCCCTGCGAATAAGCTCATTCAGCGCACTTTCTTTATCAGCTCCACGAGAAGGTTGATCCAGCAGGATGCGTTTGAACCGGCAGGTCTTGATCAGACGGTGGATGCCTATTTCGATGCCGCCGGCAACGCGCTCAGACAATTTACCTATCTTCAGGTGGTCAGCAACCCCGATCTCCTGGACGACCTCTACAAGTATGAAGGCGTGATTTTTCTTGGAGATCTCGAACAGCTCGTTCAGAAGTATTTTTCACTGAGCGATCCGGATTTTGAACCCCAGACAGATCACCGCATTTTTGATGCGGAGACATCGCGCCTCAAAGAGCAGCATACTTACGATGGTATTATCGAATCGACTTTAGGCGGCGATCTGCTGCAGAGTATGTTCGTGCTCAGCGATTCGCAGAGCCTCATTAAAGATTACGTAAACTTTGAAACGCGCAGGATTTTCTTTGATGGCGAAGGCGCCGCCGAAAAAGTTTACTATTACGAAGGCTTGCCCAGCCCGGCCGCGCCGCTCAATACGGATGGTCTTTTCAAATACAGGGCTGATGTCGTCATTGACGACGCCACGACCATTATCATTTCTTATGACGACCCTGACACGACGCGAGTCGAAACTCAGACTGAAATTCAGTTTGTCGAAACGATCGAAGTCGAACCAGGCGTTTTTTCTCAGCGTCTCAAAAGAAGAGATACTTACAATGGAATCACGGAAGAAAATCCCACCGTACTTCAGGCTACTGATCCGGATGCGATCTCGATACCGGTGTACGGAAACGCAGGAAGCCCGACCACTGCCACTAAAATGGTGGTCAAGGATCTCGAGCAAGGTAAGACTTTTATCGTCACTTTCGGCAACCCGGAGTGTACGGACACCTATGATGGAGTCAAATATGTGCGCGGCAACAACAGCGTCATCTTTGATGTCACGACAACCGGTCTGACGCACGAATCCACGGACTGCGGCTAATCGAGGACCTGGAGCGGGCACGCCCGTTCCAGGTATCCTTGAAAGATATGAATTGAAAGAAGCCTCTTTATTTCGTACCCTCTCCCCATGACCTCGAACATTCATCCCAAGCCTCTTGAATTTCGCAAAGTAGGCGAAGAGGAACTCTTCACTGAGTGGGACGACGGGCACCGCTCTCTTTTGTCCGCGCGGCTCCTTCGGCTGAATTGCCCTTGTGCTAACTGTGTGGATGAATGGACGGGGCAGAGAACCATTAAAGAAGAAGCTTTGCCCGCCAGATTAGGCGTTACGGATTGGAAACCGGTAGGGCATTACGGCGTCCGCTTTACCTGGAGCGATGGCCATGATACCGGGATTTTCAGTTTCACCCGGCTCAGAAAACTATGCCGGTGTCCTTCGTGCCTGCTGCTGAAATAATCCGATCTAAACCTGCCATGCCCTCGAAATGAACCGTGATATAATTCGCCATGAAAAAAATTATTTATTGTGGAGATAGTCCCGTCGGCGGGCCCGCAAACTACCTTCTTGGTATTCTTCAAACGCTCCCCCTTCACTTCGTACATGTTCCTCCTTCGAGAGATCTCAGTCCTCTTGCCGTCGACCGCTGTGACGCAGTGATCCTGAGTGATTATTGGAAGAACAGGGTGAGTGCCAGGGCTGAGGAAAAAATCCGTTCTATGGTGGTTGATAGAAAGGGCGGGCTTCTTATGGTAGGCGGTTGGGGGTCTTATACCGGCTTAAATGCGGGCTGGTCCGGCTCGATCATCGAAAGCCTCCTTCCGGTCCGCTGCCTTAAAAAGGATGACCGCCGTAATGTCTGGACGGGCCTGCTTGTCAACCGTCGCCAAAAACATTTGATTTTAAAAGGGCTGCCTGAGTCTAATTTTCCTGTTTTATGCGGTCTTAATGAGGTTTTGCTTCGAAAAGATGCGGATCTCGTTCTGTCGGCAAAGGAACTCAAAAGTGCTGACGGGCACATTGGATTTGCAGGCAGGGAATATCCGCTTCTTGCATTGTCAAAGAAGTTCCGGACCGCTGCCCTGACGACTGACCTGGCCCCTCATTGGTGTGGTGGATGGGTAGATTGGGGCACGGAGCGGGTCGTTCTGCCGGTTAAAGGCTCCATACAAGTCGAAATAGGTCGATATTATCTCCGGTTTGTCCAGAATCTCATCACCTGGCTGCTTGGATAAACCCTTTATCTAAAGCATCTTATCAAGTATTTCCCGGCCAGTCCGATAATCACCTACACAGGCGGAGCGTAATCATGATTAATCAGATGGTTGTATCGACGGAAATCGAATGGGTAGGGTATGAACATTCCAGGCAAGTTCTGCAGGTTCAGTTTTTAGCAGGGGGCGTTTATCAGTATGACGGCGTCCCCGAATACGTTTATGAAGCTTTTCTGGAGGCGGATTCTCACGGTCTTTTTTTTGCGGAAAACGTCAAAGGGCGTTATCCCTTCAGAAGAATCAGCTGATGTTTTTTAGAGCCGATAGTAATAAACGGGGAGGCTGGCGTGGGCAATAAACTTCTTTTAATCGATGACGATGATAATATCCGTGAAAATATCGCCATGTTCCTTGAAGATATCGGATTTACTGTTTATCAGTCAAACAATGGAACTCACGCGCTGCCACTTGTGAGAGAACACAGACCGGACCTGATTTTTTGCGACCTAGTGATGCCTCCGTTGAGCGGGATCAAAATTCTAAAGCAAATAAAGATGGAATTTCCCAACCAGAAGATCATTATCATGAGCGGGCTTCACGAGGAAGGAACTGCAAGGGAGGCCATCGAACTCGGTGCGAGTGAATATATCACGAAGCCTATTAGCCTTGCCGAGCTGGAAGCCGTACTCAAACGCTATTTTCCGGACCCTGTCATTTAAAAACCCGCCGAATTCCCAGCCGCCTCAAGCAGTCTTATCTTAAAAAAAACACAGCCGTTGTAGAAAAAAGAATCCCCGCCAGGATCCACAGCAGTGCATTACCCGCCGGAGAAATATTCTGACTTGGAATCCAGGCGCTTGTCAGACTCTTTAATTTTGTGATGTCAGGCGAAAAAAAGGCGCGGCTTTTTTTCTGTCCCTTCTGCAGCAGTGACGACGCAGCAATCAGTACAAGATAACATCCCCGGCGGTAAATCCAGTCAATGTCCCAATTCTCCTGCGGTTTGACATCAAAGAATCTGCGAAAAACAAGAAATGCAAGCAGCACAACCGCCATGCATTCCAGAGTCTGAAGGAGATGGGCCTGATTGTAAACTTGATGAGCGGTCATCGCGGGCAGAAAGGAACGCAAAAGCTGAGGGAAAATGCCGGCGGCGACACAGAGGCCTGCGGCAAGAGTCATCGCCAGGTAACAATTCAAAGGAAGTACGTCTACGGAAACCGGGCCGCGAGCTTTACAGAAAAAAAGAGAATGGGCGACACGCGAACCGACTGCTAAATAAGTGCCCGAAGAAGCCGTCAGCATGAGAAATTCCAGCCATCCGTGGTGCGCGCCGGAGACAGCAAAAAGAAGGAGAGCTTTAGTGACATAGCCATTTAGCCCCGGAAAACCGGCGATAGCCAAGAAGCCTATTCCATACAGAACCAGTATAAAGGGTTTCCGTGAACCTAATCCCTTAAGTTCACTCAGGCGGAAGCGCCCCGTTACCATAATGAGAGAGGCGGCGGCCATAAACAGCAATCCCTTACTGAAAATGTTTCCCACCGCATGCAATGCTGCGGCGGATACCCCAAGACCGGGCCCGATGCCGATTCCTATTGCCGCATAACCGATTTGGCATACCAGACTATAGGATAGGACGCGACGGATATCGTCTTCCATCAAGGCGTAAATAATTCCATACACGGCGGTCAGGGCTCCGAGCCAGAGGAGCAATTCTTCTCCGGGGAACATTCGGGCGAATGCATACACCGCCGTTTTTGTTGTGAAGGCGCTGAGATAGACCGTACCGGCGGGAGTCGCGGCCGAATATGAATCCGGCAGCCAGGCGTGGAAAGGGACCAGCGCCGCATTGATGCAAATAGCCGCAAAGAGAAGAGCGCCGGCCACATCCATAGTTTGAAGGGTCGTCTGGAGACTCTGACCCGCCTGAAGCTTAAGCAAGATAGCCGCCAGGAAGAGCAGGCCGCCTGTTCCATGCATGAGGAGATAACGGTAGACAGCCAGGCCGGACTGGGGATTCCGGGAGTTCCAAACAAGTATGGCGGACGCGACGGCCATGATTTCCCAAAAAATAAAAAACAGGAGCAGATCACCGGCGAGAACGGCTCCGATAGCTCCAGCAGTATAAATATTGGCCGCTGAAAAGAGACCTCTCGAACGAGTGTGCAGACTGAAAAGATTTGCCAGCAGGGAAAAAAGAAGAAACGAAATTACGAATAAAATCGAAAGCGGGTCCATTTTCAGCAAAGGCCAGATGCGGCCCGCGACAGGCAGCGAAAAGGTCTGAATGGGTCCCTTGTAAGCCGAGAAAATAAAGTAAAGACCGACCAGAGGTATGAAAAGCTGTACCAGTTGACGTGTCCTCGAATGAGCGAATAAAACAAGAACCGCTCCCAAAACATAAACGAGAGAAGGATGGCTCATCGCGCGTGGACTCCATTACTCTGCTTCCCATTACTTTTCTCGTTATAGAAGCTGTCGCTATTCTGAAGCCAGCCGCCAGCGGCATTCGTAAGCGCCGCGAGAATCAGCGCGTATGGAAAGCTGATCGCAAGAAAAGGCCCTTGAGTTTCATAACAGACAAAGACCGGATAAGAAGCTTCGCTGAGGATATCAAGCGTCAAAAGAATGACGACTGAAAGCGATACGACAATGATCATGATTGGGTTGGTCATAAAGTCTTTCCCAAGACCTGCGTGGCAGTCAGGGATGCAAGAGAAGTTTGCCGTTCGATCAGCCAGGGCGAACAGCCAAAAAACACAACGAGAGCTGCCGCCGCAATAACGGGAATGAGAAGCCTTAGGTCATTTTCATCGATTAATTCAGTCGTCCCAACGGGCTTTTGCAGCATGACGAGAACGACGGGCGCGAAATAGGCCATGTTGAGAAGCCCGCTCAAAAGCAGGACAGCGAGCGAAAGATAATGTCCCGTTTCGAGAGTTCCCACACACAGAATCCATTTGCTTACAAACCCGCTGAAAAGAGGCATGCCGGCAAGGCCAAGAGCCGCACAGCCAAAGGCGGCCGTCGTGATGGGCATTTTGCTTGCCAGACCTCTCATGTCAGAGATGTTTTCCTTATGCGTCCGGACATAAATTAATCCTGCGCAGAAAAATAAGGTGATTTTCATGACGCCGTGGTTCGACAGATGCAGAATTGCGCCCTTATAGCCCGAGAAAGAGCCCAGAGCGGCTCCCATCACGATGTAGGAAAGATGACTGATCGTGGAATAGGCCAGGCGGCGCTTCAAATTGTCCTGTGCTAGTGCGGCAAAAGCTCCCCACGCAATAGTTGCGAGGGCGATAAGGAGCAGCATATTTCCCATTCCGGTCGTCGTGAGCAAGGCGGGGCCGAAAACGAAGCCGGCGACGCGCAGAATGCCGAAGGCGCCGGCTTTGACCACCGCTACTGCGTGCAAAAGGCCGCTTACGGGAGCCGGAGCCGCCATGGCAGAAAGAAGCCATCCATGGACGGGAAAAAGCGCGCATTTCACGCCGCAGCCGTAAACCAGGAGAAAGAAAAGGATCCAGAGAGTCAGGGGATCGGTAATCCCGGCCAGAATGCCGCCTGGTGTGAATTCGAGCGTTCCTGTCAACGCGTAGATCCAGCCGATCGCAAAAAGAAGAGCGGCGCCTGCGCTCAAGTTGTAAACAAGGTATTTTCTGCCCGCGCGCATTGACTCTTCGCTTTCTTTATGGGCGACGAGAGGATACGTTGCAAGTGTCAGCATTTCATAAAAAACAAAGAAAGTCAGAAGGTCGCCGGAGAAGGCTATCCCGATCGCGGCCGATAGACTCAGGGCGAAGCAGAAATAGTAACGGGTCTGTTTTTTTTCATTGAGCAACCGCGTATAGCCGAGAGAATAAAGCGAGGTCAGCAGCCACAATCCCGAAGAAAGAAGAGCGAAACAGAAGCCGAGAGCGTCTACCCTGAAAATGAAAGGTGCTCCCGGCAGCCATTCGCTTAAACGAAAAAAAACAGAGTGGCCGTCTTTGATAGCGGGGTATAGAGATAATACCAGAGCGATTTGGATGGAAGCTGCGGCAAAGGTCCAGAACTCTCGAAAGTTTGGCCGGCCTTTCGAGAGCAGAATAAAAAGAGATGCGGCAGAGGAAACCGCGGGGGCAAGAAGAATAATCGGAGATGAGACTTCCATCACCCCACCCCTTTGAACGCCACTGACGTTAGCCATTGATAAATAACCGGGGAAAACAAACCCAGAACAAGAAGGGTTATCGCGGCTGTACCCGCCGGAAGACTGTCGGCCCAGGTTTCACGTTCAGCCGTGCTGGCAAAAGGATCGGTAAAGGATGTAACCTCCAGAATTTTAAAAAGATATAAAGCAGTCAAAAGGCTTGAAACAGCAATGACGCCAGCCAATAGGAATTCTTGAGCAGCCAGCGCGGCCACCAGCAGGTACCACTTACTAAAGAAACCGGCCAAAGGCGGAATCCCCGCCAGGGACAGCGCGCACAGGAGCAGCCAGGCACAGGTCCACGGCATTTTCCCCCGGATCCCGCGCAAATCCTCAATTTGCCGAACCTTTGCTTTTTGCGCCAGCGCCGCCGCGATAAGAAAAAATCCGGCGGTCGCGAGGCTGTGATTAAGCATATGCAATAGCGCTCCCGAGAGTGCTTCGGGTCGGGCTAGGGCGAACCCGATCGCAATGAGCCCCATATTGCTGATGCTCGAATAAGCGAGCAATCGCTTGATGTCCTTCTGGCGGAAAGCCATGATCGAGCCGGCGACGACTGCAAGAATGCCGAAAATCTTTAACAAGAGCAGGAAAGTCTGAATGTTGATTCCTCCGGGCAGAACTACCCAGAAAAGAATCCGGAGGAGGGCATAAGCGGCAACCTTCGTGACGAGGGGCGCGATCAAAGTGAGGGGCGCATCAAGTGCATGGTTATATACGTCGGGCTGCCAGCCGTGGAACGGGAATAGCCCCATCTTAATAGAGAGGCCCAGAAAGAGCAAAAGTATGCCCGTCTGGATCGTGCGCGTTCCGTCTGCGCTTGCCAGGCGGACTGTCATATCGTCCATGTTAAGCGTTCCCGTTGCGGCATAGAGATAGCCGACACCGAGAAGGTAAAGTGAGGCGCCAAGAGATCCTGTGAGAAGGTACTTGAGGCTCGCGTAACTGCTGCGAGCATCTCTTCCCATACCCATGAGCGCATATCCTGCCAGACTCGAAATTTCCAGAAAGACAAAAAGGTTGAAAAGATCATTGGTGAAAACCATGCCTATAAGGCCGGCCGTTAGTAGAAGCCTGCAGATGCAGTACGTAACATGCGTTTGGCCGGCTGAAATGAGTACGGCTTTTCGGGTACCTGCCGTGGAAAGAGCAGCGATACCGCAGATCATGACAACCATAATAGCCGAGAGCGGGTCTGCCCGCCAGGCGATGCCAAGGGGCTGGGCCCAGCCGCCAAAGTTATAGATTACCCGTTCGCCGTACTGGTGAGTGTTCAGCACAAAAAGGGAGAGCGCAAAAGCAACGGCAAACGCGGCCACGGAAAAATTAATAGAGACTCCTTTTTTAAGCCGCTCGGCTGCCGGGAGCAAAAACGCTGTTATAAAAGGAATCAGAAAAACAAAAAACGGTGCTTGAGAAAAAGTCACTGGAGGCCGCCCAGTTTTTTGAGGATTTCGTCTTCTTCCAGACTTCCGCACGAGCGATAGATGTTTATTAATAGCATCAGCGCGACTCCCAGAAGACTCGCGCCGACCACGATTGCGGTCAGCATCAGCGCGTGTGGAAGAGGATTGGAAAAAAGCACGGCCTCATGAGGGTCTATTGGTGAATGATGAAGGATGGGGGCGATCGAGTTCGATTTATAACCGAGAGTGATAAAAAACAGGATGACGGATGCCTGCATTATGCCCATGCCGATAATTTTTCGGACGAGATTGCGAGCCGAAAGCATAACGAAGGTCCCAAAAATAAAAAGGAAGACAGCGGCGGCAAAATTGATCAAGCCGGCGAAGGAAATCATGCTTTGACCGGTTTTATTTCGGAAAAAGCGAGAGTGTAAAAAATGATCACAAGAGTCATGGCAACGGTGAGGGCGACGCCCGCTTCTATCCATAAAATCCCGAAATATCTCCGGGCCGCGGGATCGCTGATAAAGAGAAAGGGGATCGCTGAGTAATCGAGAAAGTTCGAACCGGCGAAAATGGGTATCAAGCCTGCTGAGATATAAAACAAAACGCCGAATGATGCGGCAAGAAACTCTCTTTGAACGTTGAAGACCTTTAATTCTTTTTTGGAACCGTCGAGTAAACCGAGAATGAGACTGGCGCCAATAAGCACGCCGGCCTGGAAGCCGCCGCCCGGGCTATGATGGCCAAAGACCAGAACGTAGGCTGCGAATATTTGTATGTAGGGAATGAGAAGAATCGTGATGGTTCTGACGATCAAACTGCCATGCGGCTTAATCATCACTATTTCCCCGGATGAGTAGACAGGCTGCACCCGCCGTGAAAATGACCGTGGTTTCGATTAAAGTGTCAAAGCCCCGGTAGTCGGTGATCACCGAGGTTACGGAATTCGGCGTGTGCATATCTTTGAGCGTGTTCATGAGGTAAAGAGGAGAAAGATAAGCATTGGGCGGAGAATCGGGACTGCCGAAATGCGGGAGTTCCAGGCTTCCCCAGATCCAAAGTGAAGCGACACCCAAACCGAGCGCGCAAGCGGCAGCCGGGTGGTATGAAAAAGCCGGTCTTCTGGCAAAATGAGTTGTCCGGAACAGCGCGAGAAAGAAAAAAACGGTAGAAGCGCCCGTTCCCACCATGGCTTCCGTGAAAGATACGTCAGGCGCATTGAGAAAAGCCCAAAGTATGGCAATGAAAAAGCTCATAGTGCCAAGCAGGAAGACAGATCCGATCAAATCACTCACAAAAACCGCGGCAATGGCGGTGATCAGAATCAGGGCAAGAAAAAGAAGATTGATCCAGAGTGCCGTATCAACCATTAGGCCGGCTCCAGGGTTTAAGACCTTTCCTCAGGGCGGCCCTCGCAAGGACGTGGGTGACTGTTGGGTTGGAGATATAAATAAAGACGATAAGGATCACCAGCTTTGCCGATTCGACGCTGATGCCGTGATGAACCGCGACTCCCGCTAAAATAAAGGATGTGCCTACCGTATCCGTGACGCCCAAGGCATGAGAGCGGGTATAAAAATCCGGGAAGCGGAGCGCACCCGCCGCCGCCGCCGTCAGAAAAAAAAAGCCGACTGCCAGAATTGCGGCGGCGATAAAGCCGGAAAGTGTCATACGAGAGATTCCTTATGTTCAAGGAACTTCCCGGTCGCCAGGGCCCCCACGAGATTCAGAAGTCCGTAGCCGAGACAAATATCAATGAACGCGCCCGTTTGCCCTGTAAGGGCTCCGATCAGGACCAAAAAGAGGATCGATTTCGTAGCGATAGCATTAAGACCGATAAGACGGTCGAAAACGGTAGGCCCCGCGATGGCCCTGTATAAATAAACCGGTAAGAGTACGCAGAGGCAGAGGAGGGCTATCAAAAAAACCGCTTTCATATTAACCCTTTCCTTTAAACGAGGAATAAATGCGCGCGATTTTGTTTTCAATGGCCCGAGACAGAATATCGCGAGCGGAGGCGTCGTCCAGCTGATGAACTACCAGTTCTTGTCCATCCATGTCTGCTGTAATCGTACCCGGCGTCAAGGTGATCGAATGGGCGAAAAGGACCTTTTCAGCATCAGTCTGGAGCCGTGTCGTATGGGAGATAAATCGGGGTGCTATCGGCATGGCCGGATGGAGCGCCAGCTTTGCAACGTGGCATGAAGCTGCACCGATACGGTACAAAACCCAGGCTCCGTAATAAAAGGAGCCTGCCGCGGCGAGAAGAAGTTTTCGGGTACTTAAGCTCGAATGGGGACCGTTCAAACAAGTCACGATAAGCGCGCTGGAAAATCCAAGCACAACATAAAAAGGTTTCAGAGAGCCTGACAGCAGAAGCCAGAAAAGGAAAAGCGCTATCGTTTTGAATACCGCCGAAACCATAGAAGATATTCCGTTTGAGCCGGAGCGCCGTTATTCAAAATATTCCGTACAAATGTATGGAACACGGATAAGGGCTTCATTATGATATAGGCACTTTCATATCTCAAGCGTTCTTTGGCGAGGCGGCGGCTTTACGACCTATGTCAGGACTGAATAAAAACTATCCATTATCTCTGGCAGAGTCTGCTGCGATTCTTTCTTCCGAGCAGAATAAAAAACACTTTCCCGCTGCATCCGCGAAAGTACCTTCGATTTCGGCTATCGTCACATGTCATAATTATGGGAAATACCTCGAACAATGTCTCCGCAGCCTGTGTTCCCAGACCCTGGCTTTTTCAGAAATTCTCGTTATCGATGACGCGTCTACAGACCAGACATCTTTTCTCGCTTCAAAGTATCGCGGCAATATTCACTATCATCGGATTCTCGCTCGGAATGCGGCGATAGCGCGGCAATACGGATACCGGATTTCAAATGGCGACTATATCGTGATGATCGACGCTGATGACTGGCTAGACCCGAATTACGCTGCGCGAATGGTTCCGCCGCTAGAGGCGGATTCGGCTGCAGGACTGAGCTATTGCGGGGCAACGCTCGCTTTCGAAGGGGACTGCTCCTGGTTCCCGGCAGACATTCATCATATGGAAGAGTTCGGAACGGAAACCCTCAGGAAAAGAAATTTTATTCCGAATTGCGCGATGGTACGCCGCGAGGCTTGGCTGGGACAGGATCCTGCACTCAGGGCTTTAGAAGACTGGGATCACTGGCTTCGGATCGTCAGTTCAGGCTGGAAGGCTGTTCTCGTGCCGGAGAGACTTTTTTATTACAGGATTCACGCTGGCAGCAGGACTCACACGGATATAAAGGAAGGCTGTGGCGACAGCGTGGTAAAGGTGCGAAATAAAGTGCTTGATCACACCCATTCAGCGGCAGGACGCTGAGCCGTAAGCTCAGGATTCAATTTTAGAACAAAAATGTGCGTACTGCTCAGCCACTTTTTCAGCGGGGCCCAGCGCTTGCACTTTTCCTTCCTCGAGCCACAAAGCGCGGCTGCAATGCTTCTGAACGAAAAGAAGATCGTGCGAAGCCATGACCATTGTCGTGTCTGATTTCATTTTTTCCTCAAAGTATCCCGAAGCTTTTTTTCTAAAAGACATGTCCGCCATCGCCGTCGATTCGTCGAAAGCGATCATTTTGGCTTCAGTATGGATGAACACGGAAAAAAGCAGTCTCTGCGTCTGTCCGCTCGAGAGATCCTTGGTCTGAACGTACATCAATTTCTGTAAACCGGAAAATTGGATAATCGATTCGATTTTCAGAGAAATTTCACGGACGCTTATACCGTAAAAAGCCGCGAGGACATAGATATTATCAATGACCGGCAGATAGGGATTAAGGCCAACTCCGTAGTGAAACAATGCGTTAAACGGCTCCTCGGTATAAATAGAACCGGAAGTCGGCTGGTAAATTCTCGCTATGAGGCGTAAAAGGGTCGTCTTACCTGAGCCATTCCTGCCAAGCAGCGCAATTTTCTCACCCCTGAATACTTCGAAAGAGATATCTTTTAGCGCCCATAGTTCTTTTTTTAACCCTTCCCCGCCGAGAAGAGATTTACCCAGTCGAAACAGCGTCTTTTGCTGCTGATAAATGTGGAAGCGTTTCGATATATTATCGAGCCGGAGAATCGATTCACTCATATTCTCTCGATCTGCTCCATTTCGATATTCTTGAAACTGCGGTAGCCGATCGCGAAAATAATGACGGAGCAGGCAATCGCCCGAAGAATTGTGTACCCTGAAAAATAAGGAGCATTCCCGGTGATAAGGGACTGGTAACTGAGCATGAAAGGTGTAATAGGGTTCACATAGAGAATGACGGCGCGGCTCCAAGGAGACAGCATATCAAGGGTATAAAACATGGGAGATACGAAATACAGAAGCTGGGAAAGGATATGCCAGATTTCCAGGACGTCACCCGCGTAAGAATGCAGACTGAGCAGGATCAGGCCGAATCCGATCGCCATCGGGATCAGGCACAGGTAAAGCAGATAGATAAGCGGAAGATTCTGAATCTTCAAAACCCCAAGAAACAGGCCTATCCCAGCACACAGCGAAATTTCTATCAGAAATTTGAGACAGGGCACGACCATCGAGGAAAAAAGCAGGATTTCAGACGGCGTCTTTGAGTTAATCAAGATGGCCCGGTTACGTTCGAGGAAAGGGATCGTGTGTTCCACGATGACTTTAAAAGAGGAGAGGACGATGATGCCAGACAAGAGATGGAGCGTAAAGTAAGGGATCTGTTTTCCGAAGCGGTCCTGGAAGAGGGCATAGGTGACAATGAAGGTCAGGGCCGGGTTCAGGAAACTCCATAAAGCTCCCATGAAACTTTTATAATCGCTGGTCCGAAAATTCATCCAGGACAGAACGAATAAGAGATTCAGTTTTTGTTTTGAATTCTTCAATTAGCTTACCAGGATGTTTTTTAGGGATACGTGGGCCAGAAAACGTAAGCCGTCCCATGGATCGAGGCTGATACGAGTGTAAAAAAACTTAAAAAGCTCTCCCTTTTCAGCGAAGAAACGCTGCCGCTCCATTTTATCGGCATTCTTTTCCAGAATCTCCACGTTTGCGGGCGTTAATCGTGATACTCCGAGCGATTTGTAAAGTCGTGTAAAAAAAGCAAAAAGCATTTTTAACTGCACTCGGTCAAACAAGGCAAAGTTCGCGCTGGCGGAATGAATCCGCCACGAAATCAGCTTTTCCGGCAGAAATAAAAAGGGTTTCCGAGCCGCCGCGTGGGCAAGTACCCACCAGTCATAGTAGAGTTCACGGGCTTCGGGAAAAGGCAAAGCACGCAGCAACTCAGTCTCGATGAGAAAATTTGAAAAAGTAGCCGGGCCGTTGCGTTTGAGCAGAACGGGAAACGAATCAAAGAGCCGGTTGCCAGGCGTTCCGAGCCAATTCAGAACTTCATAAAGCCGCCAGTATAACGCGGGCCGGGTTTTCCCAAAAGCACGGTAGCGAGAGTAGATAACCCCGGCTTTTTTTCCCGTATTCAAGTAAGCCAGGACTTTGCGTTCGAGATTACCAGGCAGCCACACGTCGTCTGCTTCGATAAAAGCGGTCAGCTCTCCCTTTGCACGATTAAGGGCCAACCTGTAAGTTTCAGCGATACCTTTATTGAGACTGCCTTGATGCTCCAAAACTACCATTCTCGAGGGATGTTTCTTTTTCCATGAATCCAGAATGTCTCGGGAACCGTCACTGGAACCGTCGTCCACCGCGATCAGCTCGTAACGGGGATAAGTCTGGCTGAATACCGATGAAAGAGCCTCTTCCAGAGTGTGCGCATAGTTGTAGCTCGGTATCAGGACACTTACCAGCGGGAGACTCGATGAGGACATGATCGTATTATAATTGCCCTTGCCAAACGTTCCTAGAGAAGCTTTAATGGTTTCTCTTCTAACTTTCGCTCCCGTCATTCTCTTTACCTGCGGCACTGTGCCGGGATGCAGCGTCAGAACTCGGAGCCATCAAAGCAGGTGAGCGTGTTTCAAGCTAAGAATTCAAATGCCCAGACCGTTTTTCTACTGATCATTTTCCCGCTTTTTTTATATGGCAGGGCCGCGGGTTTCGAGTTTGTTAATTGGGACGACGATCTCTACATATACAATAACCCCGCCATCACCGGTTTTACTTACGAAAATATCCGCTCATGGTTCACGGGCGCTTATCTCAGCCTGTATGTTCCGGTCCCGCTTTTTTCGTACGCTCTTGATTACCAGGTCTGCGGCGCCCACCCGTCGTGTTACCACGTCACGAATCTTGTCATTCACATCGCAAACGGTCTGCTTGTCTACCGGATATTTACCCGCTTTTTTCCAGGCCGCCTGCGGGTTGTGCTTGTTGCGCTTCTTTTTCTGGTTCATCCGGCACAGGTCGAACCCGTAGTGTGGCTTTCGCAGAGAAAGACACTCCTTGCGGGAATGTTTGTTTTCGTGTCATTCCTGGCTTATCTGAAAGCAAGAGAAACAGAGCGCATGTTCCCATGGATGGTTTTTTCGGCAGCAGCCCTCCTTCTCGGACTGGTTAGCAAGCCTACAGTACTCGTTTTGCCAATCATGATGGTGGTTCACGGTTTTTATTTCAGCAGGAAAAAGTTCAGCAGGCCCTCTGTCATTACTTTTTTTTTGATGGTTCCCGCCTGCGCTGCCGGCCTTTTCACTCTTTTGCTTTATCCAGCTGTCTTTGAGGCCGTCGCAAAAAACGGCGCCTCGGGCACGCTGAACTGGCTCATCAGTATTTCTGCGTTTTATTCCGGACATCTTCTTCTACTGCGGGGACAGGACCTATTTTACCCTCTTCCGTCATGGCGGGATTTGGCGATGGCGGGAAAAGTCGTCTATGCTTTACCGCTTGCCGCTTTTCTGTTCATCGGAATCACTGGGTTCGGGCGTCGTTCGGGCTATAGCTTCTGGCTGATATGGGCTTTTATTTTTCTCCTGCCGGTCATGAACTTCTTACCTATCCCGGCAGGGGACCGGCATCTGTACATCTCCATGGCGGGGTTTGCGGCGGCACTAGGATCCCTTTTCGAAATGAAACCGCGTGTTGGAGTGGGGCTTCTGCTTGCGGCTATTACCGTCTGCGTCCCGATTTCCTGGCAGCGGCTCGGCGTTTGGAAGAACAGCGAGTCATTATGGACAAGCGTGAAAGTGAGCGAGCTCAGTCTTCAGGTAAGGGCTAAGACCCAGCTGGCGGGCCATTATGAAGACACCGGGAAACTGCCCGAAGCGGAGAAGGTCTATTGGGAATTGATCGAAGCGAGACCTTTTATCCCTTATCCATTCATAAATCTTTATAATATCTATGTGACGAACGGGTCTTCCCGCGCGAGCGAAGTCGAAAAAGCTTTTGCGGAAACTTTCGGTCCGCAGCCAGGGCTTTCCGAAGTCTACAGACGGCTTCTCGAGGCCCGCGGCAATTCGCCGAAGGTCGACGCGATTCTCCGCGAAGTGACGCAATGACTTTCCATCCGGTAAATGAAATGAATTTAAAAGACAAAAACAGGACGATCTTACTCGGCGCGGGTCCGGCCGGTCTTGCTGCCGCCTACGAACTCTCTAATCATGACGTCGAATGCGTCGTGCTCGATCGTTTAAACCAGGTAGGCGGACTCTGCCGGACGATCGACTTCGAGGGTTACCTCTTCGATATCGGAGGACATCGCTTTCTCTCCCGAAGCGCGGAGGTGAATGCTTTGTGGAAAAGCATCATGGGAAGCGACCTGCTCGTTCGTTCAAGGCAGTCTCGGATTTACTACGGCGGAAAATATTACAGCTATCCGCTGCGACCCTTCGAGGCTTTCTGGAACATGGGTCCTCTCGAATCGATCGCTTGTCTGGTAAGTTACTGTTTTGCACAATTAAGCCCTCGGGCCACGCCCGATTTCGAAAGCTGGATGGTCCGCAAGTTCGGGCGGCGCCTCTACAATAACTTCTTTCGTACCTATACAGAAAAAGTCTGGGGAATCCACGGTTCCCAGCTTTCGAGCGATTGGGCGGAACAGCGGATCCAGCAGCTTTCTCTTAAAAAAGCTATTTTCGAATCTGTTTTTCCCTTCAAGAGCGGGCACGTCAAAACGCTGAGCAGCCGTTTCTATTATCCGCGGCTTGGCCCTGGACATTTCTGCGAAAAACTCAAACAGGCATGTGAGACAAACGGAGTTGAATTTCGGCTCGAGAAAAGCGTTGAGGATATTTTTCATGCTAACGGAAAAATAGAAGGAGTCCGTATCCGCGGCAGAGACGAAAGAATCGAAGAACTGCGGGGAAAGTATTTTGTCTCAAGCATACCGCTGCCCGTTTTTGTCCGGAAATTGCTGCCGGCTGCCCCGGAGCCGATCATGAAAGCTGCCGCGCAGCTGAAATTCCGTAATTTTGTCTCCGTTAATCTCGTTTACGATATCGAAAAAGTCTTCGAAGATAACTGGATTTATCTCCATTCTCCCGACGTTCGGGCGGGTCGTATTCAAAATTACAAGAATTGGAGCCCCTCCATGGTTCCGGACGATCGAAAAACTTCCCTTGGAGTTGAATACTTCGTTTCGGAAGATGATCCTCTTTGGGGTGCCCGGGAAGAGGAATGGATCAAGCTCGCGGTTCAGGAGCTCGAAAAACTGGGTATCGCTAGCTCCAGCCGGTTTATGAAAGGTTTCACGGTAAAGGTGCCTTACGCTTATCCCGTTTACCACGAAGGGTACCGTGATTCTGTTAATACGCTTAAAGGCTATCTCCAGGCCTTCAGCAATCTTCAATGCATTGGCCGGGCCGGTCTTTTTCGCTACAACAACTCGGATCATGCGATTCTGACTGGTTTTTATGGCGCAAAAAACATCCTCGGTGAAATTCACGACGTCTGGACCGTCGATCCGGACAGTTCCCGAAGCAGTGTCCATATTTAAATTTTCTGGCCAGCGCCTCACCTTCAGATTCCCTCTTGCTTGATTGTAGATTATAATGAATCCCTGATATGCCATCATCGTTAACTCCATTCAGCGTTATCATTCCTGTGAGAAACGGTGCTTCCACCCTGTCTCTTTGTATCCAGAGCATTCTGGAATCCTCGCTTAAACCTGCCGAGATTATCATGGTGGACGATGGCTCTACGGACACTTCTGCGGAAATCGCTCTCAGCCTGGGATGCCGTGTCATGAAAGTGTCTGAAGGGAAGGGGCCCATGCAGCCCCGCTTTGCGGGCGCCCGGGCGGCCGTGAATCCACTTCTTGTTTTTATCGATTCCGATGTCTGTGTCGATGTTTTGACTTTTGAAAGACTAGTATCTCACTTTATCGAACCCGGCGTATCTGCCGTCACGGGACTGCTTTCGCGCTCCAGCCGGGAGCCTGGTTTTTTTAGCAGCTATAAGAACGAATACATGAACTATCTTTTTTCAGGAAGGTCATCCGACGCGGGGTTTTTATACGGATCCATCTTTGCGGTGCTGGCTGGAGACTTTATTTATTTTGAACCCGTGAACGAACCCTTCGGCTGCCTTGTATCAGACTCGGAACTTGGTATGAGGCTTAAGGCCTGCAGTAAGCGGATCATCCTTGACCACAGTCTAGAAGTGGAGCATTTAAAACGTTACAGCCTGGCCTCACTCCTGCGAAATGACTTTGTCATCCCTTTTATGTTTGCGAGAATTTTCCCGCGCTACGCTCAAGGCAGTTCAGTCTTCAATGGCAAAGCTTTTTCGCATGCAAGCTGGGCGCAAACGCTTTCGGCGGCAGCCTGTGCTGCGGCCTGGGCCCTTCTTTTCCTTGGGCTTGCGGCGGGCTCGCCTTCATGCCTGATAGCCGCCTTTGTCTTTGCTTCGTTATTTTTCTTGTATTGGCGTGGTTTTATCTTCCGAACCAGGGAGCGCGGCTATTCCTTTGCTGCTGCGTGTTCTCTCATGCTGATAGTTGACGCGCCTGTCATGTTAACAGGGATGTTTTCGGGCTTTTTTTACAATGGGTACGCCTTCCTTAAGGGCCTGTTGCAGAACTATAAGTACCCGTCATTTCGACGACCAGCGGGAGGAGAAATCCGTTTTTAAATGGATTAAAGCGAGATTTCTCGTCGCTTTGCTCCTCGAAATGACGCGAAGGAGACTTCTCCAACAGCCCCTTAAGAAATGGTTTCGAACCGGGCGATATTTTTTTTTCGCCTCAACTTCCGGAAAGATTCAGATGATCAGAAATCCGTTCCTGAAACGGCTGGACTTCGATAGAAAGCATCTGCCCTGGGTAGATAAATCCGGGTTCAGAGCCGAACTTTTGAAGAAGAGGCATCTGCAGGAGGTTTCTGACCGGGACGCCGGGCTGCTGACATCCTGGCACGAGCATGGGTTTTTAATCATGCCCGGTCTGATCGAGGAATCCCTGATTGACGGGCTTCTCTCTGATTACGAACAGGCCTGGCTAGAACGTCCTGTCAGCAGGATCCTCTCCCAGGGAGAAGGGATTCTCACCCTCCGCGATTCCAGGCCGAGGGAATTGCTAACGCACCATCACTACCGCTTACTCGATTTTCATAACGTGTCGGAAGCGGGGGCGAGAATTATGATGCATCCCGAAATAACACGTTTTTTCAACCTCGTTTTTGATGACACCACGGTCGGAACACAATCTCTCCTTTTCGAATACGGCAGTGAACAGAAAGCTCACCAGGATTTCGCATACGTACATGCCAAAATTCTATCTCATTTGGCGGCGGTCTGGGTTGCCTGCGAGGATGCAGACGAAACAAACGGACCTCTTTTTTATTACCCGGGCTCGCACAAAATTCCTAAGTATGACTTCGGCTTCCGAAGCCTTAAGTTTAAAGGAGCAGGCGATGAAGCCGAAGAACGCTTCCGTGATTATCTTGTGAGTCAATGCTCGCAGGCGGGACTGGAAAAAACTGTCTTGAAAGCGCGGAAAGGTGATGTTTTTTTCTGGCACGGTGCTCTTGTTCACGGCGGCTCTGACGTAATTGATTCAGCAAAAACGAGAAAAAGTTTTGTAAGCCATTACTCGAGCGCTCGGGCCTATTCGCGTGATCGCCGCTGGCCGGACAAACCTCCCATCCTGACACATCTAAACGGCGGGATTTATTATCAAGCCCGATTCGAGGGTCATAAAGAGTGGCTATACCCTTTGGCTCAGGATTACGAAGGCGAGACCTTATCGACCGCCCGCGGACAGATTCAATGAGCCTATGGGCGAATTATGAGTAATGGGCTAGCTGAAAGCAAAACGGTTACAAAGAAGGCGATTTGCACAACCGTTTCTGCCAACTACTGGGCGTATGCCAGGGTTTTCGCGCAAACTCTGAAAAAGCATCAGCCTGAGCTTGAAATTTTTGTCCTTCTCGTCGACAGCCCCCAGCGGTGTCTTCCTATTCATGAGGAGCTTTTTCGTACCGTTTTTGTCGAGGAGCTCGATAATCTTCCCGATGCCCGCGATATGTTTTTTAAATACGATGCGCTTGAATTGAATACGGCTGTGAAGCCGTATTTTTTTGAATATCTGATGCGCCGCCACGGCGTGGAAAAACTCATCTTCTGTGATCCAGACATCGCCTTCTTTGCCCCTTTGGGCGAATTGTGGGATCTGCTTGATTCCCATTCCATCATACTGACACCGCATATTATGTCGCCTTATAATGATAATGCGTGGCCTTCAGAACTTCACGTCAATCAGTCCGGCGTCTTCAATCTGGGTTTTCTCGGTCTCACCATGTGCAGTTCAACCCTGTCTTTCCTCAAGTGGTGGCAGGAGAAACTTTACGACAATTGCTACATGGATATTGAGAAGGGAATGCATGTGGATCAGAAATGGGCCAACTTCGTTCCCGTTTTTTACCCTGATGCCCTCATCCTCCGCGATCCTTCGTATAACGTTGCCTATTGGAATCTTCACGAGAGGGGAACGAAGCTTCGTTTTCAGGATGAGAAGCTGATGCTTGGGGAAATACCTGTCGTTTTTTTTCATTTCAGCGGATTTAATTTTTTCAATCCGGCTTTCATATCGAAGCATCAGAACCGTTTTTCATTTTCGAACATGCCTCATCTGAAACCGCTTTTTGATTTTTTTTATGCGCGTTTGGCTGCGGCCGGCCATCCTGAATTCTCACAGCTTACCTATGCTTTTGGAATTTTCGATAACGGTATGAAAATATCGGGAACCGCACGCCGCCTCTATCGCGAGGCAGGGGAGCGGGCCCGTGAATTTTGCGACCCCTTTATCACCGCAGAGAGGGGTGCCTTTTGGGAGTTCATGCTCTCCCCTGAAAAACCGGGAGCACGGGGCAGCCGTATTCTCAATTCGGTCTATAACTCTCGGAATGATCTTCAATCGGCGTTCCCCGCCAGGCAGGGTGCCGACGAGAAAGCCTTCTTGAGGTGGGCAGCCTCGAATGCTCTTGAAGAATACGGGCATCCTCTTCTGCTTCCGAATCGTCCAGCCTCCGTTTCTATAGCAGCCAGGCTCCGGGACTATGGCGTTCTGGGAAAGCGGCTTTTATTCTTCCGTATCGGCGCCCGAATGGCCTGGCTGCTTTCCAGGCTGAACCGAAAAAAACAAATGGCCTGTCGCGGCCCGAGGTATAAGGATCGTGCGGCTCAATTTGGAGTCAATATCGTGAGAGATCAGGAAAGGGATGAGAACTCTTTTTTTATCGAACTCATGAGACTTTTTCATGAGCATGCAGTACCTTTCAGAGTCTGTCCCACTACCGAACAGGCGCGGGGCGGCACCGCGAATTATCCTATTACGCTGGTTATCAATCCTAAGAGCTGTCTTTTTCCCGAATCTCTCCCCGGGAGTTACCGTATCGGATTTTTTACAGAGAGCGGAGAAGCGGGATCCGAAAGTCCCAGCTCATTCGATGAAATCTGGACCAGCGATTTAACTTTCTATGATTCCGCCGCTCCAAAGTCTGAAATACCCTTGCTTTTCATAAGGTTTGAAGCCGGCCCGGAAAATATTTTAGCGCAGGAGCCCGCGGCACTGCCGTTGTCTCACCCGGCGGCGGATCGTTTAAGAACTGTTTCCAGCAGGCTGAAATCACAACACTTCCTAAAATTATCGATCCGCCGTTATTTTTTCAGGGCCACGCATCTATTCTTTTCCATGAGCCATTTTCTCTGGAATTGGCTGCGGCTTACATTTCTTCGCCATCAAATCCTGCGCAAGCTGCCCTCGAAAAAGATTGTCGCGGTTGCGAGGACCGAGCATTTGGGCGATATCGTCGCCGCCGAACCCCTGATCCGCCGTATCCGGCTTCAGCATCCTGAAGCTTTGCTCGTATTTTTTATCAAGCGAGGCTATCGGGAGATCCTCGCCCATCACCCCTGCGTTGATTTCATTTTCGAGGTCCAGTGCGTCACAGATTGGAACTGGCTTTCAAATGCTTTTCCTTTCGACGCCGTCTATGATCTTCACTTTGACGGCTTGAGATGCCAGGAGTGCCAGATCCCCCTTCAAAAGAAACATCGCTTCTCCTGCGTCGGGATGGAGAACTATTATCATCTTGGAAACCTCCTTTTCGTTTTTTCGCAGACGGCTGGGGTGGTGGCGAGTGATGAGAAACCGAACCTGTTTATCCCGGATACGGCGGTCAGGAGGATCGACCAGCTCTACCTGCCGGAGCGATACGCGGTCATCCACGGTGAGTCTCATGATCCTGCCCGTGAATGGGATACCGGCAAATGGAGAGCACTCTCCAGGGTTTTGCAGGACGCTTACGGGTTGATCGTGGTCGAGGTCGGGCTTTCGACCCTTTTCAAAGAACCCGAACTTCCGGGTAAGCTGAACTTATGCGGCAACCTATCCATCATGGAGACGGCGGAAGTGATCCGGCGGGCCACCTTGTTCATCGGGATCGATAGCGGACCTTCTCATCTGGCGAACGCCCTTGGAACACCGTCTCTGGTTCTTCTGGGAAAGTTTCTCAATTTCGATGATTACACACCCTTTAGCGGACTCTCGGAGCAGGGAAACAGGCTGCGACTGATCAAATCTCGCGGGCCGGCCTCCACGATCGAGATCCAGGAAGTTATCTCTGCAATAAAAGAAATTATCGGCTCGAAACATCTGGTTTCAGAAAGAAGCTATCGATGAGTGAACAGCCGCTGGTCACCATCGTTACGGTAACCTGCAACCGGGCAGGCCGCTTGAGAGACGCGATTGAAAGTGTGCTCGCTCTCGAATTTAAAGACTGGGAATACCTCCTCATCGATGACGGTTCCGATGATGAAACGGCCGCGGTCATGCGAAATTATCAGCAAAAGTTCCCCTTCATTCGGACAATCAGCCGGCCTCAGAAGGGCCTTCCCCGCAGCCGCTCTGAAGCGGTCCCGCTTGCCCGCGGCAAATACCTTGCTTTTCTCGATGATGACGATTTGTTTCTTTCGCTGCGATTTTGCCGCCATATTTCTTTTATGGAAGAAAATCCGTGGATTGCTCTGGTCTACTCGCGAGTCGACATGAGAGGGAAATACGGGCAGCTATCGGAAATTTATCCGCAAGAGCCGGTGCTTGATTTTGCGGGGCTCCTTGAAGATAACCGGATTCAGATCCACGCCGCAACGCTTAGGACTTCCTGTGTCAGGGAATTGGGAGGTTTCGACGGCAGCCTGGAAGGATGCGACGATTATGATTTATGGCTTCGCATCGCCAAAAATTATCCGATCGCCTTTATTCCCGAAACCGTGGGTTGTTATATATGGCATGACGGAAATCTTTCTTTGAATCAGGGCCGGAGTTACAGGGCGGTGATGTCCATTTTTTCAAAGAACGCAAGATTATCCCTGAATTTCAGAGAAAGACGCATTCTGCTCGCGCGCTGTTTCCAGCTGAACCAGCAGCTTTTTAAAAATAAGGGCGGCGAAGTTTCAACTGAACTGGGAAGTGTGACACTGGCGGTCTGTACGCGCAGCCGTTCTCCTATGCTTGGCGACACGCTCCGGGCTCTTGCGGGCCAGCGACTTCCAGACGGGGTTCGGGTGGAAATCCTCGTCGTCGACAATAAGAGTACGGATGATACCTGCCAGGTTGTCGAAAATTTCTCGCGAGAAAGCCCCGTTCCTATCAGCTATTTTTTTCAGGGCGCCGGGGGATTGAGCGCCGCCCGCAACCGGGTCCTCGAAGAAGCGACGGGCGAGCTTGTCGTCTTTACGGATGACGACGTGATTCCTATGCCTGACTGGCTTTTCGAGCTGTGGACAAACTATCGTTCTTCCGGAGCAAGCGTACTCGGCGGGCCCATTATGCCCTTATGGGAGACTGAACCTCCTGCGTTCATAGCTGAATCCCCCATGGCACTCAGCCGGCTGGCTTTGCTTGACCGCGGCAAGATTCCTATCCTCGCCCGGGATTTTGACGGCGATATGATCTACGGCGCAAACATGGCCATCGCCAGGCGGGCCGCGCTCGAGTGCGGATCATTTCGGCCGGATCTCGATACTGAAAACCTGAAGCGGGGGGGCGACACTGAAATGATTTTCAGGTTGGCATCTCATGGTGCCACTATTGCCTATCTGCCTTCAGCCGCCGTTTATCACCGAATTCCTTCTGCCAGGATGAGTGTGCGTTATCTTTGCGGCGTTAGTTATCACGGCGGCAAGGCCAAGGCCCGCCTGTTTGGTCGTTCTTATAATTTCTCTTTTTCTACCATGTTAAAGACGGGGTTCTCGGCTTTTTCCATATTTTCTCCGCGCAATCGCGCCGCTTTTGAAGCCCGTTTGCTATTTTCAGAACAATGCGGTTATGTCATGGAGTCCGCGCTCATTTTCCTAAACAAAAAAATTCATCATTACTCGCGAAACACTTTCCGGAATTCCGCGAAGGTTCAAGTCCAGTAGCCTTTCGCTTTTCATTTTTTTTCATCCCTGTTATCCTGTCAGAAACCGAATTGAGAATTTATGTCTGAAACTGACAGAAAACCGAACCGGCTTATAAGGGAAAAAAGTCCTTATCTGCTGCAGCATGCCTATAACCCCGTGGACTGGCATGCCTGGGGAAACGATGTTTTCGAAAAAGCTTCCCTGGAAAATAAACCCGTGTTTCTTTCCATTGGATATTCTACATGCCATTGGTGTCACGTGATGGAAGAGGAATCCTTCGAAAACGAACGGATAGCAGCCATTCTTAACCGTCATTTTATTTCCATCAAAGTCGACCGCGAAGAACGCCCCGATATTGACCAGGTTTATATGGATGCCGTGATGGCCATGACGGGCGCCGGGGGGTGGCCTCTTAATCTCTTTTTGACATCAGAAAAGAAAGCTTTCTTCGGAGGGACCTATTTTCCGCCAGATGACTGCTACGGAAGGCCCGGTTTCGAGACCGTGCTTCTCCACCTGGCAGGGCAGTGGGAAAGCGAACGTGAGCGCGTCGCCCACGCGGGCGAAAGCATAGCAAAAGCCCTGGGGAATTTTGCCTCTGAGCGGGGGAAAGAAAAAAAACAGCTCACCGAGAGCACCTTGGATAAAGCTTATGACCAATATGAAAAAATATTTGATTCAGTACACGGCGGATTCGCAAAAGCTCCCAAGTTTCCGACTCCCCATCTTTTGTCTTTCCTGCTCCAATATTATCACCGCAGTAAAAAACCGGAAGCCCTCGGTATGGTGCGCCGGACTCTCGAAGCAATGAGACGGGGAGGCATTTACGATCATCTGGGCGGCGGGTTTCATCGCTATTCAACCGACGAACGGTGGCACGTCCCGCATTTTGAGAAAATGCTTTATGACCAGGCACTGCTTGCCAAAGCCTATATCGAAGCTTTCCAAATCACGGGCGCTCTGGAATATGCTCAGACTGCCAAGGCTGTTTTTGACTATGTCTGCCGCGATTTGAGAGGGAATCACGGGGCGTTTCTTTCTGCCGAAGACGCGGACAGCGCGCCCGAGGCGGCTACTCCCAAGTTAAAAAAAGAAGGCGCCTATTACGTATGGAAGCATGATGAACTGATCCGGACCCTCGATCAGCGGGAGATTCCAGTTTTCACAGCTTTTTTTGGGGTCGTCGAAAATGGTAATGTTGAACAGGATCCCTTCGGGGAGTTTAGCGGCGCTAATATTCTCCATGCGGCGGAACCCCTGGAATCCATTTCACGCAGAATGCAGATGCCGGCTGCTGAAGTAACGGCGCTCCTCGAATCAGCAAAGCAGCGATTGTTAAAAGCCAGGGATCAAAGGCTCAGACCTCATCTCGACGATAAAGTCCTCGCAGACTGGAATGGACTTATGATTGCGGCCATGGCGTCCGGCGGCAGAGTGCTCGGACTTCCTGAACTGACGCTTGCCGCGGAAAAGGCTGCTTCCTTCATTCTCTCTGAAATGATCCGTGAAGGCAGGCTGTATCACCGCTGGCGTGACGGGGAAGCGGCAATCAACGGTTTTCTCGACGACTACGCTTTTTTTATCTACGCTCTCATCGAGCTGTACGAGTCGACATTCAATCCGGTTTATCTAAAGCATGCCCGGGATCTGGCTTTGCAAATGATCGAACTATTTGAAGACACGGAAAAGGGAGGTTTCTTTTTTTCTGAACGTGTATCCAGGGAATTGCCCGCCAATCCTAAACCTCTATATGATGGCGCTGTGCCCTCGGGAAACTCCGTGGCGGTCCACTCTCTGGCCCGGCTCGGGAGACTTCTCAGGGATCAGGCGCTCGAGTCGGCTGCGCTGCGTGCCCTGGATTCGTTTTCGGGAGAAATCTCGGACAAACCGTCCTTGTATCCATTCACCTTGATGGCTCTCGATTTCCTCATCGGGCCCGCCCGGGAAGTAGTGGTCGCCGCGACAAAGGATAAAAAAGCCACGGAAGCTCTGCTGGGTAGAATCCGAAAGGGTTTTGCCCCCAGCCAAGTTGTCCTGCTTTGCCCGGATGAACGCTCCCAGGCCCTCTTGCTTCAAGACCTCGTTCCTTTTGCCGTAAAATACCTGCCGGTAGACGGCTTACCGGCTGCCTATATCTGCCAAGGCAAAGCCTGTAAAGCTCCTGTTACGCTACCCGCCGAACTCGAACGGATGCTCGACGTGCCGTCCGGGGAATTCTCCTGATGGCACCCTATTCATATATCACCGGATCGACTTTTTTTAAACTGACGGGGTTCGCACTTATTGCATCAGGTCTGTATTTTCTCTTCTTTTCTGCAAAGAAGGCCGGAACGACTGACAGTTGGCAGCGAAAGATACTGGGCTTGGGGGTACTCCTGCTTGGTCTGCTTTTGCCAGCCGTAATTCCCTCACCGGGTGTGGCCTGGAGTAATTATAATGAGGGGCTGCTCGAAAGTGCGCGCCTGCAGAACAGGCCAGTGGCGCTGGATTTTTATGCAGCCTGGTGCGTCCCGTGCTTGCAAATGGAACGCTATACTTTTTCCGACCCTCGCGTGGTTCGAGAGATGGATCGGTTCATCCGCCTGAAGGCCGATGTCACCGATATGAAATCAGACCTGTCTCAGAAAATTTTGAAAAAATACGGAATTCAGTCCCTCCCGGTGCTTCTTTTTTTTGACGGAAGCACCGAGGAAATTCCGGACTCACGCGTGGAGGGCTTCCTTGAACCCGATGAGCTTCTGTTTCTTCTTCAAGATCCGCGTCTCAAATCATGATAGGAGGCGCAAAGGGTTTGCATTGCGGCCGCGAATCCAGAGCATCTATAATAGCGGCATACCGGCGGATGCTGCGTAAATACCCAAGCGTTGTTTCAAGTTGCTATCTTGATCTTTAAACGTTTTTGATGATGCGGCCTTTCGGTGCAGGACTTCAGCAGGTAAAACGACAAGGTGAGAACGTGGTTGAAGTTACTTTAAAGGGCTTTGCCGCATCCGAAAGAGCGCCTTATAAATCGCACGCAGCTGGGTTGATCTGTTTCTTTCCTCTTTTCCTTATCGCCGCAGTCACCGCGGTTTATTGGAATGCCTTTAGCGTCCCTTTCATTTACGACGACAAAACCTGGATACTTGCCAATCGTTCTCTCCATGAACTGCTGCCTGCCTCGCCTCCGGGCCCGCGGTGGTTTTCAAAATTCACGTTTGCTCTCAATTACAAACTCGATAACTACAATCCCACCGGCTACCATATTTTTAACCTCCTTATCCACGCAGGATCCGCACTTGTCTATTACGGTATTCTCCGCCGGACTTTGGGCGTGGTTTTTTTTCCTTCAATACGCCGTGAGACAGCTTCGGTTTTGGCATTTTTCTCGGCTCTTTTGTGGGCCGTTCACCCTCTGCATACAGAAAGCGTCACCTATATTGTGCAGCGCCATGAATCTCTCATGGGCTTATTTGGCCTGCTTTTATTCTATAGTTTTGTCCGCGCTGTCTCTTCAAGCCGGTCCTATTTATGGTATGGTGCGGGAGCCCTCGCCTATCTGCTCGGCCTGGGCTGCAAAGAAGTGATTGTCGGTGTTCCGGTTGTCATCCTCTTATATGACAGTTTGTTTCTCTCCTCGGGACGGCGCAAAGGAGCGAAAGCGCGAGTCTGGTTTTACGCTGTTCTTTGTCTCTGCACTCTCACTGTGTGGCCAAGTATGGATTATTTGTTAACTGCTTCAGGAGAGAATGTTTCTGCCGGTCTGGGTCTAAAGGGCATAACCCCTCTGGAATATGCGGCCCTGCAGCCCGGGGTGATGATGAAGTATCTGCGACTCGCTGTCTGGCCTCACCCTCTTAATATCCACTACTATGTATCAGAGCCTGTCAGGCCCCTTTTCGGAATTATTCCCATTACAGCAGTATTCATTTTTGCAGTCTTCATGATAAAAAAAAACCGGGCGGCGGCATTTCTTTTATTGTCATTTTTTCTCCTCCTTGCGCCCTCGTCAAGCATCGTTCCTTTAAAGGACGCGGCAGCGGAACACAGGCTTTATCTTCCTTTGACGCTTTATGCCGCGGGGTTAGTCGCCATTTTATTTAGTCTGCTCAGCCAGAGAGCAGCTGCTGGAAGATCCTCTCTTCGCATGATGCTTTCCGTAATAACGATCGTTTATCTTATTGTGCTTTCCTTTCTTACGGTTTACCGTAACGGGGATTATCACGACGAGGCGGTCCTATGGGAAAAGTCTCTTGCTCTCGAGCCAGGGAATGCGCGGGCACATAACAGCGCGGCATTAATTTACATGGAACGCGGAAATGTGGGCGAGGGCATACGGCATCTCCAGGCGGCTATAAATCTGATGCCCGATTATCCTTCACCTTATCTGAATCTAGGGCTCTGTTATGAATCCCTGGGAAATTCGTACGATGCGGAAGTCCAGTACCAGAACTCTTTAAGGCTTCACCCGGGAAGCAGTGACGCATTGTCAAATCTTGGTAACCTATACATCAAGAGGGGCGATCTGGAAAAGGCCGAAGAGTTTTTTATCCGCGCTCTTTCAAGCAACCCGCATCATACGGTTACCCTCATGAACTACGCGGGCCTTCTGTATATGAAAAACGATAAAACCAAAGCAGAAGCAATGTACCGGCAGGCTCTTCAAATAAATATTTATGACGCGGATGTCTGGAGCAGTCTGGGTTTTCTTCTCGGCGAATCCGGCCGTATTCCTGAAGCAAAGGAATGTTTTCGAAGAGCACTTGAAATAAAGCCTGAGCATTCCCAGGCAGCAAAAAACATGGCCCGCTTTTCTAGTCCAGGAGATAAACAGCATGACGCATAAGTTTCCCGCTGATCAGGAAGACCCGCCTAGAGACGGAAGCCTTTCACAAACTCCTCCAGTCCAGGAATTGATCCATTCGCTTATCCTGCGTATGGAAAGCATCAAAGAAAGAGGCGCTCTTGTGTTTGACATTGACGAAACGCTGATGTCGCCGGATGCGTCGCTCAGGGATGAAACCGAAGTACGAGAATTGCTGCTTCGGCTTCTTCGTAAGGGCATTCTTCTTGGCCTTATCTCGGGCGGGCCGGGGACTGTCGTAAAACATCGTATTTTTGACCCGCTAATTGAATCTCTCGGGGCAAACCACGAACTTTTGTTCCGTTTTTACGTGTATGCAAATGGAGGAAGCAGTAAATACGCGGCGGACAAAACGGGCCGCTTCGCAGAGGATCTTGAGTACGCGTCGGCACATAGAATCAGTGGCCGAATTCTCTACAGAATAAAGGATTTAATCGAATCTTATGCGGGGGAGGGCTTTCGCTTGGGAGAACTTTTACCTGGCGTGGTTCAGGAGTGGAAAAGAAAACGCTCTCAACAATGGAACGCGACGGATGTCTTTTTTGATGATTCCTGGATGGAACAGCGGCCTTGGAAGGCTGACTTGTGGGACGATGAGGCAATGGCGAGGGTAAAGGCCGGTAAGGAGAAGGGGCGGACAACGTTTCCTTTTATTAACGTAAGAAGAGGTTCTCTCAGCGTTGAAGGCAGGGTGGAAGAGCTTTCCGGCATTTCTGTGTCCGGTTTTTATAGCTTGAGGAAAGAAAATGGAGATTTGAATGATCTTGATTGCCGGGATGAAATCATTAAATGGCTCACAAAAGATCTGGGCGGCGATGCCCGGGACATCGTTATGAAAAAGGCCGGAAGAGCCTCAATCGATATCACAAAATCAGGAACCGATAAATCGGCAGCCCTTTTTGATTTCATTTCCCACTGGAAATGCTCTGCGGGCCTGGTTTTTTATTTTGGAGACGAGTTTTTCCATGGAGGTAATGATTTGCCTGTGGCAGAAGCCCCCGCTCTGTCTGCGCAGAAGGTGAGTCTGATCGCTCTGAACCGGCAGATAAAACCGTCTCAGTCGGGTATTGTTTGGGCCGGGAGAAGTTGTGCCGCGACACGTGAACTCCTGAAGCGCGTACTTGACGCGCAGGACTAGAGATTGCCCTTTATCAGTTTACAAAAAATGATAAGATCCTTCGAGTCTATAACTATTCGGATATCAGAATGACAGATCCCGTTTTTGGTAACGAAGAAATAAAATTTCCGGTTCAGTGCTACTTTAAAGTGATTGCAGAGAGTTCTGCGGCCGGTATGAAGAAGTCTATTTCTGAGGCCTTGGCAGCGCTTGATATCGCCGTTCCCATTGAAGGCGGAAATCAATCATCCGGCGCGCATTATGACACCTATAATATGTCGATCCTGGTCCAAACTAAGCAAGAAATGTCAGATATTGATGCCGCTTTGAGAAAAATCAGCGGAGTCAGGATGGTCTTTTGATTCACGCACAGATGAAAAAACGGGCAGGCAAAGGGTTGGTTTTGTTGTTTGCTCTATGCTGTACCGGGTGCTCTTCGCAGCGAGTCTCAACAAGTACTTTTTTATCCCTGCAGGGTTTGCAGCAGGCTATTGCGCCTGGAAGCCGAATCAGCGTTATTCCAAACGAACAGGTACCCAACCCGATTTTTGACATCATGGTAAAAGAGAAGCTGGAAGGAGCTCTGATGCGCCGGGGCTTTTCTCTGGGAAAACCTGTTGATACGATTTACCAATTGAGATACGCGTATGATCTCATGGGGCAAACGCCGTCCGGCAGAAGTTCTTTTTTTGCTTTTCCCGGTGCACAGGGTTTTTATGTTACGGGCTCTAATCAGTCTGATTCCTATTTCGGCGCAGGACTCGGGTTTGGCACTTTCGTCAATGATCCGACCACCGTTTATATGGCGAAGCTCAGACTGAGGCTCAGCCGTCCGGTTGCCGGAACACCAGGGCAGGAAGAAATTCTTTGGGTTGGCGAGGCGGTTGCGGATACCGATAGCCCGGATATCCGCAAGATGATGAATTACCTGATCGCCGCACTTTTCCGATATTTTATGCAGGATTCAGGGGAAACGAAAACGATCAAGCTTAGCGGTAAAGATGGGGAAGTTCTAGCAATTGCTGAAGGCGCTTCTCCGCCGACCGCCGTGTAATATGAATCAAATCTTTTTAGATGCGTGCGGATCTCCATCAAAGCGGAGATTCCTGGTTTTCGCGATGACCGCCGGTTGGTTGCTTTTGATTGTCTCCCTATTATTTGCAGCGGGGTTTGTCGACCGCGGAAAATGGGAGCAAAGAGCCGAAGGTGATAAATTCAACCGCGTTTATTCGGTTTATACGCCGGATCTTGATTGGGATGCGATGGTAGAATTTGCGCGTGCAAAGAAACACTCTGGCCCAGGAACGACCACGATTGTTTGTTTCTTTGGAGACTGGAGAAATACTCCCGATGTCACTTTTACAGGCATCAATTTCAGCGAGTACTATAAAGAACATTGGGTTGCGGGTTACTGGTTTAATGCGGACGGCGGGGAACTTTTCGTTCAGTATCCGGCCAAATCGAGAATGCTTGTGTAATCATGTGGAGTGGGTGATAAATAGAAAGCCCGCCGGGGCAAACCGGCGGGCTTTTGAAAAGGAGCCCTTAATGCGGCAAAACATTAAAGGCCTTTTGGCCTTGCGGCCTATCCCCGGAAGTAAGGCAATACTCCCGGAAAAATGAAGAATATTAAAACGGTGAAAGAACTGGCTACTTGCTTCCTGTCCCCGGGGGGTGAGTGAGGACCGCTGATATGAGGGACGTAGTCTAGCATAGAGACCGGATTAAACCCAAGCTGATATTTAAAAAAAAATAACTCCCTGATTTGAAGATTTTTATTTTTATAATCAGTTGTGCCTAATAGACTTACAACTTTTAAAGTAAGCACCCAAGCTCGAAAAAAACGTCTGATAATCCTATGGCAACCGCTTCAAGTAATAGTTTTTCCGAGGGGAAAGGTTTTTGCGGAAACGGGGTTCTATCTTTGGAAAGCCGATTTTCAGAGGTTATGGGCGAAAGCATTCGTAGGCATGGCGGAAATCCCATACTTGCGCCCAGTATGCAGGAAATCGCGCTGGAAAATAATCCTGAGCTGCTTTCGTTTGGCGAGCAATTGTACGCAGGTAAAATTGATATCCTGGTTTTGTTTACGGGAGTAGGTACCCGAATGATGATCGAGATTCTTTCAAAGAATCTCGATCAAGCCGGAATTATCGATGCCCTTTCTCGAACAACCCTTTTGGCGCGAGGTCCAAAGCCCGTCGAGGCACTAAAAAAATTCGGCCTTCGCCCATCCTTGACTGTTCCTGAACCTAATACCTGGCAGGAGATACTCGAGACTCTCGATCATTCACGGCAGGGCGTGAATTTAAAGGACAGTCTTATAGCCGTCCAGGAATACGGAATTTCCAATACGCGCTTTATTCATGAACTGACTCAGAGGGGAGCGCGAGTCGTGCAGGTTCCGGTGTACCGCTGGGCTTTACCCGATGATAAAAGACCCATGCTGGACGCTATCAAGGCTCTTCTCGCAGGTCACGTTTCCTGCGCTTTGTTTACCAACGCAGCTCAGATTCGCCACTTCCTGCGGCTCTCAGTCGAGCAAGGTGTGGAAAAAGAAGTAAGAAACGCGCTAAAGCAAGTCGTCATCGCATCCATTGGCCCTTCGTGCTCAGAGGCTCTAAAAGACTGCGGTATCTCTATCGATTTTGAACCCTCTCATCCTAAAATGGGACATCTCATCTCCGAGACCGCCAAGCAGGCCGAGAAACTTATTGAAGAGAAAAAAAATACCGCGCGCGTCTGGTTCGATCTTAATCCGCGAAGTACCGACCCGGAAATTGAAAAGAGCCGCCGCGCTGATTCGCCTTTTCTCAAAGCCTGCCGCCTCGAGCCTTCTGGAGTCACTCCTGTCTGGTTTATGCGGCAAGCAGGGCGTTATATGAAGGAATACCGGGATCTGAGAAAGAAGGTGGGTTTTCTGGAATTGTGTAAACGGCCGGATCTCTGCGCTCAGGTGACGGTCCACGCCCAGGAAAAGATTGGTGCGGATGCAGCCATTATCTTTTCCGATCTTCTTTTGATTCTCGAACCCATGGGTCTGGGACTCGAGTACACTCCGGGGGACGGTCCGTCCATCAGCGGCAAAATTATGGAACTCCGGGATGTCGATAATCTTCGTGAGGCTGAGCCCGCGGAATCCCTTGCTTTTGTTTTCGATTCGGTAAGACAGACGCGCGCTGCTCTTTCTCCGCTTGTTCCACTTATCGGTTTTGCAGGCGCTCCCTTTACTCTTGCTTCTTATATCGTGGAAGGAGGACCATCCAAATTTTTTCTCAAAACCAAAACGTTCATGTACGGGGATCCGGGCGCTTGGCATGCCTTAATGGAAAAAATCGTGCGGGCGGTCTCGAAACTCGTTACCGGCCAGATTGAGGCGGGTGCGGATGCGATCCAGATTTTCGACAGCTGGGTAGGCTGCCTGAGTCCCCGGGATTATGAAAATTATGTCCTGCCGCACTCAAAGCAACTAATCGCCGGAATTCCCACAGGAACACCGGTGATCCATTTCGGAACGGGCACCGGAACTTTTCTGGATCTTATGAAACTCGCGGGCGGCAAGGTATTCGGCATCGATGCCAAAATCAGAATCAATGAGGCCTGGCAAATCTTAGGGGCTGAGGCCGCAATCCAGGGCAATCTCGATCCGGCGATTTTGCACGCGCCCTTGCCTGTCATCCTCGAACAGACGTCTTCCATTCTGGATTCTGTGGCGGGTAGACCTGGGCATATATTCAACGTGGGCCACGGAATCATGCCGACCACGCCCGTTGATAATGTCAAAGCTCTTATTGATTTCGTTCATGAGTACAGCCAAAAAAGCCGGAGCGATAACCGATGAAATATGTGATCATCGCCGGAGGCGGCATAACGGGCTTATCTGCCGCCTATTACTTAAAGCAGCAGGCAGACCGGGAAGGGCTTAGTCTTTCTGTGACGCTTCTCGAGAAAAAATCAAGACTAGGCGGCATTATTGAAACGGAAAAATCGAACGGGTTTCTTCTTGAAAGAGGTCCTGATTCTTTCATTACTGAAAAACCCTGGGCCTGCGAGCTCATACGCAGCCTCGGTATTGAAGACCAGCTGGCGAGTACAAACACACAAGCCCGCGGTTCCATGGTTCTCAGGGCAGGACGCCTTGAGAAAGTGCCTGAAGGTTTTTACCTTCTGGCCCCCTCCAGAACAGCGGCATTTCTTTTATCAAATATTATGAGTTTGCCTGGAAAAATGAGAACACTCGCCGAATTGTTCATCAGTCCGAGACACGAGACCGGAGATGAATCAGCCGGTGCTTTTATACGCAGACGTTTCGGCAAAGAACTCTATGAGCGTATCGGGCAGGCGATGATCGGCGGGATCTATTCAGCCGATCCCGACAAGTTGAGTATGGAGGCGGCTCTTCCCAGGTTCCGAGAGATGGAGCTCAAGTATGGCAGCGTGATTTGCGCCCTTCACAACCGCCACCGCAATGATGCGGAGAAGCATGCGGCCGGGCCGAGGTACGGCCTGTTTGTTTCCATGAAGGAGGGGCTCCAGGACCTGGTCGAGAAGTTGTCGCAATCTCTAGAAAGTGTAACGATTAAAAAAAACTCCAGTGTGAAAAGTTTGCGCAGGGATGGTCTCTGGAAGGTCATCCTTGAGGATGGGCAGAGACTCGAAGCTGACGCTGTTATACTCGCTCTTCCATCATGGGCGTCCGCGGCAGCTCTTGAAGAACATCAGCCTATGCTTGCTAAAGACCTTTCACGAATCCCCTATGAATCCGCAGTGACGGTTAATCTGTGTTTTAACAGCGCGGCTTTACCCCAAAGATATATGGCATTTGGATATGTTGTCCCATCTGTTGAGCAGAGGCCGCTGCTTGGCTGCACTATTTCGAGTCTGAAATTTCCAAAACGTGCGCCGGCAGGAGGCCTTTTGCTACGCGCTTTTGTCGGCGGTTCGAAGCACCGGGCTTTACTCGACAAAGGGGATGACGAGATTCTGGAAATTGTTGAAAATGACGTAATAGCCACACTGGGTATAAAAAACAAAGCGGACATTCGTCTCTTATCCCGATACTCTGACGCGATGCCGCAGTATGAGCTGGGGCATTGCTCGCTGGTCAGGCGGATTTTTTTGCGCGCGAAAGAAACCCCCGGACTTTTCCTCGCAGGCAATGCATATGAAGGGATCGGATTACCGGATTGTGTCAAAGCCGGCAGAGATCGAGCCTCCGAAGTTCTGCACTATTTATTTTCGGCTCTTCGTCCGGAAAATCCTTCCGCCGCTTCATTCTCAGAAAGGGAGGATTTATCCCGTGCCGCATTTTGACCACGTACTGCTGATCGGTTTCGGCTCCCCCTATAATTTACAAGACATCGACAGTTTCCTTAAAATCGTTTCACAGGGCAGAAATATTTCCGAGGCCCGAATCGCCGAGGTCCGGCATCATTATGAGTTGATCGGCGGCGGGTCGCCTTATAATCGTTGCGTTTTTGATTTAGCGGCAGTCCTTGAGGAGCGTCTTCACAAACAAGGCGTAGCGATTCCCGTGTTTTCAGGAATGCGCAATTGGCATCCGTTTGTTCGAGAAACGCTTGAAAATCTAAAGAAAAGGAATCTTCAACGCGGACTCGCTGTTATTTTATCGCCTTATCGGTCACCTGCAAGCTGCCATCGGTATAAGAAATGTCTCACCGACGCTCTCCATGAAGCTCAAGTTTCGATTTCATATGATTATTTGGAAAGATGGTTTTTAGATGATGAATTTATTGAGGCTCAGGCAGAGTGTGTGCGCCCGGCTGCGGAAAAAATAAAGCGGGAACATGGGGAAAACAGCTACTTTCTTTTTTCAGCGCATTCGATTCCGGTGGCGATGAACTTGGACTGCGGGGCCTGTAACTATCAATCTGAACATGAAAACCTCAGTGCCGCAGTCGCCAGCCGCCTAGGCCTTGGTAATTGGTCAGTCTGCTATCAATCTCGCAGTGGAAACCCCCGTGAACCTTGGCTGGGGCCTGATATTAATGAAACCATTGCGTTGGCAGGAACCAAGGGAGTGAAAGAAATCCATATTATTCCCTCCGGTTTCTTAATCAATAATGCTGAGGTGCTTTATGATCTGGATATTGAAGCTCAACAAAGCGCTCAAAAAGCCGGAACAACCTTGTCTCGATCACCGGTGATTGGGGATTATAGCGACTTTCAGAGGTTTCTTACTCAGAGAATTACACAAGTTTTCAATGCGTAAGGTCTCCACAAAAAACGGGCTATTCCTACGAACGTCCGATAAACATTTAATCAGCAAAAATCAACCATACTATAACTCATTATGTGGAAACGAGTTATGGGACGGATTTATTTTTGCCTCGAAATCAACACAAGACTTGAAAGAAATTGAAGAAATAGATATTATAATCCCCATCTAGTGCCGAGTGCAGGCCTAGACGACTTAGACAGGGGAACGTAAATAATCGCTGGCGCTTATCACCTTAACTTCATCAGAGCAATCCCCGTAATCAGTAGAGGCACAATTTATCAACTAGTCGGAGGACTATTATGTCGAAGATCAAGGTCGCAGTTGTTGGCGTAGGTAATTGTGCCAGCTCTCTGATCCAGGGGATTTATTATTACGCTGATAAAAATGAAAAAGATGCGATTGGTCTCATGCATTGGACAATCGGTGGTTACAAGCCGTCTGATATTCAGGTTGTAGCTGCTTATGATGTCGATAAAAGAAAAGTTGGAAAAGACGTCAATGAAGCGGTATTTGAACTGCCAAACAACACCGCAATTTTCTGCAAAGACCTTCCAGCGAGCGGTGTGAAAGTCTCCATGGGCAAACTCCTTGACGGATGCTCAGAGCACATGAAGGATTACGAAGATAAATACACCTTTGTAGTATCGAATCAGCCCGAACCTTCGAAAGCTGATGTCGTAACACAGCTCAGAAAATCTGGAGCTGAAATCCTTATCAATTATCTCCCCGTTGGTTCAGAAGAAGCCACGAAGTTTTATGCCGAATGCTCTTTGGAAGCGGGATTGGGTTTTGTGAACTGCATTCCGGTTTTTATCGCGAGTAATCCAGAATGGGCGGCCAAGTTCAAAGCAAAAAATCTGCCGATCATTGGCGACGATATCAAGGCCCAGGTGGGCGCGACGATCACTCACCGTGTGTTGACGGATCTGTTCGCTAAAAGAGGCGTTAAGCTCGAGCGGACTTACCAGATTAATACGGGCGGGAATACTGATTTTCTTAATATGCTCAACCGCAGCCGTCTGGCTTCAAAGAAAATATCAAAAACAGAAGCCGTGCAGTCGGTTACGAAAGATCGTATGGACGCCGAAAATATCCACATCGGCCCGAGCGACTATGTTCCGTGGCAAAAGGATAACAAGGTTTGTTTTTTGCGGATGGAAGGAAAACTTTTTGGGGATATTCCGATGAACATCGAACTTCGTCTTTCAGTCGAAGATTCTCCTAATTCGGCTGGAGTTGCGATCGATGCCATCCGTTGCTGCAAGTTAGCTTTAGAACGCGGCGAAGGCGGCATACTTGCTGGCCCTTCCGCCTATTTCAAAAAGCATCCGCCCAAACAGTATACCGATGATGAGGCACACGAGATGACCCAGCAATTTATCGACGGCTCTGGTTCAGAGTCTGAAGTTGCCAAAGAAGTAAGCGAAGCCGGCGTCATAGCCTGAGTATAGAAAGAAATAGGCCGCTCCTGAGCCTTCAGGCAGCGGCCTTTTTTTTGCCTTCGCTAGAAGCGATAAGGGCCTTTTGCAGGATTGCTTCGGCTCTCGTGATTGGCTTAGCAGGCCTATTGAAAATTCTTGAAGGGCTGCCATGAAAACAAGTATCCAAGAGCGTTCAAACGCTTTGAAAATCCAACAGCCTTCGTTGAAAAATTATGAGGATCTAAAAAAATACGTCGCTGCTCTTTTCCTGGCTGGAAAAAAAAGAGCCCAGGAAGCGATTGAGCGGGAAAAAATACGCACTTATTGGCAGATCGGTAAATCAATCCATCAGCATGTTCTGGAAAGCGGTAGGCGTGCCGATTACGGAAAACAAGTAATCAGACGTCTTTCCAGCGATCTTAAAACAAATGAGACACTCCTTTACTACGCACTGCAATTCTCCCGCACTTATGATGAACTTCCTGACAGCGAGAAACTTTCATGGAGTCATTATCGCGCATTGCTTCCATTAAAAACCCCGGCTGAGAGAACGGTCTGGGAAGCTAAAGCGGAAGAATGGGGCTGGAGTAGCCGCGATCTCGAAACGGCGATTGGCGAAGCCAAGAAGACTTCCTCGCTCTCAAATGCGGTAGAAAACATAAAAAGAGGGGATTTATATATCTACAAAGTTCTTCAAGCGGCTGGTAAAGGATTTCTTCGGATCGACTTAGGTTTTTCGTGCGCATACTGTGTCCGGCTCAGCTCATCTTCTCAATTTTATGAGGGTGATGTTATCAAATCAGTTTTCGACGGCAGGAAATCAGATTACTTTATGGTCCGAGCACAACCTCCCCGCCCAGAAGATTTATACAATTACAGGGCTCGTTTTGAAAAGGTCGACCAGCGCGGGTTCTTGTTGTTTGATCTGGACCTAGGCTTCGATTTTCATATTCAAGAGCGGCTAAGGTTTACAGGGCCAGAGCAATTCTCAGGGAAGTCGGTAGTTGAAAAAAATGAGCACATTTCCTCAGTCTTGTCGGGCTCGACGAATCTCACGGTCAAAACTTTAGGGCGTGACAAGTCAGGCTGTTTCGTATGCGAAGTTTTTGTGGCGGCCTTGCCGCTCACATCTCTACTAAAGGGCAAGATGTCCTCCGGGCGAGCAATAAAAAGGAAATTTAGTCTCTCATGATTGAATTACTGGACTCCCGTGTTAAGATACAACTCGTTTTATCCGCTGACCTGACACGTGTTAATTATTTTAGAATGGAAACGTTTATGAGCGAATTCAACTCTGAACAAGAGCTTATCGCCGCTGCCAAGATAAACGATCCCGCGGCTTGGCGAGAAATGTTGAGTCAATATGGAAGCAAGGTATATGGCATCGCGCTGCGTTTTCTTCTAAACGACAAAGACGCCGAGGATGTTGTTCAGGAAGTCTGGCTTACCGTTTCAAAAAAGATATCGGAATTCCGAGGGGAATCAAAACTGGGGACTTGGCTTTACCGCATAGCTGTTAATAAATGCCTCGAGCGCTTGCGGTCAAAAAAAAATAGACAGACAGAATCAATCGATCAGCAGCTTCCGCAGTTTGACAATGAAGGTTATTTCCAAAGGGAATTTTCCGACTGGTCTGAGGCTCCCGATCTCCGGACGGATAACGCCATTTTAAAAGAGGAAATTGAAAAGGCCATCTGGTCGATACCTGATCAATACCGCGAGGTGCTTGTTCTTCGGGATGTAGAAGGATTGTCGGGGCAGGAGACCGCGGATGTCATGGGTTTGACAGAAGCAGCTGTAAAAACGCGTTTGCATAGAGCCCGTGCTTTTGTTCGAGAGCGATTCACAAAAAAATTTGGCAAAAAACCTTGGTACCAATTTTTACGTACGGTGCTGGTGTAACTATGTCCACATGCCAATACCTTTATGACGCACTGGCTGATTATGTTGAAGGCAGACTCTCGCCGATCATAATTCATGAAATCGATTCCCATCTGATTCTTTGCAAAAACTGTATCGTTTATATAAAAACCTACCGCAAGACAGTTGAGCTTCTCGGTTCGGCCAAACAAGTAGAAATGCCTGAAGAGTTGAAACAGATTCTCATGCGGGCGCTTCAGGGCTAGTTTAATTCCCCTTTATTTCATTCGATCAGCCCTCCTTATGAAAAAACGAAGAATAATCATAGCCGGAATGGGTTTTCTGGGACTCAGGATCGCGTCCATTTTTCTTGATAGACAAGATACAGTATATGGAATAAGCCGGAAAACTGAGAGAGCGAGAGAATTTGAGAAAATCGGTTTTCTGCCTGTCTTTGCTGATCTCGAAACAGGAAGGGGGCTCGAGCATCTTCCGAAAGTTGATGCAGCTGTTTTCTGCGCAGCTCCCGATTCTCACGATGCTTCCGCCTATCGCAGTCTCTACATTGATGGAACTTCTCATTTTCTTCAAGCTTTGAGTTTGAAGTCTCCGCGTGCTCGATGTCTTTACACATCGAGTACCTCCGTCTGGGGCTCTGGGTCCTCAGGCACGATCAATGAGGAAGTCCCTCCAACTCCAGAAAATGACAAGACGCATATTTTACTTGAAGCGGAAAAACGGGTTCTCGAAAAAAAATCCAATGTTGTATTGAGGCTTGCGGGTCTTTATGGTCCCGGAAGGAACCGGCTTACAGGTCTTTTTAAAGACTTGCCTTCGAGAAGAGAAGCCAATCACTATGCGAATCTTATTCATGTTGACGATGCTGCCCGGGCTTCCGTTCTTGTGTTAGATAAGGGAAAAAACTGTCAAATATATATAGGCTGCGATAACGAGCCTTCGCTTCGAAGGGACATTGACGGATGGCTGAGAGAGAAAGCTGGTTTGGCAGCATCGGTTGACATCCTTTCGGGCGGCGCAGCCCTTGGAAAAAAAATGAGCAATAGAAAAATTTTCAGTCTTGGTTTGTCGTTGTCATTTCCGACCTATAAAGACGGCTACGAACTTATACTGAAAAACGAACTTCCTGTTTTGCGAGGATCTAGATGAATCTCTATTTTGATATCCTAATCGGGATATTGCTTATCGCTATGGCTTTCTGGGCCGGAACTCAAGCAGATCCCATGTGGGGCATGGCGGGTTTTCTACCTTTTTTTATGGCGGGTACTCTTCTTATCATCAGAACTGTGGAAAAAATAAGAAAGAGGCGAGAGTGAGCATGTCTGCAGATGAAATCAAGGACCGATTAACTAACCTCTTTAATCCGTTTTATATTGAAGTCCACGACGATTCACGCCGGCATCGAGGGCATGCCGGTTACCAGGGAGACACGGGAACACACTTTAGCGTTCTTATTGTAAGCAGCGACTTTGACGGCGTTTCTCTGTTGGAACGGCATCGACGAGTCTATGAAATGCTCAAAACCGCAATGGCGGAGGGTATGCACGCTCTTGTCCTCAATTTGCATACGCCCGTAGAGTGGGCGCTGAAACAGAAGCGGGCTCCTGAAGCTGAATGATTCTTGATTTTAAATTGACCGAATATTTGTAGAATCACGAATGCCGGAGTATAGTCGTAGGATCATGCATGCTCCTATTCTCAACCCGCACTTTCTTCTGAGGCATATCTTTTTTCAAACAACGCTTTCGTTTTTTATCACTTTCGGTTGCTCAGCCGGATGGTGTGCTTTCGGTGAATCTGGCGGCGTTCGAAATGAAAGCGATGTACCGCTTCGCTTGAAAATTGAATCCGAGAATGGCGATTATGAATGGCAGCGATTATCGCCGGGAGTTTCAGTCGATTTTTATGAGCGGACAGCCGGTGCAAGCTTTCATGTGCATCCGGAACATCCTATCAGTCCACGTACTCGTATCAGAATCCTTGTAAACCATCCCGACGGCACGCTGGAAACGATAGACAAACTTGAGCACTTTATTCTATTAAGACGAAGGTAAGCGAAATGTATAAAAAAACTCAGGTCAAGGGTATTGAATGCCGAAGTATTTATCGGTAACACAATCAACCGGGAGGAAGATATGGCCTTAAAAGCGGACAGCCTGCTCGAAGTCACACGTTCCCTTTTAATCAAACATCCGGTCAGAATGACGGCGCTTCTTTACTTGAGAGACGCCATGCTGCAAGAAAAATACGAAGACTGCGCGAATATTATTTCAATCGCCCGCGAGTTCGGTGCGCATGCGCACGAAATCGAAGGGCTTGTGGAAGACCCCCGCCGAGTACCAAGACCCTGAATAGCCAGTCGTCCGTCTAATTAGAAGCACCCACTCACCATACAGTTTTCTCCGGGCCCATTTTGAAGCAAAACCTGATATCCCTTTTAATGCCTCCGGGTAGACTTACATCGGGCATCAACCTTAAACCAAGGACCGGGTGAGACAATGGTACTCAATGATATTATGACAGCACCGATTATTGTTGTCGGGCCTTCCGAGACACTTGCCAATGCAGCCAAAAAAATGAGAGACGCGGATGTTGGCGTTCTTCCAGTCTACGACGGGGAAAGAACTGTTGGAATCATCACAGACAGAGATATCGTAATCCGAGCTGTGGCTCAGGGCGCTGATATTGCGTCGCAGCATGTGAGCGAATTCATGACGGGGGATGTGGTAGCCTGTCCCGGTGGTTATGATATTCATGAAGCGGCCCAGATCATGGAACATCGCCAGATTCGGCGTCTTGTCATTGTAGATTCGGAACACCGGCCCATTGGAGTGGTATCACTTAAAGACCTTTCTCTTACCAGAGATACGCATCTTCAATGTCAGGTATTGAAAGAAGTCACCAAAGATAAAATGTGTAAACAAGCTTGAGAGGCGACCCATGGAAGACGCTGTTTCAAGAGTGTCCTATGAAGAAGAAAAGAAAAGTCGGAGCTGTCGGTGATATCGATTGCTCCCGCCACAGCGAGAGCCAGTTCCACCTCTCTTCCCAATAATTCAAAAGCAGGCAGATGTTATTATCTTCTGCGGCGAGCGTGATGATTCTCGCCTTCGCGGTGCCGGGAAACCACGACTTTGAAGCAGGAAAGCGTTACCCTATTTTGTGCGAAGCGGGAGTCGAGGTTTTTGGAGTGTGATTCGTAGGCGTAAAAGGTTTTGTGGGCGGTTTTGGAAGCCAGGGAATTACAGCCATGAGGAGAAAAGGGTATCAAAAATTTCGGGCAGGTATCAGTCTCCGAATCTTTAAAACTCGAAGCCGCTCTTTCCAGGTTTTGCTCAGAAGTCAAATCCGCGATTTTTCATTATTCACCAAGTGAACAGACCTTCAGATGCGAGCTGGAGTTTTATCCGTACCTCGGCTCCCGCCGTCGCGAGGAAGCGATAAACATATATGATGTCGCCGCTGCATTCTATAGCCACGCCCGCTAAGGGACTCATGAGGGAAAGACCATCATGAAAGGCATTCCTGTCTACAACGTTGCCTTGCCGCTCCTTAGGAGAACCTTTTCGAATCAGTCACCGATTACGAAGGTTATTACCGTCGAAGTGAAGGAGGAACAGACAGTATGAGATCAACGGCCAGCGAGACTTTTTATAAAGAGATCGTAAACCGGTTTAATGCATCGGGCATTGATTATCTTTTAGGCGGAGCTTACGCTTTTGGAATCTATACGGGTATTTGCCGCGACACGAAAGATCTGGATGTTTTTGTACGGCCCTCAGATTGCTCTAAAGTTCTCAGCTATTTCTCTGGGATCGGCTATGAAACGGAGCTTCATTTTTCTCACTGGCTTGGAAAAATATACTGCGGTGAATATTTCATCGACGTCATTTTCAATTCTGGCAACGGGCTGTGTCCTGTCGATGATGAGTGGTTCCGTCATTCTCGGCCGGGGGACTGCCTCGGATTGCCCGTCAGGATGTGTCCGCCGGAAGAAATTATCTGGCAGAAGGCTTTCGTTCAGGAGCGTCATCGTTTCGACGGAGCGGATATTCAGCATCTCATCCGTTTCTGCGGTTCCGATTTCGATTGGGAACGTCTCTTGAGACGTTTTAGTCGCCACTGGCGCATCTTTTTCAGCCATCTGGTGACCTTCGGGTTTGTTTATCCCTCCGAGCGCAGGACCATACCTTCCTGGGTGCTGGCCGATCTCGCGGAAAAGCTTAAAGCGGAGACGGATTCGCCGCCGCCTCCAGCTAAAATCTGCCATGGAACCTCTCTTTCCCTGATTCAGTATTTGCCCGATCTCGAAACCGGATATGAAGATGCCCGGCTCATTCCGCACGGTACCATGAGCCAGGATGAGATCGATAAGTTTACAAAAGCTAATATGGCCTAACCTTGAACTCATTTAAGCCTGTCATCGATTTATCAATCTGATGTTTAACCGGTTTCCGGAGATTCTATGAGAGTTATTTTTGGCATGTTAATGTTCACCGTTCTGTCTTCACAAGCCAATTCGGATCTCATCGCAGCTTCCGCGGAAGCTTTTATCAAACCCACGAACGAAGAGAGCGCTTTGACGGGCAGAGCTCGTTTCGAAGATTCAGAAGAGGGACTTCAGATCTCAGCACAGATCGAGAACGCCTCGCCCGGGGAACACGGTTTTCACATTCACCAATACGGATCCTGCTCGGACAACGGAAAAGGCGCCGGTGATCATTACAATCCAGAGCAAAAACCCCACGGTCTGGTTATGAAGGACGGTGTTCAATCTGTCCACGCGGGAGATTTCGGCAACATCAAAGTAGGCGAGGACGGTAAGGGTTCGGTCTCTCTCGTTGTTCCAGGTCTCGCCATCGAGGGAAACTTCGCAATCGCTGGAAGGGCCCTCATCGTTCATGAGAAAAGTGACCAGTTCACTCAGCCTTTGGGTGATGCCGGAGGCAGGGTCGGCTGCGGTGCCATCTATATCGTCAAGACCTCTTAAGCTGGGCATGTAGCAAATAGTATTTTAGCTTATTTTCTGCCCGCTATTGGAATACCAGGTCTGAAGCCTTAGCCTGCCTCGAAACATTGCTCCGATATCCTGCTCACAATTCGGAATCCACCTTATACCTTCCGGGTGAGTGCTCCTGATAAAATCTCATACAGGAGTATCCCATGGAAATGAAACGCCTAAAACCCCAGCCGTCCCTTCCGGAACATATTTCTCCGATGTTGGCAGTTCTCTCCGATATGCCCGCGGCTGAGGAGGATTATGCATTCGAGTTTAAATGGGACGGGTACAGGATACTCTGCTTTTTCGACGGGCGCAGAGTCCGTCTTGAGAGCCGGAATCAAAAGAATTATACTCTGCGGTTTCCGGAAATTTGCGGTCTAGCCGAACATTTGCCCTATCCGGTAGTGCTTGATGGTGAAATGGTGGCGCTGGATGCTGCAGGCAGACCTGACTTCGGCCTGCTGCAAAGACGTACGAGCTCTTTACCGGTTCGCGGCAAACAAACAGCGGCTCCGACCCGGATTTCTTACTTGATCTTCGATCTCCTTTACGACAATTCCGGTCCAGTCATGAATTTGTCCTATCCTGAAAGACGCGAGAGGCTGAATCGGCTGAAACTTTCCGGTGACCATTGGCGCGTCTCTCCCGTGCAATACGGCAAAGGGCATGAAATGTACGACCTAGCCGTTCAGCACGGGATTGAGGGATTAATTGCAAAAAAACAATCCAGCATTTATGAACAGGGCCGGAGATCGCCGAATTGGAAGAAGATCAAAATCATCCAAAGCCAGGAATTTGTCATTGCGGGCTGGCAGCCTGGAGAGGGAGGCAATGAAGGCGGCATTCGATCTCTGCTTCTCGGTTACTATGAGAAAGGGAGGCTTCAGTACGCGGGCAATGTAGGGACGGGCTTTTCAAACGAGGCGCGGCAGGTACTCCTCGATCATTTTAATAACCAAAACTTGGCCGAGAATCCTTTCCAGGAAAAAAATAAAGGGCGCGGCAATCATTTTTTAAAACCCGAACTCGTGGCAGAAATTGAATTCCGCGGCTGGACCTTGGATGGGAAAGTACGCCAAGCCTCTTACAAGGGAATCAGAACTGATAAAAATCCTCGGAATATTCTGCGCGAAAGAAAAAGGACGGGTAAGGAGTAAACATGCCAATAGCTGCCCACCAAAAAAAGACCAGGGATGTGATCATCGAAGGCCGCAGCCTTAAGTTGACAAACCTCGGTAAAGTACTCTACCCATCAGGTTTTACCAAAGCAGGCGTGATCGATTATTACACCCGGGTCGCGAAGTGGATGCTTCCCCATCTCGAAAACCGTATGTTGACTCTCAAGAGATATCCCGACGGAACGACAGGAGACTTTTTTTATGAGAAAAGATGTCCCTCTTACAAGCCGGAATGGCTGAAGTCACCGGCGATCGAACATACCAGAGGCAAAGCCGCTATATCTTACTGTCAGGTTGGAAATACGGCTGGTATAGTTTGGGTCGCTAACCTGGCTTCGCTCGAGTTTCACACGCTTTTATCCAAGGAGAAGGACGTTAAATGCCCGACCATGCTTGCCATAGATCTTGACCCGGGGCCCGGCATAAGTATCACGAATTGCGCACGTTATGCACTCATTCTCAAGGATCTGTTCAAACAGCTTGAACTTGAAAGTTTTCCAAAAACGTCTGGCGGTAAAGGACTTCATGTCTACGTTCCACTCAATACGGCTGTGACTTTTGACAAGACGAAAGCTTTCGCTCATGCTCTTGCACTACACATGGAAAAGAAATTTCCTAACGACATCACGAGTCTCATGAAGAGGGATTTACGGCTTGGCAAGATTATGGTTGATTGGAGTCAGAATGATGAGCATAAAACAACCGTATGCGTCTATTCGCTTAGAGCCCGCGAAGAACCAACTGTTTCGACGCCCCTGACTTGGCAAGAGGTGCTCAAGATATCAAAAAGGAAAGATCTGTCCGGTTTTGACTTTAATGCGCAGAATGTGCCTCAGCGACTTGAAAAAATGGGGGATTTGTTTGAACCTGTGCTGAAGCTCAAGCCGAAACTTCCATCGCTTGCCCTGTGATCAGGCTGATTTCTTAGTTTTTTTTTCCGGCCTGGGCGAGACTAGCTTCCAGGGCGGACATGAGATCCACGACTTCCGAATCATCTTCATCCACGGGCGCGATTTCGACTTCTTTGCCTTCAACCTTCTGCTGAATAAGGTGTTCCACCGCTTCCCGGTATTCGTCGTGAAGTTTGTCAGGTTCAAAGGACTCCGTCAGGCTTTCGATCAACTGCGCGGCGGCCTTGAGTTCGCGGTCACTGACCTTGGCGGTATAACACCCCTCGCTTAAACTCCGTTACCTGAACGATCTCATCGTGATAATGCATGGTTTCGAGGCAGATCGTCCCGTTTATGATCCGCAGAGCTGAAAGATACTCTTTGCTGCGAAGAACAAACTTTGCGAGACCGACTTTCTTTGATTGAGTAAGCGCGTTTACAAACAATGAGTATGCTTTGAAGGCTGTCTCTTCCGGTAATAAGTAATAAGGGCGATCGTAGTAGATTGGATCGATTTCTTCTAGATCCACAAATTTAATCAGCTCTATGGCCCTGCCTCCTTTGGGAGCAAGCGCCTCGAGTTCCTCATCGGAGACAATCACGTGCTGTCCTGGAGCGACTTCAAATCCTTTCACCGTTTCATCGCGGTCAATTTCTTTGTCTTCAGCTGCACATTCAATCTTCTGATGTATACGGGACTTATCCTTGTCATGAAGCATGTGAAAATGGAGATTTTTTGGCCGGTAGGCAGCATACATTCGGACGGGAATATTGACAAGGCCGAAGCTAATGGAGCCTTTCCACATGGCCTTCGGTTGGCCGTTCTTACTTTTCCCGCCCACCGATTCTTCAACGTCTTCGTTATTCTTTGCGTTTTTTAGCGCCTTCGTTTTGGCCATATTGCCTCCATAATTCAATTTAGTGTAGTGCGACTCTTGGGATTCATGGATCGGGAATATGTGGAACCAATACCCGGGGGATATCGCAATCGCGCTCCGGTAGAATTTGATTGATTGTTCAGCCGATGCCCGGTAGGCACTCCATCCCCTTTATGTGAGAATTACACAGAGAGGATTTTTTTATGAAACGCAATGCCCAATTGAAGACCTACCGAGACAAAAGAAATTTCGCAGCGACTCCAGAGCCTTCTGGCCAGAGGCTCAAGCAAGGCGCTATCAATGCCACGCCTCTTTTTGTCATACAGAAACACGCTGCCCGGAGATTACATTACGACGTGCGGCTTGAAAACGCGGGCGTGCTTAAATCCTGGGCTGTTCCAAAAGGGCCTTCCGTTAGACCGGAGGACAAGCGCTTGGCCGTGATGACCGAAGATCACCCCCTCGACTACCGGCACTTTGAAGGAACGATTCCCCGCGGAGAGTACGGCGGCGGGAGAATGATTGTATGGGACGAGGGTTCTTATCGCAATCTTACGATGGAAAAAAGCCGCTTTATTACGCTCGACAAAGCAATCGAAAAGGGCAAAATTGTGATCTGGCTTGAGGGAAAGAAACTTCGCTGCGGCTGGATATTAACTCTTATGAACCGCGAAAAAAAAGAATGGCTTCTGATCCGCATGAAGGGTAATCCTGATCAGCCGAAAGATCAGCCGGTGGTGACCAGGCCCGAATCCGTTTTGTCCGGGCGAACAATTGAAGAACTCGCGGCTCCGTGAATTAAACAGTGTCTAAAGAAGGCTTTTTATGCGCCCGCTCTCGGGGCCTGATGGAGTAGCTGATATAAGGATTATTGAACGCTTGGGCCTCCGAAAAAGGAAGACCGGTTGCGATAAACCGCTTCTTTCAAGGGGACGGTCAGTTACACTGGTTATTAAACGACCGACTGTCAGGAAATCGAAACTGTGCAAGCCGACACAAAATAGGATACGCCCTCTCCTTCTATAAGATAATCCCTGATGACGATTTCATACGTCTACCTATATTCCTCCCATGCCTTAATCCCTTATATGTATCAAGGCTAACCCCAGAGCCGTAATAGGCCATTTAGCAAAAAAGTCCCACCCAATACGGGCAACTGAATATGAAATGTGCGGCGAAAGAACTTCCCAAGCTCCAAAAGCAAGGCATCTTTATACTTGATGATCACCCCGTAATCCGAAACGGTTTAACGTTTATTATAGAGCGGGAAGCCGATCTATTTGTCTGCGGGGATGCGGGACGCTATAACGAAGCGCTGGAAAAAATTGAATCGCAGAACCCGTCCCTCATTATCGTGGATATATCACTCGACGGACCTAATGGCTTGGATTTTATTCAGCAGGTTCGCGGGCTCTATCCGGATGTAAGAATGCTGGTGCATTCCATCCACGACGAAATGTTTTATGCCGAGAGAGTCCTGCGGGCCGGTGCTCGCGGTTATGTCATGAAACAGGAGTCTGCTGAGAGAATTATCGAAGCGATACGTGAAGTATTGAATGGAAAGATCTATGTGAGCGTTAAATTAGGTGAACGACTCCTTCAGAAGATGAGTTCAGACCCCGCCGCGATTTCTAAATCTCCAATAGATCATTTGAGTAATCGCGAGTTAGAAGTTTTCCGGTTTATCGGGGAAGGTTTAAGCACGCGTCAGATCGCGCAGATCCTTCACCGTAGTCCCAAAACCATCGACACCTACCGGGGAAGAATTAAAGACAAGCTTGATCTTGGCAATTCTTCAGAAGTGATTCAATACGCTATTAAATGGTCTCAGGGCGCTCAAACAGGGGAGCCGCAGACTTTGGGTAAGAGCAACTGATTTATTATCGATCTGCCATCCGCGCAACAAGTTTGGCCGAGTAGTTTTTGACCCCCGCCTTTTCCATATAATCAATCCGAGTCAGTCTTCTTCGTGGCTGTGTCATCTAACCTGACTTCGCACAAAGAAGGGGTTATATGCCGTGAATTCAAAGCGCCGTCCTCGCGTACTTCTTTTGCTTAGCCGGTCTAAGGTGTTTGGAGCGGCAAAGATATTCTCCTGCAGAATGGTTATCGCACAATAGATGAGATTGCAGAGGCTGCATTTTGCGATTTGATTTTATTTGACGGGTTTTCGCTTATCCCGGTCTCAAGGCGCTGACATGGGAAGCCTGTAGTAGCTCATCGTCTCTTCTGATGAAATGGAGCATGCGATCCCATTGATAACGTCGTACTTATCAATTCTAAGGAACGCAGCGAATTGGAAAATAAATTCAAACGGTGGATGGAGGACTCGCTGCATTTACTTATTAGCAGTCTCTTATGGGATCTGTGCAGACGTTTCGAGCGGCCGGCGGTAAAATTGCCTTCATGAGGTGATTTACGGCACAATTTAATGAGAGCCTCCGACGCGCGTAAGCCTTGAATTTTCTTAAGGTAGCAGCCGGCCCATTTGCATTTCTTTCTACCAGAAATACCAACGGCCAGTAACCAGGACATAAACGGCCAGGCCTAGATTAGTCACGGCATGGGCCATGATGACGCCGCGCAAATTTGCGGTTTTAACCAGATAACCGCCATAGAGAATGGCTGTTATGAAAGCTGCACCCCATTCCCAAGGACGGTGAACCAGCACAAAGGCCACGCAGGTGAGCCAAAATGAGAAATGAGTATATTTACCGATAGGAATTTTAGTGAAATTCGGATCGATCAAGTAGCGCATTAAAAAAGACCGCCAAAGCAATTCCTCCATAATGGGTACGACAAGTACCGCTCCGGCAATACGGACGGCTATAGCCATAAACCGCAAGACAGTATTCTCCACCCATTCGGCTTGAAAGGCGCTTTTGTCGAGCGGCGCGGCCGCTTCACAGAGTGGAATCCATATTGCCAGGGCAGCAAGGCCGAGAAGGAAGGGTTCAATACTCAATTTTCCGGGGAATTCCTCTGGTCGATTACGGAAAAAAAGCCATAAGACAAACGCTGTCGAAACGGTTTTCAATCCGTAAACGAGAAATATCACGGAGCCGGAAGTATAGCGCTGGCCCTCCGTAAAAAGCATAAAGACGAAAAAAGGCACGATATAGCGGATATGAGGCGCGTGAAGCAGTTGAGAACTTTTCATGATAGGTACTTTAACGGTCGTTCTTTAGCCAGCTTTAGAATTAGGTGCTAGGTAAATCCCTGAGACTACAAAAAAAGATCACCTGATACTCCCCGTGAACCCGAGCATTTAACATCATGAAAAGAGGTGTTTTATGAAAAGCTTTCTCTTGATGCTATTCGTAATAGCCAGTCTGTTCGAGGCGTTAACCCCAAATGGCGCTTATGCTAATCTGGATTCCGCTAAGATGGGCAAAGGACCTTCTTTAACACTGGAAAACGACAGTCTGACAAGCAGCGCAAATGATCTGGATGATAACACGAAGGAGCTTACAGATAATAACTCAGCAGTTTCGAATCCCGTAGTGACTTTGCAAGGGGACCATCTTACCTCCACGGCAAACGGCGGATTTGTGATTCAAACATCACAGGATCAAATCGCGTCCAACGGGTCAGACAAACGACTACCCATCTGAGCAAGCGGTATATGTTTAATTTCAGAGGATTGTATCTATTGCCAGAGTAGATATTTTATTATCTCAATACGTACGGAATGAATGGCTGTGAAGTCTGCATGAAAATCATGACTGCCTGCCGAGATACGAAAGTCATTTTATTGCTGTCTCATCGACGGAAACAGACTGCATCGGTTTGACCCTGTGGCAGCCCAATGACAGAAAACGCCTTTTTGAAGAATCCTGTACATTCGAGATCTGGCTTTTTACACTCAAAAGTTATTGCACAACCCAACTCTATTGAAGATTTCAGGCCTCCTTCAGGCTGGAAAAAAAGTCAGAGCTTTCCATTTTTATACCGGAGGTCTTTAACGAAACAAAGTGAGTGATGGAGTCCTTGAAGAAAACCTGTGCTTTAACACTGCCCGAAGAATTCGTATCGGACACTACCCCCAGGCGCGATTTGGAAATCACTCATCGATTGTAGGGGGAGTTGAGATGGCAGCCCGTTTAAAATATTGCTTATCACCTACGGTTCTCCCTCTTTCCAGGTTGAGCGTTCACCCGGGCCTGAGATAGTCTTTTTTAGGAGCTGAATATAAAATCCTTCCTGATCCTTCGCTTTAAGCCTTAACTTTATAGTGTCCATTATTTACCAAATGGACAAAATCATGGATCGATTTTATTTGGCTTTCCGCGCTCTCATTTTATTAGCGGTCATAGCATCGGGCTCAACGCAGCAAGCCTGCCGCGTTGTTTCTCACGGTGAAGACAAGGTCGATTGGTGCACCGTTCAGGGGGAGCACTTCTTCTTTAAAAGCGGTTCCTGGCTGATCGCGGAACAAGATTTTATTTATCCGAAACCCTCATTTACACGCAGCATAGAGCAGGCTATTGCTTAAACTCCGTACAGGTCCCAGAGTTAACCCCGTGATCTGTATATCTTCCTATTTTCCTGCTAGAATTCTTCGTACCCTCATGAGAAAAATTCTTTTGATCGACGATGAATCCGGCCTGGTTGAAGAGCTTAAGATTCTGCTTACTGAAAACGGTTTCTCCGTATGCTCGGCTTCTAATGGCAGAGAAGGAGTAAGCCTCTTCCATGTCTTTTTGCCTGACCTGGTAATTACCGATATTTTAATGCCGGAGCAGGAAGGTATTGAAACTATTCTTGAATTAAAAAAAGCTTCGCCCGATTTGAGAATCATAGCTATTTCCGGAGGCGGACTCGTAGAGGCCACCGATTATCTCAAGCTTGCGCTCCAGGTAGGCGCGGATGCATCGCTGCAAAAACCATTCAAATTTGATGAACTACTCACGTGCATTGATACTTTTATCCCTGAGGTCAAATCAGACCTTTAAATCATTGTGAATACGGAAATCATCATGATTTTTTTAGAAATATTTAACGAATTCTTGCGCAGGCAAGCTGCCCTGAAAGTAGTTTACATCGCTTCTTGCCGTGAAAATGTACCGAACTGTGCGCCAAAGATGCTGGCTTCGGTTGAAGCCCCTAATCAGCTTTATTTTTTAGATTATCGATTTACGGTGACATTCCAGAATATTTCTGCGAACCCGAAAGCCTCAGTTTCAATTATGGATGATACTCACTTTGTCGGCTATCGTTTGACAGGGGATTGCCGTTATCTTGATGCCGGAAGTGAATTCGAAAGCATCAAAAAAATATGGCAAAAGCGGGTCGCTTCTTACCTCGCGGATCGGATGATAAAGCGTTTGCGAGGAGAATATTCGGCAAAGATCGCTGAGGAGAGTCTGCCCGAAGACTATCTTATCGCCCGATTTGAGGCTCGGGAAGCATCCGTTGTAAAACCTGATCGGATATTAAGAGCCTGAGTATCATAACGTTTGCACTTTTTTTTACGAATCTCCGATGTTCATTATTTTGAATGCTTTCCAGTTAGGCTGATGTTGTATTGCGGCAAAGTCTGTCTTTTAAATAAACGGCAGCGGATGAAGGCAGGAATTTACAAAGACAGTCATTGCAGGGTGCATACCTGAGATGTCGGAAGCCCTTAATTCTCTTAATGTCACGCGCATATACAAGACAAATTTATCAAGTAAATCTGGAAAAAAATCTGGTATAAGTCTTTTATTTACAGCACAATACGTCTAAATATTCGATGCCTTAGCTACCGTTCGTTTTTTTAGTACAAAAATTAGATACTTTAATGATAGGCCCCACCATTTTTTTATCTCTGCAGATTCAAAGCTGTGAGATGGCATAAAAAGTGCTGCTAGTTCCATATCTTCTATGTATAAAGGAATTATGAAAAAAAGCAGGCGCTCGACAATCTGGAATTATCTCTGGATTTCCAGCATCTCTCTGTCGTGTTTGATCTCTATTCCCGCGGGCGCTCATGGCGCGGCCAATGAAAACAATTTTGCTATCTATATTACCGGTTTAGGGGGAAGCCATCGGTTTAAAACGGACTTTCGCGGCGCGGTCCGATCTCTTTCGACCCTTTTGGAAAAAAACGGTTATAACCCGGCCAAAGGGCTTCACTTTGGGGAAGACCCTGAAGAGAGTATGAATTCCTTTGAAGGCACGGCTGAGAATATGCAATCCGAGCTCTCCAGGATTGCGGCCTCAGGAGTCACCTACGACAACCTCTTCATTTTCGTCGCGGGTCATGCCCACGGCAGAGATTATGAAGCGGTATTTCACCTGCCGGGCCCTGACTTAACTTATGAAAAACTGATAGCTCTTTTGAAACCAATCAAATCAAAAAAAATGGTCATGGTTGTTGCGGCCCCTCAGGGGCAGGCATGGATCGAAAGTTTTAGCGGTGAAGGCAAGACCATTATAGCGGGCGGTGGCTTGAGAGAATTTGATTTTATCCCCGCGGCGTTCCTGCGTTTTTTTCCTAACATGTTTCGTGCTGCCGAAAGTAAAGAAGACCCGCAGAGCGACGGGTTTTCAACGCTGGCGGACGTGTTCGTACAAACGCAGAAAAGGGTCCAGCAATGGTATGCAACGAATGGACTGCGCTACACTGAAATCGCGCTTCTTGACGCAAATGGTGACGGCAAGGGCAGTACGCTTATTGAAGGCGGACTGGCTTCGGTTGTGGAGGATTCTGCTTTGGGATCAGTCAAGACTCCGGAAGACCAGGCAAAGGGTATCGCCTCCGCTACGCTCCCATTTAAAAAATGGGTTCCTGAAAACGCCGTTCCCGCTATCGTCGTCAATCTCGATCTTCCGGATGCTGTGGAAGCGCGAAAAGTGATTTTTAAAGTTTCCCAAGGAGGCGGTCATGGACGTTAAAAAAGATGAAAAGCTCGACGGTCGGATCCGCGTATCTCCGGCGGAGTGGAGCGATGACGACGCCCAGCAGGCTCTTAACCGGATTAAAGGCTTTCAAAACGTACTCATCGAAGAAATGCGGAAAGTCATCGTCGGTCAGGAGAGTGTCATTGAGCTCATTATGATCGCGATCCTCTGTAAGGGGCACGTACTCCTCGAAGGGGTTCCTGGTCTTGGCAAGACGCTGATGTTCCGCACGCTTTCAAAGGTTATGAATCTGAAGTTTCAGCACGTTCAATTTACTCCCGACCTCATGCCTTCGGACATTCTCGGTACGGAGATTATTCAAACTGAAACGGAAACGGGGAGACGAGAACTGGCTTTTCTTCCGGGTCCCGTGTTTTGCAATTTTCTACTTGCCGATGAAATCAATCGGACTTCGCCAAAAACACAGTCCGCCTTGCTGCAGAGCATGCAGGACCATGAAGTTACCATAGGCAAGAAAACCTACGTGCTTGAGCAGCCTTTCATCGTTCTTGCAACCCAGAACCCCATCGACCAGGAAGGCGTTTATCCGCTTCCTGAAGCGCAGCTGGACCGCTTTATGTTTAACGTGCACATTACCTATCCAACCTATGAAGAGGAAGTAAAAATCGCCGAGCGGTTTACGCAGTCTCATTTCACCGAGGTCCAAAAAGTCGTTTCGGCCGAGGACATCCTGAAAATGCAGGTGCTCGTGAAAGGAATGCTCATATCAGATGGAGTGCTGCGCTACGCCGTGGATCTGGTAGTCAATACAAGGCCGGGCCCGGCAAACCCGCACCGCTTCGTGAATGACTGGATTGAATGGGGCGCGGGGCCGCGTGCGTCACTCAATCTCGTGCTCGCCGCTAAAGCCCGAGCTCTCCTCAAAGGGAAACTTTGCGTGACTTCGGACGATATCCGCGCCGTAGCGCCGTCCGTTCTCAGGCATAGAATCAAAATGAATTTCTCGGCGGAAGCTGAAGACGTCACGACTCTTGATATTGTGCAAAAGCTGGTATCAGAAGTTCCCGATCAAAAAAAATAAAAGGAAGCAGCGTGTTCGCAGCCTGCGGACCCGAACCCAATTCTCAATATGCAGAACAGTCAGGCAAGAAAATATCTGAACCCCGAGACGGTAGCATTGGTGAAGGATTTCCGTCTGCTTGCCAGGCTCATTATTGACGGCTTTTTTCTGGGACACCACCGCGGACCCCGCCACGCCTTCTCTTTGGAGTACAGCAAGCACCGTGATTACTATCCTGGGGACCCGCTGAAGCTCGTCGACTGGAAGCTTTTCGGCAAGACCGACCGTTTTTTTGTCAAACAGTATGAAGAAGAGACAAATCTCCAGGCCTGGCTTGTCATGGATATAAGCAAGTCCATGTCCTACACGGGAGAAAAGACGACCGTATCCAAACTCGAATATTCCAAATTTCTTGCGGCTGCCATAGCGTACTTGTTGCTCGAGCAGAGAGACCTTGTGGGGATGCTTCAGTTTGACGACCGTCTCAGAAAAATCATTCGCCCGAGGTCGAGTAACAGCCAATTGACTGTGCTGCTACAGGAGCTTAAAAATATGCAGGAGGGCGGGGAATCCCGCTTTGAAGATGCTGCAAGGCTGGCGGGTACTCATATCAAAAAAAGGGGGCTCATCGTTCTGTTTTCCGATTTGCTCGTTAAACCCGAACAGGTGGAGACAACCCTTAAATATTTTCTTCATAGCGGTAATGAACTCATCGTTTTTCATATCCTCGCTTATGAAGAGATCGCTTTCCCGTTTCGTCGTTTCAGCCAGTTTGAAGATATGGAAACAAGGCAAAAGGTTCTCATTCAGCCCGAGTACCTCAAGAAGGAATATGCCCGAAAAATGGAAGAACATCTTCAGTCCCTGCGCAAAGTTTGCGACAAGCTTAAAGTTCATTATCTGCAGCTCGAGACGAGTACGCCGTTCGATGAAGCGCTCTCGAAATTCATGCAGACACGCGCAAGGATGAATTGATATGCCCTCCTTTGCAGCACCCTGGTTTCTCTTGGGTCTGATTACGGCATGCCTCCCGTTTCTCCTGCTCCTGACAAAGGCAAATGTCAAGAGAACGACCCAGTTTAGTTCCGTGCAGTTTCTCTGGTCGATTACCGAACATGCGTCGAACGTCATCGAGTGGAAAAGGCTTTTACTTCTAGCCGTCCGAGTCGGACTGCTTTCTTTGGTTGCACTCGTCTTCGCCCTTCCTTTCATGAGCAGAATGGGATATTCCGCGGGCGGCGCGGCGCGCGATCACTATGCCTTTGTGATTGATAATTCCTACGGAATGGGCTACGGCATCGCTGGAAATTCCCTGTTTGAAGCTGCTAAAAACCGTGCGCGTAACATGGTGAAGCAAAGCAGGGAAAAGACCGCGTGGTCTCTTTACGTTTTTAACAATTCCTTTCAGCTTGTCTTGCAGCGAACCGACTCAAATGATGAAATTTTAAAAGCGATTGACGAGGTTGTGCTGTCTAATTTTGCGAGCGATTTTTCTGTAATGCTGCCCTCGGCCCGCGATCTGCTTTCGGCTGCCGGCTCCGCGACTAATCACGTCTACATCTTCTCTGATTTTTCGTTTTCTGACAAAGAAGCGGCGAGTTATTTCACCGCGGCCCTCGCGGAAGAGCGGATTCCTGAAGGCATCGTACTCGTTCCGGTCCAGCCGGACGCTTACAGCAATCTATTTTTGTCACGCATCGTTTTGCCACCCCGTCCTCTGGTCCCCGCAGCAGAAGAAGCAATTCTTGGGGTTTATGAATCAAGCGGATTAACGCCGGGTACAGAAGTGGAATTCACTCTCTGGGTGGAAAATAATCTCGTTTCCCGTCAATTAATTAAAACGGACGAAACGGGAAGGGGATTCATCCGCTTCACCCACACTTTTCCGGCGGCGGGGCAATATGCACTCAGCATCCACGCGTCTGAGGACGGACTTGCGGCAGATAATGTGCGTCACGGCGTAGCCGAAGTAAAGCTTCCCTTGAAGCTCCTCCTTGTCGAGGACGGCGAGTACAAATACCCCTTCGAAAATCCCTATTTTTATTTTAGCCAGGCAATTATGAGCTACGAGGCTTCCGAATCAGCTCAGTCATGGATCAGTGTGGAGCGCATTCATTTGGATAGTCTTCAAAACCTTGACCTTAAAGCTTATGATGTTGTGGTTTCAGCCGACGTTTTTGACTATCATGCGCGTTACATAGAAAAGATCAAAGCCTTCGTGCAAAGCGGCGGCACTCTGTTTTTCTCGGCCGGGAAGACTTATGATCCCGAAGAAAAGATCGGCTCCGGCGATATATTCAATAGCCTTCTCGGAGGCTATTTCGGCGAGGCGGAAACCGTTATCGAAGGTAACTCTTTTTTCCGCATAGACTCGATCGATTACGCTCATCCTCTCTTCAGTATCTTTGAAGAAGGAAAAAAAGGTGATCTTGCGCAGTTGGAATTCCACCAATTCCTGAGATTTTTTCCCACCGTGGAAGAAGATGCCTATGAGGTCCTGCTTTGGTTCGAACAAAAGTGGCCTGCTCTCGTGGAGCGGCGCCTCGGGCAAGGAAAGGTTTTCCTTTGGACGACATCCCTTAATCAGGATTGGACCACTTTTCCCAAAGACCCGCTCTTCGTGCCCTTCATTTTTGAGCTTTTAAAATATTCGAGCGGGGGTCATACGGATTCATCGATTGATCTTTTGGTGGGGCACCCCCTTCGTTTTTCCAGAACTATGTCGAGTTTTGATCAAATTTTGATTAAAAAACCCGGAGGCGAGCAAATTTCTCTTCACGGCGGGATCGCGTCCGCGCTCGAGATGTTTCCTACAGATGAAGCCGGCATCTACTATTGGTATGCCACAGGCATCGACACCAGTTTCGAAGGGGCCGCCGCCTATAATCTCAACCCTAATGAAGCCTCCTCCTATTATGTGAAAATAGACTCTCCGGCCGAACTCGTTTCCACGAAATCCCGAAGTGAATCTATAAATTCCCTGGATGGAGAGCTCAACAAGGATTTTATTTACCGGCCCATGCTTTACACGGTTTTCTTTTTAATAATAGCCGAAACATGGCTGTCAAATCGATTTTATAAACCTCAGTGGATCTAGATTCGGCGAGAACCTATGCAAAGCGCGATTGAAGAAAAAATCAGGAAGCGTACAAAGGGTGTTGTCCTCGTCAACGCTCTGAAGGCCTATCTGGCCGCCCTGCTGGGGCTCTGTACGCTTTATTACCTATATGCAGGTCTTGTTTTCTTTCTGCCCTCGGCCCAGGTCATTACATTCGACCCTCTCATGGCTGCTGGAATTTTATTATCAGCGCCGCTGCTCGTCGCTCTTTTTGCCATGCAGGCCCAGGGAAAAGACGCGCGTAACCTGGTCCTTACTCTGGAGCGCACCTATCCTCAGCTCAAGGACAGACTGGGCACAGCGATGGAAGTTTCTTCCCAGCGAACGGCTTCAACGAACGCTTTCAGTCGCGCCCTGGCTAAAAACCTGGAAACAGAAATGAATCAAATCATGGATCGCTTCGGCTTTCAGCGTGCTATTTCCTGGAACAAACTCATCGCCCCCGGCGTCCTGCTTGCCGCTATCTTTATTTCCGGATCTGTCCATGCGCTTCTCCAGCCTCGTTTTTTTGATCTCAGTGCCCGGCGGCTTGCTTCTGTCCCGCAGCCTTTAAACTTTCCTTCTCCGTCAAAAGGCCAGGCCCTTTCGAATTTTCAGCTTTCAGTGAGTCCGGGCAATTGTGAGATCAGAAAAAATGCGAACCTTCTCGTCCAGGTAGAAGCGCGGGGGGATACCCCTGAGGAAGTGCAGCTTCTTCTCAAGCAGCAGTCCGATCCGGTGTGGCGCATTTTCGTGATGAACGGTCAGGGTGAGGGAAAGTTTCAGTACCTTCTTACGCACATTACAGAGCCCTGCCTCTATTTGGTGAAATCAGGATCAGAGCAGACGTCTAAATACCGCATCGATTTATTTGAACCCCTATCGGTACTTCAGACAGCCTGGAATCTTGAATATCCCCTTCACACGACGCTTCCGCAGGAAAGCAGGGAAGGCTGGGGTTCGAAGATGACGGTTCCGGAAGGCACGCTGCTTCATCTTTCCCTCCAGATGAATCGGCCTGTGCGGGAAGGGAAATTACTGGTTCAGGGCGGAGAAGATATCCTCATGGCGCTTGAAGGTGAAACCCGGCTTCGCGGTAGTTTCCGCATTAAAAACGATATGGTTGTGAGACTCGATATCAAAAGCGCGGACGGAGAACCTCTCATGGGAGCTTCGGCCCTTTGGCTTCAGACCTTGCCTGATCTCCCGCCTTATCTCGAGGTTCTTCAACCGCAGATCCAGAACTATACGTTTCCGACTCAGGAAATACCCTTCGAGATTAATATAGATGATGATTATGGGGTTGCAGCTGTCGACCTCGTGATTCGCGCAAGAGGCCAGGAAAAAAGAATTCCCTGGCTTCCGGACAATCCCGGCGGGCCCGTACGAAAGACAAGTATTTTGCCCCTTCTTTTACTCGAGGATTTCCAACTGGAGAGCAAGGATATTGTTTTCGCATTTGTGGAAGTCAAAGATAATAATCCAGCCGCGGAGCATACCGTTAAATCGCCGCTTTTCACTTTTCTGATCCGGGATTATGTCGAGCAGTTCAAGCTGAACGCGCCCGATCCGACGACACCTTCGCTCAGGAGTCTTTTTGAAGATATTCTGGTTGAGCAGGAAAAAATCATGAGTGACGCCTGGGATTTTCATTCCCGGCTGAGAAGTGACGAGCCGCAGGGCGTCGAACGTCCGACGGAGGCGCGTCCCCGATGAGCTTCTTCCAATCAGGCATCCGCCTTTTTTACGCGATGTTTCTCGTTATGGTTTTGTGCCTTCCCTCCCACTCGCTCCTGGCCAGCAGGCTGGCAGAATCCCCGGAGCCTGTCCCAAAAGAACTCCAGCGCCTGCGGGAAAGACAGGAAATTCTGAATCAGCGCATGAAAGATCGAATCGCGGAAGTCGAGCGAACTTATCCCGTGCTTGTCGAGCGTAACAGCAAGGCATTCGAGCAGATCAAAGCCAGCCAGAACATTATGGAGAATTCGCTCGAAAATCTTGAGGAGGGGAATATCCACGGCGCCTATGAAAATCAGGCGGATTTCTTCTCTTCGATGGCCGGTGTTTTTCTCGATGGCATCAATTTCATGAAGAAGAATGAAAAGGAAGTGACTCCTCCGATCGGAACTTTTTTGAAGAAGGACGGTAATCAGGTCAGATATCCGAGAGAGAAAAAAATGTCGGAAGGAAAAAAGCCTTTCTACGAATCAGACAATCTTGACGACGCCGATCTTGTAACACACGCTGTAAAAGAAAAGATCGCGCGCCGTGCCGACGAGCAGTCCTATATGGAAGCGATGGAACACCAGTTAGCGGCCGCTTTTCCTTCGAGGCCTGATTCCGCTTCCATGGAGAAAACGCTCGGCTCGGAACCCGAAGGTGCGCAGGCGGCGGGTAAAGAGGGTTCGGAATTAACGTCCGACCTGGCTGAAAAAAGCAAGAGCGGAAGATCAGAAAGCGGCGGAGCGCCGGCCGGTGCGGGTGGAGACAGCCGAAATGAGGGAGATGGCGCTAAAAGTGAACTGGAAGACTCAGGCCCGGACGCTTTGGAAGGAGCCCAAGGCGCGCAGCTTGCTGCAGGTGAAGGAAATATTTATAAAACAGAGGACACGGGTTCTTTAATCCGCTCGGCGGGAGAAGAAGCCCAGGCTGGTACCGGAGGGGGCGGAACCTCGGGCGGCAGCGGAGCCGGAGCGGGAGAAATGGGCGAAGCCCAGGCTCTGCGATCGGAGGTTCCTGCGGGTAAGGGCGCGGCCGGGCAGCATCGTGACGGAGCTTCCGAAGCGATGAATGAAGAGCTCGAAAAAATATTGGGTGAAGATGCGTCCGCGGGTTCAGCCGGCGATTTCAAGGCGGAAAGTGGAGAGGTGGAGGATCTGGGTGCCGCGGGTGAAACAGGAGGAGGCTCAGGTGCCGGCTTTGGCGGTTCTGAGCAGACCTCTGGCGGAGGCGCGGGCATCGGCGATGCATTATCTGCGGCGGCTGAAGGATCTTCGGAAGGTCCGCCTGCCTCCTCGTCTCCCGAAAACGGATCTCTCGGACTTGATGTCGGCGGTACGCAGCCTGGAAAAAGCGCGGGCGGCCAGGGTACTGCGGTGTCGACGGGCGGAAGCGGAGAAGACGGCGCGGCCCTTGCCGAAGCCGGGCTAGGCGGCGGGGACAGCGAAAGGCCGCTGGGCGGTCTTGACGCCATTGTAGCTCCTGCAGGTCAAGCCAAAGACGGTTCAGGTTCAGGCAGCGGCGGGACTGGCAGTTCAGCGGCGCCAGACGCTTCCGGAGAGGGTTCCGGAAATGCTGAGAGTAAAGATTCAGAGAAAGTTCAAGAAAGCGGAGGTTCGTTCGTTCTCAACGGAGAGGGTCTTGGACAGGGTTCCGTTTCTGACGCCGAAAGCCAGGGTCAAGAAGCGGGAAGTCAAGCGGATGCGACCTCTTCCGGTGTGGGTTTTTCGCAGGGTGCGAGTGATGGTGCCGAAGGATCGGCCTCAGGCGATGGTGAAGGTCAGGGGTATGCACTGTCAAGCGGCGGTCTTTTTGCCGACGGGAACGGAAATGGAAGCGGTAATGCGGGAAATCCCGCGGGCGCAGGCGGCGGCGGAGGTGCTTCTGCAGCAGGTTCTCAGGATGCGAAATCCATCTCTTTCGAAAAGGGTCTCAGTGCAGGTAAGGGAAGCGGTTCCGCCTCCTCTCTGGCTGAGCAATTGGAAAGCAGTGCAACGGCCCAGGGCGAATCTTCATACGAAGCCAAAGGAAATAACTCCTCAGGCGGGAATGCCGCACAGACAAGTGGTTCTCAAACCTCAGGCATGCCTGTCGCCGGCCAGGCTGAAGGTTTCTCGTCGGGCAGCAACGAAGGGGAGGGTCCGGAAGGAAAATCAGGAGAGGCTGACAGCGGCTCGGAAACCGCCAATGCGGGCAGCGGGCAGGAAAGTTCTGAAATGAAAAATGGCGATGCTTTTCTGGATGAGCTCGCAAAGATTCTGGGCGAGGCAGAATCTGCGGGGCAAGCGGGTGATGAGTCGTCTAAGTCCGGTGCAGCAGGTACAGCGCTTGAAAATTTAGTCGAAGGCGAATCGGCATCAAATTTGAATTTTTCGGAAGGCGGGAAAACTCATTCTGGCCCGGCTTCTGAAGCAGGCAAGGATCCTGAGCCTGCGAATAAAGGGTATGGCGCCGCGCACGTACCTTCGGCAGGGCCTGAAACACTTTCTCAGGAAGCATTATCGGGGCTTATTTCAGGCCCGGCTGAAACGGGTTCTGACGGGAATGGTTCTGGCGCAGGGGGATCAGGAGAAGGAAACGGCGCTGAAAACGGACAGGCTTTGGCGGACGCGCAAGATCCTTCCGGCCAAACCGCTGCGGAAAGAACGAATCAAATCAGCGCCGGATTGGAAGGCAGTGGAGGCACTTCTAAGTTCTCAAGCGGAGCGGCAAAAAGCCTGTCGGGAGGATCGGAAATGACGCAGGCAGCTACCTCCGGAGCAGGCGGCACGGCCGGAAGCGGCTCTGGAAACGGAGAAGAAGCGGCAGACTCAGAAGAACGCGCCGCCCAAACGGTTTCGGCAGACATGAAAAAAACAAGCGCCGGATTGGAAGGGAGTGGGGGCGCTTCCGAGGTCTCCAGTGGAAAGGCGGAAAGCCCGTCCGGGGGATCTGAAAAGGCGCAAGTCGCTAACTCGGGAGCAGGCGGAGGAGCCGGAAGCGGTTCTGGAAGCGGAGGGGCCGCGCAGTCCGATACGACGCAAGCGAGCACGAATTTACAATCTTCAAATGCCGGACACGGATCAGCTGCGGGTGAAACGCCGGGAGGCCGTACCGATAAAGCGGAAAGTGGTAGTGCGAAAGCGGGTTTGGATTACCGTCAGATTGATACGAAGTCTTCGCTGAATACCAGCGAACAGCGTTCAGATGTCAGCACCGAGAAAGAATTGAAATCAGCGAATCTCAGCAGTGCTCAGGAGTCCTTTGACACCGAAAAGCTTCTGGACCAAAACCCTGAGTCAGAGCAGGTCGAAGACGTTCTCGATGAAAGCGATATTGTTACGGCGATCAGGGAATGGATTCTTCAGGAAAAGTTTTTACTTCTGGAACTCAAAAAATTCAAACCGGTAAGATCTCCGAACCGGCAGAATCCTCCGTGGGAATATTACGTGATGCGTCAGAAACAGATGATTTCTCATTTGAAACAGATCCGACGGAGAATCGAGTTTCTCGGAAAAAAAGATGAGTTTTTTATCGAGCTGCGGCATCTTTCTGAAATCGCCAATCGTTATCTCGATCTTCTCAACAGCGGCGAATTCACAGATTACGAAGCTGCAGGCAAAGCCTATGACGCGCTCATTGTTGATCTTGAGGCAGTCAAGAGTCCCGATGCTGAAAAGAGCCTTGTTCACTTGGCTCACCGCTCTTCCGCTTTGGAAGAAGCCCCGGAAGGCTATAGGCCCGTTATTGCCCGCTATTTTAAGAGTCTCTCAGAGGGATAAGATGCTTCTCAATGCCTGGTAACATCACTTTTCTAAATGAAATTCCACGTTTTCTGATCGGGATCTCCGCTGCGGCCCTGCTTGCTTTCCTTGCCTTTGCTTTTTTCCGTTTCTCCGTTCCGGTTCCTCTGAAGACACGTATTTTTCTGGCGGCTTTGAGAACCGCCTGGATGGCACTTCTCGTTTTCGTCATTCTGGATCCCTATTGGAACGTTGCCTCCGGCAAGGAATGGGTTGGGATCGTCATTGACTCTTCCGCTAGTATGGAGGTAACGGACGTAGAAAATGAAGGCCGTTTGTCCGCATGGAAAAAGACGGTCCAATCCGGCACGTTATGGAAATACATCAATCAGGAGAATGTGAAAAAGATCGTTTCGGCGGCAGAGACTGTGAAAACGGTTTCTTCGATGGAAGAAATCAGCGCGATCGGGAATGAAAGCGCACTTCTTGCCGCTGTGCGGACCCTCAACGCGGAATATGGATCTGATCGGGAACTGCTTGGCTGGATTCTTGTTTCAGACGGCGCCGCGACGGACTATCCGGACGATTCAGCGGAATGGCCAGAAAAGCTGTTTTTCCCCTGGATTGGTATAGCTATGGGCGGGGAGAGGGAAGTGGAGAACATCACCGTTGACGCTGTGACGCATTCCGCCCATGTTTTTTTAAGTGAAATCACCCCGCTGGAAGTAGCCTGGGAATCATCGATGTCTTCAGATACGCCCTGCGAATTATCAATTAAGGTTGATAATGAAACGGTACAGAACCGTGTGATTGTCTGTTCGGAAGAAAATTATAAAACAGAACTCAAGCTGATGGCGGTCGGGGACCATTTCATAACAACTACTGTTAAAGCAAAAGGCTCTGAAGCCAGTACGGTGGATAATGAGGTGAAGACATGGCTCTCCGTTTCGCCGAGAACCATCAAGGTTTATTACACTGAGTCATATTATAAAGACAAGAATGATTTCAAGCTTGCTCTCGAAGAAGATGCGGATTTCGAGGTTTCGTTTTCTTCTAGCCTCATCGGTTTTGCCCGAAAAGAATCGCTTCCGTTCGTCAAGGATCCAATCCATGGCCTTCCGGAAAACAGGGAAAGAATGCTTTCATACGACGTGATTGTTCTCAGTGACGTAAGACGAAATTTGCTGAGCGCCGAACAAATCGAATGGATCAGAGAACTCGTCGAAGAACACGGCGGTGCTTTGATCATGATTGGCGGCGTGGATTCCTTCGGCGACGGAGGCTACGTAGGTTCTGCGATTGAAAAAATGCTTCCTGTCGAAATAAGCGAAGAATATAAAAAAGATATTTTTCTGGCGGCGCGGGGAACTGTGGAGAATCCTTTTCGTCCTCAAATAGCGCCAGGAGCAGAAAATCACCCTCTTCTGCAGCTAACCGGTGACAAAGATACAAATTTATCCCTTTGGGGCTCGATGCCATTGCTCGGCGGGTACAACTACGTAGGCCGGCTCAAGCCGGGAGCGCAAATGATCCTTCAGCATCCGGTCGATTTGAGCAGCTTTGGAAAGCGGGGAATTATGGCAGTTCAGAGCTATGGCAAGGGAAAGACGCTGGCTTTTACATCCGATATTACATACAATTGGGGGCAATGGTTTTTGGATTGGCGTGATGCTAAGGAGGGCTGGCTCTTTGCATCTTTCTGGCGCGGGGTCTTGAAGTGGCTCACTGAAAACCGCATGCGGAAAGACGTCAATCCGTTGGATATCGTGTTATCGCCCGCGCTCCCGGAGGCGGGATTGCCCCTGCACATCAAGGCGACGGAACCAGGCTCGAACAACCAGTCCTCTTCGCTGGAGTACATCCTTTCCAAGGAAGGAAGGCCGATCGATTCGCGCCGAATGGATCAGTTAATGGATGAAGAACCCGTTTGGACGCTGCAACATCTAGAACCAGGCGATTACTCGCTCAAAGCGGTACTTCATAGCAGTAGCCTGCCTCCGGAATCACAAGTCCACCCTTTCAGCGTTCTCTCCTCGCGAAAGGAAACGGCAAGGCTTTCGACGGATCATGATTTTCTTCGCGAACTCTCCCATCGCAGTGACGGTATCTTCCTTGAATTCAGCCGTCTTCAAGATCTTCCCGACGCGATTCAAAAACTCAGAAAAAAGCAGCTTCGTGATCGTTCGACCCCATTTTGGAATCAAGTATGGATTTATAGTTCCTTGATTGTGCTTCTTTGTATCGATTGGTTCATTCGAAAAGTGAAAGGACTCGAATAATGACAATAGAACAACATTATATCCGCTATGAAAATCCGTTGCAGAGCGGTGCCGAGAAAAGAAAATTTCGCCGGTATTCTCTGGCGACCCCGCTTCAAATACGCATGCAGACTTCCCCTGAAGCCAAGACGGGAACTTCATGTGACATCTCACTCGGCGGACTTAGCTTTCTCTGTGACAAATTCCTGGCCAAGGGCGGACTTGTTACGATCACTGTCCCTGTATCAGGTCAATTATTTCGGGTGAGATCCGAGGTCGTCTACAGTAATCGTATTCCTTCCGTAAGCTTGTATCGCACAGGTATCTCTTTTAGAGATTCTGATGCGGCATTTACCCAGAAACTGGAAGGGCAATTCCGCGCAATTGAAGAGTTTCGGCAGGAGCTGACGGTGCAGGATGGCCGAGCTGTGTCTGACGAAGAAACAGCGCGCCGCTGGGTTGAGAAATTTGCATCTTTATTTAAAAATATCTTCTAACCTTCTCTAAGGTTTCTCCTTAGTTTTCGAATGGCAATTCCACTGAGTCGAAATCAGGCACATCCTGATTGGTACCCCGCGCTGTCTTCGTTATATTTACTTCATTCTGAGCGGTAGGCTAGGCACCTGATCTTGAGAGGAGCTTGACTTGATATGTTGAGCTGGGCGTTAACTTTTTTTATAGTTGCTCTCGTGGCCGCAATATTTGGATTTGGCGGTGTCGCTGCCGGAGCGGTATCAATCGCTAAAATTCTTTTCTTTCTCTTCGCCGTGTTATTTGTGGTTTCAATTTTATTTGGGTTGGTTCGTAAGTAGCTTGGATTTGATTCGCCGATGTTTACATCGGCGGACAAGAGAGGGCGGACTCGAGATTCGGGGGATGGCGGGTTCGCCCTCTTTTTTTTCAATTTCACGGTCAATCTCGCTGTTTCTGCATTATCGGTCGTCAATTCGCATCGTTAATACGTATTTGGTAAGCAGTATTTCTATGCGGACTATTCGTGCTATTTGTTTTATAATCCCGACTACAGTTTATAAGGGGTTAAATGTCACGATATCCTAAATTCCCTCTCAGCAAAACCTACATTCCTACACTTTTTGTCGGTATCTATTCGCCCTTTGCAGCCTCCCTTTTCCAAAACCGGGATTTTAGCCCTCTTGTGCTGACCCTTGCCGCCGTCTCTCTCGTCAGCATCACCGTCCTGCTCAAGATTTTTATCAAACGTATGAGAGAGGAAAGGTGGTATCGTCTTTGTCTCGAACGATCCGGCGACGCTTTTTTAATGATTGATCGCAAGGGAGGAGTTCGAAAATTAAATCCTGCCGCGGAAAATATTACCTCCTCAGAACTTGATTGTTTGCGGAATTGCGTTTCTTCAAACAAACCTCTTTCAGGTAATAGCTTTTTCTCAGAAGCCAGCAACAGCTGGGAAGATGCTGTCAGTCGAAATGTGAACTTAGCCGCTCAATATTGTCGAGATGAAGAAGGTTCGCTTCTGGTCGTATGCAAGAGGCCGCCTGCGCCAGACTCAAGCAGCTTCAATACCCTGAGAACGATTGAATCAAGAGTTAATGAAAGAACCCTCGAGCTGCAGGGATTAAATGCGGTGCTCGAGAGAAAGATCATCGAGAAAATAAAAGCCGATGAGGCTCTGCGGCGCACGAAAGAAAACTATGAACTCATATTTCATTCTGTCCCGGCAATGATCTGGTACAAGGATGCGCACAATCGAATTATCAGGGCAAACCGCTGGGCCGCTGAATCCATCGGCCGTACCGTTGAAGAGCTGGAAGGAATGTCTACCTTTGATCTCTACCCTGAAGATGCGACGCAATATTATGAAGACGATCTGCAGGTGATACGCACCGGTAAACCCAAGATCGGAATCGTTGAGCAGTATCAGCCTTTCTCCGGCCCTAAGCTTTGGGTGCGGACAGACAAGATTCCATATATCGATTCAAACGGCGTCACGGGCGGCGTGATCGTCTTTTCTGTTGATATCACAGAGAGTAAAAATGCCGAAGCCAAGCAACTTGAATACTCCGATAAACTCAAAAACATGAATGAAGAAATGAACAAATTTAATTACCTGGTTTCTCATGATTTGCAGGAACCTCTCAGGACGATTTTTGGTTTCAGTGATTTACTTCTGAAAGCAGAGGACAGGGAAATTTCACGCGATTACGCCTCTCGTATCAGGGAGGCTTCGGCCCGAATACGTGAGCAGTTAAAAGATTTATTGAATTATGCCAAATCGCACTCTGAAGGAGAAAATCTCTTCCAGGAAGTGAATCTGGAACGGGTACTCAGGGATGTAACTCTCGACCTCAGCCGGCTTATGGAAGAGACGAATGCAAGACTCACAATTGAATCGCTCCCTCTGGTTTATGGCAATGCATCCCAGCTTTACCACCTTTTCCTTAATTTGCTGACAAATGCCATTAAATTTCGCAGGGATGGCTATTTCCCTGAAATAACCATATCGACGGAAATATCTCACGGTGCCTTGGAAGTAATCAAAATGAAAGATAATGGTATCGGGTTTGATCAGAGGCATGCGGAAAGAATTTTTGCACCTTTTCAAAAGTTGCATTCCCGAGAAAAATATCCAGGTTCAGGAATGGGCTTGTCTCTTTGCCGTAAAATTATCCAGCAGCATGGGGGGAGTCTCACGGCCACGGGAAGTCCCAATGAAGGAGCCGTATTCGAAATCCGACTTCCAAAATCGGCGGGTGGCCGTTTGTCTTTGGGGGAAGCTATTTCCGGGCCTGCTTGAGTCGTTTGATCAGTTCGTCGCAGCACTGACGGATGATCTCGTTGACATTATCGTAGAAATGACTGCTCATCCTGTAAGGATCAGGGATTCCCATTTCGCGGTGATGAGGGTCGGGGGCAGGATCAAAATCCAGCAAGAGATGCACTTTTGTCGACTCTGCGGGACTCAGGGTCTGTAACCTTTTTTTATGATGTTCTTCCATGACCAGAATTAAGTCCGCTTTGGTAAGCATCTCAGGAGTTACAAGACGGGCGGCCCTATGCTCATAAGCAGCGCGGTGACCGATTCGTTCCAGCGCCTCTGAAGGCGGATACATTCCCTGCGACGGATCAGTCCCCGCAGATTCCACTTCGATTTCGATCCCCAGCTTTGCAACGGCATCTTTTAGATAAGCTTCGGCCATAACACTCCGGCAGCAATTGCCTGTGCAGACAAATAGCACGAATCTGGCTTTTGACAAGAAAAGGTCAAGCGTTGAATTCGTGTTCGTAGGCTTCATGAGAATGCCTGCATATATAACCTTACGCGTGCCTGCTGTCAACCTGACACTGCAATGCGTGAGCTAGGGGTTAATACGGCGGGGCTTTAAATGTCGCCCTGAGAAGAAATAAGAGGTAATCCCGGTTCGCAGAGCTCCGGCATTGGCTATAGTAAAACAGAAAAAAACATGCCTGATATCAGGCGAACCAGAAAGCAGCTACAGCTGCGCAGTCTCATGGGTGGTTAGAGACTATCCATTTGAGGAAATAACCGTCACAATGATAAAAAACTGAAGGGGCGCTCTTATGGATGATCTCAATTACCCAAGAACAGAGCAGAAAGACCCCGAAGGAGACGAGAAAACCCTGATATTGATAGACGATCACCCGTTATATCGCCAGGGCGTCATACATTTTCTTCATAGGGAAAAGGGTCTAAAGGTACTAGGCGAGGCACCTGATGCGGAAGAAGGGCTGAGGCTCGTAAAAGAACTGAAGCCTGACCTTGCAGTCGTTGACCTTTCGCTTCAGAAAAGCAATGGAATTGATTTTATAAAAGCCGTAAAAACGTATGATCCACAGTTGCCCGTCCTTGTACACTCCATGTACGATGAATCTCTTTACGCGGAAAGGTCACTCAAGGCAGGCGCTCGTGGATACGTGGAGAAAACGAGCGGGCCGGAGATCCTCGTTGCGGCCATCCGCTGTGTGCTGAAAGGACAGATCTATCTCAGTGATGAAATGATGGAGAGGGTTCTCGAACGCCGTTTTGCAGGCGGCAGAGACAGCGCGTCTTCGGTTTCACGTCTGAGTGACCGTGAACTTGAAGTCTTTCAGCTCATCGGGGCGGGGCTAACGACAAATGAAATCGCTAAAACGCTCCAGTTGAGCGTGAAGACGGTGGAAACTTATCGTGCAAAAATCAAGAGCAAGCTGACGCTAAAGAATAATATGGAACTTATTCAGCGCGCTGTTCACATGTCTCAATGGGAACAGGCTGGAAAAGTTGCCTGATCGTCAGTATATGAAGGGAACCGCCTGAGCTGTTGTTTCAGGCGGTTCTCTTATGTTTTGAAGGCGCTTCCATCCTTTCGTTCCCAATCTGAAAGCATTTGATAAAAAAGAGGATCGACCATCATTTCCCCGGGGCCTGTACGGGCAGATTTTTCGTCATCTTTTTTATCGTAGCCGATTCGACCTTTGTTTTTTGCCTTCAAGTGCTTTTTATTCGATTTGACTTCTGATCTTACAAATTTCACAGAAGACTTTTTTCCCTCAGTTTGTTTTAGTTTGGCTTCGGTGCGGCCTTCGGTGGATACGAAAGAATCATAAAAAGTGATCTTCGCTTTTTTGCCTTCGCCCTCCACAAGAGCTTGAACCGCATTGTTTTTAACCGTGCAATATCTGCAGTCCACGATACCCTGTGTCCAAATGCCGGAATCCGAACCAACACCGCCGGCATTCTTCGAGTCTGCCGCGTAAATGTTTTCCAGCAGGGCGCCCTCTTTTGTCCAAATGCGTACATTCCGTTTGTTTTCTGAAGCTACGATATGGCGGAGAAGAGGCCCTTTTGTCTTGATATCGAATCCGCCATCCGCATTACGGTACGCCTCGCAATTGATCCAGCGGATAGAATAGGTTTCAATCTCCGATTTGAAGCCGTCACCATTCCAGTATTCCGAATGCGTATACCTGTTTCCATTGGAAACGCACCTAAAGAACAATATGTCGTGAGCGGGTCCCTCGACGTCGAATCCGACAGCGAAATCCCCATCCAGATTTTCTGAATCGGCCCGCGAATGAAGTACATCTACCTGGTGCAGGCCCTTCCCGAGACGGATGTGGCGTTTTGAATAGCGAATGCCGGTTACATGAGAAATGATGATCTGGCTAGAAAGCTCTTCTTCCGTAACGGGGCAATCGGCCAGGGAAACGCAGCGAGGATGACCCTTAATGTGAATATTCTGCCGGGTATCAGAGAAATGAAGTTCATTTAAGAAGATCTTCCTGTTCCCGCCCTGGTCTGCGGTGATTCCGCCCGCGACTTTTGCCACTTTGAAATTTTCAATGACTAGGTTTGCCGCATTTTTTTGTATATGGATCCAGGTTTCTCCGCGGGAAGCCTGTTCGTGCTTATAAGGCGTGGGTCTCGACCCGGTGAGGACAACGTCGCCGATTCCCTTGAGACGTTTTAAACGGAGACCTTTTATTCCCGATGATTCTTCGGTGATTCTCAGACGCCAGAATTTTTTGTTTTTTTTCGTATATTCTCCGGGTAAGACATACATAGTGCCTTCAGGTCCTGTTTGATCCCAGCATTGCTGAGCTTTATCCGGCCCGTAGGGATCGTTTTGACTGCTGCCATCTTTCTTTCCACTCGCCTCTGCAGACATCCAGCAATCCTTGTTGACACTCCGATTTTTAGTTTCCGCGTTCGCGGGCAGACCAAAAGTAAATGATAAAGCCGCGGCAATAAAAAAGGAGATCATAACCCGGACACGGGAATGCTTATCCTGTCGCGTTAGGGGGCGGTGAGAAGGAAGGGGACGTAACATTAATTTCCGTTTATTCGTCCGTTCGGAGCTAATTTCATTTTGTCTGCAGCTGAACCGGTGAGAGTTCTCAGTAATTTAATAATTAGCGATTCGAGGGTGAGATAAAGATTGTGAATGAAAAATGCGACGATGTAACCCGTGGCAATGGAAAAAACCGTCAGTAAAAAAGTATTGGGCATGAAATCTTTGGCCAGCTGATAAAACCCCTGATGATAGATGTATAAAATCAAAGTGTAACGGCTAATCGAATTAATCGCCTTTCTGAAACGAATAGCGAGTCGTCTCTCATCAAGCAGGAAATAAAGTTCCATTAAAAAGTAAACCGCTGCGAAGAAATAAAATGTGTTGAGTGCAAACATTCGGGTTTCAGAGTTCGATAGCCACATATCAAGAGGCTTAACAATCCAAAAGAAAAATACAGCGGCAAAAGCCAATGTACATCGAAGCTTCCGGCCGGCAGGCTGAAATTGGGACCAGTTTACAAGTCTCGGCAGGCCATAATAGCCGCAGGCCATCACAAAACACCAAGAGGGGAGAAAAATTGTCCTGTAGCGGCCGGCAACGAAATAGGTTAATAAAAACAGGATTTGGGAAACGATGAAAGATAAAGCGATTATTCGCACTCCATTTGCTTTGTTAAGCCATGTTCCGGTAAAAAACACGAAGAAAATCATCTGCAGATAGAGAGCGAGATACCATAGATGCATGAAATAAGGGTGATCGATGAATATTCCGGACGGCTTTAGAAACATCGAGGAAAGATCGGCGTGAGGCGATCCCTGGACGATCCTAAATATCGGATGAAAAATCGCGATGAGCATTAAATAGACGAATACTAGATACGCAATCCTTCGAATTAGCTTCTCTGCGGTGAGCTTTTGACTTGATAGCAATGCCATAGATAGCAAGACAAACGCATGAACCGCCCAGGCGAAGTAGTTTTTTGAGAGGTTGAAAGGATAAAAATGACCGCAGATTACCGCGATTGAGGCAAGGCCGCGAAGCCAATCGTAAACATCAGTCCGCACTTTAGTTCTCTTCAAAAAATTCATAAAAGCCCCTACCATATTAGTGTCAAATTCTCGGTATTATAAGAAAAGACTCCCCATATAGGCATCAGGCAAGGTATGAAATCTAACTAAGGTTTCCAGGCGTTAAAATAATTTAGTCTCTTTTAGATAAGCATCTTTATTCTTAAAGTTAATCATATTAAGAACTTCTCGTTAAGGTTTTTCCTTATCGGCTGCTCAAGGATAATGCACTCCTCTATTCAAGGCGATCCTGATTGTGACTAGTAAGCATGCGGATATACTTCCAACCATTAAGTCAATTATTCCTTGTGATTCGGATTCTAAGCAGAGGGTTCCGCGAGGGCGGAAGGGAGGGGGGAAGATGGCGACTCAGGGAGTGGTGAAGTGGTTTAATAATACCAAAAAGTACGGTTTCATAAATACCCCGGATGGAAAGGAAATCTTCGTCCATTTTTCTGAAATCCAAATCGAGGGTTATAAAACTCTCAAACGCGGCGATGTCGTAGAATTTGAAGTCGCAGGCGGGCCTAAAGGGGAGCGTGCGGTTCAAGTTCAGAAAATCGCTTCAAAGCCCAAAAAAGACCCTGAAGACAAAAAAAACCGTTTTTTGTTTCATCGTGGAGCCTGGATTGATCCCACGCATAATTAATAGTGAGATTAAGGGGAAGCACCCGCTTTTTTTCAGGGTTTCTCCTATAGCGGTAGAAATTTACACGAATATAATTAGTTGACTAAGGTTACCTTTCCAATGGTAAGATCCGCAAAGTCAGACAGTACAAGAACATCTGACGGATTCGCAACGGTAATTTCCATTAAGATCGACTTAAAGGGACAGGAGATCAGAACAATGACGACACGCAATAGATTAACTATCGGTATTTTGGTCATGGGACTTAGTCTCAGCCTAGCGATGCCCGCCTGGGCCATACCTTCGCCAGAGCCATCCTCGGGCGGCCGGTTTTTCCGTGCTAAAGGAACCAAAGCTTCCTCCGACTTTACCGAATACGGACGTGTAGGTCAAACTGATGCCGTCGCCAGAACAGAAGATTACCATTATAGAAGAGGTCTCCAGGCTGGACCTTTAAATATCAAACCAAACGGCAGCTACACCGGGGAATATGATTCCAATGTATTCCTGCAGGATGATAATGGGGAAGGCGATTGGATCAACCGTTTGAAATGGGGCGTAGACAGCATTCTACCGATTAATGAAGGACAACACTCGCTCTATGGCGGGGTGCAGAGCGAAACAGAGTGGTTCAGCGAATTTGACAGCCAGGATCATACGGACTGGAATTTTCAGGGCGGCGGCGAAATGAATTTTAATAGTTTCAGCCTTGAAATCTTTGAAGAGTTCAGTCGTACTGTGGATAGGTCGGACAACGAACTGACCCAGCGCCTGGATCGTAAGGAAAATTATCTACTTGGATTGCTTACGGTACCTTTTGGTGAATATTTCCTGGAAACAGAAGTAAGCGATTTTGACCTTCAGTTCAGGGATCCTGCTTTTGAACCCAATAACCGCAACGAACTTCGTCTTTTCCCGCGAGTTGGCGTCAACGTGGGCGACAGCACGCAGGCTTTAGTCGAGTACGGCCATACTTATCTGAACTATGAACTCGAAGACAGAACCGGTCATTCTAATCAGGCTTCTGTAGGTCTCAGAGGCCTTCTTGGTGAGTTGACATCTTACCAGGTGTGGGGCGGCTGGGAATTTCGGAACTACGATACGGATAGCCGAAACGATTTTCAGGGACCCATTGCACGAGGCGAACTCGTTTACCGTCCCTCCGACTTTACGCGTTTGACTCTTGATGCTGATAGACGCGTCGTTGAATCAGTTTCAGCCGGACAGAGCTACTATGTGCAGAATCAAGCCAGTGTCAGATACCGCCGTCAGCTTTCCGAAAAGCTCATAGCGAATGCGCGCGGTACTGTTCGTTTGAACAGCTATGACACACAGAGAGACGATTTTTATCTCGAACCGGCAGTAGGATTGGAATATATACTGCCTTACACCGACAACATTGCCGCTGTCTTTTCGGAATACCGCTGGACACTCCGCGCCTCCGATAGCAGTGGAACTGACTATAGCCGCCAGCTCGTCAATATGGGAGTTAAGGCGGAATTTTAAATTATAAGAGGAGCTTGCTATACCATGACAGCCAATTTTTGGGACCGGCGTATTAATCGTGTCGCAATCAGTGTGATGGCAACTTTCTGGATAAGCATCTGTGCTCACGCTCAGACTTCGCAGGGGGGGATTTCCACCCCTGCGGGGGGCTCCTCTATAATAGATGCCGCCGGTACTCATGGCGGTGCGCAGGAAACTGATAATTCGTATATTATTGGCCCCAATAACCTTCTCCATGTCAAAATTCTTGGAGAAGGCGGGCTTCAATCAACATTCAGAGTGGATGAGCTCGGATTTATAACGCACCCTCTCGCAGGAAGAATCGCAATCGGAGGTCTGAATATTGCTGACGCAGAAGCACGCATTGAAAAATCGCTTCGCGGCGATTATATTTTGAATCCTCATGTGACCATCTTCGTTCTCGAACACAGTCGTTTTTCTGTCCTTGGGGAAGTCCGCAGGCCCGGCAATTACGAAATTACCGGGAGAATGAATATCGTAGAAGCGATTTCCATAGCCGGCGGATTTACGCCCGTAGCGGCTGAAAATAAGGTCAGAATTTTAAGGCAGACTGATTCGGGTGAAAAAACTATTATAGTCAACGTCGAAGATCTCATGGAGGGAAAGAAAGACGCTGAAGCCTTTGTACAGGCTGGTGACGTTATAAACGTCGCAAAAAGCTTCTTTTAATCATATTTATGAACCACATAACCGATCAACCGCAGGCCACCGTGCAACAAGAACCACAAAATTTCAACCAAAACAATGGCAGTCAGCAGGGACAACAGCCTTATCAGCCTCAGGAAGTTTTTGTTGCTGAGACTAATTTAAAGGATTATTGGAATATACTTCTTCGTCGTAAATGGATTGTTATCTCTTTCTGCATCCTTGCTACGATTGTCAGCACGGTTCTTAGTTTTGCTATGACCCCGCTTTATAAAGCAACGGCAACAATTGTGATTGAAGGTGAAGACAGCAGTATGGGTACGGCAGATAGTTCAAAAGGAATGAGTTTCGACATTTTTGAAAATTATTTAGAGACTCAAATGTCCCTGATTCTTTCTCGCAGTATCGCCGGAAAAGTTTTTGAAGAGTATAAGCTTAATACTCAGCCGCGTTATCAGGGGAGAATTCATCCTGCCGCTGCATGGATGCAGGAAAAAACCCGGCAAATTAAAAGTTTTTTTGTTGATGAGCCGCGCTCCGCGGTCAACAAATCTGACCCGCTTAATGTCTTTCTCAAGGATGTCGAATTGGAGCGTTTGAAAGGTACTCGCGCTATTAGAATAGCGGTTTACAATCCAGATTCCCAAACCGCGGCTAAAGTGGCGAATGCCCTGGCGGAGCGGTATTCAAGAGATAATATGATGCGCCGTGCTCTTACTTTTATCCGGAATCAACGCACAGGAACCCTTAACCAGGATTATCTACGTCTTCAGTCTAAGTACGATTATCTTTCAAATCAATACGGTCCGATGCATCCAGAAATGATTGCTTTGCGAAATGAAATTCGTGCGATGGCTTCCCGCATTGAGCAGGAAAAAAAGCGCAATATCGATCCTGATGCTGCCGGCTCGCCGTTCAAGGGCGCGAATTCGGAAGAGGAAGAAAAACTTCTTGACGATATCTTGCGGGATATCCAGGAAAGTTCGGTTCTTTCCAGCAAGCAAATGAACAATATTTCGGTAGCAGATCCAGCGGTACCGCCTCAGCAGATATCAAAGCCCAAGAAAAAGCAGAATATTCTTGTGGGATTGCTGGGAGGTCTTGTTATCGGAATCTTTCTCGCCTTCTTCGTGGACTATCTGGACGACACCATTAAGAGCGAAGAGGATCTGAAGCGTGTTCTGGGTAACGTAAACTATATGGGCAGCATTCCCTTCGACAAACATGTTAAAGGATTCCGGCGAATATCCAAAGTAGACCGGCTGGTTGTTCAAAGACCTCTTTCTGAATCGGCAGAAGCGTACCGCCTGATTCGTATTCAACTTCATTGGCATATGAAAAAGAATCCCTATTTCAAAGACATCGCTGTCATGGGATCCATGCCTGACGAAGGGAAAAGTACCGTTGCTTCAAATCTTGCAATTTCTCTTGCGCAGCTGAACAAAAAAGTTCTTCTCGTAGACGCGGACATTCGAAGAGGGCGTCTCGCCAGAACCTACGGGACTGCAAAAAAGAAGGGATTAGGGCAGTACTTGACGGAAGACGCATCTTTTTATGAGATAATTCAAAAGACCAAAATTCCGAATCTCTCCATTGTTACTCCTGGAGAAAGCGTGATCATGGGCGCCGAACTTCTGAGTTCTCACAAGATGGCGGAATTCATCCAGGAAACCCGGGAGAATTTTGACATGATCGTTTATGATACTCCTCCAGTAACGCTCATCTCTGACGCTATGGTCCTGCTTTCCCATCTGCACGGGGCCATTCTGGTGTCACGGACGGGGCTCACCAGAGCAAGGCTGGTTCCCAAGGCCATTTCTCTGATGCGCAGCGCGAACCCTAACGTTATTGGTGTCGTGCTCAATAGTACGCAAACAGTCGAGAATAAGTACTATCATCGATACTATAAAGATTAAGCATCGTTTTGATATGTGAACGGGGCCGGCCGTGTTTTTTCCCCTCTTTGCCTGATACCAGCACGCCCCTGAAAGAAAAATCCATAAAGCTTCCGTAACGGAGTGTGTCTTGAAACAGTTAGTGAAAGGTTCATCCATTCTGACGGCTGTTAGTATCGGTGAGATGCTAATGCGTTTCGTCCGTACCAAATTTATCGCGATGCTTCTTGGCCCTGCTGGAACTGGTTTTGTTGCACAGCTGACCATATTTTTTGAAGCCTTAAGAGTTTGGGGGGATCTTGGTTCTCGCCGAGGCGTCATCAAACAGGTGGCCGAACGCCGCCAAGAAGGCAGAGAAAGCCCGCATTACAGGCAGGTTGTATCAACTTCTTATTTTCTCGCCATTGCGGCGTCGCTAGTAGCCGGGACAGGCGTCTCTTTTTTTTCACATCATTTATCCCAGATGCTTTTCGGAAATGATTCCGCTGTTCACTATATTATTTTTCTCGGATTACTTCTTCCGTTTGCCTCGGTTTCAACCATCACTGCATGTATTGTAAAAGGAAATCTGGATTTCCGTCCCTTTGCGATATATACGCTTGTCTCCTATATTTTTGTAATGCTTCTTACTCCTTTTCTCGTATATCGTTTTCTGATTTGGGGTGCGCTTATTGTGCAGGCACTTTTCTTTATCTTTCCCTTAATCGGGTATCTTCTTTACAACGCAAAAAAACGTTTTCTTAACTTTGCCCCCACAATTAGCCTAAGCGCCTTAAAAGAGCAGTTTTCCTATGGAGCCCTCTACATCTATCAGGACTCCCTCACGCACTTATGCCGCATTATCATTGCAGCTTGGATTGTTAAACGTCTTGGGCTGGATGCTATGGGGCTTTATCAGGTAGTCGTTACTTTCTCGACCGTTTATCTCGCCATTCCGATGCAAGCCATCAGCGGTTATACATTTCCCTTGATAGCGGCGGCGCAATCTAAGGGTGAGATTAATCAGGCTGTCAATGATTCGATGCGCTTCCTGCTGTTTGTATTGGTTCCTGTGATTGCATCACTCATGATCTGGCCCGAACTTCTCATCAGGCTTTTTTTTAGTTCGGACTTTGTTTCCGCAGCTCCGGTACTCCGCCTCCAGCTTTTTGGCACCGTATTTACGTTGATTATGCAATCTTACGGATCGGGATTGGGCGCTAAAGGGAATCTCAAGGCGGTTTTTATTGGCGCAACCGTAAACCCCTTTATCTTTATTCTTCTTTCGGCTTTATTTTTTAAGAGCTACGGGTTGACTGGTGTCGCGGCGGCGAGCTCAGTCTCCTATTTCGTGCTTCTGATAATTTATCTTGTTTGTATGAAACATTATTACGGTACGTCCATAAATCCAAAGAATCAGCGTCTTTTGATTGCGAGCTTTACTTGGCTGATTGCGGCGTATTCAGGTTCTTTTTTTTATGATTCAATTCTTTACCGCGCGGCCATGCTCGGAGCCGGTATCCTTTGGTTTTTTTACAGTTCGAAAGACCATGAAAGGCAGTATCTGTTCGATAAAGCCTGCTCTATTCTCGGTATCAAGAAAACCCGGGTAAAACGCCCGGTTAAGCCCTAGAAACGTTATTCAGCTGGATGGCAGGAGCTTTCGATGAATACGCCATATCGCGGGGGATTTCAGAATCCCGGCCTTTTATTACTCGGACCGATTCTATTTTTACCCTTTATTTTTTTAAGTCTGGATATGATCAGCGTTCCCATTTTTATAGGGGCCATGGTCATGATTCTTTATTTAACCCTTCTCGTAGTCAATTTCGAAATCGGTTTCATGACCCTTATTTTCATCCGGAGCAGTCTGGATTACCTGAAGAACATATCAGCAGGCGGTCTGAATGTGGCCGCTGTCGTGAGCCTCGTACTCATCGTTCTGAGTGTTTTCTACATACTCTATAAAAGAGCCGATATTTTTAAATTTGAAGACACGGCGCCTTTTCTTGTTTTTCTCGCTGTTCAAGGAGTCTCTGTTTTTTATAGCCCCTCCTTTATTAATAGCTTTTCCGATTGGCTCAGGCTGCTGAGCGTCTTCTCAGTTTATCTGCTTACACGCATGATTTTCGTCTCGGAATCAAAGATTCGCGCGGGTCTCACGAGTGTCTTGCTTTCGTCACTCATTCCCATCTTTTTTGCAATCATCCAATTTATTACAAAACAAGGTCTCGTCAATGACGGCGGCGTTGCCCGGATCGTGGGTACGTTTATTCATCCTAATGCTTTCGGATCATATCTACTCATTATCCTTTTGTTTTGTATGGCACAGATTCTGGAGGGGAACCGCTTTATTAATCGGACGTTTCTGAAGGGACTGGTCCTCATCACGGGTTTCGTTTTTCTCCTGACATTTTCCAGAGGTGCCTGGGTGGTGTTTATTGTTGCCATGCTTTTCATGGGCATCATGCGGTATCGCCGGATACTGGGGCTCTTGCCGATAGGTCTTGTGCTTGCTGTTATAGCTGTTCCGGGAGTAAAAGACAGGGTAATGGACGCCATCGACCCCGACGCTCAGCGCGGACGCTCCGCTTGGGAATGGCGGCTCGACACCTGGACCGAAATCGGTGAAATGGTCGAAAAGAAACCTCTGCTCGGCCATGGTCTTTCCACTGTCGAGATCGAATATGGAATTCTAACGCACAATGATTATTTGCGACTTCTCGCAGAGACGGGGGTTGTAGGCTTAATGACTTATCTTTTTCTGGCAGGGTTTATTTTTCGTAAGACATGGAAAGATTATCACTTGAGTACTTCGCCAATTGCGAAAGGTTTTCTGTTAGGACTCATGGCTGTAATGCTCGGATTCATGGTCAGGCAGCTTGCCGACAACACACTTCGTAATACAGTCGTTATGATCTATTTCTGGGCATTCGTAGCCCTCGTCAGGAATTTAGCCGTATTCTATACCAGGCCTAAAGCGCCTGTGCTCACGGAGGCGGGGTATGCTCAGAAAAATAGTCGTCGTTAATAAATACCACTTCATCTCGGGCGGCGCAGAGAGATACTTTCTGACAATTATGGAAACTCTCCGCAAAAAGGGCATCGAAGCAATTCCTTTTTCGGTTAATTATCCCAAGACAATCGACACACCCTATAGAAAGTATTTTATCGATCCTGTCGTTCTGGATGGGGAAGCTAAAATTCAGAATCAGAAAAGCGTTACGGCTTCCCAGAAGTTAAAAATGGCTGCCAACGTGGTCTGGAACGCTGACGCGGCACGAGGAATTGAAAAGCTCATTGACGCCGAGCAACCTGATCTCGCCTATTTTCTCAATTTTAACAATCATATCGGACCGAGTGCGATCGAAGCCTGCAATAAGCGGGGGGTTCCCGTCATCATGCGCATGTCGGATTTCAATCTTGTCTGTTCCTCAAACATGTATTACAGAGATGGGATGCCTTGTACGGACTGCAAGAAAGGAGTTCAAAACGCTATAATCCACCGCTGCGTCCACGGATCTGCGGCCAAGTCCGCTGTGGCCGCTTTCGCCCATGTTGTTCATCGCGCACGCGGAGTCTATGGCAAGGTCAGCGCTTTTGTAGCGCCAACCCAGTTCATGAAAAACGATCTGATCGAATTCGGTATCCCGCGCGAAATTATTCATCAAATAAATACCTTTGCCAAGCCGCTGCCTAAAATCGAGCCTGATATGGCCAATCCGTTTATTCTTTTTGTCGGCAGGTTTGCCCCTTACAAGGGAATCGATATTGCGATTAAGGCATTTGCGTTGGTTAAAAACAGGAAAAACGTTATCTTGAAGCTTGTGGGAGACGAAGGGGACAGTGACGCCGACCGCGTAAAGACGCTGGCACGTCAACTCGGCGCGGAAGGGATCGAATTTTTACCCTTTGAACGGAATAAGGAAAAACTTTTACAGCTCTATCAACGGTCCCTGTTTACTTTAGTGCCCTCGGAAAATTACGAAAATTTACCAAACACGCTTCTCGAATCTTTTTCATGCGGCCGGCCGGTGATTTCAACCCGTCTAGGAAGCCTTCCGGATATCGTAAAAGAGAATGAATACGGTCTCCTTTTCGAGTATGGCAATGCTGCTGATTTCGCGTCTAAAATGGAATGGATGATTGACCACCCTGAAGAAAGAGAAGCGATGGGAAATAAAGTTTATCAAGCAATCCAAACCGATTTCAGCGAAGAACAGCACATGCACAAGCTTTTGCAGGTCTTTAATTCTGTTCTAAAATCGAATATCTCGGCGTTTCCTGAAGTACTTTCTCTGGTTTGACCTTCAGAGAAAACCTTATGCCCTCTTCAGTGATGCATGGGGCGGAAATATCATAGTACCCTGATATCTTTTGGAAGGGTCCACCATATAATTAGCCGCTACAAAGAATCTTTATTTATTCTATTTATTCGCCTAGAGGAGAATTTGATGAAAATTGCTTTTATCGGCAGCCGGGGATTTCCAGGGTTTAACGCAGGCGTTGAAAAAAGCCTAGAGGAAATATGCCCGAGACTTGCCAAAAAGGGCCATGATATTTCGTTGTATTGTTCAGGCCATGTAAGCACTCCCGAACCCGTGTTCAAAGGCGCCATTTTGAAGCGGACTCCCGCCATCAATTCAAAGCATCTGGAAACGATTTCACGAGTGGTTGAGTCGGGTTGGGTCGCCCTTTTCGAAGATTATGACATCGTGCACTATCATTCAATCGGCCCCGCTCTGATGTCCTGGATGATGCGGCTTGGCCGTTCAAAGACAGTGGTCACCGTACACGGTCTCGACTGGCAGAGAGCAAAATGGGGTAAGCTGGCTAGGATGTCACTTCAGCTCGGTGAACGGGCCTCGATTGCTTTTCCGGACGCGACGGTCGTCATTTCTAAGGTTTTGCAGAGGCATTACAAAGAAAAGCATGGAAAAGACGTGATATGTATTCCTAATGGAGTCACCGTGATGCCGCCCCTCTCTCCCGATATCATCACTTCTCGCTGGGGATTAAAGGGCGGGGATTATATTCTCTTCGCCAGCCGTCTTGTTCCTGAAAAAGAATGCCATACCTTGATTAGTGCTTATCAAAAATTAAAGAATCCGGCCATTAAACTCTTGATAGCAGGCGCAAGCTGGCATTCCGATGATTATGTAAAATCTCTTCATCAGCTCGCTGCGGGAAACCCTAACATCATTTTTGCGGGCTGGGCAGAAGGGGATATTTTGAAAGAGCTTTTTTCCAATGCACTCATGTACTGTCTTCCTTCGCAGATTGAAGGCTTGTCTTTATCGCTTCTCGAAGGCATGAGCTATGGTGTATGTCCTGTGATCAGCGATATTCCCGAAAATACGGAGATCGTCGAAAAAAACGGGATCTCCTTTAAGACGGGAGACGCGGATGATCTTGCTCGTAAACTGCAGAGATTGATTGACGATCCCTCCGAGTGCCGTTCGTTTGGCCTTGCAGCGAGAGAGGCCGTGAGTCAGACGTATAGTTGGGACCGCCACACAGATGAACTCGAAAGAGCGTATCTGCGCGTTCTCAGTTCGTGAATCCGGAGATTCTGCATGACTAGTATGAAGCGCCTGTTTTATTCGGCCGAGCTCGTCATTATCGCGCTGAATTTTTTCCTATGTTATTATTTCCTCGATTATTTCGACACTCTCTATCCTCTCGATCTGATTCCAGACAGGCAAATAATCCACCGGCCGTACTCCGAAACCAGCTATTTGCCCGTTTTCTGGGTATGTTTTCTCATCTGGGCTATCATTCTCTGGCTTCGCGGCGGCTACCGGGAACTTCGCGTTCAAAGCACCTGGGCCGCAATGCAGCACGTGTTTATTAATGGTCTGCTTTTCTTTGGCTTTGTTAATAGCGCTGCCTTTATCCTTAAATTTGAGTTTCTGAGCCGCCCGTTCATCTTTATCTATTCCTCGAGCGTGATTTTAGAGCTGATGCTTTTACGGGCGCTCACCCTCTGGTTTTTACGCCATGCCCGCAAAAAAGGCTTTAACGTCCGGCATGTTATCCTGGTCGGGGCCGGCCGGCGGGCGCAGCAGTTCATGAGCCAGGTCGCTCGCCATCCGGAATGGGGGTACCGCATCGTCGGGTTGATAGATAAAGATCCGGCACTGAGGGCAGAATCAATCGCGGGATACAGAGTTCTCGGCACGCTCGATGAACTCCCTGGCATTCTCGAAAGCCGGGTGGTGGATGAGGTCGTGTTCGTTACACCCAGGGCATGGCTCGATGAAATTACGCGCTGTATCCTTTACTGTGAAGCGGTAGGTGTTCCCGCTACCGTATCGACCGATCTCTTTGACCTGGAAATCGCCTCACGCAGGCCTAAGACCCTCGGCGGGAATTCGTATCTCTCCTTTGAAACGCCTGCGATCAAGGGAGGAGAACTGATTCTTAAGCGGCTGTTTGATGTTGTGGCCGCGGGTATCATTCTCATTCTTACAAGTCCTGTTCTAGCCGTGGTAACTCTCGCAATCAAGCTTTCATCCCCAGGTCCGGTTTTTTTTGAACAAGTTAGAACCGGAAAAAACGGTAGAAAATTTAAGCTTTATAAATTCCGATCCATGGTCATCGACGCCGAAAAAAAACTGGCTGAACTTAAAGAGAAAAATGAAATGTCCGGTCCTGTTTTCAAAATGACTAATGATCCGAGAATTACTCCAATCGGCCGCCTAATTCGAAAGACGAGTCTTGATGAATTTCCGCAGTTCTGGAACGTATTAAAGGGGGATATGAGTGTTGTAGGCCCTCGTCCGCCTCTTCCTCATGAAGTGGAACAGTATGAGCCTTGGCAGCGGCGCAGACTCTCCATGAAACCCGGGATTACCTGTATATGGCAAGTTTCGGGGCGGAACGAAGTAGGATTCGAGGAATGGATGAAAATGGATCTGAAATACATTGATAATTGGTCTTTGCTGCTTGATATCAAGCTGCTGTTCCTAACCGGACGGGCAGTATTTGCCAGTACCGGTAAATAGTATCTGCCCTGACGTTCCCTCCACGGTAAGCCATGAAGCGGCTTCCTGTTAATCCCTAGGCTCCTATCAGTACCGCACTACATCGACAAACCGGAAGAGCCCGATAGTTCGTATACCCCCCCCGGATATACTGTCTTCATTGATCGCATTCTTAAATGTCCGATATCTTAAAAATAAATGCAGGAAAGCGGAGGCTTTACAAATGATTAATCGTGACGTCACCACAAAACAAGTGTCCATGGGAAAGTCGGGGCGCGACCAGGTTTCCCGGTTCAAAGCGCTTACGGTCGTGATGATTCCGTACGAACGTTTTTCACCGTTTCCCAAGGCAGTAGATGAGCTCTACAAAAATATAGATGTGCCCTTTAATCTGATTGTTGTGGAGGGGAATGCACCTGACTGCATCCGGATGGCGCTCGAAAAGAGGCAGCGCCAGCACCGCAATATTACGATTGTTTACTCGCGCCATCGTCCTTCGATTACGGGGGCTATTAACCTTGCGATACCGCACGTAAAAACTAAATATGCGCTTATCATGGATAACGACGTTCATGTTCCTAAAGGTGCTGCGGAAGGCTTGATTGAAAGTGCGGAACGCAGCAGTGCAGAAATTATTGTGCCCAAAAACTGCCTTGTCGAGCGGGAATTTTCTCGCTCACAGGAAGGGAGCTCGATCCTACCCAAAAATGAAGAAATGCGGAGCCTGGGAATCAGAAGCTGCTTTTTAATTTCACAGAGCGCCATTGAAAAGCTGGGCCGCCTAGATGAAGAAGTCAGCCCGTTTACAGCCGGCGCGGATATCACCCTGATGGCTCGGCAGAAATCGATTCATATTTCGGCCGATACGGAGGCTTGTCTCGAAGCGTCAGTGGACGGACGCATCAAGCCGCTGGATGCAGAGCTCTTCACCTATCAGTGGAATACCGTGCGAACGAGTAATTCTCTGAAGCATTTTCGAGAAAAGTGGGGCATGGATCTTCTGGACAGCCAATATCGCTCATGGTTCGCGGAAAAACAGAAGAAAATCAATGAATCACGCGGGGGCTTGCACTTGTCTGAGATCATGGTTAACATAAACACTGCAATGAATACGGCGGGACGCAATGCGGCTGGCCTGCTGGCCCAGGTTTCTGGCGTCAAAGTCAGAGATTAACATTTTCTGGGGCGGGGATTTTTGCGTTCTCCAGATTGACGCGAAGCCGATACAAATAAAACCTCATTAATCACCTTAAGGTGCACACAGTATGGCACAAAAAGTCTTGGTGGTCGGGGGAGCCGGTTACATCGGTTCCCATATGGTCCGGTCTCTCATTGAAGCGGGGGATAAGGTAGTCGTATTTGATAATTTATCAACGGGCCATCGCGCAATGGTTCCCCGTAAAGTTAAGATCATCAAGGGTGATCTCAATAAAAAAAGTGATGTTCGGGCCGCGCTCTCACACGATTCCTATGACGCCGTAATGCATTTCGCCGCATCCAGTCTCGTTGGTGAATCCGTTGAAAATCCTCTTAAGTATTATCGAAACAATGTTTCTGCTTTCGTTAATCTGCTGGATTCCATGATTGAGGCAAAAGTAAAGCGGTTGATCTTCTCTTCTACAGCGGCTGTTTTTGGCGAACCCGCAGAAACTCCGCTTAAGGAAGAATCCTTGAAAAGGCCGACTAATCCGTACGGCCGGTCTAAATGGATGATCGAGCAGATGCTGCAGGACGCTGACGCAGCTTATGGCATAAAACACGTTATTCTCCGCTATTTCAACGCTGCTGGAGCGCATAGCTCGGGGGAACTGGGTGAGGATCATGATCCGGAGACGCACCTGATCCCTAATTTGATGAGAGCGATATTGGGGCGCGGGAAAGCACTCACCGTTTTCGGAACGGACTATCCCACACCTGACGGTACTTGCGTGCGTGACTACATTCATGTCGAGGATCTATGCGAGGCGCATCGTCTGGCGCTCAAATGGCTCATGAAGGGGAAGAAAAGCGGAGTTTTTAATCTCGGGACCGGAACTGGGTATTCGATACGCGAGATTATCCGGGAAGCAGAATCCATTGCGGGAAAAAAGGTTCCCGTCAAATATGGTCCGCGCAGGCCTGGAGATCCTTCTATCCTCGTTGCAACATCCGAAAAAGCAAAAAAGATAATTGGCTGGAAAGCCAAAAAAACACTTCGAGATATCCTGGAGACCGCCTGGAGGTGGCATAAAAATGAAAACTGATAAGAAAGTACTCGTTACTGGTGGCGCGGGCTTTATCGGCTCCCATTTGTGTGAAAGACTGCTCGCTGATGGAACACATGTCGTATCGGTGGATAATTTTAACTCCTACTACGATCCCGACATGAAACGCCGCAATATCGCGGATATTTCCGCCCGGCATTCGAATCAATTTACAAGCATTGCTGCAGATATACGCGATTCTGATGCGATCGGCAAAATTCTCAAGGATTTCAGTCCCGATGCGGTTGTCCATCTTGCCGCAATGGCCGGCGTCAGGCCGTCTATTCAGGATCCTGCGCTCTATGTGGACGTGAATATTAACGGCACGCAGGTTTTGCTTGAGGCGTGCCGGGCTGCAGGGACGAAGGATTTTATCTTCGCCTCTTCTTCATCCGTTTACGGCAATAATGAAAAAGTCCCTTTTTCAGAAACGGATAATGTCGATTATCCTATTTCGCCTTATGCTGCTACGAAGAAAGCGGGCGAACTGATGTGTCACACCTACTCTCATCTTTATGGGTTCAAGAGTGTATGTCTTCGTTTCTTTACGGTTTATGGACCGCGGCAGCGGCCGGATCTCGCGATAAGAAAATTCACCCGACTTTTACATAGTGGGGAAGAAATTCCGTTCTACGGCGACGGATCTACACAACGGGATTATACGTTTATCGAAGATATTATTGACGGCGTTACAAAGGCTTTGCTTTGGAATTACCAAAGGCCGGAAGGAAGCTATGAGATTTTTAATCTCGGTGAATCGAGGACGGTATCTCTTTCCGAAATGATTGCATGCCTTGAAAAGGCCACAGGAAAAAAAGCCAGACTTAAAAAGCTTCCCATGCAGCCGGGCGATGTAAACACGACCTTTGCGGATGTTTCCAAATCAAAACGTATTCTAGGTTACGATCCCCGGACTTCTTTTGAAGCAGGTATTTCCCGTTTTGTTGAATGGCTAAACAAACAGGAGAAAGTTCATGCCTGAAAGCAGTGAAGAGCAGCCTTTTTTCTCTGTGGTCATGACTGCCTATAACAGCGAGAATTATGTTGCTCGTACCATCGAAAGCATTCTCGCGCAGACATTCCCTAATTGGGAGCTCGTGATCGTGGATGACCATTCGAGCGATTACACTCCAGAGATTATCAGTAAATATGCTTCAGCCGATTCACGCATTAAGGCCCTCCGGAATGAAAGTAACCTTTATATCAGCCGGAGCGCCAATAAAGGCATCGCTTTTGCTGCGGGCGTATGGATTGTTCGTCTCGACTCAGATGATTTTTTTGATCCCAGTTATCTTGAAAAGCTGCGAGCCATTATTGCTTCCGAAAAAGTGGAGCTTTTTTTTATCTCTTCATGGATTACGGTAATTGATGAGTACGGTAAAAAGATTCTCGATGTGCGTCTTCCCGATGCAGACACAATTCGAAAGATGATGAAAATTGAAAATTTTCTGTACCAGTCGGCGACGAGTTTTCCAAAGCGGCTGTGGGAAATGGTCGGCCGGTATCCCGAAGGCGGCCGAGAGTTGTCGGAAGATACGGAGTTGTGGAAGCGTTTTTTTAACGCAGGTGTAAAACTTCATATGTTAAAAGAGCCGCTCGTCAGCTACAGGATTCATTATAGTAATACTACGTCGATCAAGGATGCCGGGTTAAGTTTTCAGCCGAAGCCTCAAGACATGAAGGCTTTAAGGCAGAATAAAGAATGGCGGATATCTCTTTACCTGAAACAAAAAATGCTTAAATCTGCCAGGGAGGAAATAAGAGAGCTCAATCGCTTCCAGAAAAACCTTTCTCTTAAGAACATCCAGTATTTCATCCTGACTTTTCTTCCTGAATCCGCAGTTTATTTTCTTATGTGGGAACTGCGGCCGCGGCTGCGGTATCTCCTCAAAAACATGCGCCGCCGAAAAATCAGAGTTTGACTCTCCAGTTCAACTCATCTTCTTGCCCCTAGGGAATTATCTTTCCGAAACACATTTTTCACTGCCCCTTGAAAAAATGCGCCCGGACGGTTATCTCTTAATCATAGACTTCGTCCGTATTCTGGACGCAGGTCGCACTCTTGCTGATTCCCGTATAACCTGCGGGGCCAGGCAGGCGGCATGTAAGGCGTGTGGTATCCCACCAAAGTACGCCCTTTCAGCGTTCGTCCTTCCATAGCGCGGGCAGCCGTTCGACAATCAATTAAGGAGGAATCCATGTTTTCTCTGTCTTCCAGCAGAAAATGTCTCAAACGGAATCTTCGGAATTGTTTATTTCTGCCGATTTTTATAGCAGCTATTCTTACTTCGCCCCATCCTCTTTTTTCTGATCAATATATCTCCGCTGATTCTTATAGCGCCCCAGGCGCATTGCTTTCTCATACCAAGCCGGATTCCGCTCTGGAAGAGGCGGAGCCCAGATACCCATTGAAGACTCCGTGGGGAGACTCTCTGTTGGCGGGGCCTCTGGCGGAAAGCGAAAAAATCTCTTCCTCAGCTTTTCATTCCATTTCGACCGTCAAGACAATCCACGTTTCACCTGAGGGTTCGGATTCCTTTGACGGGAGTGAAACAAAACCCTGGAAGTCTTTAAATGCGGCCTTGTCAAATCTTCAGCCGGGGGACACTCTCATCCTGCAGCCCGGTATCTATACAGAGCCTCTTCATTTTTCAGAATCCGGCACGGCTTCGGCTCCGATTACGGTCAAAGGAATTGGAGATGTCGTGCTCGACGTTTCAGGTTTAGACGCAGGTGCCGCAGCCGTCAAGACGGATGGAGAAAGTTTTTACAGTTTGGAAAATCTTCTTATCCGTAATTCACCGACGGGTGTCCGGATCGACAGAGGCAGTCAGCATATAGCTGTAGACGGTTTGACTACAGAGAACTGTGACTTCTCTCTTCGCATCATTGATAGTATCAATATCAGCGTTAAAAATGCCTACAGTGCGGGTGCCATTGAGGGTTTTAGCGCAGAGGGCAGAAGCCGCAACCTGACCTTCGAAAATGTAAGTGCTTACGGCGTTTCTATCGGTCAAGACATTACCGAGCAGCGAGAGGTTCCTGACCGCGGCTTTGTTTTTGGCGCCAGCGTGGCAAATGTGACTCTAAGGCAAATCATTTCGGCTCAGCACCAGGGGGCAGGGCTCGACGTCCGTGCGGGGAATGTCACGGGAGACCGAATCAACGCTTACGGGAATGGAAATAATCTCGAGGCAAGAGGAAAGCATACCTCGATCAGCAACTCTATTTTCTCCGCTGCCACAAATCAAGAGGAGGGCTTTCCAGGGCGTGGGGTCGGTATTTTGGCAGAATCCGGTTTCCTCAGGCTCGTCAACGTTACTGTCGTCGATAACAAAAGATTTGGAATAATCATGGGTGAACAATCCGCAGTTCGCCTAGAAAATTCCATTATTGCTAGAAAAGAGGGGGAAGATCTCTTGTCCAATGAAGGCGGCGTTCTGAGTCAGGATTCGGTTATCTGGTTTTCTTCATCGTTCAACAACCATGAAAAGCTGGCCGCAGGAACAAACCAATGGACAAATCCTGGCTTCAAGGACTGGAACGGCAAAGATTACGGACTCGCCGCGAACAGTCAGGCGGTAGAATTCGGCATAGGGTCTGTTTCTTCAGGGGCGCTTGATTTAGAAGGTTCTCAGCGCTTATACGGGGAAGCTGTCGATGCGGGAGCTTTTGAATATCATTTAGAGTGAGAGGCTTATTAAATCCCCGGCGCCGGGAATATCTATGTTTCTCTTGAAAGCCACGCGGGACGCTATCTTTCTATTCAGCAATGACTAAGCTGTATGACACACCTCTAAAAAATTTGAATAGCCACCGCCGTTTATGTGGTTTCGATGGGGGAAAAAGATTACCTTTTGCGGGTCCGGTTCAAGCGCGCTCAGGCATTCGATGCTGTAACCACGGGTTCATCCGTTGAGATTCGTCTTTATCAGGCAACTCTCGGTGATATGGCGCCGCTCGGCGAGACTCCATTTGGTTCCGTGACATGGTCCGCCGAAGATGAGAACGATGTCCTCTTGAAGCTTACTTTTGTCGACCCGCCCGGGGTCCATACTTTCCATATCTGGATAAGAGAAGACGGCTTCCAGCTGGACCGTATTTCCTTCGTTCAAGTAATTCCGCCACAGCCCCTTCAGTGCAGGGGCCTGCGGAAAGCACACGTTCGTCGTAATTAAATAGATTGTGCCGCCACTTTAGACTTTTAACCTTAATTTATAACAGTCTTTCCCGCCCTTTGGAGAAATCCGGAACTACAATATTCATGAAATTCAAACGGCCGTTATCGATTCGTAGCCGTCACGCTGCTGACAAAAGCTCGAGCCTCGTTGTTTCGCCTTCCGAACTCTTTGCAGTCCAGTCTGTCGATGCTCCCGTTGCTGCGCCTTCGCCGATCCCGACTGGAAGACCCATTCAAGTGTTAGTCACGAGCCAGATCGCCACGAGTCACGGCGATCCGCAATCGTGCAGAACGGGGTTTATTTGAATAAAGTCGATGGGGCGGGCAAAGTACTTTCTCAGCTCGGCGTCATGAAAGACGATGGTTTAAAGGGTGACGTTGTCGCGGGAGAGAAAAAATTCAGTTTTCGAGATCATCATTAATCAAAACGACGCCGGCTTCAGGTCTCAGCGGCTTTTCAAAGGGTTGTAAGGCGCGTGCTTTCTTCAGTGGCGGTCGTACCCGTAAGTCCGGCGGCCAATCAGCCTCCGGCGTTCACATCGACACCGGTTCTGACCACTGTAAATCATCATCCCAAACGGGCAATTTTTTTTACCGCCTCAAGAAGATCTTTTGCCATCCAATCCGGTTTGATTCCGCGCTGTTCCATCAGATGACAAAGATCGCATTTGAGATGCGCAAGTAAAAGTGTTTTCACGCCAGCACGCTTTCCTGCTTCGACGTCCGTGATACTGTCGCCAATAATAAAAGACTTAGTGAGATCTAAATTCATCGCGCGTGCAGCAGAAATAAGCAGACCTGGCTTTGGTTTGCGGCAGGCACAACGGCATTTCAAGGAGCCAAAGCCTTTTTTAGGATGATGGATACAGTAATAAATCCCGTCGATAACAGCTCCCTCCCGAGACAGCAGCTCTAACATTCGTTGAGTTATGGCGGCAAGGGTCTTCTTTGAAAAATGCCGCATGGCTACGCCCGGTTGATTGGAGACTATAACGGTTTTGAATCCAAGCTGATTAAGACGGCGGATAGCAGTTCCGGTGCCAGGCCTAAGGCGGAATTGCGATACGGTAAAGGGGGTTTCAATGATTCCCATTTCCTCATGAAAAATGATTTCATTGATCACCCCGTCGCGGTCAAGAAAAACAGCTGGTGATTTAGTCGTATGAGAACTGCGAAGGAAAGAAGCCGAGTTCCGGCGGCTTCCACTTTTAGCGTCGAGGGCAGGGGGAGTTGATTTTTCCATGGTAAGATTCATCCACTTTTAACCGCATATTAAGGTTTCTCAATTCTCTCTTGCAGGGTGATAGATACATAATCGCCGAAGATTGAGTGCAATTTCCACTGCCTGCGAAAACTCACAAGGGACCGCAGACTCAGGAAAACTGCCTTGTTAATGGTTGTGGTCTAAAACTTTTGATCTTTGCCGCGATAAAGTTAGAGGTATTGATAAACGATGTTTTATTATACCATGCTACGTATTCGTTCCATGAGGTGAAAAACTGAATTATGAACTCATGCCGCTTTGTTTTTTGTTGATAGCAATTTATAATCCCCAGCACCTATGACAGATATCAAAAAATTATCCGTTTCCATCAAGACCTTTGGCTGTCAGATGAACAACTACGATTCGGAAGTAGCCGAAGGGCTTCTTTCTGAAAGAGGGTTCGATATCGTGCCTGAAGGTTTTTCCAGGGGCCCGAATGACAGCAGCTGGACCCCTACCGCGGACGTTGTTCTCATGAATACATGTTCTGTCAGGGAGCATGCCGAGGACCGTGTTTTTGGCCGCCTCGGAATGCTTGGGAAAGCTAAAAAAAAGAATCCTGAACTCATCGTCGGATTAATGGGCTGTATGGTTGAAGAGCACAGGGAAGCGCTTTTTAAACGCTTTCCTCAGCTCGATCTGATGGTCGGCACTCGGAACCTGCGCGATTTGCCAGATCTCGTGGAGCAGGTCCGGGAAACCCGGCGTCAGGTTTCCCGGATAAAACATGATGGCCTCTCCATCGAATATACCGATCAGATCCGCCGCCAGGGGAAATTTCACGCCTGGCTTCCTGTCATGACGGGGTGCAATAAAGTGTGCACTTTCTGCATCGTGCCGATCACCCGAGGGACTGAAGTGTCGATGCCTTCGAGGGAAGTTTACAGGGAGGCCAGCCGTCTTGTAGAGGAGGGTGTTAAATGGATCACTCTTCTGGGACAAAACGTAAATAGTTACGACGGCCAGGAACCCGCGAAACAGGTGCGGTTTCCCGAGCTCCTAGAAATGCTATGCGGACTTGAAGGTTTGGAAAGAATATCCTTCACGACTTCTCACCCCCAGGATGCGACGAAGGAACTGTATGCTGTCATCGGCAGAAACCCGCGGATCTCGCGGCGTTTTCATCTTCCGCTTCAATCGGGATCTGATCGTATGCTCAAGCGCATGAAGCGGTTGCATTCCTTTGAGGAGTTCAAAACGAAAATTGAACTGATGCGGCAAATGATTCCGAAGGTCGCCATTACCACGGACATTATCGTGGGGTTTTCTGGAGAGCTCGAGGAAGACCATGAAGCAACGCGAAGAGCGCTTCAGGAACTTCGTTTTGACGGCGCGTACATCTATAAATATTCCGTTCGTCCCGGAACCCCTGCGTCGAAGCTGGAAGATACCGTTCCTCTGGAGTTAAAGGAAAGCCGGAACAAGGAACTTCTGGACACTCAAAAGCTCATTTCGAACGAGAACAACCGGGCGTGGATCGGCCGTGAAATCGCCGTTTTCGTCGAAAAAGAAAATCCTCGCGGCGCAGGGGAGTGGATAGGCCGAAACGACCAGGAAAAGCGGATTATTTTTAAATCTTCGGAAAATCTCGTGGGCAAATTCACCCGGGTTATCATTACAGAATTGGCGGGCGATACTTTACTGGGAGTTCCCGCCGGCACCGTTTAGGTCTTCCGTGGTCTGCTCCTAACTTTCTGCCTGAATTTTATCGTAGACGCACACTCTGTTTCTCCCGTTCCTCTTCGCGCAGTACAAAGCCAGGTCAGCTTGTTGAACACATTGTGCATTAAGCCGATTTTTTTTACTCAGGAATGACAGGCCGACGCTGATTGTAAGTTGAATTTCATTCGATAATATTTTCATCGGACGATCTGCGAATTTAAGCCTCAATCTTTCAGCGACATTCTCCATCGCTTCGTGAAATTCTCTTTCGCTCATACGGTGCCCCTCCTCCCTTCGTTCCTTCCTAAAAATAATCAGGAATTCCTCCCCGCCATAACGAAAAACAAGATCTTTTTTTCTTACGTTAGCGCGCAAGAGGGAAGCTGTTAACTTGAGGACAAGGTCACCGAGCGGATGTCCGTGTGTATCATTGATCCGCTTGAAGAAATCGATATCAATGAGGGCTATGCCATATTCAATGCCCGGTTCTTCACACTGCCGATTGAAGTATTGAAGCCTGGAATCCAGGGCTGAACGATTGTAAAGCGCTGTGAGCGGATCCGTTTGCGAATAATGGTAGTACTCTTCTTTCTCAAGTTCTATGGCAATATCATTTGCCAGGATCTGGAGAAAGGACAGGTCATCCTCTGTGTAGCGCTCACCTGTTTCACGAGGTCCTATCAGCAGATAACCGGCTAGCCGGCTTGATGTTTCGATTTTTACACAGACCGCGATGTGATGAATCCGGAATTCATGAAGAATGGGCCCCGCTTCGCTTGCGGGCTTCGTACGAAGATCCTCGGTCAGAATGACTCTTCGCGAGCGGCTCGGAGACCGAAGATCATCGACGCCGGCCAGAAACCATTTAATGAGAGGGCTGTCGGTATTGAGACTAATCAACCGGGGCGGAATCCTGTAGCTGCCTTCTGAAATTTGAATAGAATAGCTGAGGGCATCTTTATCCAGCAACGCGATAGAGACATGGAGCGGGTTAAGATGGTGTAGGAGATAGCGTGCGATCCATTGCATAAATTTACGGCTGGTGGTGCACTGGATCATTTTCTTTGATGCGTGCCGAAGAAATGTGCTGTGATCTCTAATCAGGCTCATTCGCTACCCTAAATAAACATAACTTACATAAATAACAATTACAACTTCAGGTCACTCAATTCATGGTCGTAACAGCGGCGGAAATGAGATCTTTTGAGCGTCGGGCAATTGAAGAATTCGGGGTTTCTTCGCGCCTTCTCATGGAGAATGCGGGCCAGGGACTGGCTGAAATGGTGCTGTGTCATCAAGCGCGTAAAAGCATTCTTGTTGTCTGCGGTAAAGGTAATAATGCCGGGGACGGTTTCGTCGCCGCAAGGCATTTAATGCATCACGGCAGGCGAGTTACGGTAGCGCTTGCTGCCGACCCTGATGAACTCAAAGGAGATGCCCGTTTCAATTATCAGATCTTGAAAAAGCAGACTTCGATTGTCTGCCTTCACGAAAGTACCCTTAACCTGATGAGAGGGATCCTCGAGAATCATGATACGGTGATCGATGCCCTGTTGGGGATAGGGCTTAACGCGCCGATCGAGGGAATTTTAGCCGAGATTGTAAAAACGATCAATTCATCCGGCCTGCATACGATAGCAGCAGACATTCCTTCGGGAATTCATGCCGACTCGGGTAAGATACTCGGAATTGCCATTCAAGCGGACCAGACCGGAACTTTTGGACTTATGAAAGCGGGGCTCACGAAGGGGGAAGGTCCTTCGCATGCCGGACTTGTCGAAATTATTGATATCGGGTTACCAAAGCTTCCTTCGGATCAAGGTTCTTAGTCCGAGTCTATGTAGAAGACTCATTTTTTTGACCGGTAGGCTGATAATTCCTTAAATTTTCACAAGCTCACGGGTTCCTTCTTGACACAGGTTTTCCTTTCTGTTAGAAAACGCCAGAAGTTAACCCCCCGGTTTTTTTTCTAACTGTTTTTTAGCCCAGCACTTAGATAACTCATGGAAACTGTTTCAAAAAGACTTCCTTCATGGCTCCGCAGGCAGTTGCCTGTCCGCTCAGCAGAGGCAACGCACGAAGTTCTTGCGAAGCATCGTCTCAATACGGTGTGTGAATCCGCTTTATGCCCGAACCGGTCAGAATGTTATTCTCACCGCACCGCAACTTTTATGATTCTAGGAGACATCTGTACCCGGAGCTGCGGTTTTTGCGCTATAAAAGCGGGTAAAGGGCTCCAGGTCGAAATCGACGAACCCCAGAGAGTCGCTCTCGCTGCAAAAGAGCTGGGGCTTGAATATGTTGTTGTGACTTCAGTTGCGAGAGATGATCTGAAAGACGAAGGCGCGGGTCACTTTGCCAATACGATCCTTGCCTTACGGCGGGAAATCAGCGGGGTTCGCATCGAAGTTCTGACTCCTGACTTTCATGCCCGTGAGGAACTGATTCAGATAGTTGCAGAGGCTGAACCGAATGTCTTCAACCACAATATCGAAACCGTAAAACGTCTTCAGAAAAAAGTCAGGCCGCAGGCTTCATACGAACGTTCGCTTGAGGTCATCCGGGCGATCAAACGTCTGAACCCGCGTATCTATACCAAAAGCGGCGTCATGCTGGGAATGGGGGAAAGTATCGAGGAAGTGCTCGAAACGGCAAGAGACCTTCAGGCCGCTGGCTGCGATATTCTGACGATAGGTCAGTATCTTCCTCCGACGAAAGATCAGCATCTCGAACTTGTCGATTATATTTCGCCCGAAACTTTTGCCTCATTGGCCGAAAGCATACGGCCAATGGGTTTCAAAGAAGTTTATGCCGGACCCTATGTTCGGAGTTCTTATCACGCAGGTGAAACTTTTTTAAATTGTGAATCCGTTTAACACCCGGAGCATTTTCTTGGCCGTACCCGATTGCAGATAGCGGCGGCCTTCAAGTTCCGAAATAATAATATCGAGAGGGGAATATGAAAGAAGTAGAGCTTGTGGGATTGTCGAGTCAGGTAGATGAAGCCACTATTCAGGCATGGTTTCTCGAAGAAGGTGATGTCGTAACCGAAGGTGAAGATCTCGTGGAACTGTCTACTGAGGAAGGGACAATCACGATCCAGGCCCCTTGCACTGGTGTTCTCGCAGAAGTCTATTATGATGAAGGCGAAATCGTCGCTAAAGGCGAAGTCCTTTGCATGATCGATGACGACGACGATTCGGATGATTCAGAGGAAGAAGAATAAAGGATAATGCGGATCTCTTCTTCTAGACACGACGCTCCCATCGGCGTTTTTGACTCAGGTCTCGGCGGGTTGACGATCGTCAGAGAGTTGCGTGCAAGACTGCCGAGAGAGTCAATCCTGTATTTCGGTGATATTGCGAGATTGCCTTATGGCACGAAATCCCCTGAGCAGATACGTAGATTTTCTGAAGAAAATACGCGTTATCTCGTTTCAAACGGAATCAAGGCACTCGTTATAGCTTGTAATTCCTCTTCCAGCGCGGCTTATCAATATCTGCGGCGAAATTTTAATCTCCCTATCATCGATGCGATTTCTCCCGCCGTAGAAGCAGCTCTCCAGGCCACCCGCACGGGCCGGATCGGTGTTATTGGGACCTACGCCACGATTGAAAGCGGCGTTTATGCCAAGATGTTGACGAGAAAAAAAACCCGCCTGAGAATTACAAGTGTTCCATGCCCTCTCTTTGTTCCTATTGTCGAAGAAGGAATGATGAAGACCCCGGTTGCGAGGGAACTCATCGAGCTTTATCTTCAGCCGCTTAAACAAAAAAGGGTGGATACGCTCATTCTCGGCTGCACGCATTACCCCCTGCTCTCACAGCAGATAGCCGGCTTTATGGGGACCAGGGTCAAGCTTGTGGACTCCGCAGCGCCATGCGTCACAAAACTGGCGCAGATTCTGAAGGAAAGAGGCATTTCACGAGAATCTTCGACAAAGGGCAGACTTCAGATTGTTGTGAGCGATCTTCCTCGAAACTTTATCAAGACGGGTGAAGATTTCCTGAAAGAAAAGCTGCGCTCCGTTAAAATCGTCCGATGATTCGAGATCCCTTGCGGCTTACCGCATCCTGCAAAGGATGCTTTGTATCCTCCCTGAAATAAGGTAAAATAATCCTCATCTCGACTTACCGGAGGCAGTACTTCTCATGAGTTATAGCCCTAAAGCCGTTTGCCTTTTTTCCGGCGGCCTTGATTCCACGACGACCCTGTATTACGCGCTTCAGAAAAATTATGATGTGACGGCGCTCACTTTGATCTATGGTCAGGTTCACTCCCGCGAGATCGAGTCATCACGCCGCATCGCCGAGCGCTTAAGAATTAGTCAGCACATTGTACCGTTCGGTTTACCGTGGGGCGGCAGTTCGCTGCTTTCAAAAGCTTCGGACATCCCCATCGACAGAGACGAGAAAACCATGAGCACTGGCATTCCTTCGACTTATGTTCCGGCGCGCAATATTATTTTTCTCTCGCTTGCGGCGTCCCTTGCTGAGACCCTAGAAGCGGATACATTATTTTTGGGTGTCAACGCCGTCGATTACAGCGGCTATCCGGACTGCAGGCCGGAATTTCTCGAATCTTTTTCCCAGATGCTCGGCAAGGGGACGAGGGACGGTGCGGGCGGCAAGACTTTCCATATCGAAGCACCGCTTCTGAGGATGACAAAAAAAGAGATTGTCCAGCTGGGGGCTTCTCTCCAGGTTCCCTTTGAGCTGACCTGGTCTTGCTACAAGGGCGGTGATGCGCCCTGTGGTCACTGCGACTCATGCATTTTAAGACGAAAGGGGTTTGAGGAAGCTGCCATCGCGGATCCTCTGTCATATTGTGAAAAATCCGCCAACAGCTGAAAAGGCAAGAATCAGTGAGATTTTTTCTTCTCTCCAGGGTGAAGGCCCGCATATGGGAGAGCGGCATATATTTCTTCGATTCGAAGAATGCCATATCCACTGCAAATACTGCGATGAGCTTGATAAGATCGGCGTCGAAATCGAACGAAGCGCGGCGGCCGAAGGCATTCTGCTCTGTGACCGGAAAGACGGCCCGCATCGATTCATCAGTTACACCGGCGGAGAACCTCTTCTTTACTTGAAGTTTTTAAAACCGCTGATGACCGAAATGCGCGGGCACGGATTCAAAAATTACCTTGAAACGGACGGAATACTCTATAAGGCTCTTGAAGACGTGATTGATCTTTGCGACTGCATTGCTATGGATCTTAAACCTTCAAGCGTAACGGGCGAAAAAGATTTTTCCAGAGAACATGAATTATTCCTTAAAATTGCGGCCCGGAAAGAAACGTTTATAAAGATCGTTCTTTCAAATGAGATCGATACCGATGAATTCGATAAATTAATCGATATCGTCGTACGGACGGCGCCGGCTCTCACCGTTGTTCTGCAGCCGCTTTCAGGAAAGACGGAAGGGCTTTACGATCCCGTCCTTATGGACAGAATTATGGAGCTGCAGAAAAGATCGCTCAGAAATCTGTCCGACGTCAGAATCATGCCGCGCCTTCATAAACTGATCGGCGTTCGTTAATAAACTTCTCAATACCTATTATGTGAATTGATCCCAACTACCGGAGGATAAAATTGCGAATCGACGGCCGCAAACCAAATCAGCTGAGAAGTGTGAAAATGAAAAGGAATTATCTTAAATTTGCGTATAGTTCGTGTCTCATCGAAATGGGAAATACCAAGGTGATTTGTACGGCGAGCGTCCAGGACAAAACGCCGCCTTTCCTCAAAGGAACCGGCAAGGGATGGCTCACCGCGGAATACGGGATGCTTCCCGCTTCCTGCAACGAAAGAATAGCTCGTGAGAGCTCCAAGGGAAAACCTTCGGGCCGCACCCAGGAGATTCAGCGTCTCATCGGCAGAAGTCTGCGTGCGGTGGTCGATATGACGAAACTTGGCGAGCGAACGATTTTTATCGATGCAGACGTGATTCAGGGCGATGGAGGTACGCGCACGGCGTCTATAACGGGCGCTTACATCGCGCTTGCCGATGCGGTGAAGAAACTCATGAAATCAGGACAATTAACGGAGAACCCGCTTGTCGACACTGTTGCTGCCGTGAGCGTCGGCATAATCGAAGGCGCGCCTATGCTTGACCTCTGTTATCAGGAGGATTCGAAGGCTCATGTCGACATGAATATTGTAATGACCGGACAAGGCCAGTTTGTCGAAGTTCAGGGGACGGCGGAAAGCCAGACATTCAGCAAGCGAGAGATGGACGAACTGATTAATCTGGCCAGAAAAGGGATTCTGGATCTGTGCGAGATGCAGAAAAAAGTTCTAAAAAAATGAGCACGTTCAAAACCCGCCTGGTTATTGCCACGACAAATCTCAAGAAACTCGAGGAGCTTCGTAATCTTCTGGAAGGACTCGATCTGCAGCTTTCTTACCTCCGAGATTTTCAAGGAATCTCGGAAGTTGAGGAAAACGGAAAGACTTTCGAAGCGAATGCCGAAGCCAAAGCTCTGGGATATGCTGAACAGACGGGATTTCTGACATTAGGGGAAGACTCGGGGCTTTGCTGCGAAGCTCTTGAAGGAGCCCCTGGCATCTTCTCCGCGCGCTTTTCCGGCGAGGATAGAAGCGATGATAAAAACAATGAAAAAATACTCAGACTTCTTAAAGTCCTGCCGGATAATTGCAGGGGGGCGCACTATACGTGCGTTGCCGCCCTTGCTGTTCCCGGCAGAATCATCAAAACTTTTCGAGGTGAGGTCCATGGCTTCATTTCCCGCGAGCTGAAAGGCACAAATGGCTTCGGCTACGATCCCTTATTCTATTACCCGCCTTTCAAAAGCACTTTCGGGGAATCTACGCCGGAAATGAAAAACCAGATTTCGCACCGCGCCATCGCCCTTAAGAAACTGCGCATTTTCCTGGAGGAGTATCTTGCCGCATGCGCTGACGGTTAACTCATCCAACAGCAGATAGCATGGTCTTTTGTGGCAATTTCTCCTCAAAATTTTATTGCAAATACATTCTTCACCACTTATAGTTATCAACCTCTGGAAGGGCGGTTAGTTCAGTTGGTTAGAACGCTACCTTGACATGGTAGAAGTCGGGGGTTCGAGTCCCTCATCGCCCACCAGTGTAACACTAGTAAACATTGGGGTTTATGGAGACGTTAAGCAAGATTCCATAAACCCCTTTTTTTGCAAGTGTCCTATAAGTATCCATCGGCTTTTGATAAGGGCATAAATCGAGTAGTTTTTTAGACAATTGAATGGCTTTTAATAGAATGGCAAAGAGAACGACCCTAGAGTCCGGCATGTTCAATCTACGTGGTGATGATGGATGCGCAAAACGTCATAGGCAGTGGCGGCAACTCTTCTGTGGCCCATGGTGTGTCGGCTCCATAAGCTACGCTCTTCGCGTGCGATTGTTCATCAGCTCTCCAGAATTGAAGTATACATGAAATATGTTGAATTTATGTCCGCCGTATGATAATGCAATAGGCTTCAGAAAGGAGGCACAATGGGACGTGATCATAAAAAACGTTTAAAGCGCCGCAGACGTCAAGCCCGCTTGAAACGCAAGAAACAGGAAACAAAGAAGAAAAAGTAAGACTGTTGCAGAGTCACAAACATTTTTTCTAATCAGATTGCTCCACAGAAGAATTAAGGTTTTTTCCAGCATATGATTAAAACTGACGAAGTCGAAGAGCTCGACCGCCTTCGCCATTCCACGGCTCACATTCTCGCGCAAGCCGTTTTGAAGTTCTTCCCCGAGACCAAAATCACCATCGGCCCCGCTATCAAGGACGGTTTCTATTACGATTTTGACCGTGCAGATCCGTTCACTGATGAGGATTTGGTTCGGGTTGAAAAAGAGATGCAGAGCATCATCGACGAAGCCCAAATCTTCGAGCAGAAACCCGTGTCGAAAAGCGAAGCCGAATCCTATTGGAAAGCCAGAGAAAATCCTTATAAGCTGGAAATTCTCAGGGATTTGAATGAAGGGGAAATCACCTTCGTCTGCAATGGCCCATTTACCGACCTGTGCCGCGGCGGACACATTCACTCCACCTCGGAAGTCAAGGCGTTCAAACTTCTTTCCGTAGCTGGAGCTTACTGGCGGGGCAGTGAAAAAAACAAAATGCTTCAAAGAATTTACGGAACGGCTTTTTTTTCAAAACCCGAGATGGAAACTTATCTACATCGTTTGGAAGAGGCGAAGAAGCGCGACCATCGAAAACTGGGAAAAGAACTCGACCTTTTCAGTTTCCATGACGAATCTCCCGCCATGGTTTTTTTTCACGCCAAAGGATTCTTTCTATACAACACTCTCATCGATTACATGAGGTCGAAGCTTCGGGAAGGAGATTATGAAGAAGTTCAGGCACCCGCAATTCTTTCCGACGACTTATGGAAAAAAAGCGGTCATTATGACAACTTCCGAGAGAACATGTATTTTACCAAGGCCGAAAACAGGGAATACGCCGTCAAGCCCATGAATTGTCCCGGCCACGTACTTCTTTATAAGAACGGACAGCATTCTTATAGAGACTTGCCCGTGAGGCTGGCGGAGTTCGGAAGGGTGTACCGCTACGAACGCTCTGGCGTTACGCACGGCCTTTTGAGAGTTCGCTCGTTCACGCAGGATGACGCTCATCACTTTTGCCGTGAAGAGCAATTGAAGGATGAAATTCAGGCTCTCATCATCTTCACAAAGGAAGTCTATGAGACTTTCGGATTCAAGAGCTACAGCATCGCGGTTTCGACGCGGCCTGAAAAAGCTATGGGCTCGCTGGAGATTTGGGAAAAAGCGACCAATTCGCTCACCCAGTCGCTCGACGATCTGGGCATGCCTTTTAGTATTAATGAAGGGGAAGGGGCGTTCTACGGTCCTAAAATTGAGTTTGTGATTTATGATGATCTGGGTCGGCCTTGGCAATGCGGCACGATTCAGGTCGATTTTTCCATGCCCGAGCGTTTCGGCCTTGAATATGTCGATCAGGACGGAATGAGAAAACGCCCCGTAATGATTCATCGCGCAATTTACGGATCTATTGAAAGGTTTCTAGGAATTCTTATAGAGCACTATGGGGGAGCTTTCCCGCTTTGGCTTTCGCCTATCCAGGTGCGGATATTAACCATCGCAGATAAACACGTGGAGGGCGCCAAAGAAATAGCGCGCACCCTTAAAGCTGCGGGTATCCGTATCGAAGCAGATTATCGTCCGGAAAAAATTGGCTATAAGATCCGAGAAACGGAAACACAGAAAGTGCCATATGCTGCTATTATCGGTGATAAAGAGTTAGAAACAGGCTTAATTTCCATTCGTGGCCGGGGACGCAGAGATCTCGGAAGCCGGCCACTCGCGGACATTATTCAGGATTTAAAGCGGGAAGTCGACTCACGGTCCTGAAAAGTGAATGAAGAAAGAGCATAAGAGTATTTATAATTCCTTTCATATTCCTGGTGAATATGATAGGATTGCCAAAATTTTCATAGAGAGCGGAGGTCAATGAAACCTGCTATTAGCAATAATAATAATAAAAGAGTTCGAGCCAACGAACAAATTCGTGTTCCAGACATACGACTTATTGGTGAGGATGGCGCTCAGTTAGGCGTCATGCCCACAAAACAGGCCTTGGAGCAAGCAAAGACCGCGGGCCTCGATCTGGTCGAGGTTGCACCCAACGTGAAGCCGCCTGTTTGCCGCATCATGGATCTCGGCAAATATATATACTCTTTGAGTAAGAAAGAAAAAGAAGCTCGAAAAAAACAAAAGGTAATCAGTGTTAAGGAAGTGAAGTTGACTTCAAAAATTGAACAGCACGATTACGATACCAAATTGAGAAACGCCAAACGGTTTATCGAACGCGGCGACAAAGTAAAGCTGACGTTGATGTTTCGCGGAAGGGAAATCACGCATAAAGAACTGGGCGAAAGAGTCGTCGCTAAGTTTATAGAAGACATGGCAGATGTCGCAGAAGTAGAACGCAATGACGGCTTGGAAGGCAATCAGATACACCTCTATTTCGCCGCCAGCGCGCCTGTTAAAAAAGCAGTCTCTAAAGAGCTTCCGAAAGAGCCTCCCAAAGAGCTTCCAAAAGAGCTTCCGATTGAGCCTCCAAAAGAGCCTCCGAAGTAAGCCGCCCGCAGATTAAGGGTTGAACATTCGAATATCGTAAATAAAGAGGACTAAAATGGCTAAGAAGTTGAAAATGAAAACCAGTAAATCTGTTAAGAAGCGCTTTAAGATTACCAAAACCGGAAAGATTCTCTCGGCCCGTTCAAAAAGGCGGCATCTCCTCGCAGGTAAGACGACCAAGAAAAAACGCCAGTTGAGAGGCCTTCATGTTATCGACAAGAGCGATATTCAACGCATCAAGTGCCGCTTGCCTTACGGTTGAACTAAACGGATCGACGGACTGTTAGCTGTTCAAATCACGCACTCGTAAAAGGAGTTTGAAATGCCAAGAGCAACAAATAATCCCGCATCAAGAAAGCGGAAAAATAAAACATTCAAACGCGCCAAGGGATTCTGGGGCGGCCGCGGAAAACTTTTGAGGACAGCTCAAGAGACCGTCGCAAGAGCCCTGAGATACGCCACACGCGACAGAAAAGTACGTAAGCGCGAGTTTCGGTATCTTTGGAACGTTCGTATCAATGCTGCCTGCCGAGCATTGGGATTCAGTTATTCTTCGTTTATCGATGCTCTCAAGAAGGCTAACGTAGACCTCAATCGCAAATCGCTTGCTGAAATCGCGGCTCGTGACAGCGAATCATTTAAGATAATCGCGGATCTCGTTGCTCCGAAGAAAAAGAAAGTGGCAGCCACCGCTGGCAAGTAACCCCCTTCTCACGACCTGCTTGGGCGGCCCCTCCGGCTGGACATTCCTGTTAACCGTGAAAGAGTGAAGATCATGGACACAGTTGCTTCCATAGAAAAAGATGCTTTTTTGCGTCTTGATCAGCTGCGTTCCGTGCAGGATCTTGAGACGTTCCGCATCGAGTTTCTCTCAAAAAAGGGCAAACTTCATGGGTTGATGCAAAAGCTGAAGGATCTCTCTGCGGAGGAACGTAAATCTTTCGGCCAGGATGTCAACAGGATCAAGAACCTCATCGAGACCGCTTTCGATCAAAAGAAGACTGCACTCGAAACTCAAAAGGCTGAAGGTGGGTTAATCGATGAAACCCTTCCCGGTTTGAGGCCTGCTGTGGGTCGGCGTCACCCTATCATTCAGACAGTCGAAGAAATTACGTCAATTTTTACGCGCCTAGGATTTCAATCCGTTTCTGGACCAGAGATTGAGACTGAATTTCATAACTTTACTGCTTTAAATATTCCCCTCGATCATTCTTCAAGAGATTCCTTCGATACTTTTTATACCGATAGCGGTCATTTGTTGAGGTCCCAGACTTCGACCGTGCAGATCCGGATAATGGAAACAAGAAAGCCGCCACTTCGCATCATCGCCCCAGGCAGGGTCTATAGACCTGACACGGTTGACGCGAGCCATTCATTCATGTTCCATCAAATCGAAGGTCTCATGGTCGACAGCAAGACCAGCTTCAGCGATTTAAAAGGGGTTCTCTATCTTTTTATTCAAGAGCTCTTCGGAAAAAATACAAAAGTTCGTTTCAGGCCTCATTTTTTTCCTTTTACCGAACCAAGCGTTGAAATCGACATCAGCTGGGGAAAACGCGGATGGCTCGAAATTCTTGGTGCGGGAAGCGTCAATCCCAAAGTTTTCGAAGCGGTTGGGTACGATCCGAGGCAAGTCCAGGGATTTGCTTTTGGCCTGGGAGTCGAGAGGATTGCGATGCTCCGGTACGGGATCGATGATATCCGGCTTTTTTACGATAACGATATGCGTTTCTTGAGGTGTTTCTAGATGAAAGTGGATGTTGAGTGGCTCAAAGACCTCGTTACCATGCGTCCTCCCGCTGAGGATGTCGCAGATCGTCTTACCATGGCAGGTCTCGAGGTCAAACATGTCTCTCATGACCATCCGGGACATACGGTTTTTGATATTGAAATCACTTCGAACCGTCCGGATTGGCTATCGCATATCGGGGTCGCCCGAGAAATTGCCGCCGTAGAGAATTCTAATCTCAAACTTCCCGAAATAGACCAGGAAGATTCGCGAAAGCTTCCTCCAGGATGGAAAGTTTCGATCAAAGATAACGAAGCCTGTCCGTATTACACAGGCGTCTTGATTGAAGGAATCGAACACAACGAGACTCCCGATGTCATTAAAAACCGGCTCCGGGCCTGCGGCTTACGTTCGATCAATCTGATTGTCGACATTACTAATTATGTATTGATGGAGACGGGACAACCCTTACATGCCTTCGACGCGGATATGATCCGGGATAAGGAAATTCAGATCAGGCACGCCCGGGCGGGTGAGTCCCTTAAAGCAATTGACGGGACCCGGCTTGAATTACAGACCGAGGACCTGGTAATTGCCGACTCTTCAAATGCCGTGGCTCTCGCAGGGATTATGGGCGGCCTCGATTCGGAAGTCACCAGCCGGACCCGGAACATTTTTCTCGAATCGGCTTACTTTCAACCCAGCGGCGTGCGGCGCAGCTCGCGGAGGCTCTCGCTTGCCAGTGAATCATCTTATCGGTTCGAACGCAAAGTCGATCCCTCCGGCGTCGACTTTGCGAGAAAGCGCGCTCTTTTCCTGATCAGGCAATACGCGAAGCCCCGATTTATGAGTACTGTCCTTAAGGCGGGAACGCTGCCTGGCAACACGGCGCTTAAAATTCATCTTAGCTCGGCGGACATCAAACGTGTCCTCGGAACCGATATTAAAACTCACACGGTAACTTCTATTCTTGGAAGACTGGGTCTTGAAGTGAAACCGAAGCTCAAGGACGGCTGGGAAGTAACTGTGCCTACTTTCCGCTTCGACCTCAAGGAGCCCATCGATTTGATTGAAGAAGTGGCGCGGATTTATGGTTACAATGAAATTCCGTCCACTTTGCCGGAAATGATCCCGATCCCGTATGATCCTCAGCCCCTCGCTAAAATGGAGAAGAAGGCCGCCGACTTCCTTTCATCATCTGGTTTTTTTGAATCAGTCACCTTCAGCCTCGTAAGTGAAAGAGGGCTGCCAGTAGATATCCTGACTCGAACTCCGAGTCTCGTTAATCCCATGCATGCTGATTTAAAATGGCTTCGGCCGACTTTGATCACGAGTCTTTTAAATGTGGTGAAGACCAACTACTTTCATGGCGCCGAATCCATTCGTTTTTTCGAAATAGCAAACGTTTATAAAAAGATCGAAAATGAAAAGAAGCCAAAGGAAACACGAACCCTGACTCTGGTTCTGTCGGGAGCTTACAGGGAGAAAAACTGGCTGGACGCATCGCGCGCGGTCAGTTTTTACGATGCAAAAGGCGTCCTTGAAACGCTTTCTGAAGTTATCGGTATAAAGAATCTTTCGTTCAGGCCCCGGCACGACGCGTTCCTTGCGAACGGCAGCGCTGCTGAAGTCAACGACGGAGAAGGCCGTTCGTTCGGTATCATTGGCGCTATAAATCAGGCTTTGTTAAAAGATTGGGATATAGAGCAGGAAGTCTTTTGTGCGGAAATCGATTTGAGTACGGCACAGGGATTTGTCAAAGAAGTGCACGAGTATAAAAGTATTGCGAAATACCCTTCTATTAAAAGAGATCTTTCCGCCGTCCTTCCCGAAAACATCAAGGCGGCGGAAGTTGTGAACGAGATCAAATCGCTTGGAGGCCTGCTTGTCACCCAAGTGGAGATTTTTGACATTTTTACAGGGGGACGAATTCCTCCCGGCTCTAAAAGTATCTCGTTCCGAATAACCTATCAGGCTTCCGACCGTACGCTTATATCCGAAGAGATTCAAGATCTCCATTCCATTATCGGCAAAGCAGTGGTCGATAAATTTCAGGCATCTTTTCAGTAATCACACCAACCTCCCCCGAGAGGGCGATCGTCTTCATGGAAACTCCCGACCTTTTTTCACCCGGAGAATCAGACGGTTACAATCCTGAAGCCCCCTTGGCAGACCGCATGCGTCCCCGGGTCCTGGATGAAGTGCATGGCCAGGAACATCTGCTGGGTCCCCAAAAACTTCTTCGTCGAACCTTGCAGGCAAACAGGTTGATTTCAGCCATCCTTTTTGGCCCTCCCGGATCAGGAAAGACTACGCTGGCACGCCTGATTTCTAAAGCGACAAAAGCGCACTTCGACTCCATTAATGCCGTGACCTCGAATGTTCCCGAGCTGAGAAAAATTATTCTGGAAGCTCGTGTCAGGAGAGGCCGTCAAAGAACTGTTGTCTTCATCGACGAGATTCATCGCTTTAACAAAGCGCAGCAGGACGTTCTCATGCCTGACGTCGAGAACGGGACACTGATCCTGATCGGTGCGACGACTCACAATCCTTCCTTTGCAATCAACGGCCCGCTCCTATCGCGAGCGCTGATCCTGGAACTGCAGCCGCTGCAAAATGAAGATCTGGTCAAAATCTTGAAGAATGCGATTATGAACAAGGATCGGGGATTTGGTTCTCAGCGCATCAAATACGACGAAGCAGCACTTGATTTCATTGCTGACAGCTCGTCAGGGGATGCCCGGCGGGCTTTGAATTCTCTTGAGGTAGGTGTTTTGACAACTCCGCCCCTCGACGACGGGACGATTTTTCTGGACCTCGAAGCAGCAAGGGAATCTTGTCAGAGAAAGCTTGTTCATTATGATCACGATGAAGATTACCACTACGACACGATCAGCGCTTTTATCAAAAGCATGAGGGGATCGGATCCGGATGCCGCCCTTTATTGGCTCGCAAAAATGCTGTACGCCGGAGAAGATCCGCGATTTATCATGCGCCGGATCGTGATCCTTGCCAGTGAAGATATTGGAAACGCGGATCCCCAAGCCTTGATCATCGCGCAGGCGGCGCTTCAGGCAGTTGAGTTTATTGGCATGCCTGAGGCACAAATTATCATGGCGCAAGCGGTCACTTATATGGCCTGTACGGACAAAAGCAATGCGAGCTACATTGCTATTGAAGAAGCCATGAAGGACGTCAAAGAAGGGCGCGTTAAGGAAGTCCCAAAACATCTCAAAGATACTCATTATAAGGGCGCAGCCAGACTTCAAAATGGCGAAGGCTATAAATACCCTCATGACTACCAGAATGGATATATCCCTCAGGAATATGTGCCCGAGCGAACAATTTATTACTATCCGACCTCCCAAGGTCTGGAAAAGCTATTCCGAGACCGCCTCATCAAACTTCGTTCGCTGAAAAGAGATAGTAAAGATACTTAAAGATCTTTTTTGCTATGTATAGCATTTATTTAATTAAATAAAGGTTAAAATGAGTCTTTTTTTATCATTTAGTTTGCATATTAATTTGTTGCCATGTATCTTTCTAACAGATAAAGAGAAAGTGGATAACGCGCCATAATATTTTAAAGGAGGCTCCCGTCAACCGGGAGATCAGACATATGGGAAAACTTAGAGTAAGCACCCGTGAAATCGGCAGTGTGTGTGTCTTTGACCTAGAAGGGGAAGCAACCCAGGAAACACTTTCAGAAGTAGTTTTAAAAATTTCCCGTAACATTCGGAGGCATCGTCTGCAGAGGGTCATTCTGAATCTCCAAAGAATGCCATCACTTGATGCCTTGGGCCTTCGAAAACTGCTGGCTGCTTGTATCAGGCCTCAGAAAAGCCTCATTTTTGGTGCTTCCGACGGACTACGGCTTTCACTGGCAGACACTTACGTGCCCCGTAATATCAAGATTTGCCTGGATGAAAAGGAAGTCGCGGAAAACTTCGGCCCTTTTTTGTTGGAACGCGAAAAGGAAAAAGAGTTTCTAATGAATGAAAAAGGGCAAACTGGCATTGGAACTCAAGTTGAGCGCCGTCGGAGCAAGCGCATGCATGTCGCGATTCCGGTCCAGCTCCAGATAAAAAGCAAAGGCGGACTCGTTATTACAACCAACGCCATCGCCACAAACATCAGCGAAGGCGGCATGTTCACGGAGTACCTGGATCTTGAGGTCGCCGAGAGAATGGACGCAGTTGTCGAGATTTCCGGCGCGGAAGTGGATGTACATATTTTTCCAAGTGCTAACTTTCCGGAGGAATACCACGTTAAAGGTAAGATCAATCGCAAAGAACTCCGTAAGAAGCAGCTCGGATTAGCGGTCGAATTCATCTCCTGATCTGGAACAATTCAGAATTTAGCAGAGATTCAGACCCCCCGTCGGCCGCCCGCTTACTTTCCCTTTTACCGACTAATTGATTGACACATCCTTTCCTGAATGATATAAAAAAAAAGTTTGAGACCGTTAGTCTCAGAATCTCACCTGTAAAGGTTCCTGCCCGTTTTCCCCTTGGCTAGGATCCTTTGTTATATCTATTTCAACATTTAATTTTGACGTAACTAATATATTTTCTTGGATTCGAGATCGCGATGGCACCACATAAAGATATTCGCTACGTAGAGAAAAAAGTAGACGAAAGCTGGAAAGACCAGGTTGAAAAGGATCGTACAAAAGTACTTTCTTTAACGCCCGCCGCAGCCGAGAACCCGACGGTAGTCCCGCGCACGCCACCCCAACCCTCTCCGGCTTTTATGAATCTTCTCAATTCTCTGGCTTACCAGGCTATGTTTCACATGGGGGAACTGGAAACGTCCGAAACCCCGACGCAACAAATCAACCCGGCGGCGGCCAAGGAAGTGATTGATTTGTTATCCGCTCTTCGAGATAAGACAAAGGGAAACCTTTCTTCGGATGAGTCGGCTTTTATGGAGTCCGCTATAGCTGAGCTCCAAAGTAAGTTCGTCCAATTGTCCTCATGAATTTCCTCAAAGGTCCCGCTCCCAGGATCATCGTCAGTCTCTCTTCCGTCGGACTGATAGTTTATCTGCTGCGCGATACGCTAGGCGAGTCCATGCACATTCTCAGGCACGGTGTCTCTTGGCACTGGTTTATCGTTTCACTTGCTGGTTATGTGCTTGTACAGATAATCATGGCTTACCGGCTTTTCCGCATTTTTCTAATAAAGGGTCTCAATATAGGTTACGGAGAAACGTTATATCTTTGCATCGTCGGGTTGTTTTTTAATTTATTCCTTCCTTCAGCTGTGGGCGGTGACGTCGCAAAGATTTACTTCGCCTCAAAACGCTCAGGGAAAAAAGTTGAAGCGACAACAGCCATCATTGTAGACAGGCTGACGGGTTTCATCGCCATCATGACTATCGCGCTTGTATCTGTTGTATTTTTCGGGAACAGAGTACCGAATGATGCTATTAAATACGCCGTCTATGGATTCATCGGGCTCATGCTTGTCACCGTTGCCATGTTTTCAAGCAGACGGTTGTCCAGTCCACTTCGTAAAATGCGCGTTTTTCTTCCTTCCCAAAAACTGCGCGATAAGGTGGCGGAACTTTATCAGGCTATCTATTCCTGCAAAAAAAACTGGCCCGTTTTAGCGGGTTGTATCCTTCTTTCCATAGCAGGCCAATCTATTATTATTTACATGTATCACTGGCTCTCCCTTAGCCTGGGAACTTTCGTTGATCCTGCTGTTTTTTTTCTGGGTATACCGATTGTGACGATTATCAGCATGGCGCCTTCGCTAGGAGGCCTGGGAGTCCGTGAAGGCGGTACCTTTTTAATTTTTTCACCATACATGACATCTGAAATGCTGGGTGCTCTGTGCGTTCTTGTCGATCTCATAATCTACGGCTTCGGCTTAGCCGGCGGGCTCGTCTTTGCCTTGGGCGGCGGCTTAAAAAACTCATCTTTAAGAGACATTGAAAAGGCCAGTTGATCAAGAATTGGCTTTTTTGAGCTGGTTCTTAGCATTGAGAGCAGAACGCTGGACTAATATTTTTTTTGACGGCGGTGCCTTAAGTTATTATGATGAGTCATTCCATGGACACCGGAGCCGGTTTTAAGTCTTAATATGCAAAATTTTTAAGGGGCCCCTATGAATATCAAGGAAATTAAGGAAATACTGAACTTAATGCGTGAGCATGGCCTTTCTGAGATCGAAATCGAAAAAGAAGGCATCAAGCTTAAACTCAAGAAAACCGTATCAGGTCAGATGTCGAATGAATCATACTCCTCATCCCCTGTAATGCATATGCCGGCTCAATACGAATCCAGGTCCGCGGCGAGATCTGCCGGAGGCGAAAGAAACGAACCGCCGTCATCTAATGACGGCAGCATAATACGTTCTCCAATGGTCGGTACATTTTACTCGTCGCCTGCTCCTGACCAGCCTCCCTACATGAGCGCGGGTCAGTCGATTAAAGAAGGGGATGTTCTTTGCATCATTGAAGCTATGAAGCTCATGAACGAAATCAAATCTGATGTAGCCGGTGTTATCGAGCAGGTACTCGTAAAAAACGGGGACGCCTTAGAATTCGACCAGCCATTATTCCGTATCCGGAAAGCCTAAAGCATATTCAGACCTGATTTAATCCAGCGACCCATACCTACGAGGCGGCCCAGAAATATGTTCTCAAAGATCCTCATTGCGAACAGAGGTGAAGTTGCCGTACGAATTATCAGAGCATGCCGCGAGATGGGCATCCGCTCGGTCGCTGTTTTCTCGAAAGCGGACCGGGATTCCCTGCATGTTAAAATTGCGGATGAAGCGATCTGCATTGGCGAGGCGGCGTCGAGCGCCAGTTATCTTAATATTCCAGCCCTTATTTCCGCCGCAGAAATTGCCGACGTTGAAGCTATTCATCCCGGATATGGTTTCCTAGCCGAAAACGCTCATTTTGCCGAGATTTGCGAGTCCTGCCAGATTAAATTTATCGGGCCCAAGCCGCAAAGTATACGTATGGCGGGGGACAAGTCAGTGGCCCGTGAAGAAATGCGCAAGGCGGGGGTTCCCATAATTCCCGGCAGCCGGGGTGTGATCAAGGATCAGGAAGAGGCCATGAGGCTGGCTAAAAAAATCGGGTATCCCGTGATGGTGAAGGCTTCCGCAGGCGGAGGCGGGAAAGGAATCAAGCCGGCCCATAATGACGGCAAGCTGATGAGCGCTTTTCTTACGGCCCAAGCCGAAGCTGAAGCCTCTTTCGGAAACCGGGAAGTTTACTTGGAAAAACTGATTCGAGATCCTCGTCACATCGAAGTTCAGATTATGGCCGACAGCAGGGGGAATATCATGCATCTCGGAGAAAGAGACTGCTCGGTCCAGCGCCGTCATCAAAAACTGATCGAAGAATCTCCTGCGCCGGGCTTTGACGCGAAGCTGAGAAGGAAAATCGGGGAAGCGGCCATCAAGGCAGCAAAAGCTTTTAAATACGAAAATGCGGGAACCATTGAATTCCTGGTCGATGCAGAGAACAATTTTTATTTCATGGAGATGAATACGCGGCTCCAGGTTGAACATCCGGTGACGGAGATGGTTACAGGGATCGATATCGTTAAAGAGCAGATTCTTATCGCTGCTGGTGAGAAAATCAGTTTTACCCAGGATAAGATAGAGTTCACCGGCCACGCTATTGAGTGCCGTATCAATGCGGAAGATCCGGAGAATGATTTTCGACCCAGCCCCGGTAAAATCGAACAATGGATCATACCCGGCGGACCGAAAATCCGCATCGACAGTCAAGGTTACGCCGGTTACGTCATCCCTCCTTTTTATGATTCCATGATCGCTAAATTTATCGCACATGGAAAAGACCGGCAGGACGCCATTCAGATCATGCTCCGCGCCCTCAAGGAAACAATTATCGGGCCTGTAAAAACAACCCTTGCCCTTCATGAAAAGATTTTAAACCGTCCTCGATTCCGGCAAGGCGGAGTCAGCACTAATTTCATTGAAACTCATATTATTCAGGCCAGAACCGCAGGACAGGAAACCGCAAAGCCGGCAAGTTGACGACAGCGGACAGAGTAGAATGAAAGTCATAAACGCGTTCGCACAGATCTTTGCAATTTTTGCCTTTCTGACCCTTGGAAGCCTCTTGGTCATCGTGGCTTTGCATGTCCTGCCTGTGGATGAGGCCGTTTTCAAAGTTCGTGAGTTGTATTCCAACCCTTTCAAATCGGCACATACCGGGCTTGTCGGGACGATATTTATATTGGTAGGCTTGATATTTTCTAAGATGCTTGTAAAAAAAGGCCGTGAATCGGATGCCATCATTTATCAAAGTGAGATGGGTCCCATGATCGTTTCAGTCAGTGCCATTGAGGATGTTGTAAAAAAAGTGCTGAAGCGGTTTAACATGGTCAAGGAATGGAAGATAAAGAGTCTCATCCACGGTAAATCTCTGGAGCTGAGGCTTCGCCTCGTACTCTGGTCTGGAAACTCCGTTCAAACGATTCTGGCCGAAATTCAGCAAGAGGTCGGAAACCGAATAAAAAAAATCCTCGGCCCGGAAAATGAAATCGAAATATTATGTGACGTAACAAAAATAGTCGAACATGAATCGGACGCTCCCCAGCCGACTCATAACGAAAAAAAATAGTTTACTCTAACTCATCATAGGAGGTTTCTTTTTCATGCCTACCATAGGTATTTTGACAGGCGGCGGCGATTGCCCCGGATTGAATGCTGTGATTCGAGCCGTTGTGAAAACCGCGGCGAGAAACGACTGGAAGGTGCTGGGATTTCGGTACGGATGGCGGGGAATGCTGGATAATGATTTCGTTGTCCTCGATGACGTTTCCGTATCTGGAATTCTTCCAAAGGGAGGGACGATTCTAGGCACGTCCCGCACCAATCCTTGCAAGAACCCGGAAGACATTGAAAAGGTAAAGCAGACTATGCAAAAAAACAACCTCCATTCGCTTATTGCGATCGGTGGTGAAGATACGCTCGGAGCGGCGAATAAACTGTACAAGGGCGGTATGCGTGTCGTCGGCGTTCCCAAAACTATCGATAACGATCTTAACGCCACGGATTATACTTTCGGCTTCGATACGGCCGTCAATATCGCGACCGAATGCATTGATCGTCTCCATTCGACTGCGGAATCCCATAACCGCGTGATGGTTGTTGAAATCATGGGTCGTCATGCGGGCTGGATTGCTCTCGAAGCGGGCATCGCAGGGGGAGCAGACGTCATTCTTATTCCTGAGAGAGCTGTGGACATTGACAATGTCTGCGAACTCATCAAGAAACGGCATTCCCGCGGGAAGACTTTCAGCATCGTCGCTGTCGCGGAAGGGGCGCATTTAAAAAATCAGGAACTTGTCGCGGAAGAAAAGCTTGACGCCTTCGGTCATGTCCGCCTTGGTGGTATTGGAAACCACATAGGACAACTCATCGAGCAGAAAACCGGATTTGAAACCAGAGTGACGGTACTCGGTCACATTCAGCGCGGCGGAACGCCGACCGCTTTTGACCGTGTTCTCGGGACAAGGTTCGGCGTGAAAGCTGTAGAACTCGTGAAGCTTGAGAAGTTCGGCCATATGGTCAGCCTGCAGGGCAGAAATATCGGAGATGTGAGCCTTGAAGAAGCTGTCGGAAAGCTCAAAACCGTTCCTCCCGATCTTTACGAAATGGCGGAGATATTCTTCGGATGAAAACATCGCTCGAAGAAATCCTTATTGGGCACAAGCAAGCGGTTGATAAGAGCTTTTCACCCGAACAGGTCCTGATACTCGAAGATATCACCCGGCTGCTTTTTGAAACCCTTAAAAAGGGCAACAAACTGCTGTTATGCGGTAACGGCGGTAGTGCCGCCGACGCCCAGCATATCGCGGCCGAATTTATCGCAAGGTTCAGGCTTGAGCGGAAGAGTCTCCCAGCCATAGCTCTCACGACGGACACCTCTATTTTGACGGCGATTGCCAACGACTACACGTTTGACCGTGTCTTTTCCCGGCAGGTAGAAGGTCTCGGAGATAAAGGGGATATGCTGATTGGGATTTCCACGAGCGGCAATTCCAAAAATATTCTCGAGGCCGTTCAGCAGGCCAAATCTCAGGGCCTGCGAACTGTGGGCTTTGCCGGAGCAAAGGGCGGTAAACTGAAGGAGCTGTGTGATATCTGTTTCTGCGCACAGACCGATAAAACCTCGCACGTCCAGGAAATTCATATAACTTCTCTTCACGCCATCTCCGAAGTGGTCGAAGAAATGATGTTTCATTCATGAAAGCAAAGATTGTAAAGCCCGCCGAACTTCCCGCCCTTATTCGCCGGCTCAAAAATAATAATAAAAAATTGGTTTTCACCAACGGCACTTTCGACATTCTTCACGCCGGGCATGTTCGTTATCTTCAACAGGCCCGCAGAGCGGGGCATTGCCTGATTGTGGGCGTCAACTCAGACGCCTCTGTCCGGTCTTATAAAGGGCTTGGCCGGCCGATCAATAAGGAACGGGACCGTCTCGAAGTTCTGACGGCTCTGGAATGCGTTGATTTCGCGGTTCTTTTTTCTGAGCCAACGCCGCTTAAGCTGATTTTAAAAATCAGGCCCGAAGTGCTCGCGAAGGGCGCTGACTGGAAAATGAATCAAATTGCGGGTGCGAATGAAGTTAAATCGTGGGGCGGAAAAGTTAAGCTGCTAAAAGTGGTCAAGGGCCGCTCTACGACAAATATCATAGGAAAAGTTTTACGCGTTTACGGTTCAGAAAAGTTGATTGAGAAGTGACGGCCCTTATCTTATGAGCTGGAAACACGACCTATTGCGCTCTTTCAGGCTCTACGCCGTTACGGATCTCAAGGACGTTCAACCGGACACTCTCAGCAGGATTGAGTCAGCTTATGAAGGCGGCGCCGACATCATTCAGCTGCGATCTAAGACGCTTCCTGATAGGATTCTATATGATGTCGGCCTGCGAATCCGGCAAATTGCCAATAGGCGAAGGAAATTATTTTTTGTAAACGACAGGCTGGATTTGGCGTTAGCGGTAGGAGCAGACGGATTGCATATCGGGCAGGATGATTTTCCTGTAAGCAGGATTCGTGAGATCATTTCAAGCACGCGAGCTGAATTATTTCTCGGGAAATCGACTCATAGTCTTGAACAGGCGGTTGCCGCTTCCAGTGAAGACGTTGACTATATTGGCGTGGGTCCCGTTTTTTCGACTCCGACTAAACCTGATTACGCAGCGATTGGACCGGAACTGATCAGAAATGTCTCAAACACTGTCAAGAAGCCTTATGTCGTTATCGGCGGAATTGATTTACAGAATATTCAGATAGTTCTGGACGCAGGAGCCAGGCGCATTGCGGTTGTCCGGGCCATCTTTCAAACTGGAGATACCTATGAATCAGCAAGACAACTACGCTCTAAAATTGAAAAGCACTCCCTTTAGACCCGCGCAAACGCCGCTCGTAGTAGTGGGAACTGTGGCTATTGACTCCATCAAGACTCCTTTCGGCAATAAAGACAAGGTGTTCGGCGGTTCCGCTTCTTATTTTTCCTACGCTGCGAGTTTCTTTCATCCTGTTGCACTCGTTGGGATCGTCGGCGGAGACTTTCCAAAAGAATACCGCGCGGTCCTGGAAGAGCGAAAGATTGATCTTTCTCATCTTAAAACGGTTGAAGGGCAGACTTTTGCCTGGAAAGGATTTTATGAGAATGACATGAATTCTGCGAAGACGCTCGAGACCCACTTGAACGTGCTTGCGGAATTCGATCCGAAAATTTCCTATCCGGCGCCGCCTGCCTTTGTATTTCTGGCAAATATTGATCCTGTTCTTCAAGCCAAGGTTCTTGATCAGCTGGAAAAGCCAAGGCTTAAGTTTGTCGCCTGCGACAGCATGAATTACTGGATCTCAAGCAAAAAAGAAGAGTTGAAGAGGGTCCTCGCGCGCGTGGACGGCTTCGTCCTCAATGACGGCGAAGCACGCCAGTTGACGGGAGAATCAAACCTCATGGTCGCCGCGCGTAAAATTCGGGATTTCGGACCGCAGTACGTTATTATTAAAAAAGGTGAGCACGGAGCCCTTGTCTTTTCTGATAAAAGCTTCTTTGCGGTGCCGGCTTATCCGTTGGAAAGCGTCTTTGATCCGACCGGTGCGGGAGACAGTTTTGCAGGGGCCCTCATGGGTTATCTCGCCTCGACAGGAGAACCGACTTTCGAGAACCTCAAACGAGCCGCTGTCTATGGTTCCATCGTGGCATCCTTTGCCGTAGAAGATTTCGGCCTTGAAAGCCTGAGGCGTACCCGGCTGCAAGACATCGAGGAAAGGCTTTCCCTTTTCCGTAGAATCTGCACTTTTTAAGTTTTCTCCTGGTATAGAGTGAGCTTTTACACTCTCTCAGGCTCTCAAAGTTTGCCTTATTTATGTTGCGTTCGAAATAACCGCTATTAAAATGATGTAGTTGTTTCGATTGCCGAAGGACAGTCCAAGCCGTTCCAAGCGGGATTCGTATAATGGTAATACACAAGCTTCCCAAGCTTGATACACGGGTTCGATTCCCGTATCCCGCTCCAATCTATCTGAATCATTATGGTATCCATCTCCTCTTACCTTCATGAAATCCGCGATATTGCGGAAGAAGCCGGCCGCGCCATTATGAAAATTTATGATAGCGGCGTCTTTAAGACCGTTATCAAGGATGACTTCTCTCCTTTGACGGCGGCAGACAAGGCGGCTCACGATCTCATTCAATCGCGTCTTGAACGGCTCCCATCTCAGTATCCAGTGCTCTCGGAGGAATCAAGAACGGTTCCTTACAAAAAACGCAAAGATTGGCCGCGTTACTGGCTGGTCGACCCACTCGACGGCACAAAAGAATTTCTAAAACGTAACGGGGAGTTTACGGTTAATATCGCACTTATAGAAAAGGGGGAGCCGGTTCTCGGCATACTCCATGCCCCGGCCATGGGCGTTACTTATACGGCGGCGAAAGGAATCGGAGCGTTTAAATGGAAAGACGGCCAGGAAAAAAGGATCTGGGCCGCTGACTACCGCAAAGGTAACCTTTGCATAGTCGCGAGCCGGTCGCATGCAGGCCCTAAAATCCAGGCATTGATCGAAGAACTAAAGCCTGAACGCGTCCTGAGTATGGGAAGTGCCCTGAAAATAGGCCTGGTAGCTGAAGGGGAAGCTCATTTTTACCCAAGGCTCGCGCCCACGATGGAGTGGGACACGGCTGCCGCTCACTGCATCGTTAACGAAGCTGGCGGGAGTCTTATCGATCTTGAGGGCAACGAACTCAGGTACAACCGGGAAGAGCTGAGAAATCCTTTTTTTCTAGTGTGCGGCAATCCGCCTTTTCCCTGGCAAAAGTACAACCGTTATTTCCATTAGAAAGCTTCCATAATAAATCAGTCTTAAGCTGTAACTTCGCAAGCCGTTATATAGACCGGGTCAACTTGCAGCAAGTAATTATGCTAAAACTCTAAACAATCGTTCTCGTACACTATGGCCAAATCCAGAAAATCTGACGACATCATCAAACTTATCAAGCAGCAATCCCTGCCTGAAAATGACCTTCGCTCTTTTTTTGACATCGAAACGGAACATCTCGCGGTTCCGAGGTTCAGGCTTTGCGTCGTTATCCTGATCATTCTCATGATTGTTTCTAATATAGCGGACTGGTTGAGTAAGGAATCGTCTTCCGCGCACTCTTTTTTTCATATAAGAATGGTAGGTGCGGGGCTGCTTTTATTTTTCGGAATTCTCAGCTTTGTCCCGCAATTTCGAAAAAACTGTTTTGCCTTTACGATGATGCTGGCAATTTTTATCGGAAGTCTCGCCATGCTCGTCCAGATTTCGATGCCCTCGGCAACAATGGATCAAATGGCGACCTACACCCTCTTTTTTATTATGATGGGTTTTTTGATGCCCTGGGGTGCAGGCGCGACAGTCGGTATTTGTTTCGCGCTTTATCTTTTCTATCCGCTCGGCTTTTTTCTTTCTAAACAGCAGCTCGACTGGCAGTGGTTTCTCAGGTCCAATCTCTATCTTTCTATTTACATATCCGTCGCTGCCATCGCAGCTCACATGAACGACTCCATGAGATTTAAAGAGTTTTTGCAGCGAAAACGCATGGAAGGCGAAAACACTCTGCTGCAAGACTATCAGGTGCGCTTGAAACGAGCTTACGAAAGAGTCGAAAACCTGGCGCTTGTGGACACCTTGACGGGAGCATACAACCGCAGTTACTTTACGCGATGGCTGAGTAATGACATCTATAAAGACAAGAGCTGCCAGGAATTTTTCTCTATCATCATGTTTGACGTCGATGGATTTAAAACTATTAATGATATGGCGGGCCATCAGCAGGGAGACAGGATACTTCAACTCGTCACCAGTAAAATCAAAGAGACCATCATTAGCCGCCATCTTATTTTCCGGTACGGTGGAGACGAGTTTTGCATCATTCTTCCGTCGATGGATCTTCCTGAAGCGGTCAAGCTTGCCGAAATACTTAGGTCGCGCATAGAAAAGTCTGCTGACCTGATTGTGGCTTTGCCATCGAGAGATTCCATTCATATCACGATCAGTATAGGTGTGACTGTTTCATCCGCAGCGACTTCAATCGACGCCGATTTTCTCATCAAGTGGGTTGATACAGCGCTGCTAGAATCCAAGAGACAAGGCCGTAACTGCATTCATGTGTTCGATCCGCGCGACAGAAAGATAAAAGATACCAAGACCTGGGCCGCCTCACATCCGGCTAAGTAGCAGGAAGGCAAAAATAAAAAAAATGAAAAAGCCCGACCAGTTTTCAGTTAAAAAGAAGGCCGTCGTTTTCTCGAAGGGGCCTATTCATCTTGTGGACTGTGAAGTCCATATGGGCTCGGGCAAGACGCTTTCCCGGCAGATTATTGAGCATCCCGGTTCAGTTGTCATTATTCCCCGATTTTCGAAAAGCCGATACGTGCTTATTCGTCAGTTTCGCTTCGCGGCCGGGGAATGGCTTTGGGAATTTCCAGCCGGCGGCCTTGAACAAGGCGAGAATCTTCGGCAGGCCGCAGCCCGGGAGCTTATGGAAGAAATCGGGTACAAACCTGGGAAGTTAAAAAAACTGATTAGCTTTTATCCGTCTCCCGGCATATCAAGCGAGATCATGCACCTTTTTCTAGCCGAAGGACTGCGACCGCAGAAAGAAATGCACGATGAAGATGAAGAAATCGAGATGCAGATTTTCAGTGTCAAAGATATTGACGAAATGATTACCCGCGGAAAAATCAAAGACGGCAAAACCATCCTGGGATTTTACCTCTTAACCCACCAAAGTCTTCTTTAAACTGATTAGATTATCTGCACGGGAGGCTTTGAAAGGATGGCTTCCTATCCTGGAGCTGGTGGGGAGAATCGAACTCCCGACCTACTGTTTACGAAACAGTTGCTCTACCAGCTGAGCTACACCAGCACGCAGGAAGGTGGGATTATAACAAACCTTTAGACGTCACCCAAGTTGTTTTTGAAATTGCAGGCTATGCGGGTAATGCAAGCGGCGGTTACTTCTGCCTTCGAAGATGGGAGGGAAGTACTTTAAGAAGGTCTCGGTATTTCGCCACAGTCCGACGTGCTATTACCATACCTTCCTTTTGCAAAATCTTCACGATTTCCTGATCACTAAGAGGTTTTGCCGGGTCTTCGGTGGAAATGATTTTTTTTATCTTTGCCATAATACTTCGTTGTGACTCTGCTTCGCCCGAGGTGGTATCGACTCTGGACGAAAAAAAACTTCGGTAGGGGATCGTCCCCTGCGGTGTTTGGATGTATTTACCGCTGATGGCCCGGCTTACCGTGGATTCGTGAATATTTAAATTTTGAGCTATGTCTTTCAGCCGAAGAGGTTTGAGATGAGAAAAACCTTTTTCGAAAAATTCCGTCTGCTCCTTCACAATGCTCAGTGTTATTTCATGGAGCGTCGACTTTCGTTGCCCGATAGCTTTCAAAAAGTCCATGGCATTCTGGAGCTTGCTCTTTAAAAACTCTTTGGTCTTAGCATCAAGAGTTTTATCCTGCAAAAGTTTTCTGTAATAAGCGCTTATTCTTAATTGGGGAATTCTCTCTTGCAAAATCTCGATCGTAAGCGGCGGGTCTTGTTCTTCATTGAGACGTACGACGGCATCGGGCGTTACGGCAGTCGGTTCCGCGGCGTAAAAACTCCGGCCCGGTCTGGGTTCGAGTCGTACGATGGTTTCGGCCGCTTTTTTAATCTCAGCGAGATCTAAATTGAGCGTCTTCGCAAGCTGATTCCAGTCGCGTTTCTCAAGCAACGGCAAGTGGCTTTTGACTATCGTAGCAGCCAGTGAATCATGAAGCTCTTTCCTTTTTAACTGCAATAGAAGCGCTTCCTGAAGATTTCTTGCACCAACTCCAGGGGGTTCCAATCCCTGGACTTTCTCGAGTATGGATTCGACCGCAGCTGGATCGGCTTTACACGCAGCCGCAATTTCCTCGACGGAAGATTTCAGATAGCCCTGCTCGTCTATGTTCCCCACGATCTCTTCCGCTATTTTGGCTTCATCCTCAGATAGACCGAGAAAACGAGACTGCCATAGGAGATATTCGGATAAAGCTTCCTCTCGGGTGATAAGCGTTTCCTGAAAATCTTTCTCCTTCTGAACCTCGCCTGAAGCCCTCCATCCAAGGTCCTGATAATTCAGATTTTCGCCATGGTCATCATCCCATTTACTCAAACGCTCGAAAGACTCTCCCACGTTGAGTTCTTCTGAGTTTCGATGGTCAGCTGGATTAAGCGTGGTCTCATCGGCCTCGTTTTCACTGGGCGCGTCCTTTTCTTCAAGAAGGGGATTCTCACTCATTTCCGACTCTACGGCCTGAGCTAGATCCATAAGAGGAAGCTGAAGTAAGCGTAGGTATTGACGAATTTGGGGGGATAAAATCAGCTTTTGTGTCTGATGCTGGAAGAGTCTTGGCTCCATACCAAAACGATAGCATGAATTTTTTTTGTTGTAAAGCTCACTGCTATCTATATTTAGAAAGACATTGACAGAGTTTTTTTGTTCACCTATAATGCCCGAAATTTGGACACAACCTCTTTTTTTATAACCACGTAGGACCTTCGTCCGACTTTAACAGGCCCGGCCTTTCACAAAATGGCCAACAGTGAGGACAATTCCAAGTTGCAGTCCGTCAATGAAGCCCCCGGTCCAATTGTGAGTGGTTTGAAAAAAAAGAGCATCCCCGCAGGCCTCTGGACTAAATGTCCCTCCTGTCAGCATGTCATGTTTAATAAAACTTTACGGGAAAGTTTGGCTGTCTGCCTCAAGTGCAGTTACCACTTTATTATGGGTGCTCAGGAAAGAATTCAACATCTTCTCGACCCCAAGAGCTTTAAGGAAATCAACGCCAGCTTGATGTCTCTTGATCCTTTAGGATTTGAGGGTACGAAGTCCTACATCGATAAGCTGAAACAGGATCAAAAAAAAACCGGACTGAAGGAAGCTTGTCTAACAGGCGAAGGTCGTATTAAGGACATTCCCGTCGCTTTTGGTGTTACCGACTCCCGTTTCATTATGGGGTCGATGGGCTCGGTCGTCGGCGAAAAAATAACACGTTTGATCGAACATGCTACCGAAAAGAAACTTTCACTCATTATTGTTTCCGGTTCTGGTGGAGGTGCGCGCATGTACGAGGGTGCACTCAGCCTCATGCAGATGGCAAAAACCTCGATGGCTTTGGCAAGATACCAGGAAGGCAATCGTCCTTACATGTCAATTCTAACGAATCCCACGATGGGCGGAGTCATGGCAAGTTTTTCTTCTCTCGGCGATATCACCATTGCTGAACCCAAGGCTCTTATCGGCTTTGCGGGACCCCGGGTTATCGAGCAAACGATACGGCAGAAACTTCCTAATGACTTTCAGACGTCGGAATTTTTAATGCAGCACGGCATGATCGATATGGTGGTAGACAGGCGGGAATTGAGAAGCCGCCTTGAACTTCTCCTGGATCTTCTGGTATAACATACGGCCCTCTAGGGTTCCATTTAAGATTACCTGATATTTTAACCGCGCCTGCCCCGATTAACAGGCGCAATTCAACATTAGCAGGGGTGTAGCTTGGCAACCGTGGTACTTAAAAATATTTGCAAGATTTACGGGCAAAATATTCCGGCTGTAAAAAACGTCAATCTGGAGATTCACGACAAAGAATTCATGGTCTTCGTGGGGCCTTCCGGATGCGGCAAGTCTACGACGCTGAGAATGATTGCCGGTCTTGAGGAAATCAGTTCGGGAGAAATCTTTATTGACGACCAGCTCGTCAACGATGTTCCCGCAAAAAACCGCGATCTTGCCATGGTTTTCCAGAATTACGCTCTCTATCCCCACATGACGGTGTATGAGAACCTAGCTTTCGCATTGAAGCTTCGTAAATATCCAACGAAAGAAATCGAACGACGGGTTCAGGAGGCCGCTGAGATTCTGGGCCTTGACGAAATGTTAAAACGCAAACCCAAAGAACTCTCGGGCGGAGAAAGACAGCGCGTAGCGGTCGGACGGTCAATCGTTCGAAAACCGAAGGTTTTCTTGTTTGACGAACCGCTCAGCAATCTCGATGCCAAACTCCGAAACCAGATGCGCCGTGAAATTCACAAGCTTCACAACCGCCTTCAATCCACAATGATTTACGTTACTCACGATCAGGTCGAGGCCTTAACTCTCGGTGACCGAATTGTCGTCATGAAAAGCGGTTCTATCCAGCAGATTGCCGATCCTGTGAATCTTTATGAACATCCGACAAACCGTTTTGTTGCCGGCTTCATTGGTTCTCCTCCCATGAATTTCCTGAGAGGCAAAATTGTTCCCGATGATGAGGATTTCTACTTCCAGGACAAAGGCATCAAGTTGAGGCTGCTCCCTCAGTCGTATTCAAGAATTCAGCCTTTCCGCGATAAGGAAATTATCCTCGGAATCCGCCCGGAAGATATATACGACAAGATTTTTGCTCAGGACGCTCGGCCTGAGTTCACCATAACAGCCACGGTTGACGTCGTTGAGCCGATGGGTTCCGAAATTTATCTTTATCTCAACGCTGGCCGGAATAATTTTGTTGCCCGTGTATCGAACCAGGATACCGCTTCGGTTAATCAGGATCTGCAGGTGGTTTTTGACATGAGTAAGGCACATTTCTTCGATCCGCAAACAGATGAAGCCGTCATCTAGCCTGCCATGGGTTCAACGGCCCGCCGGCAGATAAGCTTAGTACTTTCTCTGGTTGCGGCTTTTGTTCTAACACACCAAATCATCATTGCGCTTTCGTACCTGCAGGATACCCTCATACCTGAAGTCTATCTTCGCCGCAGCGTCACTGCGCTTGCCGGCTTTTTTTTTCCAATAGTCGGCGGCTGGATCGCTTTCGGGTTAATCGGCGGCATTGTCATCGCCTGTTTCGCCTCGGTAATGGTTTTCTTTGTGTATGGTGTTTCTCAATCACCTGTGGTTGTGTGGTTTTTCCTCGAATATGCCGGACTCTGCATCCTGCTTTACCGGGTCGACGAGCACTTTGAAAACCATGTGGCGGGACTCCTTGTCGACCGCGAAAAATTTCAAAATGAAAAAAATGACCTTGATGTCTCTTACCGTCTGAAGGGAGAAGGCATCAGTATCCTCTTTGAAAAATATTCCACCTATTACAACCTCAGGAAACTTGCCGAAGAACTGGCGACTACCATGTCGGTCAGGGAATTAAGTAAGATGGTAGTTGAACGCACGACTGAATTCATACCCAGGGGGGATATCACCATCCTGAGTCTTTCAGACGCGGAGGGAAAAAACCTTTCTGTTATCGCTTCGAAGAAACTGCGAACGAGTTCTATGAATCCAGCAAAACAGGGCGACATGTTTGATTTCTGGTCAATCCGTAACAGGAAACGTTGTATCGTAACGGATTCTCATCAGGATTTCCGTTTCGATGTTACGCAAACGTCCCGAATGCAGAACATACGCAGTATCATCATCGCACCCATTCTTTATGAAGGCAGAGTGATCGGTACGCTGCGGACGAATGGCGGGAAAGCCGAAGTCTTCACCAACGACGATCTCAGGCTTCTTGATGCGATCGCTGCTTTGTCTTCTTCGGCCATTTCAAACGCCATGCTCTACGAAAAAACCGAAGAGCTGGCCATTCGAGATTCATTAACAGGGCTTTACGTCCGAAGATATTTTTTCGAACGTCTTCAGAGCGAACACAGGCGCAGTCTTTTGACAAACAGGCCGCTTTCAGTGCTAATGTGCGACATCGATCACTTCAAAGAGTGTAATGACCGTTACGGCCATGGTGGCGGAGATCTTATGTTGAAACGGTTCTCTGAGATTCTCAATGAAAATTGCGAGCCTGATTGTGTCGTGGCGCGCTATGGAGGAGAAGAGTTCGCTGTGATCCTTCCGGAACTCTCCAGTGAAGAGGGAGTAGCGATCGCCGAAAAAATCCGTTCCAGTGTCGAAACAAAGCCTTTTACCATACGCCGGGAACAGCTGAAAATGACGGTTTCGATCGGCGTAGCCACAATGCCCGATGACACGCTTGATCTTGAAATGCTTGTGCAAAAAGCTGACGAAGCGCTTTACAGAGCCAAGAGGACAGGTAGAAACAAGGTATGCTTAAGCGAGGCCTGATTTTTTTTCTTTTTTTGATGACGATTCCGGTCATTTATATCAAAGCCCGGGATTTGTCGCTTGCCTATTATGTTTTTTCCTCTATTCTCATTTTTCCGCTTTTCTATTTATACGTTGCTAAAGACAGGTTTTTATTCACGAGCTGCGCCGTGATTTACGGAGCGTTTCAGGCCTATTATCTCATCTGGCATTTTGGCCTCGAAATGCTGATACTGATCGCCCTTCATATCGGTCTTTTTCTCCTTCTGAGTTTTTATAACAGGCTTTGGCAAGACCGGCTCACAAGAGAAAATAGAAAAAACGACGATCTTTTGAAAGAATGGGAAACCCTTAAACACAAACATGCCCACCGTCTTGAAAACCTTCAGCATCTTGAAAAACAGGCGGCAAGCCTCATGGACCTGTTTGAAATAGCCCGCGACTTTAGCGAATGTCTGAGTTTCAGCCTGCTCGCGGAACTTTTGCACAAAAAGGTTCGGCCCGAGCTGCCTTTCAAGATCCTCAAGCTGCTCCTGCCGCCGCATGGTCCAGGCGCCGCTACTCAATCTTTTTATATCGACGAAAAGGGAAACATTGCGGAGGATCTCAGCCTGACCGAAACAGAAAAAAAACTTATGGACACATCGCCTCAGGAAAAGCGGGTTCAGATAGAAGAAGACGTTTGGGTTTTTCCGCTTCTGATCGAAAGTGGTTTCAGGGCACATTTGATCGTTCAGGGAGCCGTGCAGGGGGATTTGGCCAAATTCGAAGTTCTCGTGGCTCACCTCGTTCTGCAAATCAAGAAAATACGCCTTTACGATACGGTGCGAGCTCTCTCCACCATCGACGATTTAACGCAAGTGTTCGTTAGAAGACACTATCTCGAGCTATTCTACGATGAACTTAAGAGAAGCACAAAACACGGCTTCTCTTTGGCTCTATTAATGTTAGACATTGATCAGTTCAAAAGATATAATGACGACTTCGGTCATCTGGTAGGAGATGCAACGCTGAAAGAAGTCTCGGCAATTCTTAGATCAAATCTTCGAAAAGTCGACCTTGTGGCTCGCTACGGCGGTGAAGAGTTTATTATGGCTCTTCCCGAAACCCATGTTGCGGGTGCTCTCGAGGTAGCCGAGCGTATTAGATCGAACGTTGCCCGCCATATCTTTAAAGTATATGACGTAACAACGCGGGTTACTGCAAGCATTGGGGTTGCTGTTTTCCCCGCGGACATGGTCCAAGTCGCGGCCGGCCGGGATAATAGAGCTCTTGCTGAAGAATTAATCAACAAGTGCGATCAGGCTCTTTACAGGGCTAAAGATGAAGGCCGTAACCGGGTGATTCACTACCAGCAATTATGACTATTTCCGCATCCAAACTCCCACGTTCCAAAAATCTGGTTCTATTATTCTCTTTAGTACTTGGCCTTGCGAGCTCTTTTCCTTCGGTTATCCTCGCTGAAGAAACTGCTGTGTCTACGCAGGAGGCAAGACCCCTTCCGGTGGATTCCCTATTTGAGCAAAAGGAAACGCAGGTCGAAACTGTTGCCGACTCTCTCGAATACGACAAAAATAATAATAAATTGATCGCCAAGGGTAATGTGGTGATTACTTATGGAGATGAGAGAATCACATCCGATTACGCAGAAGTCGAGACCCAAACGAAGAAAGCTTATGCCAAAGGACACGTACTGATATTCTCCGGCGAAAAGCCAGTCGCCAAAGGTGAAGAAATTTTTTATGACTTCACGGTTCACACGGGTGATTTTCCTCAAGGCTCCCTGCTGACTTATCCGTGGCATTGCAAAGGGGAAGAAATCAAAAAAACAGCAACGGGTGAATATGTTGCTCGAAACGCTGTCTTTACTACCTGTAAGGGTGAAAACCCGCCTTATGAAATTCACGCAAAAAAGTTGACCGTTCACCAGAACGACAAGCTTGTCGCGTGGGGCGTAACCTTTTACTCGCTCGGCAAACCTATTTTTTGGTGGCCTTTTATGGTTATTCCTCTACAGAAAAATAGCCTGCCTTTCAGCATCAGTCCCGGCTATAAGTCGGACTTCGGCTTCTATGTCGAAACATCCAAAGGATTCAGTCTGACCGAAAATGTATGGGGCAAGTGGCATGCAGATTGGCGGGCTAAAAAAGGGTTCGGCGGCGGCGCGGATCTCAATTACGATTACGGAAAGCTTGCAAGCGGTCTAATCAAAGGCTACTGGACGCAGGACAAGGAGGCTCCTAGCCCCGGTTTAGAAAATCCTTTTTCTGTCAGAGAGGAACGCGACCGCGGCAGACTGACCTGGTGGCATCGAACGGATATCGACCCCTATTCAAATATTCAGCTGCGCTATCACCGGGTTGCTGATGAATACTTTCTGCAGGACTTCTTTCAAAAAGAAAGCAGGCTTGAAAGCGAACCGCAGTCATTCGTCACTCTGACCAAGAATGCGGAAAATTACGGCTCGTATATTCATGCAACTAAGAAAATGAATGACTTCGAGCAGACGATCGAGCGTCTGCCGGAACTGAACTTTACCTGGAAAAACCAGCCCTTTGCCGTCCCCGGCGTTTACTATGAAAACGAAACCAGTTATGCCAATCTTGCAAAAAGATTCCGCCGCTCTAATTTGAACATGGACGTCAATCGAATCGACCACGTCAGCAAATGGTTCCTGCCGATGCAGCTGAACGATTTTAGCGTGACGCCATTTCTACGAGGAGAAGGAACTTACTATTCCAGGAAGCGTTTTGACGCAGACGAGACATTCCGTACCGTTGGAGCCTTTGGTGTCGATGTCAGAAACCAATACTATAAAACCTACGACGTTTCATTTGAAAAAGCCGGTATTGAAGTGAATCGACTCCGGCACGTGATCGAACCGCTCGTTCGCTATGAAGGCGTTAAATCTTCTGTAAGCGATGAAAAACTTGAGCAGTTCGATAATATCGATGCGATTGACGACGCCAACGTTTTTACTTTCGGCCTAGAAAACCGCCTTCAGACCAAGAGAATCGTTAATGGACGCATGAAGCGGGTAGATATCGTCAGTCTCAATACTTTCCTCAATTTCGAATTGAACGCGCCTAATAATGCTCACGGCACATCATTCACGTCCTTTGATCAGGAGCTCATTCTCAGACCTTATGATTGGCTTCAGTACCGGGTGGAATATCGCCTGGATTTTCTCGAAAGCGAACTCGATCTATTCAACCAGGATCTTATTGCCCGAGCGGGACGGTTTAAATTTATTTTCGGGCACCGTTTCATCGAGGATATCGAAGCAAGCGAAGGAAGTCAGCAGGCAGTGTTTGATGGCCGCTTTCAGTTGAACAAATTATGGACGACTGGCGGCTACTTGCGGTGGAATATTGATGACAACGAACTAGAGGAGTGGGAGCTTTCCGCTGAACGGGATATGGGCTGCCTAGTTTTCGAGTTTGGATACAATGTCCGGAATTCTTCCATTAGATCCAGCAATAAACAGGTATTTTTTAACTTGAGATTAACGGATTACCCGATCATACGGCTAAAAGGCGGCGAACAGCGGGGATCATTCGCCGAACCCCGAATCGGTGAAACCATATCCGGCGCCAATCAGGCGACTGGCGGCGATTATTTCTCCAATAGGACCTATTAATTCAACATTTGAAAAAAGAGGTTATGCGATGAATATCGGAATTATCGGTGCGGGTTATGTGGGGCTTGTAACTGGAACGTGTTTCGCTCACTTGGGAAATAAGGTTATATGTGTCGACAACGATCCTAAGAAACTCGCGGCTCTCAAAAAGGGCAAGTGCCCCATCTACGAACCCGGTCTCGAAAAAATGATCCACGACAATGTCCGGAAAAAGCGTCTTATCTTCAGCCCCTCCATCGCACAGGCAATGAAGCAATGCGAAGTTCTTTTTATCTGCGTAAATACGCCTCCCCGCGATGACGGCGGCGCGGATCTTTCCTATATTGAAAATGTATCCCGTGAGATCGCAAAAAATCTCACGCGCTACTGCCTTATCGTGGAAAAAAGCACTGTACCGGTACAAACCGGCGAGCGGGTGTACGTGACGATTAAGGAGACGCATAAAAAAGGGGTGGAATTCGATGTAGCTTCGAACCCGGAATTTTTACGTGAAGGTTCCGCTGTCGAGGATTTTTTGAAGCCTGACCGCGTTGTTGTCGGCGTATCGAGTGCCCGCGCAGAAAAAATCCTCCGCAAGTTGTACGCTCCTCTCAAATCCACCATGGTCGTTACGGATCTCAAGAGTGCGGAACTCATCAAGCATGCCTCCAACTCTTTCCTCGCAACCAAGATTTCCTTTATCAATAACGTGGCCCGCGTCTGCGATGCGGCAGGCGCCGATGTGGAGCAAGTCGCAAGGGGCATGGGTCTCGATCCACGGATCGGTTCCAGCTTTCTCAAAGCAGGAATCGGTTTCGGGGGATTCTGCTTTCCTAAAGACCTCGCCGCTTTCCTTCACATGTCTCAGAGTCTGGGTGTTTCGTTTAATCTGCTGAAAGAAGTCCTCGATATCAATGAGAGTCAGAAGGCCTATTTCGTCAGAGTTATAGAAAAAGCTCTCTGGAATCTCCGAGGAAAGAAAATCGGAATTCTTGGTCTGGCCTTTAAGGGCAATACGGATGACATGCGTTTTGCTCCGTCCATTGACATTATCAACGCGCTTCAAAAAGAGGGCGTTGAAATTCATGCTTATGATCCTGAATCGATGGAACGCGCGAAAATCTGTATGAAAAACGTCGTTTACAAAAAAACGGCTTATGACGCATGCAAAGGGGCCGACGCTGTCGCTGTTTTGACGGACTGGAGCGAATTTAAAAAACTGGATTGGGCTCGCATACGCAAAGGCGTCACTCAGCCGATATTGTTTGACGGCCGGAATATGTTCGACCCGGTTGCCATGCAAAAGCTGGGATTTAAATATTACGGTATCGGTCGGCAGGTCAATTAACCTTCCTTCGGGAACAATTACAGGCTGCGAGCCTTGTATAAACCGGGTTTGAATCATGGCAGATAAGGTCATTCTAATTACAGGGGGCGCTGGCTTTATCGGCTCCCATCTCTGTGAATATTTTCTCGCTAAAGGGCTCAAGGTCGTCTGCGTCGATAATTTTCTTACCGGCAGCCTTGATAACATCGTCCATTTGAAGAACGAGAAGAGATTTGTATTTCTCGCCCAGAATGTCAGCGATGCGATCGAGTATCTCGGCGACGTTCATTACGTCTTGCACTTCGCCTCTCCCGCCAGTCCGATTGACTACCTTAACCATCCTATTCCAACCCTGAAAGTCGGTTCACGAGGGACCCATAATGCCCTTGGCCTCTCAAAGGCGAAAAAAGCTGTTTTTTTATTAGCTTCCACATCGGAAATATACGGGGATCCTCTGGTTCATCCTCAAAGAGAGGACTATTGGGGAAATGTTAACCCTATCGGTCCCCGCGGCGTTTACGACGAAGCCAAACGTTTTGCGGAAGCGATGACGATGGCTTATCACCGCGCTCACAACGTGGATACGAAGATCATTCGAATATTCAATACGTACGGCCCCCGAATGAGGCTGCGCGACGGCCGGGCAATACCGGCCTTCATCAGCGCCGCCTTAAAGAATGAAAGCATTCCGGTTTTCGGGGATGGGGGTCAGACAAGAAGCTTCTGCTATATTAATGATCTCGTTTGGGGAATTGAAAAAATGCTCTTTTCTAATCTCAATTCTCCGGTCAATCTGGGTAATCCGAACGAAATGACCATTTTGCAGCTTGCCCAGACCATTATCCGCATGACCGGCAGCCGCAGTACGATTGACTATAAACCGCTGCCTGAAGACGACCCCAAAGTCCGCCAGCCCGATATCACAAAAGCCAAACAGAATTTCGGCTGGTCACCCAATACGACGCTTGAGCAAGGGCTTGTTAAAACTATAGCTTACTTTAAAGAACGTTTGAATGAGTAGATTAAGGTAGCTGAATGAGCTTGAATTTTCACGGCTCCCAAAAAAGCAAAATAGGGACTCGAGATAGAAAAAAAAAGATTAAGACCTTTATTACAGGCATTAGTGGTTTTGTCGGCGGACATCTCGCTGATTTTTTATTAACTCAAGGTTGTGAAGTAAGCGGTCAATATCGCTCTCAAAAGCCTTGTTTTTCTAAAAATATAAAAGTTTTTCCAGTAGAAATAACCGATACCCGCTCTCTAAGTAAAGTCCTTAGAAAAGTGAGACCGGATGTGATTTTCCATCTCGCTGCACAAAGTATTCCCCGCGCTGCCTGGCAAGACCCTATTGGCACCATTTCCGTGAATACAGGGGGAACTGTCTCTTTGATGAATGCCATGCTCAAAGCGACTCTCACATCTCGCCTGGTGTTCGCTTCTACCAATTTAGTTTATGGAAAAAATCTTCGTTTACTTCATAAGGTTGGAGAAGATACTTCGATTCTGCCAGAAGATCCATATGCTTTTAGTAAAGCGCTTGCGGAGCTTTCTTGCTTGAATTACCATGCGCGATACGCAATTGATGTGGTTATAGCTCGACCGTTCATCCATATAGGTCCACGACAAAGTGATAAACTTCTTTTTTCGGATTGGTGTAAACAAATAGCACTTATAGAAAAAAAATTTGCTAAACCCTTACTACGGGTGGGAAATCTTGATGCCTTTCGGGACATCCTTAATGTTTCGGATGTAGTAAATGCTTATTATATTTTGGCTCGTAAAGGTAAGAGCGGGCAAATATATAACATATGTACAGGCAAAACGGCTGGACTAAAGCAATTAGCCGACAGTCTGTTAATGGCTTCGACAAAGCCCGCTAAGATATTTGTGGAAAAAAAGCGAGTTAGAAAAACAGATCCGCCTAAGATTTGCGGAGACAACAGAAAAATATTAAGACTGGGCTGGGTACCAAAAAGCGACGCCATAAACGCGCTTAATCAAATGCTTGATTATTGGAGGAAAATAGTGTGACCTCTACTCCATATTTATCGGTCATCATTCCTATGTACAATGAACAGGAACGGATTGGCATAACCCTTCAGCTCATAATTATCTTTTTGAAGACAAAATCATATTCTTGGGAAATCATTTTGGTCGATGATGGCAGCACCGATCGTTCTATTGCGATTGCTAAAAAGCTTTTAAACAATCTTCCATCAAAAATATTACGCAATGATCGCAATCGAGGCAAAGGGTACTCCGTAAAAAATGGCATGTTGAATGCCTCCGGAAATTTCTTGCTTTTCAGCGACGCAGACCTTTCAACACCAATAGAAGAAATCGACGGTTTTTTAGAGAAACTTCAGCATTATGATATCGTAATAGGTTCAAGAGCGCTACGTGAGTCCAAAATAGAAAAGCGACAGAGCTTTTGCCGCGAAATGATGGGAAAGATCTTTAACAAAATAGCCCGTCTTCTGACTTTCCGCGATATCAATGATTCTCAATGCGGTTTTAAGTGCTTTCGACGACAAACAGCGAGAGATCTATTCTCTAAACAAAAACTCGAGGGTTTCAGTTTCGATGTAGAAATTCTATATCTCGCCCAAAAATCTAAATACCGAATTCTTGAAAAACCTGTTCGGTGGCATCATGTGGATCAATCGCGTGTCAAACTTTTTTCTGATTCCATAAAAATGTTTGTTGATATTATTAGGATCCGATGGCTTCACAGATAGGAAAGACACAGGGAAATCGTAATATGGTTTTTTTGGCAGTTATTATGGGATTGGGTTTCCTTGTTCGATTTCATGGTATTTCTTTTGGCTTACCATATTTGTATCACGCAGATGAGCCCATCGTAGTAAATCATGCCTTGGCATACGGTTCAGGGGATCTAAACCCTCATTTTTTTCGAATTCCGCCATTAGCCAGTTATCTACTTTTCGCAATCTACGGATTCATATATTTAGCTGGGTACTTCAGCGGATTGCTTAGTGGAGTTCTGGAATTCGAGCGTTTATTTTATTCGGATCCAACCTTGTTTTATATTGTCGGACGTCTGGTACTCGGGGTCATACCTGGTACCTTGTCTATCTTCATACTTTATCAACTGGTTTTAGCCCATTTCGGAGGAAAGGCCGCATTAATATCAGCGTTTATGTTTTCTTTGTCTTTTTTACATGTGCGGGATTCTCACTATATATATCCGGACATACTTTTAGTGCTCGTTTTAATAGCTTCATTTTTTATTATTTTCAGGCTTTCCCGCGCCGGTGGGGCTATTGATGGGCGGGCTCACTTGCAAGCGGGTTTCTTGATCGGTTTAGCGGCGGCGGTCAAATACAATGGAATCTTTCTCATCATTCCGTATATCACAGCTGTCTTGTTTTCCGGGAAAGCTACCCAAAGCGTTGTGGCCATAATCAAGGCAGGGGCAGTCAGCTTTCTTGTTTTTTTCATTCTTAATCCTTATGCCATTCTTGACTTTAATTTTTTTCTCGCGGAAATGAGAGCCGAAAATACTGCTCATAATGAGGGCACATCTTTTTTTCATCACCTAACTTACGGCCTTCTTGGTTCTTTGGGAATACCATGCCTCTTTATGTCATTCGCTGGCGCTTGCTTATACTTATCCCCGCATTTTAATCGCGAACAGGCCACGAAAATTGCTGTCCTTAGTTCCTTTATTACTGCTTATTATGGAATTCTTGTTTTGAAAGGGCAACATTATGACAGATACGTTCTTCCAATGATGCCTTTCCTCATTATTTTAGCGAGCATTTTTATTTCCTGGATGAGTTCACAGCAAAAGTGGAAGAACGCTGTACTTATCATTTCAGTGCTCATTGCAACTGCTTTCCCATTTGCGAAAACATTTCTCTTGATGATGATTATTAACAAGGAAGACGTCAGAACCCAAGCAAGGACGTGGGTGGAAGAAAATATTCCGTCAGGAAGTGTGTTGGGACTCGGCATTCCTTTTTACATGCCAAGACTTCAGCAATCGGAGTCGCAGCTTCTGAAGAGGCAACAAGAATTAAAAGGATACGTAACTTTTTCTGAAGCTCAAACAAGAAGGCTTACATTTCACTTAAATAAAGAGCGTCATCTAAAAAAAGGTTATAATTTTTATTACTTATCTGATCAACCTGAAATGAAACATTTTCTTTTCTCTGGACCTTTCGTTGCTTATGATTTTGATCATCTGAAAAAACTAGGGGTTCAGTATCTTATTCTCACGGGCAGTCTGGAACTTAAAGGGAAACAAAATTTCCGTTATAAAAGAGATAGTGGTATGGAGCGGGTGGCCACATTCTCTCCTTATAAAACATTACAAGTAGACTCGCCATATGACACTTATCCATTAACGGGTCTTCCTTTTACCTGGCAAGAGCTCTACAATCGAAAAACTAACGGAATGCCTTTAGTTATTTATCATTTAAAGGAAACTCCCAAAGCCGCTTAGTAACCAGGCGAACCGGAATATAAAATAGACGCTTACTTCGGTATATTATTTGCTTTTCAAACCAATAAATGGCGCCATTTTTTTTATCACGCCAGATAATTAACAGCATTCAAAATCGGAGCTTTTACAATCATGCGGTTACGAAACAAAAAAACAGTTTTAATTACAGGGATAACGGGACAGGACGGATCTTATCTTGCAGAGCTGTTACTCGAGAAAGGGTACAAAGTCTATGGAATGGTACGGCGCTCAAGCACGGAGACTTTCGAGCGGATCGAACATTTGATGGGAAAAATTGAAATAATTCAAGCAGATCTCTTGGATCAATTATCTTTAATTAACGCTCTAAAGAGAGTAAAGCCTCAGGAACTCTACAACCTTGCAGCTCAATCTTTTGTGCCAACTTCATTTGACCAGCCTGTGCTCACGGGCGAGTTCACTGCGTTGGGAGTTACCAGGCTGCTTGAAGCTATCAAACTAACGAATAGGCGAATTCGCTTCTATCAAGCTTCTTCCAGTGAAATGTTTGGGCTCGTCCCGCATTCACCGCAGACTTTAAAAACCCCATTTCATCCCCGGAGTCCTTATGGAGTTGCAAAAGTTTATGGTCATTGGATTACCATCAACTATAGAGAGAGTTACAATATCTTTGCCGTTTCGGGAATTCTTTTTAATCATGAATCACCAAGACGCGGGAAAGAATTTGTAACCCGAAAAATATCTTATGGAGTAGCTCAAATAAAGCTTGGGCTAAAAAGCAGTCTGGAATTAGGAAATCTTAAAGCCCGTAGGGATTGGGGATTTGCGGGAGATTATGTAAAGGCTATGTGGTTGATGCTTCAGCAAGATAAGCCTCGGGATTTTGTCATTGCTACAGGGCAGACCTTTTCAGTCCAGGATTTTGTCGAAAATGCTTTTCATTGCGTCGGACTTGATTGGAAAAAATACGTAAAAATATCACCTAATTTTTACCGTCCTGCGGAAGTGCATACCTTATGCGGAGATTACTCTTTAGCGCGCCAAAAGCTTAAGTGGAAACCAACGGTAGATTTTAAGGGACTTATCCGAATGATGGTAGAACATGATTTAGCATCCTTGGAAAAATCTAAGAGGGCAGGGAACTAACTCTTGTTTACGCTAGCCTATAAGATATGCTGAATTTCGAATTTTACACCGCTCGTGGATTTTTTATAACCCGCACCGCAGCATGGAGAACTCCATTGTATGTTTTTAAAGATTATCGCTTCGGGAGTTTCTTTTTTCTTGTTTGCCGGAGTACTCTGGGTTCCAAAGATTCAAGTTTTTCATAATCATAATATTTTTTTAAGTCTTGATACCGTAATATTACTGGGCCTTTCGCTCCTTTGTGGTTTGTTATTTACTCAATTTGAAAGTCCCGCCATTGTAAAACGGTTAGAGCATTTTTTTTTAGTATCACGAAATTATATACTCCTCATCGTCTTGATAGTTCTTCCAACCAGTTTATTAATTACATATTTTACAAACCAAGTAGTTCTCAATTCCTTCTTAAGCTCTGCCGATGAGCACTCTTGTTATTTTCTCTCGGAGTGTCTTAGAAAAGGACGTCTCTGGGTCGAACCGCACGCGATCTCAAATGCTTTTAACGTCGTGCATGTCGGCAATGTAGGAGGGAAATGGTTTAGCGTTTATCCTCCAGGTTGGCCTTTAATCTGGGCCATTGGACTCCATTTAAATATCGCTGATTTTTTGAATCCTTTAATTTCATCATTAGCGTTATTATTTTTTTTTCTGAGCGGCCGAAAAGTTTTTGGACAAGCTACCGCTTTTTGGGCAATTGTTTCGGTAACCTTTTCGCCTTTTTTTGTTTTTACCAGCAGTTCATATTTTTCTCATAGTACTTGCATGCTTATGGTAGCTATCTTTCTTTACGGCTATCTCAAATGGATGGATGCTAGCACCTCGGATTCACGTCTTATGTGGGGGACTATTGCCTGTGCCGCAGTTGGCTATGGTCTTATCACACGTTACCTGACAATGTCTGCCATGACGTTTCCCTTTCTGGTTTACTTATATGGTCTTATTATTTTCCGTAAGCGATCTTTTCACCTAAGCGATGTCCTCGGCCCAGTAATAATAATACTGTTCATAGGAATTGTTTTTTATCAAAACTATAATGTTACGGGCAATATTTTCCTCCCTCCCAATAAATATGATAAACCGGGAGAAAACTTAGGTTTCTCACAGGCATATACGCCTTTAGACGGGATAGTATTTATAATAGCTCGTTTCTTTTATCTTATGGATTGGGCCCCACCCTTAATTATTCTAATTTTTGTTCTGTCGATAACTCAGAAGCTTCAGGGCACTTCTACATATCATCTTTATAGATATTCATTTTTATATCTGGTACTCGGTTATTTCTTTTATTTCTCGTGGGGAGGGAATCAATGGGGCCCTCGATATTATTATGAAGGGATTGTTCTTCTTTATTTGACGAGCTTCGATGCGATCCGGAATTGGTGGAATAAGGGATCCGCAGAATTAAAAAAGTTTCTTGTTGGCCTGATTCTTATGGCCATTGTGTCTAATTTTCATCTATTCATTAAGCAGGCTCTTTTTACTCGTGAAGCTTCTGCTGAGAGGAAGTCTCTTTATAAAACTGCAAATAATCAAATAAAGAAGAATGCGGTCGTACTTATCCGCGGTTTTATAGGAAATAAACTTGTCCTTTCACAGGAGGATGCAGTGCGAAATAATCCTTTTCTTAAAGGGAAAATCCTTTATGCGCATGATCGAGGGGAAAGTAATAAAGAATTAATGCGTTTTTATGCGGATCGGATTTTTTACTTAGGGGAATACGATCGAAAATTAAACAAACCTAAACTGACCCGGCTTTTAACCGAACAGCAAGGAGTCAGTCAATCATGAAAAGAAAGGTTTTGTCTCAAGATTTTTTTTTTGTAGGCGTATTGATCGTGCTTACCTTTGTTTTTTATCCGGACCTTTTCCTCGCTAAAACAGCACCTCTTGTAGGCGATCATTGGGAACAGCATTTTCCTTGGTCTTCACTGCTTCATGATAATCTGAGGAACTGGGGGAAGCTTCCTTTCTGGACTCCCTCCATTCATTGCGGATTTCCGATCGCTGCCGAAAGCCAGATTGGCATTTTCTATTTTCCCAATTTGATTCTGGCCAGAATACTTCCTCTTCATTGGGCTTACTCATATTCTGTTGTTCTACATTTACTTTTATCAGCGATAGCAACTTTTTTCTATGCGAGAGAGCTGGGATTAAAACATTTACCAGCTTTTCTTTGCGCGTGTATTTTCACATTTGGTACCGCTTATGGGGGAGCTTATTACAATATTACATCGCTGAAAACATTGAGCTGGTTTCCGCTTCAGCTGGTTTTGTTGGAGCGATATGTAAAGACTTCATCCAAATGGTTATTAGCAGGTCTTTCTTTCACTGGCGCTTTATCTTTAGTTGCTGGTTATCTTCAGGTATCGATTCTATCCCATTTCGTTCTTGTGATTTACTCGTTAGTAAGAGTCTTTATTTTTCCTCCACAATCTCTTATCTCTATTAGAAGTAAATTATTTGTCATTGTTTTTCTTTTATTAACGGCTTTAGGGGCTCTCGCCCTTGCTAGTCCTCAAATATTACTCACATTTCAATTAGCAGTTCAATCAAACAGATCTTCACCACAGGAGGATTACGCTTACGTAGGATCTTTATCGCCATTCGCATTTTTGACTGTACTATTTCCCCACACACAGGGTTTATTTAGAGGTAATTGTCTTTATAACGGTATTTTTCCCATTTTTTTATATTTGGTGGCTTGTTTTTCTCCGACTGCTCGAGCTACAAAAGCTTTTAGGATCTGGTCCACCATGACCATCATTTCCATTCTTTTTGCTCTTGGCAGGTGGAGTCCGCTATATGTCTTATTTATCAAAGCAACCCATTTTTATTCTTTCAGGACCCCTGCAAAGTTTCTGGTCTTTATTAATTTCGGACTCGCAATGCTTGCAGGCATCGGCTTGCAAGAACTTCTAAATCTGAATGCAGGCCGTGAAATTATCTTAAAAAAAATCTCTCGTTTATTTTTAATTTTTGTATTTTTTTTTCTTGGAATCGCAGGTTTTTCTTATTCTATGCTTCGCTGGGGAAGGAATTTGATTACTACGCTAGGGGAATGGGCGGTTGTACACTTTATTTATGCTAAGCCAGGCCATCCCCATAGTCTGGCTACTTATCTGCAAAAGTTGCAGGACATTTTTGACTTTGCCACCAAACTTTTTCTTCCTAACAATTTCTGGAGTTTGTGGATTCTATTTATTTTAATTATACATTGGTTCCTTCTTTTCTGGCTTCGCAAACGCTCGGGCACTAGACCATTGTCGCTGCTTATATTTCTTTTTGTGCTGGACGTTTATGCATTTACTTGGGCTGACATGCGAGCCGATTTTTTATCTTATAAACAAATAAAACAAATACCGAGGGCTATCGATGTTCTTCTAAAGGAAAAGGAGAGTGGTCTTTTAAACCGGACGTATTCTTTTCATAAAGCTGAAGAATCTAGTCCTTTGGCTCCTAGCACCAATATGCTGTATGGAATTAATACCATCGGAGCGTATTCGCCTTTGGTTATGAGCCGCTATTACGAAACGATTGGTCAATTTGGTGATGTCAATGATTCGAACGTTTCCGTTTCTCCAACTGCTGATTTTATACTTGCACGATTAGAAGTTATCAAGGCCTTGGGTGTAAGCCATATTATTTCTACTGATCTTCTTGTCCATGAGGAACTTCAACAAATTTACAGTGAGTCGGCAAACAAAATCATTATCTACCGAATACAGGAGAGTACTGACACTGTCTTTTTTGTGTCAAAGTGGAAAGCGTTGAAGGATTGGGAATCCTTAAAAGTGGAATTCATGACACCTCATTTCGATCCGAGGTTAATTCTTCTACTTGAAGAATCGGAGGCGCTTAAACTGCCACTCACTGCTCATATAAACAATAATTATGAACCTGTTTTTATTAAGCAGCAAACGGGACAGCCTCAAGAAAATATCTGGAATATCGAGACAAAACAACCCGGTTTTTTCATCTTTATGCAAACGGACTATCCAGGATGGCACGTTTATGTCAACGGAGGAGTCCGGCCTCTTTTAAAGGCTTATGGCCTATTTCAGGGGGTTTATATAGAAGCACCCGGTAAATACCATATACAGTTCAAATTCAGAGCTTCTAAGAGCTTAAAAATGATAGGGCAGTCTTTGGTTTAATTAGTTATGAAAGCCCTCTCTGTGATAGATATTGCTCTACATTCCAGATAGGGGGGAACCAAGCCTGTACCTCAAACTGGTTTTTATGTTATATTCATCCGTTTTTAAAATTGTAATGCTCCCCATTAAGCAATGGAAAAATTAGTTAGTGTTGGCTCGGATTGGTTTTGTTGTTTTTTGAAAAATTGGTTTGGTGTCATGTTGTTAAGGGATTGATGCGGGAAATCAGAATTGTATCGATCAATCCATTGGTTGATAGCAATTTCAAAATAGAAAGGGTTATCCCATTCGTAGCACCAAACAATATCTTCTTTAATGATGCGCATGACCCGCTCGGTATCCGAGTTGCCTTTGGGGTTGCACCCAGTGGTAAAGATCTGCTTGAGCCCCAGAATCGAGCAGGATTGCATGAAGCGCTGGGAAGTGGGTTGACAGCCGTTGTCTGAGATTAGAAACAATTGCTCCTTGAGAGAATCCTTGATACCGCGAGGGAAGCGGGAATTGACGGCGCGATTGAGAGCAAGGAGCCAGTCCTCAGTTTCGGATTGGATGCCGAGGGAGTAGCCGACAATCTCTTTGGTATGCCAGTCAAGGACAACAGTGAGGTAAAGCCAGCCCCAGGTCGCCATTTTGATTTTGGTCATGTCGATGCCCCAGAATTGATTGGGTCTATCAGCTCTTGGCTTTGGTCTGGTGGAGTGTCGTTTGGCTTTAAGTTTGTAGTTTTGGGTGACTAGATAGCCGGTCTCTTTCATAAGCCGGTAAATGCGCTTCTTGTTCACAGTGAAACACTGGCGATATTTGAGATAGCTCCAAATACGCCTCTAACCCCAAAGCGGGTAGTCTGTTTTGAGCTGTTTAATCTGGGTGAGCAGCTCGAGATTTCGCTTTTTGACCGATTCTGACTGGCGACGCTTCATAGCTCGTAGTCGTTTTTTTTTAACTCAATGGTGAGATCGCCAATGATGCGTTTGAGTTTGGCGTTTTGCTGTTCAAGTAACTGTTCTTTCTTGGTGACGTTTTTCTGTTCAAAGGCTTGATCGCCGAATTTAAGCAGCTGATCGCGCCACTGGTAATACTGAGTTTGGGCGATCTGGTATTTCGAGCAAAGCTTGAAGATTTCAATTTGGCCGGAAAGGCCCTCGAGAACAATCTTGAGTTTCTCTTGGCTGGACCACTGACGACGTTTTATGGGCTGACTCCTTTCGGAGCCAATACTAACTTAAATTGCCCCGTTCGTTAATGGGGAGCAGGATAAAATTTCTCTCATATGGAATCAGCAAAATGAAAGGCATTATCCTAGCTGCCGGATTGGGAAGCCGCCTTGGAAAACTTACGGTAGACCTTCCTAAATGTCTGGCTATTTCTTGGAGTGGACGCACTTTACTTGATGCCCAGATTGAGGCTCTTCAAAGCTGTGGTATTACTGATATTATTATTATCCGCGGCTATCAAGGACATAAATTCACGCGCACGGACGTGCGTTATTGCTGGAATACAGATTATGCGCTTAATAACATCCTGGAGTCATTAATCTGCGCAGAGAAAGAGCTCATCGAAGAAGTTCTCATTTGTTATTCCGATATCTGGTTTCAAGAAACAATTCCTATGCAACTTATAAAATCTAACGCTGACATAGCTATTGCCGTAGATCCTAATTGGAAAAAAAACTATGCGGGTCGCACAGACCACCCGATGTCGGAAGCTGAATTAGTTTTTTTTGATTCTGGTTTTAGATTGAGAAATATTGGGAAACTGAAAGTCGACCACGAAAAAGCCAATGGCGAATTCCTGGGAATGCTCAAGCTTAGTGCGTCGGGCTCGCGCACAATCAAAAATTATTATAACACTGCAAAATCGGAGTTTGACGGCAAACCTTTCCAGAATGCACCAAGTTTTAAACGTGCTTATATTACAGACCTTCTTCAATATATGAGCGATCGCGGTATTCCGATTGAATGTAAAATAATTAATGGCGAATGGCGTGAAATCGATACTATTCAGGACCTTGAGAGATTGAAAAGTTTGCTTTCTATAAATGATGAGTAAAGCACTTACAGGAGGAAAGATGGCACAGTCCAAGGCAGCTATTGCACCTTATGCTGAGTACGGTAAACTGATTCATGCATGGCGCAATGAGATCAAACATAACTATGCAATGATCGAAAAGGAGACTGGCATCAGAGAGCAACGAATAAAATGTCTCGAGAAAGGTGAAGACAAGCCGGACTGGAAGGAACTGGAACTTCTAGCGAAATATTTCTGTATCAGCGTAAGAGATCTTTTGCCGGCGGAAAATGACCTCGACCGCGGCTGTAAATTTCTCCGGAATAAAGACGCCGTGAAATTTGATCAGGATCGGGGAGGCAGACTTCAATACACATACTGGAACCGTGTCATGAGTTCAATGATTCCGAATTTTAAGCCCGTGGAACTTCTTTTGCATTTGACACGCAGGGAAGACGTGGTTATGAATCGCGGACATTTTTTTCATCAATATACCCAAGTTTTGCATGGCGGTCCCGTCGCCTTTTTATGGCAGTGGAAAGGCGAAACGCTTGAAGAAATCTTTCATCAGGGCGATTCATGGCTTATACCAGGCTTTGTACCGCATGCCTTTTACTCTCTTGAACCAATTAATCTCGGAAAGATTCTCGCTATTACATTCGGACAGCACTTAGCCGGAGATGCTAAACAGGAACTCACGTTGATCGGGGCGGAAAATGCTTCGCGTATTATAGAAGACAGCAATGACTATTATTCTAAAGGGGAAGGATCGCAACGTGAATAAAAAGGCAATTTTATTGAGAGAACTGTTTAAGACTAAGCCGGTTTTGAAAATTATGGGGGCCCATAATGGCTTGGGAGCAAAGCTAATTGAAAGAAACGGTTTTGATGGCATATGGGCAAGCGGTTTAGAAATATCGACTACACATGCTGTCCCGGATGCAAACATCCTCACTATGACCGAAAATCTGGATGCCGCTCGTGCTATTAATGATGCGGGGTCCCTTCCGGTAATTTGCGATTGCGATACAGGATATGGAAATGTTGCAAACGTCATGCATATGGTGAAAAAGTATGAGTCTGCGGGACTTGCTGCGGTAGTAATTGAAGATAAACGCTTCCCCAAGGTCAATAGTTTTGTTCCAGGTCGTCAAGAACTTGCACCAATCGATGAATTCATGGGTAAAATCCAGGGCGCTGTGTCTGTCCGGCAGTCCGATGATTTCATGATCTTTGCCAGAGTAGAAGCTTTAATTGCCGGATGGGGCCTCGAAGAAGCTTTGCAAAGAGCGAAGGCTTATGAAGAAGCTGGGGCAGATGGAATTGTTATTCATTCAAAATCCAAAACACCTGATGAAATATTTGAATTCGCGCGACGCTGGAAGGGACGAACTCCGCTGGTAGCCATCCCGACGACTTATTTTGACGTTCCCGCAAAAGAGCTTGGGGAACGTGGCTTTCGCATGATCATTTATGCTAATCACGGTTTGAGAGCTTGCATACGTGCCATGGATGAAACATTCACTTCTATTATCAACAGCGGATCTACAGCTGACGTTGAAGGCCGGATAGCTTCGATGAAAGAGGTTTTTGAAATTCAAGGAATGGTAGCACTTAAAGAGGATGAAAAGCGCTTTCATAAAACGGAGCGCTTAAACGTTCTTATTCCGGCTGCGGGCGATCATCGTTCACAAGCTGATTTTGGAGCTCTATTGGAAGATAAACCACTTTGCATGCTTAAGATTTCAGACAAAACTATTCTGCAATATCAGACAGAGCTTTTCCGCTCGGCCGGAGCCACAGATATTTATGTGGTTGGAGGCTACCAAGTTGAAAAAATTAATGTCGATGGAGCTACTATTATCAAGAATGACATGTACGCTTCATCTCATGTAGCTTATTCGATTATGGCAGCGCGGGAACAAATACAAAGAGGAAAATCCATTTTATGCTATTCAGATATTCTTTTTGATAAGCAGATTCTTTCACAGCTCATGAGCAGTCCGTATCCAATCACCTTGGTAATTGATCGAGCCTTTAAAACCCTTCCTTTCCGGCAAAAAACGCTGGATTTGGTTGTCGCAGAGGATCCTGCTCTGGGCAGCAACGATCGCAGAATGAATCTCAATTCCTTTAAGCCTGTAAAAGCTATTGGTAAAAAGATAAAGCGCGAGGAAGCCACTTGTGAGTTTGTCGGACTAGCCTTGTTTCAAGGAGAAGGTTTTAATCTTTTATGTAAAGCTTGGGACGATGCCCACCCTGCTTTTCAGAATAAATCTTTTTATGAAGCATCTTCAGTTCTTAAAGCGTCTTTTACGGATATTATTCAGTTCATGATCGATTCGGGGATTCCGATTTATGGCCTTGAGGTCGAACACGGATGGTCGGAAATACATTCAATAGATGATTACCGTCGTTTACAGGAATATTTTGATAGTAGTGAAGTAAAGAACCCAGTGGGTTTAGCAGCGAAATGATGAGCGCGGAAGAATTTGTTTTATGTCTTAAGGAGCATGGGTTTAAATTTTTTTCTGGTGTTCCGTGTTCATTTTTTCAGGCAGCGATTAATTGTGTCCTTGCTGACGAAAAACTCCAATATTGTATTGTCCCTAATGAAGGAGCCGCCCTTGCGAGTGCTTCGGGGGCTTATTTGTCCGGTACTTCTGCAGTTGTGATGATCCAGAACTCTGGCTTGGGTAATTTAATTAATCCCCTGACCTCTCTTAATATGATTTATAAGCTTCCAGTTCTAATTTTTATCAGCGGAAGAGCTTATCGTATTTCAGATGAACCACAGCACCGAATTATAGGAGCTTGCATGGCCGGTCTTCTTGACTCTTTGAATGTGGTTTGGGAAGATCTTCCTTCAGATATTGAGCAGCTCTCCCAATCTATGGATAGAGCGTGCTCTTACATGGCAAAAGAATTATTGCCCTATGTTTTTTTTGTTCCTAAAGGAACTATTGATGAATTTGAAAAAGAACCGATCAATGAAGAAAAGTACCCTTTAAAACGAATAGATGCAATAAAGATCATTGCCGAGAAACTTACCAGCCATGAGCTGGTCATCGCTACCACCGGAAAGACTTCTCGCGAGCTTTTTGCAGTAAATGATACTGAGAGTAATTTCTATATGCAGGGATCAATGGGCCATGCAACATCATTAGGGCTTGGGATGGCAATGAACTGTCCGGAAAAAAAAGTAGTGGTTCTTGATGGGGATGGCGCGCTGCTTATGCACATGGGCGCTATGTCATCAGTAGGTTATTATAAGCCTGCCAATTTTTTTCATATTTTACTTGATAATGAATCCTATGAGACGACAGGGGACCAGGACACTACCTCAGAGACGACAGATTTCGTTAAGATTGCGGCTTCCTGCGGTTATAAAAATTATGATCAGGCGACAAATGAGGCTGAACTAAAAATAAAACTCGATCATTTACTGGCTAGTAAAGGACCTGCTTTTTTAAGGGTTAAAATCAATCGTCTTCCTACCCCGAACGTTCCTCGCATCACAACAAAATACACATCCAGCCAAATCACTGAAAGATTCAAAACTTCTGTCCTGGGAAAATGAAGCTTAATTTCTACTGGAATCCCACCAGACTTTTAATAGAAAACGGATGTTTTTCCAAACTGCCCGAAGTCATTAATCACTATTCTCCCAAAGCCATTCTGTTAGTGCTGGGTGAAAAATCGTTCCGGGCTTCTCCGTATTATCCTAGGCTACAGGCGATGCTTGAGCAATACGATGTTGAAGAGTCTCTTCCTGTACCGGCAAATCCAACTCAAAAATTTATTCAGCAAGAACTATTGCGATTGAGAGAGAGAAAATTCGATATAGTCATGGCGATAGGGGGTGGCAGCGTCCTTGATACTGCTAAAATTCTTGCTAATCTGATTTACGCAGAAAATAATGAACTAAATAACTATATCAATAGCGATTCATTTACAGTTCCGGCTCGATCTTTGCCGCTTATCGCGATTCCTACAACCGCCGGAACGGGCAGTGAAGTTACTCCTTTCTCTTCCCTTGAAACAGCGGAAAAGAAGAAAGTTTCTATAACTTCACTGTCATTTTATCCCACCGTCGCTGTTGTGGATCCCGAACTTTGTTATTCCATGCCAGCTTATGTTACGGCCTCAACTGGTTTTGACGCTCTTAGTCAAGCAATAGAATCGTTTTGGTCTGTTCTTGCAACACCGGTTAGTCAGACGCACTCACTTCGTGCCCTTGAAATGATCTTGGCAGGACTCACAGAGACAGTCAAAGAACCGCATAGCAGGGAAGGCCGTCTTTTAATGTCTTATGGAAGCTGCGAAGCCGGGCTAGCTATAGCTCAAGCCCGGACGACAGCGGTGCATTCCGTGTCCTATCCGATTACGACGCACTTCGGAATAGCCCACGGGCATGCGTGTGCCCTGACTTTGGCTTCGTTTGTTCGGTTTAATGGAAACGTGCTTGGAAGTAAGGGAGCGCCTTTAATGGCAAGATTTTTTTCGTCGACTTACGAAGACGTGGCGCGACGCATTGAAGTCATAATGGAAACGGTGGGCTTAGAGCGCTCTCTTAAAAAATTAGGTATCCCGGAATCTGGAATAGAGATTATCGTGCGCGAGGGATTTCGGCCGGACAGAGTTAAGAATAATCCGCGCGAACTGGACGCTGAATCTCTTTCCAATATATTAATAAATCTTCTTTAGGTAAAGGGCGCTTAAGAAATGTCTCCGAGAAAACCATCTCCTGTTTTAAAAAGTATCCCTTATGGCCGTCAATCAATAGATAGTAAAGATGCTGCGGCAGTGATAGCGGCCCTTTTCTCCGAACGTATTACTCAAGGACCTAAGGTCGAGGAATTTGAAAGAAATCTGGCTAAATATTGCGGTGCTATGTATGCGGTTGCTGTAAATAGCGGAACCTCAGCATTGCATCTCGCATGCCTTGCCGCCGGGCTGGGTCCAGGTGATGAAGGAGTAACTTCGCCTATCACATTTCTTGCGACTCCCAACGCGCTCCTGTACTGCGGCGCAAAACCCGTTTTTGCCGATATCAAGGAAACGGATGGAAATATTGATCCCAAAGCTTTGCCTTCAAAAATAAATTCTAGGACAAAAGCACTGCTGCCTGTCCATTATGCGGGGTTACCGGCCGACATGAAAGAAATTGCAAAAATTGCCTCCAAAAAAAAATTAGCAGTGATCGAAGACGCCTGTCATGCTCTGGGGGCTACATACAACGGTAAAAAAGTCGGAAGTTGCGAATATTCTGATATGACCGTCTTTAGTTTCCATCCTGTAAAACATATTACGACGGGTGAAGGCGGAGCAATAACAACCAATGACAAGAAATTATATCGGCGGCTTCTGATGCTGCGAAGCCATGGAATGGTAAGAACCGAAGAGCTGACAGAGAAACATGGCGGCTGGTTTTACGAGATGGAAACATTAGGCTTCAACTACCGAATCACTGATATGCAATGCGCTCTGGGCATTAGTCAACTCGATAAATTATCTGTTTTTCTTAAAAAAAGAGAGCACGTAGCACAATTCTATAACGAAGTGTTTGAGGATATACAGGATAGAATCAAATTACCGCAAGGGAACTATTTAAACAAGACTCATGCCTGGCATCTATATCCTCTTAGGCTTTTAGGAAGCAAACCCGCACGCCGAGACCTATTTGATTTCCTCCGCAGGCAGAATATAGAGCCACAAGTGCATTATATTCCAGTTCATTTACAGCCTTATTATCGAAAGACTTTAAAATCAGCCCCGGGAGATTGTCCGAAAGCGGAAAGTTTTTATGCTTCTGAAATCAGCCTTCCAATTTTTCCAGGTTTAAAAAAGTCTGAATTGGATCATGTCGCCAGATCTGTGCTTAAGGGTCTATCGCGATAGTAAGTTATTCCACGTGAAAAAATATGCCCAAGCTAGAGCCTACTTGGAAGTCTGCAATCCTTTTCAGAGCCGATGCAAACGGACAAATAGGATCCGGCCATGTCATGCGTTGTCTTTCTTTGGCTCAGACATGGATAAAAAGAGGCGGCACTTCTGTTTTTCTGGGCCGAATCGAGAGCGTCCACTTGAGGTTTCGGTTCAGGACTGAAGGTATTGTCTTTATTAATCTTGTTTCTTCATCGGGCAGTTTAAAAGATGCTGAAGAAACGCTCTCATGGAGCCGCAGGACCGGGTGTTCATGGGTTGTGCTGGATGGCTATCATTTTTCTTTGCTATACCAGGACAAACTCCATGAAAGGTTACAACGTTTCTTATACATTGATGACTTAGCTATACAAAATAGATATCCTTCCGACATACTGCTCAATCCGAATTCGTTTGCCAAACGTTCGCTTTACCCCAAAAACAATATGCCTAGGAAATTGCTTTTGGGCTCGACTTATGCCCTCTTGCGCAGAGAGTTCTTCCAGTTTTCCAGACGGCGCAAAAAGAAGGCAAACCAAAAAAAAATAAGGCTATTGATTACGATGGGCGGATCAGATCCTGCCAACATAACTATCGAAGCCATGAAAGCAGCAAGCCATTTACATCCAAAAGAAGTTAGTGTAATCGTTCTTATAGGCGGTTTGAATTCCAATAAAGCCCGCATCAAAGACCTGGCACAACATAATCCGAGGCTTTTTAAAATTATTTATGCCGCTAATAATATGCCTCGCATCCTAAATAAAGTTGACTTAGCCCTCACTGCGGGCGGTAGCACGTGTTTGGAATTAGCATTCATGCAAATTCCTTTTATATCAATAGCGATTGCGCCAAACCAAGAGCCTGGTCTTCGCGATTTAAACCGAAAGAAAGCCACTCTCTATCTGGGACCTATCCGGTCCCTATCTGTACAGATGATGAAGGAGGCGCTCGAGCGGTTATTATATTCTAGTACACTTCGGCGCAGTATGAGCGGCCAAGGGCGAAAATTAGTCGGCCGTCAGGGACCTGAAAAAGTCATCAATTCTTTAAAGCTTCCAGCTATAACTGTAAGATCTGCGTCTCTTTCGGACTGCCGGTCCATATGGAGGATTGCAAATAATCCATCAGTACGTAAAATGTCTTTTGAAACGGACCCCATATCTTGGCTCAGCCATAGAAAATGGTACTCTGATTCCCTCGTGCGTTTTGCCTTCTATGTGATTACGGAAGGAAAAAAAGTAGCCGGTTATGTGCGCTATAAGAGAGAGAGCCCCCAAGAGGTAACAGTTTCAATAGCTCTCGCGGACAGTTTCCGCGGGAGGGGAATCGGGAAGACGGCTCTTCTACTTTCCCAAGCTGCTCTTTTTAAAAATAAGAGAATAACAAAAATCCATGCTATTGTTAAAAAGAAGAATCATGCCTCCCTCTACGCTTTTCTTTCTTGCGGTTATATTCTTCGCGATGACGGAAAAATCAAAGGATCAGAGACTTTTCATCTAACCTATGAGCACAACGCCGATGTTTAAAATCCATGATCGCCTTATATCCTTCGACCAACCTGCGTATATCATTGCAGAGCTTTCGGCCAATCATAATGGAAGTCTCGAAAGAGCTGTGCGAGCTGTGCACGAAGCAAAAAAAGCCGGCGCGGATGCAATCAAACTGCAAACGTATACGGCAGATACTCTAACTATTCCATGCGGTAATGAGCATTTTCAAATTAAAGGGGGGACGCTCTGGGACGGTCAAACTCTTTATGAGCTGTATGAACAGGCTTACATGCCGTGGGAATGGTACCCGGAGCTAAAAAAAGAGGCAGAGAGTGCGGGCATTCATATTTTTTCAACTGCCTATGATCCTAAATCGGCAGAATTTCTGGAAAAAATGAATGTTCCCGTTCATAAAATCGCATCTTTCGAAATGGTGGACATAGGTCTTATAAAACTTCTTGCCGCAACGCATAAGCCGCTTATTATTTCTACTGGCATGGCAAATTTAGGAGAAATTGAGGAAGCGGTCACCGCAGCGAGAGGCGCTGGCGCAGAAAGCATTGCTCTTCTTAAATGTACCAGTGCCTATCCTGCTCCTGCTGAAGAAATGAATATTCGATCCATTCCGTTCCTTCAGGAAAAGTTTGATACTATAGTTGGATTGTCAGACCATACCATGGGTATTATGGCAGCAGTTACCGCAGTGGCCTTGGGAGCGCGCATAATTGAAAAGCATTTTCAGCTGATGGACGAGCAGGAGAGTGCGGATTCATCCTTTTCCATGAACCCTGCCAAATTTCGTCAAATGGTTGATGCCGTACGTACGGCGGAGAAAACGCTGGGTCGCGTGAGCTTTGGTCAAAACGAAGCGGAAAAAGCCAGTCTTCGTTTCCGTCGCTCGCTTTTTACTGTAAAAAAAATTAATTCCGGAGAGCTGTTTACTGAAAATAATATCCGTTCTATACGGCCCGGTATGGGGTTGGCGCCCAAACATTTAAGCGCAATCTTAGGAAAGAAAGCCTTACGCGCTATAGAATCCGGCACACCACTTTCCTGGGAATATATACAACGGTAAATTTCCCGAGATGGAGAGGTATGAATTTTAAAACACGCTTATCCTCAAAAAAAGTCGCGACTATTGAAGCTCGAATGTCGTCTAGCCGTCTGCCCGGTAAAATAATGAAAGATATTCTCGGTAAGCCTCTTTTGGAACGACTGGTGGAACGCATTCGCCGGGCTGAGCTGGTAGACGAAGTTGTCGTAGCTACAACCGTAAATCCTCAGGATGATTTAGTTGAGTCGTGGGCCAAGAAAGCTGGAATTTCGATTTACAGAGGCAGTGAGGAGGATGTTTTGCTTCGCGTTTTAGAGGCTGCCAAGGCATTTAACGGTGAAATCATCATCGAACTGACAGGAGATTGTCCGCTTCTAGACCCTCAAATAATTGACGAAGTCATTCGCTTTTATCTGCATTCTGATGTGGATTATGCCAGTAACATCGTTGAACGCACCTACCCCAGAGGACTTGACGTACAAATCTTTTCTACGGCAGTGCTAAACGAGGTCAACCGCCTTACCCAAGATCCGGCCGATCACGAACATGTTTCACTTTATATTTATGAACATCCCGAACGTTTCAAGCTAGGCAGATTAACCGCCAATAAAAGTCTTTGCTTTCCTGAGTACAGACTCTGCGTCGATACTCCGGAAGACTTTTTCGTTGTAGAGTCGGTTTATAAAGAGCTCTATCTGAAAAATCCTGCTTTCAACACACGGGACGTCCTTCATTATTTGAGACAAAATCCTGAAATCGCACAGCACAATCAACAGATTCAGCAAAAGCCTGTCAGATGAAATCACCTGCCAAGATTGGAATAAAGTCGAAAAAGCCCGAGAGACTGCGGGCAGCTATTGTCGGATGCGGACGTATTGCAAGCCTTTTTGCCCTCGACAAAAAGCGCAACTACGTTTCAACTCACGCTTCCGCATATAAGACTATGAAGGAAACAGAACTTATCGCTGCCTGCGATCTTGACCAGGAGCGTTTAAAAAAATTCGGCTCCACGTGGAATATTGGTAACCTCTATAGTGACTTTGACAAAATGCTGCGTGATGAAAAACCAGACTTGGTCAGCATTTGCACGTGGGCTAACAGTCATTATTTATTAGCGAAAGCGGCAGCTGCCTCAGGCGTCAAAGGCATTTTTATTGAAAAGCCATTGGCTACGAATTTAGTGCAAGCGGATGATCTCGTCAGATTATGCCGCTCAAAGAAAATTACACTGGCCGTCAATCACACCCGCCGATGGGATGAAGGCCATCAAAAAATAAAGAGATTGATTGAATCTGGTTCTCTTGGGACCATCAAGCAGGTTAGCTGCTATTACACCGCAGGCATCGCGAATACCGGAAGCCATTTACTCGATCTTCTACTGTGGTTTTTTGGAGAAGCAGATTGGATCTCGGCAAATGAGCAATTAACAACCGAAAAAGACCCCACTCTTACTGGCTTCATTCATTTCAAAAATGGAGTCACGGCATCGCTTCAAGGACTTGATGTGAAGGACTATCTGATTTTCGAGATAGATATATACGGCAGTAAGGGACGGATTCGCATCCAGGACAGCGGCTTCAGCCATAGCCGATGGAAAATTATTTCCAGTCCTTATTTCAGCGGCTACAAGGAACTACGTCCCATCACCACAAACTTACCATTAATGCATAACCGCATGATGCTTAATGCAATGCGCGATTTCATAAGTGCGGTAAAGAACAAGAAAGACCCTTTATCCACGGGGGAGGATGGACGAAATGCTCTCGAAGCCATTGCAGCTCTGAAAGTTTCTCGGCGCACGGGCCGTAGAATAACGCTTCCTCTCAAAAATAGAAATGTGGAGGCTATATGAAAGATTCCCCCGTCAGGACCGTCCCTTTTCCACGTGCCACAATTTTTGGGGAAGAGGAAAAAAAAGCCGTTTTGGAAGTTCTTGAATCAGGTATTCTATCCGGTTTCATTGCGGCTCCTGGAGAAAATTTCCTTGGAGGCCCTAAAGTTAAGGAGCTCGAGTCGGAAGGCTGCCGGTATTTCGATGTCAAATACTGCATGGCGGTCAACTCCGCGACTGCTGGTCTCCATGCAGCTCTCGCTGCCTGCGGCGTAGGGCCTGGAGACGAAGTCATCGTGCCGCCCTATACGATGTCTGCTTCTGCTGCAGCCATTCTTATGCAAAGCGCCGTACCTGTGTTCAGCGACATTGAAGATAAGACTTTCGGTTTAGATCCACTGCAAATTGAAAAAAATATTACACCGCGCACGCGGGCCATTGTAGTCGTTCATCTGTTTGGTCATTCTGCTGATATGGACCCTATTATGGCAATCGCTCTTAGACACAACTTAAAAGTCATCGAAGATTGTGCGCAATCACCAGGCGCTAAATACAAGGGACGTTATGTAGGAACGATTGGCAATGCGGGGGTCTTCAGTTTTAACCAGCATAAGACTATCACAACGGGTGAAGGAGGCCTCGTAGTTACGCAGGACGAGGTGATTGCTCTTAAGGTGCGCCTTATTCGGAACCATGGCGAAGCCTGCGTAGAAGGTTTAAAAGTAGATGATATCTCAAACACCTTAGGGTGGAATTACCGCATGACTGAACTTGAAGCAGCGGTCGGAGTAGTCCAGTTTCGCAAACTGGATCATTTGACACATTATCGCCAGGAGCTGGCTTTCGACCTCTCGAAAAAATTGGCCTGCTTCGACGAACTAGTTATGCCAGAGACGCTGCCTGACTGCAGTCATGTTTTTTTCTTGTTTTCAATAAAATACAAACCTGCCGCGGGCGGACCGGGAAGATCTGAACTTGTTGCGTCATTAAATAGAGAAGGCATTCCATTTGGTGCTGGTTATGTTAAACCACTCTATCTCCAGCCAATCTATCAGAAGAAAATCTGTTTTGGCACTTCGGGTTGGCCCTTTACCTCAGTCCCAGAATCTCCTAATTACCGGAAAGGCCTGTGTCCCGTTACGGAACGGCTTCATGAGTCCGAACTCATTCATACAAATGTGTGCCATTACCCCGTTACGACAGAGGACCTGAACGACGTCGTTAAGGCGTTTGATAAAATCCTGTGTAAAGGGACTGCAAAAGGCAGTCGATCCTGAATGCAAATTCGGAATGTCAGGATTTAGTTAAACCGCCGCTTTAAATATCTTCAACCTATCGCTTAAGGGGAAATTGTGGACGAATCTTATTGGAAAGGGAAGCGAGTCCTTGTAACCGGTGCTGACGGATTCATGGGTTCTCATTTGACCGAAAAACTGATCCATTACGGCGCCAGAGTTTCAGCGCTCGTACGAGGCTCATCTGTCAGCGGTACATATAAATATGCTTTAAAAAACATTTCTCATCTTAGGAAGAATCTCCGAAATATTATAGCAGTCAATGTCGGAAGCAGCGACTTGGTTAGTCTTATAAAAAAAGATAACCCCGCAGTAATTTTTCATCTCGCTGCGGATGCTTATGTCCCATATTCTTTCGATCATCCATTTGAAGTCATGACCACAAATCTGCACGGTACGCTTAACGTTTTACATGGCGCGATGAAGATCTCTTCACTAGAAAGAGTCGTCTGTACATCATCGAGCGAAATCTATGGCACTGCTCAGACCCCCTCCATAGCAGAAACCCATCCTCTCAACCCTACATCTCCCTATGCCGCTTCCAAAGTCGCTGCAGATCGATTTGCATTTTCTTATTATTTGACATACGGTCTGCCTATAGCAATCATACGCCCCTTTAATACCTACGGTCCAAGGCATACTTATGACGTGATTCCAAAGTTTATTGATCTTGCTCTTAAAGGAAAACCAATCACAATCTATGGAACGGGACTTCAGAGCCGGGACTTCACCTATGTTGATGATATGATAAATGCCTTTCTTATCATGGGAAGACATAAGAAAGCGATCGGTTTGGCCGTCAATTTTGGAACGGGCCATGATATCAGCATTAAAAAGACAGCAGAGCTAGTACTTCTAGAAACAGGCAGCAAATCAAAAATTGTCCACATCGGTAAAAGATTGGCTGAAGTCCATAAACTGCGTTGCAATTCAAAATTAGCCCAGAACACGTTTGGGTGGAGTGCGAAAATATCCCTCCCAGAGGGGCTTAAAAGGAACATAGATTGGCACAGGACAAACAGGATCTCCCCATTATAGAGCCGACGGCCATCGTCGATAGCAGGGCAGTCATCGGCAAAAGGACAAAAGTGTGGGCATTTTGTCAAGTGGCGGAATACGCCAGAATTGGGGACGACTGCGTCTTAGGGAATGGAGTTTATATCGATCGGTATGTCCTGATCGGTAATCGAGTGCGCATTCACAATAAGGCTCTTTTGTATAACGGCCTTATTGTCGAGGATGATGTCTTCATTGGGCCGGGAGTTTGTTTTACTAATGACCCTTGGCCCAAAAGCGAAAACACAAGAAACCTCGAGAATATTAACTGGAAGGTTCGGCAGGGCGCTTCGATTGGGGCGAATGTTACCGTATTGCCTGATGTGACGATTGGGGCCTATGCCGTAATAGGCGCGGGAGCTTTAGTAACTAAAGACATTCCTGATTACGGTCTCGCCTACGGTAATCCGGCCAAAATTCACGGTTTCGTTTGCCCCTGCAGAGGAATCATCCGAAATGAAAGCAGGATCAATCCTCTAAATGTCATATGTCACACCTGCGGCAAGATTCTTGCAAACAGCTCGGACAGCGAACAATTTAATTCATAGGACGTAACTAATGCAAACGACACAGGAAGTCTTCAGCGCTTCTACCTCTCTTGCTTTTGCATGGCTTCTGAAATCGGGCATTCAAAGCAATGATCCGGAAACAGCCGGGGGGGTCCATGCTTGGTATGATCTCATAACGGAATCTTATCCGTTCATATACGGAGAGATAACCGGCTATGCAGTGAACGCATTTCTTTTTTACTACCATCATACCGGGAATCCTGCTTATTTACATGCTGCACTCCAAGCCGGGGATTGGCTTTCAAAAAATAAAGCGGAAGGTTCCGGATTCATTTGCAACAGAGTGAAGCCATCAAAATTCGTCGATAACTATTATGAATCATGGGTTTTCACATTCGATCAATGGGTCTGTGTTTATGCATTGACTAACCTTGCTGAGAAAACGGGCGAAACCTTCTGGCACAAAGCTGCCGTAGAGCTGGCGCAGACATTGATTTCGACTACTATCAAGACTAATGGCTCTTTTTTTCCTGCATATGACGTCTGTCGAAAGTCAGCCGTCGATATCAATGATAAGTGGTCTCGTCAATCCGGAGGATTTCACTGTAAAGCACTCATGGCATTAGAGCGGCTGTATAAGATGACGGAAGCAAGTCAATACAGGGATATTTCATGTAAACTGCTCGGTTGGACCCTAAAAACACAGCAAAAGGATGGGAGATTCATCACCCAAAACAATGAGTCCAGCACTCATCTTCATCCGCATCTTTATACCGTAGAAGGATTGCTTTCCTATGGCCTATCGGCTGGCAGATCAGATGCTCTACAGGGAGCAAAACGAGGCTTTGAGTGGGTAATCCAGCACCAACTGAGCGATGGCGCGTTCTATTCATTTTTTGACGGTACCAAATTTGTGCCCTTTGTTCGGGCGGATATTCTTGCTCAAGTGCTTCGGATTGGAAGCACCCTTATTTCGAATGGCATCATGACTGGTATTGCTGCTTCTCTTGATAAACTAAGAACCGCTCTCCTGCATTATCAGATTCTGAACGGCCCGCAAAGCGGGGGGTTTCTATATGGACGCGAGCAGGACGGAACTATACGGCACCATGCCAATGCATGGGTTACCATGTTTGCTGCTCAAGCTCTAGGTATTCACGATACTTTTTCTTACAGCCCACCTTATAACATGAACTTTTTCATATAAGCAGCATTCTTAGCATTTACCATGACACCTAGAAAAAAAAGAAGGATCTTGATTGCGTTCGGAACCCGGCCGGAGGCTTTAAAATTTGTACCATTAATACAGACATTGAAAGAATCCAGTGATTTCGAATGCTTTGTTTGCATAACGGGCCAGCATCGGCAAATGCTTGAACAGGTTTTTAACGTATTCAAAATAGACGTGGACGCGGACCTTAAATTGATGAAAACAAATCAAAATCTAGAGTATATAAGCGGTAGAGTCATAACTCGCTTTGGTAAGGTGATCCGCAAGGCAAAACCGGATATTGTTTTTGTTCAGGGAGATACCGCTACAGCTCTCATGGTAGGGATAGCAAGTTTTTATGCACAGAAGCCCATAGCCCATTTAGAAGCCGGCTTGAGAACGTGGAACAAATTTCAGCCATTTCCGGAGGAAATGAACAGAAAGCTGCTTTCTCATCTAGCAGATATCCACTTTACCCCCACGCGCGCTGCCACAGCAAACCTTGTCAATGAAGGTATTCCCAGACATGAAATACACCAAACCGGTAATACTATTGTTGATACAGTAAGACTTGCCCGGGTCTTAATCCAGGATACATATCCCGTCTTCGAGGGTATTGATTTAAAAAAGCGCTTATTATTTGTGACAGCACACAGACGTGAGAGTTTCGGGCAGGGGTTGAAACAGATCTTTATGAGTTTGAAGAAAATCGCCGGTGAATTCAGCGATGTGCAAATCGTATATCCTGTCCACCTAAACCCTAATGTGTCAGTCCCCGCTCATGATATACTCGGCCGCACCGAAAGAGTGCATCTTTTGCCGCCTCTAACTTATGAAGAAACTTACTGGCTCATGGAAAGATGCTACCTGATAATGACAGATTCAGGCGGCATTCAGGAAGAAGCTCCCAGTTTCCGTAAGCCCGTTTTGATTTTGAGGAATGTTACGGAAAGGGCAGAAGGAGTACGCGCAGGAATAGCCAAACTCGTCGGAACAGAAACTGAAAAAATTTTTAAAATCACCTCGAAGCTTTTATGCGACAGTAAGGCCTATGCGGCGATGCAGGCTAAAAAAAATCCTTACGGCGATGGTAAAGCATCTGAAAGGATCATAAACATACTTCGCCGAAATATGGGTAGCATTCTTTCTCAATCGACCAATAAGCCACTCCCGAGAACGAAGTTACAAAGGATAACCCTTATAAAATGAAGGTCGCATTTTATGTCTATCCTGTAGCTTTTCAATCTCCTGGAGGCGGTGAGATCCTTCTTCTTAAGACACGGGAATATCTTGAAAAAGAAGGGCTATCAGTCAAACTCTTTGATCCTTGGAATGACAAACTGCGTGATTTCGATATCTTGCATACATTCGGATCCGTTAAAGATTCATTAAGGATGATGCGGACAGCGGCGCAGCTCAGTGTAAAAAATGTCCTTTCAACTATCTGCTGGTATAGCTGGAAATCAGCATGGGGGACTTATCCCTCATTCTCCGGAAGAAGCATTTCTCTCGTTAGGCAGGCAACGAAAAGTTTTTTTCCTTTTATGCCTTCACAGCGTAAAGAGATGATGTCTTGTGCTGATATTCTGCTTCCCAATTCTGAAAGCGAAGCAAGACAGTTAAAAAGTTTCTTCAAAGTTTCCGAAGAGAAAATCATGATGGTGCCCAATGCAGTTGATGAATCTTTTGCAAAGGCTTCACCTGATGCCTTTATCAGTAAATTCGGGCTGAAGGACTTCATTCTTTGCGTGGGAAGGATAGAGCCTCGAAAAAATCAATTGAATGTAATACGGGCTTTAAAAGGCATTTCCCAGTCCGTAGTAATAATCGGAGACTATGTGCCTTATTATAAAGCTTACTATGATCAATGCCGGAAAGAAGCCGGAAATAAGGTGCACTTTCTCGGCGGCTTTTCTCATGAGTCGCCGATGCTTGCTTCGGCTTATGCCGCCTGCAATACATTTCTTCTAGCAACATGGCTTGAAACACCTGGCTTAGCGGCCTTGGAGGCAGCGTTGGCAGGAGCAAAAGTCGTTATTACCCGTGAAGGCGCGACCAGGGAGTACTTCCAAAAGTATGTCCGCTATGTTTCACCGGATAATCTCGAAGAAATAAGAAAAGAAGTGCAGGCTTCTTATAATTCTCCTCTTACTCTTGATCTTAAGAATCATATACAAAGTCGCTTTCTCTGGGACAGAGCAGCCAAACTTAATATAAAAGCGTATGAGAGAGTTTTAAAATAATATGCTTGCCGATTCGCCTACCAATTTATTTAATTGTCTCAAGCCTTTAATCTGCTGCCCTCTTTGCGGGGGCCGGAAGCGAAGGAAGATGTTCGTTATCGATTACTCAGTTGTGTATCGTTGCAACAGCTGTCAACTTAGTTATTTAGATCCCTGCCTCAACTCTGAAGGGATGGCATCGGCCTATATGTCTTCTGAAAGCTTAATTGAGCTGCACGACTTTCATGAGGGGTATTACGAATACGGAGCCTTAAATAAAAACTCGGCTACAAAGCGCGAATTTTTGAAAAATCTCACGTTCTTGGAATCCCATTTAACACCGGACGAAAGAAACTTGTTCGACATTGGATATGGAAACGGTTTTTTTCTGGCAGTGGCACAGCAACGAGGATGGAATGTAGACGGTATAGATACAAGTATCAAAAATATGGAAACAGCAAAGAAACGGTTTGGATTGTCTTTGCGACAGGGATATTTGAACAATTTAGACATTAAAATAAAAGCCGATGCCGTCGTTATGCTTGATGTTGTTGAACATATTGATAATCCGCATCAATTCATAAGGGAAGCATCGGCTCTTCTCAAGCCGGGAGGGCTACTTCTTATAGCTGTTCCAAACGAACACAGCTTACTTCAATTGATTGCAGCTCTCTTTTATCGGATAAGCCGAGGCAAGCTCAAAGCAGGTATCAAGAAAGTGTATATTTTGGAACACGTATGTTATTATGCACCCGAAACACTGGAAAAACTTGTCTGCGTAAATGGTTTTGAATCAATTGCTCATTATTTCAGTAATACAGATCTTCGGAAGTATCATTTAAACTTCTTTGAGCGTGCTGCCGGTTACATTATTATTGGCTTGCAGACACTATTTAAGCGAAAAAACCGTCTTATTATTGTTGCAAGAAAAAAAGAATGATACGCGGCTTAAAACATAAATTCCTTACCCTCCTAAGCCGAAGTCCGCAGCTTGACCGCTTTCTAAGGTTCCGTAATCCCAGAAAATATTGGCAAAAAAGGGGAGGACAAACCTATTTTGAAGAGCAGGAAGCAGCTTATGATCGCACTTTGAGGAGCGATTTTATCGCGGAGGAAGTCAGCCGTCTTAATTGCCATAGTCTGCTCGAAATTGGCTGCGGGTACGGAAAGCAGCTCAAAAATATTGCCAGCCGAAAAGAAATGTTGCTGACAGGCGTCGATTACAGCCATTCTCAATTACTAAAAGCAAAAAGCTATTGCGGAAAGATTGGTGTGCATCTTGGTGAATCTGATGCGATGCGGCTTCCTTTCGCTGATAAATGTTTTGATGCGGTATTATCGTCCGCTGTTATACTTCATAATGAATACCCTAAAGCTCAAGAAATCATTGCTGAAATTATAAGAGTGAGCGAAAGATATCTAATTCATAACGAAGACACAAATATTACCTTTTCCCGTTTCGGATACGACCTTGCTAAAACATATAAGAAAATGGGGCTGGAAGTCATAAAGTGTTGTCTCATTCCTTCAGCCCCTTTGCCTCAAGAAACTCAATTCACTATCGCATGTTTACCAAATCCTACATATCTCGTAAAAGCTAAAGACGTATTCTTACAGTATTATCATGCCAAAGATTAAAAAGTATTCCACAGCAAAACGGCTGAGCCGAAAGAAACATTTTTCAGGTTATTGTTTTGATGTCGTTATTGATAAGGTTGTATGGCCCAACCATACAAGGTTGGACCGAGACTTAATTCTGCATGGGGGGATCTCAGTGATAGTCCCATGCATTGACGATAATCATATTGTTCTTATTCATCAATACCGCTACGGTGCGGATAAAATGCTTTGGGAAGTGCCTGCGGGTACCATAGCAAAAGGTGAAACGCCCTTAGCGTGTGCTAAAAGGGAAATTCAAGAGGAAATAGGGTATAAAGCCAGTAAGTGGAAAAAATTAGCCGTGGTTTATGCTTCCCCAGGTTATAACACAGAAATTATTAATTGTTTTGAAGCGAAGGGGCTCAATCGCGTCCCTATTGCCTTAGAGCATGATGAAATCATAAATCCCCGGATTTTTACAAAAAAACAAGTTAAGAGATTGATAAAAACCGGTAAAATCGTGGATGCTAAATCTTTGATCTCTCTTTTTTACTATTTTATGGACTGATTGTGATTGACCTCATCGCTATTGACGGACCTTCGTATGTTGGCAAAAGCAGTATATCTCAGGCTCTAGCCGCACTTCTTGGAAAAACCTTTATCAATACAGGCCATATGTATCGTTCGATCGCAAAATGCTGTTTGGAACAAGGCATCTCGTATAAGAATGCCTCGACTGTGATAGAAATGGCTCAGAAAACCCAAATAAAATTCAAGAACGCTCCCGCCGGCATCTGTCAGACTATTGTAAATGGACAGGACTGGTCGAACTCTCTCGATAATGAACAAATCGTACTATTTGCTTCGAAGATAGCATCCATTCCAGAAGTCAGGCACATTCTGACAGAAATGCAGCGCTCTTATGCAAAGAAAGAGCTGATCATTATGGAAGGACGAGATATTGGTTCTGTTGTATTTCCCGATGCCATGTGGAAATTTTATGTGACTGCTTCTTCTGAGATTAGAGCCTCCCGGATGTTTAAAATGATGACCGACGAGGACCGTCAAAACGTCAGCGGCCCCGCGGCCCTTATTGAGAGGATCAATGAAATAGACGAAGCCGATATGAATAGAAAGATCGCTCCTCTAAAAAAAGCGAACGATGCAATCATTTATGATAATTCCGACAGTCCCGATGCGGCTCGCGATGCTCTGATTCTTTATTATTATATTACTCACACGGAAGAGCTTATCTCTAATGCAGGATTACTTCAGAAAAGAAGGACTTTTTAGACGATGGAAGATTTAGCTGAACTGCGCACCATTTGTCAGACGACCGCAAAAAAAGATCGATCGAATGTCTACATGCGCCGTGTCTCGCGTTTCTTTTCCATTTTTATAACCCGAGTTCTTATCCCTACCGCCGTGACCCCTGATCAGGTCAGTTTTATCATGATACTTACGGGTGTAATGGCTGGGTTTGTTTTTTCATTCCCTTCGCCAACAGCCTTTTTATTCGGTGCTTTAATTTTACAACTTTGGTACATTCTTGATTGCGTTGACGGAGAATTAGCGCGATATCGAGATTACATACTCAGGAAAATTGTCACCGTCAACAAAGAAGATCTTCCTATTACGGGCGCTTACTGGGATTACCTCAATCACTACATTGTTCACGGCGTAGTTCCTTTTTCGATCTCTATCGGTCTCTACCATTCTAAGGCGAATCTCTTTTATGTCATCCTGGGTTTCGGAGCTTCGTTTTTTCAATTGCTCCTGCTTGCTATACACGACACAAGGGCACGCGCTTATGTCGCTAAGATTAGAAAATATTCATCGGCAGGATACACTGTGAGTTGCAGAGACGAAATAAACTCTATTGATTCAAAAACAAACAGTCAAAACTGGAGTCCCTTGAAATGGGGATTTGTCATTCTTCATTACGGCACAACTTATCCGACAGTAATGAATGTAATTACAGTGACCCCAGTTCTCATGCTTGTCTTCCATATAGAATTACGAGGCTTTCTTCTGAGCTTCTATGCAATAGCTTCTGCCATTGTTTTTTTGGGCCTTGCAGCTAAAAGCCTCATAAACCTGGGATTGGATAAAGACTTCGATTCGGCTTTCCATGTGCAAAAAAGGGCTGATCTTGACTCTTTTCCCTAGAATTGTGTGTTTTTAAGAAGACTTGACGTAGTTCCCTGCAACAATTAGTATGATGAATTCGAATAACCTGCCGGCACTGTTTTCCTGACTTCTTTCAAAACAGCCAAGAGGAAAAAAACATATTCTTTTATATCTCTCCGAGGGGCAATTTCGAATAATAGATTACGATAAATAACGAATTTTTGCCAAACCTATCATCGGATGAATGCTGTCAATCCTTAAAGCTGTCTCCACAGAAGGAAATTTTCAATAATGAAACGAAAAAGCAAAATTTCTTCCTCATACTGGAAAGATAAAGTCGTCTTAATTACCGGAGGGACCGGTTCGTTTGGAAGGAAATTTGTCGAAATCATGCTTAAGAAATACCAGCCTCGGAAGTTGATCATTTTCAGCAGAGACGAACTCAAACAATTCGAAATGCAGCAACAGTTCAAAGATCCCTGCCTGCGCTATTTTATCGGGGATGTAAGAGATCGCGACCGTTTAAACCGTGCCTTTCACGGGGTTAACATCGTGGTTCATGCCGCCGCCTTAAAGCAAGTTCCAGCAGCCGAATATAATCCAATGGAAGCCATAAGGACAAATGTCCTCGGAGCAGAAAATGTCATCAATGCCAGTATCGACCAGGGCGTTGAGAAAGTAATTGCTCTCAGTACGGACAAAGCGGCCAATCCAATCAATCTTTATGGTGCGACAAAGCTTTGTTCCGACAAATTATTTATAGCTGCTAATGCCTACGGTGTTCGTAAAACATCCTTTTCAGTTGTTCGCTATGGAAATGTGTTTGGCTCCCGGGGGAGCGTGGTTCCTTTTTTCAAGAAACTACGCGGTACTGGGCACATACCTATTACGGATGAGAGAATGACGCGTTTCCTTATAACGCTTCCTCATGGCGTGGAATTCGTAATTAAGTGCTTTTCCATTATGTTGGGCGGCGAACTATTTATCCCAAAGATTCCCAGCGTTGATATTATGACTCTCAAAAACGCCATAGCGCCCGAATGTCGACATTCTAAAGTTGGAATTAGGCCCGGTGAAAAGCTGCATGAAGTGCTTCTGCCGGTCGAAGAAGCTAGAAATGCATTGGAGTTTCGGGATATGTATATAGTGGAACCTAATTTCGAATGGTGGGAAAAAGGTAGGCATCATTCTAATGGAAAAAAATGTGCTGAAGGCTTCGAATATAACAGTCTTACAAATGACTGGAAACTTAGCATAGAAGAACTCCGGATCATGGCAGAAGAAGATCCGGAAGCAAATGCATAGAAAGTATAAATACTGATGCCTGTTTTTTCATGAGCGAGCCTTCAACGCAATTATTTTTTTTGGAAAAAATAAAACCTCTCGAAGGCAAGTATGTCTGCCTTGAACCGTTCACTGCCATTTTTTTATCCGAAGATTATGTCGGCTGGTTCAATGATCCGCACGTTTGCCGATACACAAGACACGGCACAAAAAACTACACACTCGAACATGCTCGAGATTATCTTGCAGCTATCAGCAAATCAAATAATACTATGGTATATGCCATAATCGAAAAAGAGCGTAGAAAGCATATTGGGAATATTAGTCTTAATGACATTTCCTGGGCCAATCATTCCGGCGAAATTTCATTAATTATCGGTGACAGAAACTACTGGGGAAAAGGAATTGGAAAGGAAGCTGTTCGACTCATTATTGACTTAGCTTTTTCATCCTTGAAGCTTCATCGCGTTTGGGTCGGCATGACTGCGGACAATGCCCCAATGATTCGCCTAGCCCAAAGTCTTGGGTTTAGTGAGGAAGGCCGCTTGAAGGACGCTCTTTACAAAAATGGTTCTTATTTTGATATAACACAATGGTCTAAAATCAATTCTGAAAGTAAATAATGGGTAAGCATGGTCGGCATTATTGATTATGGAATGGGTAATCTGCAGTCTGTTCGCAATGCCTGTGAATACCTCGGTGAAGAAGTCTTGATTGCTAGGACACCTTCCGATCTATTCAAGGTAAACCGCATGATCCTGCCCGGTGTAGGTGCTTTTTCTGAAGGGATGAAGAACTTGGTCAGCAGGAATCTCGAAACACCTATCAAAGACCGCATTCAAAAAGATAAAGTTCCTCTTTTGGGAATTTGCCTCGGCATGCAGCTCCTTGCAGACATTGGTACCGAAGGAGGGAAGACGACAGGCCTAGGACTTATTCCCGGCACCATAGAACGCCTCGCTGACAAGAAGGTCAGACTTCCGCACATAGGATGGAATGACATCAGACTGGAAAGAAGCGGTCATTACTTTACCCAAGAAATGGCCGTTGATTACTATTTTATACACAGTTATTACTTCCGCGTTGAATCGAGCCATGACATTGTTGCTACGTGCACTTATGGACAAGATTTTCCAAGTATTGTGGAACGAGGCGTAGTTTCTGGCGTACAATTTCATCCTGAAAAATCTCATCGGTTTGGCCTGGAACTACTGAAAAAATTTTTGCAGCAACCATGTTAAAAAAGCGCTTAATTCCTGTATTGTACTTGAAAAATGGGCTTATCGTAAGAAGTCAGGAATTTACGGATTTCCGTGAATTTGGCAACCCCATCAATCAGCTCCAAAGACTGAATGACTGGCTTGTCGATGAACTTGTATATATTGATATCACCCGCCAGGGAAGCTATGACCTCAAGCGCGACGATCATAAAATTCAAGTCAGGAACGATATCTTTGACATCTTGAGAGAAATATCCCGTCAGTGCTTCATGCCGCTAACTTTTGGCGGACGCATAAAAACTTTTGAAGACGTAGCTTCTTTTATAACCAATGGGGCCGATAAGGTAATCATCAATACAGCAGCCTATCGTACACCCGAACTTATAACACGGGTTGCCAGACACTTCGGAAGTCAATGCATAGTCATAGGCATAGATGTAAAACGTGTAGATGGTACGCATAGGGTTTTTATCGATCAGGGCCGGGATCAAATTTCACTTTCACCCGTCGCTTGGGCTCAACGTGTCACAGAGCTTGGCGCAGGCGAAATTTTTTTGAATTCAATCAATCGTGATGGAATGGCAAGCGGCTATGATATCGAAATCATTGAATCAATTTCCGCTGCAGTTAATATACCAGTCATTGCTTGTGGCGGCGCAGGATGTTTTGAGGATTTTCAGGAAGTTTTTGAAAAAACACAAGCTTCGGCAGCTGCGGCAGGCAATATTTTTAATTTTATGGAAAATGCTTACATACGAGCGAAAAAACATCTCATTCAGGCTGGATGTCTCGTAAAACCCTTATACAAGCACATCAGCAATTAGGAGAAAAAATGCGTCCTCCCAAAATGACTTACTGTAAAAGGTGTGTTTATCCGGTAGTCGCTGCCACGCCGCTGACTATTAATGAGGAAGGTATCTGCAGCGGCTGTCGGACGCATGAAGAACAAAAAAAAGTTGACTGGAAGCGCCGCCGCGAGATGTTTGATAAATTGATTGACGGCTACCGCTCCAAAGACGGATCTAATTACGACCTTGTACTTGCTGTTAGTGGCGGTAAAGACAGCTTCTGGCAGGCTCATATTTTATGTAAGGAATATAACCTCAAAGTTCTTTTCGTTTGCTATGCTGAAAACAATCATACGGAAGTAGGTCTTAGAAACATACAAAGGATGAAAGAATGCTTTAAAGGGGACTTTATTCATGTAACCCCCGATGTGAACGTCCTCAAGAAACTAAACAGGCTGGGAATGCTTAAATGCGGTGATCCTAACTGGCATACCCATATTGGCATCATGACGACTCCCATTCTGATAGCAGCTAAATTTGGCGTAAAGTTATTCGTATACGGGGAGCACGGCTTTATGAATCTTGGTGGAATGCATTCATACAACGACATGGTGGAGTTTACAAAAAAATATCGCACTGAGCACATGTGCCGCGGTTTTGACTGGATGGATTACTGTGAAGAAACGGAAGGACTTACGCAGCAGGACTTTCTATGGGCAAAATATCCTTCGGATGAAGATATTGAACGGCTGGGTCTCCGCGGCATTTTTATTGCCAATTATTTCGGCTGGAATCAACTCGAACATCTTCAAAAAATGATCGATCTTTATGGCTTTGAAGTTTATGACCGCCCTTTTGACAGGACATACCGTCGTGATTCAAACCTTAACGACATCCATGATAACGGAATTCATGATTACATGAAATTTATTAAATTCGGATACGGAAGAGCGACAGATCATGCATGCCGTGATATCCGTAACGGTGCAATCTCTCGCCAGCAGGGGATTGAATACGTAAGGGAATACGATCAGGTAGTGCCGGGAGATATTCCCCAATGGCTTGAATATGTCAATTGGAAGCGCAGTTACATGAATGAGGTGGCGGATCGATTCCGCGATCCCCGAGTTTGGGAAAAAACTGAGACTGGACATTGGGTCAAAGACAATATTTGGGAATCTACAACGGAACAAAATAAGATGCTATTGAGGTAACATGATTGATGGGGGAGTGTTTCTCGGCAGAAATCCTACCAACGGAAATCAGCTTGATCCGTCAGAGTTAATCGATTGGATGGATAATCATGGCATTCATAGAGCTGTTATCGCTTCCTACCGCAGTATATTTCTTGATTATCATGAAGGGAATGACGAAATTGCCGCTGTTGCGCTACGTTATCCCGAAAGGTTTCTTCCCGCTGCGGTCGTTCAGCCCTACGGTTTTGATATCGACTGCGCTGATGTCTATTTTGCCCGACTAAGGGCTTCTGGGATACGTATCCTCGGAATATACTCGACTCCCTCATATTACGACCTTCAACTCGAGAGTTTATTAGTAAGAGAGATCGCAAGGAAAGCGGTAAATGCCGGGCTAATTCTACAAATCGGCTTGAAAAGCATATTGGATATACATAAGTTAGGGGATTATTACGCCGAAATTCAAGGCCCTATTCTTGTGCGCTGGATGTGCGGGCGTGCTTATCACGCTGTATCTGAGATGTTAAATCTTGGGCGCCGCTTCCGTCATTTTTATTTCGACATCGGCTCACTCTCCAGCTCAGGAGGGATTGAATTCCTAGTCAAAAAATTGGGAGCTGAAAGGCTTTACTTCACTTCAAATGCCCCAGAATCCTTCCCTTTAACTTCGCACTTGCTTCTGCAGACAGTCTCTTTGAGCAGGGAAGAGAAGGAACAAATTTATCATAAAACTCTTCAAACCCTCTTCCGGCTTCCGGATGATCCGCAAGATTGTTTGAAACACCATTTTGATAAGGATTTTAAAGCCATCTTAAGTCATCCTAAGATCGATACTCACTGGCACACTGAAGGCTGGAACCTTATCGAACCTGAAATACAGCCTGAATGTTATAAAGAAGATTTTGCTAAGTTTAACTATAAAAAAGTGATTATGTCTTCAATCTGTGCTCTTAATTACGATTTGGAGGCGGGTAACCAGGCACTTGCCTCTCTTATTCAAAATAATGCCGGTTATTATGGCCTTATCGTCATAGACCCAACAAGGAAAGAAATTTCAGTAAAGGAAATTCATAAATACTCTGTGTTTGATAAATTCGTTGGACTAAAAACCATCCAAGACCTATATGGACTTAAGCTGGATGATTCGAAGTATGAAGATCTGCTTAAGTTGGCCTCAAGTTTTGGATTACCTGTCATGGCCCATATTCCCGGTATAGACAAAGTTGCTGACAGTTATCCCAATATCAATTTTATATGCGCTCATTCAACCTTGGAAAGGGTCAAGCATTTGTTAGGCCGGCCCAATGTCTTTTTTGATATAGCGACCAGTCACAATGACTGGTCTGAGACTAATTTAGAGGCATTAATACAAAAGGCTGGCGAAGACAAAATTCTTTACGCCTCTGATGCTCCTCTTATTAATCCAGCCTGGACTTTGGGTAAACTTGCATCACTCCTTAATTCATCACTTTACTTAGAAAAAATCTTTTATAAAAATGCGCTCAAAGCCTTTCCAAAACTCATGAGTAATGGGGAAGAAATATTGAGTTCTCCGCCTTCTTGCTCTACTAAATCTCCCACATGAAAAAAGTCGTACTTCTTTCCGCTTACGGTGCTCCCATTAGTACAGCCTATCTACAAAGACTTGTGCAAATCAGCGGCATGGAAATCTTCGTCGTTTATGAATTGAATCCAAAACTCCAGGATACGATTGCCAGAATTTATAAAGAGCGATTTGGGAATTCAGCACCCGTTTTTTTGCCGCCTGAAAAAATAATGAGTCCGAAGCCGGTCAAAGTATTTACTATTTCTCAATGCAACTCTCCTGAGAACTTACAGTTAATAAGAAACATTAAACCTGATTTGATCATTTTAGGAGGAACGGGAATCGTTAAAGAGGAACTCTTAGCCATACCATCCGTGGGAACGATAAATTGTCATCCAGGTATTCTGCCGCGCTATAGAGGATGTACCTGTGTCGAATGGGCTATATATGAAGATGAGCCAGTGGGAGCGACATGCCATTTTGTAACGAAAGAAATCGATGCCGGGGACATACTGATCAAGAAAACGATGCCTATATTAAAAGGAATGACGTACAGGGATATTCGTTTGTCGATGTTTTATTTCCAAGCCGACCTGCTGGCACTATGTCTCAAGGACTGGGCTGAAAACGAGAAACAAGATTTGAGGCGCGTCGAGGCTTTCGACTGGAATTCAGCTAGATACTATAATCCGATTCCAGATCCTTTGTTGCAAGAAGTGCTTAAAAAAATCACCGAGCAAACTTACTTGCATATGAAAGATAGCGTTGATGACTAAAACGTTATATCTGATGGAAGATTTTATTCCTGACATACCCATTGATGCAACCGTAGTGTCTTTGAAGCCGCATGTTTCCTTAAAATTGGAAGAGATTGGTAGAAACTACAAGATCTTGCAGGATTATTATAGTGAAGTCAAACTAAGAGCCGGTGAGGAGGAATATTACGCGGAACAGCTGCGATGGATAAAGCTGATGGACGATTTTATCCGCAAACGCATCAGTATTTGCGCAGATTTAAATCTGGATTTAACCCAGGTTCATTTTAATAGAATGAAGTACTTTGTTGACGCTATCATTATTAATTGCCGGATATTAACATCATGCCTATCTAGCGTTAAACCCAGCGAAGTCGTTGTTATTTCTGAAAATAAACAGTTACGTGGTCCGCCTTCAATTTACAATATGGGACGCGCTGACCGCCATTCTTGCTGGCCTCTCATTGAGCAGTTTTCAAGGGAAGGGATTCCCCACCAGTTCTTAGCACGGCAATGCTTTGCGTCCGAACCCAAGAAGCCCGACATTGCAGCACCACCCTTTTACAAAAAAAGAATTTTAAAATCCTGTCTCAAGCTTTTAGGAATAAAAGTGATCTATAATTTTTTTTATTTAAAAAAATATAAAAAAGTTAATGGCAAAAAAGCTATACGCACTCTAAATCTGCTCTTCCTAGATTCTGGCGCTTGGGCCATTGATGAAGTCATTCGCCGCTGTTTGGAGTATGGACACTGCATCTTTAAGAAAGAAGAAGGGGGTAAGATAATCCGTATAAGTGCCTTCTCAGAAAATCCCTTGGAAGCATTAGCCTTCGAAGCGGATTCGAACCGAGATAATGATGATGAGTTCACTGCAGCAGCCATAGAACTGCAGAAAGAAACGGAAATTATCGAATGGATTAACATTCAATGCGGTTGCGATGTTTCGTCCTTGAGTCTGCCTTATTTGAGAAACTTTATCGAAAGCGAATGCCGCGCAGTGCTTTCTGAGGTTTTGAATCTAAAAAAATTTATCACCTCGTATAAAATAGATTTTGTCATATTTCGCGCCACGGTCGGCAAAAATTACCCCGGAGCTCTTCTGGCTTCAAAGATGGCTGGAATACCTAGAGTCTGCTTCCAACACAGCGTGGGGCCTATGGATATGATTGATTGGGCTGAAGATGAATTACGACATTGCGATATCAACTTTGCAATGGCAAATCCCTCTAAGCTCTATTTTGAAGAAAAGGCAAAGACGATGTCAGGCATTCAGTGCAGAGTATATGAATCTCCTCACTACTTAAAAAGGATCCGCCATCAGATCCGAAGTCTGAGAAAAAAAACAAAGAGAACCGGCAGACCTGTGGTAATTTACGTTCCCGCCAAATTAGCCATGGGTCTTATTCACTTTAATACTATGATATATCCCATGACTTGGTATTTCGAACATCAAAAAAAACTACTCCAGTACTTTGCAAGCCGTTCAGATTTCCATTTTATTTATAAGCATACGGCTGGCCAGTCGTGGGTCGAGAAATCAATCCATCCTTGGTTGAAAGTTAAACAATATCCGAATGTCGAAATACGAAAAGGGCCATTCACAGATTTTCTTCCTATAGGCGACCGGATAATTTTTGATTATCCATCGACTGGTTTGTTTGAAACTTCAGCCGCTGGCCTGCCTGTGTTGGCTCTTTATCATGCAGCAATGAAGATATACAAACCTATGTTCGCAGTTTTCGGAAAAAGCCTCCAACAATTCGAGAACTCCGAGGAGGCCATTATTCGAATCGATCAGTTTCTTTCACAGGACCCTTCCGGCTTCTGTGTGAATCTCCGACTCTCCGAGGAAGACCCTATTCTTAGATTTGCAAGAGATGCAGAGATCCCTAAGGAAGCTTCTTTATGCTGAATTGGTATAATATAACCCGACGGCAGGCGAAACTTTATCTCGGTTACTTATGCCTTCTCGGCATATTTACAAAACCATTTTTCTTGAGAACGGAACTTCTTGGAAACTTTTCCAGCTATCAGACCGTTTTTGGAATGATCGCGCAGCGTTATCTTACCAGTTCCTTTGAAAACATTTTTCGACCTGAAATTTTTTCTATTGAAAATGGACGGCCTTCATTAGAGTTAATTTTTTTTCCGCTGGTTTCTTTCATAGGGGCAGGACTAACTGCATTCTTTGGAGGTAATCTCGATTTATGGGGTAGATTTGCCTCTGTGGCCGCTTCTGTAGGGACGGGGTTGCTGCTTTATCGTGTTGCCAGACTTGGAGCGACTCGGTTATTGGCTCTTTCAGCTGTGTTTTTTTATACCATCTCGCCCTATGTTATCGTTTATGGAAGAAATTTTCAGAACGAAGCTCTTGCTCTTTTTTTTCTTACTCTTGCTCTTTTTTTTCTGCTGCGAGATCTCTATAAAGAAAGTCGCTGGCTTATAGCTGCCTCCGGTATATCGTTCGGACTTGCGGTAACATTACGGTTGCATTTTATTCTCTTCGTTCCTTTTTTTTTCTATTTGTCCTTTAAAAACGTCAAACACCTTCCTTTTCGCCTTTTGTTTTGGACTGCGATCATGCTTCTGTTACCCGTTATCTGGCATGCACAGGCATGGTATTTGCAAAATCGCCTTGATTACATCCATACCACTCTATTTTTTCAAGCTGAGGCCGGTAAAACATTTCCTCATCCGCTTCTACTGCAATCAAAATTCTACCTTCGTCTGATTAAAGATCTTACGTTCTGGGCGGCGGGTCCTATAGGGTTTATCATTGCAGCAATTGGCATTTTGAGAGGTCCTAAAAATTCTGTTTGGACATGGTTTTTTTTTCTCTTATCCGCTTTATTAATTCCTTTCCTTATTCCACAAAAATTCGTCGATCAACATTTTTATTTATATCCCGTCGTGATACCTTTTAGCCTGCTGGCCGCGGCCGGCGCTGAAGTTCTCTTAATTTCGCTAAGACGTAAGGGAATAATTCTTATTATGCTCGCAGCTCTAATAGCTTCATTCTTGACTGCTTGGAATCCGGCTTTTAAAAGAAACGCTCAAGATCTTTCAATTTTTCCTGCGTGCCGCTTTATACAGGCAAATACGAAGCATAACGAAATAATCATTGCTGCCCATGGCAGCTCAGGCGACCTTCTTTATTACAGCAATCGTCTCGGTTGGGGATTCAGTATCAACCCCCACGAACGTGAAAGTTTAAATGTTTATATGACAATTCCGGGGTTAAACCACATAAGCGAAATTGACCTAAAAAAAAGAAATCAAGCCTTCCTGGATTCTGTCTCATGGCTCGAGTATCTTCGTTCTCAAGGGGCAAAGTTTTTTTTCACTTCCAACCGTCTTGAACTGGATCAAAATCCTGCTCTCTTTCAGCATCTTAAATCTAAATATCGTAGCCTGTCTGGAGACAGCGACCCCTTTTATGCTTTCAGACTGGAGAATGATGTCTAATAGAAAAAATGTGTTAAAAGATGTGGGCACCTATGCGGGAAGTGCGTATATTTCGCAGATTTTTGACTTCGTCAACGGCATCCTTGTGCGTAAATTTCTCGGCCCTTCCACTATGGGCCTATGGTCGTTGCTGCAAGTAGTCATAAGCTACAGTAAATACAGCCTTCTGGGGACGGTTCAAGCAGCAGCCAAAGAGATACCCTATAAAATTGGGAAAGGGGAGGAACTCGAAGCAGCAGAGATTAAAAACAACGTCTATGGATTTGCAATTTTTTCTGGGATTATCAATGCCTTTTTTTGTCTTATCTTTGCTGTGTGGCACAATAAGACCCTCGACCAGGATTTCATTGTCGGGATCGGAGCGGCAGGTTTTATAATTCTAGGTCAACGGCTGTACAATTATTGGGTCGTGCTTCTTAGAGTTACCAAACAATTCAATGTTGCTTCAGCTTTGATGCTCTTTTCCAGCGTAGTATCCCTTCTTTTGACAGTTTCCTTGATTTTACCGTTCGGTTTTTATGGCTTCCTTATATCTCAAACTGTAATTTATGTGATCAATCTGGCTTTTATCCGCCGTTTTGGAAAGCTCTCTCTAACGTACTCTTTAAATTTCAAAGTTATACGCCCTGTTATCAGATTAGGCCTCTCACTTATTCTTTGTCAGGTGTCCTATGTTGTTTTTACCAGCTTGGACAGGATTTTCATTTCGCGCATGTTGGGATTTACTCCTCTCGGGCTTTTTAGCGTTGCGATCATGGCAAATACATACATTCTAAGCTTCCCGAATATTGCAGGCATCGTGCTATTTCCGTATTATCAGGAAAAGTTCGGAAAGCGGGACAATCCTAAGGATCTTGAATCGTACGTCATGTATCCGACGATTACCCTTACATATATCCTTCCCTTTTTGATTTGTCTGGTCTGGTTCTTCAGCCCGCTGCTTTTCCATTATTTCCTGCCCCAATATGTGGACGGTCTGCCGGCCCTCAAGCTCCTTATTATAGGATCCTACTTTCTGTGTTTAACTCAACATTTCAATGTATTTCTCATTACCATCCAGAAACAATTCCAGCTTTTTTTAGCGACGCTGCTGGCCACAGCCGTCCTGTCAGCCGTGCTTTACGGAACCATCCGGACGGGCTGGGGAATTACCGGAGTTGCCGCCGGCGAATCGGCGGTTTTTGCCTTATATCTTTTTTTTCTCATGTTTTTATCGCTAAGATCTTTGAAAGCGGGTTGGAGACAGCTCTTTTGGTGCTTTATGCAGGCGGTTTTAGTAATAACCTATACCATCGCCGGCATAAGTCTTATAGAGCGCTGGACGCTCTCTCAGCCCCTTCCGCTAATTATCTTGACGCTTCTAAGATTATTTGTTTCACTCATATACCTTTCGCCGCTGATGCTTATAGCAGAAAAGCGAACACAGGTAGCATCTCACTGCTGGTCTATAGTGCGAGAGAAATTAGGGAGGAAAAGGAAGTGATGCAGAAGAAAGTGATGATAGTTATTCCGACATACAATGAAAGAGATAATATCCAAGAAATTATCTCCGTTATAAATCAAACCACCGTTCCCGGTTACGACATAGAAGTTCTTGTTGTGGATTCAAATTCTCCTGATGGGACAGGGGAGGTCCTTGAAAAAATGCGTGCAGGAATGAAGCATTTACACGTCTACCATCAGCCACAGAAGCAGGGACTGGGCAGAGCTTATCTCGACGGCTTCCGTCATCTAGAGGAAAACTTTCGTGACAATATTGATGCCGTCATAACGATGGACGCTGACTTTTCTCATCACCCTCGTTATCTCAACGCAGTATTAGCATCACTTGAAAAAGCGGATCTCGTTGTCGGATCGAGATATGTCCATGGGGGAAGACTTGAGAATTGGCCTCTACACAGAAGGATATTGAGCCGCTTTGCCAATATCTATGCCAGCTATTTAACTGGAGTTCCTTTACATGACTTAACGAGCGGTTTTCACTGTTTCAGAAGAAGCACATTGCAACGGGTTTTGAAGTATAAAGCTGTTATCAGGGCAGACGGCTATGCTTTCCTAATCGAAATGAAATATTTTGCTCATTATGAAGGCTTTAAAGTGGCTGAAGTCCCTATCATCTTCAGTGACCGCACAAAGGGAAAATCCAAGATTTCCCAAAAGGTGATTTTTGAATCTGCGATAATTCCATGGAAATGCTTCTTTACAAATTTACGTCATCCGGAACAAAGAAGGGCAAAGAAGGCCGTTGACGCGGAGGCTCCACAAAATTCATTCTCTGAGCCTCAAAATAACTAACGGTCAAATCATGAACGCCCCGCAGCGTTTCAATTCTATCGATGAAGTTGCTACAGCGACGCGTATATTATTCCTGGGAGCTTTAGGACTGGCATTAGCCAGTGGTTCTTTTCTTTGGGCCGCCAGAGTCGGGTGGATGATTCTGGCTGTCCTCGGAGCACTCTATCCTCACTACCTGCTTTACACTATTTTCTTTTTTTCTGCTTTTTTTCATAATGCGGGCTTTGCACCAGACCTTTTCTTCACAATCAAACACTTTCATATTGCCATCGGCCTTTGGATTGTCGTTTCCCTCATACGAGGAGAATGGGGAAATAGTTTAAAACTATTGCCAAAGGCCATCCGCTTTTTGTCACCCGTCATAGGGATTGTTTTCATCGGAATTTTAAATTTCCTAATCGCGAAATCTTCGGTCATTACATTGTTGACTCCTGCAAATCTGCTTTCTGTAATTATTTCAATGTGTCTGGTGGTATGTGGAATCCTTTCACACAAATGCGGCAGAGGGTTACTGTTAAATGGAATTGTTTTTTATCTTTGGGGCGTAGCTTTTCTGGTGCTCGCTGGGGTCTTCAATAAATTTTATTATTTAAATATTTTTGAAACGAGTGTTATTCATAATAATCATACCGGTATTCTCTGCGCCATAAGTATTTTTCACACATTTTCCCGAGCGTTGGAAAATAAGCCACTAATCAGGAGGCTTTTAGACCTTTTACTTACTGCGATTTTGACGGCCGGCCTTATTGCATCCTGCTCCAGAACTTCGTGGTTCAGTTTCATCTTTGCCTTCATTATTTATGCATGCTTGATAAAATATTATGTTAAGAACATGCCGATTAGATCTTTCCGTATTGTCGTTATTCTTCTTGTAATAATTTCCGCAGCTCTGATCTTTACGCTTCCAAATGTATGGCTGCGGCTTTCAAACATCAATCAGCTGATTGATCCGGAATATTGGAAATACACGATCAATGATCACCAAAACTTTGGATTCCTAGGGATATTTCGTTTAAGAGACTTTCAATTGATAGCGAATATTTTCTCCTTAAGTCCGATCGTAGGGATAGGTTTTCAAAAAGAGGTAGTCGACGCGCATGGGTTATATTGCATCATCTTAGGCAGCACAGGATTATCTGGGCTGCTCTTATTTGCCTATTTTTCAGGTCAGCTTATCTATAGCCTTTGGAAGACCATTAATACGAGTGGTGATGGAAAATTAGTCCTGTTTTCCATCAGCACGCTATGTTCTATTACTGCATGGACAGTTTGCAGTCTAATGGAAAGCTATTATGTGCATTTTTCTATATGGCTGCAGACTGCTATTGCCATCTCTATTATCGGTATTGCAGCACAAGCAAAAAGCCCGGGCGCAGCATTACATAAGTGACCTCAATAAATTTCGACAAGCCAGTAAATTTCTAAGTCCTTTAGTCATTAAATTTCAATATATTTTCAGCCAGTCTCCAATTAAACCGCGCTGTTTTATTTTCTCAAGAAGGGATTTTCCAACGTGACGAGTGCAATATAACTACAAATAAAATTGAATCAGCGGCACTAAATATTTATATCCTTCTGGGATTAATCGTTTTTTTAACAGGCGGCATCATGTTTGTGCCTGCTTCACTAGAAATGTTGGTCCGGCAAAAGCCCTGGATTCACCGTTTAGGCTTCGTGCTTTTTTATTCCCTTGGGATATTGTGGTTCATACTACGATGGGGACGAGCGCAAAACATATTGAGGCAATCATTTATTACAAGAATATTTCATTCGCGGCAAATCAGCGAAAAAACATGGCTCGTTCTTCTTTTCTCATTTTGTTTTGTTCAATTAACGACATCTTCTTTAGTCCGACATTTTTCGCTCCATACGAGCTTCGACATGGCCATATTTACCCAAGCTGTTGCAAACACTGTAAACGGTCATTTTTTATATTCCTCGATTAAAGGGGGAATTAATCTCTTGGGGGACCATTTTAGTCCGGCTCTGGCAGCACTAGCAATTCCCTATTCTTTTTACCGCCACCCGGAGACACTTTTGATCCTGCAGGCTTTTGCTGTCTCCTGCTGTATATTCCCAATATTCAAGCTGGCTTCCTTTAAAATTGCCAATAACCGTTTCGTAGCATATCTTTTTGCCTTGTCATTTGTTCTCTATTTGCCAGTCCGCAATGCTAATCGCTTTGATTTTCATCCCGAGCTTCTTGCCATGCCTTTATTACTATGGGCCTACTATTTTTTACAGAAGGGGAGGTTCGCCGTTGTTACAATCTTACTCCTGATTTCTTTGTCGGTTAAAGAAACGGCCGCGCTTGTAACATTCGGCATTGGTTTACATTCTCTCCTTTTCTGCCGGCGCTACCTCTTTGGATTACTTTGGATGGCAGGATCGACCTTCTATTTCCTCGTTGTTGTAAATGTTGTCATTCCTCATTTTTCGGATCAGAACTATGCCTACCTTTCAGGAAACTTCTTTGTTTGGATGGATAAGAGCGTTGAAAGCTTTTTATCACATCTTTTTTCACTTTCTACCGTCTCTTATTTGTTCAAAATTTATGCGCCATTAGGATTTCTGAGTTTTTTAAGCCCTTCCAGTCTGATTATGAACATCCCTATTTTAGCTCAGAATATTTTATCGAGGAATGACGCCACCCGTTCAATTTTTTTTCAATATACTGCCTTATTAACCCCTTTCGTTTTTATTTCTGCGATCGAAGGGGCCGCCCGGCTAAAACGTGCTCAATGGCTGCCTCTGTATCTCACGGCATTTGCTCTAATGATGACGGGTGTACCCGAAACCTACATCATTACGACATACGCAGAATTGAACACTCCAAAAACGCGTGAAATCCGTGCTTTTCTTAAATCTATACCCGCCTCGTTTTCTGTCCGAACTCATGAATTCTATGCATCTCAGACAGCCGACAGAAATGATCTTCACATTTATGAGAATGAACATCCAAAAGAGGGTGCCTCTGTCAAGGCGTTAAAGTCCGATATCGTTGCTATTGATGAAGAGTTTCTTGGTCTTCAACCGGAGGAGCATTTCAAAAAACTGAAAAAATCAGGATACAAGCAAATTTATGCCAATCAATCATTTCGCGCATTTTCTCGTCAAAAAACCCAGAATAACCTGAGTTTTGAAGTGTAACCTCTCGGTTAGTGTCTGGGTGCAATCAACGAGTTGATTTAGCGGGCAACTTTCGCGCATGATAAACTGGTATTTTCAAAGAGAGCGAAGTGTGTTATTTTGTGAAGAATTAAACGGTTTTCTAAGGAGTTGAAATCGATGCCGGTTGAAATGTCCCACAAAGAAATCCGAGATATCCAAAAGGAATATGATCATCTGTATGCCACTGAGCCGATCAGAGACGAGGACAGAGCTTATTTATTCCTCGCTAGGCGTGTACTGAAAGAGCAGCCTAATCTGCGGTCAGTTGCTGATATTGCCTGCGGCGGAGCTTTTTTCTTCCGTCAGTTCAAGGCGGCCGCTGGCAAGAACTTGCTGCTGGCCGGCACCGATATTTCATCGGAAGCCCTTAAGCTTGCTCGTAAGAATTATCCTGAAGGAAAGTATGCACTTTCTGCGGCCGAATATCTTCCTTTTAAAGAAAATTCATTCGATGCCTTGACCTGTCTCGGCAGTTTTGAACACTTTCTCGATCTCGGACAGGCGGCTGAGCAAATGCGTCGAGTCATGATAGAAGGCGGCAAAGTGTTTATTTTAGTCCCCAACATATTTTGGTATAAGGATATCGTCTCAGTTTTTCTAACCGGCAGCCGGAAGGTCCGAAATCAAACACATGAACGTTTTGCCAGCCTTGGCGAGTGGATAGAACTTTTGAATGAGATTGGCCTTAACGTTACAAAGGTCGAGAAGTATAATGGTATAGCAAAAAAGGCATTCAAGCAGAAGATCAAGGATCTTGTAATTCCCCTCCGCTTTTCTTATCATTTTCTTTTTATTTGTCAGCCTAAATAAGGCGGCTAGCCATATGCAAGACCCGCATTATAAACAGGGAAAACACAGCCGAAAACAATACGGTTATGCAGCCTTGACTAGGGCAGTATCGCATTCACATGAATGCTGCCAGCTTGATACTCTTAGCCTTCATTTCGTAACCTTTTCCTTGCCGGTCTTCCTTCAACGCTTATTAAAATGAGCGCACGCATTGGTATTGATTATCAGGCTGCTCAAGGAGACCGCTTAACGGGTCTTGGTATTTACACCAAATATCTGGTGCGCTCGATTCTCGAAATCACGAAATCTGATCCCTCCTATAACATCCAATTTTCCCTCTATCAGCATCCCATGCCTTTGCGCAATACCTTAGAGCGCGTTTTTTGGGAAAACGTCACGGCTCCCGCCAGAGCAAAGAAAGACAACGTCGACCTTTTCCATACACCGGCATTTGCATCACCCTTTCTTAAACCAGCTAAAGTAATAATGACGGTTCACGACCTTATAGGCATGCTCTTCCATAATCAAAAAGGCTTGGCAAGTACCTTTTACTGGGGAAAATGGCTTCCCCTAACGGCTTCCAGGGCAGATGCAGTCATAGCTTGTTCGGAGAGCACAAAAAGGGATCTTGTCAAAAAATTACAAATTCCGGAAAAGCGCATCACTGTAGCCTATCCGGCCGGCAGAGAGGAATTTGGTCCTCACATGCCCGAAGAGATCTTATCGAGAGTAAAACGACAAAACGGTGTTTCCAATACTTTTTTTCTTTTTGTCGGAACAATAGAGCCACGAAAGAACCTTGAACGAATTGTACGAGTCTTTCTAAGTTTAAAATTAAAAAAATTCCTTCCGGCCGAATGTAAGTTGGTTGTTGTGGGGGCTGCAGATTTCGCTGGAGGGAAAGTTTATAAGAAGATCGTCTCCAAAGCGGACTATTGCTGGAACTCCATAGTTTTTCCTGGATATGTTTCAGACAGCGATCTTAACGCGCTTTACTGTTCTGCAACTGCCCTCATCTTTCCATCTCTTTATGAGGGTTTCGGAATACCTGTTGTGGAAGCAATGATGTGCGGGTGTCCGGTAATTACATCGTCAACAAGTTCATTACCTGAAGTCGGCGGGGACGCGGCTCTCCTTATAAACCCACAAGAGGACTCGGAACTCGCGGAAGCAATTCTTAAAGTCTACTTAAAACCTGAACTCCGAGATCAAATGCGCAGAAGAGGATTCGAACAGGCAAAACGTTTCAGCTGGCACCAAACCGCAAAAATTACTATGGACGTCTATAAAAAAGTCTTAGATTCATGAATGGATCCCCGCCGAAAAAAAAATCGGAATTAAACGCAAATCTAATTCTCCTTACGAGCGCGATTTTATTTTCCGTTATATCAGGAGAACTTTTTCTGAGATTCATCCTTCCTTCACCTGTAAAAAAACCCTTGAAGCCAGCAGGATGGGCAATCGTTCCCGAAAGAAGCTGGATTGAGTATGATCCCGATCTCGGTTGGCGGCATAAAAGAAATATTACCTCAGAATTCAAACGAAATTCTGAATCAATTCAGTTGAAATTAAATTCTGACGGTCTCCGCGGGGAAAGGGAATATGCCGCCTCCAAACCTGCCGGGATTTTCCGGGTCTACGCCCTTGGGGACAGCTTCACTTTTGGGTTCGGCGTCCCTGAAGGGGAGAGCTTTCCGGCTCAAATGGAAAAAATGGATTCGGCACTCGAAGTTCTTAATATGGGTGTCGCAGGCTATGGGGTCGATCAAATTTTCCTCGCACTTAAAAAGTGGGGGACCCGATTCAACCCGGACCTGGTACTTGTCACGCTTTATCCCGAAGATTTCTGGCGGGCCACAAGGGCTTTTACCGATGCGGGTTATGGGAAACCCTATTTTATTAAAACCCCCGATGGATTGGAGTTGAACCATCATCCTGTGCCTGCGGATAATATATTTTCTGGTCCGCAGTTTCCATCGCAGAATTCCGGTTTAAAAAACGTGTTTGAAAAAAGTTATCTGTTCCGGCTGCTTCAGAAGACCTGGATTAAGATTTTAAAGACTTTCAATCTATCAGATCCGGACTCTACACCGGAATGGCGGCTTGGCAGCGCCATACTTGAAACGACAGCAGCTTACGCGAAAGATAAGAACCTCAAGCTAATCATTGCGCTCGCCCCGCCCGCGCGATGGATCAGCGGAACAACCGAACCCCTGAGAGAATCTTTCTCACGATTCTGCAAACGTAATCAGATTCATTGCCTGGATCTGACAGATCGATTCAAGGAGGCGTCTGCGCAAGGTTCGGTTGATATGTATTACATACCGGAAGATCATCACTGGACAAAGGAAGGGAACAGGCTGGCCGCTGCCTTTATTTTAAAAGAGATCAGGCAGTACATGGAGGCACCCGAATGAATATCCCGTGGAGTTCAAAGCGGGTTATAGCAATTCTGTGCTTGTTCCTCGCGATAACGGGTGCGGTAACAGTAAGGCGTGCTCTTAAAGGGTCAAACGACTTCGATACGTACTACAATGCAGGCCGAGCTGTCCTTCAGGGTGGATCTCATATTTATTATAAAGGAGAAGGGTATATCGATAACGCTGAGGAAGGACCTTTCCTATATCCTCCCTTCGCTGCCTGTTTCTTCGCCCTGTTCAGCTGGCTTCCGCTCGCTTTGGCTGCTTTCTTCTGGAACGCAGCCTCTGTACTGTTTTTCCTCTCTGCCTTGTATCTTCTTTACAGATTTATTCGAGGGAAGGAAGCCGCGGCATTGCCGTGGAATTCCCTAAAAAATCGGTTATTCGAAAGCATCCTTTGCCTCATTTTTGCCGTCGTGGTATTGATCGACAACTTGAGTATGGCGCAAGTTAACATCTTCGTTTTTTTTCTTATCGCCGCTGCTTTAGCCGCTTGGCAAAAAAACAAACATTCCGTTTCCGGCATGCTTATATCAGCCGCGGTTTTAATCAAAGTGATGCCGGCCGTATTTCTGATCTACTTTCTGGTCAAACGCCAATGGCGGGTCCTGGGTGGAGCCGCAGCGGGCTTTTTACTTCTAACGTTGCTTATTCCATCCTGTGTTTTTGGTATCGAAAACAACCGGCTTCTCGTAAGACAGTGGCTCGGACGAACCGTAAAACCGCTTTTAGTCGAACACGTGGGTGAATGGAACAAAGAAATTGCGGGGCCTTTCCGCACTCATGCCGAAAAGATCAGGCATGACAATCTCGCAGGAGCGTTGACTCAAAAAAACCAATCCTTGTCCGCCGCAGTAACACGCCTTTCTCTTCGCGGCCGAAATCAATACGCCTATCACCCTGAGCATCCCGTTTATCCCGGTCAGAAATACTCCCGGTTACCCGTTTTGTTCGGTGGTTTGTCTCTGAAAGGCGTTAATCTTCTGGTTAAAGGGCTTCAGGTCTTCACTCTCCTTTTTTTAATTTTTGCGTGGGCCCGTACCGGAAAACGTGAGGATGCGAACATGAAAAACATAGAATTGTCGCTCGCTTTTGTATCGATGACAATGTTAGCTCCGTGGGCGAGAAGCCACCAATTCGTAGTTTGGATTTTCCCTCTTCTCACTTATTTATTTTGGCGTTCCGGTTATAGCGCGGAGCAAGCAGTAAATCTGCCCAGGAAGGTTTTGAAAGCAGGAATTTATTTATTCTTTTTTCTATATATCTTGCAGGCTATCCCTTACGGCAAACCCGCGGGACTCGGCGCATGGGCAAACCTAGTTCTATGGATTTCTTTTTCAGTCTCCCTAGTGCTTAGCAGGAGAGATCAGGGGCGCCAAACTGAGTAAGATAAACGGCAGCTTTGAATAGGGAGCGTACATCGGACTAGGAATCGAAATCAGCTATCAAAATGGCTTCTTCATTGAGGCCCGTTTTTTTCATAATTCGACCTGTGGCGCTAATATAAGCGGAAGGCCCGCTCGATGACAAGCGTGCGACGGGAAGGCCGGTTTCGATCGCTCTAAGCTGGTCTTGGATAAGCAGGAGAGCGGCAAGATGAGCTGATTTCATAAGACTTGAATCAGGAAAAATTATCAATATCTGTGCGCCTTCTTTTCCGGCTTGCTTGGCCGGACCGGAATGCATATCTTCAAAATGTATCAGCACTCCCATTTTCACGCCCTCGTTTTCAATTAGCCGGGAAGGTCCTTTCCTTAATTTTAAATAGGAAAAGTAATCGCTTTCACGCGGCTCTTCCTTGAAAGAAGCGGCTAATTTTCCTGCCATAGAGTAAAAGAACACGGAGGAGAGAGGGGAATTGGATCCCGCTTTATCTTTTCTTTCGAGGTGAACAGCGAAGAGAAGCGGAAGACCCACCAGCGAAGAAATCTCTCCGAGGGTATCGGTATTTTTGAGCTCCCTTTCCGGCAGGGTAAAAGAGGGAAAGACGATCAGGGAGGAATTTAAACGGGCGGCCATCATAGCAAACTCTCGATAAGCGCTGCGGACTTCGATCAAACTTGTCTCGTTCCAGGCTGTTTTCGGTTTTATATTGTGCTGGATAAGCGCCAGCTTTAGCGGCTGTTTCGCGTCTTCGGCGGCGATTCGTTCGGAACCCCACCAGCCTAGATATCCTAACCCTGAAGCAAATGTGACAACCAGCAGAAAGCGAATAAAGTTGCGCTCGTGAAAGAAATAGCCCAGGGAAGCTCCCGTACCCAAGATAAGTACAGGAAGCAGCCAGTACCCGCCGAAAGAGGATGCCTGATGAAACATAACCGGCCCGTAGAAGGGTACTTCGAAAGGTAGATATCCCAAAGGGGAAACGCTTAGAAGATTCATGATGCCAAACCATAAAAGGGGCGCTATGAAACATTGACTCGCCTGGTTTTTAGTCATCCTGCCGATTGCGTAAAGAAGTCCAAAGAAAAGTGGAAAGAGAGCTGCCAGAGTAAGAACGGAGACTGAGTATAAGGATAACCCGAGAGGAATCAGCCATTTCAAGACGGCTGAATAGTAGATAAGGCCGCAGATGAAAGTATTGAAAATGAGAGAACCTGCATGGCATTTAGGGCTGAATAAAATAAAAAAAAGAGGGAACCATGCAAACCACGCAAGAGGAAAGAGACTTATGGGGGGCAAACCCAATATTAAGCAGCAGGCGGAAAAGATCGATAGCAGAAAATGCGAAACGTACATGGGCTCACTTGTTAAGGACCGTCAATTATTAAGATGCGAGTTTACGTTCGCTGCCATAATGCTGCAATGGGGCGCCACAGAAACGGCCGCCCGGGAACAAAAATTGCTGGACAGCAGATAAAACTTTTTTTCCCTCTTCGTTTTTTTGATACGGCACAAGTTGTAGAGGGCTAGAATTTCTAATGTTTTTAGAGGATCTAAATGTCCTTCGAGTTCGTTTAGTATCCATTTTTTTACCTTCGTTAATAATGAATTATGACGAGAGAGCGGGAGACCAGACTAGGCCGGCCTCCCGCTTACTTGATTAGGCCGCTAATTTACCTGAAACATCTGAATGAGTAGATCGAAAAGAATCAAAATTGTTTTGAAGCTGGTCCTGAATATTTCTCCAATCCTCTTTGCTCGCACCTTCGAGCTTTTTATGATCGGTTTCTGCTTCCGCGACTTTACGCTCAAGCTCATCGATCGAACCTTGTACATCCTCAGAGGAGGAACGTACAGGGTTTTTCTGAGCAGTCTTAAGCTCATCGAGATCGTACTTCATCTTGCTTATTTCGTATTGGGAGGTAACCTCATAACGCTGTTTCTGAGGTAATATGGCACCGGAAGCTTTTTGAACCGACGCACGCAGATTTTTGAGCGCTGTATCGGTTTTTTTCCGGGCCTCACTCCACTCCTTGGTCAGGGTTTTATTCGGAGACTGTGAATCAATCGCTTTTTCTGCAGATCCATCCGACCTTTTTTCTGAATCGTAAATGCCGTCAAAGTATGCCGGAACTTGCTTCAAACCTCCAAGCTCCTGCCGTGCTATTTCAAGATTGCTGTTCGCTTCGGAAATAAGAAGCTGCTTTCTTTCAGGGGTGTTGTCGGCTTTTCCCGAATCAAGCATGGTGTCGTTCTTGATGTCTCCATCGCGGTTCGTGGATTCATTCCCGGAATCCTGCCGCTGTTCCATAGTTTCATACTGCACGACGCCCCCGGTTCGCTCCTTCATTTCACTGTCATATTCCTGCTGCGTAGAAGCATCCGATGCTTTTGACTTCAACTTCTCAATTTGGGCTTCTGAATTTGTAATGTAGGCTTCGGCATAACGTGTGTAATTATCCGGATCAATGGAGCTTTCTCCACGGTACGAAAACCATGTCGAACGAACATTTCCCCAGGCCCTCTGAAAAATGTTCTTATCATTCGAATCAGTGTAAGCCCCGTCTCGATTTTTCACTTCATCTTTTTCGTCTGTTTTAACTACCGCGGTTTCCAGAGAACTAGCAAACCAAGCATTTTGCTGTTCCGCTTCGAAGCGCACTTCATCACCCACGTTAAGATCTCGCACGGAATCAACACCCTTCAAATCCGCATCAGGCTTTAAGAAAAGTTCGATTTTTTCGGGTATACCGCTTTCATTGGAGGCGGGTTGAATTGTCACGGTATTATTTTTTTTATCGATCTCGGTGATTTTTCCGCTCATTGACTGAGATTGCGCAAACAATACCGGACTTAAAGCCAGACCCAGAGCAAAAACAGGTAGAATGAAAGTGCGAAAACGAAGCATTGGAGGACCTCCTCGTAGAACAGTTTACGTTCAGGAAACTTCTCATATGTCGAGCACAGCTATTTTAAAGAGCTTTCATCCTACTCGAATCAGAGATACCTTTTATTTCCACTAAGGATAGGACTTAAACCACGGTAGGAGTTTGTTTTAGACTTAAACAACTGTATTGCGGCGGATTAGATGTAAGTTGATAGAATAAAACAACTTAAAGAAATCCTGTAAAATGCATTATTTTTATCTTAGCCTTTCAATTTTTGATATAAAAGTGTAGTATTTGATCAATGCTGACAAAAATTGATTCAATTTATCGTCTTGTTTCCATTAGTTTCTTTGTAGTCCTGGGCCTGACAGCCGTTTGGTTTCGTTTTGTTCCTACCTTATATGGCCCGGATATCTTGGGAGATGAAGCTCTCGCTTTTGGAATGAGCTGCCTGCTTGCTGCTTTTGGCTATATGCTGTTGGATCTTCGATTGGTTAAGGCTGGCACTCCCGAACTCGATTAGCAAGCTGCTTAGATTAGGTCCTTTGAACACGAATTGCGCCCGCAGGCATAAGACGCCATGCGGGTATTTTTTTGGAACTTAAGAAATCATTGAAAGACAGGGTTTGAAAATGAAACATCATGCCGTCAGACCGGCCTTTAAAGGACTTTATTCAGGGGTTATTATTTTTTTTACAGCAGCAGTTTTCAGTGGCTGCTCCACGACTGCAAAAGAAATGAATAAGTCCTCAACAACTGCCGAGGCAAAAAGTGAAAGCTTATCGGGAAAAATTCAAACTCCTTTTTTAATGACAGGGCTATGGGCTGATTATGACGGTAAAGAAAGACAGAAAATCCCCCTGGGTGCCGCAGCCGTTTCTACTTTTCCTTCCACCGCAAAAAAAATTTATTGGTACGCACGCCTGGACACGGAAGAAAGACTGAAGCATATCGGGGGGAAAAGTTATTCAATCCGATGGATATCACCTGAAGGTTCTGTTTATGAAGAAAATTCTTTCCCTGCCTCTGTTCTCGATGGTGGCATTATTATGTCCCCAATGAAAGTCCCGTTTCATTTCGACAAGTCATTATCAGGAAGATGGCGCGTGGAGGTCAGCAGAAACGATGGCGGCATTTATCAGAGCGTGGACGAACAAAGTTTCTGGCTTATGGAGACAGTCTATAAGCGGCCAAACGCATAGCCGCTTTACCTGAAAAATTTTCTTCGGCATCCTTTTCTCCACGCGAATACAAGTGAATCGGTCGTACATCCCGTAGAAACACGGCCTCTTTTATCTACCGCAATCGCACCCATGAGGCCGCCGCGGGCCTTGACTTCTATAAAAGTTTTGACTAAAGCCTGCTCAAGGTGCATTCCATCGGCCACTCGCTGCACGATTCTTACCGAAAGAGCTTCGCTCATGATGTGTTCGCCGTAGCCGGTGGCGGACACGGCACATTCCGCAGTAGCATAATTGCCAGCCGGCATACAGCTGTCAGAGACTCTTCCGATATGCTCCATTCCCCGTCCCCCGGTCGATGTAGCGCCCGCTAAATGCCCGCTGGCATCGAGCGCGCAAGCACCCACGGTATCACAGCCAACTTTCTTTTTTTTCTTCCAGTCATTGATAGCAGCACGCGTTCTGGTATCTCTGGATTTGAAGCCCGATCGAGAGGCAAAGAGAGCGGCGCCTTTATCCGAAAGGACCCGCGCTGATTCATTCTGAAGTTTTCTTGCGATAAGCACCGGATTTTTGAAATTCTCGAGATTCACGACGCCTGAGAATAGGAGGTTTGAGCCATTCATGACGGAGGCAGATAATCGGGAACGGCCGTCTCGCTGCAATGCAGCACCGGTGCCCGCATTAAAGGCGGGATCATTTTCGAGAAGAAAAACCGCATAGGTGACTGCCTCGAGAGCCGTCGAAGAAATAAGCCGCTCGTATGCAGCGTCGAGAATGCTCCGGAGTTTCTTTTGAATCCGTTTCTTTTTTCCCTGAGGCATTATCTGTCCTGCACCTCCGTGAAGGATAAGAAGGGGAGAGCATTTTGCAGGTCTTCTATTCGTCTTGGGCATGATTTCCTTCCCGGGAGACCTAAAAGTACAAGAGGAGAAAACTGTTAAAGCTTGGCAATACTCTCAAGGGATTTTGCAGGAGACTCGTTTATCTTAGCTTTAGGCTGATTTTTAGCGGTACCCGGATTATATTTTCCGGATTTTCTCATCCAGTAAAAGCGAATCGAATCAAGAAGGGCGTGGCCCATGATTTTCATGTTGAGCGAGGACTTGCCCCATTTTCTTCCCCTGTGATTAGAGGGCACTTCCTTTACCGTGAATCCAAGATCATAAGCTTTCACAATGATCTCGGGCAGCATAAAGAGTGACTTAGAATCTATCGTGATCCGCTCTATCAGTTCGCGGCTCCACGCCTGAGACCAGTTGTAATCATTGACTCTTAACTTGAAGAGCGCGTTCAGCAGAAATATATAGATAACTGAGATAAAAAAGCGATGCAGCTTGTAAGCGTTTCTCTGCCAACGCACTCCGAGAACAATGTCCGCATGGCCCTCTCCTTCCTTTAAAAGAGGGGTAATAAAAGAAGGAACTTCCGAGCAGTCAAATTCCTCGTCCGCACCGATGTACATGAGGTAGCGTCCTCGAGCCTGTGCGATACCGTCCCGCATGGACTGATTATAGCCCTGATTCTTGTGGTGAAGAATGAGTCGTGTTTCGGGATATTCTCGAGCCAGTTCCTGGATGACCTCTCGGGTACGGTCCTGGCTCCCGTCTTCGATAACAAGGACTTCCCAGTTCCATTCAGGATGCTTGCGGAGGACATCATAAAGGTCGCGGAATACGCCTTTGATATTGAGTTCTTCATTAAAGACAGGAATAATAAAACTAACATCTTTCAGAGAGGCTTCTTCAACCATGGGGAAAAAACTAATCTCTGCGCATAACAAAGTCAAGCACATTTGAACTCTGAGATAACCGAGCGCAAAAAAATAATATTTGACAAAATGAGTTTCTGTATATACAAATAGTCAATCAGCGGTGATTGTGTATATACACCGCAATCGCGTGGGCAGCCCCAGGCTGCGGGAGAGGACAAAATCCAGATGCCAACTGAACAAAAAAATGAGAAGAGACTTAGCCGAAACAAAAAGCCGGGGAAAGCAGCGCCTAAGGAAACGGGCAGCAAATTGATCTCCATCCGCATTCCTAAAAATGTCATCGATAAATTGAGAACAGTGGCGGGTCAGAAAGGCGACCTTGGCTACCAGCAGCTGATCAAAAACTATATCAATAGCGGTCTAGTCGAAGAAAATGCTGCTCCAGCCCTTGTTCAAAAAGCACCCATCAGAGCCACCAAAGCAAGCCCTGTTTTAAAAGAGAGCCTGAAAAATATTGGCACGCCTATGATTCGAACCAGCAAAAGCCGGATCGGCAAAGACAACTCACTTTCACTATCTCCTGTCATTGAAGAAGATATTCGCAACCTGGCGCACGCTCTCGAACCTTACTATCATTTCTTTTCCGGCAAAACTTTTCTTATCAGCGGCGCTTACGGTTTTCTGGGCCGCTACATCGTCCACCTCCTCAAATTTTTGAACGACGAAATCCTGGAAGACAAGACAAGGGCACTGTTACTGGATAATTTCGTGACAGGTTATGAGCGCCGCGTCATCTCGGATGAAAACCTTGTCTTTGTAAGGCATAACGTCATCGACCCGTTTCAGACTGATTGGCACCTCGATTACGTGATACACGCCGCGGGAATTGCTTCTCCCGCTTATTATACGAAGTATCCAATTGAGACGATGGACGTCGGAACGATAGGAACGCGCAACATGCTGGAACTCGCTTATCAAAAAAACGTCAGCAGTTTTCTTTTTACAAGTTCGAGTGAAGTGTACGGGGATCCCGATCCTAAAAATGTGCCGACGACGGAAGAGTATTTCGGCAACGTATCCATCACGGGTCCGCGTTCCTGCTACGATGAATCGAAACGCTTCGGCGAGACCATGTGCCTCGCTTACTGGAGAGTATTCAATGTGCCCGTCAAGATCGTGAGACCCTTCAATGTCTACGGTCCCGGCATCCGGCCGGATGATTACCGTGTCCTCCCTAATTTCATCGAGCACGCGCTTCGCAAAGAGCCGCTTCCCGTTCACGGCGACGGACTTAATACACGCTCATTTTGCTACATTAATGATGCCATTGAAGCGATTTTCCGCGTTCTTTTCTCTTCCGAAAACGGAGACTTCTTTAACATCGGGAATCCGGAAAATGAGATATCTGTCACCGATCTTGCTTATCTTGTACGCGACGCCATGCCGTTCAAAGTAGATGTCGTGAACATTGATCCACCACACGCGGTTTACGCTCACTCAGATCCAAAACGGCGCTGTCCGGATATTTCTAAGCTTCAGAAGAAGACGGGATTCAGTCCTAAATATTCTTTGGAAGAGGGAATTTCCAGGACCATCCGCTGGTTCAGCGAACTTTAGACACTTGCACTCAAACAATTCTTAAATGCAAAAGGAGATTTTATGGAGAAAATCAGACACATTGATCCCGCATTCGTGGATGCCCGAGGCGAAATTCACAATTTGTTCGAAGGTCAGATCGGCCATGTCGCGCTGATAACTTCAAAGAAAGGCACTGTCCGCGCAAACCATTATCATAAGCAAGACCTGCAGTTTATCTATCTGGTCAGCGGCGCTTACGAAAGCGTTTCATGTCCCATAGACAACCCCAGCCAGAAACAAGTACTTCAAGTCAGACCCGGGGACATCGTCGAAACCCCCACTCTTGTCGCGCATGCCCAAAAGTTCACAGAAGACTCTGTTTTTCTCGCTTTTTCCACCCGTCTGAGGGAACAAGGCAAATACGAGGATGACACTATTGCTTTCAAAGTCGTGGACGGATATATTAACCAGGAATTGAAGACCCGTTAAGATCAGTTCATTTTCATAGCGAGGTCTTTCCTTGCGGGGCTACCTCGCGATAGCCGCCTTCAAACCCAGTAGAAATGCATCAATGTCCCGACTTATTCTTATTTCCGGAGCTTCAAGAGGTCTCGGCTTGAGCCTTGCCCGTTCATTTGGGGCAGCGGGGGACGAAGTCCACGGTATCAGCTTTTCTAAAAAAGCGTGGAAACAAGCCGAAGAAAATTTTCCCGCAGGCGGAAAACTTGTTCTTCATCAGGTGGATCTAACGCAGGAAAACGAGGTCAAGGCCCTCGCCGCCAAATTTTCAAAAAACCGGCGTATACCTGATATTTTGATTAATAACGCGGGCTACGGCGGAAAGCTTTCTCTCATTCAGGACACGCCGCTCAGCGAATTTCGTAAACTTCTCGATTCGAATCTCACCTCAGCCTTTCTCATGTGTAAATATTTCCTTCCCTTATTCAGAAAGAAAAAGGCGGGGCTTATCGTCAACGTTTCTTCCATGGCGGGACAGCGCGCCGTGCCCCGGCTTTTCGGTTATTCAGCATCCAAATTTGCAATGCGAGCGCTTACCGAGTGTGTCGCTAAAGAAAATTCTGATCTTCCCATTAAATGCCTTACTGTAAGTCCCGGCGGCATGAACACCGGCATGCGCGCCTCAATTTTTGGAAAAGAGGACGCGTCTCGGCAGCAAAGCCCCGACTTCGTAGCCGGACTTGTACTTGCGGTCATCGAGGATAAATTTCCACTTTTATCAGGAAGCGACATCATCATCCGACACGGGAAAGTGACCGGCATTCTGCCGCCGCCCGCCGCTTAATTTTCTCACTCTCCCCGTATAAGAAAGGAAGTACTATGAACCAATGGGTCGAATTTAAAAAACAGGGGTGCCGATACTCGGGCGAAAAACTGGGTGAACCGTTTCTCGATCTAGGCGTGATGCCGCTCGCCAATTCTTACGTCAAGCCAGCGGACAAAGGGAATGCAGAATTCAGATGCCCTCTGGCGCTCGTCCGCTCACCCGGCTCGGGACTCGTTCAACTCTCACATGTCGTTGCGCCCGATCTCATGTTCCGGCATTACCTGTATGTGAGTTCCACGACCCAGACTTTCCGCGATCATTTCGCAGGCTACGCGGCTTCTGTCAAGCGGCGGCTTTCCGGCGTACAAAACCCGTTAGCCGTGGATATCGGCAGTAACGACGGACTGCTCCTCGCCTGTTACCGAAACGAAGGCATGCGCTCTGTCGGAATTGATCCGGCTGAAAATCTTGCCGCCGACGCGAATAAAAAAGGCCTGACCACCATAAACGATTATTTCGGCGCTCGAAGTGTAGAGACCGTTGTCAGCGGCCACGGACGCGCTCATGCGATCAGCGCAAACAACGTCTTCGCCCATATCGACGATGTGGAAGACGTATGCCGGAATGTCTATGAACTGCTCGACGACAGCGGGGTTTTCGTCATCGAGTTTCCTTATCTCGTCACCATGATCGAAGAGATGCTTTTCGATATGATTTACCATGAACATCTCTCTTATATTGCCGTTCATTCGCTCAAATATTTTGTTGAAAAATTCGGTCTTGAAATTTTCGATATCGAGCAAGTTTCCTCTCACGGGGGATCACTGCGAGTATTTATCCAGAAGAAGGGGAAGGGCGGCAGGCCGGTTCAGGAGATTGTAATTAAACTGCTGAAGGAAGAAGAACGTAAAGGATATCTCGATAAAAAGATCTATCAAAAGTTCGCTGACGACGTCAACGAAATCAAGAATGATTTCTGTCATTTTATCGGCGAGCTGGCGGCCCGGGGCAAAAAAATCGTCGGCTACGGAGCACCCGCCAAAGCCAGTACGATCCTTAATTTCTATGGCCTCGGCCCCAAAGAAATCCTCTATGTCGTGGACGACAATCCTCTCAAACAGGGTTATCTCGTACCTGGAGTTCATATTCCAATCGTTTCCGGTTCCCGGCTAACGGAAGACCTGCCGGATGTCATCATCATTTTTGCGTGGAATTTTGCCCCGGAAATTCTAAAGAAAATCGGCCACCTGAAGGAAAAGGGGGTCCGATTTGTTCTGCCGCTTCCAGCACCCCTGAATGCCGGGGCCAAGGGCATGAGCCGCTTTGATGTCTAGCCCTGCTTTCGACGGGAAACCGTACCTAATCTCCGGAGTTCCGGAAAATCGGCGAAGTCAAGAGGCTCTAAAAAAAACTTCCGCCCGGATCGTAGTTCTTAATTACAACGGAGCGTCCCTGCTCAAACAATGTATGCCGAGCATTCTGTCAGCGGTAGAAAAGTCGCGTCATCAGGTTACCGTTACGGTTCTGGATAATCAGAGCAGCGATGATAGCGAGCGCCTCGTGAGCGCGGCATTCCCGGAGGCAGATTTCGTTAAGGCACCCAAAAATCTCATACTGTGCTCTTACAACGCTTATCTGGCTCACATTTCGGAACCTGTTGCGATCCTGCTCAATAACGATATCCGGGTGGACGTAGATTTCATAGACCCTCTCATCGAGCCTTTCCTCTCGGACGACCTCATGTTTCTCACGGCGCCAAAAGTTCTTTCCTTTGACGGTAGTTTTCTCGAAGCTGCGAGCACAAGAGCGGGTTTTAAATATGGCATGTTCTGGTCGAGCGCACGCTATCCTGGGCACGAAATGGATGCGGACCAGCCTTCGGATACTTTTTCCGCCGGATTCGGCGCCTTTGACAGGAAAAAATTTCTGGAAGCTGGCGGTTATGATCCGCTCTATCTCCCGGGAATCATGGAAGATGCGGATCTCTGTCTGAAAGCGAAGCGGAAAGGTTACCATCTCCGGTACGCGCCTGAAAGTGTTGTCTATCATATGGGGCAGGCAAGCTTTCATCGGGAGTTCGGAAAGAAAAAAACCCTGGAAATCGCCCACCGCAACACTTTTCTGTTCATGTGGAAAAACTATCATTCGCCGGGCTTCTGGCTCCAACACTTGTTTTTTCTTCCCGCCCGTCTAGCTTACGCGGCGCTTAAAGGCAACGGAACTTTTATAAAAGGATTCATCCAGGCATGCGGCAGGCACATACTGAAGTGACGGTAAGCCTGACGGCCGTCGTCATCACGCTCAACGAGGAAAACAATATAGAAGACTGTATTCGCAGCGTATCATGGGCGGATGAAATCGTTATCCTCGACAGCGGCAGCACAGACAGAACGCCCGAACTTGCCCGGGCGCTGGGTGCGGCCGTCTCATTCGCGCCCTTCACGGACTTTGCCACTCAAAAGAATCTGGCGATTTCAAGAGCTCAAGGAAAGTGGGTGCTTCTCCTTGATGCGGATGAGCGAGCGACCAGGGGACTTCAGGAGGAAGTGAAACTTCTCACAAGCAGAGGAGGGCAGGCCGTTTATGAAGTCGGCCGAAAAACCTTTTTCTTCGGACGGAGGCTCAGGTTTAGCGGCACGCAATCCGATTATCCAATAAGGCTTTTTCCGCGGGGAAACGCTCGCTTTGTACAGCCCGTGCATGAGAGCATAGAAACTTCCTTGCCGGTCAAGCGGCTACAGAACGCTCTCATTCATTACAGTACGCGCGATTTTGTCCAATACCGTAGAAAAATGAATCAGTATGTGGCGTTCGAATTAGAAGTGATGGCTGCTAAGAAGCGCAAGGTCTGCTGGACGGACAGGTGGATACGCCCTGCGCTGAAGTTTGCATTTTTATACTTCTGGAGGCTTGGAATCCTCGACGGAGCGGCAGGATTGCAGTACGCTGCGTTGTCGTCCTATTATGATTACTCGAAATATAAACGATATTGTGAACGTCAATCTAACAATTCGCCCAAGGCCTGAGGGACCTGAATAATGAGTCTATCTGCCATCATGCAATTCGCCCGACGCTTGGATTATTCAGTGAAGTCTTTCTGTCTTTCATTTCTGCTGCTTTTTTTCTGGTCCCTTACCTTCTCAAACGCGCTGGCCGAAATTTCTTTTACAGCGGCTCTTGTTCTCTACTTATTCCTGCTTGTCCGGGATCGCCGGATACCGCTCGAGGGCCTCGACAAACCCTCCACCTACTGCCTTCTCGGGTTTGCGTCATTAGCGGTATTGTCTTATTTCTGGTCGGAAGCCCGGGAAAATAGTTTTCGCGGCATCTTTAAAGTTCTTCAAGAGGTCATGGTTTTTGTCATGGTCGCAGATATTATGAAAGACCGCCGTAACTTTGGCATGACTGAACGTATCATCTTCGCCGTGGCCTCGCTAACCGTCGTGAATTGCATTTTTCAATACGTTACCGGTTCTGATTTTCTTCGCGGCAACGAGATCGCTCTCGCACGGGCGGGTAAACGGATAGGAGCCTCGTTCCGCACCTACGGGCAGCTCGGCGCATTTTTAATTATGGTCATTCCGTTTATCGCAGCCTCGGGATTAAGCTATCGAAAAGCCTCCTCGAAAATCTTTCCGTGGTCTCTCGCTCTCCTGATGATGACGTGTCTTTTCTTTACAAGGTCGAGAGGCGCCATGTGCGCCTTTGCAGCAGGAGTTCTCGTACTTGCCCTCATGATAAAAAACCGCCGTTTCATTCTCATTCTGCTTTTTTTGTCGGCGGCGACGGTGCTTCTCATGCCACGCTCCATGCTCATTCATCTTGACCTGCAAAACAAAGAGCAGTCACTGGTGGAACGTTTTTACCTGTGGGACCGCGCTGTCAGCGTCATCAAAGCCAAACCGTTGACCGGAACAGGGATTAATACTTATCTGACGGTTCATGCAAAGTACGACAAAACGCGCAACTGGCGGGTTACAGACTATTACGCACATAACGGCTACCTTCAAATGGGGGCGGAGATTGGTTTACCCGCGCTGTTCCTGTTCCTCGGGTTTCTTTTTAATCAGTTAAGGGCTGGCTGGAAAGCGGCCTGCCCGCGAGGTTCCCCCCCCCGATGGCAAATGATCGGACTGTGGACCGGAGTCCTCAATTTTATCTTTTTTGCGGGCGTCGATACTGGTTTACACAGCATGCAGTCGGCGATGATGTTCTGGTTTATTCTTGGCCTTCTGGCCGCATGCAGACTTTCTGCCCGGAGCCTCGCCGAACCAGCAGCCCCCACTTACTGATAAATATGAAAGACAAAATCACCATACTCGGTATTTCGGCGTACTATCATGACAGTGCCGCTTGCATTGTTCAGGACGGGCGGATCATTGCAGCTGCCCAGGAAGAACGTTTTACGCGCATAAGGCACGACTCATCATTTCCCCATAAGTCGGTCGAATTCTGCCTTCAATATGCCGGGCTATCCACCGCAGACATCGACTATGTTGTTTTCTACGATAAACCTCTTCTCAAGTTCGAGCGTTTGCTTCAAACCTACATGGCAAGCGTTCCTATAGGACTCTCCTCTTTTGTTAAAGCGATGCCCGTGTGGCTCAAGCAGAAACTATGGACTAAAGACCTGATCCGAACCGATCTCGCTTACGAAAAAGGTCCGGTTTTGTTCACAGAACATCACGAATCCCACGCCGCTTCGGCCTTTTTTCCATCGCCATATGATGAAGCCGCCGTTTTGACTATGGACGGGGTGGGGGAATGGGCCACCGCAAGTTACGGAATCGGCAAAGGGAACAAGCTCGAACTGTTAGGGGAGATCCATTTCCCGCACTCTCTAGGACTTTTGTATTCGGCCTTCACTTATTATGCTGGCTTTAAAGTGAATTCAGGCGAGTACAAGCTCATGGGACTCGCCCCCTACGGCGAGCCGAAATACAAGGATCTCATCCTCTCGAAATTGATCGATCTCAAGGAAGACGGCTCTTTCAAGCTGAATATGAAATACTTTGATTATCCTTGGGGGCTGCGAATGACCAGTTCCCGATTCCATAAATTATTCGGCGGTCCTCCCCGGAAGAGTGAATCACAAATAACCCCGAAAGATATGGATATCGCGAGCTCTATCCAGGCAGCGACTGAAGAGATCATGTTGAAAGTAGTAAGACACGTGCAACGTGAAACCGGCATGCGCCAGCTCTGTCTTGCCGGCGGCGTCGCGCTGAATTGCGTGGCGAACGGCCGCATTCTCAGGGAGGGGCCTTTTGAAAACATATGGATTCAACCGGCTGCGGGAGACGCCGGCGGATCTCTCGGCGCGGCCCTTTTCGTTTGGTATCATTATCTCGGTAACCCGCGCACGGTAGACGGCGTTTCCGACAGCATGGAAGGTTCCTACCTCGGGCCCTCTTATACCTCTGACCAGATCAAAATATTTCTGGATAAGGAGGAAGCATCTTATGAGTTACTCGGAGACAGCGAGCTCGCGGAACGCGTCGCTGATTTGATCTCCCAAGAGAAAGTTATTGGCTGGTTTCAGCATCGCATGGAATTCGGCCCTCGGGCCCTGGGCGCACGCTCCATCCTTGGAGACGCGAGGTCTCCAAAAATGCAGGAAGTCATGAATTTAAAGACCAAATTCCGTGAGAGTTTCCGGCCGTTTGCTCCGTCGATTTTGAGAGAAAAGGTTTCCGATTATTTCGAAATGAACACGGACAGCCCCTACATGCTGCTTGTCGCTCCGGTCAGTCCGAGCCGCCGCAAAAAAGAAACGGAAGATGAAAAAAAGCTGTTCGGTATTCAGAAGCTGAACGTCCCGCGTTCCGAGATACCCGCCGTAACCCACGTCGACTTCTCGGCCCGCGTCCAGACCGTCACACGCGAGCATAACCCGGCCTTTTATGACGTCCTTAAAATTATGGATTCAAAATATGATTGCCCTCTTGTGATCAACACGTCGTTCAATGTAAGAGGCGAACCTATCGTCTGTACGCCGGACGACGCCTACCGGTGTTTCATGAGAACCAACATCGATTACCTCGTGCTCGGAAACTACCTACTGGAAAAAAAGAATCAAAAGCCGGTCGAGAAGGACACCTCGTGGCTCAAACAATTCAAACTGGATTAGCGGAGAATTAATGTTCAGAGAAGAGGTAAGACACATCAAATCCGACCCGAAAACACTTCGAAGCTTTGGCCTCGTGGTGGGCGGTGTTTTCGGAGCCATCGGGCTCGTGTGGCTATGGAAAGGGCATTCGGGCAGCACGCTGTTTCTGTCGCTCGCTGCTCTTCTGATCATTCCCGGACTTCTCTTTCCCAAAGTTCTCAAACCTGTGAATAAGGCCTGGATGATTCTTGCGCTGCTCATGGGATGGGTGATGACCCGCGTTATTCTCTCCATTGTTTTTTATGCCGTTATGATGCCCATTGCGCTTATAATGCGCCTCAAAGGGAGCGATCTGTTAAACATGCGCTATCCGGATCCGAAGGAATCATTCTGGATACCGAAAACTGACAAGCGTGCTCCGGAATCCTACGAAAAACAGTTTTAACAGACCCGTCGAACGGGGAGAAACCATGGCCAAACTCGAATTACTCAAGGAATTTTTGGAATTTCTCAAGATCAGAAAAAAGTGGTGGCTGGCGCCTATCGTGATCGTTCTCCTTCTCCTTGGCTCGCTCATTGTTGTAACCCAGGGCTCCGCAGTGGCTCCTTTTATTTACACTCTTTTCTAGACAACCTTCAGCCGCCTCGGAGAATCTTTGACACACTCTCCGGCGCCACCTGTCCAATCGGAAGTCTTCACTTGAGAATGTATGTTTATAAAAGCCGCTGGAAACGTCTTGCGGCCTTTTTATTTGACTTCGCGGGCAGTGTTCTTTTCTTTCTTCCACGCTTGCGCTCTCGGGTATTTCGGCCGGAAGAGATACGCCGAATTCTCATAGTCCGCCTGGATCAAATCGGGGATGTGGTTTTGACCCGTCCGGCGGCAGCCGTTTTACGGGCCCACTTTCCGCTGGCTTCCATAGATTGGTTCGTGGCTGCAGAAGCGGCCCCGCTTCTCGCTCACGACACCCGCGTTGCAGACACTGTTTTTTCGATTGGAGCAACGTGGTTTACAAAAGGCGGCGGCTTTCTGAAAGTCGTGCGTGAATTCGGAGAAAAGCGCGCCCTGCTTCGAGCCCGTCGCTATGATCTTGCTTTTGACTTTCGCGGCGATCTCCGGAATGTTTTTTTTCTGGCATTGCTGGGTATTCGATGGCGGGCGGGTTACGGCATCACGGGAGGCGGATTTCTTCTTACCCACACGCAGCCGTATGATTTCACCCAGCACCAGGTTGAGGTAAACGCCGGCCTTCTAAAATCGATCGGCTTGAGTTCAGAACCCATTATTCCACCGTTTCATTACCCCGCAAGTATTGAAGCCGGAGTTCTCAAGATGCTGGAAGGAATGGGAAAGGGGAAAAAGATTTTCATTCAAACCGGCGCGGGTTACGCGTCAAAAATGTGGCCTCAGGAGCTTTTCGCCGATCTGATAAAGCAGATCCACGATGAAAAAATCGGACGAATGGTCCTGATTGGAACAGAAGGCGAACGCGGTCTATTAAATCTCGCAGACGGGCTTGCTTCAAAAGTGCAGGATTTGCGCGGCAAAACTCGAGTCAATGAACTTCCGGCACTTTTTGATCAGGCAGCCGTTTTTATCGGTAATGATTCCGGTCCCACGCATATCGCCGCCGCGCAGGGAATTCCCGTCATCTGCCTCTTCAGTGCAGCGAATCCCGTGTCCGTCTGGCGGCCAAGGGGCAGGGAAGTGAGAATTCTTTCCCGCGACATAGAATGTTCTCCGTGTTATTCCAGAATATGTCCGCTCATTCATCATCAATGCATGAAAGATATTTCTGTTTCCGAAGTCATGTCGGTCGTCAAAGAGTATCTTTCCAAGGATCTGCGTCATGCGGGAATTTGATCTCGGCATTGACGGGAGAATGCTGCGTCATACAGGAATCGGAACTTACCTGAGCGGTCTGCTGAAAGGTTTATCGGAGGTCTACCCGGCTCTCCCGGTATCTGCTGCACTTTTCGGCGCTGAAGAACCTGTATATCCCGAAAACTTCGCGCACCCTGCATTTAAAGCTCCCATTTATTCAGTGAAAGAGCAGCTTATTTATCCCGGATTGCTATCACGCTGCAGGCTCTGGCACGCGCCTCATTACAACGTCCCCCTTTTAAAAAGAGGCACCGGTCTCGTCGTCACCGTCCACGACCTTATTCACTGGATCTTCAGACGTCAGTTCTTTGGCCCTCACCAGGCGGCTTATGCAGGGTTGATGCTAAATCGTACCGTGCGGACCGCCGACCATATCATCACCGTCTCGGAGAATACGAAAAAGGACCTCATTCACCATTTCGGGGCTAATCCCGAAAAGCTGTCTGTGATCTATGAAGCTGTCGATGAGACTTTCAGGCCAGCTTCAGCCGATCAAATTGCTGAGCTGCTTGCTCGCTATGGAATTCAGGGACCCTATTTTCTTTACGTCGGCTCCCTGAAACCCCATAAAAACCTGCTCTGGCTGCTTCCTGTCTTCCGGAGGCTCCGCGCCGAAGGCAAAATCCGGGCAAAACTCGTCATTCTAGGCAAAAAAGATCTTAAATACAGGGCGGGCTATGAAGCGCTCGGAAAAATCGAGACAGATGGAGATATTCATTATCTTCCCTCGGTAGCCTCAGGGGAGCTTCCAACGCTCTATAGCGGTGCGATTGCCCTGGTTCATCCCTCTCTCTATGAAGGGTTCGGGTTAACGCCTCTCGAAGCCATGGCATGCGGAACAGCGGTGATCGCCGCCCGGAACGCGTCCATACCGGAGATCTGCGGAGAGGGAGCATGTCTAGTTGATTCCTCCGGTAATCACGATATAATGCAGGCTATTATTCAGGCAGAGAATGATCCAACCTTCCGCCGCCAACTTCAGGAAAGAGGCAAAAACCGGGTGACCCGCTATTCGTGGCAAGAAACCGCAAGAAAGACGCTCGAAGTGTATCAAAAGGTGCTTGTAGCCTCATGAGGGTTGTTCTCGTTCACGACTGGCTTTTCCATATGAGGGGAGGCGAAAAGGTTCTGGAAGCGATATCAGAGCTTTTTCCTGATGCGCCGATCTATACCTTATTCTACGACAGCAGACAGGTGAGCCCTTTTCTGAAGGGAAGGCAGCTGCACGGTACGATATTACAGGCTTTGCCGGGAATCAGGCGGTATTACCGATGGCTTCTTCCTTTCTTACCGGCGATCGTCAAGACGATCAAACTTCCGCCCTCAGACCTTGTGATCTCCACTTCTCATTGCGTCGCCAAAGCAGTACGGGTCCCGGCAGGCGCCGTCCACATCTCCTACTGCCATACTCCAATGCGTTATATCTGGGGATTCGGGGAAGATTATTTTAAAAAGATTCCATTTTTCGTCCAGCCGCTTCTCAACTGGTTCACGAGCTGCCTGAGACGCTGGGATATCTCGCAGAACAAGTCGGTGGATCACTTTATTGCCAATTCCGATAACGTCCGGAAGAGGATCGAGACTTTCTATCATCGCGAGGCCGCCGTCATCCATCCTCCTGTCGATGCGGATTATTTCAAACCCGTCGCGCCCAAAGAGAACTTTTATTTCATCGTCTCCGCGTTTGTTCCGTACAAGCGCCTGGACATCGTAATCCAGGCTTTTAACAAACTCGACCGCCAGCTTCTCATCGTCGGCTCAGGCCCCATGGAAGCCGAGTATAAAAAAATGAGGACCAGTGAAAAGATCATGTTTCTGGGGGGCGTACCTGACAGCCAGCTCAGGATTCTGCTTTCCCAGGCCCGGGCGGTTCTGTTTCCCACAGACGAAGACTTCGGGATCGTGCCGCTTGAAGCGCAGGCCTGCGGGACACCCGTGATTGCGTTTCGCAAAGGTGGCGCGCTGGAAAGCGTAAAGAGCGGACTTTTCTTCGACGCTCAGACCCCGGAGGCCGTGATTGCTGCGGTTCAGGAATTTGAATCTCAGCCGCGCAACTCTCCTGAAACGGTTTCTTCTCTCGTTCAGAATTTTTCCAGACCAAATTTTAAAATAAAATTCTTGAACTTCATTACTGAACATTCACCCGTGAAGACTCCTGATGAGAACCAAGCAATCAAGGCACTTTCATAATCTTCTGAACGTCACAGGCGATATGCTTTCCATATGCCTGAGCCTCATCGCCGCTTTTTTATTTCGTTTTCATTTTTTTCCCGAGGCGATAATAAGAAAACCTGAATTTCTCTACTATGCTCAGGCACTACTCGGAATACTGCCCGTTTTTTTCTTTTGCTACAGGGCTTACGGACTCTATCAGCCGGCCCGGCACATACGCCGGATCGAGGAAATATTCCTCGTGATCAAGGCCAATACACTCGCCATCATCGTCCTGATGGCCCTTACTTTTTTTTATCGTGCCTTCAGTTATTCCAGGCTGGTTCTTGTTTTTCTATGGCTATTTTCGATGATTTGCGTCGGTCTTTCCCGTTACATCACGATTCAGCTCGAATACGTCCGGAAACGGAATAAAAAAGAGCAGACCCGGGTTCTTTTGATCGGAGCGAACAGGAATGCCCGTAATATCATTCAATGGGCGAAAAACAATGCTCATTACGGCGTCGACGTGATCGGAGTTCTTTCTCGTGAACCGTCGCTGGTGGGAAAGCATCTTGAGTCCGTGGCCATTCTTGGCGTTGTGGAACAATGTGAAAATTTCATTCAAAATCTGCAGCCTGATGAAGTTGTCCTTCTCGATAAGGATTTCAACCGGGAAAAGATCACTGATCTCGTTATTCTCTGCGAAGACAAACTGGTTAATTTCAAAGTCGGAGCTGATTTTTACGGACTCATGTCCCGCAACGTCGATGTGGAGTACATCAGCACCGTGCCCCTTCTCGGATTCCGATCCTTGCCGCTTGACGATCCATGGAACAGGCTTCTGAAGAGGTCTTTCGACGTCTGTGTTTCAACTTTTCTATTGATTCTTTCTCTCCCTGTCTGGGCCTTTGTTTTTATCATTATCAAATCGGAAGATGGCGGGCCTGTTTTTTACAGGCAGGAAAGAATGGGCCGGGACACGAAACTTTTTGATGTTCTAAAATTCCGTACCATGCGCGTCAACGCCGAGACAGAAAGCGGCCCGGTGTGGTCCAAGCCCGATGATGAAAGACGTACCCGCCTCGGCTCTTTCCTTCGTCAGACCAATCTGGACGAACTGCCGCAGCTTCTCAACGTCCTTCGAGGCGATATGACACTGGTCGGTCCGCGGCCTGAGCGCCCGCATTTTATAGAGCAGTTCCGTGACGCCATCCCACGTTATATGGCCCGTCACAGGGTCAAATCCGGTCTTACAGGATGGGCTCAGGTAAATGGATACAGGGGAAACACCTCTATTTATGAACGAACGAAATACGATCTTTATTACATGGAGAACTGGTCGCTTTTATTTGATATGGAAATTCTCCTCATGACATTTTTTGCTTTCAGAAACGCTTACTAAGCGCGTCTGCATTCAAACATCCCGGGAAGACGGCTTTCCGGAATTAAAAGGAAACGGATTAATATGTCAATCAAGGTACCTGTAACCGTTCTCATTATCGCAAAAAACGAAGAAAAGAAAATCGAGGACTGTCTGAAAAGCGTGTATCCCTGGGCGGAGGAAATTCTTGTGCTAGACGACATGAGTACCGACGCGACCGCTGAGATAGCCCGGCGCTATGGCGCAAAAGTAATTCAACGCGCCATGGATTATGAAGGCCGCCACAGAAATTTCGGAGCAGAAAAGGCATCGCAGCCATGGATATTGAGTCTGGATGCCGACGAACGCGCGACACCAGAACTTGCCCGGGACATCGCAGCTGTCCTCCCCGCCAATCCCGGTGGGCATGTCTGCTATTCGATTCCCTTGAGGAACTATCTGGGAGATTTATGGTTGAAAGGAGCCGGTTATTATCCCGCCGCAAAATCCAAACTCTATAAGAGAGGGGAATACACTTACGACGAAACGGCCCGGGTTCACCCCAGGGTGTTTTACAAAGGGTCGAGCGGACGGTTTAAGGGCGAAATCATCCACTTGTCTTTCGAGAACATGGAACACTGGCTCAGGAAGTTTAACCGGGAAACTTCTCTTGAAGCTGAAAAATGGGTCCGCGATTCTCGAAAAGTAAAACTCTTTACGATCCTGCGCAAATCAATAGACCGTTTTCTGAAAAACTATCTTTTCAAAAAAGGCTGGTCGATGGGATTTTACGGATTTCTCATGTCGCTTTTTCACGGTTTGTATCAGCTGGTGGCTTATGCGAAATTTCTGGAAATGAAAAGAAAGCCTGCTGCGCAGGAACTGAAACCCATTTAACTTAGGTCTGCGCGGATATCCCCTCAGACATTGCAGGAATTGGCTGCTTTTACAAGGTAACGTAATTATGTATACTAACGGCCTTATATGAAAGACAGCGACAAAATAATCTTCGTGGACAGGGATGGGGTCATCAATGTCGATTTCATTGGCGATTACGTTAAGTCGTGGAAAGATTTCCGTTTCGAAAAGGATGCCGTGGAAGGCCTTCTCAGGCTCCACCGAGCGGGATACAGGATTTATATTATCTCCAATCAGGCTGGCATAGGCGATGGCATTTATTCCCGGTCCGCACTCGATGAAATTCATGAGAATATGACCCTCGAACTTCTTGAGCAAGGCATCCCTATCGCAGGCGCGGAGTATTGCCTTCACGGCAAAAATGAGGGCTGCAAATGCCGAAAACCCGAAACAGGACTTTTTGAACGTGCTGTAAAGGGGAAAGAGATCGATAAAACAACGACTTTCTTCGTCGGTGACAAGGCCACGGATATGGAAGCAGGAAAACGTTTCGGAATTAAAACCGCATTTGTCAAAACCGGCCACGGCGTCCAGGATGAAGCACTACTTAAGCAACAAGGGTTGAAACCCGATATCATAGCGGAGAATCTGCTCGAAGCTGCAAAGGTGATAACTTCATGAAAATACAGATTTATCACGCAACAGCGGGACACGGCCATCTCAAGATAGCCGAGGTCATCAAAGACGAACTGCTCAAACAGGGCATCAAATCAAACGACATACTTCTGGAAGACGCGCTGGATTCAACGCCCGATTGGTTTAAAAAGGCCTATACTGCCTTCTATTTTTATTCAGTAAAATACACCCCGCTTTTCTGGGGGTGGGGTTACGAGCTTCTCGATCATCCTCTCATCGATAAAATCCTGCGCCCGATACGCACACGCTGGAACAAATGGGTGGGAAAACGACTTCTTGAAAAGGTGCTCAACAGTAATCCGGACGTCATAATCTGCACTCATTTTCTATCCGCGGAGCTTCTCGCCACGGCAAAAAAAGAGGAGAAGCTGGCGGCAAAGCTGATCACGGTGATCACTGATTTTTATCCCCACAATTTCTGGGTAAATTCGGGGACCGATATGTACTGGGTCATGAGCGAGGAAAGTGCTCACGAACTCGAGGAACGGGGTATTCCTTCTTTCCGCATCAAAGCCGGCGGTATTCCGGTTCATCGAAATTTTCTTCCCAAAGGAAACCGGACGGAACTTCTTAAGAAATGGAGTTTTGACCCGGCTCGTTTTACACTTCTCATCACAAGCGGTAGTTTCGGTCTGGGGCCCACGCTCGATATTCTTCAGGAACTCGAATTTTTTTCGGACAAAGTGCAGGCGTTCGTTGTGTGCGCCAAAAACCAAAAGCTGGAAGAACAGATCAAAGCCAAAACTTTCAATTATCCGGTTAAAGTGTTCGGATTCATTGATTTCATGCATGACCTTATGGAGGCAAGCGACATCATGATCGCAAAATCCGGCGGTTCGACCACCTGCGAAAGCCTTGTGAAAGGGATTCCCATGATCATCACCAAACCCATTCCCGGTCAGGAAATGCGTAACGCCGACCTTTTACGCGACAGAAACGCGTCTTTTTTTCTGGAGTCGCCCGAACAGATCAAAGCCATTCTCAATGCCGTCTTTAATAATCCCTCTCTCATCCGCGACAAAAAGAAGGACATACAGGGCATGGCGCGGCCGGATGCTGGCCCGAAGCTCGCTCAATTTGCGACGGGCGAGATTTTTCAGCAGGTCTCGTGACGCCTGCCTCTGTTGTAGTGGCACATGATTTCGAAAAACTCGCGTCTTTTTTTACAATCTCTTAAGGAAGAAGGGATAGAGGAAATCTATCTGCCTTCGACTGCGCTCATTATTACCGAGCCGACAATCTGCATTCTTTCCAAAGCTTCCTCTCCGCCTGAGATCCAACCTTCGAGCCCGATTTCATCCTCTGCTGCCAATTCACTCCGCGATCAGATGATCGACCTTCGCAGCCAGGCTTTTGGATGTACCCGCTGCGGAGAACTTGCCGCGACGCGGAAAAGTGTCGTCTTCGGCGCAGGCAATCTCGAAGCCGAGGTCGTTTTTGTGGGAGAAGCCCCGGGAAAAGACGAAGACGAGCAGGGCCTCCCCTTCGTGGGGGCCGCGGGTCAGCTCTTGACGAAGATCATCGAAGCGATCGGGTACACGCGCAAGCAGGTGTTCATATGTAATGTCCTGAAATGCAGGCCCCCCGGCAACCGGACGCCTCATCCCGATGAAATCATTAACTGCCAGCCTTATTTGAAAAGCCAGCTCGCGTTGATAAAACCAAAGATGATATGCGCACTGGGTAATCATGCCGCTCACACCTTACTGGGCATGGAAAAACCCATGTCCCAGTTGAGAGGGTATTTTTATGATTACGAAGGAATCCGGCTCACCTGTACTTATCACCCCGCCTACCTGCTGAGGAATCCGGAAGATAAAAAGAAAGTCTGGGAAGACATGAAACGGATGCGGCGTGAAATTGATCTGCTCATGGCCCGCGATCCGATGTTTTAATGCGGCTTCCGCTGCCGCCGCAGTTCTCACAAAATCCCTGCGAGGTTATCTTGAAAACTGAATTATTTCAGACGCTGGTGACATGCGCCGAAGTAGCAGTGCCAATTCCTGGCACCGAGCCCTTTACCTACAGCGTTCCCGATGAACTTTCCACCTCCGTCAAGACCGGTGTCCGCGTCCTGATCCCTTTTAAAAACCGGGAGACAGTAGGATACGTCATTTCTGTTTCAAAAAAAGAAACGGAGCGCCGACTGAAAGCCGTCATCAGCGTTCTCGATGAAAACCCCGTACTTCCTGAAAACATCCTTAAACTGACGGGGCAAATTGCGGCTTATTACGGATCAAGCTGGGGCGAATCGATCGAGAATGCGCTTCCGAAATGGGTCAAATACGGAAAGAAAGCCGAGCGTGCCCTGAAAGTTAAGGAGGACCGCGTCGGGATATTAGAGAAGGCTGCAGAACCGTTCAAACTTTCGGAAGAACAGGAAACCGCCTTCGGCTTTATCACTGAAGCCATGAACCGGCCCGCTCCAAAACCTATTCTACTTCACGGCGTTACAGGCAGCGGCAAAAGCGAACTTTATATCCGGGCCATTCATGAAGCCCGTAAGCAGGGCAGGGCGGCGATCTGTCTCGTACCTGAAATCACACTCACAGAACAGCTCAGACGTTTCTTCGCCAATCAATTCGGCGATGAGCTGGAAGTTATCCACAGCAAACTGAGCGACGGCGAAAGGTTTCGCGTCTGGAAACGGCTCCAGCAGGCATCGTCAAGCGTGGTACTCGGACCTCGTTCGGCTATTTTTGCGCCTGTTCCAAAGCTCGGCCTTATCATTATCGATGAAGAACATGAAGGTTCCTACAAACAGGACACGGCGCCACGTTATCATGCCCGCGAAGTTGCACGCTGGCGGGCGAAAAACGAGGACGCACTCCTTATAATGGGAACAGCGACGCCCTCCATGGAAGCAACACATCTTTCGGAAATTGGTGAATTCCATCGCCTCGAACTTAAGCAACGAATAGACAACAAGCCTTTGCCTTCCGTCATGATTGTGGATCTCAAAGAACAGATTAACGAGAAGAAACACCATATCATTTTTTCTCGCCAGCTGGCCAAGGAGATCGAACTCAATCTGACGAGGGGCGAGGGGACCATGCTCCTTTTGAATCGCCGGGGCTTTTCGACAAATGTCCATTGCCCTAAATGCGGGCACATCGAAAACTGCGACGCCTGCCAAGTTGCTCTTACGTATCACCAGGAAGACAGCCTCTTGCTCTGTCATTATTGCAATACAAAAAAAACTCCGCCGACAGACTGCCCCAATTGCAGGATGCCTCTGCTCCGTTTCTCCGGTTTTGGAACCGAGAAAGTGGAAAGCGATCTGGGACGCTGGTTTCCCTCCGCCCGGACTTCAAGGCTCGATGCCGATACAATCCGCAGGAAAGGCTCGCATGAAGAGATTCTTGCGGATTTCAGGAATCGTAAAATCGACATTCTTATCGGGACTCAAATGATCGCGAAGGGATTTGATTTCCCCCATGTAACGCTGGTCGGGGTCATTCTCGCCGATGTCGGCCTCATGCTGCCTGATTTCCGATCCGCTGAACGGACGTTCCAGCTTCTGACCCAAGTGGCCGGACGGGCGGGCAGGGGAGACAAACCCGGCCGCGTCATCATTCAAACTTACTCTCCGGGTCATCCGAGCGTCAAACTCGCGAGAACGCACGACTACGGTGCTTTTTTCCGGCAGGAGCTGCCTGAGAGAATGACCCATTGCTATCCGCCTGGTTACAATCTGGTCAACTTTATCATCAGAGCACGCGAGGAAGATAAGGTTTATCAAGCCGCGCGGAATCTTCGCGAAGCGATCAGGGCTCAGCTCGAGTGTGAAGACAAACTTACTGCGCTTTCACGCAAGGGGGTTGAGATCATCGGCCCCGCTCCTCTGCCGTTTGCAAAACTTCGCGGTCATTTCAGGTGGCATGTCATGGTCAAGTTTACTAAGGGCTCCGATGTGCTGGCTAAATGCCATAAAGCTCTCTGTAACTTTAAGAAGCCCTCAGGCGTCCAAATAGCGGTGGATGTGGACCCCCAAAACATCCTGTAAGGATCTCGATTCCCCCCTGAAAAACAGCTAAACTCAATACCAGGGCTGTGTTATACTTTTTTGAGAGGCTTCTTTATGTCACTGTTAAAAATTAGAGTTTATCCCGATCCCATCCTGATGAAAAAGGCAGAAACCGTGATCGATTTCGGTCCGGTTCAGCAGGCTTTTTTCGAAGATATGATCGAGACAATGTATGTCGAGGACGGCGTTGGCCTTGCGGCACCCCAGGTCGGCATTTCCCAGCGTATAATGGTCGCTTCGCCCCGCGGGAAAAGAGGGGAAGAGCACGTCCTCGTTAACCCCGAGATTTATGAAACCTACGGCCGTGAAATCCAGAGCGAAGGATGCCTGAGCTTTCCGGCACTGGCAGTCGACGTTCTCCGCGCCATACGCATTCGTATCCGCTACCAGGACAGGCACGGAAAATCCGTTGATATTGAACTCCGTAGCTTTTTTGCCAGAGTCATCCAGCACGAGCTCGACCACCTGAATGGCGTTCTTATGATTGACCATATGAATTTCATGGATCGTCAGAAGCTGCTCGCCCAGTATCAGCTCTCCTAACCTGAAGCCGCGGATGAAAATCATTTTTTTTGGATCGGATCATTTCTCTCTCTCCTCGCTTCAGGCCTGTATCGAAAGCGGGAACGAAATTACACTCATCGTGACAACTCCTGCTCAGAAAAAAGGACGCGGACTCGCGATGACGTCGGCCCCCGTTCAGGCCGAAGCGGAAAAAAGAGAGCTCCCGTTCATCGCGCCGCCTGACCTCAAAGACCCAGAGACTTATAAATGCATTTCTGCTCTCGCTCCCGATTTTTACGTCGTTTCATCTTACGGAAAATACATTCCGTCTTCATACCTCGGCCTCCCTAAACTCGCATCATTAAATGTCCATCCATCGTTGCTGCCGCTTTACAGAGGAAGCAGTCCTATCCAGGCCGCTCTTTTGAGCGGAGATGCGAGCACGGGTGTATCCATTATAGAAGTCGCTAAAAAACTTGATGCCGGAGATATTTTCCGGCAAGTGTCCTTGGCGATCGACACGAATGATGATTATCCCTCTCTTTCACGAAAGCTGGCTGAGCTTTCCCACAGCGTACTGCTGGAGATACTGACAGGTATGGCTTTGTCTGGATTGACCCGAAGACCGCAGATGGAAAACCTGGCTACTTATACCCGGAAATTCGAGAAAGACGACGGGCTCCTTAAATGGGAGAACAGCGTCCAGGATTTTGACCGAAAAGCGCGCGCCTTAAGGCCCTGGCCCGGCACCTATGTTCTTTTTGAAAACACGCGCCTCGCTCTTCTCGAGCTTGAGCCAGCGGAAAGTGCCTCACATGAAATACCGGGCCGGGTTCTTGAGATCGGCGGCGACGGAAGCATGCTGGTTTCAGTCGGCAGCGGGGCGATAAGAATCAGCCGGGTCCAGCTAGCCGGAAAAAATGCAGTCACCGCGCGCGATTTTGCAAATGGCAGACGCATCAAACCCGGCTTTACCTTTGTGAGTCCCTGAAGATGAAAGTCATGCACCTCATGACGCATCTCGATTCAGGAGGGATCACTCTTTATATTCTGAATCTTGTCGCCCCCCTGGACCAGCTCGGCTGCAAAACTCATATTTTCTCGTCCGGTGGCGAACTCCAGGATCTTTTCACAAGCGCCGGTGCACCGGTGACCAAGTCATCGATCAGGACAAAGAGCGAACTTGACCCAAAATTATACTTTGCCCTTCCTTCCCTGGTGCGCTTGCTCAAAAAAGAAAAGTTTGACCTCATTCACGCGCACAACCGGCCAGCGCAGGTTTTGGCGCATTGGGCGGGCAAACAGGCAAAAATTCCTTACGTTACGACATGCCACGGCTTTTACAAACGCCGGCTGGGCCGAAGGCTGCTGCCAGCCTGGGGAGATTTGACGATAGCTATCTCACCAGGAGTAGCTGACCATTTACACCACGATTTCAAAGTCGATCCCAAAAAGATTCGCGTCGTCCCCAATGGCGTCGATGTCGTCTCTCTGCGGAAAGCGGGGCTCAACCAGACGGCAGCGAAGGCTCAATTCGGTTGGTCGCATGAAAACCTGGTGATCGGCTGCATCGCCCGGCTCGTCAAAGTCAAAGGGCAAGCCGATCTCATTGAAGCTTTTCGTCTCCTCTCCGAAAAGCATCCCGAAGCGCGCCTGCTCTTGGCGGGGGATGGCGAGGAGCGGGAGGAATATGAAAAACTTGTGTCCGCTTCCGGCTTGAGAGATAAGATCCTGTTTACGGGAAATCTCCGTGATATCACGCCGGTACTTGCCGCAATGGATGTTTTCGTCCATCCGGCTACCTGGGAAGAAGCGTTCGGCTTGAGCATCATCGAAGCCATGGTTTACGGCAAGCCGGTCGTAGTTACAGATACGTGGGCTCTCAAAAATAGTTTTCGCGACGGAGAAAGCGTTTTTTTAGTACCTCCTTCCAACGCTCAGGTTCTGTCGCAGGTTTTGATCCGCCTTCTTAAATCGCCTCATTTGCGATCAGATGCGGGCAGCAAAGGGCAGAAAATAGCAGAGCAGCAATTTTCTCTGGATCGCTGCGCTGCCAGCATCCTGCAGGTCTATAAAGAGGCCTTGACAGTCCCAAGCTCGTGAATATAATCATTTTCCATACTTAACCGCACTATTTGCAATCATTTACAGACCCCTAAGATCAACGAATTAATGACCTGAGTTCCCACTTTCAAGCGAGTCGGGGCTGAGTCACGTTACAGGAGGTAATATCATGGCAGTAAAAGTTGGAATCAACGGGTTCGGCCGTATTGGACGGAACATTTTCAGGGCTGGTTTCAAAAATAAAGACATTCAGTTCGTCGCTGTAAACGATCTTCCCATGCCTATCTCTTCTTTTGCTCACCTCCTCAAGTATGATTCGACTTTCGGTCATCTCGATGCGGACATCCAGACCAAGGAAAATAGCCTCATCATTGACGGAAAAGAACTCAAAATCGTTTCCTATAAAAATCCCGGTGAAATTCCCTGGGGCCAGCTCGGAGCGGATATCGTTATCGAATCGACAGGCATTTTTACGGACGCGGATAAAGCCAAAGCCCATCTTCAGGGCGGTGCTAAAAAGGTCATTATCTCCGCACCGGCAAAAGGGGAAGACATCACGCTGGTCATCGGCGTCAATGATGATAAATACGACACCGACAAGCACACGGTCATTTCAAACGCGTCCTGCACCACGAATTGTCTTGGTCCTATCGCGAAAGTCCTTCACCAGAAGTTCACTATCAAGTATGGACAGATGACGACGATCCATTCCTACACGAATGATCAGCGCATTCTGGATCTTCCGCATTCGGACATGCGCCGCGCACGTGCCGCCGCTATCTCGATCATTCCCACCACGACAGGAGCCGCTAAAGCAATCGGTCTAGTCATTCCTGAACTCAAGGGTAAACTTGACGGTTTCTCCATGCGCGTGCCTACGCCGAACGTTTCTGTTGTCGATTTCGTTTGCGAAGTTGAAAAGGAAACTACTAAGGAAGAAGTAAACGCCGCGATTCGAGAAGCTTCGAATGGCGAGCTCAAAGGAATTCTGGGTTACTGCGATGAACCTCTAGTCTCGATCGATTTCAAAGGGGACCCGCGTTCCTCGATCGTCGACACGGAACTGACGAACGTTGTCCAGAAGAAACAGATTAAGGTGGTTTCCTGGTACGACAACGAATGGGGTTATTCAAACCGCTGCGTCGATCTTGCTATCGCTATCGGCAAGAAGCTGAAGTCGACTGTTGGCGCGCATTAAACGAAGTTAAATTTAAAAGATGAGAGCGGGGAGTTGATAAAACTTCCCGCTCTTTTTTTATGCCTCGCGTTTTAAAAATAGATTTGTCAGTGAATCCGCAGCATTACGGGTGGAAGAAAGGGACAACGGGGTCGTAATAGACAAGAACAAGAAGCCTGATCTTTTCCGAGTAGTTCTGTTTAATAAATTCGAAACTGCCGTTTTCTACTTTTACCATGGTTACGATCGCGGGGACCGACTGACCTTCGAGGTTTGCCGATAACTCGTATATCCCATCTCTTAGACCGCTCCCTTTAAACGAGTAGCCTTTTTGTTCGGGCGCAGGTAAAACCTCGATCCGCGCTCCTGCAATGTCCCTGTTCTGATAAAGCGTAGGTTCCGCCCCTCCAAAATGATCAGGTGGATAGAAATGAATCATTCTGACTTTTTGAACCAGCAGGGGAGGAAGTTCTGCGGGCAATGTCTTGGTATTAAAACTCTCCTCTTCAGGGTTCACAATGAGTACGTCCCCATCGCGCGCGATATCTCTCACGTTTACGACATATAATCCCTGCCGGGCCTTCTCTGGCGCGATCACCGAAGCTCCGGCATACACAGTCACGCGTTTACCCGTAAAGAAACGAATCGTGTGATTATAGAAATGGTAAAGGTACGTAAAGGTATCTTCGGAATGAAACACATAATCCTTCGGATGCAGGGAAAACATCCCTCCGATCCATTTTATATCGTTCTCCCCGGCAAGCTCCCCCGCATATTCGCTCACTTCTTTCATGATTTCGGAATGATAAAAGGGGTCAGTCATCCTGGTTAGTTCACGGATTCCTTCCCTTACGGGGACAATTGCGGCAAGCAAGGAAACAAGTACAATGGCAGCATTTAATAAAGCAGGCACTTTCGCAAAAGAACGGTTTAAAAATCCGATTAAGCAACTCAGCCCCATGGCTGCAAAGAAATAGCAGGGTATATAAAAAGGAAATTGATAGCGCGATTCGATGTGCCTTATCATAAAAATCTGCACCCCTGCAAAAAATAGAAACCACAGAACATACAACAGGGTTCCTTTTCCTTTCTTCACCAAGCCATAGACCACCCCTAAAATCGAAAGAACAGCCACAGGCCACGTCAAAGACTTAAGAAGAAAGACTGCGTTGAGGTAAAGGGATTGACTGTACGGAATCATGACCCCTTTCAAAAGACTGAGATGGATTGCGCGTTCCTCCAAAAACTTGGAAGTGGCCTGAGAAAGAGGAGCGATCCCTATCGCCGCATACAGCAGGGTCGGCACCAGCAGAAAAAGCAGCGTGGGTATGGCACAAAGATAGCCGATTTTTTTGAAGAAATCCGGGCTATCCAGTTTGACCCGGTTGTCTGAAAAACTTAGCCGCGTTCCGCCGCTCGCAAGCTCAAAGACAAAAAGCAACGCGAAAAGAGGCGGCAAAAGATTGAATCGGGAATTGAAGGCGCCCGCGATGGAAAGACAGGCGAAGACCCAATGTCTCGTTTTACCGCTTTCCCTCGCGATCAAATAATAGTAGATGGAAACAACCAAAAAAAACGTACTTGGGATGTCTTCTTTCGTGAACGGCGCGTAATGGAGCAATAGGCGGTTCAGGGCGAGAAGCGCGGCGCCGGCGATAGAGGCAGTAGGACCGGCATGCAGGCGGAAGAGTCTCCACGTCATAACTATCGTGCCTGCGAAAAAAAGAACAGAAGTGATACGGGAAAGAATAATACCTGTCCAGGGACCGGGAATAAATTGATCCAGCCAGAAAAAAGGGGCCAGTACTATGGGCAGGAAAGGCGGGCGCCACCGGTCGTAAGGAATAACATTGCCCGTTGCAATACCGCGCGAATTCAGATAGATGGAAAAGGAATCAAATAAATCCATCTTCATGACACAGGACATATAAATGAGATAGGCAACTATGAGGCAGAGGGAGGAGATAGCGAAAAGAAAAAGAGGCGTACCTAGAGCGCAGTCTGCTTTCGCATCACCTTTAAGTCCTGGAAATTTACTTTTTCTCGAAACGGGCGCCATCACGGACAAATTGTTGAACGGTTTCTTTTGAAAAAGGATGAACGATCATACCCTGAATGAGTTTTGCCGGAGCCGTCACGATATGCGCTCCAGCCTCAAACCATTTTATGATATTCAAAATTTCACGGCAGGACCCTACGATGATTTTAGCTTTAAGTTGAAATTGATCAATGAGGTTGCGCAAACTCGCGATTTCAGGGGATGCGTCATAGCCCATGTCCTGAACACGCCCGCCAAAAATCGAGACGTAGCTGGCACCCGCCATGGCGGCAAGAAAAGCCTGCTGAGAATTCATCATAGCCGTTACATTGACACGAATATTGTGTTTGGTTTCCATTTCGTGGATCAGTTCGAGGTTCTCTATCTCTCCCTGGGGCCCGTGAATAGGAATCTTGATATTTATATTCGACGCCCACGTGGCAAATTCCAGCCCTTGCCGCCGCATCGATTCAAAATCATTACTTGTGACTTCTACAGAAAGAGGCAGTGGGGCGATGAAAGATGCGATTTCGACGCACCGTTTTTTGTATCCGTCCATCCCCTCCGCAAGATTCTCCCGGCTCATGATAGTCGGATTCGTCGTAACACCCCGAATGATTCCCATGCGATGAAACTTCTTGATCTCATCTAAATTTCCCGTATCCAAAAAGATTCCCATATGTCTCCGTCTCAGTTCTTGATCGATTCCCATTTCATTTCGTTTTTCTGAAGTTTTGGATGTGCCACTAAAAGGTGCCATACGACAGCCTGAAAAGCTTCAGTATGTGCGGTAACGCGTTCGCCCGAAAGGGAAGGAATGAGGATGCAAACGTCCGCACATTTCGCGGTAAATCCGCCGTCTCTTCCTACGACTCCCGCAATGGAAGCCCCGACCTCTTTTGCGTATTCAAGAGAACGCACAAGATTGACGCTTACATTTTTTTCCTGGTTTCCGCCGCCGACTGAGAACACGAAGATGAGATCCCGGTTGCTCAATCTGCTGCCTTTTAGCCAATTCATGAAACTGGTGTCCCAACCGTCATCGTTGATCCGGGCCGTCAATTCTGAAACATTGTCGGTCGGCGTATAACATTCAATACCGCAAATTTTTCTAAAATCATTCACGGCATGGGAAGCATGGCCCGCGCCGCCGCCTACACCGAGAAAAAAAATCCGTCCACCATGAACCTGAATTTTATGAATAAGATCAGCAGCTTTTTCGACTTTATCCGGATCGAGGGTCTCAAGAATGGTCTTCGCTTCCTGAAGATATAGCTGGGTAAAGGATGATGTTGTCATTTTGCAGGCCTCAAGTAACTATAACCGATAAAATTGCTTTTTCAAGTGCGCTATTGCTATATCTTTTCCTGATAAGTGCTAATTGTTTCCTTTCACTCTTTGCTTTTTACAAAAGGTTATTTCGCCGGCACCACTCGATGGTTCGCGGATATCCCTCACGAAAGGAAACCGTCGGCTGATAGCCAAGCTCCTGTTCGGCTTTTGTGATCCGGCATGCAATATTTTTGCACGATTCTCCAACTATATGTGGCAACATCCAATACCCATCGAACGCAGAAATCAGAGAATCCAGTTTTTCAGCTGCCGCCGCCAGCCAGGCAGGGTAATGAACAATTTTCACATTTACGCTCATTGCATCTGCAATGGAACGAATAATGTCATTGAGCGTTGGTATGGCTTTGTCAGCAATATAATATGTTTGTCCTATGGCTTTCGGATGATGCAAAGCCAGGTGGATGCCCTGAATAAGGTTGTCGATATATGTAATGCTCCTGAGATAGTCACCTGACCCGAAAACCGGAAAAGTCCCTCGCGCAATTTTTTTATAAATTCCAAGATGCCGTTCAGGCACAGGAGGTCCGTAAAACATTGCCGGACGAACAATGACTGTTTCAAACGCTTTTTTGGTGAAATATTCCTCCACGGCAAGCTCGGCTGCAAGTTTACTTTTTCCGTAATGGCTTTCGGGGAGACAGGGTTCGTTCTCTACAAGTTCATGCCCGCGCCCGGCGCAAAAACCCTGGGCCGCGTTACTGCTGATGTACAGAAAGCGCTTAATTCCGGCTGCCTCGCAGGCTGCAAGCAGGTTCCTGGTTCCATCGCGGTTGATGCGATAGAAATCCTGGTTTCTCCTGACGTGTAGAACGGCGGCTGCATGCAAAACGAGATCCATACCCGCGACGGCCTTCTGAAGGGAGGAAAGATCCATCAAGTCGCCTTCGAAAATCTCCACGGGAATCAGAGAAGCTGGCGGGGGGAGTTTTGTTTGCGACAGACAGCGGATACGCTCGATGCGGCGTGCCCCCGGGTAGTCCTCTAATGTTTCGATGAGACGATTCGCAAACCAGCCAGGAAACCCTGTGATTAATAGTTTCATAGAAGCCAGCCAGAGCCGGAAAGGGTTAGCGCCGCCGCTTTAGTCATATTTTCCTAGTAACTTCAGCATTCGTATGTGTAACAGGCTAAAGGGATCCATGATCACACACTTCGGAATATTGATCGTCGAACCCTCTTTATTTACCCAGCGCACGGGCTGAGAAAAGATTTTGATCCCCTTTCTCTGCGCGATCAAAAAAAGCTCCACATCATACATACCGCCCTTAATCAACGATCTGGAAAAAATCTCCCGCGCAGCCTTTTGACTGAAAAGCTTAAACCCGCACTGGCTGTCCGCCACCGATTGCTCGAACACGACAATATGCGCGAGAAGTTGTTGCATGAGACCTACTATCCGGCGGAATCTGCCGCTCGATCCTTCCTGTCCGCAAAAGGTACGCACTCCTACGACGGCGTCATAACCGGCCTCAAGATGGGGGATCATGAAGTCCAGAGTATCAATTGGAGTAGGATGGTCTGCATCCATGACGAGGATACATTGTCCGGAAGCAGCAAGGCTTCCGCGCTTTACACAAGCTCCTTTTCCTTCATGCGGAGCGTCAGCGAGACATTTCAGCTCTTTCCAGGTTTCAGCCGCACTGCGGCAGGCCTCGACAGTTTGATCTTCGCTCCCATCGTCGACTACAAGGATTTCGTATGGACGGGCCATACTATCGAGATAAGGACGAATCTCAAGCAGGGTCTGAGGCAGTCGAACGGATTCATTGTAAGCGGGAATAACAACACTCAAATATGGAACTTCACTCATGGTTGTCCTCCCATCTAAGATTCCGGGATTTGATTTTTTCCGCCGCGGCGCACGTTTTTCTGTAGGCTTCAGGCGTATCTGAAGCAAGAACATAAGAAACATGCGAGTCAGACCAAATTGTTTTTTCTCTATCCAGAAGGGTTGGAAACACGTCTCTCGAAAAATCCCAGCTCTTATTATTAGGGACCATATCGAGGACCTCGGCATTCAGCATCATGACACCCGCATTGACGGCGAAGCCTTCGGGTACGTCCTGACTTCCGCGCATTTCAACGAAATCAATGATTTCTCCCTCAGCATTCACTTTTACGTGTCCGGCCAACACGCCAGTGTGCATGACTTTATCCGGATAAAATACACCCAGTGTAATTTCCGGCTTCCGGTTCTCGTGAGTCCGCATAAGCGCCGTCAGATCAAAATCCGAATAATTATCGCCATAGATAACAAAAAAAGGTTCTTTACCAAGATGCGGAAGAGCTTTTTTTACGCCACCCGCCGTCCCGAGAAGAAAGGGTTCATGCGAGATCAGGATTTCCACTTCATTTTCGATTCTTTCACTTAAAAATTTACGTATCATTTCCGCCTGATAATGCGTATTGATCACAATTTTTTTTACGGAATGTTTTCTAAGTAAACAAATGTTGTGTTCCAGCAAAGATTTACCGCCGATTTCCATAAGAACTTTGGGGCGCCCCCCCGAGGCCTCAGCAATGCGGTCTCCCTTGCCGGCGGCCAGAAGCATGGCATTCATGCCGGTTTCTTCGCAGTGAAATAAAAAAAGAATAAATCGCGCCGCATGCGAAGGTCCCTAAAGTGGACGTCATTCAAAAGAATTCTCTCTGTTTCATTCCACTTATCTAGATAACGATATAGGTAATCGTGTTCCTGAAGAAGCTGTCTCTTAAAACGTCTGCTCCAAGGGGAGACGAGTCCAAGAGGGGATCGGAGAGCGGCAAAGACGGTTCTTAGTTGAACGGAATCATAGTGATCAATAATCGCTAGCGTACCGTTTGTTTTCAAGCACCTAAAAGCATTTTCGACAAGGCTCGCTATAGCCATCCCTCCATCCAAGTGATGAAGGGCGTGAGCGCAAAGAATACAATCGAACGTATCTGCGGGAAACGGAATTTCAGGAACACTGGCGGAGATGTATTTCCATGGCCGCGCGGCAGTGGCTTTCAGCAGATTATCTTCTGGTGTATGGTCAATACCGGTCAAATCGGTATAACCCTTATCTGCTAAAATATCCAGCATTTCACCCTGACCGCAGCATATATCGAGAATTTTACTCGTCCGGGGTAATTCTGGCAGGGACAGTCTGCTGAGTTTTTGAGCGTGTTTAGCTTTCCGGCGGGCAACGAGTTCAGGCGACCGGTACAAGTCATGCCACTCATCGTCTTCATGAACCGACATAAGCACACCTGAAGCCGGCTATACCGGTCCTGTCCTTTCGTACTCGATATACAAATAAACGTTCGAACATTGCCATTTGAGTAGGGGGACGTGTTCTATCCACCGATTAAAAGATACCGCGAATTTAGACAGGGGAGCGGGTAAACGAACGGGAAATACAAACGGGTGAATTTCAAAATGAGTGATACGAAAATCTTTATGAGATGAAAAAAATGACCGGTATTCGCGAGGAGAATAGGATTTCTCGCCTGCCCGCCTGTGGCCGGGAGTTAATTCCATGAGCTTCCTGCCGAGACTCAATCCGTTTGATTCCGTCATGAAAAGCCGGCCGCGCGCGGACCGCATCATTTCATAGGCCATTTTAGCGGGATTGCTGACGTGATGCATGACGTCAAAACACAACACCACGTCAAAACGGCCGTCCGGGAAAGGGATCTTTTCAGCATCAGCCTGGACGGCACTCAATCCTTTTTTTCTCAACCATTCGACACCTTCAGGAAAATTCTCTGAAACCGTATAGGTTTCTATGAAAGGGAAGCTTCGTTTCTGAATGAGAAGCGCCATCTCGCCTGTCCCGCCTCCCAACTCGAGAAAGTTGTACCGGCCGGCGCGCCGAAGATATTTTTCAAATAGTTCAACATAACGAGGCATGACGTAAGAATAAGAGAGATCGCCGATCAGTTTGGTACGCCAGCTTTCATCTGGTTTGTGTACGTCAGCCCAATTAACTTCAGACACCGGAGGGCCTCTTTTCCTGACCATGACTATATTCGATACGTGAATCTACGAGGTTAAGAAGGGACTTCGCTCCTTCAAAATCAAAGCGGAAATCGAGTCTGCGAAAACCGTGTTCGCGCATTGCTTCATCAATTGCTAAATGACCCGTTTCAGCGTAAACGAGAAGAAATCCTCCACCTCCGGCACCGAGAAGCTTTCCGCCAAGAGCACCCTTCTGTTTTGCAGCTTCATAAGCCGCATCGATCCGAGGATGCGTAATTTTAGCCGACATTTTCTTTTTATAATTCCAATGAACATCCATGAGGCGTGCGAATTCACGCAAATCTCCAGAACGTAAGGCAGCTAAAGATTCATACCCCAGTTTTTTAATGTAGTTAAGGCTTTCTTCAACGGTCTCTCGCCGGCCATGGTCTTTGTCCTGCATGGCATGATGCTGCTCGGAGAGAATATCCTCAGCTTTTCTCTGCAGACCCGAATAGTAAAGAAGCAGGTTATATTCCAAATCGCGGATGACAGACATCCTGATATTTGCCGGTTTTGCTTCGACTCGGCCATCTTTGGCAATCTCCATACACAAGAGACCGCCGTACGTGGCAATATAGGCATCCTGCTTACCTATGGTTTTACCAAGACGGTTAATCTCGATGTCGCATGCCAGCTCGGCTAGTTCAGCTTCAGACATCCATTTACGCCGATAAACCTCCAGGGCTTTAAGCAATCCTATGAGATAGCAGCTTGAAGATCCCATCCCAGTTCCAGCAGATATATCAGCGAAAGAAAGAATTTCGAGAGTGTCCGTGATCCCAAAGTGATTTAACGCTTCCCGGGCTAGTTCATGCTTTAACTGACTAACATGCTCGACGGTTTCAGAAAGAGAATATTTGACCCGTAATAAATTGTCTACGAAAGGCGTATTAATAGCGACATACATATATTTATCGATTGCACTGGTCAGTAGAAAGCCACCGTGCTTTTGATAATAGGAAGGTAAATCGGTGCCGCCGCCGCCTAGTGTTATGCGAAAGGGAGTGCGCGTAATAATCACTTTTGGTGCCTTTCTTAGTCGTTACGGCATCAATGGATGTGCGAGATTCTGACTAAAAAATTATCGGCATTAAGACGCAAGGAGTTAAAGAGGATCTACAAGAGACTATTGTGGATAGTAGATAACGTACCCTCACAAAAAGGTCTCACAGAATACATGAGGAAAAGCAAACCGGAGGAGCTCGCTGATAGTCAAGATTTGGGGACGACATTTCCGTACACTCAGGCAACGTCACAATCCCCTTTAAAACGTCCGATAATATATGTTATGTAAAGTCTATATAGGCGTAAATGGTTCAGTTAAGTATTTCAGCCAAAAGCTCATTGATTCGCTTACCATCAGCTCGACCCTTGACCTGCGGCATCAGTTCCTTCATGAGTTTACCTGTTTCTGCTTTTGTGGCAGCGCCCGTCGACAGGATAGTTTTTTGGATGATTACTATCAGTTCCTCGTCACTTAGCTGCTGAGGAAGATAACTTTGAAGAATTTTCAGTTCTACTCGTTCTTTGTCCGCCAGCTCATTTCTACCGGCACTCTGAAAACTGTCGATACTTTCTTTTCGCTGCTTCGCCTGCTTCTGAAGGATCTCTAAAACTTCTGCTTCTTCCAACACTTCTTTTTTCTTTTGAATTTTAAGGTTAGTAATGGCCGCTTTTGACATCCGAAGAACAGATAGGCGGTCGACATCCTTCAACTTCATGGCTTCCTTAATATCGAAATCGATTCTTTCTTCCATTTTCATAGTCAGCTCCTGTCTCAATATGAAATTCCCGGCGCCGGGATTATTATTTCTACCAGTCTTTTTCAACCACGCGTTCCTGCGGAGGTTTAGGCGGCCTGCGCAAATCCTGAAATTCCTTTTCTGAATCCATCAAGGCATCGAGCACCTGCAAAGCATTTTGCTTGGTCATCTGGCCCTGGAGGGGCTTTTGCTCTTGGCCGCCGCCGGAAGGTTTTTGTTCCTGCTGGCTTTGATCCTCCGGCATGTCACCAGGCTTCGGCTCAGGCTTTGCATTTTGCTCTTGCTCGCCTTGTTCATTCTTAGGCTCCTGCGGCTGTTCACCCTTATCGCCTTCGCTTTCTTTTTTTTCTTCTTCTTTTTTGTCCGCGCCGCCCTCGTCTTTTTCTTCGTCGCCCTTATCCGGCTTCTGACTTTTTTGATCGCCTTCCTGATCTCCCTGTTCCGGCTCTTCTTTTTTATCCTGCTCGTCTTTTTTCTGCTGCGGCTGCTGTTGATCCTGCTTCTCTTGATCCTGCTTTTGCTGCGGCTTTTGCTGCTGCTGTTGATCCTGCTTTTGATTCTTCTGTTGTTGCTCTTGCTGATCCTTTTTTTGATCTTTTTTCTGATCCTCTTTTTGCTTGTCCTGATTCTTTTTATCAAAACGGTTTTTCGACTTTTGGAGAAACTCGAGATTAAATTTTGAATCCTGATCTTGAGGGTCAATTTCCAGAGCTTTTTTATAAGATTCTATGGCCTCCTCGAATTTTCCAAGACGGTAAAGAGCATTGCCGTTATTGTAAAGAGCCTTGGCTTTTAATTCATTATTCCGGGCCTTCCCGACAGCTGCCTCGAGATTTTTTTGAGCTTCCTGATATTCCTGCATTTTATAAAGTGTGGCCCCCAGGTTGTACAAGACGTAAGGATCTTCAGGATCTTTGACCTGTGCTTTTCGATAACTTTCCAGAGCTGATTCAAATTTTTTCTCGTGATACAGCTTTTCGCCTTCGTCCGTCAGAGTACCTTTAGTTTCTATAAAACCGGTTAAAAGGAAAAAAAGGAGTAATACAGCAAGGCTATCAGTTCCGGGCTTCGTCTTCTTTGTCCTACGAACAAAAAGGTCCAGAATGAGAAAAAGAAAGGCAAGAATAATAAGGATCTGGTAATGATCTTCTTTTTCAGAAATAATTTTTTCTTTGAATTTTCTTTGGCCAAGTGATTCTAAATGGCGAAGGACAAGATCGATTTCCTGCTCGCCGGGAGTGCTTGGCACATAAATTCCCCCGGTTTCCTGGGCTATTTTTTCGAGCACCGGCTGATTCAATTTTGTGATTACAACCTGCCCCTGCCTGTCTTTTTTATAACCCGCCTTTCTTCCGGTATCGTCTTTAAGGGGAATGGGCTCCCCTTCCGCGGTTGCAGTGCCTATAGTATAAATCCTTGATCCCGCATCCTTCGCCATCTGAATGGCTTGCTCGACGCTGCCTTCATGATCTTCTCCATCCGAGAAAAGGATAATGGCTTTATGCTTCATGGATTCTTCGGGAAAGGATTTGAGCGCAACCCGGATGGCGCGCTCTAAAGAAGTTCCCGGATCTGGTATGTACCCGGTATTGATCGCGTCGAGAAAAAGAAAAAAAGCTGAGTAGTCCAAAGTCAGGGGAGCTTGCAAAAAACCAGCCCCTGCAAATGCAACCATACCGACGCGGTCGCCTTCAAGCCTGTAAACAAAACTTTTTATTTCCAACTTGGCTTTCTCGAGGCGATTGGGCTTGATATCTTCAGCCAGCATACTGAGCGAAGTATCGAGCAGAAAAATGATATCAACGCCTTTCCTTTCTACTTTTTTCTTTTCCTCTCCCCACTGCGGCCGGGCTAGCGCGAGAATAGAAAAGAGAAAAACAAGCATTACAAAAAGTCCTCTTGTCCGCCAGTAGGAGGATCGATAAGAGGGTATCAGTTTAGTTTGAACGGTGATGATGTCGCCAAATTTCTTGATACGGGAAAGCCATATGCGGCTGGCAAGAAAAAAAACCAAGCCGGCTGCCGGAATAAGCCAAAGCCACAAAAAAAATTCAGGTCGAAAGAATTGCATTAAGAAACCTTCACAAAATAATTAGTGGCGACATCGTCACTGCGGTAAAAAGAACTAATTCCGTATAAAATATTTAACGGGCAAGAAAAAAAACTTAAGCCTCTAGACACTCTCTTTTTCCTCCTCGGACGGCGCTACCTTAGGTATGGATTTACCAATAAATTCCCTGGCTCTAAGATTTAAGGCAATGGTTTCCGCAGGCTCTGGCTTCCATTTTGCGAATTTAGCTAAGTCTGCCGCTTCCAGAATCTCTCTCAAGAGAACCCCGTTTTCTTGCGGCATGGCGGACTCTTTCAGAGTCTGCAGAATTTCAAAAGTCGTTTGCTCGACGGCTGCCACCTTAAACCTTTTTTCCAGGTATATTCTCAAAATATCGGAAAACTGGAAAAAATATTCTTTGATTTTCCCCTGCTTGACAAGATCGGAATCAAATAGTTGATTAAGATGAAGGGTTGCTTCTTCTTCCGGGGAAAGAATTTTTTCGGGTTTAACGATTCGAAGCGGTTTTTTCTTAAAGAGCCTGAAAAGGAGAAGAAATAAAATCGCCAGGGCACCGGCGCCAATCGTTACGATCAAGCCCGTGACGTTTCTCGGTACGCGGATGGCGGATTTAACATCCTTAATATCCTGAGCGTCTTTGTCACCGCCCACGCTTTTGACAGTAATGAAAATCTTGTTTGTCTCGATAGATTTAACATCACCACCTTCGAGCCGATACTCCACCTTCACCGGTTCGAGAATATACTCGCCAAGCTGAAACGCGGTGATCGTAAATCGCTTCCCGGCTATCGCTCTGCTGCCCTCTTCGTCCTTGAATTCTTCGACTTTACGTATTTCAAACAAATCTTCAGGCGGATACGGAATGGCCGAAAGAATTTGCACGTTCGGTGCATGTGAAATAGTGACTGTATAAAGAACGGGGTCTCCTATCGTAATGGACGCTTTGTCAATTTCAGATTTGACTGAGACCGGGGACTGCTCTGCCGCGTAAGCAAAGGAAATAGCAGGGAGGAACAAAAATGAAATAACCAGTCTTACAGCAAAGTTCATTGTCTTTTCTCTCTCAACTTAAAAAATTTCATAAGCGGCTCGACGTACGACTCCTCGGCCGAGATTTCAACTTTATCAATACAGAGCTGTTTAAAAAGTTTGTCCAAATCTTGTTGGCGGACCGCGGCTTCCCGTTCGAAAGCTTCGCGGACTTTTTTATTAGAAGAATTAATGAGCTTGGTCTCGCCCGTTTCAGCGTCGCACATTTCAACAAGCCCAATATTAGGCATCGTTTCTTCCCTTCGATCACGTAAGTGCACGGCAACAACATCATGTTTTCTGCTCAATATTTTTAAGGACTTTTTATAATCTCGATCCATGTAATCCGATATCACAAACACGACCGCGCTCCTCGTCAGAAATCGATGGAGATTTTCAAAGGCGGCGGAAAGCTTAGTCAATTTACCTATCGGTTTGTAATAAAGAATCTCCCGAACGACTCGTAATACATGCATGCGGCCTTTTTTTATGGGGATAAACTTTTCTACGGTGTCGGTACAAATCAGAAGGCCGGTCTTGTCGTGGTTCTGAACGGCTGCGAAAGCTAGGAGAGCGGTTATCTCAGCCGCTACTTCGGATTTAAGCCGCTGTCCTGTACCAAAATATTGGGAACCCGACATATCGACCAAAAAAATTACTGTGAGCTCGCGCTCTTCCATGAATTTCTTGATGTACGTCTGTTGACTGCGGGCGGTCACGTTCCAATCGATTGTTCGGACATCATCCCCGGGCACGTACTCACGGACATCTGCGAATTCAATACCCTGTCCTTTAAATACGGACTGATATTCACCGCCGAACAAATCGTTGACGAGACGCGTGGTTCGGATCTCGATATGACGAACTTTTTTAAGGATTTCCTTCGGGATCATGGGACTTCGACCTGATCGAATATTCTGCGGACGATGTCTTCAGAAGTTTTTTCCTCCGCTTCAGCTTCATAGGTCACGAGAACGCGATGACGCAATACGTCCATGCCGATCTGCTTTACGTCGTCGGGGGTCACATACCCTCTTCCATGGATAAAGGCATTCGCCTTCGAAGCAATAGTGAGCATGATACTCGCCCGAGGAGACGCACCATAAGATATGAGGGGCTTTATGTCGTCCAGCCGGTACTCTTCTGGTTTTCTGGTGGCAAAGACAAGGTCAAGGATATAATCCTTAACCTTATCATCGATGTAAATCTGATTTACCAGCTGTCTTAATTGTAAAATTTTGACCGGATCGATCACCTTATTTACTTCGATTTCTTTACCGGATGACATTCTTTCCAGAATCTCTCTTTCTTCCTTTTTTGTGGGATAAGTCACAACGAGTTTCAGCATGAAACGATCTACTTGGGCTTCGGGGAGCGGATACGTGCCTTCCTGCTCGATGGGGTTTTGTGTCGCAAGGACAAGAAAAGGTTTAGGAAGAATGTAAGTCTGATCGCCGATGGTCACTTGCCTTTCCTGCATAGCCTCAAGTAGGGCACTTTGAACTTTAGAGGGTGCACGATTGATTTCATCCGCCAGAATAATATTAGCGAATATAGGGCCTTGTTTAACGGAAAAAGTGCTGTCTTTGGGATTGTAGACCTGCGTACCGATGACGTCTGCGGGCAACAAGTCAGGCGTGAACTGGATTCGTTTGAAGTGACAATCTATTGCTCGGGCGAGCGTTCGAACGGACAGAGTCTTAGCGAGTCCGGGGACGCCTTCGATTAAAATGTGCCCGTCTGTCAACATAGCGATCATCAGCCGTTCCAGCATATATTGCTGACCGACAATGACTTTCCCGATTTCTCTCAATACCTCTTGGATAATACCGCTCGACTCTTTGACTCTATCACTGATTTCACGAATAGAACTGTCCATAACTTCCTCCTCGTTGCGTCCAGATTTATTAGGACGGTGTACCCAAAATTCGCTTGCTGTTAATGTAGGCGGTAATTTCTCCCGCAATGTATCGAGTATTTTTCTGCCCTTCACCCATACCTGCGTAACGGACTTTATAAATGTCGTCAAAGATTTCTGCGATTCTCTGCCATTCCTGTGCGGGAACATCTCTCTTTTTTAGATTTTCGAGCATTACCTTTTCATTATGCTTCGTCTCCGTTATTTTATAACGGCCCGCAAGAAATAAAATAAACTCATCGGAAATTTTTTTAATGATGTCTTTCACGTTTTCATCTTTTAATTTTTGCAGCGCGTCTTGAATCTTTCTCACGGTTAAATCTTCTTCAGAAATAAATGCAGCGGCGGGAACGATTTTTTTTCTACGGCGAACTATAAAAAAAGTCAGGCCCAGGATCGCAAGAAAAAAAGCAGCGGCGGCGCCATAAAAAACCTTCCGATTATTTGCGTCTTCAACCTCTAATGTGAAGGCTGGAACTGTAAGCGCTGCGCCCGTCCCTGGGGCAGCCTCTTCTTTGACGTAAGGTATGGGAAAAGAGTTTACGTGAACTCGGCCGGATTTCTGAGGTCTGATTTCGATCCGGAAAGACTTCTTGATCCAGGCGGCATCTTCCTTCAAATACGTTTCCTGAGCTTCGCCAAAGCGACCACTGGAAGCGCCTTCAACAGTGATTTCCGGGAGGGCAAATTTATAGTTGCCTTCGGTTTGAGGCCAGGAAATATCGATAATAAGAGTGGCACTGGAACCGGCACCGAGTTTTTCAGGTTCAAGGCGTGCTTCAAGGAGAGGATCGGAGAAAAGGACCGAAGACGGGAACAGAGTAACGAGAACGCTCAGTATTAGAGAAACGATTTTTCTCATAAAGCCGCTATTTTATAGGCAGTTGCGGCTGTCTTCAATCAAATTCGCCCCGGAACAAGTGAAAGACAGTTCCGGGGCGAAGCGTTTGATATCCGCTTAAGACGTACCCTTATCTTTTTCTTCATCTACCACTTCATAATCCGCATCGACGACATCTTCCTGGGTCTCTTTAGAACCGTCAGAAGCCCCTGAAGCACCCTGCTCTTGCCCTGCAGCAGAATTCTTAGCAGCCGCTTCATATACTTTCTGGGCAATGGTATGTGAAGCTGTCGTTAGCTTAGTATTAGCGTCTTTTAAAATTTCAGCAGATTCACTCTTTAATGCCTCACGCGCACCCGTTAAGGCCTCTTCTACCCGCTTTCTCTCCTCATCGGTGACCTTATCGCCATTTTCTTTCAGGCTCTTTTCGGTCGCGTACACAAGGCTATCGAGCTGATTGCGAGCCGTGATGACTTCATGCTTCTTTTTATCATCGTCTGCGTGGAGCTGTGCTTCTTTGACAAGCTTCTCTACTTCATCCTTTGTGAGACCCGAAGAGGACTCAATCCTCACCTTCTGCTCTTTGCCGGTTCCCAGGTCTTTGGCAGAAACGTGCACGATACCATTCGCATCAATGTCAAAAGTAACCTCGACCTGAGGCATACCACGAGGCGCCGGAGGAATTCCTTCGAGATTAAATACGGCCAGCATGCGGTTATCGCCCGCAATCTCCCTCTCTCCTTGCAGTACTTTCACCGTTACGGCGGTCTGGCTATCCGACGCAGTGGAGAAAATTTCCGACTTTTTCGCGGGAATGGTGGTATTGCGTTCAATTAACCGCGTCATGACGCCGCCCAGGGTTTCGATGCCCAGAGAAAGAGGCGTTACATCGAGCAGAAGGATGTCTTTGACATCCCCTTGCAGAACTCCCCCCTGAATGGCTGCCCCGACCGCAACAACTTCGTCCGGATTAACACCCATATGGGGCTCTTTACCAAAGAGTTTCCTGACCTTTTCGACAACGGCCGGCATCCGGATCTGGCCTCCGACAAGAATGACTTCGTCGATATCTTCGGGTTTCTTCCCGGAATCGCGTAAAGCGGCCAGGCAAGGGCCAACCGTTCTTTCGACCAATTCAGAGACGAGCTGCTCGAGTTTCGCGCGAGTGAGTGTCAACAAAAGATGTTTGGGTCCCGAAGCGTCCGCAGTGATAAAAGGAAGATTGATTTCCGTGCTTTGCGAAGTAGATAGCTCACACTTTGCCTTTTCCGCCGATTCCTTCAGGCGCTGCAGAGCCATGCGATCCTTCGCCAGGTCAATGCCTTCCTGCTTCTTGAATTCGTCGATAATCCATTCCATAACCTTGTAGTCAAAATCATCGCCGCCTAAATGGGTATCCCCATTGGTAGCTTTCACTTCAAAAACACCTTCCCCGATCTCCAGAATTGAAATATCGAAGGTCCCGCCGCCAAGGTCGTAAACGGCTATGGTTTCGTCTTTTTTCTTGTCCAGACCGTAAGCCAGAGCAGCTGCGGTTGGTTCGTTGATAATCCGCAGAACCTCGAGACCGGCGATCTGACCGGCATCTTTGGTCGCCTGCCTCTGCGAATCATTAAAATAAGCGGGAACCGTAATAACGGCCTGCGTAATTTTTTCTCCCAGAAATGCTTCCGCATCAGCCTTGAGCTTCTGGAGCACCATCGCGGAGATTTCAGGAGGAGTGAAACTACGACTCTCACTGGAGACCTTAATAACAGCTTCCCCATGCTTCCCTTTTTCGATTTTAAAAGGGACATGCTTTATCTCGCTTTGAACTTCGTCGAATCTGCGGCCGATGAAACGTTTAGCGCTGAAAATCGTGTTCTCCGGATTGGTAACCGCTTGCCGCTTGGCCGCCTGGCCGACAATGCGTTCTCCGGTTTTCGTAAAAGCGACCACGGAGGGAGTCGTTCTATTGCCTTCTTTGTTAGCAATCACTTTGGGTTCTCCGCCTTCCATAATGGCCATGCACGAATTAGTAGTTCCCAAATCGATTCCAAGAATCTTTGCCATAATATCTCCTTTAATCGTTAATGATTTGATTCATGAGGGCAGTTCTAACAATATCAAATAACATCAAATTTCATGCCATGTTCGCGTACGGCTTTCATATATCTAAGTCATTTCATACAAAAAGGTTAAGAATTTTTATCGGCCGCCCCTATACGAAGACAGCTTTTATTTGAGACATTTCGACACAGGAGTGTGCCATATTGGTAGGCTCGCTTACTGAATCCCATATTCATCGATCTTGCGATAAAGCGTCCGGCGAGATATGCCCAGCTGTTTAGCCGCCACAGACTTGTTCCCCTTCACTTCCTCAAGCTTGGCACGAATACATTCTTTTTCCATATCATCCAGACGCCCGGGGGAATAAAGGGGTAAGGAAACTTCTCTTTTATTTTCTACCCTGATATCTTCAGGAACACTTTGGATGCCAAGCCGCTTCTCCTGGTTCAAAGCAACCATCCGTTCAATAATGTTTTTTAATTCCCTTACATTTCCCGGCCAGGAATAAGACTTCAAAATTTCTACAGCTGTTGGATCAATTCCCTCTATAGGCTTGGCATTTACGCGGGAAAAATGGTCGACAAAATTTGTCACAAGGAGTGGAATATCTTCAGGACGCTCACGCAGCGGCGGGATTTTCAGGTAAATGACGTTGATCCGATAATAAAGATCTTCGCGAAAACGGCCGGCACGGACTTCTTCCAGGAGGTTTTTATTCGTCGCGCAAATCAGGCGAACATCGACCTTAATCGTCTTTGCGCCGCCCACCCGTTCAAATTCCCGCTCTTGCAACACCCGAAGCAGTTTAACCTGAGTTTCTACCGAGATCTCCCCCACTTCGTCGAGGAAAAGAGTTCCCTGATGAGCGCGCTCAAAACGGCCCACCTTTCTTTCGACGGCGCCCGTAAACGCACCTTTCTCATGACCGAAGAGCTCACTGGCGAGAAGCGATTCGGTAAGTGAAGCGCAATGGACAGCCACAAAAGGTTTTCCGCGGCGGCTGCTGAGCTCGTGAACACGGTGCGCGATCAATTCCTTTCCGGTGCCGCTTTCCCCTTCGATCAGCACGGATGAAGAAGTTTGCGCGATCTGCGCGACGGTCTTAAGAATGTCTTTCATCTTGGCGGATTGAGCCAGTATTTCGCCCGTTTCGAATTTCTGATGAAATAGAGCTTGTCTCAATTCGACATTCTCAAGTTCGAGATTTCTGCTCGTTAATGCTTTTTTTACTAGAAATTCCAGTTCTTCCAGATTGACGGGCTTCGTCAAATAATGGAAAGCGCCCTTTTTAATTGCTTTGACCGCGTCTTCAACGCTTCCGTAAGCGGTTAAAAGAATCACGGGCATCGCCGGATTTTCCCGCCGGATTTTCTCGAGCAGTTCGATGCCGTCCATGCCCGGCATTCTTATATCGGAGATGACGATATCCGGATGGTCTTTGCGGATCATCGCTGCGGCCTCAATCCCGTCTGCTGCTGTCATGACGTCATACTCGAGACCTTCTAAAAATTGTTTGAGGCCTTCGCGTGTGTTTTTTTCATCATCAGCGACCAGGATAGTAGAGAATAAAGACATAATACCTCCGCTTTAATGGCAATGCTTCCTTACTGAATACCGGGAAGCTGCAGCTTGGGTTCCCGAAGAGGAAGCAGTATGGTAAACCTTGTGCCTTGTCGAAGTTTCGATTTCACTTCTATTCTGCCGCTATGTTCGGAAACGGCATCGTAGACTAGCATGAGCCCGAGGCCGGAGCCCTCTTCCTTCGTCGTGTAATAGGCTTCAAAAATATGTCCCAGATCCTTTTCATGGATCCCGGATCCCTCATCGTTGATGTGGATCATACAAACTTTGTTCTTGTGTGACAGCGCCACATGAATGTTTCCGCCATCAGGCATGGCCTCAGAAGCATTCTTGATTAAATTAATGAACACTTCGTACAAGCGCTGACGGTCAAAAAGAAACGGGGGCAGGGTAAGATCCTCTTTAAAGTGAATCTGAATATCTTTCTTTTCCAGTTCAGGGCGAAAAAAATCGACAGCTTCCCGGGCAATCTCGTTCAGGTTTTCGAGTTTAAAGCGCAGCGGAGGGCGCCTCGTAGCTTTGAGAAAATTGCGCACGATCTGGTCGAGACGGATTGTTTCATTTTGAATAACAGCGAGGGTTTTCATCAAAGGCTGTCGTGCCTCGGGAGATAAAGCTTCGATGTTTTTTTTCATTAAATTTAAATGGATGTTAATGCTATTGAGTGGATTCCCGATTTCATGAGCGACCCCGGAAGCCAAGCGCAGCAGCGATTCGTTTCGGGCCAACCGGTCGTGTTCAGCGTCTCTCCCTTTTTCAATGCTGATATTGAACATCAGAATTACAATCTCTTCGGATTCTGCCGCTTTAAGTGGTACCTGCAGGCAGCGCAAATCCATTTCCCGAGGGTGATAAATTCGAATGTCCTGAGACACGCGCTCGGAAGCCGGAGGCTTCTTAAAAAAATCTTTGAGGCGTTCCTCCGAAATGAATTCGAAGAACTTTTTTTTCTGTGTCACACTTTCTCGCACGAGGCCAAGCCACGTCAAGGCCTGGTCATTGGCGTATGAAAGGTATCCTCCCTTATTAAGCACAAGAATGCCGCTCGGAAGGAGATTGAGAACTTCACGGTAATTCTCGCCGTTGCGAGCAAGGTCAATGACATAGTTCCGTATCGATTCTTTATCGAGACGGTCGATGCGATTCAAAACTTTAAGAATGAAGGGGGCTTTCGGGGACATGCTTTACGTCGCCTTTTTTGGCAATTTCAATGAATCGCTCCAATAACTCAGGGTCTTTCCGGCCCGGCTGTTTTTCGACACCGCTGGCCACGTCGACTGCAAAAGGCCTCACTCGCCGGATGGCATCTTCGAGATTCCTGATATTCAGGCCGCCCGCAAGAAAAAGACTTTCATGCACATAAGGACGGTCCTCGATTAAATTCCAGTCAAAGGGAATGCCCGTCCCTCCTTTTGCCTCCGCGGAATAGGTATCAAAAAGAAATGCGTGGACGTTGTATTCATCTAACCTCTTGAGGCTCATGGAATCCTGGATCCGGAATGTCTTGATGACTTTCAATCCCTTGTCTTCGAAGTACTTACAATAGAGAGAGGTCTCATCCCCATGGAATTGGATAAAAGAAATACCCAGATCGCCCACGATTTCTTCAACTTCCTGCTTAGGCTGGTTAAAAAAAACCCCGACAAAATTTTCAAAATCAGGAAGAGCCTTACGAATTTCCATCGCTTGAGCCGTATCAATTTTCCTTTTACTCTCAGCGAAAATAAATCCGAGATAATCGGCGCCATATCCTGCGGCGAGAACGGCGTCTTCTACGTTCGTATTACCGCAGATTTTGACTTTAGGCATTAAGCTTCCTCTGTTTTTTTCCACTTGCGGTCACTACCGAGAAACGCCTCGAGCTTCGAAACGATATCGGGCGACCTCATGAGGGCAGTGCCGATCAGAAACGCGTCGGCCCCCAGACTTCGATAAGATATCAACTGTTCATGATTTGTAAGGCCGCTCTCTACCACTTTGACAATCTTTTTTGGAATATGCGGAAGCATTTGTTTGGAGCGTTCCACATCCACCACGAGAGTCCGCAAGTTCCGATTATTAATACCAAGGATAGAAGCTCCCGCGTCCAAGGCCTTCTTGAGATCTTCATCCGTATGAACTTCGACCAACGCTTCCATATCGAACTCCCGGCCCAGCTCAATCAGGCTCGCGAGTTCCTCCAGAGTCAGTATGGAGGAAATCAGCAGATAGGCGTCTGCGCCAAGGAGCACGCTCTCGTAAATCTGATAGCTTTCAAAAATGAAATCCTTACGAAGAACAGGAATGCCCGTGACTTGCTTTACAGTTTTAAGGTAACTTGGCCGGCCGCGGAAGTAATGAGTTTCAGTTAGTACAGAAAGCGCACAGGCCCCTCCGTACTCATATTGTGAAGCAATGCGTAAGGGCTGGAAATCTTCCCGGATTATTCCCTCCGAGGGAGAAGCCTTTTTCAACTCGCAAATGATATTGAGTCCGCCTTTGTGGATCAAAGCCTTTCGGAATGATCTCCGATCAGAAATTACCAGGTGTTCGACGGCATTCTTGAGACGATGAATAGGAAATCTTCGTTTCAATGCTTCCAGGTCTTTCCGCTTATGAATGATAATATCGTCGAGTACCATATTAATTTAATCCTGTCCCCGGCTGATTCGAACAAGTCCCTGCAGAGCCTCGTGAGCACGGCCGGATTGAAGGGATGTTTCAGCCATCGTGATTCCATTGCTCAGGGATTTTGCCAAACCCGCGACAAAAAGTGCCGCAGCCGCATTAATAACCACGATATCTCTCGCCCCTCCGTTTATCTTCCCCGTCAAAAGTTTCTTCGCCAATCCAAAATTCTCTTTGACGCTCCCGCCCCTATAATCGGACGGCAAACCCTTGCGAAAACCGTAATTAGCAGGGTCAAGGAGGAACTTTGCCATTTTTCCATTTTCCAGCAATATCCCGTCGGTCGGCGCCGCGGTTGAAATTTCATCCATGCCGTCGCGGCTGTGGCAAATCAAGGCGCGTCTGATTCCTTTTTTAACAAGTACGGCGGCATAAAGTTCGAGGTGTTCTATTCTCGAAACTCCGATCATCTGACCTTCCAATTTCAAAGGATTTGCGAGCGGTCCGATATAATTGAACACGGTTTTTACGCCAATTTGGCGCCTGAGCTGCTGGACGCGGCTAAACACGGGATGATAAAAAGGAGCGTGAAAGTAGCCGATCCCATATTTACGTATCGCTCTTATCATCTTTTCCGGGCCGGCGTCAAGATTCACGCCAAAAGCCTCCAGAAGATCAGAACTGCCTGTCCGGGAAGTAATCGCCCTGTTCCCGTGCTTCGCCACCCGGGCGCCGGCCCCTGCCGCGACGATGGCAGCAAGTGTCGAGACATTGATGGAGTGACTGCCGTCGCCGCCCGTCCCGCAAGTGTCGATTAAACCCGCCAGCTTTGTCGAGCGCGGCGGCTCCAGCTCCGTAAGCGCTTTCAGACAGCCCGAGATTTCTTCTGCACTCTCTCCTTTTTTAGCGAGTAAAAGCAGAACAGTCTTAACCTCCGAAAAGCCGATTTTTTGCGAGAAAGCCGCTAGAAAAATACCGCGCGATTCCTTCTCGGAAAGGTTCTTCCCTGAAATCAGCCGTGCGACATGATCCTCTACTAATATCATGTTTCATAATTCTTTCCTGGCCGGCGGGACAGTTTGAGAAAATTTCGAAGTATATCTTTCCCTCCCGTGGTCAGAATGGATTCTGGGTGAAATTGAACGCCCCATGTGGGATGAGAGAGGTGCTTGACGCCCATGATCTCTTTATCTTTCGTCCATGCGATGACCTTCAGATCACGAGGAAAACTTTTTCTCTCGATCAAAAGAGAATGATAGCGCGTGGCTTGAAACCCGTCGGGAAGCCCGTGAAAAATGTCCTCCCCTTTGTGAAAAATGGACGAAACCTTACCGTGCATAATCCGCGACGCTCTCACCACTTTACCGCCGAAACAATGACCAATACACTGATGGCCGAGACAAACACCCAGGATAGGAATTTTCCCACTGAAAGCACGTATGACCTCGTTTGACACGCCCGCTTCGTTAGGCGTACAGGGCCCTGGAGAAATGACGATTTGGTCAGGCTTCATTTTTCTTATTTTGCCGATCGAAATTTCATCGTTTCTCGCGACTACGGGAGCCGCTTTCAACTCACCGAAGTACTGGACGAGGTTGTACGTAAAGGAATCGTAGTTATCAATAACCAATAGCATCGAATCTCCCTTGGTCTTCAATCGCTTTTCGGAGAGCGCTCGCCTTACTCACGGTTTCTTCAAACTCCCGACCCGGATTTGAGTCTTTCACGATGCCGGCCCCGGCCTGGAGAAAAATTTTGTCCTTATGAATAACAAGAGTCCGTATGGCAATACACATATCCATATCGCGGTTGAAGCTGAAATAACCCACGGAGCCGGCATACGGACCGCGCCGTTCAAGCTCGAGTTCATTGATGATCTGCATGGCTCTTATTTTCGGAGCCCCCGTCACAGTTCCAGCCGGGAAAGTAGCGCGGAGAAGATCAAATCCTGTTTTATTTTTATCGAGCTTGCCTTTGACATCGCTCACTAAATGCATGACATGAGAATACCGCTCGGTACGAGCGAAGTTCTCGACGCGAATGGAATCGAACTGGCAGACACGCCCGAGATCGTTTCGGCCCAGATCCACCAGCATAAGATGTTCGGCAAGTTCTTTGGCGGATTTCTTCAGATTCTCCTCATTGCGAAGATCCTCGGCTTTGTCTTTACCCCTGGGCCGGGTTCCAGCTATCGGGCGAACTTCCGCTGTCTGTCCTGTTTTTTTGACAAGCAATTCGGGAGAAGAACCGACAAGCCGCAGCTCTCCGAAGCGGAAATAGAACATGTACGGAGACGGGTTGATTGAACGAAGCGCCCGATAAATCTGAAAATCGTTCCCGTTGAGCGGCATCGTGAAGCGCTGAGAAAGCACCACCTGAATACAGTCTCCCGCGCGGATGTATTCTTTAATACGTTTGACTTTTGACTCGTAGGCCTTACGGCTCATGTTGGATTTAATCCGGAGAGGACCGCTTTTTTTTGTTCCCTGACTCATTTTGAGCGGTGTCTGCATACGGTCGATGAGCGATTGAATGCGTCGCACCGCCGTTTTATAGACAGTGAGGAGACTCGCAGTCGAAGACACGTCTGCCAGCGTCGCGACCAGGAGCTGTTTACGGAAGTGATCGAAGATCAAAAGATCCTGACAAAGAAAAAAAACCGCCTGCGGCAAACTCGGTCCAGGCAGAGCCTTGAGTTTTATTTTTTCAAAATGCTCGACATTTTCGTAACCCAGATACCCTACGAATCCCCCGCCGAAGCCCTGCAAGTCTTCCGGGTTGGCGAGCTTGCACCGGTCCATATATTTCTGGATCCATTGAGTGATATCCCCACGAGGGCCCAGATATCTTTTTTGTTTGCCCGTAATCTCGTAGATAACACCGTCCTCTCCGGCCGCAACAGTCAGAGAAGGATCGATTCCAATAATGGAATATCTTCCGATATGCTCTTCTTGTTCCGCGGATTCAAGAAGAAAGGCGTCCTTATCCTTACCCGCGGCTTTGAGAAAGCTGGAGACAGGCGTTTCGAGATCAGCAGGAATCGTGGCGGTTACGGCAACGTAATTGCCTTTGCGAGCCATTTTTTTAAATTGCGTCAGATCTGGACCGATCATGATTTGTAGACATTCTCCGGATCGAAAACCTTTTCCTGAGTGACCCGTGTGATGGCCCCGTCCCCGCCGATTTCATGGACAAAGCAGGTGCGGAATCCGAGATGGCAGGCGCCGCCGAGCTGTTTTACTTTTACAAGAAGAGTGTCCTTGTCACAGTCTGTTAGGACGTTTAGCACATCCTGAGTATGACCGGAGCTTTCACCTTTGATCCAATAAGTATTTCTAGAACGCGAATAAAATACGGTTTTTTTCTCTTTCAACGTTCTTTCCACCGCTGTCTTATCCATATAGGCAAGCATCAGGACTTCACCATTATCGGCATCCTGAATAATAACGGGCATGAGACCTTGATCGTTAAACTTGAAATTTTCCATTCTAACCTCTCCGGTTTTCATAAGACTCTATACTGATTAGAATTACGCAAAATCATCTTATGCCAAAGGCAGAAATGCGTCAACATGTTACACCGTTGTGGATCTCTTAAACGTGTAAAGACTTAGAGGGCGTTGGCGGTCATACGAATCTCGACTCCGAGATCATGAAGATATTTTTTGAGCACGGGAACCTGAATTTCGCCAAAATGAAAGACAGAAGCAGCCAGGCAGGCGTCGGCCAAACCTTTTTCAAAACCTTCATAAAAATGAAGCATACTCCCCACCCCTCCCGATGCAATAACCGGAATACGCACCGCGCCGGAAACAGAACGCGTCAGTTCAAGATCATAACCAGTTTTGGTACCATCGCGGTCCATGCTCGTAAGCAGAATTTCGCCTGCGCCACAGGCAGCTCCTCGTTGGGCCCACTCAACGACATCCATACCGGTGGGGTTCCGGCCTCCGTGGGTGAATACCTCCCAGGATCCGTCAGGCCTGCGCTTCGCGTCAATAGCAAGTACGATGCATTGACTGCCAAATCGGCGGGCTGACTCGCGAATGAAATCGGGATTTTTGACAGCTATCGTATTAATGGAAACCTTGTCACATCCCGCGCTAAGAAGCTCCCTGATATCATTCCCCTCTTTAATACCGCCGCCGACGGTAAAGGGAATCATGACCGTCTCTGCTACCTGCTCCACGACCTTGATCATAGTCGGCCGGTTTTCATGCGAGGCCGTAATATCCAGAAAGATGAGTTCATCGGCGCCGGCCGCGTCATAGGCCTGCCCGCATGCAACGGGGTCTCCGGCATCGAGCAGATTGACGAAATTGATGCCCTTGACAACGCGTCCTTCTTTGACGTCCAGACAGGGAATGATTCTTTTTGCCAGCATCTAAATCTCTTGGCCTTTTGATTTCATCAACGCTTCGGCATCTTTTTCAACGGCCGCCTCCCGCAAGGAATCGAGAGCAGCTGCACCCAGAGCTTTACAGTGAAGTACCAGTGCCCATAGATACGAAAAGGCTGCGCCCAGAATGAAAGACCAGGCCTCCTCAGATAGAGGGAGCACTCTCGATTTAAGCCAAGCCAGAGCGGTAAGAGCAGCTCCCAAATAGAAAAAAAACCATCCTGGAAAAGCACGACGAAGATAATGATGTTTGATGCCAGCGTAATACCGTGTCGGCGGAAGTTTGGCCTGATTAATGAGCGAACCGAGAATGGCGCCGCGCGCACAAAATCCGATGAGAAGATACAAAGTGACGGGCAATGTCCACGACCAATGGCGTTCGGCTAAAATCAGGTCCAGGTAAGCTTGAAACGTCGTATCGATCATCACGCTTGGTCTCCTGCTGAGGATACTGCCGAGATAGCAGCTCTGAGATTGAGGCGTTTCTCGTAAAGAGCCTTCCCGATGATCACGCCTTCAAAGTTTATCTCATGAAGGGTCAAGGACGCCTCGATATCATTCATTCCCGAGATGCCTCCGGAAAGAATGACCCGCGATTTCGTCCAACTCATGACCTCGCGAAGCCCTTCTATATCGGGGCCTTCGAGCATGCCGTCTTTTTTTATATTCGTGTAGACAACCGTTTCAAGAGGCAGCTCGCTGAGCGAGTGCAGAAAATCGGAAACTTTCAGGCCAGATTCTTTGACCCAGCCTTCCGTTCTTACGGTGCCATCTCTCGCATCAAGTCCGAGAGCGATTTTACCGCCGAAGCGTTTCAGCAAATCCGAAAAAAAATCCCGGTCAAGCGCCTTGGTACCGACGACAACCCGGTCGATGCCAAGATCGAGCACACGTTCAATGTTTTCAAGAGATCGCATTCCGCCGCCGAATTGAACACGGCACTTTACCGCACGCCGGATTTTCTCAAGGCTCGTTATGTTTTTTAAAATTCCCGTCTTTGCGCCTTCGAGGTCAACAACATGGATCCATGATGCGCCGCAGCTTTCCCATTCTAAAGCCTGCCCGTCCGGAGAATCATGATATACGGTTTGCTCCGCAAAGTCTCCCCTCGAAAGTCTCACGACCTTTCCTTCGTGTATGTCGATCGCCGGATAGAGATTCATCACCACTCCACGAAATTTTTTAATAGCTGAAGCCCTGCCCGCTGGCTTTTTTCAGGATGAAACTGCGTTGCTACGACATTGTTCGAACCCACGATTGCCGTGAACTCTTCCGAACCGTATTGGCAGGCGGCGGCAATAACGGCAGTTTCTTCGGGAACGGCATAAAACGAATGGACGAAATAAAAGTAACTGTTCTCGGGAATTCCCGTCAAAATCGGATGCGAATTACGAATTTTGACCTGATTCCAGCCCATGTGGGGAACTTTTACGTCTTTCGAACGAAACCTGCGAACGGCACCTTTCAGAACTGAAATCCCCTTGATTCCCGGAGTCTCTTCGCTTGATTCAAACAACAGCTGAAGCCCAAGACAGATCCCGAGGAATGGACGGCCGGAAGTAATATGAGATCGCAAAGGCGCCAGGAGAGATTGACTTCTCAAACCTTCCGCGGCATCGCCAAAGGCGCCCACCCCCGGCAGGATGATTTTTTCAGCGTCTTCTATTTCGCCAGGGCGTGATGAGATCCGGACCTTTGCGCCAAGATGTTCAAGCGCTTTTGAAACGCTGCGGAGATTGCCCATTCCGTAATCGACGATCGTAATCATATTTGGCCGCTGAGAAAGAGTAATAGCTGAATAAAAATACTTAAAGTATGCCTTTGGTAGATGGCACACCTTTGACACGAGTGTCGAGGGTGGTCGCAGCGTCAAGCGCGCGGGCGGTCGCTTTGAAGACACCTTCGATGATGTGATGTGAATCCTGTCCTGAGAGAACCTCGACATGCATATTGATTCCGGCATGTTGGATAAACGCCTTCATAAATTCCATGGCGTCGTGAAAGGAATAATTTTCGAGCCGAGAAAAAGTTACGCGGCGATTTTTGTGTATATGCAGAGATGGGCGGCCTGAAATATCGAGCGATACTTTAATGAGCGCCTCATCCATCGGTACGGAAAAGAAACCATAACGCCGAATTCCTGCTTTATCACCCAGGGCCTTCAAAAGGACCTGTCCCAGAGTAATTCCGACGTCTTCATTCGTGTGATGAATATCCACGTCAAGGTCGCCCTTGGCTTTTACGTCGAGGTCGAATAATCCATGCTTGGTGAAAAGCTCAAGCATGTGATTTAAAAAAGGGATTCCTGTATCAAGTTTATGAATGGCCGCGCCATCGATCGACATTGTTATGGAAATATCCGTCTCGCGTGTGGTGCGGGTTACATTGGCTGTACGCTGTTTATCCGGCATGTGCGCTCCTGATTTGATATCGATCCTACCGCCGCGGCCTTGTCTGGACTCAGACTTTCGGCTCTTCGCCGGCAGCAGCTCCATTTTTTTTGACAAAACGCGCTTCAAGAGAAATACGGTGCAGCATCAGCCCTTCCATTTCGGTGAGCTGTTGAACGTATTCACGGGATTTGAATAGTGCTTCCTTAGTATACGAGATGATCTGCGAACTTTTAATAAAGGTAGATGCGCTGAGAGGAGAAAAGTATCTCGCCGTCCCGCCCGTCGGAAGAACATGGCTCGGGCCCGCGATGTAATCCCCCACTACAGCGGGAGAATACGGTCCAAGGAAAATCGCACCCGCATGTTTAATACTCTTCAATACTTTTTCCGGTTCTTCGGTAAGGATTTCTAAATGTTCCGGAGCAATGGCGTTTACAACATCGCACGCTTCCGCAATGGATTTGACCTGAATAATAAATCCGCCATCTACTCGTTTTCTGATGATGTCGATTAATTTTTTTGACGGCGTAACCAGGTACGGAATACCGCCGACATGTTCCTCCTGGGCAAGAAGATCGCATGTGACATAATCCGGGTCAGCGGTCGAATCGGCAATAATCGCAACCTCGCTGGGACCCGCAACCATATCGATGTCGACAAAACCATAAACTTGCCTTTTCGCCTCTGAAACAAAAGGATTACCGGGACCGACAATTTTATCAACTTTTCGGATCGTTCTCGTCCCAAAGGCCATTGCCCCGATGGCCTGAGCACCGCCCACACGATAAATTTCATTAACGCCGAGAAGATTCGCGACAGCAAGAATATGGGGATTGATTTCGCCTGTATCCCTGTTGGGAGGCGTTGCAATGATGATCTCTTTCACGCCGGCAACCTTAGCCGGTATAACCGTCATGTAAACCGTAGAGACCAGCGGTGCTGTACCGCCCGGAACGTAAACACCGACCCTCTCAAGAGGCTTATACTGCTTGGCAAGATATACCCCATCCTTGCTGCGAATCTCGAATGACTGCTTCAATTCCTTTTCATAATACTCATTCACATTGCTCATGATCTGTTTCAGGATAGGTACAAATTTAACCTCGATCTTCTCAAACGCGCGGTTAATATCGCTTTGCGAGACGGCAATCCGCTTTAAAGGAAGGTCAACACCGTCAAATTCTCGCGTGAAACGGCGAATTGCCAGATCTCCCCTTTGCTTGACCTCCGAAAGAATACGATTTACCTTCTTGAAAATTTTGGGATCGAAGATATCCGCATAGTCGCGGGTAACTTTTTTTTGCGTCGTTTTATCCCAGTTCAGAACCTGCATATCAGGCTTTCCTTTCCGCAAGATAAGACACGGCGGTATCGACTATCTTTGTCCAGTTACGCTCGAGCTGACCTTCGTCTTTAGCTCCACCCTGAACGAGATCTTTTCTTCCCCCGCCCGAGCCCATAAGAAGCGGGGCTAGCTGAGTGAAAAGATCCTTGAGATCAAGACTGCCTTTTGACAGGTCGGGAGTCATCCCCAGTAGATACTGGACTTTTTCTCCGCTTTTGCTCGAAAGAAAAAAAACGCTTTTTTGTTCCTTCGATCTAAGAGAATCGGACACGCTGCGAAGGTCGTTAGCTTCGGTGCCTTCCGGCGCGAGAAGCGAGAGAAATTGATAGGACCCGGCGGCTTTACTGGTCAAATCGAGTTTAGAGGGATTAGACGATTGGAACCCGCCTTGCTTCTGCTTTTTTTCAAGCTCCTTGATTTTCTCCTGAATTTTGATAACTCGTTCTTTAACTCCTGAAGCCGACGTTTTTAATAAATTGGCTACTTCGGACATTTCGAGCCGCAGGTTTCTTAAATACTGGATAGCGCCTTCGCCGGTAACGGCTTCAATTCGCCGCGTACCGCTTGCGATCGAGCTATCACTAGTGATCACAAACGCACCGATCTGCCCTGTCATGTCGCAGTGGGTACCGCCGCAAAACTCCTTGGTGTAATCTCCCGCAGAGACGATGCGAACACGCTCACCGTATTTTTCACCAAAGAATGCGATTGCCCCGTCCTTACGGGCTTCTTCAAGAGGCTTTTCGACTTTGATGACTTCGTGATTGGCTAAAATTTCCCTGTTGACCTCATCTTCAATCTCCCTGATCTGAACTGCAGTCAAAGATTCGCCGTATGAATAGTCAAATCTCAATTTTTCGGGGCTGACAAGAGAGCCAAATTGACGCACCTGCTTGCCCAGCACTTTGCGAAGCGCAGCATGAAGTAGATGAGTGGCCGTATGGTTCCTCATCGTATTATCGCGCGGAGCTTTGTTTACTTTTACATGCAGCTTTTGAGGAATTGTGGATGTTTCTACCGTAACAAGGTGCATGACACGGTGGTCTTTCTTTTGAGTATCCGTGACCACCGCTTTAAAGCCTGGCGCCTCGAGCAATCCGGTATCGCCGACCTGTCCCCCGCTCTCACCGTAAAAAGGCGTTTGATCAAGAATAATGATTCCCTTTCCATCCTTGATTTCAGACCAGAGAACGATGGCGTCGCTTTCTAGCGTTTCATAGCCGAGAAAACGCGTCGGAGGGAGCCGAAGAACTTTCTCTTCGATTTCCGTTGTCGAAAAAATGGATGAGGAAATCTGGCTGGCGTCTTTAGCTCTTTGCCTTTGCCGTTCCATTTCGCGCTCAAAACCTTCATGATCTAAGGTAAATTCCTGCGCCTCGGCGATTGCGCGGGTTAGCTCTTCGGGAAATCCATAGGTATCGTAAAGTTCAAAAATTATCTCGCCAGGAAGCTGCATTTTTCCTGATTTACGGACATCGGCAAGCCTGCCATTCAATATTCTTAACCCCGTTTCTAAAGTGGTAAGAAATCGCTCCTCTTCCGCCCGAAGGGTGGCTATGATACTCATTTCCGCTTCGCTGAGTTCTGGATAAGCGGTTTTCATGACAGAGACGACACTCCCCACGACCTTGTATAGGAAAGGTCCTTCAAGCTCACCTCCCGGCACTAGCTGATGAGCATGCCAAAGCGCACGCCGGATAATTTTTCGAACGACATAGCCCCTTCCTTCATTAGAAGGAATAGCACCGTCATGAATTGAAAAAACTACGGCCCTGACGTGATCAGATATAGCGTTAAGATGCTTGGGCTCCGGTTTTAATCCCCCAATGGAGAGCTCCCTTTTGACGGCATCATGAATCGGCTGGAAAATATCGATATCAAAATTTGTCTTCTTGCCCTGAAGGACGCAGGCAAGTCTCTCGAGGCCCATCCCCGTGTCGATATTCTTGTTTTTTAGAGGAAAGAGTTCTCCGCCGTCTCTCCGGTCAAACTGAGTAAAAACAAGGTTCCAGATTTCTGCAAAGCGGGAAGATTCCGTATCCTGCGCCGGGGCTTCAGGATTATCAGACATGTCGTAATAAATCTCGGAGCACGGTCCGCAGGGACCGTTCGGGCCGTCTGCCGGCGCGTTAGAGGGCCAGAAATTCGATTTGTCCCCCATTTTATAAACCCGGTCCTGAGAAAGGCCGATAACCTCTCTCCAGATGGCATAGGCTTCCTCGTCTGTCATATGAACCGTTACCCTGAGGCGGACAGTCGGAATTTTCAGGACAACGGTGAGATACTCCCAGGCCCAGAGAATCGCCTCTTTCTTAAAATAATCTCCGAAGGAAAAATTTCCGAGCATCTCAAAAAAAGAGTGATGATATGCAGTCCGCCCAACTTCATCCAGGTCAGCGGTGCGAAGGCATTTTTGGGAACTTGTGGCACGAGGCATATCTTTTTTAAGTCCCAAAAAATACTCTTTGAACTGATTCATCCCTGCGCCTGTAAAAAGAAGGGACGGATCATTTTCAGGCACAAGAGAATCGCTGTTTACGACCACGTGTTTTTTTGTCGCAAAAAAGTCGAGATATGATTTTCTTACGTCGTCTGTTTTCATTTGAGTCTCTTCATTGCTTTTGTACAAAGCGGATGTTTCAAACGTTATACTCTTCCCCGGAGCAAACGCGCCTCAATGCTTGATCGGCCGTCTCGTAATCAAATCCGCGCCGCAGTAAAAAATCAAATGTCTTTTTTTTTCTCTTTGAAACTTCTGCTGAAGCCAATGACGCCCATTTTCGGCGGGCTAGTTCACTTGCAACTTCCAGCTGCTCTTCTATCGAGTAACCGCTGACGACTTCTTTGCAGATGTCTGATGGAATCCCTTTTCGTTTCAGCTCGAAAAGAATGCGTGTCTTTCCGGATGGCCTTACGGTCTTATAGCGTTCCGCCAAAGAGCGGGCAAATTTATCATCATCCACGAAGCCCAGAGTTACCAAGCGCTGCAGCACCCTTGCCACAACACTTTCCTGAACCCCTTTTTCCTTCAATCTCCGCTCAAGCTCGCATTTGGATTTCGCGCTTCGAGCCAGCAATCGGAGGGAAATATTGAACGCTTCCTTATCGTCATCCATAGAGACACGTAGATTAACGGCTGATTGTGAAACGTCTTGAAGAGACCAATGAAGAGAAGTTAAGATGCTTCGGCGTCTGAAAGGACGACTTCCTGCCCCATCATCTTTTCCCGGACTTTGTTCTCGAGTTCTTCCAGGAGCTTGGGATTTTCCTTCAAAAACATCCTTGCCGCATCGCGACCGTGGCCTAGCTTCTCGTTGTTGTAAAGAATCCAGGATCCCGACTTCTCGATGATCTGAAGATTAATTGCCAGATCGATGATAGTAGACGAACGAGAAATTCCCTCGTCAAAAAGGATGTCGAATTCAGCAACTTTAAAAGGAGCTGCGACTTTGTTTTTCACAATTTTGACTTTGACTCTATTACCGATAACCGTTTCACCTTTTTTTAGACTCGCGATCCGACGGATATCAAGACGCATCGAAGCGTAAAACTTCAAAGCTTTTCCGCCAGTCGTCGTTTCGGGATTGCCAAACATCACACCGATCTTATCTCTGATCTGATTGATGAAAATCAGGGTTGTTTTGGAACGACTGATGATACCGGTCAGTTTTCTTAATGCCTGAGACATGAGCCGAGCCTGCAAGCCCATGTGGGAATCCCCCATGTCACCTTCAATTTCTGCCCGCGGCACAAGCGCCGCAACAGAATCGATAACCACAAGATCAACCGCGTTGGATCGAATAAGCATTTCTGCGATCTGCAGTGCCTGCTCGCCGGAATCTGGCTGAGAAATCAAGAGATCGTCAATTTTGACTCCGATTTTCGCAGCATATGCCGGGTCAAGCGCATGTTCAGCGTCGATAAATGCCGCCACGCCTCCCGATTCCTGAACACGAGAGATGATGCTAAGCGTGAGCGTCGTTTTACCGCTGGATTCTGGCCCATAGATCTCCACCACTCGGCCTCGGGGGATACCTCCTACTCCGGTCGCTATATCCAGACTGATGGCTCCCGTCGGGATTGCCGGCACGGGTTCGCGCTTGTCGTCACCCATTTTCATAATGGAACCTTTTCCAAACTGCTTTTCTATCGCGAGAAGAGCTAGCTCAAGAGCTTTCTCTTTTTCCAGAGTAGCCTTGTCTTTTACAGATTCCGTACCGGAATTTTTCTCAATCTTCTTTGCCATGTTTCCTCCGCGCCCATCAAGTGGACGTCAAGTTATAAGACCAGGGTTCAGCATTAAAATGCTGTAACCCTCGCCATTTTAGCGAGTTGGTTATGACGTGTAAAGCACATATATTGCCTCACGACGCCGTCTAGTCACGGATTAACTCTTTAGATGATCAATCCTGAAGTTTGGCTGCACTCATTTGATCCTCCTGCTCTCGGACGCAATTTTCTGCTGGTAATTTTTGCCGTTCCGCCGATGAGACATTCACCTTACTCAGACGCTCGGATTGTTGGAGAAGGCCAAGAATACCTTCTTTAAAAGCCGGCCAGAGCTCGATTGGGATGCTCACTCCTTTGGAAGTCGGGCGGCTTCCGGATTCGTGCGACCATTTAAGCCAAGTCCGAATATCCAGATAGACGCGGTTTTGATAGTAGTTGATCGAAAAATGGATTTCTTCACGATCAGTTTTTTTCAAAGCATAGATGGGTATTCTTTTATCGTGTGAATTTTCCTGAGACATAGTCCTACCTCCAGAGAAGGAAAGCAGGAATCCGAAATGATCATAGCTGGAAAGTAAGCAATTCAAAGAAGAGAAATAAAAAAATCGAGGGAGACTCTATTCAGAGTAACCTTTTCTCTTTTCCCTTTAGAAGCCTTTGGATATTAGCCCTATGCGTATAAAAGACAAACGCGGCGAGAAGAACACTCACTGGGAAAATGACATGAAATCCGGAAGCTTCGCGGGAGAAAAGCAATACCGCGAAAGGAAAGAATAAAGCGGCAGAGAGAGAGGCGAGAGAGATAATTCTGGAGGCCAGAAAGACCAGCCAGAAAAGTCCAAAAGAAGCCAGTGTCGGTACGGGAGCGAGCGCTAAAAAAACGCCTAGGGAGGTGGCGACCCCCTTGCCTCCGCGAAAACGAAGCCAGACTGAAAAGCTATGGCCTAGTATAGCCGTGACCGCGATAAGGACAAGATACGGACTGGCAGAATCAACAGCAGCAAACCTAACCGGTAACAACACCGCGACGTAGCCTTTGGCGGCATCCAGAATCAAGACAACGACTCCCCAAACCTTTCCTACAACCCTAAAGACATTCGTCGCACCGACATTTCCGCTTCCGTGCTTGCGAATGTCGATTCCTTTTACCCATTGAGCTATTAATAGGCCAAAAGGAATGCTACCCAGCAAGTAAGCTAAGAGAAGAAAAAGAAAAAGGGTTAGTGTCATTGAGCTGGCAAACCGGCGCTTCGATTAGTACGTAATCTTTTCTTCCGCAGCTTCCTCGGTTTGAGGGGCGGGCTCTTCACTATTGGTGGTTTCGAAAGCTTCGTCGCTATCGCGCGCAACCTTGACGGACACAATCTTTGAGACACCCGCTTCCTGCATTGTCACGCCGTACAGCGAGTCACCCATTCCGATGGTTTTTCTATTATGCGTCACGATGATAAATTGCGTAGTTTTCAAAAAGGTTCGGAGTACCGTGAGAAAGCGCTCGACGTTGGCTTCGTCGAGCGGTGCGTCCACTTCGTCCAAAACACAAAACGGAGAGGGTTTGATTTTAAAAAGAGCGAAAAGAAGCGCAAGCGCCGTCAGGGCTTTCTCACCGCCCGACATCAGGCTGATATGCTGGAGCTTTTTCCCAGGAGGGCGGACTACGATATCCACACCGGATTCAAGCGGATTTGTGTCGTCGATCAGGATTAGTTTGGCTTCACCTCCGCGGAAGAGTATTTCGAAATATTCACTGAAGGCCTTTTGAATCTCGTTGAACGTACTTTCAAAAAGCCCTTTTGTCGTCCGGTTAATCTTTCGAATCGCTTCCATCAGCTCAATGCGCGCGTCTTCGAGATCTTTCTGTTGTCCGCTAAGGAAGTCAAAACGCTGCTTTAACTCATCGTATTCCTCAATGGCCAGAAGGTTCACAGTACCAAGAGATTCCACACGCTTGCTAAGCTGCTCGATCTCCGCTTCGATCGCATCCCGTTCTTCAATTGGAAGTGCGTACTCTTCGGGAGCCAGGGTCAGCAGGTCAATTTTATAGGATTGATTAAGGCGTTCCAGAATATTTTTACGCAGGTACCCGAGGTCCATAGCTTTCTTTTCGTGTTCATGCATCGCGGCTTCGACCGTGTATTTATGATCTTGGGCATCAGCCAGGGACTTTTCAACTGCGTTGATTTCGGATTCGACAGAAGCGCGTTCTTCGCGGATCCGCTCGAGCTGGCGTTCACAATCGGAACGCTCTTCAGTTAGCCGTGAGAGGTCTTCCCGCAGACTGCCATCTTCAATAGAAAGAGACTTTTCCTTTTCATGGATACGGGCGGTTTCATCGCCGAGCGACTGCATTCTTTCGCTGTCACGTTTTTGGTGTTCCGTGAGAAGTTTCAAGGCTTCTTCCAGGTATCGTTTGCGTTCCATCAAATTATCGAGCCGGGCCTTGTGATCGGCATAATCCTTAACCGCGGCGGCCTTACTGTGTTCCATTGATTCCATGTCTCGAACAATATGCTCCTGCTCAGCTCGAATCCGGCGCTGGCGTTCCTCAATACGCATGAGCTCTATTTCAAGTAAGGTCTTATGATTAATCGCTTCCTCTTCCTTGATCTGGGATTCCTGGCGTTCGTAGAAAATAAGCTCGAGTTCTCTCTGATATGTACCAAGGCGGTCCTGAACTCCCGTGCGCATGGACTCAAAGGACTCCTTTTGTATTTTCGCTTCGAGCAAATCGGTTTCCAAAGATTCGAGGAAAGCTTCTGTATTACCGAACTCGGAACTCAATCTATCAGCTGACTCACGCCATTCCTTCAGTGTTTGGTTTAATGCGGCGATCTCCGTCCTGAGATTTTCAATTTCAGCGCCTCTTTTGAATAAACTATGTTCGGAGCTTAGCTGTCCCTGACGAAAGTAAATCTGGCCGCGAGGTCCGAGAATCGTTCCTTCTTTGGTGATAAGCCGAAAATTTAAAGAGATTTCCTGAAGACTGGAGAAGTTCTCAACGGTTAGGCAATCGAGCACGAAGGTATTCTTGAAAAAAGAGGCAAAGAGAATCTCATATCCATCCTGCACTCTGATAACTTCGTTCAGAGAGAAAGAGAGATCAGGATGTTCAGGTCGGGTAGCTGTTTCCTCGATTCCATCGCCCGAACCTCTTACGAGAATACCCATTGGAGCGCTTTTCCTTACCGAAAGATCAGATAACAAGCGATTAGCAACTTCGCGATTTTCAGCGACCAGCCCTCTTGCGAACTCACCTAGAGCGGCTTCCAAGACCCACTCATAACCATCCCTGACGTGGAGAAGATCCCTCAATCTGTGCACGAGAGACTTCTCGTCATCGGAAAGCCCAGCAAGAATGTGTTCAAGACTCAGCCCTGCCGCGGCATCCATTTCTTCGAGCAGCCGGACACGGGTGACCTTTTCGTGAATTGAGCGCTCAGCCGCTTCGGCTTTCTGATAAGCCTCTTTGATTCTATCGTTCAATGCTTTTACTTTTTCTTCGTATCGGGCTTTCTCTTCACCCAGATGCCGGATTTTATCGAGCATCATTTTAAGACTGCGCTCACAATCTTCTTTTTTTGCGGTCCACTGGTTGAGCTCGTCCTGGTATCTATTTGCGCCGGCTTCCTGTTTTCTTCGCTGATCAATACTTGTCTCGAGGAAAGCGCAGAGCCTGTGATAATCATTCCGTATTCTGGAAGATTCGCCGATAATTTGAGATCCTCCGTTCTTGCTTTCATCAAAGAGACTTTTAGATGCCGCGAGATGGTCCTCAATTTGCCGCAATGCAGCGTCCGCGAGCCGGAAAGATTCTGTAGCGTCAAGTCGCTGGCTATCTATCTTGGTCAGCTCCTCGTTTTTGACGTCGATCTCTGCCCGGCTTTTCACTAGCCGTTCGTCTAGCTGATGTTTTTCCTGCTGCATCTCCCCTTTGCGTGTAGCGAATTCGAGACGTTTTTCCTGATTAAACCTCAGATGCTGTTCCCGCTGCTCAACGCCGCTTTTGATCTCATATCTTTTTGCTTCTTCAAGGGAAAAAGTATTTAGAATTTCTTTAAGGGATCCGGACAGCATATCGCTGCGCGAACGAAAGCCGGATATCTGACCGGAAAGTGTTTCCAGTTGTTCGAGAAAGGAGGTTCTGGCCTGTTCAATCTGGAAGTTTTCCGAATCGAGGCGCGCTATCTCGTAAAAAGCCCGGCGAATTTCCATGTGTTTAAGCTTTTCATATTGTTCCTGATACTTCTGAGCTTTCTTCGCCTGGCGCTCTGCGTACTGAATATTGCGCTGCACTTCAGCGACAATATCACGGATCCTCAGCAGGTTTTGCTCGGTCCGTTCCAGCTTTCGGATTGCCTCGTCCTTTTTTACTTTGTATTTTGAAATACCGGCGGCTTCCTCTATAAGAAAGCGGCGCTCTTCTGCGCCGGCATTCAAAATATAATCAATTCGTCCCTGCTCGATCATAGAGTAAGAATTGGAGCCAATCCCCGTGTCTAAAATGAGATCTTGAATATCCTTGAGACGGCAGGTGGTCTTATTTAAAAGGTATTCACTTTCACCGGTACGGTGAAGGCGGCGGGTAATTGTGACTTCATTATAGTCAATGGGAAGACCGCGGACTCTATTATCAATAGTGAGCGAGACTTCGGCGAAAGCGACGGGTTTACGAAACTGTGTTCCAGCGAAAATCACATCTTCCATCTTCGAGCCGCGAAGCATTTTAGCGCTGCGTTCGCCCAGGACCCATCTGATGGAATCGGAAATATTACTTTTGCCACAGCCGTTGGGACCGACTACGCAAGTTACTCCATTATCAAAAAAAACCTGTGTTCTATCTGCAAAAGATTTAAAACCGGCAAGTTCGAGTTTTTTGAGATGCATCCATTCCTCCGTAGATCCCCAGGGCGGGGCGAATGCTATTGCATTCTACTCGCGAAAAGTCTTGAAGGCAACACAAGCGTTGTGTCCGCCAAAACCCAAAGAGTTGGAGATAGCAACCTTGATGGGCAGACTCACTGCCTCATTCGGCGTGTAATCAAGGTCGCATTCAGGGTCCGGAACTCGATAGTTAATCGTAGGCGGTATAATTTGATCTCGAATGGCAAGGACACAAACTGCGGCTTCAACTCCGCCGGCCGCACCAAGCAAGTGGCCGGTCATAGACTTCGTCGAGCTTATTTTAATCTTTCTAGCTACGTCTTCGCCAAGTGCTTTCTTTATCGCCAGAGTTTCCACTTTATCGTTTAATTGCGTGGAAGTCCCGTGGGCATTCACATAGTCCACTTCATTAGGCGATATTCCGCCATCTTTCATAGCGTTTATCATGCAGCGCGCAGCGCCTTCCCCTGTGGGATCCGGAGCGGTGATATGGCTTGCATCCGAGGTCATGCCATAACCTACCATTTCAGCGTAAATTTTTGCACCGCGATTCATGGCATGATCCAGTGATTCCAGAAGAACCACACCGCATCCCTCGCCCATTACAAAGCCATTCCGGGTTCGATCGAAAGGGCGGGAAGCGGAAGCTGGGTCATCATTATGGGAACAGAGCGCCTTCATGGCATCAAAACCTCCAAATCCTAGAGGGGTAATGCAAGATTCACTTCCGCCGGCAAACATGACGTCGGCCTCCCCTCGCTGGACAATCTTAAACGCGTCGCCTATTGCATTCGAACCAGTCGCACAGGCAGTAGCCACACAATTATTTGGACCTTTAAGACCAAGCGATATAGAAATCTGGCCGGGCGCCATATTGACGATCAGCATAGGAATGAGGAAAGGTGAAACGCGGGAAGCACCCTTTTCCAGAAGAATTTTATGCTGCTCTTCTATAACCCTCAAACCGCCTATGCCTGATCCAACCAAGACACCGATGCGATAGGGATCTTCTTTAGAAATGTCCAAACATGCATCGACAGCAGTCATCTTTGCCGCCGCAACAGCAAACTGGACAAAACGATCGGTCTTACGAAGCTCCTTCGGGGAAAAAAAAGAAGAAGGCTCGAAGCCCTTTACCTCAGCGGCAACTTTGGAGTTATAGGGAGAGGAGTCTATCTGGGTGAGAGTTCCAATTCCGCTTTTGCCGGCCTTAAATGCCTGCCACGATGTTTCAGCCGTAACACCGACGGGTGTGATCATACCCACGCCGGTAACGACAACACGCCTGTTCGTCACAAGAGTCTTTTGGTTGAAGTTTTAAAGAGTTGAGTGTTGTCGGAAGTCAGGTCTGTATTACTTAGAGCCAGACTTTTCTTCAATATATCTGATTGCGTCACCGACAGTCTGAATCTTCTCAGCGTCTTCGTCAGGGATCTCGATTCCAAACTCTTCTTCAAGAGCCATGACAAGTTCAACCGTATCAAGGGAATCTGCGCCTAAATCATCGACGAAAGAAGCTTCTGGAATGACTTCTTCGGGTTTTACTCCCAATTGCTCGACGATAATTTCAGTTATTTTATCCTGAACAGCCATTTAACTCCTCCTTGTTGATAATAAAAGCTGCTTATATTAAATAGCTAGCCCGCCATCTACAACCAGGGTTTGACCTGTCATGTAACTAGCGGCATCAGATGCTAAGAAGAGCGCGACTTGAGCAACTTCCCTTGGGTCACCAAAACGTCCCAGAGCTACTTGACCTTTAACTTTTTCTTGAAGATCGGTCGGTAATTGATCGGTCATGCGGGTTTTGATAAAACCTGGCGCTATAGCGTTAACGCGAATATTTCTTTTTGCCAATTCTTTAGCAGCAGACTTCGTGAAACCGATAATTCCCGCTTTGGATGCAGCGTAATTGACCTGCCCGGCATTTCCCGTGATACCAACTACAGAAGAAATATTAATGATGGAACCGGAGCGCTGCTTTACCATGGGCCTTGTGCAAGCTTTCGCGAACAAAAAAACACTTTTCAGGTTCGTCGACAGCACATCATCCCAATCTTTTTCTGAGAGCATTGCGAGTAAGTTATCTCTCGTCATGCCCGCGTTGTTGATAAGTATATCCACCTTTCCAAAGGTGTCAAGGGTTTTTTTGACCACATCACTCACCTCATCTCCAATAGTGACATTGGCTTGCGTCAAAAGACATTCGCCATTTTTCTGAGTAATAAGGCTCTCCGTCTCTTTCAAATTTTCAAGCAAACTAGCGGACAAAACGACCTTTGCTCCAGCCTGCGCCAACTCCAGTGCAATCGCTTGCCCTATACCGCGGCTAGCACCAGTCACTATCGCGACTCGGTCCTGCAGTAATTTTGAAATGTGATTCATTTGAATCCCTTCTATTTACAAAAAACGCTTTCTAGCTGGTTTTAAGATCGTTCGACAAGATGTCAATTTTTCCCAGATCAGCGGCTAAGCCGCACGGCAGAACTTCTAGTTGAGGCTGACATTTCCTAGCAAGCCCCTTCAATACTTTCCCAGGGCCAATTTCAAAAAACGTATGCGTTCCCGATTCTGAAGCACACTGCATGGTCTCGACCCATCGAACGGGGCTGGTAAGCTGCTTGGAGAGAAGTTCACGAATTTTTTCGGGATCGTTAACGGCTCCGGCCAGTGCATTAGGAATAAATGTACAGAATGGAGCTTTGATGGTCGTTCGCCCTAAAGCTTGCCTTAACCGATCGCCGGCTTCCCGCATCAAGGAAGAATGAAATGCCCCGCCAACTTTCAGGGGAATAGCTCGTTTAGCTCCCCGTTCTTCAGCGATCCTGCATGCCGATTCTATGGAAGCATGCGTTCCCGATAAAACAGTTTGTTCGGGCGAATTAAGGTTGGCAACTTCACAGCCTGCTTCACTTGCGACTTCAGCACACACGTTTGAACTCAAACCTACAATTGAAGCCATCGTACCTGGATTATTTATTGCAGCATTTTCCATGGCTTCAGCTCTTATCTGGACAAGTCTGAGACCTTCCTCAAAAGAAATAGAACCCGCGGCCACAAGAGCTGTGAATTCGCCTAAACTTAAGCCGGCAGAAAAGGAAGGCGTGAGTTCCGGAAAACGGGCATTGACCGTGCGAAGCATCGCAATACTGGTAACAAATATACCAGGCTGAGCATAAAGAGTGCGCGTCAATTCTTCTACGGGTCCTTGAAAACAAATGTTTTCAATTGAGTAACCCAAAATAGCTGAAGCTTCAGAAAAGACTTTTTTTGCCTGATCGCTCGAATCAAACAGGTCTTTTCCCATCCCCACCAACTGGGCACCTTGACCCGGGAAAAGAAAACCTATTTTTTCTTTAAAAAGGCCCATACTACATACCCCGCATTAAAAAAAACAGAGCTTCTACCATTTTATCAACGACGAAGCCCAGGTCAATCCGCCTCCGAATGCAACCAAGACAAGATTGTCACCTTTTTTTATTCGCCCGTCATGAACAGCCTCGGCTAATGCGACCACAGTAGAAGCGCTGGACATATTTCCAAAACGCTCAAGATTCATTACTATTTTTTCCACTGGAAACTTTAATCTGTCGGCTGCTGCCTGAAGAATCCTGATATTCGCTTGATGCGGAACGATCCAATTCAGATCGCTTATAGACATGCCCCCGAGTCGCAAAACCTGATTTACTGCTTGCTCCATGGTACGAACTGCAACTTTGAAAACCTCCGAGCCTTCCATTTTTAAATAATGAAGCCCTTGATCTACGGTTTCATGAGATGGGGGATTAGCCGAACCCCCTCCTGGAATCTGCAAAATACCTCCAAGTGAACCGTCTGAACCCATGTGGCTCACTAAGATTCCACTACCGTCCGTCGAACGCGAGACTACGGCGGCGCCCGCTCCGTCGCCAAAAAGAACGCAGGTCGCACGATCCCTCCAATCAATAAAACCCGACAGAACTTCGGCGCCAATCACAAGGATGTTGAGAAATTTTCCAGCAACGATGAAACTTTCGGCCACAGCCAAGCCATAGGTAAAACCTGAACACGCGGCCGCAAGGTCGAAAGCACCACAGGACGCGCCGATATTGTTTTGGATTGCGCAGGCGGTAGAGGGGAAAAACATGTCGGGAGTGATCGTCGCAACGATTATCAGATCAATTTCGGAAGGTTTTAAACCGGAATTTTTTAAGGCGGAAAGGGCTGCCTTCGTACCTAGATCGCTCGCTCGGGTGCCTTTTTCAGCAATACGACGCTCCTTAATGCCTGTTCGAGTAGTGATCCACTCATCCGTTGTCTCAACAATTTTTTCAAGATCAGCGTTCGAAAGAATTTTATCGGGCACGTAATATCCAAGGCCGCTGATGCAAGCCCTGATCTGGCCCATTAGTGAACGCCCTCACCCGCAGGTTCGTGAGAGGTCTTGCTTTTCAAGGCTGGCTGGCTTTGACTAATCTGCTCAACAATATGCTCATTCAGATTTTTTGAAACCATATCCCCTGCTACTCGAATCGCATTTCTGATTGCTTTCGCTGAAGAAATGCCGTGGCTGATGATAACCGTGCCGTTAACACCGAGAAGAGGCGCACCCCCGGCTTCTTCGTAATTAGTTTCATTACGTATTGATTTGAGTGCCGGTTTACAAAGCCATGCACCAAGAAGCGATATGGGATTCTTTTTTAGCTCACGCGTTATCATCTCAATAGAGGATTCCAGAATGCTCTCGCACATTTTTAAGACTACGTTTCCTACGAAGCCATCACAGATAATGCAGTCTACGCGCCCGGTAAAAAAATCGCGGCCCTCGATATTCCCCACGAAGTTCAGTGCAGGAGCATCCCGCAAAAGCTTATACGCTTCTTTGAGGACTTCTGTGCCCTTGGACTCTTCCTCTCCAATATTCAAAAGCGCGACCGAGGGTCGTTTTTTCTGATGAATGTAGCGGGCATAAACATCCGCCATGTGGGCGTATTGCAAAAGTTCTTCCGGAGAGGGATTCAGATTGGCGCCAACATCCATAGCAATTGAAATACCATGCAGCGTCGGAGTGCTGATCGCTATTCCGGGGCGTTTAATACCCGGCAAGAGCCCAAGCTTTAAAGTAGATGCGGCAACAGCTGCGCCCGTATTACCTGCCGTCATGACCGCATCGACTTTTTTCGCTTTCAAGAGGTCAATGCAGACATTTAAAGACGCATTCTTCTTTTTTCTCACCGCAGCAACGGGAGATTCGCCCATCTCAATAACTTCTGTAGCATCATGAACGACTATCTTGCCGCCGATGACCTTATGCTTGTTTAATTCTGCCTTAATAGCTTCAGTCTGTCCAACGAGGACAATTTCAAGATTGGAGAAATCGTTTGCCGCGTAAACTGAACCTTCAACAACAACAGCAGGTGCGTAATCACCGCCCATACCATCGACAGCTACTCTGATCATATGAAATCCTGCGTGCCTCTCTTGGCGATTATGAGTTCGAGATAATCAAAATTTCCAGCTCGTCCATTGAGCCGGCTTAATTTTCCTGCTTCTTATCTTCTTTGACTCGAATCGTGATAACCTGCCGACCTCGGTAGTGACCGCACTTCATGCAGACTCTGTGAGGCATTGTTGCTGCACCGCAATTAACACATTTCGAAGCGGACTTTACATCAATCGCGTGATGCGACCGGCGTGTCCGACTTCGATGATTTGAATGTCTTCTTTTTGGATTTGCCATTCTCTTATTCCTCCTTAATGCGATTGCGTATTTGCTTCAGCGCCGAGAACGGCTGGCCCTGTGAAGATCCATCACATCGGCAAACTTTATCGTTTCTATTGGCACCGCAAACCGGACAAAGACCAAGGCAATCCGGTTTGCATAAAAAAGTCATGGGTTGATCAAGGAGCACGGTCTCCCTGATGTCGTCAAGAGCGTCGATATCGTCATCATCCGTGGCATCATAAAAAAACTGAAAGGGAAGCGTTAGTTGTTCATCTCTTTCACTCAGGCAGCGTCCGCAGATGCGTCGGATCGTACTCTTGAGTTCCCCTGAAAAAGTAACGGCCGCCTGCTCTTTTAAGACCGTCCCATCAAGATACAACTTATCTTCAAACTTAAGATCGACCGTGTCGAGATTCAGCTTCTGAGGTTCGTATATACCCTGAACTTCTGAAGGGACACCGTCTTTTAAAACGCTTGGAATGATTTTCATGACTTTCGGTGCCCCCCATGATTCCATCCGGCATCACCGTCAGACGCCCATTCTGAGCTTGAGCTGATCCGCTACAAAATCGGGTACGAACTGCGAAATATCACCCTTTAACTGGGCAATTTCTTTAACAAGCCGAGAAGACAGATAAAAATATGATTCGGATGGCATTAAAAAAACAGTATCGACATCTTTCGAAAGATGTCGATTGGTCAAGGCCATTTGAAACTCGTAATCAAAATCAGATGTAGCCCGAAGCCCTCTGACAATAGTCCGAGCTTTCCTCTCATGAGCATACCGAACGGTCAGGCCTTCAAAACTACCGATCTCCACACCCTTTAGACCGACGAGCGCCTTTTTAAGAAATCCGACTCTTTCATCCAGCGTAAACAAGGTGTTTTTTTCGGAATTTACGGCGACAACAACGATCAGTTCATCGAAAAATTCAAGTGCTCTTTTTACCAGGTCGATGTGGCCGAAAGTAACAGGATCAAAACTCCCCGGATAAATAGCTCTTCGTTTCTCCATCCTGAGACTCCAAACGGAAATAAAAGGAGAGACAGGCCTGGCCGATGTTCTTAGTTCGGACCAATTTTAATGCCTGTAACGATTCCGGTAATAGTTCCTGTTTCGTATGTCCTACGACTATGTGAGCGAAGGGCGCCAATATAACAGATTGGTCTAATCGTATCAACGTCTTTTTAACAAGGCCGTGATCGAAGGGCGGGTCAACAAACACCAGAGAGAAAAGCCTTTTCTGACTCTCCAGCTTCTTAATAGCTCTAATAACATCCGTCTGAAAAATCTCGGCTTTATCCTCGAGTGCAAGGCTTTCAAGATTCTTCCTGATCACCTTGGCGGCCCAATCCGCCCTATCAATAAAAACTGCATCTAAAGCACCCCGGCTCAACGCTTCGAGTCCCAGTGAACCGCTGCCAGCGTAGAGATCGAGCACATGCTTGCCGTCAACAAGACCGCTGATGATATTAAACACGGTCTCTTTCGACCTGTCTGTCATCGGCCGGGTCAACTTCGTTTTAGGAAAAGCAATCTTTCTGGACTTAAGCTCTCCTCCGATAATTCTCATAGGATCCTTTCCGTAATCAGACAGACGGACTCAAAAACACATTGCTCCAAAGTAGTTTAATAATTAATAGGCAATTGATCGAGGAAATTCTTTAGTTGAGCCCAAGAACCGTCTTTAGTCAAAAGATTCTCCGAAATCAGTTTTTTTGCTGCGTCCCGAGCTTGAATTAATATTTCTTCGTCAAAAGTGGGGTCAGCGACCTTAAAAAGCGGCTGGCCACTCTGCCGCGTTCCGTAGAAGTCACCCGGTCCACGCAATTTCAGATCTTCTTCTGCGATGACAAATCCATCGTGGGTCTTTGTAAGAATCCTTAATCGCTTTTTCCCTTCGTCAGTCGTTGGCTCGCCAAAGAGGAAACATTCTGACTCTTTGTCGCCGCGGCCAATCCTTCCTCTCATTTGATGAAGCTGGGAAAGGCCGAATCTTTCGGCGTTCTCGATAACCATTACGGTCGCATTGGGATTGTCCACTCCTACTTCTATTACAGAGGTAGCGATGAGGATCTCCGTTTTCCCTTCACGAAAAGCTTTCATGGCCCCGTCCCTTACATCAGCAGAAAGTTTACCGTGAACAAGTCCCATATTAGCGGTTTTTAACGCTCCGTTAGAGAGACGTTCAAATTCATTTTTTGCGGCCAGTAAATCCGACTTTTCAGTTTCTTCAATCATTGGGAAAATAAAATAAGCTTGCTCTCCCTTTTTAACTTTTTGTAAAATATGCTCCAGAACTTTTTCCTGCTTATCCCGTGAAATCCAGTAAGTTTTAACTGCCTTGCGGCCGACCGGCATACTCTTCATCACCGAGATATCCAAATCACCAAAAACAGTTAGGGCCAATGTCCTGGGTATCGGCGTCGCCGTTAGAACAAGTTGATGCGGGCGCGGGGTTCTCTCGAGCAACCTGCTGCGCTGATGAACTCCAAATTTGTGCTGTTCATCAATGACGACAAGTCCCAGGCTCTGAAAACGCACATCTTCTTGCAGGAGTGAGTGTGTCCCCACTAGGCAGTCGATTTTCCCCTGCGCAAGAAAGGCCACTGTTTTATCGCGTTCCTTAATTGAAGTACTGGCTGTTAAAAGCTTCAAGGTCAGCCCGAAGTTTTTAAAGAGCTTTTTCAGATTAGTGTGATGCTGCACGGCGAGAATTTCAGTCGGAACAAGCAAGGCGGCTTGCTTTCCTGAAAGCGCTGCTGCAAGTATCGTAAACGCGGCAACCACGGTCTTCCCGCTGCCTACATCCCCCATGAGAAGCCTGTTCATAGGCACCTCAGAAGAAGTATCCCGAAGGATTTCATTCAACGCTTGTTTCTGGCATCCTGTTAGAACAAAACTTAGATTTTCCTGAAAAGTTTCTACGAAATCGGGCGGGGCCGAAAATGGCGGGGCTTTATACTTCGTCTTCATTCTTTCAATTTTTTTTAGCAAGTTTATTTCAAAAATAAAAAACTCATCGAAAACGATACGACGCCGTGCTTCCTCTTGAAGATTGAAAGCAGAAGGGAAATGCATTTCTTTAATCGCTTCCAGAAGACTCATGAGCTTGTGCTCCTGACGAAACGACTGTGGGAGGTACTCCCGAATTTCTAATTGAAGACGTTTTTCTAGGATTTTAAAAATCGTCTGTCGGAGTGATCGTTGAAATATGCCCTCTGTCAAAGAATACACCGGAGTGATTCTGCCGGTATGTATTGCTGCAACCTCACCGGCTTCGATCAGTTCGTATTCCGGCGCGTGGAACTGCAAACGTTTGTTGTAGAGATCCGCCTTCCCATAAATGATGATTTCGATTCCGCTTTGAAGACAGGATTTGAGATAGGGCTGATTAAACCATACGGCGGGTACCGTACCTTCGTCATCACCTAGGACGGCTTCAAAAATAACGGGCCGTGCGAACTTCCTGGATTTTAAACCTGCGGCGAGGATCTTGCCTTTGATTGTTGCATAGTGACCAGGAATGATTTTTTTTATGGATGTAAACTGCGTGCGGTCTTCGTAACGGCGCGGAAAGAAGAATAACAGATCTTTGATCGAGCTAATGCCAAGCTTTTCGAGGGCAAGAGCGCGCTTGGGGCCAATTCCCTTGAGGTATCGTATGTTATCAGCGTCAGTTTTCTCGCCGGAGTTTGTCATCACTTGCATATCACGCACGCGGAATATATACCTGAGGCGCGGTATTAAGCAGCTTTAGGCTCCGCGTCAGATTCGACCGCGGTTGCAGTCGAATCGGCCGGTTGGTCCGCCGCCTGAAGATTGGGAGACGCTTCGGCTCCAGTCAGCGCAGCGGGAGATTCCGGAATGGCTGGCACTGCCCCTGGTGTTCCAGGAAGTAAAGGTTCAGGGGCATCTCCGGCGATAATCTGTTCACCCGCACGGTCAATGATATCTTCCGGAGAAGCATCGGGAACTCCTTGATCATTTAGTGCGGCCTCGCCCTTCACTTTTTCCAAGGCACGTTGGATCTGATCGATATCGATCGGTGCGGAAGTACGGCCGCCCTCAAGGAGACTCCTGCTCTTTTGAGTCTCGATAACGGAAAGACTAATGCACGTAATCATGAAAAAAATCGCTGAAACGGTCGTGGCTTTTTGAAGAAAGATTGAGCCTTTCGTCCCAAATAAAGACTGAACATTTCCACCGAAATTTGCACCGGTCAACCCCTGGCCTCTTCCTGCCTGAAGAAGAATAACGCCGATGAGCATGAAACAAACGACAACGTGAAGGATAATAATAAGAATCGTCATTGATTGACCCCTGTTTTGCAGGCTTCTGCTGCATTTATTACGATCTGGGTAAATGTTTCGGCTTTGAGAGACGCTCCGCCGACAAGCGCTCCGTCGACGTTCTGCTTTTCGACCAAAGAAGCGATATTATCGGGTTTGACACTTCCGCCGTAAATAATAGGGACTTTCGAAGCGATATCCGCACCAAACTTTTCGTTAAGCAACCGGCGAATGTAGGAGTGCATTTGTTCTGCCTGCTCAGGAGTCGCCGTGCGGCCTGTACCAATTGCCCAAACAGGTTCATAGGCGATTACCACCTTCGCGGCATCTTCACCGGTGAGACTCCCCAGAGAGGCATCAAACTGGGTTTTGACGACTTCGTGGTATTTTCTTGCTTCTCGTTCCTCGAGAGTTTCGCCAACGCAAAGAATAGGAACCAGACTGTATTTGACGGCAGTTTTTACTTTCATGCTAATTAAATCATCAGTTTCCTTAAAAAAATGCCGGCGTTCAGAATGCCCAAGAATGACATAACGGCAATTCATGTCTTTGAGCATGGTGGGAGAAACTTCTCCGGTGAAAGCGCCTTCAGGTTCGTAATGCATATTTTGTGCGCCTAGTTCGATTGTGCTGTCTTCCAGGGCTTTTGAAACCGCTGCTAGAACTGTAAAAGGCGGGCAAACGACGACATCAGCATGGGAAAACTTATGCAGTCCAGCCCTGATTGTCTGCACTAAATTAACCGCTTCTCTGACCGTTTTATACATCTTCCAATTGCCTGCAATAAATGGCCGTTTATTCATCATAACTCCTCTATGAGTCAAACCAGTACTATTAGAATAATTAACGCGCCGCTCGCACTTTTTCTTTCGAGAGAGCTGCAATTCCAGGAAGTTCGGTACCTTCAAGAAATTCCAGCGATGCCCCGCCGCCCGTTGAAACATGCGTCATTTTTTTATCAAGGCCGAACTGACGAACGGCGGCAGCCGTATCGCCGCCTCCAATAATTTTTGTCGCATTCAATCCCGCCACATACTCAGCGATTGCACGCGTACCTTTTCTGTAAGCTTCGATTTCAAATAAACCGACTGGACCGTTCCACACGACAGTCTTGGCATTCTTTAAGTGAGATTTGAAAGTTTCGATCGTCTTAGGGCCGATATCAAATCCAGACCAGCCATCAGGGATATCATCTTCCGTCACCTTCGCTTCAGAGCCGCGATCAAAACCGGGAGAGATCAATCTGTCCTCGGGAAAAATAAGAGGGAAATTTTTTTCCTTGGCTTTTTTGAGGGCTTCTTCGGCAGCGGGAACTCCATCCGGTTCAAATTTAGAATTGCCGATTTTGATGCCCATTACTTTGTAGAATGTGTAGGCCATTGCACCGGCGATGAGAATCGTATCAGCTTTATCCATAAGATTTTTGATCAGCTTGATTTTGTCCGATACCTTTGCACCGCCAAGAATCGTGACGAACGGCCGGTCGGGATTGGAAATCGCTTTCCCCAGATAAGCTATTTCCTTAAGCAAGAGAAAGCCGGCTGCAGAAGGCAGGTATTCTGTGACCCCGGAAGTGGAAGCATGAGCGCGATGAGCAGCGCCGAAAGCATCATTAACATAGACATCCCCAAGAGCTGCCAGCTTCTTAGCAAACTCGAGATCGTTTTTGGTCTCTCCGGGGTGAAACCTCATATTCTCAAGCATAATGATTTCGCCAGCCTTCATGGCGCCAACCTGTTTTTCTACCTCGGATCCGATGCAATCAGGAAGCAGTTTTACCTCGCGGCCAAGGAGCTTTGAGAGGTGCTCTGCCGCAGGCTTGAGACTATACTTGGCATTGGGTTCTCCTTTAGGTCTGCCCAAATGAGACATGAGAACAAGACGCGCGTTTCTTTCGAGACAATAGCGGAGAGTATCGATTGATTTTGAAATGCGGATATCGTCGGTAATTTTACCGGCGTCGTCAATAGGTACGTTGTAATCCACTCGAATGAGAACACGTTTACCTGTGACGTCTATCTCTTCGATCGTTCTTATATTCATAAAACCTCGTTTTTAAGGAACCTTTACAGAAAATAATTTCATAAAATGAATAGGTTTTGTGATGTGGCGGCTGGATCTATAATCAGACTCAAACTGAGATCGCCAATTAGCAAATAAACATTCTGGAAGCATAACCAGTCTCAGGCCGGGATATTGAGAGATTATAATGATTTTAGATCATTTTCCAATGGATATTTTGGCAAGCCCGAGTTGTCAATCCAACAGCTCGTACTCTTTCATCTTATTGTAGAGGGTGGTGCGGTTGATATTGAGAAGAATTGCGGCTTTTTTGCGGTTACCCCCGCATTGTTCCAGAGCTTTCTTGATAACCTGTTTTTCAGGCTCTTTCATGACTTCCTTCAGGGAAGTGATAGAAAGACTATCAACATTGAAAGCTTCTTTGCGGGCTCTTAGGTGGGCGGGAAACACATCAATATCCAGAATTTCGCCACGAGTGAGAACAACTGCGCGTTCCAGAAAGTTTTCAAGTTCACGTACGTTACCAGGCCAATCGTAATCCATAATTCTCTTCATAGCCGGGCTGCTGATTCCCTTGATATTTCTTTTCGTCTTATCTGTAAAGACTTTCATGAAATGCTTCACGAGCGCCGGGATGTCACCTTTACGTTCTCTCAAAGGAGGCAAATCGATTGTAATGACATTCAGGCGGTAATAAAGGTCCTCGCGGAAGTTACCTTTCCGGATTTCCTCCCCAAGCTCGCGGTTAGTGGCGGCGATGATACGCACATCGACATGCATGGTTTTGGTATCGCCAACGCGTTCGAACACTTTTTGCTGGAGTACTCGCAAAAGTTTCACCTGAAGATAAGGCGGAAGAGCATCGATTTCGTCGAGAAGAATCGTACCTCCGTTCGCAAGCTCAAAGCGGCCGATGCGATCGCGGATCGCACTTGTGAAAGCGCCTTTTACGTGGCCGAACAATTCGCTTTCCAGAAGTTCCCGCGGAATGGCTCCGCAACTTACTTCGATGTAAGGCTTTTCTTTCCTGGAAGGGTCACTGTAATGAATGGCCTGAGCAATCATACCTTTACCGGTACCACTTTCGCCGTGAAGCAAAACCGTCGTCGTCGTGTCGCTTATAGCCTGAATAATTGAATAGATCTTCTGCATTACGGCATCTTCGCCGATCAAGTTATGAAAACGGGTCCTTCTCTCATCAAGAACCTGCTTGAGCTGTTCGTTCTCGGTGCGCATGTTTCTGGATTCGAAAATTTTATTTAGGATAATCCTCAACTCGTCGTCGTTAATCGGTTTTGTCAAATAATCCACGGCGCCGAGTTTCATTGCCTCTACGGCGGTTTCAACAGTTCCGAAGCTCGTCATCATGACAACATCAAGGTGAGGTTTAACGGCTTTAATAGATTGCAATACGTTAATTCCGTTAGCCGAGGGAAGCCGCAGATCCAGTAATACAACATCGAAATGAAGGGCTGAAACTTTTTCAAGAGCCTCGGGGGCATCGCACGCCGTTTGCACACTGAAGCCTTGTATAGTCAGAACCTCGCTCAGTGACTCTCTAACGAGACGATCGTCTTCAATGATAAGAATATGGCCCTGTTTCATCTGCGTTTGACTCACTGCGCAACTCCTCTACAGGGAAGTTTTATAATAAACTCGGTTCCGATGCCTTCTTCACTACGGCATTCTATTGTACCGCCGCATTTGTGAATTACCTCTTGGCAAATCGTGAGGCCGATGCCGGTACCCTCGTTTTCTTTCGTGGTAAAAAAAGGTTCGAAAAGCCTTTCTTTTACATATGACGGCATTCCGGAGCCCGTGTCTTTTATCCTGATTGTCGCAAAAAGGCCGTCGATGCGAGTGGAGATGTTCAGCACTCCCGCCCCTTTCATTGCATAGTGAGCGTTTTTAAATAAATTTCTGAAAACCACATACAAACCGTAATCACTAATTACGGCATCCTTCTGGTCCAAATCGAAAACAATCTGAATTTTTTCAAAACCGTGATCGTGAGTGACGCATTGGACGCTTTTTTCAATAATGGAATGCACTCCCGACTCACGCCTTTCCGTCCTAAGGGATTCTCGCGAATATTGAAGCAACCCGCGAATGACTTTTACTGCCCGGTAGATCCCTTCCTTAGCCTTTAACATATATTGCCGGGACAAGGAGTCTTCCATAACTTGATCAAGAGCCAAATTCACATAACGGCGAATGGAATCAAGTGGGTTATTCAGCTCATGAGCGAGATTGGCGGCCAATTTACCAATAGAAACAAGGTGCTCTTGGCCTTTAAGGGTCTCTTCCAGAAAGGAAACCTTTTCACTTAATGCGTGATTCTCACTTTGCAATCGTGTTGAGAGCCGAATATTTTCCAGCGCTATGGCGATATGTTGCGCAAAAAGACGGGCTTTTTCAAGATCATCTTCGTTAAAAGTGCCACAATCTTGCCGTTCGGTAATGTTAATGACGCCGACGAGCTTGTTCGAGGAAATCAGCGGTAAAGAGATGAACGAACCACTTCGATAGTGTCCCGCTCTTTTTACCCGATTAAATCGGTTGTCGTCCTGGATGTTCTTGACCAGGAGTGATTCACCACGCTCTCCGACCCAGCCTGAAATCCCTTCGCGGAGCCTTATATGTACTTCCTTGATCTTATCGGTATAAGGTCCTCTGGCTGATTTAAGTACAAGCGCTTTTTTCTTTTCATCCCAAAGAAATAAAGATCCCGCATTTGCCGAAACCAGAGCTAATGTGGAATCAAGCGCAAATTCTAAAAAATGGCTAGTCGTAGTAAAAAAACTAGCGGCTGCGAAATCGGAAGCTTCTGTTATGGAAACTAAACCCTTAACTGCCGTCTGGGGGATGGTTGAATTCATGGGGTCGAAAGGCTCCTTGAAGGAAGGTAATGTCTAACTAAATGAAACATGTGGGAATTATACCACACGAGGGCTTCATATCAAGGCTGACAGCGATTATTTATTTCCCTAAGTGATGAATTTGCAAACGGATAGAGAGAGTAAGGATTGTTTATAAATGCTTTAAAAAGATTGCTTTTGAGCGGGGAAATGTAGAGGAATGATTAAAAAACTGAATACCAAGTAAGGATTTCGCTTACGATTTTGGAACCGTAAGTCCTTCCAACTGCAGACGCGCACGCGGCGCTAAAGGATGTTCGGGATATTTTGTGAGAAATTCCTGAAAAAGACCTGCTGCCGCTTCAGGTTTATTAAGGCGATTCTGAGTCAGGAGGGCCTTTAAAAACAACCATCTGCCTTTTCTAACGTCGATAGTCTCCTCGTTCATGTGACGCTCGACTTCAGCAACGAGATCATCCCACTCCCCTTTTTGTGCGAGGGCAGCAGCTTTAACACGCTTCGTAAATTGAAGAACTTTTTGATCACTAGATTCAAGCTCGACATCCTGATACTGCTTTAAAGCACCATCGAGGATTTCGGTCGATTTTTCTTCTTCACCGATAGATTTGAAGTAATTAGCTCTCATTAAAGGAATTTGAAGCGCTGCGGTAGAATTTTCAAATTCCGACTCAATTTCCTTATAAATGGCATCAGCTTCATCCCACATGACTTCATCCTGATAAGTCTTCGCCATTAAGAGTTTAATTTCCGCTTTTTTTCCTGGTTCGTCTTTAAAATTCTCAGCCAACGCTTTTTGATACCATTCTCTAGCTTTCACAAAGTTCTTGTCCTGATGATGTCTCATCGCGATACCCACCACAGTTTGAGCGACGAGCATATGTTTAGGATAAGCCTTGAAATACTGATCATACAAAGCTTCTCCCTTTTCTACCTCGCCGCGTGCCCATTGCAATTCGGCGGCCGCTAAGAGGCTCATAGGAGCAAAGGGACTCTGCGGGAAATTCTCTTGTATTGAAAGCCACAGCGTAATAGCTTTTTCATAATCTTCGCTGATCATGTACGTCATGGCCAAATAATTTTTAATCGCAGAGGAGGAATCGATCGGGCCAACCTGCTTTAGTAGCCCTTCATAATAATCAAGGGCCTTGACTTGATTCTTCTTGAATTCCTTGGCGTCTCCCGCCTGCTTGTAATGAAGCAGGATCCTGATAGGCGCATACAACCCTTTGATATGAAGCGGATTGTATTCTGCGAGCTCCCAGTAGACCACCTTGGCAGCGTCCCAGTTACCCTCAAGTTCGTAGATTTGTCCGACGCGGTATCGAGCATCCGCGACCTTATCTTTAGAACTTGCGAAACTTTCGATGATTCGCGTCATGGCGTCACGCGCCTGAGAATACTGCTGAAGTTTTAAATGCATATTGGAAATGAGTTGCAAACTTTCCTGCGCCTTGGGAGTTGAAGGATATTTGCTTACAACCTGCTCAAAGGCTTGAATCGCCTTCGGAAGTCCGGCCACGCCCTCGGTTTGATCGATCTCGTGCAGATATTTTTTGGCTTTGTAGAACTCGCGTTCGGCCAAATAATTACTACCGCAGCCAGTCAAAATAACAAGGCATAATCCAGCAACCAGGGTTCGGCTTTTTCCATTAAACATTACTAACCTCTTTCAGCATAATATTTTCAAACCGATATTTCATAAACCGAATGACTCAACGCAAAGCTCTGACGGCTTAAACTTTTCGTCTAAGAAACGGCAATAAAAGCCCAAGTCCCAGCATCAAAAAAGTCGAAGGCTCTGGATTGCTTGGGATGCCATCGGGAATACCGGAGTCGTCTTGCGAACCTTGGTCGTCGCCTTGGTCATCGACATCTCCGCCAGTTGTCGTGCAATCAACGAGACACGTTTCGTCTCCGCCAGGAAAGAAATCCTCATCTCCGTTCGGAGAAAAGTCATCGTCGCCAGGCAAGGAATCATTGCCACTGGAATTTGACGGACCGCCGCCACCGCCGCCGCCCGTCTTTCCAGCACCTGCAGATCCGCTAGAACCAAAAAGAAAAGCAAAAATGGTTCCTATTCCAAAGGCCAGAATAAGCACGCCCAGGAATTCTTTGCTTTTCCAGAAACTGCTGTTAGTCGCCGTTCCAATCAGTTCATCCTGAAGAGAGGTTTCGAGTTCCAGATTGCTAAGACTCTCGAGTGACCGTTCCACGGCGCCGGAAGAAGGGGCCGGATAGACTAATCCCATAATCCCCGCGCTAGCCTGAGCCGGATTCGCCGGTGTCAGCTGAATCGAAGATAGATTGCCCAAACCAGGGCTAGCGGGTGTCTCCGACTGAGGCTGAGCTTCCATCCAGACGGGTGCGAGGTCCAATACAGCAGCCTGCACATTCCAGACCGGAAGGCATACCGTCAAAAGAGCCACAACTATTGAGTAGAATCGTTTCATAACTTGTTAAGTCCTCACCTTCAAATAGAGTAGTGTAGCAACAACCGTAACAAAAGCATCTACTGCATACGCAACAAAGATCCCCGCATACAGAAGATATAAAACAAAGTCAGGCTCCCCTGTTATCCATTGGGGAGCCATGGCTTTGGCGTAAGACATCGCCACTGATAAAAAAACCGGAATGAACAATAAAACCGCTAGCTTATGAATATTTTTTAAAGCCAACCCAATACCGTCTACAACGGCTCTTATAAATCCCTTACCGCTTATAATTATGGAAGGGAAAATAAACGCTGTAAGGCATTGAAAAAAGAGTAGGAGCAAGGCCAAGCCCACAATTTGAAGAATGGGATTGGAAGAAAGAAAAGGCAGGATGAACCGCGCAGACGAACGTATCAATAAATAGAGCGGAATCCACACCAGAAGGAACGAAAAGTATTTACGAAAAGCCAAGCCTGCAGAAGATAGGGTGGAAGCTTGATTTTCAGCCGCTGAATAGGTCTCGATTTTCTTGATTACAATACCCGTTATAAGCAGACCCAAGGTACTGAGAATGAAAATATGCTCGTAATTGTAAATCTTCGGCAACAGAAGGAAATTGTCCGGGTAATGAAGAAAACGCTCGCCCCACAGCCTGCGGATAATAGGGCCCAAAAACTTATAGAAGGTTCCCGAATGAGATAGGAAGAGAGCCGTCAATATTAGAGACTCTAAAGCGGCGAGAGCAAAGAAAAGCAGACTGATTGTAGGTCTATTAACCAGAATTGAAGAGGCCTGAGAGAGCACTCCTTGCGACTTACTAGGTGTGCCGGCATTAGCAGATCTACTCACACAACGGTCCCACACTTTCATCGAATTTTTACAACTTCCTGAAAAGCAACCCTGGCCCCCGAAGGGGCCAAGGCCAGGAGCTCTAGAAACAGCTGACTATAACAAGTTTTGAATTATAGCAAACTATCTTCAGATTACTACTGTTTACTTCCAAAGACGAAAGCCGCCAACTCCGAGCATGCTCAGAAGGGCGCCGCCGACGAGAAGCATACTGCTCGGCTCAGGAATAAGCGTAACTCTTCCGGTAATTTCATCATCCGCACCCCGTGTTGCATTGTCATACAGGATGTTACCGACGAAACTGGAAGGGAAAGGCGTATTCAACGGAGTACCGAACTTTCCCGCAGGAAAGAAATACTCAATCGCCGTGATCGGAGTGCAAGGCGCGAAAGCTGCCGCACAAGCCGTGCCCGTCGCATTGCCATTAACGATCGTGAACGAACCGCCATTAGCAATCAAATCTGCATTAAAAATACTTGCAGGTATGTTGTTGATGGTGACTTTCTGGTTCTTGCCCGCAAACTGATCGAGGACAGAGCCAGTCGGTTCGTGCTCGACGAAAATGTCGTAGATTCCATCGCCGTCAAAATCGCCGGCCAGCGAAACTGCCGCGGGTGTAGGCGTCGACGCATCCGGATCAACCAGTGAAGGATGGTTAGCGTAGACTTCAATAAGAAGGTACACGCCATCATTCGCGGCATTTCCATCACCGCTGAAAGAGCTTAACTCCTGAAGAAGAACCGCGCGACGAATATCGTACGCATCGGGAATATTGCCGTCAGGATTATTGCCAAGCACTTCATTGATGTCGAAGACTTCGAGATAATAAGGGTAAGCGTTGCCGCCGCCCGAATTATTCGTCCATTCACCAGCGAAAGAACTGGCAGTGCCATCAATAGCGGGAACTACAGCATATGCACTTGAGACGCCATAAAACATGACGCCGGCAAGCAATGCTAAAATGCTCATTGTTTTCTTCATACTATTTCTCGCTCCTTTCTTTCTATTTAAACGAATATTTTCAGCTGCCTAGGGAGCCGAAACTTATTCGTTATCTGCCCGTCTTCAAAATGACCGTGAACGCCGTTAAAGCGATCACTTTCACATCGAGAAACGGACACATCTTTTTAATATACAAAACATCGTAACGGACTTTCTTTTTTACGTCGTCAATACTGTCATCATAGCGTCTCTTTATTTGAGCGAGACCTGTGATGCCAGGCTTTGCGTAATGCCTTTTGTCATAATGAGGAATCTGCTGCCGGAGTTCCTTCACAAAGTGCGGTCTTTCCGGCCGCGGACCCACGACACTCATTTCCCCACTGAGAACATTAAAGAGCTGAGGCAGCTCATCTAAATGGGTTTTGCGGAGAAAGTCTCCAACCTTAGTTACTCTCGGATCATTTTCTTTAGCCCATACGGGACCGCTCTTTGTTTCGGCGTCTTGCCTCATGCTTCGAAACTTATAAATCTGGAAAAGCTTTCCCTTCTGACCGACGCGAGTCTGACTGTAGAAGACAGGACCGGAGGAAGAAAGTTTCACTGCAACGGCAATCACAGCCAGCAAAGGGAGACCAAGAATAATTCCGGTAAGCGAGACAGATATATCAAGAGCACGCTTTACAAATACGCGCCAAGATAAAATGGACTGAATGTAGACCTTCGCAGCAGCGTCAATAAGGCGGTCTTCAAGGGGGATCTGACCGCTTACAAGTTTTTGATAACGGCGGAGCAGATAATCACGCTCCAGATTGGCTTTGAGTTCCTGTATTGCAGACTTCATGTTCTATTCCACCTTTCGTGCAAAGCACCGAAACTAGAGGTCCAAGTTTCAAATGCAGAGTATTCCTGCACTCCGCTATATGAGCATCTATCGTGCCAACCGCTCCAAAGCTATTTTTTGAACGAGCCAACTTGCCCTCCCATAAGCGTAAGTAAGTAATAGACCTACGAAAAGATAAGCATGTTAGCTAAGTCCGTCTTAGAACAAAAGCATGGGAATGTTCAAATTTAAAGACAATACGGACTCTCAAACCCTCTAAGCACATTAGATATAGGGAGTTACAAGCATTAAACAGGATGTGCTTTTTTTTGATCTTATCGACGTTCCGAAGGCTTAAATCTCCCGGACATACCTGGACATACCGGGTAATAGAAGTGATGTAATCTGGGGATACTGGTAAAAGAGGACTTACAAAAGAACTACTATTTTTTCAAGAGAGGCAGGAGTTTGGACAGAAATTCATGAAGAGCTTCACGTTCGGACCCTGCAAGCCGAATCAATAGCACTTCTGATTCGTTCTTGCTGAAACGGTCAATTGCAAACTGCAGTTGTTGGGCATAGTAATTGGTCGTGAATCGATCGCCCACGCGGTAGACATAAAGAACATGCTCCTTCTTGTCAGGGCGGCGCTCATGGATAGCCTCAAATTCTTTGACTGAAAACTGCCCGCCATGCTCCGCAGGAGTGGTTTCTCTTTCGTTCATGATACTAAAATTGGAGCCCAGATAACAAACCTCGGGAGGATGGGCAACTCTGCGGTCTTTCTGCGAACTTACCAGAAGAAGATGCACCCCGTTTTTGTCCGCGGTTTCATAAAAGCGCGTAAGGACGTTTCTTGTCTCAAGAATCTCAAGTGTCTTTTCATCAGGAGCAACATCCGTCCCCTTCCATTCTCCGATCTCCAGCGGAAATTGCTGAAAAAAAGGGCTCTTTTCCTCAGCGATGGTCAAAGAAGAAGGCATCTCGACCTGGAAAAATGCCAAAACGGCGATAACAGGCAGAGCGATAAAGGCAGGTTTAAGCCCGGACACTTGGCGCCTCCAGTTTATGCCTGATCATCATAAAGGTCGCGAACGCCAGCACAAACACCACGATACCCGAGGCATCATGCACTTTTCCACCTGCCGCTTCCTGACCGTATATCCACGAAATCACGCCCAGCGCGTACACTCTGAGCAAATTCGATAAAATAGCGAGCGGAAGCCCCGCAATGACTAAAACTATCTTGGACAGCGCGGAAAGCCGGCCGCCGTAAGCGAAGATAAACCCCAGGCACAAAAAAGCCAGGAATGATCTTAGGCCGCTGCACGGATCGCCCACGAGCAGGTAAGAATTGGGAAGGATAATATAACTGCCTTCACGGTGCGCTACTATTCCCGTTTTGTTCAGGGTAAAAATTGCCATTTCGGTAACAAGAAATTTTAATTTAAGCGTCATTTCCGATATCGCAAGAAGAGGAAGCGGAATCATAAGAAGAAGAAAAAAAATCGGGAACCATATTTCCCGAAAAACCTTCTTCCCGTAAATCATAAGAACTGCGCCGGATAGCAAAAGAACAAAGGCAAACGCGGACACAAAATAAATCCGGAAAAAACTCGCAAATACCTGTAAGAGTGCACCGCAGATAAGGAGCGGAAGGCCGCTGAAAGAACCTTCTTTGGGAATTTGCTTTAAAACAGCTCTTTTCTGCCAAATCCAGAAAGCGGTGACGATAGGTATGATAAAACCATGCGCAAAATAGGAATCCGGCGCATCCCAGCGCTCATACATCCAAACGAACGTCGGATAGTAGATCCAGACGGCCAGAGCGGCGCACAGGAGCCCCGTCAGAGCTGCATAAGATTTTTGAACTGTTGTTTGCGGGTTCATAATGTCCTAATTGAGATACCGATAAGTCTACCCGGTAAATCCGCTCTTTTCAAAGCCGTATTGATACTGTGAAAACACGACACGAACAAGTTCTGACGGGCTTTTCCGAGTTCAAAGGTACTATATGGAAAAGGCGAATTCATTAAACGTATGCTTTTTCCCAGGCGGCTTTCCTGTCTTCTTTTTTCAGAAAACGGAAAAAAGCCATCATTGCCGAATAGTTCAGGACGCAAAACATGTAAGGAATGTATCCTATTCCTCGGCGGCCCGTAAATAATTTTCCGGCAAAATGCTCGAATCCGGCTAATCCGTAAAACGCCAGCTGCAGATAAAACAGACTTCGGTATAAAGGGTATGTCAAGAGCGGCAGGTTCACGACGAAAATACCAATAAGAAGAAAAGGAACCATGAGCCTCAGGAACTTGTGAGAAATAAACTGCCATGCAACCGGACTCTTAAAAGGAATGAATAGGTCGGGGAACAGGGCAAAGATCTGATAGTTGCCGGCCAGGGTTCGAATCTTCCGTTTCACTTCCTGGCCCGCCTTCATCGAAACCTGATCAAAGGCTGTCGCAGAGCTGTCGAAAACCGCCCTGTATCCCTTTTGTACGATCGCGAGGGGAACAAACATGTCGTCCACGAGAATATCGTGCGGCAGAGGCCTGAAAAGACGCCTCTGGATTGCGTAGATCGCACCTGTCGCTCCCAGCATCGATCCAATCTCGCTTTCTTTCTTTCTCAGAAACTTCTCATACTTCCAGTAAGCGTCCATGCCTTTGGCAACACCGCTGCCTTTGGTTTCTTCGAAATAGAGTTCACCCGAAACACAGCCCACTTCTGGATCGCAGAAGTTTTCAACAAGATTTCTGACGCTAGCCCTGTCGAATCTCTGCCGGGCGTCTGTGAAAACAAGGATCGATCCGGAAGCTTCGTTCACAAGGCCGTTTAAAACGTGCGGCTTGCCAAGATTCTGTATAAAGCGGAAAAATTTTATTCTCGGATCATGGAATTTCGACACGATCTGGTCGGTTTCGTCGGATCCCCCGTCCGAACCGACGAGAATTTCAACCTTTTCGGCGGGATAATCCAGATCGAGAAGATTGATCAGTTTCTCCTCGATAAATCTTTCTTCGTTGAACGCGGACATGATAATGCTGACCTTCGGCTCGAAGCTTCCTTTTTTTATTTCTTTGCGCCGGACGCGGCTCGCAGCGACCAGCAAAGCGGGATAACCCGCATAGGTATAGAGAACAACTGCTGCTGAAATCCAGAAGATCGCTTCAAGGACGGGCATGTCCGCCTCTTTCGCTGCGTTTGAGCAGTAAGGCTTTGAAGGCGGCGGCCCGGTCATAAAAAGCGGGGCCGAGAGAACGGCGGAGCATTTCCTTGCAGGTTTCGGACACCGCCCGCGAACCCAGGCGCCCCGAGACGATCCGCTCAAAATCATTCACTGAATCCTGGGCCGTCAGTGCCATGCGCTTGATGTAATAGCAGCTGGTAGTGCGCTCCCGGTTCATTCCGAAATGCGACGTGAAGAGAAACCGGTAACCTGCTTTTTTCGCCTGCCTGGCGACGGACGGACTGTAATAGCCTCTCGGAATGGAAAAGCTCGATACTTCGAACCCCAGAAGATCTTCAAGAGCCCGCTTGGAATCTCCGATCTCCCGATCGAGCTGTTTATCGCTGAGCCCCGGCAGGGGAATATGTTCGAAACCGTGCGAGCCGATCATCGAGCCTTCCTCAAGTATCCGGCGCAGGTCCTTGTCGCCCATATACTCCGTGCGCCCGATCCAGCCCGCCGATACAAAGAAAAGTCCCTGAAAGCCGTTTTCACGAAGCAGAGGCAGGACGTGGTCGTAATGGCTGCGGTGCCCATCGTCAAAAGTCAGCAGAATTTTTTTACCGTCATCATGGCGGGAGTTGAGAGCCCAGTCCTCGAACTCGGGCAGGTTGGCAGATGTAAAGCCGTGCTTCTTTAACCTGCGCAGATGGTCCTGAAAAATCTCGCGGCTGATGACATAAGGCAGCTCGCAATCCTGCCAGCCGTATTCACTTCGGCGGGATTCGATACCGTGATAATTGAGGACAGGAAATTGTTGCATGAGTATCTACACAAATTTAATGACTGCGATTTCGGGCCGGCAAAGAAAACGTATGCGCAAGGTCTTCATACCGATCCCTCTGTTGACGTACATATTTGTATTTCCTTCCTTGAAAAGGCCTCTCATATACGGTGAGCGATTGGCATAATCCGACAGGCTAATCAGAAAGTCAACGGCCACCTGCCCGCCATGAGTGTCGCCAGCGAGAACAGCGTTCACACCCGCGCGGACCGCATGCGGCAGAATATCCGGACTATGCGCGAGCAGAAGAACCGGCTCGCCGGGAGGAACCGCACCCAGCGTGTTATTCATCACCGCGTCGTTATAGCGGGGGCCATCAATTCCTGCAAGCCATAATTCTCTTCCATTCCTGAGCGGGAGCTTGCGCGCTTCATTAAGCAGCATGGTTACGCCGGCCGGAGCGAGCCGTTTGGCAAGCAACTCCGGATTAATGACAACTTGGTCTGTATCACCCGGAATTGCGTAGATTCCCAGGGAAGCTTTCATCCCGCTGAAAAGTTCCACCGCCGCTTCTACCTGCGATAGATCATCGACCAGATCACCCGTAAAAAGTATCAGATCCGGTTTGAGCCGGTTCACCAGTCTGACAAGTCGTCTTTCGCGCGTGCCCAGCCCGGCATTAATATGGATATCCGTCAGCTGCACGATCCGCGTACCGTCTAGTATCGCCGCCAGACGGGCGTCCTCTATCTTCACTTTCCTGACCTGAATCCAGTCCGGTTCGATGAAATGGGAATCGATATAAATCAGGGCGGGAATCAGAGTCAAAACACCGGCGATTTTTGCTGAAGCCGTCCATCTTCCGGTGCCCAGCCGCAAGAGAAGAACGTAGGCGGATCCCATGGCGATCGAGCCGAGAGTCGCCAGCTTCAGGAGTCCATAGGCGGTCATACTTTCTTCCTCGTCGCCTGAAAATGTTCTTCCAGCGCTCCGAAGACATAAGGAACCGTGGATAAAAAAATATTGGGCCGGTGATAAATGGGTTTTCTGTAGATCTGCCCGTCGATCATGGGATCGGGATCCTTGACCTTGTTTTTAAAAAGCCGTTCAAGATTCATTTCAGCCATCTGGATAAATTGAGGGTCTTTTGTGATCAGATAAGAGTAGGCGATCCCGTGCAGAATGGAGGGCCCGGGGTACTCTCTTGGCGCGAGGTAGCGAACGAGTTTTAAAAGCATCTCTTTCACCGTCTCGTCCTGAGTCAGCTCGTGGTAACTGACAAGAGCGGAGACCGTATACCAGGACATGTAAAGCTCGTGAAGGCCGCCTGTCCATTTCGAGGTCTGCGGATTATAGGTTTCCGGAATGCTTCCGTCGGGGTTCTGTCCCGCCAGGAAGATATCGATCAATTCGTCCGCCGCCCTTTTATAACGCGTGTCACCCGTCGCGTGAAAAAGCGCCACGTCGCCCCAAAGCGCATTCGCCAGGCTTCTCTGCGGGGCGATGTCCGGATGCTCGGCATACGTATAGGGGCGCGCGAGATAAAACTCCCCTACTTCCTGCGCGACCTCAAAAGCGCGTTCGTCACCGGTCATGTAATAATAAAGCAGCAGCCCGACGACATTCGTATGACTCGTTTCCTCGTTGCGGTCGCCCCAGTGATCAGCGTTGTGCCGGTGCATCGAACCCACGCGGGAATACTCGTCACTGATCACGCTGCGCAGTCTCGGATCGTTTGCCACCGTGTTGTAGTGCACCGTATCGACGTCCATGACGTGCCGCGCCAGATTCTCACCGAACTCGAAATACTTCCACGCTCCTGTGCGCAAGAACTGAAGCAGCGCGCCCGTGTGAGTGCCCGGTCCTTCGACGTTGTACCAGCCCCAGCGCCCTTCGGGGTGCCAGCCGAATTCTTCCTTACCGTCCGCAGTCTTCTCTTTGCGCCACCAAGTCAGCGTGTCACCGAAATTCAACATCCCGTACCACTTGAAAAGCTGCGGCATCCGGGCCGCCCAGTCAAAGAGACTCTCGAGCATGGCTTCGTGTTCTCCGAAGCGGCGGTCCGAAGCGGCCAGCCGGCCGAGGGCGCCCGTTGCATCCACCCAATAAGGATTGGGCCGGATCAAGAGTCTTCTCATATAGGCCGGCAGACTGTCGCCTGCGGCAAGCGCCGGACCTGAAAACTGAAAAAAGATTTCGTGCGTCTTTCCCATTCCGAACGCGCTGCCGCGCGCGACGGATTCGTTCCCCAAAGCCTGGGCAGTCGTTGACAGGTCCATCGGCCCCGCTTCGGCCGGCCATAGATCGACGGAAAGGACCCCGTCTTTATCATAAGAAAAAGCCTTCGGAAAATTCTCGCGGAAGCGGCGCACGAGAACGCCCGCACTTTTTCCGCCCGCTGAAACTTCGGCCCAGCCGTTGAAAAGACCCGGTTCCTTGACAGGCTCTCCCCCAGCAGAAGCGGACGAAGCCTCCCATCCCTGCTGGAACACCCTTGGAGCATCCGGGGCTGCGAAAGAAAGCGGCGGCCCGTTATCACGGCCGAACCTCACCGCGGTTTCATGTGCTCCAAGCGACAGAGGCAGCCGAAAACCGAAGGATTCCACAGCCTCATTTTGGGGAAGCTCAATGCCTTTGTACTTAAAAAAATGATCGTTCGCGGGATAACCCGTATAGACGAGCGTATGGCTCAGTTTCACCAGATTTTGATTTTCATAAAAATAGTACCTGAGGATGATTTTGCAGAATTTTTCACCGGCCGGAGAGCTAAGCCACCCTTCGGTACGGACCACGATACGTTTGCGGCCTGCTTCTTCAATTTTAATTTCGAAAGGTTCTGCCGAAAGATCTGCGCGATATTCCTCACCGCGGAACCTAAGGGTGAAGACAGCGTTGGTTGTTACCTTCTCGTCTTCCGTCAGCGCACCGTCACCATTGAGGTCAGCCTCGATTTCCTTGAACAGGAGAAGTTTTTCCTTGCTGAAAGTTACCCTCATCGTTCCCGTGCGGATTCGAATTTCATTTTTGTCCTCGTCCCAAAGGAGCGGAGATGAAAAATCAATCGTCTTAGCGTTGGGGCCGTAGTCAAGAAAAAGCCCGGCCACCGCAGCGGGACGAAGATTGATTTCAAAAGAAAGAAAAAGCCATTTCACGGACCCGTCAGGCCAGCGGGCCAGAATCCTCGGCTGAAAGGGAATGTCTTCGTTATTTCGGTTTCGGAGACGTGATTTTTTCATGTCTTTCAGTTCACCGGCCGGAAAAGGAAGGCTCCCTTCTGCGATGCACCGGACACAGTTGGAAGAGGTTTCGTTTTTGACCATAAAGGGGACACGGACGAGACCTCCCTCGATCTGAGGGTCATTTACTGCCCAGGCCGGCTTCCTGAGCGAGAATCCGTAATCGAGGATTCTCACGGAACGATCGCCCGGTTTAGATACCAAAGGCGCCGCAGCTGCTGCGTCTTTCTCTCCCGGCGCCGTGACGCCGCGGATAAGACGCACCTGGTCGAGATAAAACTCCCGGGGCTCTTTCAGATTAGATACGGAAAAAGAGATCGTGTCGATCTTGCCCGCATCGATAACATTTGCCACTTTCGATATGGTAATGCGAAATTTCACACCGCGCCCTCCCGGGAACGACAGAGTCTCCTGATACTGGCGGCCCCACATGTCGGTGATTTTCATGAGGACTTTCGCTTCTTGTTTCAGCGGCGTAAAAAAGGTAAAGAAGAGGTGGTCATACGCGTACCAGTTGGATCCCCCTTTCCGGTTTTTCAGAAGATTGTCGAGGACGACGGCAGAAAGATTTTCCTTAGGCTTGAAAATGATTTTCATGGAATGAATGCCGTCAGAAGGATACTCCGCCGCCCGCTCCACCTGCGCCCCCACCGCCGCCCAGGCGTTAACGCTGCGGTCTTCCTCGAAATCTGAAAATAGAAAATCGCCGCCAGGCAGCTCCCCTTTAAGCGCGGAACTGCTTCCAAATATTTTCTGAAGCCAGGTCGGCCCGGGTGAAGCCGCCCGGGCCTTGAGAGGAGAGGGAAGAAAGATTCTTCCGATGGGAAAGCCAATCGTAAAACCGAGAACAACCAAGCACGCCGCCATGACACGCAGGTTTTTCAGAATAGCTTTGCCTGTAGTCGTGCGCTTGGTCGATACGAACATACGGCTCAGCGTTTTCTGGAACACTTCTCTGGAGAGAACACCGAACCGTTTTAATTTTTCAACCGGAAATTTCATACTCAAACCACCAGCCGCACATTATCAAGATAGAATTCATGGTCGTCCGAACCCTTCCAGGAAAATAAATTTATCTGCCGGATTTTACGAAGGTTAATATCTTTCTGCATGTCGCTTAACAGAACTTCAAAGTCCATTCCCTGCTCGGGCGGAATCACAAGATCGTGTTTCGCACGCTTGCCTTTTGCGTCTTTGAGTTGAAAAATGAGCCGGATCGGAGCGTTCTCGGGATTGTAAATGTAAAACCGCACGGCACGGAATCCAGACCAGTTAGTAAGGGCATAGCGGCTGTCAAAATATTCTTCCATCCTAATCCCGGCAAGCGTTGTCCGCCCGTAAAAATGAATCTTTGCCGCGTGCTTTCCTTCGGAAGGATGAGCCGGAGACATCTCCATGTCCGCGGCATCCAGGCTCCATGCCTTAAAATCACTCACGGCGTCAAAGCCCGACAAAATGTAGGAGCCGTCCGGCTGGATTCCGGGAACGGACATAACCGGTCCGAACATTTTCTGAAAAAGACCCGGCCCGCTCGCCTGCGATTTATATCCCTGCGGCTCCAGGCTCCAGGTATGGCCGCTCAGAACTCCCATAAACAGCCCGATGCAGAAAGCAACCAGGGAAACGAAAACCGCTTCTTCGAAATTTTTGAATTTGCCCGTCCACTTCCTGTACCCTGAATGAGTTCTGATGGGACGAAGAATCCTGTCAGAAAAAGAAATGTTTTTCCGGCTTTTTTTGAATCTAAACGGCATCGTTTGCCTCTTTACGAGCCCGCATGACCAGCGCGGCCAGAATCCAGAAATAGGCCATGATGTGCGGATAATCCGTGCGTGATATGTAAGTGTTGCTGACGAGGAAACTTGCCAGGCCTCCAATAAATCCAAGCCCCAGCGCGCGGAAGAACGGATCTTTCCCGTTGATATAAAGCATGAGTGCGTCTTTGGCGGGGATCAAAATGAGCCAGCCCAGAAAAAGAAGGGCCGGTATGCCGAGCTCGGCGGGAACCGCCAGATAAGTATTATGAGGCTGAAAAGGAATGCCCGCGTACCAGTAGTTCTGGACCTTGGAAGGAAAACGCCCATACCCCACGCCGAAGACCGGGTTCTCCTTGATCATTTCCGCAGCGGCTTTCCAGATCTCGACGCGGTCTGACGAACTTCGGTCAAGCTGTTTCACCGCCTGCTTCTCTCCGCCCGTGTAGGAATAGCGCCGTTCGACAGTCTGTCCGAGCCTCCACCGCACGCCCTGAGGCAGAAATTCCGGGTGAAGCAAGATAACGGCGCCCGCCACGATTAATAAAATCAGGAGAACGCGGCTGCGCAGGAGGGCGGAAATATAAAGCCCCGCGACAAAAGCGAGATAGCCTCCGCGCGAAAAAGTAACCATGAGTCCACGTAGGAGAATGAGAAGCGGAATGAGATAGAGCCATCCGAGAGGATGCGACGCGTTCATAAGAAAAAAAGCGAGGGGTACAAAAAGCATGTAATTAAAAAAAGCGGCGAGCTGGTTCGGCGGATCGATAAGGCGGTTAGGCTGCACGAAAATACCGGCGACCCGCTCCCCCGTCGACCAGTATTCGTAGGCGGCGAGAAGCGCAGCGAGACAGGATACCGAGGCCATGATGAACACAATCGTTTTCAGCACGCCCGGTTTTGCAGCGGCATTATAAAAAAGCAGGAAGAGCGCGAGACAGAAGAGCCAGCCTTTGAAAAAGCCCAGGAGCTGAACGAGGACGTATTCCCAGCCGATGTAGAAGTCTTTCAACGTGCCGAGAAGTCCCCACGCGGCGAAAAGCAGGAGGGGCAAACTCGCACTGCTCCAACTCCAGCGGGTTTGATCCTTCGAATAAAAACCTCTTGCCCACATAAAGAAAACAAACAGCCCGAGAAATGTCACGGGCGGGAAACCGGCCATCTGCTCAAAACGCATCCCGAGCTGGGCGTTGAAGGGAAGCACCGCGGCAAGGAGGAAAAGCGGAGCTTCAGGTTCTTTAAAACTCCATGCAAATAAAAAAACGGCGAAGGCCGCCGCCGCGGTCAAAACCAGCACAGGCGGAAACGATGCCTCTTTCAAGAAAAGGACGGAGAGTACCATCGTAAGCGCGCCGCTGAAAAGGAGGGTATTTCTCCGTTCACTCAAGAAAGTAAGTTCGCTAAGACGCATTGCTTCCTCTTCTCGTGCCGGACGAAGCGCACAATTTCTCGTACAGGCCTAGAGTCAAACTGACCATGCGATCGATCGAAAACCTCTCTTCAATGACCCTTCGAGCGGCCAACCCCATTTCAGAGGCTATTTCAGACGACGTAAGGAGAGTTTCCATGGCAGCGGAAAGGGCTTGAGTATCCCCGACGGGAACAAGCAGGCCGGTCGCCCCCTGGACGACAAGCTCGGGATTCCCGCCGACATCCGTCGCGATGACAGGCTTCGCCATGGCCATCGCTTCCAGAATCACGTTGCTGCAGCCTTCATAAGTCGAGCAGACGACAGCCGCATCGAACGCGGAGAAAATGCGCGCGACGTCAGCCTGGCTGGGAATAAAGCGAATTCGCCCTTCCACGCACAGTTCGACGGCGAGGCGTTCGAGCTTCTCTTTTAACGGGCCGCTGCCCACAATAGCGAACCAGACTGAGGAATGTTTTTTTGTTACCAGCGCAGCGGCGCGGATAAAGGTTTCGTGGTCTTTTACAGGCTGCAGCCGGCCCACGATTCCAAAGAGGAAAACACTAGAAGGAATCCGGTTTTGAGATCTGAAACCGCCGTCGCCGTTACCCAACCGAAAAATCCGGAGGTCGAGACCATTATAAATTGTATGAATGGACGATGCACGGATGCCTTCACGCCGAGTGTAGACCTCCCCATTCGCCTTTGCGTTTACGATAAAGGCAGAGGTGAAATATTTCAGGACGCGGTCGGCCCAGACGTAGTGACGAGGCTTGTCGGCGTCAATGCTCCGGATCGTGCTCACCACGGTCCGGATTCCCGCGAGCCGCGCCGCGAGCCGTCCGTACAAATCCGCCGTAAAAAGCCAGGTCTGCACGAGATCCGGTTTTGAAGCGGCAATTTCCCGTCTGAGCTGAAAAAAAGCAGGCCAGCTCCATTTACCCGATTGCGCGATCCGGGTCAGAGGGACGCCGGCTTCCCGGAGGGTGTTCTCATAATCGTTTTTTGCGACAGAAAGACTGATCACTTCCGATAACACACGCGAACGCGGTGAGTTCTTTACAAGTTCCACCAGCTGGCGCTGCGCTCCGCCCAGGCCGAGGTCGTCGATAATATGGAGGATTTTGAGGGGGGCCGGTTCCCCTGCGTGAGACGGCGTCAGGGAAGGCATTCCTTGCAGAGGGCTCGTCATAAACTTACGCCGCCGCTTTCTTATCGGAGGACGGCGGCACCATCTCGATCATTTCCGTCATAAGCCCGCTGAAGGTAAAACCGGCGACGCCCGTACCGGTCAGTTTTAATTTCATCACGGTGTGGTCAGGTTTCTGTTCACTCGACACGAGAGCCGCGCCGCCGCTCACCTGCACATTATGGGCCCGGATATGCGCGGTGACTTCATCGCCTGCCTTTCCATGGAAACGCATGACCCCTTGTCCGTTCGAGAAGCTGATCGTATCGTAAGGAACCGAGGCCGTGAAAAAGCGGTTCACATAGGGAGCGATAAGATAATCGCGGTATTCGTTCGGATTGCCCGTTTTCCCGGCTTCCGCCGCCTTGGCAATGTTATAGCCTTCCCGCGCCGTAACGTAATGAAGAACATAATGATCTCCGTCATTGTACTTTTCTTCGAGATAGCTATGCATTTTATGACGCCACTCGCCGAGAACGACAGGCATGGTCGACTTCACGCAGCCGTGAGAAAAAACTTTGATAAAAATCCATTCCGGCCGCCCGCCCACGTGGACGCCCTGATCGACCCACGCGTCGATGCGCTTGGGAGTCGGAAGATTGTTCTCATCGACTTCACCGTGGTCGTAAACCGGTTTCAGGCCTTCGAAATGGACGACACTTTGCCCCGTAAAAAGAAAGAGGTCGCCGACGCCCGGCTTTCCGACTTTCATCGGGATCCCCGTATCGTACGATTTGGGACGATCCGGATCATCCGTCGCGTAATAGAATTCGTTAACAATTTTCGGGTGCATGCGGCCCCAGGACGGGTGCGTGAAATCAGCGTAACAGCCGAGTTCGCGCAGAAGAATGAGCTCGTTGTTCACATGGCAGGCCTTGTCTCCCCGGGAATTATCGAGCGCCCATCTGCCGTGTAAAAAACCAAAGGTCTTGCGCGGATTCTGTTCAGCCGTGATATTTGCGCCGGTCATATTGGCAAGGCCCTGGGCCGCATTCATTTTCTGCACGAAGCCCGTGCCCGTGTCCCTATCGTGATGAAGATGTTTTTCGACTTCTCCGAGCCCCTGGAAAGAAAGTCCCGCGAGGGTCTGCAGATACTCGATAGACTTTTTTTCATCGGCGCGGAAGAACATCCAGAAGAAAGTGTGCTGGGGAGGAACTCCGTCCGCGTCGCGGTGAGCAGATGCAAAGCGCGGGTATTCGGCCGCCCATCGGGCCACGTCCGTGTCGTCGTGCGGTTCCCAATGATCGGCGAAAACAAACATGATGTGCTTGGTCCCTTCGTACTTTTTTACCGGGTCAGGCGAAAGCTCACGCTTCAGGTAATGAGGCAGCCAGGGATAACTTTCCGCTATTTTTTTCCTCACGAGAAAAAAGCTGAAAACGGCAAGCGCCGCGAGGACGAGAAATAAAACCGTAATCGCAAAACCCGATTTGCCTTTACCGTGCATACCCTGCATACAAAATCCTCCTGAAAAGTAGCGGCCGCTATGTCCGCTCCGCTGACCGTGAGGCTGCGGAAGCAATGAGTAGTGAAGATGATTTATCGGGGCGGGACGCAGTCCGGCCGCTCGAATAAAGCATTTCGATCGCCCGAACCATATGGTCCTGGGAATAACGGCTGATAATGATTTTTTTTGCATCGCGGCGAAGGCCGGAGAGATCATCGAGAATGGACAGGACCTGGATGATTTTTGCGGCAAGACTGTCAGGATGTTCCGGCTCGCAGAGAAACCCGGTCACTCCCTCGTTGATGACTTTTTCCACGTCACCCGTGCGGGTCGAAATCACGGGAATCCCCGCGCCCATGGCCTCGAGAATTGCGAGAGAAAGGCCTTCCCGACGGGAGGGCTGCACATACAGATCGGCCGCGGACAGCCAGCCGCTCACATCCTTCTGCAGACCGGCAAAAAAAACCTTGTTCTCGAGGCCGAATTTCCGGGTCAGGTTTCGCAGATGGGTTTCTTCCGGTCCGCCTCCGATGAGAGCGAGCCTGGCCTCGGGGACCCGCGCCGAGACTTCAGCGAAGGCCTGCACGAGGTCCGCGTGGCCTTTCTCGGGAGACAGGCGCCCGACGCTAACGATCCACTTTTCAGAAATCTTCCAGTTGAGGCGTTCTCTCAGGTTTTTCCGTTCCTCGGCGTTTACTGAATAAATGGGGACGCCGTTCGGGACGAGAACGCATTTTTCCTTCGGAATATGGGTTTTCTCAAGATAACCATCGAGCACTTTCTGGGAAACAAAGAGAATCCGGTCTGTTCTCGAAGCCAGAGCGCGGTCGATCAGGAAATGAACGTTTTTCCGCCAGGGCTGCATTCCGTGTTCGTGTACGATGACCTTCTTCACACCCGCCCGCCTTCCCGCGAGCCTTGCCCAGAAACCCGCGCCAAAAAGATGCGCATGCAGGATCTCGACCTTTTCTTTTTGGAGCAGTGCCGTAAGGCGGCCGAGCATGCCCAGATCGAGTCCCGCTTTCTTATTGAGGGCATAGACGGGAATCCCTTTTTTTACGAGTTCGGGCGCGAGAACGCCTTCGTGGTTCAGGCAGATGATAATCGGATCAAAACGGTTTCGGTCCATCCCGAGCGCGATACCGGCAGCGACACGTTCCGCGCCGCCCATCTCGAGCGACCAGATCAGCTGGGCCGCCTTGATTCTTCCGCCCGGTGAAAGCGTATATTTTTTATCGCCCACGGGCTCCGAAATTCCCGCGATACGGCGCATGACGGACGCCAGCTTCGCCATATGGATTTTCGCGTCGAAGGTTTCGCGGGCATACTGGCGCGCACGGGTGCCGAGGTCTTCGGCGAAGTCTTCGTTTCTCAAGAGCATATCGAGCGCTTCCGTCAGTCCCTGAGGATCATGCGGGGGAACGCAGAGTCCCGTGCGCTGCTCTTTCACCGCTTCCGGCACACCTGAGACTGTCGTCGAAATAACGGGCAGTCCTGCGGCCATGGCTTCAAGGATGACGTTAGGAATGCCGTCCCTGTCTCCGTTGGCAGAAACGACGCAGGGCAGCACGAACGCAAACGCGTCGCGGTAGAAACGTTTCAGTTCCTCCTGGCCCATGCTCTCCCTGAAGGCAATCCGCTCGAGCAGCCCCGCGTTCCTCGCCTGCTTCATGATTTTCTCCCGAAGCGGCCCTTCGCCGACAATGACGGCCCGGAACTGCCGGCCCCGCTTCACAAGGCTCTCGTAAGCGGTGATAAGGTCTTCGTAACCTTTCTGCTCTACGAAGCGCCCGACGGAAAGAAAGAGCCGGACGGGTTCGCCTATTTTCCAGGGTTTCGGGCCATCCGCAGAACCCGGGGAACCTGCCAGAGAAGCGCCTCCGGCTGCCGCGAGAGACTCGGAAGAAAAGCGTTCCATGTTCACACCGTGGTAATTGAGATGAATCTTTCCCTTGCTGTCGGGACAGGTATTTTCAAGGTGGCGCATGTTGAATTCCGTGCAGGTGATGACGGCTTCGGCTGTTCTTACTTTTTCAGCCAGCGACGGATTCTTCACAAAAATATCCCAGGCATGGGCCGTAAAACTGAATTTCAGACCGAGAAGCCTGGCTGCGATCAGTGCGGCCGACGTCGGCAGGGTCGCCCAGTGGGCATGGATATGCGTCACGCCGTCCTGTTTCATCCTGGAAGCCATGGCGACTGCCTGGCCCCAAACGATCAGGGCTTTCGCCAGATTGACGGGCGAATCGAGATGCGACTTGACCGCCCAGCCAAGGAGATCAAGCGATACGCGCGGACGGGCACGGAAAGACGAAAGAAAAAGCTTCCATGTCCCCGCATCGTCCCATGCGAGGTACACGGTGTTTTCCTTTAATGCCAGCCAGTCGGCGTGAACAATTTTGTCCCGGCAAAATTTCATCGAGTAAATAACGATCGGGATACCGCCTTCTTTGAGAGCGCGCAGTTCGCGGATAACGAAGGTTTCGTGCATCTCGGGGAACTGGGAGCAGATGACGGCGATTTTTGCGCCCGCAGTCTGGGATTTATTCATCGGTTTGTCGTCCCTTGTATTCGTCCTCGAACCAGCAGGCGTCAAGTTTCCCGCTGCGGTCGGGTTTGTTCACGCCCAGCGGCTCGCCTTCCAGATTTTTCGGCATCCGTTCTTCTTTTGCTTCGATGATCCGAAGCCTCATGACCAGCGCGGCGAGAATAAAGAAATAGCTCGCCACTTCCTGGTGATTCAAACGAGAGCCGAACATGTTACTGATCATCAGGCCGCCGATACCTCCGAGAAAACCGAGTGCCACGGCTTTGGAGAACGGATCTTTCGTATGAATGTAGAGCGCCCAGGTCGTGAAAAAAGCCACTGCGATCATCCAGAAAAAAATTATCAGCGCCGGTATGCCGAGTTCGGCGGTGATGATGATATAAGTATTGTGCGCGTCGATCTCGGTGCCGCCCGACCAGTACTTGGAAATATTCTGCTTGAACAAGCCGTACCCGACGCCGAAAAGAGGATTGTCCTTGATCATTTCGGCCGCACCTTTCCAGATCTCGATGCGGGTTTTCGAACTCGCCTCGAGCCCCTCTTCCGCTTCCTCGAAACTGGAGACCGATGACGCATTCCCCTGGAAAGTCTGGCTCATGCGATAACGGATACCGCTGGGCAGGACCTGCGGAAAAAGACACGCGAGGCCCGCAAATAAAAGCAGCCCTGCAAAGAGGCGCCGGCTCTTGATGAAAGTGATCCCAAGCAGCCCGGCCACGAACGCCAGATAACCGCCCCGCGAAAACGTCACCATAATACCCCGGAACTGGATGAGAACGGGAATAACAAGGAGCCAGGCGCGCCACTTATTCATATTCATATAAAGAAAGCCCACAGGAAGAAACATGTAGTAGCAGAAAAAAGCCGCGAGCGTATTCGAGTGCCCGGCGATACCCTCCACCCGCGATTTGTCGAGGTCACTGGTATCGGAAATCGTGGTGTACTCGTACATGGCCATGAGTCCGACAAGCGTGGTCGTGATCATCATGATCACAATGATGATCTGGATCATATTTTTTTTCTTTACCGTATTGAGCACCAGAAAATACATCGCCAGCGGCGTAATCCAGCGTTTGAATTCCGTAATGGCGTAAGCCAGATAGCCTTCACCGTAATATCCGCCGCGGCTGATGCCGAGCATGCCCACGAGAATAAACGCGATAATCGGTGCATTCATGGGCGTCTTCAGCCACTTGGGTTCGTCTTCGGCGTAACGACCGGAAACCCAGGAAAGAATGATAGCGCCCATCAGAAGGTTTGTAATGTTCAGGGCCTGAGCGAGACCCCCGAAATCTCCGACAAGCACTTTGCTGTAAGGCAGATAAGCGACCAGAACATAGGTGAAGATCTCCGGGTTTTTCATCCCCTTGACGAAAACAACCAAACCGCTGATAAGCATCACTCCGTAGAGCGCCGCTTTGGGAACCTGGACTTCTTTTGTGACAATAAGAGAAAACAGGCATGCGATGGCTCCCACCAGTATCAGGGTCCCCCGCATTTTCTTATCCATCCAGGATATGCCGAAGGTACTCATATCAGCGCTTGCCGCCTTTCGAGAGAAGCCTTAGATAAATTGCGTTAATTTGTTTCGCATTGTTCTGAATCGAAAAAAGCGATCTCAGCCGGATTCTGCCCTTATGAGCAAAGTCGGCGCTCACGTCAGGACGGCTGAGAAGCATCTCCATCCTCGAAGCCAGTGCTTCGTCGTCGCCCGGAGGCACGAGGTAACCGCTCTCACCGTCTTCGACGATATCGCCGACCCCGCCGCCTTCAGTCGCAATAACGGGTTTAGACGCGGCCATGGCTTCCAGAATAACAAGGCCGAAAGGTTCCGGGCGCTTTGAAGCATGGACGACAAAATCCGATGCTGCGTAGAGACTCCAGGCGTCCTCCTGAAAAGGCAGAAAGAAAACGTTTCGCTCGATGCCTGAGCGCTTGACAATATCATGGAGCTCTCTCGTATAACCCTGCCCTTCTGAGGGGTCATGACCCGCGATTAATCCCATGACGAATGGATATTTTTCGACAACCCTCGCAAGCGCCTTTAAAAAAACGTCCTGCCCTTTCCAGGGAACGAGGCGCGCGGCGAGAAGAAAAACTTTCTCGTTTTCGAAAATTCCGAGCGTACTCCTGAGCTTTCCTCTCTTCGCCGGAAGGTCGTCCAGCCCGTTGTTCAGGCTGATGCCGTTCGGGACAGCGATCACGGCGCGGCCTTTCAGCTGCTCGCTGTAGTAGCGGGCACCGGCATTCGAAATCGCGGCAAGCTCATCCACGAAACGGAGCATGAACCTCTCGGTTTTCGTAAAAGGTCTCCAGCCGTGAAGGTGGCAGAGGACGCGGCAACCCGCCATCTTCGACGCCGCAATAAGCGGCAGATGCGATAGCACTTCGTTATTAAGATGAACGACCTTTACTTTTTTATTCTTCAGCCACATCGCAATAGAGGGCGTACGAATCAGGTGGGCGCATGCTTTCAGGAAGAGCAGGAAACTGCCGGTTTTCCCGTCTTTGTCCACCGGCCCGGGATAGCGCCACGAAGGTTTAAAAAAAACCTGGTGGCCGTCGCGGGCAACGGCTTCAATAAATGGGCCTTGATGATACGCGGCTATGAGAAGTCCCGCGTCATTCAACTTGATCTCATTGACCAGATCACGGAGATAACGTGCGGTTCCGCCGAACCCGCTCCCGGATTCCGCAATCAACACATTCCTCTTCGTCGGCGTCGCGGAGACAACGGGCCTGTCGTCAGAAAATTTCCTTGAGGCTGCACGCAAGGGCGGATTTGGGGTGCCCCGCACCTCCTCCGAGCAGAAATCGAGAAAATCGCCGGCGATCCGTTCCCACGAAAAACGTCTTTCAACAGAGCCGCGCGCGGCGTTTCCCATTTCAAAGGCGGTGTCAGGGGCTTTGAGAATACGAATTAAAGCTTCTGCGAAGCCGCGGGATCCCCGCTCGCGCGGAACGAGGACTCCCGTTTTTTCCTGCTCGATAATTTCGATAGGTCCGCCGGCTTGAAACGCGACGCATGGCAGATGGCACGCCATCGCTTCCACAAGCGACATGCCGAACGGCTCGTCCCAAAGCGATGGAAAGGCGAAGACATTGCACGCGTTAAAATACAGGGGCATTTTTTCGCGCGGGACATGGCCAATAAAACGAATGGAATTTTCCAAACCCTCCGCGGCTTTTTTGAGATCCCGGATATACGGGGTCTCTCTGTCATCGGAAAAAGTATGGGCCCCTATGATACAAAGTCCGGCATCAGGAATATTGGCAAGCACCTTATGAAAAGCCTCGATCAGCACGTGGGGCCCTTTGTCGCGGACAAGCCGTCCCGCGAAACAGATGAGCGGCTGATAAGGTGCAAAACCCATCGTTTTACGGAAGTCCGCGGGATCGACACCCCTTCCCTTTCTCTGGCTGAAATGAAGAAGGTCAGCGCCGTTATAAAGAGTGCGAAGTTTGGGGCGAAGGGCCGGATATTCGAGCGCGGCCTTTTCTCCGAGTGATTTACTGCAGGCCGTGACAAGATCACAGCAAGACAGAGCCGCGGGCGACCAGACGGCCTTGTCTTTAAGATTGCTCTCATTATGAAGTGAAAGAATGAGCTTTGCGGAAGGCACTGCTTTTTTCAGCGCGGGCGCGAAATGGATTCTGGAATGAAGCCAAATTACATCGGGCTTCAGCTTGCGCAGCTGTTTTTCGAGCCAGCGCCTGTAAGGAAGATAATAAAGAGGCGAACCGGATTGTTTAAACGGAAGTCGCCAGGAGGAAAGCATAAGTCGGGCCAGAATGCTCTGGCGATAGCGAAAATAAAAACGTGATTCCTTGCGCTCAAAAAACGGCAGCTCAGGATCGGAAACTCCATAGATGTAAATTTCGTGCCCGGCGAAATGACGCGTCACTTCTTCGATGATCGTCTCGACCGCGCCCCCCCGAATCGGAGGAACGGGAAAAAACTCTGGTGCAATGACCGCGATTTTCACGGATGCACCGTGGCGGCGTCCGCGGTTGGAATTTTGGGCGGTACGCGGCGTCTCGGAGATTTTTTCCTCCAGAGATCGAAGCCATGCACGATAGCCCCGGCGTAAAGGTTACGGCGCACCCAATGCCAGAGAGCTGTATCCCGGTCCCCCCTTACGTGAGAGAAGAGTGCCTGAACGTGAATTTCAAACCAGATCCGGATTGTCCAGAGAGGAACGCCGAAAAGCGCGGGTTCTTTTTTCTCCCAGGCACCCCGGGCGATGTCACGTCCGTGCTTGTACATTCTTTTTTCGAAATACTCCAGCGAGAGACGCGACACTTCCACCTTGTGTCTCACGCATGCTCCCGGCTCGTAATAAAGCCGGGCTTTGTTCCGGAACGCGCGCAGGAACCACTCGACGTCCTCATGCGTATCGTCGAGGGCGTAGCCGCCGAATCGGAGGTAAAGGCTTTTTTTGTAGGCGCAGTTGGGGCCTATAAACGTCTTCGTTTTATCCTTGAGAAAAAAAGGCGCCGGCCCGTGGTCGACCATGCCGAGCTGGTTTAAAAGTTTATTGGAAAGCCATGACGGTCTTTCCCCGATCCACAGCGGATGGATAGGTCCGCCGATTCCGTCGGCGCCCGTGCTGACGAACGCCTGGTAGAGGATACTCAGCCAGTCAGAAGATAATCTCGTATCATCGTCCGTAAAAAAAAGGTATTCGCCGCGGGCCCGCGCGATGCCTTCGTTGAGCGCATAGGACTTCCCTTTCTCTGCAATGTAAAGATAAGTCACGGGGACAGGCGCTTCTTTCGCGAATTGAGCCGCAATATCTTTCGTCGCATCGGTTGAAGCGTTATCGCAGATGAGGATTTCAAAACGGAACCCCGCCGTTTTCTGGGCAGCGAGGTCCCCGAGGGTTTCATGAATAAAATTCGCCCGGTTGTGAGTGGCGATGATAACGCTAGCCTGGATTTGTTCCGATGTCGGGATCACTTCAGTTTCCTTTGACGCCTTTCAGGCGGCCTTTCTTCGGGAGAAAGGCCCGTACGGCAGAATCGAACCCAGGATGCCCGCCAGCAGCGTGCCATAGGGTTTGATCAGAGAAACGAAGCGGCTTCCGGCGGACGCGTTCTTAGAAAAATACGTCCCGATCGCAGCATTCTTGAGAAGTGCCGACGCGACGCGGCGGACCCCGGCCCGGAACTTTCCCTGCTTGATAAGCGTTGTCCCCAGGAGATATTCGAAGGAGACGGCCCTTTTTAAATACGCGGAAGGGTCGGGAAGCTCTTTCTCATAGAGGCCGTGCATCTTGGTGTGAAACTTCCAGTAACCTTCATAGACTTTGACTAAATTGGTCGTAGTTTTATGGCCATGGTCGCGGTGTTCGGCGAGAACCTCGTCGAGCATCGCGATCGGAGCAATCCTTGCGATACGAAGCCAGAGGTCCCAGTCTTCTGCGACGGGAAGTGCCGGATCGAATACGCCAGATTTCTCGAGTATGTCCCGCCTCAGCATGACGGTCGTGGTCGGGACAAAGTTCTTTCCGGTCAGAAGTTCCTGAAACCCGGCCGGAAAAGACGGCGGACAGATTTCCCGCTCCCGCTCGACGTCGAGACCGTAACGGAGGAGTTTCGTCGCCAGAAGCCCCGTTTCGGGATGAGCTTCCATATAAGCCGCCTGAAGTTCCAGTTTTCGGGGCAGCCATTTGTCATCGGAATCAAGGAATGCGATATACTTGCCCTTCGCTTCCTCGATCCCGCGGTTACGCGCGCCCGATATTCCGCGGTTCTCCTGACTTATATAATTCAGCCTTCCGGCATACTCGCACGAGATGATCTTGTCCGTGCCGTCTTCTGAACCGTCGTCAACGAGGATGACCTCATAGTTCCCGTAAGTCTGAAAAAAAACGCTGTCGAGAGCTTCGCGGATGAGGTGCGCCCTGTTGTAAGTCGGAATGACGACGCTGACGAGAGGCCCTGTCAAGAATAGATCTCCTTCGGCAGTACGGGCTTTGGGATCGACGTGTAAGGAAGGTTCTCGAGGCCGAGGAGCCGGCGTATTTTGTTGATCGACTTTCTGACGAAAAAGGTCGTCTTCACTTTCCCCGTGTGCTCCGACACCCAGTGCCTGCGGCGCAGGGTGGATTCGTAAACGAGTCCCCATTTCTCAATCAGACGGTCGAGCGATGTCCCCGCAAGTTCATTGTCCCAGCGGAAGAGGAAATAATCCCTGTCTTTACCGCGCAGCCGCCAGATTCTATCGTATTCATAGGCCACGACCGATTTCGGTTCGAGAATAATGCGGTCGCCCGCTTTCTCGATTTCGAGGGAATAGTCGATGTGTTCGGCGATGTTTAAACGCTCCAGCGGTCCGATCTTGTCCATCATGCTCTTACGGAAAAGAACGCAGTGCCATTCAAAGAAATCGCTGGGCTTGCGCCTCGGGTCAGGATACTCCTTTAAAGGGATACCCGAAAAGGTCATGATGCTATCGATATACATCTTGCCTTTGTACGGTTTCCGGATCAGTTTTCCCTCGGCGACGTGGATACGCTGTTCGGGGTCCTCGATGGTGGTTGTGAGGTAGATCGGGTGGACGCAGCCCGCTTTTTCCTCGTCCGCGCACTTCACGAGAAGGTCGATCGCTTCCGGCATAACCTCGACGTCGTTATCGATGAAACACACGTATTCGGTATCCACCATCGGACGGGCGAGATTTACGGCTTCCGAAGAGAGCAGCCATTTTTCGGAATAGACGATTTTCATGCTCTTGTGCTGTTTCTCGAGCTTGCGCAGCTGGCCGCGCACGGGTTCCGGCGCGTTGCCTTCCATCACGATCATATTAAAAGCGAGACGGGTATTTGCGTAAATGCGTTCGACCACTTTCGCGTAATCGTTGAAACTCTCTCTGGGCACGATGACCACAGTTACTCTCACATCAGGATTCGTCTTGCTCATATTGTTCCTCCGTTATCCTTCCTTTATCTTCAAATTTGAATTTTCGGGTATGCGGGCTCTTGAAAAAAGACACACGGGCTTTTTATCTCCGCGCCACTCCGACTTCCAGTGGTCCAGTCTTTCCAGAAAAAAAGATTTCTGGAAGGCCCACCAGATTTCAGCTCTCAACCCGGCCGTCTTTCCGAGCACTCCCGTGCGCGCGGCGGCGTACTGCGCGAGAGTGCGCAGAAGAAGCACCCATTTCCAAGCGGGAATAATGCTCCAACGGTAATGAGATTTCCAGGGCAGTTGATGGCCTTGGGTGTAACCAATATCCTTAAACCAGTTCTTATAAAAAGCAGGCGTCAATCTCTCCGGCTCGACTTTATGCATAACAACGGCAGCAGGCTCGTAATAGATCGCCGCCCCTTCCCTGTGCCAGCGGGAGCAGAGTTCGTAATCTTCGCCTCCAACCCACCGGTCGCGGCAGCGGCCGAGAGAGGTGTCGAAAAGCGCGTGTTTTCCAGCGGCTTCAATGCGAAAGCCGAGATTTGCGGTTAAAAACGTCTGAGCCGCGTGCAAAACTTTCTTTCTCGTGGGCCCGTAATCAAGCCGGATAATCGGGCCTTGAAGCTTCGCGTCCATCCATTCGGGCTTTTCCTGGATCCATAACGGGTCGATTTTTCCGCCCACCATGTCGGCACCCGTTTCTTCGAAAGATCGGATCATTTCCGCAATCCAGTTCTCCGCGGCAAGCGCGTCGTCGTCGATAAAAAGAGCGTACTTCCCCGCCGCTTCACGGAGGCCCCGGTTACGAGCGTAGGCGACGCCCTGGTTTTCCTCACGGATATGGCGTACCGTGTGCTTCGATGTTTTAGCGAAACCCAGAACGGTTTCCGCCGTATTATCGCGGCTATTATTGTCGATCACAAGTATTTCGAGACTCCAGCCTTCCGGAAGCACCTGAGGCTCGACCGAATCCAGAGTCTGACGCAGGCTCACAGCCCTATTGTAAGTGCAGATCATGACGGTGACGATAGGACTAGAGCTGCTCAAGTTAACAGATCTCCCTTTTTTTCTTAACGTTCGTTTTCTTCCAACTTCCGCGAAACGAATTAAGCAAGCCTCTCGAAATTGCGACCGGAATTGCCAAATAAACTTTAAGAATGCTGATACCAGGAGTGGCTTTTTCACCTTTTTTCACAATAAGAGATCCGACAAACGGATAGTGCCATAAAGCCGTTAAAATATTACAGGCAGAAGCAAAATATCTCCCTTCATTACTAAGGTCACGTGACAAGTTATAATGAATACGGCCTATGTTTCTTTTGATGATTCTCTTTCTCACCCCACAGCTTTCGGCCTTATACATATCTTTGGCGATCAAAACGCCAAACTCTCTATTTCTAATTGCATTTCCAGCCAGATGTTCCCGTCCGTCGCTGATAAAAAAACCCGCCGGAAAATCAAGATAGCTGAAATCCGTTTCCTTTGCGATTCTCAAGCGGAACTCCCAATCTTCGCCAACCCGGTATTTCGCCTGAAACCAAGGTTTCACATCATCAAGAAGGCCGCGATGAACCATAAAAGTTGAGAGGCTAAACCCTGCTTTGGCGCTGATAAAGTCCTCAAAATTAATAACTTTTGTCTCAACAGCATCGGGCAAAAGATGGTTTGGCCTGGAAGAATGATCTTTTAGTTTTACAAGAGGTCCGCCGCAGCATGCACGCACGCACCCGTGGATTTTTGGCCAGAAATTTCATTTGCATATCCAGCTTATGCGAAAACCAGCAATCATCGTCGTCTAAAAAAGCTATCCAGACGCCATGAGATTGGCTGATCCCCGCATTTCTAGCCGCGGCAACTCCTGCATTCTCCTGTCGGAAATACTTGATGCGTTTATCACGCTCCGAATATTTTTTAACGATATCAAAAGTGTCGTCGGTCGATCCGTCATCGATAATAACAAGCTCCCAATTGTCGTAAGTCTGGCCCTGGACACTTTCAATGGCCTGCTTCAGATACAATGAACGGTTATATGTCGGTATAACGACGGAAACCAGAGGGGCCTCATTCATGTTTTAAGATTTATCCTTTATAAAAAGAGTATCGCTGCTCTCGATTTTTTTTGCATTCTGGGCAACCGGTACTCTACATAAATACGAAATAGTGCACCGAATGCCCGGAAGAAATCCGCAGGCTTCACCTTCGACACCTCAAATGGCCCCAAAGTGGCTGAGGCTTGCCGCCAAATCGAAACCAAAGACCTGTTTTGGCGGCTCTACCGATTCATCCCGAAAAAGGCGCTTAGCTTAAAGTTTTCCGGACTTTCCCACGCGCTATATCTTCCGTGCTTTTCCCTTCGGTCTGGATCCCGGAAAGTCGGGCCTCTGTTTTGTGCAGCGGCTTCATCTCGACGCGGCTCAATCTTTTCGTGAAGTGCGAGAAGGTCACCAGATTCGTGACGGCTTCCGTGAAATCCTGATCCGTTTTCCGGTCAAAGTAAGCTTCCGCGAATTCGCGGAGCTCTTCCGGATTAAAAAGCGCCTCCAGATAAGGGTTATCTTTGAGGCTCTCCATCACAAAAGACCGGGCCGTTTTTTTGGTCCATTCGCTTCCGTGAACGTAGGAGCCGTAATTGTGGCCGCCCCATTTACCGCCGGTCAATTTCGGCAGCGTATGCCGCTCGAACATGACCCAGCGCCAATGCAGCGCGGCGCGGACCCTGGAATGAATCATGGGCAAGCCGTCGCCTGAGCGGGGAATGCGCGCCATCCCGCGGCTTTTCGTACGATAGAAATGCATATAGGCTTTCTTGTTCGTGCGCCAAGCTAGAGGCATATTCAAAGTGAGATCGATAAAATCTTTGTCGGCGAAAGGAACGAGAGTGCGATGCCGGACATCATTGAGATCGAGGAGCGCAATAGGGTTCCACAACCGCTGACGCTGCGTCATATCCCAGTACATCACCTTGTCCGCCGGATGCTTTACCACCGCGCTCTTCATGATTTGCAAAAACCGCTCCTGCACAAAACCGCCAACCCGTTCATAAACCGGCTTGCGCAATAAAGTCGAGAGAACACTCTCCGGCATTCCTGTCGCATAAATAGGATAAGCTTTGCGGCTCAATTCCTCGTCCTGCGTAAGAGAGCCGAGTTTGTTCAAGGGGGTGCCGCCGTTAAGCCGGTCTCCCAGGTAGCCGAGAACAATTCCCGAGTAGCGCTCTTTCATCTGCGAATAAAGCGAAAGCCTGTGGCAGCCGTGGGCGCTTACCATCCCGTCAAGATACCATGCGAAGTCAGGCAGGTAGTTTTCCAGAAAAGTCTCAGGAATCCGGACCGACGTATGATTGAACCTCAAGTGTTTCGCGATCATTTTCGCAAAACGGGTATCGTGATCATGGCCGTGCCCGGCGGTCCAGGAATCCACCTGGGCGCGAGGATTGACGCGTCTCATCATTCCTGCCAGGGCCCGCGCGGCGAGGCCTCCGCTCAAGAAAATACCGGTTTTCCCCTCCGGTTCGAGCCGCCGCCGTACCGCTTTCTCGAGAATGGCATCATAAGCATCGACATACGCATCCAGATCTTCCGGCGCTTGCCCCTGCTCGAATTTGAAATCCCAATATTTACGGCTCTCGAAACTCTCATTTTCCCACTTGGCTTGCACCGCCGACGGTAAAAGAGAAACGTCTTTCAAGAGAGTCCGGTTCTCCTGCAGATGGCCGAGCGTAAGAAATTCTGTCGCGGCAAATTCGTTGATTTCTCGGCCCACCGCCGAGATCGCGGCGAGGCTCTTGACTTCGGAAGCCAGGGCGAGCGCTGCGCCCTTCTGCCAGCAGTTCAAGCGCTTAAGCCCAAGTCGGTCATTGGAAATATGAAGGGTCCACAATTTTCTGTCGCGGATCACAATGATATATTCCCCATGCAAATCCGTTAAGTCCCGCCAGCCGGAACTTTCCCACTTCTGCAATAACGCCTTGGCCGTGTTTATACTGCGGGGCGCCCACTCTTCATAAATGTTTCCGTACACCACGAGAAGATACCGGCCGTCCTCAGACTCGGCCCAGCCGTTCATCGCGCCTTCTTTTAAATCGACGGTCGCAATGGCAAACCCTTCTTCCTGATGGGTCTTCACCTGATAATCCGGCCCGTGAAGCATCGGCGCGAGCATCGCACCCAGCAGGTCAGGATTAAGCACTCCCTTTGTTTGCACACTCACAATGCCCGGCATGTATTTTTATCTCCAGTACTGATATTCCCTTTTCGGGCTCCTACCAAGCAACCGGCAGCATTTTCGGCTCCCGCCCTAAGAAACCACATAGATAAGAAAGGTGATTTCGCACGGCCATTCCGCCGTCGGCGAAAAGAAGATGCACTTCTCGCTCGTCCTTCAGAAACCGCAAAAAGGCTTCCCGGGGCAGACGCACTTCCTCGTTGAAACAGGGTACGATGATCTGAACCGCGTAATTCTTCAGGCTCTCTCTCTTTCCACTAGATTGATGAATTTCGCACGAGCCGGAATTCTCCTCGTTCGCGGACAACCCGCCGCCTGAACCGCATCGACTTCATTCTCCTGCGAAGTTTCAGAAAGCATAAGATTTCTGCCGCGCGGCAGGAATCTTTATCGGACGTTTAAAATAACGGCTATCGAGGCCTCTCTCCGGATACGCTAAGTTCCCGGGCAAGCTCTTTTTTCAGCCGGTAGCCGGCGGTTAGATCACGCGCGATGCAGCGGAAAGGATACAGGAGCTGCCTGCCGTAATTTATAAAAAGTGAAAAACCGAGCTTTCTCTCGCTCGGAAAGGACTTGTCTTCGATGCCGGTTTCCGGATATTCGTCGTAGACCGGATAAAGAGTGCCGAAAAAGCGATCCCATATAGTTAGGACGACGCCGAAGTTTTTGTCCCGGTGCCTCAGTTCGTGCGAATGATGGACGCGGTGCGACTGCGGCGTTACGAGAACATATTTAAGCGGGCCGTAATTCGTTTTCAGATTCGCGTGATAGAGCCGCGTGTACCAGCTCACAAAGAGCCCCACGCCTACAATAGTAAAAGGATCTGCCTGAAGCATAAAAAGCGGGATAAAGACAAGCGTGCGCGCGATCACATACTCGAGCGGATGAATGCGAAGGTCGGTAAACATATTCATGTATTTCTGTGAGTGATGGATGGCGTGAAAGTACCAGAAATAGATCACTTTATGCCGAACGAAGTGATGCAGCCACTGGGAGAAATCGAACACGAGAAACGCCAAAAGCCCCTGCGCGGCGGGATGCCAGGACGCGATTGAAGTCACCGTCAGAAAACTCAGATACTGATTATAAAAAGCCTCAAGCGCCCCGATAAAAACCGGCAGAAGCGCCATCTGGAAGAATGTATCCGTTTGAAACCAGATAAAATCCTGCGCCAAAGACGGGCCGAACTCCTTTCCGTTTCTGCGCGCGGGAATGATTTTTTCGAGTACGAACGCGAGCGGAATAAAAAGATAGGGCCAGGGAGAAAGAACAATCTGCTTGGCGATCCAGACGTAGCGGCGCACTTCGAATGGCAGCCATTCCTTGTAAATGTGCATCGCGGCTTTCAGAATCGCTTTAATGATATCAGGACTCAAGGCAAGGACAGAGCCTGCGGCGATTACAACGGCCGCGGTCAAAACCCACGATTTTTTTTGCATTGTCTTCATACCAGCACCTTTGCGTCTTTCTCAGAGTATTCTTTCACGCTGCCTGAAGCTTGGAATCCTCCCAAGAATTCCGGGCCGAAAAGCGAGCACGTTTGCTGCCGCATTTCCACCAGGGAAAAATTCTCGCTTACGTGCATATTAAACAGCCTGCCCATCTCGAAAAGTTCGGTGGCTGAAAAACTCAACATCCGGCGCAGGCCTTCCGTAAAACTCTCAACGTCGCCGGCGCGGACTATAAGCCCGCCTGCGGTGCCGACCATGGACATCACGCCGCCGACATCTGTAGCAAGCGCCGGCTTCATGGCACGCGCACTTTCGAGCAGGGCATAGGGAAAACCCTCCTGAAGTGAAGGCAGCGCGACAAAATCGCATTCCGCGTAAAGGCGCTCCATATCGTTCACGTGCCCAAGAAATTCAATCTTTTCCTGTATTCCCAGCTCAGCTGCAAGCGCCTGCAGTGAGGGTTCGTCAGCCCCTTGTCCCGCGAACAGATATCGAACGCCGGGGAAACGATACTGGAGCGAGGCAGCGGCGCGAATCAGCACTGCCTGACCTTTTTCGGGTGAAAGTCTTGCGGGAACCAGAACCACTCTCTTTTTTTCCTGCGAAGCTCCCCCTTCCCAAAGCAGCGGGTCCGTATCTGAAAGCTTCATATCGACCGCGTTATGAATTACATGAATTTTGTCCCGGGCAAAACCATGATTAAGATGCATTGTTTCTGCAAATCGATCCGAAACCAGGATAAGCTCGTCGATACTCCGCGGTACGAGCTTATGGACCACCCAGTCAATGGCGTCTTTCCGCTCCCTCCGCACAAGCGATACGTTGTGGGCGGTTGCTACGATTCTTTTGACGCCGGATAATTTCACGCCGAGCGTAATGTAAGCGAGCGACGGATACCAGCCGTAATTCATATGAAAGACGTCGAGCCTGTCACCGGCAAAAGCACGGCTGGTTCTCATGATTCTATTGGCCGTAAATAGAAAATCTTTCACCCATGCTGGGATCAACGCTGAGCTGAAGGCCGAAACGATTTTTTTTCTCCAATGAACCTGCGTTTGGGGGGGCGGAAGCGGTTCGACGCTTTCCGTTGGGAGCCCCGCCGCGGCCGGCGCACCATTAATAGGAATGCCTTCGTCGCTGATCCATCTTATCTCAGCGCCAACAGAACGCAGATATTTGACGTGCGAAAATGTTTCAACGTCGGAATTATGGCGCATATAGACAACGATCTGAATACGGTCTAAATCAAGACATTCGACAAGCGTCAGGATGTAACTGCCCACACCCCCCAATGCCAGGTTATTCTGATAAAACCCCAGCCGGATCTTCTTGTTCAATGCCTTAGTTTTCATATTGGATATCATCAGACCCTTTGTGTTCCTTATCAATTTTTGTGCGGCAGAGGATGCTTTTTAGGATTACGCGGCTGCTTCTTGGCAGCCATCATGACAGCCTTCAAACGGCAGAATACTACTGCCAGGTAAGGCTTGATTACTTGATAAGCGATATTGCCGAACCGGCTCCAGGTGATACTTCTTCCAATAAGCGGGTAGAATCTTACCGACCGGGCAAAACAGCTCGCTGCTTCGTCGTATTTATTCATACCCCGAAGCAGGCAGGCATGCCAATAAGTCCTGAGAGCGCAGGAATGAGCGACCTTTTTTCTTTCATCGGCCGAAAGGTCCCAGGAAAGCACGACCTGATAGAGATCCATGAGGCCGTCATATCTGAGCTGAGTATTTCCGCTCATGTTTCCCTGGTGCCGCACGTAAAGGCCAACCGTATCCGGAAGAAAACCTATCTCGTACGCGCGGCTTATGCGCAGCCACATTTCGTAATCATCAATCCCCTTCATATCGGACCGGAACGTACCTAGACGGTCGAAGCATTCTTTGCGCACCATGACGGAAACAACCTGGATCGTGCACTCATTTACAAGCTCATTGAAAGTATCCGCCGGCTTTACGGGGAGTTTTCTCACGAAAGTTCCGTCTCCAGTCACTTGGTCCACGTAGGAATAGACGAGTCCCTTTTTAGGGTTCTGGTCGAGATAGTCCGCCTGAACCTCAAACTTGTGCGGAAGATAGAAATCATCATCGTCGATGAGGCAGATATACTCGCCGCGAGCGTGCGAAATACCTTTGGCCCGAGTGGGAGACAAACCCTCGTTTTCCTTGTAGAAGTACCGGATCCGGGGATCTTCCTTGATTAGCCCCTCGATCACGTCCCTGGTATCATCCCGGGAACCATCATCCATAACGATGAGCTCCCAATCTTTAAAGGTCTGCCGTTGAACGCTCAAAATCGCCTTCGCGATAATGCCCGCCCTGTTAAACGTTGGCATAATAATGCTGACTTTGGGATTCATCAGTCCTCCTGAAAATTAAAGCGATGCCGCGATCTTCAATAACTTTTCGGCTTCTTCTTCGGCCTGCTCCGGACCGCTTCATCCCTAGAAAAATGGGATCGAGTAGTCGCCTAAGCACTCTCCGTACGCGCAGCGATTTCCGAAAAATCGGCCATCTCCCCAACCTCGGGTAGAGAACTCTTTTTTATTTCAGCGTTTAGCATCATATTTTTGTTCACTTTATCCATCAACGATGGTCCGATAGACCAACTTGTGCTGATGTCTTTTTAGGCAGTGCTTATAGAATCTTTCAGCGTTCAATGCAAGCAACAGACTCTTTTTTTAGATACTGTTGATAAATACAATACCCAAGTGCTAAATAGGGCATAAGCAAACGGTAGAAAGGATTTTTGAAGCGGCCCCACTCGAGCCTCGCACCTATAGTAGGTTCATAAACGATAGCTTTTAAATAAAATCGCCGTGCATCATCGTATCTTTTGGCATCCATCGCATTAACGGCGGCGCCATAAAAATTTCTATAATACTTTCGGATACGTTCATCGATAACTTTCTTGGTTACTCCGAGTTCTGGAGCCGGCTCAAGTTCTTTTAAAATTTTTACAACTTCTTCAAATCCGAAAGCGACATTACCTGATAGGTTATCCCCATGAAGATAATATCGATATAAAGGCATGGACGTTTTGGCAATTTTATAATGGCGGCTGATGCGTAAGTACAAGTCATAATCATTTGCTACAAGATATCGATCATCGATCGGTCCTATTTTCAACAAAACATTTTTCGGTATAAGAACGCCGGAAAATGAGCGGATAATTATTCCATTCATTACTAAGTGATAAAAGTCGGTTGAACCATTCCCAATCCACTCGGCCTTGGCTTCTCCTTCCTTAGTGACAACTATGGGATCACTACAAACAATGCCGATCTCAGTATTGGAAAGGGCGAGGTCCAACTGCGCTTGAAGTTTCGTTGGAAACCATTCATCGTCGTCATCCAGAAAAGCAATGTAACTACCTCTGGCTTCTCGAACCCCGGTATTTCTTGCTTCAACAGCTGAAGCCTTTTTCATGTAGATATATCGGATTCGGGAATCGCATTTGATGTACCGATCAATCAGTGTTTTTATCTCTTGAAAAGGGCCATTATGAACCACTAGCAATTCTAGGTCCGCAAAAGACTGCTTAATAACGCTTATCATTGCTCTTTCTAAAAATGAGACACGACAGTATGCGGGAATAACGACAGTAACCAAAGGATTACCCGGAATCACTTTAGCCAACTTTCAACCTTCTGTGGCTCACTCTGCTTTCCTTCGAGAAGCTGACACTTTTGGAAAATATTAAAAAAATTATTCCGAGCCAACTGAATCAAATTATCCGTATGTTGAAAACGAACATTACTAGAAACGACTAAGGTTTTTTGAAGAACCTCATAAATGCTATTCACAGATACCCAGGCCACAGATTGATTATCGCTAGCCCAAGTATCAATAAAGGACTTAACCTTAGGAACGCCCAAATCTAAACCAATACTTGGGACTCCGTAAGACATGGCAGTTATGTTTCCATGCAAAGATGTGCCAACAAAAGCACGTGCCGTAGCTATAAAATACATAATATCAAAAATGCTTGTATCAGATGAAAGGCTCTCACATTCGCTTTTCATGTTAGCTCTTATTCTTTCAAGACTGTTTTGATCTTCGTGAAGCGGCACACGTCCTATAGGGATAAAAATAATTCTCATGTCCATTTCGCGATTAATTCGGTCTAATGCGCGCCCGAAGATTGCGGCTTCTTCATTTTTGAGATAGCCGTGTGTTTGAACACACAAATGTTTTTTTTCTTTTGAAATTAAAGGCTGTGCGGCAGCAGAAATTTTAGATTCCAGGTATTCAACATCAAAATATCGCGATAATAGAATGGCGCTATCTGGAGACACTTTGACTTTATCATGCTGACTTTTAGAAATTTCTTGCCGTATGAGCTTAGCAACATCTTTGTCTCGCACAGAGACAAAATCAGAATCCGTTACAATTTTTGCTATTAATTTCTTGTGCTTCGCAGAGATTCGTTTCAGCCATGCACCGCCAACCGCATTATAAGCAATAGGAGTTTTTTTTCGCTCAATCACCCAAGGAAATCGCCTCCAGCACAACCCCCTTATCCTTACTAATAAATCAAGTACTCCCGCGCCTAAATATTTTTTTACCCATTTATAAAATGAGCAAGCCTTTCCTGTAGATGAATGAATTTTCATATCGCCCCAGCGAGCGCCTAACACATCACCTCCGCCGACAATAAACAGATCATATTTCGACTCTTTATGTTTTATATCGAAAAGTGACTGGGTTGGCACCCCCCCAAAACGCGTCAAATCACTTTTAGTAAGAGCAGCAACATCTAATTCCGCCAGAACGTCGAATTCCCGAAGCGCATGTTTTATTATTAATGGGAAAAGCAAATCCCCATAGTTATACCGGTCTGCAGCCGCTATAACGGCTATATTAAAAACTTTGCTATTTTTATTCACAAAAAATATTTCCTTATGAATTTTGTATTATTTGCAATTACAGGTTTAGAATTTTAACTACTAATATCAATTGTTTGCTTTGTTTTTAACAAACTTTTCGTTCTCCGCGGCAGCCTTCACAGGCACAGGTTTTTTTTGTTTTCGCAGGATCAAGCCTATTGCTTCTTTCACAGTACTCCTATCGATGAGAAAGAAAGTTCCCAGATAAGCCGGCAGCCCCGCAATCGCATACGCGAGGCACGGCAGAATATTGTGAAAATCCCACGGGCGCCAGTACGAGTTCGAGTGCAAGTGCCATTTAACGGCGAGTACCACGCCGATCATGACAGCCGTGCTGAAAGCCGCGGGCAGGAGCTGTTTCACAAAAGACCACAGGGAGAACTTTGCCAGACGTCTGACCAGGTAGAGATTGACCGGAAACAATATAGACTGCGTGATGATATGCGACCAGACGAGCCCCGGGAGGCCGTAAAAATTCATGAGAGTTACCATTAAAATCAGGTTGAGGACAAGGCGCGCGACCGTAAGCCGGTAGCCGTAATAGGCCTTGTCGCAGCCGAGATAGACGGAGCCCGCGCAACCCATGAGAGGCCCGAATAACTGCCCCACGGCGAGGACCTGGATCAGCGGTACGATCGAAAGCCATTTTTCTCCATACATAGCGAGCACAATGTCCTCGGCCACAATCATGATGCCGAACGTGTATGGGATCGCGATTACGGAAGTAAACCGGGAAACTTTGAGAAAGGCACGCTTGATCGCTTCCTTGTCGTCCTGCATCGACGCCACTGCGGGAAAAAGCACGCGCCCGATATGGCGCATGACCTGGATATTGGTGAAAGCCGTAATGTTCTGAGCGAGGATATAGAAACCGAGCTGGGCGGCGCCGAGCATGCGGGTGATCAGAAAATGGTCGATATGGAAGGCGAAAAACCCGAGAAGTGCGCTGCCGACGGAAAACTTGCCGAAATTAAACAGATTTTTTGCGCATTCGCGGTCGAAGATGAATTTAACTTTGAACGGCTCGAAGAACCAGCAGCCTGCCGAAACAAAAATCTGCTTGGCCAGATAGGCCGCCACGAGGCTCCAGATACTTGGCCACTTAAGAGCAAGTGAAACGGCGATCACGGCGTTCAGCAGCGATCCGATAAGCTCCAAAATCGACAGGACCTTGAACTTCATCTTCTTTGTGAGCATTGCGTTCGGAATGCGGCCGAGATTACCGATCAGGAAAATCACGCCAAGGACGCGCATGACGCTTACGACATCCTGATTATTGAGCAGCATTCCGACAAACGAAGCGCTGGCTTGAAAAATTAGAAAAATGGAAACACCGACGATCTGCACCATCCAGAAAGCCGTGTGTTTGGCCCGCTCGAAATCAAGATCACTTTCCTTCTTTTGAATGAGGGCGCCGTCGATGCCGAACGACTTGATCAGCGAAAAACCGTCGATCACGATAAAAGCCATGGCGAAAAGACCGAAGACGCTCGGTTCGAGCAGACGCGCGAGAATGGCGAAAGCGATGAGCTTGATCACGCGCTCGCCCGCCTGATTAAAGGCAAGCCACTTGAAACCCGAGACCGTTTTTTCTTTGATTGATGGCATTAAGATCCTTTGTGGAAAAAGATTCGTAAAGGCTACCTGACCGCGGGCGAATTATCAAACCAGAGCCGGTTCAGAGCGGTCAAGACTTAGCAGAAATGCTCAAATTTAGGTACCGTTTGCACCGACGAGTTCGGCGGCGGATGACTCCCCTGTTTTTCCGGCGGAAGAGTCCTCATGAACCGCGGGACGCGGCAGACCTAGCAGCGAGCAATACAACCCTGTTTCGCGATTCAAGGTTTCGTTGAAATCGAAAAGCTCGATATTGACGGCGGCGCTGGCGCTCATCTGCCTGTAGAGGCCTGTGTCGGATAAAAGTTCGAGAACCTTGTCAGCATACTGCACGGGGTTCCAGCCTTTGAGAACGAACCCGTTGACTCCGTCCTGGAGAATAGATCGAACGTCGCCGACGTCAATCGAGACGGCAGGAATCGCGGACGCACGCGCCTCGATAAGTACCCCGGGAAGGCCTTCCTCGTCGCTTGTCATGACGATGACATCCATGCACTTCATGAGGGCCGGCACGTCTTTTCGGTATCCCGTGAAAATGATCCTGTCCGCGATTCCCAGTTTAACCGCAAGTTCCCTGAGCTCCATCTCGTAACCGGACAAAGCACCCGAGATCGACCCACCCACGACCATGAACCACACGTGAGGATTACGACGGCGGATTTCGGCTGCCATTTCTATAAAGCGGTCCTGGCGTTTTACTTTCTGAACGGAGCCTACGATTCCGATAACTTTTGCTCCCGTCGGAACGCCCAGCTTCCACAGAAGGTTCGTGTCTTTCTGCATCACGCGGAATTTATCGAGCAAACGTCCATCCGGAATGACGTGGACCTTTTCTCTCGAAATCTTCGACCAGATGTCCGCGCGGCGCGGGCGCAGCCATTTATCAAGAATGAGCGAACCCACAGAAATGATGAGGTCGGCGCGGGAGACGATGAATTTGTTCCATAGATTGAGGTAAGGTGCGATGTTGCGGTTCCGGATCACAACCTTTGCTCCCGCCAGACGTGCCGCGAAATACATCATATTCAAATCGATCGCAGGGTGATCGGTGTAATCGAGTATTTTGATCTTTTTTTCTTTGAGGAAAGCGCTGAAACTCGAAGTCACCTTCCACCACTTTAAAATTCCGTCTGCCATCGGCCGTATGAGCCCAGGCCTAGCATAAAAAGGGATACCTTCAGAAGCGCAGCCTTGAGAGAGCGGGCCCTCCGACGGCGCCGCGATGTGCGGCTCAAAGAGGTTCCGGTCGAGGGCACGCGCCGTATTCAGAATCGACGTGCAGGCGCCGTACAGATTTTCATGGGGCGCGATAAAAAGAATGCTGACTGTATTTGCTGTTTTCATATGAAATCCTTTCGGGAAATATGAGCTGGGATCAGCCGTGCGTGTGGGCAGCCATGGCCGCTCCAAGAAACAGGAGCGCCGCCGTGCATCGGATAAAAACCAGGGGGAAATGCTCACGCGAGCGGCTGCCGGTGCCGGCCGTCCAAAGAGTCCAGACGATGAAAACGACCGCGAATTCAGAGCAAAGCGCCGCTGCGCAATCCCGGGTCGCAAGTGCTTGAAAAAACTCTGAGAGACCACCCGCGGTATCAAGCGGATGAACCGGGTCCGCGCCAGGATCAGCGAAAGGGCCGAAAAAAGGTTTATCTATAAAAGGCCAGAAAACGTAAACGCCTTTGGGGCCGCTTCCGAACCAGTCGAGAAAAATATGGGTCGAATACGCGCTGAAAAAGATTGCGGTGTTAATGAAAAAATCACGCTTCCGCCAAAGCAGGACGCAGAGAGAAACGATGGCCGCCGTGAAAAGCGCTGCGGCAAAACTGTGCGTCACGCCGCGGTGGTATTTCGCGGCTTCGCCGAAGAGCACGCCGGGAATAAAATCAAGGTCGGGCGCGTTCCCCAAGATCATGCAGATGACTGCGCTGACAATATCAAAACTTGAGCGTCCGCGGGCGCCTATGCGGGAAACCACATAGCCGGCTGCGGTATGCATAACGGGTAAAGACATAAATCAAACCTGCCTCTAAAATTATTTTTTTGAACCGGCACGGTTCTCCGAATCTTTTTCGGAGAACTTTTCATTTCTGCTGGTTTCATCGTTTATTTCCTCTGCTGTGGGTGTCCCGATCATGCGGAGCGTCCATGCCGCATTTTCAGACTTAACCGAGGGAATGCCCTCGAAAACGCGGCCCTGCTCCACCCTGGCGATCTGACGGCCGAGATAAAACTCGTGGAGAAAAAGCCCCGCTAGAAATCCGGCGGCACCCAGCATTTTAAAAAGCGAACTTAAAAGAAGGGGCTGAACCGCGTCAAAAGGCGTTTCTGCAGTAGCGAGCACGTAAACCGACACTGCGTTTCCCGCAAAAAAAAGCAAAGAACCGAACAGAAGCATTTTCGACGCATCGGCTGAGCCGTCCATTGCCGAACGAACCCGGAAACCGGCAACGAGAAATACGAGGGTAAGCAAGGCATAGACCGCGGCCGCCGCCGTTCCCTCCGAAAACTCTGGAAAAAGAACCCACCCGGAAATTTCACGCAGGTCGCAAATTTCTGCACAGGAAAGAATCAGCAGTGAGAAAGCCGCGCCCTTCCAGAATAACGCATGAGATTTTTTCGCACTCACACCCGCTACTTTGACTGCCTGGAAAGCACAAAGCGCAAGCACTACGGAATACATCCAATTCGAAGCGCTGTTATGCGCGAGAAGATTGAGCGCCAGAAGATCAATGGCCCTGTCTCCCCCCGCCGCAAGAACCAGCATCTGCGCGCAGGCCACGATACCAATCGCGGCCATAAGATAAAAGAAAATCTTTCCGATCTTGCTGCTGTCTGACGCTGAACTCACGTGCGTATGATCTTTCATTCGGTATGATCCCCCGATCATAAAACTATCTTCACTCAGGCGGTATCAAGAATTTCCGCCAGGTTTATTTCAAGGTACAGATTTTAGCTGGACTCTCAGCTGGCACTGATGCCTATGCACCAGCACCTCTCCCGAGCGAGCTTGTCGCTCGTCTCGGCGGCCGCCCAGAAATTTAAAGCCTCACTCTACGGTGACGCTTTTAGCCAAATTTCTGGGCTGGTCCACGTCGGTGCCGCGCAGCACGGCCACGTAATAGGCCAGGTACTGGAGCGGAATGACGGTGAGCAGCGGCGAAAGAAATTCATCGCAGGCCGGAACCTCGATAAAATCATCGACGAATTTTTCCAGCCGCAAGTCACCTTCGGTCACGATCGCAATCACTCTGCCCTTTCTCGCCTTCACTTCCTGGATGTTCGAAGCCATCTTTTCATGGACTGAGGAATTGGGAGCGATGCAAACAACCGGCATATTCGAGTCAATAAGCGCGATCGGGCCGTGCTTCATTTCTCCGGCCGGATGCCCGGTAGCGTGAATGTAGGCAATTTCTTTGATCTTGAGCGCACCTTCGTGCGCGTTCGGATAATTGATGCCTCTTGCGAGAAAAAGAAAGTCTCGCGCGGTATGATATTTCTCCGCGATCTTCCGGATTTGTTCCTTATTATCGATAATGCTCTGAATTTTAGCGGGAATCTGCCTCGCTTCTTCCCTGAGCCGTTCGAACGTCGCGGCGTCGTGTGTCTTACGGATACTGCCCCAATAGAGGGCAAGAGCCGTAAGCACCGAAAGCTGAGCAATGTATGCCTTCGTGGAAGCGACTCCGATTTCGGGACCGGCGTGAGTGTAAATAACGCCGTCCGATTCCCGCGCAATCGTACTGCCGAGAACATTGCAGATGGCAAGGGTCTTGTAGCCCATGGCCCTGCCCTGCCTGAGCCCCATGAGGGCGTCGATCGTTTCACCAGATTGGGTAATGGAAATGACGAGTGCGTTTTTCTGTTTTACGAGGTGCCGGTAACGGAACTCGGATGACACGTCGACTTCGGTCGGAATGCCGGCCAGAGTTTCGAGCAGAAACTTTCCCGTAAGGGCTGCATGCCAGGAAGTGCCGCAGGCCTGGATGATGATTCTTTCGGCTCCGCGGAGCGTCTCTTCGCTGAAATTAAGAACGTCGAAAACAGGGCCGTCCAGCCGTGCTTTAAAAACCCGGTCGACGACTTTCGGCTGCTCTTCGATTTCTTTCAGCATAAAGTGATCGAACCCTTCCTTGCTCGCGTCTTTCGCATCCCATTCAATATGAGAGATTTTAGGTTCTACGATCTTCCCTTCGAGCGTCGTGACTTTGACTGTCTTGTCCGTGATAACGGCAATCTGATAATCCTCGAGAAAAATGACTTCCCGCGTGTAATCAATGAGAGCCGGGGCATCAGAGGCGACGAAATTCTGGTCCTTCCCGAGGCCGACGACAAGAGGGCTTCCGTTTCTCGCCGCGATGAAACTATCCGGCTCCTTCTTGCTGATCACGCAAAAAGCGTAGCTGCCCACGATCTCACCCAGCGTCAGGCGGACCGATTCTTCCAGCGAACAGCCTTTCTCATTGTGAAATTCAGAAATGAGGTGGGAAAGCACTTCCGTATCGGTATCGGATTGAAACTCGATGCCGCCGGCCGTGAGTCTTTCTCTGAGTTCTGCATGGTTTTCGATGATCCCGTTATGGACCACGGCAAGCGTACCCGCCGCGTTGAGGTGCGGATGGGCATTCCTCTGCGAAGGCTCACCGTGCGTCGCCCACCGGGTATGGCCGATGCCGACCTTGCCCGTAAGAGGCGACGCTTCGTTGAGCTTCCGAAGATTGATGAGCTTGCCCTGCTCTTTGAGCATCAGGAGTTCCCCGTTGCCGAGGGTCGCTATGCCGGCTGAATCGTAACCTCTGTATTCGAGCCTTGCCAGTGCATTAAGAAGAACTGTATCGACTTTTTCCTGACCTATATAACCGACAATACCGCACATATGAGTTGAGTTCCTTCGAGCTCGAGTAGAGCTTCAGATTTTGTCCGGACGGAAGTGGGCAAACGCGGTCTTTAGCGTTTCTTTTTTCCCTTGTCGAGAACGCCCGACTCGAGAAACCACTCCACGGTCTTTTTGAGACCTTCCTTGAAACGTGTCTGGACTTTAAAGTTGAGGACTTTTTTTGCCTTCGTGATATCGGCAAAAGTGCGTCTCACATCGCCCGCCCGCTTGGGTTTCATAATCGGCTTGATGTGTTCTTTATCAAGAATTTTCTGAAGCTCCTGGTACATGTCGAGGATCGAATATTCTTCATGGCAGGCTACGTTGATTACCTGGCCGTCCGCTTTAGGAGACTTCATGGCAAGGACGTTGCCGCTGACGACATTGTCGACGTAGGAAAAGTCCCGAGACTGCTTACCGTCCCAGTGGATTTCGGGCGCTTTGTTTTTGAGGAGCTGTTCTATAAATATCGGAATGACGGCAGAATATTTCGATTCCGGGTTCTGCCGGGGGCCGAAAACATTGAAATAGCGGAGAGAGACCGCTTCGAGACCGTAGAGCTTCGAGAAAATGCTGCAATAGTATTCGCCCATGATCTTTGTTGCGGCGTAGGGTGAACAGGGACCAGGAAGGTCTGTTTCCTTCAAAATGGGCTGTTTGGTTTCGCCGTAGACTGAAGAAGACGAGGAGAACACGAAACGTTTCACCCCGGCTTCGCGGGCACCGACCAGAAGATTCAGGGTACCGCCGGTATTGACTTCATCTGTTTCGACGGGGTCTTCAACAGAACGCAGCACCGCGCGGTTGGCCGCGAAATGAAAAACGCCGTTGATGCCTTTCATGGCTTTTTTTACGGATGCCTTGTCGCGGATATCGCCTTTCACGAGTTCGACGTCTTTTCCATCAAGATTGTGTTTGAAGCCCGTGGACAGATTGTCGAGGACCCTGACTTCGTTATTCTGTTTCAAAAGTTCATCCACGAGATTGGAACCGATGAAACCGGCTCCTCCAGTCACAAGATACTTAGCCATTATTTGTTTTCCTTACCTTTCATGAGAGTGATTTTGTGTAACGATCGTGTAAAAGCATTTAGTCCCGAGGCATGACGCAGGCCGCCCGATTTGCTTGGGGGTTGAAAAAGGGCCGCGCATCAGACAGGGGTTTATTCGCCGACCTTTGCCTTCAGTACTTTGCGCTGCCACCAGGAGTTGAATTTCTTTTCGGCTTGATCGAAACCAAAGCCCGCCATCTTGAAATGGAACTTGGCTTTGTCCTTCATGCCTCTCTTGTCGGCGTTTTCATACGACTCATAATACTTGCTGTAGTAACGGTATTCCGCCGTCTGATACTCGACGTTCGTCAGAATATAGCCAAGCATATTGGCGCCCGATTGTTTGAAGAGCAGATTGGAGTGGGCGATCATGCTTTTCGGCGTACGGCCGATCTGGATCACGAAAACCACGCCGTCGACTTCTTTCGCCATAATGCCCGGATCCGCGACCGACATAATGGGCGGCGCGTCTACGATGACATAATCGAAATGCGTCCTGAGTTCCGCGATAAACATGCGGAAGCGATCTGATCCGATAAGGTTGGAAGGATGCTTCGGTATGTCGCCACGCGGCATGACAAACAGATTGGCGCGGCCGTTTTTAATAAAGCAATCCTTGGGATTCAGGCCTTCTTCGAGCAGATTGGAAAGCCCTTTTTCTGGCCGCTTAAAACCGAGATACTCGTGGATGCGGCCGCGGCGAAGGTCTGCGTCGACGAGAGCCACTTTCACGTTTTCTTCTTCCGAAAGAGCAATAGCGAGGTTGATAGCCGTCACGCTCTTGCCTTCCCCGTTAATGGAACTCGAGACCATGAGCACCTGGATGCCCTGTTTTACGAACTGGTTTTTCAGGCTGGTCCGAAGCATGCGGTACTGTTCGGTCACAATCGAATGTGGAAACCGTGAAGTCACGATGCAGGGCTCGGCCTTCGCGTTTTTATCCTGCTTGATACCCGCGTCCCAAGTCGTCTTCGAAGACTCCGCCTCTTGAGGCATATGAAGAGCAGGAACGGGCTTTCTCGCCTCCTTGATTCTGGAGGCATTCTCGCCGTCAATTTTTCTCATAGCCATGCTAAACTTGCTCATAATATTTTTCTCCTTGGAATCTCATCTCTGAAATCGATTCTTCTACGATATCCCGCGTAAGCACCTGGGCTTCTTTCACGAACCCGGTCAGCAGAATGTGATCGCATAAAACATTGATCATTCTCGGAATCCCCCTCGAATAGTCATAGATCAGAGGATAAGCTTCTTCATCAAAAAGCACCGATAAATCACGGCCGTTAGACTGCGCGGTCCGCAGCCTGTGCCGGACGTAATTTCGCGTCTCTTCCGAACTGAGAGCGACAAGATGATAATGAACCGCGACCCGCTGGCGAAGCTGTTCGAGCGAAGGCATCTCGAGTTTGCTGCGAAGTTCCGGCTGGCCGATCAGAATGATCTGGATCAGCTTTTCCTTTTCAGTCTCGAGATTGGAAAGCATCCGCAGTTCTTCGAGGCAGACCCGGCTCAGGTTCTGAGCTTCATCAACCACCAGAACGACGTTATGCCCGTCCATCACCTGACGGATCAGATACTGGTTGAGCTGGATGAAAAGTCTTTCTTTCGAACCGTCCTTGTAGCTGACGCCGAGATCCTCCAGAAGCATCAGGATGACTCCCTTCGGGCTCAGGTGGGTGTTCGTGATCACAGCCGTCTTGACATTGTCATCAAGGCGCCGCAATAGGGTCCTGACGACCGTCGTCTTTCCGCAGCCAATCGGGCCCGTGATGACGACGAAACCTTTTCTCTGCTTTATAGCGTACGTCATGGCATCAAGCGCGGTCATGTGCTGCTCTGACGCGTAGAAAAACGACGAGTCAGGCGTAATCGAAAAAGGATGTTCCTTGAATCCGTAGTACTGGTTATACACCGGCTTCGGCCCTCAATCTTTCTCCGAGCAGAAGCTCGTCAGCTTTAATGGTTGCAATGGCACCGAAAATCGGCAGCTCGAGAAGCCGCCGGGCATCGTCCACATTGCGAATGGAGTTATTACTCAATTCCAGCAGCCACACCAGCGCCACGCCGAGGCCTACGCCCGAGATGACACCGGCAATCATAATGAGGGGCTTGTTCGGCTTCACAGGCTTCAAAGGAAGCCTTGCCGGCTCGAGGACACGGAACTTCAGTCCCTTGTCCGATTCTTCGAGTGTCTGCGAAAGTTTCGCGGTTTCAAGCTTCGACAGCAGCCGCTGATAGAGGCTGTTGTTGACGTTGTAGTCGCGGCGCAGTTTCGCCATCATCTGCTGCTGGAGCGGCACGCTCGACATCAGGTCCGTATATTCTTCGGCGTTGATATCGAGGCCGGCTTCCTGCGCGAGCTTGAGCTGTTCATTGCGCTGCTGCTCGATCTGTTCGACGAGTTTTCTTACGTTGATAACCCGGGGGTGAAGCTCGGTGTTCTGAATGAGAAGATTCTGAAGTTCAATCTTTAAAGAGACAAGCTGCTCATTCGACCGGGTTGCGAGAGGAAGCGTGTAGTTGTAGACTTCCTGGAATTCACGAAGGTTCTTTTCAGACTCCTCGAGTTTTTTCCGGTACACTTCCATCTGTTCTTCCAGAAACAGGATAGCGCTGTTGGCTTCCAGATTGGTCGAAGTGATCGTACCTTCCACGATAATGTTCGCGAGCGTTTTCACGACTTCCTGCGCTTTATGAGGATCGCTGCCCTCGAAACCGACGCTGAGGATGCCGTTGCCGCGGGTCTTGATCGAGATGGTATCGCGGAGGCTATTGATCAACGCCTCGTACATAACCGGATTCTTGGCATTCGTATCGAGGCTGAGTTTCTCGGCGAGAAGCGTCAGTTTGGGCCAGGAGAGAAGCTGCTCTCTCAGGGCTCTCATGCGGGCCTGGGCCGACGGCGTAATGGCAAGACCGCTGATGAGAGGCTGAAGAATGCTGTCGCTCTCGGTCATAAGCACCGTTTCCGCCTTATAAACCTTAGGCGATGTCACGGCTACAAAAGTTGCACCGCTCAGCGCAACCACGATAGCAACCAGGAACGCCAGTTTGTGGCGCAAAAGCATGTAATAGTATTCTCTTAACCTTAAGGATTGTGACACGGCATTTAAATTCATGAACTGGGTTTCTCCTTTAACTTAAGCTTGGACTGGCCTGAGGCTCAGCCTTCGATCATATTCCATGTATTCATGATCACCCGGAAAACCAGCCGGCCTCCCATGATGATAAACGGCACGAACAAAAACGTGTTGCCGAAATGGACTGACTTCATCTTCGAAATCAAAGTCTTCATATTATTCTCCGCCTGAAATGAAGCCGCCCGATCGGCCGCCAAAGCCAAGTTCATATACTGCCGCAGCTTGAAAGAGCGGGCCGACGACTCTCGAAAACGTATTGACGAAACGGTCGAAATAGCGCTGATCCACGACGAGGGTATCTCCGGGTTGAAGCACGAAGTCTTCGGCCGAATCACCTTTCTGAATAAGCTTCTTCATATTGACTTTCTTTTTCGCGGCGACGCCGTCTTCGGTATGCTCCGAGGGACGGATTACGTAGACGCGTTTGAGAGCGGCATCAGGCCTCGGGAGACCTGCTGCCACGATAGCTTCCTTAATAGTGATCTTGTTGCCTTTCATGGCAAATTTTCCGGGGCGCGAAACGTATCCGAAGATATAGACGTGCTTGCTTCTGTATTCGGAAATCATCACGGCGACTTCCGGATAACGGACATACTCTTTGAGCCGTTCCACGATATCCTGTTTCAATTCTTCCTTGGTCCGGCCGTGGGCGCGGATATCACCGACGAAGTTGTACTGGATGTTACCGTGCGGATCGACCACGAACCGGCCGGAAAAATCAGGCTGATTGCGGACGATGACCGTTACGACATCATCGATGCCGAGCGTATAGTCCGAACCTTCACCGACAATCTCGACGTAAGGTGAATACTGGGAGTAAGGAGAAATTTCCGTCGGAGCGTACGGAGCTTCGATCTGCTGTTGGCCGTAGGGTCCCTGCTGACCGTTATAACCGTACTGCTGTTGCCCGCCATCTCCATAAGGTGATCCCATAAACTGAGAGGACTGGTCATATTCTGTCTCGTAGTCTGCATAACTAACCGGCATGAGCTGCGAACTTCCGTTCGCCGTGTTGGGATTCGAGCTCATATCGTTGCGCTGATTCCCGCGGTATACAAGCGGATCAGCGGCGGATACGTTCTGCGTAAACATTGCTGTAATAAGAGCCAGGAGCGCCGCTGTTTTTGCATTTTTTCTTAGCTTCATGAATCAAAAACCTCTCTTTTTCAGAATTAGATTTCGTACACTGAATTCACAAGACGTTCGAGCGCCTCGATATCTTCCTGCTGGTAAACTCTCCAGCCTTTCCAGTCCCGCTTCGGCCGCTTGATTTTACCGGCCTTTTCCCAGCGGATAATCGTCTTCGTGGTCACACCGATCCGGTCTGCCACTTCAGTAATCGTATATCTGCCGTTGACGTTCAAGGTTTACATCCTCCCTGTTAGAGCCATTTCTGTCCAGTCCACGACAAATTTGCGGAGCGGAGTTTATTCTGCCGAACTTGAATGGTACTTTGTCCCGCAATGTCCGGGAGAGTCATAGTATGTACATGTTCCGTGCCAACTCAGGGTTATCCCGTATATTCAATAGGGGCGTATCCGGGTGTTATACCGTGCTAGTCAAGAGGGGGAAAAGTGATGATCAAATGAAACAGAGGGAATGACCCGGACAGAGGGGGTCTGTCCTGCAAAATGAACGAAATGAATATTTTATTAGCGTAACTTGTTTAAAACAATGGCTTATCGTAATCTGTTCCGACAGAAAGCGATGTGTTGTTTTTTCTGAACAAAAAAGGAAAAGTTTGTTAGGAAAGCTGCTTATCTACGCTTTCGCCGGCGATTACGGGGGTACATATCCGTTTTTAGACACGCCACCCGGTCCAGAAAGAGGACTCCCTGGAGATGATCCACTTCATGCTGCACGCAGACCGCTTCGATCCCCCGAAAGGTTTCGCGCTGCAGAGTCCCCTTTTCATCGCACCACTGGGCCTCGATCCATTCAAAGCGGCGCAGATCGGCGGTGTAATCAGGAAGACTCATACAGCCTTCGCGGCTCAGGCATTCCGGCCCCTGCGTCAAGATCTGAGGATTTACAAGCACCCGTCTTTGGGCACCTTCAACCCGGGAGGAGACATCCACGATTGCGACGCGAAGCGAAACCCCGATCTGAGGCGCAGCGATACCGATGCCATGGGGCTGGCAGCGCATGATTTTGTCCATTTTTTGAATCAGCCCGAGAAGGGCGGCATTAAACTGAGTGACCTCATGCGCCGGCTTTCTCAACACAGGGTCAGGGAAAAATCGGATGAGGGATTTCAAGATACCTCTTTAGAATTCAATGCGTTCGACAGGTTTAAACTGAATATCCATGCCAATTTTCTTTCCGGCCGCAGCTAGCTTTTTTTGAAGTTTCTCCGCACGGAACCCGCGGGGCAGGTCCACTTCAAGCATGAGAACGTAGAGATCTCTGCCGAGTGAAGGGAGAATCCTCGAATTAAGGTCCGTGATATTAAGCTTTTCGCCGGCAAAGAGACGGCTTATTTCGTAGACGATCCCGGTTCGATCTTTGCCGGAGGCCGAAAGGATGTAGCTTCTGCTTCCCTTAGCATGCTTGCTCCCTTTTGCGGCTTTATGGGAGAGGTCTTTCCAATAGATCATCATTCCCGTCCTGCCGGCATACTGCTCGAATTTCTTTTTGATTTCCGCAGTTTTTTTTCCGCCCGGGACGCCCACAATCATGATCATGGATAATTCCCCTTCGAGAATGGTCATGCTCACATCCTCCAGATTGCTTCCGGAAGCGTAAAGAATACCTGTGACGTCCGCTATGATACCCGGCCCATCTTTTCCGGTCACCGTAATCACCGCCTGTTTCACGCACCACCTCTTTTTCTGGTTAGACGCATTGCATTTAAAATTAATTTAGCTCGGCGCGGCGGCCGGGCCGTTTGCATTGGCAGCAGGACTACTGGATGCAAGGGTCCGCATCTTCAGGTAATCAGCGTCTGGTTTTACCACGCCGTGAGGCAGGAGCCCGGTGTAACGGAGAGGAATAACGAGACGTCCGTGTTCGTTCAAGAGATTCCCCAGAATTGGGTGTCTTTCAACCAGCGAGGCACTGGCGTTTTCGAGAAATACCAGCTTGGCCTTGAAGTCGGCTTCGCGCCGGGCCATATCATAGCTGCCTTCCATTTCCATAAGATAATCCTCATGCTTCAAAAGGCCTTCCCTTATAAAAATCCTTTCATGAAAAATTTCGATATTGGCCTGGGCCAGATCAAAGACGCTTTCTTCGCTCTCGAGCGACTTCAGGCCCGTCGTATCCCAATCCTGCGCGGCTCCCTCCTCGCCCGCCATCACTTCAAGAGAAGCCTGCAGGGCTTCGCGAATGAGATTAGCAGGTTTAAAAGCCCCTGCGCGCAGATCAACGGCCCCTTTTGCCGCAAGCGATGTAAACCATTCTCCCGGGTTGGAACCTTCAACGATTCCCTGAATTTCCGCCGTAAAGGACGCCTTCAAGAGGTCGTTATTCAAAGCGTATCTGAAGATTGCCAGTTCCCCCTGAGTCTGGAGCAGGGCCCCGCTCAGATCCAGGGCGCCTTCAAACATCCATTCCTGTTCACCCGCGCTCCCGGTAAGAAGCAGCACCCTCTTTCCGGTATCGAACACTCCCTGGAAGATGATGTCGGGGTCGGGGAGCCAGGGGGCTTCCCCCTGTATTTGAAACTGATAAAGATGCTCCGTCTCAGTTTTTGTCAGCAAGCCATCGATCGAATGAACCAACGCCTCAAAGGGACGCACCGTCGTCCTGTCAGCCAGCAGGAGTTCGGCGCTTCTTAAGTCCACCGCATGGATCCTTAATTTCCAGGGTCCCGGCTGCCAAAAGTACAAAGGAGGAGTCGGAGAAACAGTATCCTGCTGCAAAGTGCCGCTTTCACCAGGCGAAGGATTGACGTCCGCGTTCCACCCGCCTGATTGCTTTGAAAACTCGATTTTAGCTTCACCGATCGTAATAAGGCTAATAGCCAGTTCTTTTCTAAAAAGCGGCCCGGATTGAATTTTGAACAGAGCGGCAGGGATTCTTATGAATGCCGTTCCTCCTGAGCGCGGCATGACGCTGATACCCTGAATTTCAATTTCCCGGCGCATTCGTGACAAAAAGCGGATCCCTTTGGTATCGACTTCAGCGCCAAGCGATCGTGAAAGCTCATGCTCGAGCATGGGTCTTATCTTTTCGGGATCAAAACGAAGGAGATAAAAAAAAAGGCCGCCTGCTGCGGTAAGAATAAGAAGAAGAAAAACGATAAAAGGTTTCAATGGAGCGCGCCGGGGTCAGGTCCCGGACCCTGATTGATAGTCCCGGGACCTGACGGAGGCTGCTCATGTTCCTCATATGACCAGATACCGTGGCCCTTGCTCCTTGCCTCTGACTGCGCTTTCTCGAAATCACCGCAGTGCTTTCCGCATTCATTCTCGATCATTTTCGCGGACCCCAGTTGAAGCAGGAGTTCGTTCACCATCATTTTCTTTTCGTGTGCTTTAATTTCCACTGGGTGGGGTTTCGGGATTTCGGAGGTTTTGACGTAGACGAAAACAGGTCCCGGAACGGTCTTGATTCCGTCCTCGGGCAACTCTTCAATTTCGACTTCCCGCCCTCCCAGGAGAACGGCGAGGAGCGATGTTGATTCAGGGGAAAGTTCGACCCCGGCAAGACGTACCGCCCTGCCGTCATTTAATTTAATCACCCCATCCGGCTTCAGCGCTACGACCTGCTCCGCTCGCGCGGCCGGAACAAAAAGAAACCAAGAAATAATCAAGGCGCCAACGGTCCAATATCCAGAGATTTTTGTTTGCATCATACCCGCTTAATCTACGTGAAGAGCCTAAGCCACGCAAGTATTATGAGCTGCGGGGACCTGTTGCAGCCGAAGGCGGCAGCTCTGAAAGACGTTTTTCAGCCCAGGCAAGCGCGGCTTCCCTTGCTGCAAAAACGTTTTCGAGCTGGAGTTCATATGCCTCTTCGAGAACCTCTTTCATCCCGGGCCCCGGTTTCATCCCGAGGGAAATGAGATCATGGCCGCTCAGAAGGGGTTTGGGACGAAGCGGCTCATTTCCGTACGCCTTAATTTTTTCCTGAACGAACTGATAGTTCGCCAGATTTCCGTGGCAGGAAAGACAGTCGATACGATGCAGCTCAAGTTCCTCTCCAAAGTTGGACCGTGAAATAAACTTCCTCAATTTGGCCTCACGCATGTGCTGAACATCGGCAAATTTCATGTGGTTTTCCACCGCTTCCGAGACTTTTTCAATTTCGTCATTAGAAAAGCGCAGACGGCGCATGATCTCTTGAGTCATGCGGGCTCCAAGCGGAGCATGTTCATAAAAAGTAATCTTGCCGTTTCTCACCGCATAGGTAGGCGGCTTGGCGACATCGTGAAAAAGCGCCGCGAGAGCCAGGGTAGGCGATGGGTTTCGGAGCTTTTCGAGAAGAAGCATCGTATGGATGAACACATCGCCCTCGGGATGATAATCAGGCGGCTGCGCCACGTCTTTCATCGCGCTGATCTCAGGCAGCACCGCTTGCAGAAGGCCGGATTCTTCGAGAAGCCGGATTCCCCGCGCGGCACCCGGCCTCGTCAACATTTTCACCAGCTCTTCCCTGATCCTCTCAGGACTTACACAGCTTATTTTCCGTGCGCTTGATTTAACCGCCTCCCAAGTCGGCCGTTCAATTTCAAAACCAAGAGTGGACGCGAACCGCACCGCTCTCAAAAGACGAAGCTTATCCTCCTCGAAACGCTCTTCGGCACTTCCTATGCAGCGGATTACTTTCTTTACGATATCCGCTTCGCCCCCCACGTAATCAATGATCTTTTGAGCGAAAGGATCGTAGTACAAACCGTTGACGGTGAAATCACGCCTGGAAACGTCTTCCCTCGGCCCGGTGAAATCGATCCGTGTCGGATGCCGCCCATCTTGATAACCTGATTCTGTGCGAAACGTAGCAACTTCGTACTGCCTGTCGCCTTCGAGAACGAGAATGACCCCGAACTGCTTACCGACGGGAACGGTACGTTTGAATAGTTTTTCGACTTGGTCTGGAAGCGCCGATGTCGCGATATCAAAATCATGAGGCGTAAGCCCCATCAAATGATCGCGAACGCAGCCGCCTGCAAAATAGGCAGTGTGGCCGCTCTCTTTGAGTACGCCTGCAATTTTGAGGGCATGTGCGCCTTCTTCCCGCTCAAGGTCCATCGGTTTCATGGCGTGATCTCTTTTCGGCTGATTCTATTCATCCAAAAAAATCCCGGGCCTTTTTTTCGCCCATGAGTTTTTGATAATCCGTGAAGTCGATAAAGGCGAGATCGGGCCGCTTTTCACTCATTCTCCGTACAAGATGGAAACGCTCACCGGCATGAGTTTCGAGTCTCCGACTCGTGAGGTATTTGAAAGGAGTTTCGCATTCCGGGCAGACACCCGCTTTATAAAAATCAATTCCGAGCGCGCGGCATGACGCGCAATCGCCTGAAAGATCGCCCATGATAAGAAGGTGCTTGCTCACTTCGTCGAGGTCAAACTCCCGATAAGTTCTTAAGATCTGTTTATTCATAAAAGCCTTTTCTGTAAGTGCAAAATGCTACCGTAAAGCCGGAGGTTCACTGGTTTTTATTTTATAGACTTTGTCTCCGGCCGCGACGTTTTCCTTGACGAGGAGTCCCACCTCTTCTCCGGGGCGGCCTGCATCGATGGGTATAGAGTTAATCTGCAGACTTTTGACTTTTTGCCGAAAACTGGAAGCCGGTCCCGCAATCTGCATCGTGTCGCCTACCGCCAAGTCTTTCTCGAGTTTAATTACAGCCGCGTGAGCTTTGGGGAAATAATGGGTAATGACTCCGATTAAAAGGCCGGGCTCTTTAACTTTTTTATTCAAAGCGGCGGCGGTATTTTTGAGGGACGCGGGCGGGCTCTGGAGTGCGGTCCGTTTCATCCCGCCTCGTGCTGCGGGAGATACCCGGATCGCTCGAGCCTTTACGGCTTTCTTTTTTAACGCTCTTTTTGGTTTTTGTTTCGGCCAGGCCTTTGACTTTTTAACGGCGCGAGGAACTCGAAGCTTTTTCTTTCCTGTTTCTTTCTTTGTAGCTCTTGTCTTTTTTTTTCGCCTGGGTTTCTTTTTAGTTTTCCCGGACAGCGACAGGCCGCTAAGAAAATTTTTCAACTTGCGCAGCAAATTCAAGGGGGCGCTCCTGGTACCTTAGAATCGAGGTCTTTATTATGAAATTGAGTTCGTTACGATCCTTTAGTCATCGGCAACATCCTGCTGGAATTTGATGTTTTTTCCGGCTGGCATCCGGGGACAGCCGAAAGTGGAGAGTTCAATCTTGGGAGGGTTTACGAACGCTAAGAAATGCCAGTGCTTCCTTTTCATCATTCGTAAGCCCCTGGAGATTGGAAATGCTCTCCGGGACCGAAAAAACCCCGGGAAGCATTTCTTTTTCATAGGCCTCGATTACATCAGGATGGATGTAACAGCGGCGGCATACGGCGGGAGTATTGTTCAGCTCGCCAGCGATCTCTTTGACGACGCCGGCGAGGAACCGCTTACGCTCGGCCTGGGTGCGGGCGGGCGGAAGCTTCCGCAGTTTTTCAAGCGAGGAAACCGTAGCATGCCATGTCCTGAAGTCCTTTGCAGAAAAATCTTCGCCTGAAATCAATTTGATATAAGCGTTCACATCCTGGGACGATATCGCCTGGACACGGCCGGAGCCATTTTTAAATTTAAATAGCTGCTGCCCGGGAAGCTCCTGACATTTACGGATGGCTTTACAGAGTTTCGAATGGTCGAGATCGAGCTTCCACATTTTTTTTCTTTTCCCAGGAAAGAGAAAATGAATGGTGCAGCCCTCGATATCGATATGTCTTTTCTGGAGCGTGGTGAGGCCAAAGGAATGATTCTCCTCGGCGTAAGGTTCATTTCCGATCCGGATATGGGTTTTTTCAAGCAACGCTGTCACGGTTGCGAGAACCCGCTCGCGAGCGAGGTGATCCAGTTTCAAGCCCTTGGCATTTTCTTTTCGGATACGGAGCAGCGAGAGGCCGAACTTCAGAATGAGCTCGAATTTCTTCCGGTTCGATTCCTCCTGCCAGCGGGAGTGATAGAGGTACTGCTTGCGTCCCCGCTCGTCTCTGCCGGTCGCCTGAATATGGCCGGAAGGTTTGGGACAGATCCATACATCTTTCCAGGCTGGAGGAATAACGAGCGCATCGACACGCTTCAGCGTGGAGAGATCGGTGACCCTTCCGCCTTTCGCATTCAAATAGATAAATCCACTGCCGATCCTTCGGCGTGAATAACCCCGAGCTCCATCGGTGACATATCTCAAATGCGCTTTTTTTATTATAAGCTGTGTTGTTGTCATAGCACTTTGGTCATGCCTTTCCTAAATGCATGATACCTGTGATGACAAAGTCCGGGCAGTCATGAAGAACTGAAGTTGCGGTAGGGAAAAAGCTCAGGATCGGTGTAAAGACGTCGGGGCAGGATCCCGACGCAGACCTCAAGTCTGCGCGAGAAGTTCCGGTGTAAAGACGCCGGAGCAGGAGTCATGGTGCTCGAGATGTCCCGTACAAAGGCCGAGATGAGCAGAGAAGGAAATTTCAGGAATTCGTAAAAAGCTCGGCCTCTGGTTTTTTATCCTCTGCGGGCAATGAAGCTTTGTGCCCGAGCGTATTGAACCGCTCACCGAGCTGGACGAATTTACGGCCACCGCGGTCATAGGATGCCTGGGCGTGCGAAAGATGCGAACCGAGCTTATCGTATTCTTCCTGGCATTTGCGGAACTCTGATTCCATCTGCCCGAGGCTTTCGAGAATGATCTGGGCGGATTTTTCGATCCGCAGGCCTTTAAGACCGCGGACGATGGCTTCGAGATAAACGTAAAAACTATTAGGCGAAACCGGGATCACTTTTTTTTCCCAGGCATACTGACACAGGTTTTCGACCGTATCTTCTTTAATGATGATTTCGTAATAAATATTTTCAGCCGGGATATACATAAGCGCGAAATCAAAAGTGCCTTCTTCGGGAAGAATGTATTTCTGCGATATCGAGTCGATGTGTTTTTTAACATCGACAACAAACTGCTTTTTCGCGGACCGGGCCTGAGTTTCGTCACCCGATGCCCCCATGCGTTTGAAATTTTCGAGGGGGAATTTCGCGTCGACGGGAATGAGGCCGGCGCCAAGCCTGATTACAGCGTCGACCTTGCAGCCATTTTTGAAACCGTATTGCAGAGAGAAGTGATCATCCGGAAGAATCTGACGCAGGAGCTCGCCAAGAAGCAGTTCACCGATACCACCGCGCAGTTTCGGTGATTGGAGAATGTCCTGAAGCGAAGAAATGTCCTTTCCGATATCGATCATCGACTTCGCTGCGGATTGAAGTTCCCCCATTCGCAGATGAAGATCCCCCACTGCGGAAAAATAACCTTTATGAGTTTCCTGCAGGAAAGTTGAGTTTCGGGACATCTGCTCTTCCACCTGCCGGCTCAAAGCAAGGCTTTGATCTTTCATGGCGGATTTGAGCTCCTGGATTTCCTTGTGAAAATCCCCGGTGATTCTGGAGAGCTCGAGATGCCTGCCCTGGCCGCCGTGGCGAACGGCGTAAATCAGAGCGGCCGCGAAAATCGCTGCGGATACAACGAGTGCTAATTCGAGCATGGATGGCTCCTGCAATGGGAGTGAAAAATGGGGACAGGCGCAGAGCCCTGTGCCTGTCCCCTGCGGCCTACTTCACAAAAGTGATATTGATGTCTTCCAGGTGAAGCGAGGCTTCGGAAAAAATAAAGATCCGGCTCTTCGTGTCCCGTTCCAGATGGGAAAGCGCCTGTTTTTCCTGATTCAGCAGCCGTTCGGCAACACTTGGATGGACGTAGGCATTAATCATACGCCCAGTCGAGTGAGCCAGAGACTTGCGCAGTTCCTTGATCGTCTGAATGGCCATGGTCGTCTCGGATTTGACGTTCCCTTTACCCTGACAATAAGGACAGGCTTTGTAGACGCTGCTCTCGAGCGAACCCTTAATGCGCTGACGCGTCATTTCGATCAAACCCAGGTCGCTCATCGGCAGGACATTGATTTTGGCTCGGTCGTTTTTTACGGCTTCCTTGAAGGCATTCTGGAGATTACGTCTATGTTCGTGCTTCTCCATATCAATAAAGTCCATGACAACGATACCGCCAATGTCCCGCAGCCGCAGCTGACGTGCGATTTCCCACGCAGCTTCCAGGTTGGTCCGGTACACCGTCTCTTCGAGATTCTTGGTGCCCGTGAATTTTCCCGTGTTGACGTCGATCGAGACAAGGCTTTCCGTCTGCTCGATAACGATATGACCGCCCGATTTCAAAAAGACAGTCTTCTGGAACATCTTTTCGAATTCCTTCTCGACCTTGTACTTGTCGAAAAGGGGCATATCGCCGTCATAAAAATCAACGCGGACATGCTGGCCCGGAAGATAAAGCGCCAGGAAACGTTTGACTCGGTTGAGGATTTCCTTATCGTCGACAATGATTTTGTCGGTTTCTTCGGTCAAGTGATCACGGATCACTCTTTCCACCAGATCCAGTTCCTGATGGATCAGGCTTGGCGCTTTCTTTGTTTCCATCTGGGCCGCGATTTTCTTCCAGGTCCGGACGAGATACTTAATGTCCCGGGCGTATTCTTTCTCGCTCATGCCGTCTCCGGCCGTGCGTACGATAAAACCGACCCCGTCGGGTATTTCCATACTGTCGAAAATTGCCCGGATTCTTTCGCGTTCTTTTTTATCTTCGATCTTCCGGGAAATTCCTACTTTTTCCTCACCCGGCATCATGACAAGATACCTGGCCGGAATCGAAAAATGGGTGGTCAGCCGGGGGCCTTTGCTTCGGATGGCTTCTTTCACAACCTGAACGATGACTTCCTGACCGACTTTCAGGACCTCGTCGATCGTCTTCATTCTTTCCCTGCCGCCGCGGCCTCGGTTGTTGCGGCCCCGTCCTCCGCCGCCGCCTTCCTCTTCTTCGTCACTCGCCGCCACGCTTCCGTCAGCATCGAGCGGATTCTGAAGAGCATCGGCCACATAGAGAAAACCGTCTTTCTTGGTTCCGACATCCACGAAACTCGCGCCGATACCGGGAATGACCGTCTTCACCCTGCCTTTATAGATATTTCCGAACATTCGGGACTGATCGGCGCGCTCCATATAGATTTCCTCGAGATGTCCATCCTCGAGAACGGCAACGCGCTTTTCGTTGGCTTCCAGACTAATTAGAATTTCACGCTTCATAAATAGCTTACCTTTCTGATAGTCAAAGAACGGCAGACGACCCGTAGACCTGAATCAAAGTTGGCCGGATTTGTCTAAACCGTGTTACGGACGGCGGGTTGCCCAAGAAGGTGGTCCAGAAATTTTCTGAACCTGGGGCGGCTGGAAGCTCACAAGCCGGAGAGTCCGGCTGGGAGGTTAAAGAGAATCGATAAGCAAAATAGGGCCTCGCTCCGAAATGTACCGGAGGAGGGCCTTTTCTGCTGCTGCCGATTTTCTTTCCATCATGCCCGGGAATCCTGAACGGACCGGTGGGACGAAAGTCTAAAGCGCGGGATGACTGTCAGTTCAACGGCCGCGGCCGGCTTGAAGCGCCGAAAGAGAACGGAAGAAAGGGATAAATCTAAGGCAATGAATCCGTTCGTCCCATACCGCAATTAAGCCGCATTCTCAGCCTCGACGACTCCCGGGGCTGGTGCGGCTTGCTGGCTTGATTGATCCTGAACTACCGTTGCTTGTACGGGCGCCGCCGAAGCATTGACAGGCGGGATTACTGTCTTCGCCGTCATGTTGTCCTCGTCGTCTTTTTTAGCGCGCGCAGGTTGACCTTCAGTATCCACCATGGTCACCGTCACAAAAAATAATGTTTCTACTTTTGAATTCGCATTCGCATCCTGTCTCTTGGACCGAAAAAGTTTACCTATGACTGGTACGTCTGACAGATAAGGGACTTTTTGCTCCGCCGTCGAAGCATTATCCGTCATAAGGCCGCCGATGGCGATGGTTTCGCCGCTTCGGATAAGAACCTGAGTAACTGCTTTAGTCACTTCAAAACTGGGAATCTGGAAATCACCAAAATCGACAGTATCACCCTGGGAGCTCACTTCCGGCTGGAGGTCTACAAGGATTTCCTGTTGGGCGTTGATATGTGGTGTGACATTGAGAACGACACCGACTTCCCGATAACTGAAGCCGCTGATCTCGACACTTCCGGTAGTCTCGTTGCGTTCGAACGTGGGAAGCGGTATATCACTGCCCACCTGAACTTTTGCAGTCTGATTGTTCAGCACTACTACCCGCGGATTGGATACGATCTTGGTGTTTGACTTTGTTTCTAGAAATTGAAGTAAAGAACTGAAATTCGTGAAATCAAGAGTCCCGAACTCAAACGGTGAGCCCGTCGTTGCTTCTACGGGGTTATTCGGAAACGCTCTCGAATTGCCAGGGTTGATGGTCGGGGTCGAACTGTTCACTGTAAGCGGAAAAAACTGCCTAAGAGATGATCCCAATCCGCCTTCCTGGTCATTTGCTATAAACGGGAATGTCGTCGGCCGGGAAGATCCCGTCAGGCCGCCCTGGATGTTCCAGGCAATACCGAGATTTTCGATATTGGTGACATCGGTCCGAACAACTTTCGAATCAATATAGGCTTGCGGGGTGACACTGTCAAGCCTTTGAATTACTTCTTCAATCGTAAACAAATTGGTCGGAATATCCGTCACCACGAGCATATTCATGCGCTCGGCCACTTTGATGCGGCCGCGTTCGGTCAGCATGTCCTGAACGGCTGACTGAATTTCTACAGCTTTGGAATAATTAAGAATGAAGGTTTTCGTAACGACAGGTTCTGCAGCCAGATTATCCCGGGTGGTCACACGGATAATATTGCCGTCTTTTTCATAAACATAGCCATAGGTGCGCAGTACTACATCCAGCGCCTTTCTCCACGGCACATCTTCAAGGCGGATAGAAACGGTTCCCTGAACTTCCGGGCCAGCCACGATGTTGACTCCGCTCTTGAGCGACATGACACGCAGGACCGTATTGATATCCGCGTCCTTAAAATCAAGCGTGACCGTTTGAGTGCTTTCTTCCACCGGCGCAGGCGTCTGAGGGACCTGGGCACTGACAATTTCAGGAAATGCAAGCATTGCCAAGATTACCGCTGCGTTTAAGACGGGGAAGGTTTTCATACGGTTGTGTCCTTGTCTGCAAGCTCCTCGCGGAGCCAGATGATTTTTTCTTCGTCTTCGATAGAGAGCAAAACTCTGTCTTTAAAAATCTGAATGATGACGGCTTCATTAACGGAATCACCGGGCTTGTACATCTCCCCGTTGATGAGTGCCAGTGAACCCTCTCTGGGATCAAAGATGATACCTTCGACAACAAAATCAGAAGTTTTACCCTTAAGCATCATAATGCCGTCCGGTCCCACAAGAGGTACGAAGGGGTCTCGCCTATCGCCTGTATGATATGTGAGTTCTTCGCCATAAACAGAACATAACGTGAAAAAGTTAAAAAAGCAACAAACCCATACAAAAAATAGCAAAAATATCTTTCTACATGTAAAAAAGTCCTTTGATGGCCACTTATTAGGGAATAAACGAAGAGAGGGGCAGCGAGAATTCACGGGGATGTTTGTCCTCCTTTGAGGGAGACTGCGGATAAAGTCAGCTCCGCGAGATGGCTTTCTGCCTCTTTTTCTTTTGGCGAAATCTGAAAGTGTTCCACCCGAAGGATTTTGGAGCTGGCCTCGATTTTTCCGATAAAAGCCCCGAGCTCATGGTAGCCCCCCTCAACTGTAAAATCGTAGAGCTCGGCTTGATAAGTCACGTCAAAGGGTTTTGGAAATTTAACTTCTTCTTCCCGTGGGGTGGAAGCGATAATGGACACCCCGCTTTCGGTGGCCAGTTTAGAAATCTTTCCGAGTAAAAGAGAGGTTTCGCCGGGCAGGTAAAGCCGTTCCTTTACCGTTTTAATATAAACGGCATACTCATCCTTTTGTCCCAGCCAGGTTTTTTCCTTCCTCTTGAGGGTCTGAAGTCGAACGATATTGGCTTCAATCACTGCTATCTGGCCTTTGACTGCCGCTCTTTTGAACCAGGCAGGCCAAATAATAAAGTATCCGAAAATCAGCAAAGTCAGCGCCCCGGCGCCGATCTTGATCCAGGTTTTCTTATCCACCGATCTGGCAAGCTGGAGAATGTCCGCCGACGTCATTTGATGAATTGGTTTCATTTCTTCTTATCCCCCACCGGCCATTCGAAAATAGCCGTAAACTGCGTGACCTCGACGCCTTCTTCGAATTGCCGGGCTGTGGTCAAAGAAAGAGAAGCCGCGGGCATTTTCTTTTTCAGTTCGTTAAGGTAGATCTCGATCGATTCAATACTGGATACTTCCTTCGTGGGAAGCGCGAGCCCCCGCACGACGAGGTTGTTTTTCACGGGACTGTTTTCCATCCTGACCTGAATAATCCAGGCGGAAACCGGAAGAAACTCGCTAAGCCATTCGAGCACGTACGTCAGGGGCCTTTCCGCGGTGACAAACCTTTCAAGAAAATCCTTTTCGGGGCTCAGCACATTGAGAATTTCATTTTCGAGAGCGCCCAGGATCTGCGCCTGCGGCTGAAATTCGGCCCACTGTTTATCCATTTTGCGGAGCTTTGAACCGGAAGCATGGAAATCGAAATAAAAAAACACAGTGACCAGGACGAATAGAATTGCGATCGCGATAATTAATTTTGCTTTCGGGATCTCTGTCGTCTCATTTTTTTCTCTCGCCCTGAGTTCTTCAGGGAGAAGATTAATTTTAATCATGAATCATTCCTCAGGCAGAGCCCCATTGCGACCGCGAGCATGTGCTGGCTTTTCGCAAACAGCTCCTTATTGACGGTGTCGGCAAGATCTACTTTTTCGACGACGTTGAAATGCTGGACGGGAAGACCGAGACATTCGCTGAGGATAGCTGCCGTCAAGGCAGGATCACCCGCGCCGCCTGCCAGAATCATTTTTTCAATCGGCTTCGCATCCTGAGCCTGCTGCTGGTAATAGTCGAGCGTCACCTTCAAATCAGCACAGAGAGTTTCGTAGCTTTCACGGATGACGGCTAGAGCTTCGGCCGGAGCGGCGAGTTCCAGATTGAGAATCTTTTCAGAATTTTCTTTGGTAAGCCCGAGCTTCCTGCGAAGGCGCTTCGTGATGTCGATCCCCCCAAAGGAAATGTCCCGTATGAACCGGGGCTGCCCCTCGCGAATAATGCTGAGAGTGGAGATTTCCGAGCCTATATCGAGAAAACCCGCAGAACTGGCAAATTCCTCGGGGTAAAAAAACTCGATCGCATTGATCATTGCAAAGACGTCCGCATCGATACAATCAAGCTGGACGTCCGCACCCTGAAAGTCCTTGATCAGAGAATAGACCTGCTCCTTCTTTACCGCTATCAGGAGAACGTCCATCATGTTCTTTCCCCCAACGTCGCCTAAAATATGAAAATCCATCAGTACTTCATCCGACTTAAAGGGAATGTAGTTTTCAGCTTCGTATTTGATCGCGCTGGCAAGTTCAGGCTTTGTCATCTTGGGAAATTGAATGAACCTGACAAGAACACTCTGCCCCTTGACCGAAGAGCGCGCCTGTCTTTTTTCATAACCTCCGTCGAAGATCTGCCTGATAAGGGCCGGAGCTTCCTTGTCCGGCCGCTGCTGGAGATCAAATTTTTTTATGAAGGGCTTGCCGATTCCCTTTTCCATTTCGAGCGTGAGTATCTTGTAAGCACCGTAATCGCAGCCGATCACCGTAACGGGCCCAAGCGCTTTCTTTACGCCGGGACGGCCCTTCATCAGGCCCTGAATCCTGGACATTGCAATCTGCTGAATCTGATTGAGGTCTATTTTCGGCATGATGAACTTAAGGGTTGGACGGTTGATAATGTGCTGTTTGAATTCGGGAACAGGGTAATTTCATAAAAAATATCTTTCTCGAATAAAAAACCCATCCCGCCAGCCGGCGGGATGGGTTTCTCTAGGCCGCACCAAAGTGCTATTAACCTGCGATTGCCTGACCACCACCACAACCTGCCGCCGCACCAGTAGGAGCGCCAGCGTTGTTCGCACCCGTAGGACCGACGATGACACCCGTCTGATCTACGCAAAACGTGCTTGTTGCCGTCTGGTTCGCAACAGCAGGAGCTGCGAGCATCGCGTACGTATTGGGTGTACCGGCTCCGCCGCCTGAGTATGCGAGGTTATAACCATGCTTCGGGTTAGCGTTCCAGGAAGCATCCAGATAAGGCGGGTTAGCGCCGGTAAGGGCCGCTATGTTCGCGCCGTATGCAGGAGGATTCTGGGCTGCACGAAAGCTTTCATTCGCCGAGCTAAAGGCACGCAGATCGGTCTTCATAGCGCCTTCATTTGCATTCATTCTTGCACGAAGCAGGTTCGGAATCGCAATCGCAGCAAGGAGACCGATAATTGCCACCACGATCATGATTTCTACCAGTGTAAAACCTTTTTCATTCTTCTGTAATTTGATTAACATTTCCTTCACCTCCGATTAGTTCATCGCGACTACAATACTGATTATAACTACTCCAATGGGTTTCGGCAAATTCACACAAAACTAAAATTCCTATACTTTTTTTAAGTCTTAAACTAAGTCCCGTCCTCCGTCTATATCAAGGGTTTCAAAGCTTCCGAATCGACCATTTCAGGCCTTTGGCCTTAAAAAATATTTTGGTTTTTTTTTGGGGCAACGGGGGGGATCGAGGACGGGCAGAAGATATCTGCCCGTCTTTGGACCGCTTAAATGTGCTGAGTGAGGGTAAGAATGGGCAGAAACAGCGCGATAACGATACCGCCAATGACCACGCCGAGGAAAAGAATGATCAGGGGTTCGATCAAGGACGTGAGACCGTCTACGGCCGCATCGACCTGGGTATCATAGAAATCGGCGATTTTTGTAAGCATCTCTTCCATTTCACCGGTTTCTTCTCCTACCGCGATCATCCTCACGACCATTTGAGGAAAAACGTCTGTTTTAATCAGCTGGCTTGAAATCGTTTCACCCTTTTTTACGGCTTCCATGAGAGAAAGAATAATCAGTTCGAGCCGCCGGTTACCGGAGGTATGGGCGACAATCTCGAGGGAAGGCAGAATAGCCACGCCGCTGCGGACCAGGGTTGAGAGGGTCCGCGAAAATTTGCTGACGGCGACTTTTAGCAATAGAGGACCAAAAACAGGCATTCTGATCTTGAATGAATCCCAGGCGAGAGCGCCCACCGGAGTTTTGACGACACGGCTGAAAATAAAGATCGCGCCGCCAAGCCCACCGAGAATCATCATCCAGTTACTGGAGAGAACTGAACTCAGATCGATAAGGAACTTCGTTATGGCCGGCAAGGGAGCGTCAAGCCCTTCAAAAATTTCTGCAAATTTCGGGATCACAAAAGTGAGCATGCCAAAGGTGATCATAAAAGCAATCGCCGTAACGGAAGCAGGATACATCATGGCAGATTTAACTTTCTTCTGAAGGGCCGCTGTCTTTTCCAGGTAATTTGCGATGCGGTCGAGGATCTCCTCAAGGCAACCGCTTTGTTCACCGGCCCGGACCATGTTAATGAAAAGGGCCGAGAAAATCTTGGAATGCTTCTGCATTGCCTCGGAAAAGCTCTTACCGCTCTGCACGTCCTGGTGCATATCGCGAAGGATCGCTTTGAACGAGTCCTTTTCGACCTGTTCCGCCAGGATATCTAGCGCCTGAATGAGAGGGATACCCGCCGAAACCAGAGTCGCCATCTGCCTGGAAAAGATGACAAGGTCGTCCAGCTTGACGCCTCCGCTCTTTCCCTTCTTCTGCGCCGGGCCCTTGCTCATTTTAAAGACCTTGCGCTGCTGGATCTCGTTAATCTTCACGATGATATAACCCTGTGAGCGGAGCGTCGACACCAGCGTTCCCACGTCGGGAGCTTCTTCCACCCCTTTCGAGTCCTTCCCTGTCTTGTCCTTCACCATATATTCAAATGCGGGCATGTATCACCTCTCCGAAGATACCCTGAGCACTTCGTCCAGGGTCGTTATTCCCTGTTTGAAAAGAAGGAAGGCATTCTCATAAAGCGTCTCCATTCCTTTTCGAACAGCGGTCTCATGAATAATATTACTCGATTTTCTCTGAGATATAAGGTCCCGGATCTCATTATCCACGAGCATGACCTCGATCGTGGGGGTGCGGCCGTAATAACCGGTATCATTGCATTTGGCGCAGCCTTTCCCTTTAAAACTCGCAATAGACCGCGCCTCATCCGCTTTTGTACCGCAGCGTCTCAGGATATCCGCAGGTATTTCGTAGGGAGCCTTACAGAACTGGCAGACCTTTTTCATGAGACGCTGGGCCGCGGAGCAGACAAGCGAAGACGAGATCAAAAACGGTTCCACTCCCATATCGATCAGCCGGGTTACGGAACCTGCCGCGCTGTTTGTATGAAGCGTGCTGAAGACGAGATGGCCTGTCAAGGCGGCTTTGACTGCGATGTCGGCAGTCTCGCCATCGCGTATCTCGCCTACGAGAACAATATCAGGGCTCTGGCGAAGCAGGGATCTGAGTCCGCTCGCAAAGGTCAGGCCTATCTCCGAAATCACCTGAGTCTGCGAAATACCTTCGACCTGGTATTCGACAGGATCTTCGATCGTCATAATATTGCGGTCGGGCGTATTGAGCGTCCCGAGCAGCGTGTACAGCGACGTCGATTTGCCGCTTCCCGTCGGCCCGGTCACGAGAATCATGCCATAAGGGCTTTTAATCGCTTCGCCGATTTTCCTGGTTGGCGTTTCGGTCATACCCAGTTTATCGAGTCCGCTTTTCAACCCGGCTTTATCAAGCACGCGGAGCACGATTTTTTCCCCGAAATACGCGGGAAGCACGGAGACGCGGAAGTCGACTTCCTTTCCCTGTGTCTTAATACGGAAACGGCCGTCCTGTGGAACTCTTTTTTCTGTGATATCAAGCTGAGAAATAATTTTGACTCGGGCAACGAGCGACGCATACATTTCTTTACTGTGGGTGAACGACTCGTGCAGAGAGCCGTCTACGCGATAGCGGACACGAAACTCTTTTTCATACGGCTCAAAGTGAATGTCGGACGCCCTGACTTTCAAAGCGTTGTTGAGAATAAGGTTCACGAGCCTCACGACCGGCGCGTCATCCACCGACCCGGCCACAGGCAGACGGCTTTTCTTCTCCTCTTTTTCCTCCTTGACGACTTCGAGGTTGTCCTCGTCCATATCCTCGATAATTTCGTCGAGATTCTGGCTTTCGGCATAGAATTGTTCGATCAACGCGCTGATGGTCTTGGCAGAAGAGAGGACCGGCACGACATGACAGCCCGTCACATTCTTCAGGTCGTCATAGAGCAGGATATCGAGAGGATTACCCGTGGCCACGGTGAGCAGCTTGTCCACTCTCGAAAGGGGCATTACCTGATGGCGTTCAACGAGTTTTACAGGAACGAGCTTCGTGACTTCCTTCGGCACTCGGTATGCCGACAGGTTAAAAAGTGGAATATTGAGCTCATCGCTGAAAAAGCTGAGAATCTCGTCATCCGTTGCTTTTCCCTTTTCTACGAGATATTGAAAAATCGTTTTATGCTGTTTCTGAGCTTCGGGCAAAAGCCCGTCCATTTCATCCCGGCTCATCTTTCCCGTGCGCAGATAAGCTTCGATGAGATCGCTTTTCGATACTTTGATCACGCGGCATCCACCCTTGATTTTTCATCGGAAGTCGTAACGCGGAAAACTTCTTCAATCGAGGTATCGCCGGCAATGGCTTTCCGTACGGCGCATTCGCGAAGCGTCGTCATCCCGGCCTTGCGTCCGGCCGATTTGATCGCCTCGGAACTGGCGTTTTGCATGATCAGATCGATGACGCTCTGAGTCATCTCCAGAATCTCGGTGATGACCGTCCTGCCTGAATACCCCGACTGCCTGCAGCGCGAGCATCCTTTCGGCCGGTATAAAGTGTGTTTTTCCTCCGGGGATAATCCGATCATCCGGACCAGCTCCGCATTGGGTTCGTATGGCTGTCTGCATTTCGCACAGAGGCGCCTGAGCAGTCTTTGAGCCGTAATCATGATGACGGTTGAGGAGATGAGAAAAGGTTCGAGTCCCATATTTCTCATACGTGTGATCGAACTCGCGGCGTCGTTTGTGTGGAGTGTGGATAAAACCAGGTGTCCGGTAAGAGCGGCTTTGACCGCGATATCGAGCGTGTCATTGTCGCGGATTTCGCCGATGAGGATGATATCCGGATCCTGCCGCAGGATAGACCGCAGACAAGCCGGAAAAGTAAGCCCGATTTGTTCTTTCACATTCACCTGGTTGATTCCCCTGAGCTGATATTCTACGGGATCTTCCACGGTCGTTATGTTGACGTCGGGTGAATCCAGGTATTTGAGCACGGAGTACAGCGTCGTGGTCTTCCCACTCCCCGTAGGACCCGTGACGAGAATCATGCCGTGAGGTCTCTGTGAGGAATCTTTGATAAGCTGCTGTTCTCGCTCGTTGAATCCGAGATGAGCGATATCGTGGCTTTGGGTCGTCGTGTCAAGAATACGCAGACACACCTTTTCACCGAAACTCGTCGGAAGAATAGAGACGCGCATATCGACCTGTTTTTTTTCAGTCTTCACCTTGAATCTTCCGTCCTGAGGAATCCTGTGTTCGGCGATATCAAGGTCACTCATGACTTTGATTCGGGACACAATGGCCGAAGCGAGCGATTTTGGCGGGCGCACGACTTCCTCGAGCAGACCGTCTACGCGGGCGCGCACTCTCACGTGATTTTCCCAGGGCTCGATGAAAATGTCGCTCGCACGCCGCCTGATGCCTTCGAGCAAAAGACGGTTTACGAGTTTGATTACCGGCGTTTCATAGGCTACTTTCATGAGTTCGCCCGTTTCCACTTCAGGCTCATCAGCGTGTTCGACTTCAATGGCTTTTGAGATATTATCCAGCTCTTCGTTGTAGTCCTTATCGGCTCCGCCCGACCCCGGCTCGGAAGGTCCGTCACTGTATGCTTTTTGAATGTATTTCCTGAGGATAGAAACCTGCGCCACGGCGGGTTTAATACGCAGCTGTGTCGCCATGTGAAGTTCGTCGATAGCGGCAAGATTCGTCGGATCAGCGAACGCGACAGTTAAAGTATTCTCGAATTTAGATATGGGGAGAACGATGTATTTCTCGGCGATTTTTTTGGGGACGAGACTGATCAACTCGCGGTCGATGACGAAGACGGTTGGGTTGACTGCGGTGTAGCCAAACTCCTGGCTGAGGACGCGAACCAGCTCCTTTTCGTTGCATTTACCGAGCCGGATGAGCGATTCGATCAAAGATTCGCGGGATTTATCCCGTTGCCTCAGGGCTTCGTGCAGATCCTCGGGACTGACGACTTTTTCCCGCAGGAGCATTTTTTGAAGATTTAAATAGAAACTTTCTCCGGAGGACATGCCCTATTACCTGTGTGGTTATCCTGCTTTTAAACGGTGAGCTTCCTTCGAAAAAGCTAAATCGAAGAGGTTGTGAATTTCGGTCGGTGTTGATATGAAAACCTGCGGTTTCAGTTTGAGCCGCTGGCGGATTTCCTCTATAGGCGTGGTATTCAGAGGGTCGCTCGTTGCGATATAGACATTCTTGTCGTCGCAGTCAAAGATTGCCATCATGTGCTTTCGCGCGAACTCATCGCCCATGAGCCCCACGGTTTCCATATTGACAGCGTATTGCGCCAGCGAAACATAGGGCACGAAAAGCTGCCGGCCCAGAGCACTGATCAGCTCTTCCTCGGATAAATAGCCGAGCTGGATCAGGATCTGACCGATCATGCCTCCCGACTGCTTTTGATGGCAGAGCGCTTCCTCGAGACTCTCGAGACTCAAAATGCCGTCCTCGAGAAGAAGTTCACCCAGCCTCTTCTTGATTTCCTGCTTCATATCCCAAAGTATAATGAATGAAGAATGCGATTTCAATTTAGCGAATGATATTAGTTAAGGGTTGAATATAATTATTGTTATCTTATGCTATGTTTTGATTGTTTTGGGTAGGCTAGACAGAGCTAGCGGATTACGTGCGGGGTTATGAGGGGCCAAGAGGGAAGCACAGATACGGCGCGTAAACCGGCGTTTTGGCCCTTTCGAGAGTTTTACTTTCAAATAAGACGATTTTGTTCACGATCTTGCTTCCAGATTGCGGAAATCTCAGATTCTGGGGAAATTGCAGCTCTTTCCCCCTGCCTCGAGTTCTACCCAGTGTCACGTGAGGAGCAAAGGGCCTTTCTCCCGCCGCGAACCCTTCCTGCGTTAGCATACGTTCGAGTTTCTCATGAAAACGGGAAAGCCTTTCCAGATCGCCGTGCAGGCCAGCCCATATAATTTTTATTTTTTCGGGTGACGGGAAAAACCCAATGTCTCCAATGGAGAATTTCATGGGTTCTTCAGATAAGGCCGTCTGGCGAGCCGCGCGTTCGATCCTTTGAATTTCGCTTTCCGTGACGGTGCCAAAAAAATGCAGGGTCGCGTGGATATCTTCAGGAGCGACCCATTTCACGTCGGGAAGCAATTGTCTGCCCGCAGACAGAAAAGCTTCCGCCTCTTCAGCGAAAAGACCGGCGAGCGGCAGTGCAAGAAAACAGCGCCGCGCTCCGTTTTTCAGGCTAACTCCCGCCATAAATGTTCCAAAGCAAACTGCACGCTTTTCTGCTGAACATGAATTCTGTCACCCGAAAAAGTGTGACCCCAGGCTTTCTTCCCTTTTCCCGAAGCGTAGCCGACCCAAACGGTCCCGACAGGCTTTCGGGCCGAGCCGCCTTCCGGGCCGGCTATACCCGTCACGGAAAGACCGGCGTCAGCCCCCGTTTTGCTGCGGGCAGCTTCCGCCATTAAAAGCGCCGCTTCTCTCGAAACAGCGCCCATCCTTTTCAGCGCCGATGCGGAGAGGGCGAGTTCAGAAATTTTCATGTGGTTGGAGTACGCTACGAATCCGCCCTTAAAATACCGGGCCGCGCCGGGTCGTGCCACGATCGCGGCCGAAAGCAATCCGCCTGTGCAGCTTTCCGCAACGGCAAGTGACATGGAATGATGCAGCAGCCGGCGGCCGACGACTTCCGCCAACGGATAATCCTGAAAGGAATAGATGTTTTTGCCCAGACGGGTCTCAAGCATTTTTCGGAGCCGGCGGATCACGGATTCTCTTTCTGCCTGAATTCGCATCGTGACTTCTCCCGGATAGGGATAAATTCCGAATTCGAAAGAATCACGGAAAAAGGATTTTCCCAGTTTTTCCATAATCGCGGGTTCAGACAAGCCCACGGTGCGGGCGACGAGCGAATATTTCGGGCGGACCTTAGGGAAAAAACGGGCGGCAAGCGGAACGACCAGACGGAGAAACATTTTTTCCTGTTCTCGTGGTACGCCGGGAAGAACAGCGATGAACTTCCCCGCCGGCCGTATATAAAAACCGAGGGCAATTCCGTAACGGTTGATAAGGGGAACTGAATTGGCCGGGAAAAGGGCCTCCTTATAAACGCTTTCCGGGACCTTTTTCCCGCGGGCCTTATAGAGTTTTTCAATCAACTGGTATTGAGTCTTTGAAAATTTCAGGGGCACGTCGAAGTAATCGGCGATCCCCTCTCTCGTTACGTCATCGGGCGTCGGGCCGAGGCCTCCCGTTACAATAATGAGCTCAGCCCGATCGAACGCCTCACCCAGATTGCGGCTGATGGCCGGGATTTCATCAAGGCAGGCCGTTTGTCGGATGACGTCGAACCCCAGACTCGTAAGTTCCCGCCCCAGAAAGAGCGCGTTGCTATTGAGGGTCGTGCCTTTGAGGAGTTCGCTGCCGATGGTAAGAAGCTCCGCTTTGGGTCTGGTCATCGATTCCTTCTAAAAAGTTGGCCTAAAAAATGAGGAAGAGAATGATCCAGGCAAGGACACCGGCGCCGATATCATCCATCATGATTCCGGCATAACCCGGCAGTTTTTCCAACTGCCTAATGGGAGGAGGTTTCCAGATATCAAACAGTCTGAAGAGCGCGAAACCCACAAGAGCGGTCGTGAAATTAAACGGGATAAACGCGAAAGTGACGAACATCCCGCAAAATTCGTCAACGACCACAAAGGAAGGGTCTTTTTCTCGAGAAAGATTCAGCTTCGACACCGCAAACCATCCGGCCCAGAGCACAAACAAAAAGGTCCCGAGATAGACGGCGGGGTGAATATTCGCCAGCCAGATAAAAGGAAGTGCGAGTGCACTACCCCACGTTCCCGGAGCTGGCTTCAACAACCCGACGCCGAGAGCGGCCGTAAATTTTCCGAACGATTCGGAATGAAGGTGAACTTTATTCGATAACAGGAACGTATAACCGGAAATGAGCGTCAAAGCACAGGCCGCAGCGACAAAGGCAAGCATCGTCACTTCAAGCCAACGCGTGCCCGAAAGCAAATAAAGAAAAGAGAAGGAGAGAGCGGCTACCTGAACACAGAGTTTGATTTTTCCCAGTTTTTCGGCGCCGACAGCACGGCCTTCGTAAAGCCAGGCAAAGCGGCAGAAGGTAATGATAAATTCGCGGGCAAAAATGGGGACAAGCCACCAGAAGGAGTAATACCCAATCGCGGCAAAACCGGCAAATAATCCGAGGGTCAGAACTTTGTCCGCGAGCGGATCCATGATCTTGCCGAAGTTCGTGACCTTTCCCATCTTGCGGGCAGCGACACCGTCCCAATAGTCTGTCAGTGAACCAAAGATAAAGAGGATCGCCGCCGTAACGTGATGGCCATAAGAAGGCGACAAAAGCAAAAAAGGAATGAACAGGCCTAGAAACAGCCTGGTGAGGCTGAGCAGGTTGGGAAGTTCAAAAATCTCGGATTTAAATTTTTCCCACGAGGTCATAATCCCTTACATCGGAAATAGAGACATCATAAAAAGAACCTACGCACAAAGGTTTACGGGTCCTCACAAGAACGCTTGCGTCAACATCCGGAGCGTCCATATAGGAACGTCCTTGCCAAAGCGAAGGATCATGTTCGTCGTGGCCTTCAATGAGCACCTTCAATTTTCGGCCTACGATAGCGCGGTTGATATCGAACGAAATCTGCTGTTGAAGAAGCATCGCTTTTTCCCGTCGCATTTCTTTCACTTTCTCCGGAACCTGGCTGCCCATGGAGCCCGCGGGCGTACCCGTTTCCTGCGAATAAGTGAATACACCGGCGCGTTCAAATCGGTTCTCTTCCATGAAAGCAAGCAGCTCTTCAAAGTCTTTTTCCGTCTCTCCGGGAAAACCGACGATAAAAGTAGTCCGTATTGCGAGATCCGGGACACGGCTGCGGAATTCGCGGATCAGATCGCGCGTCCGTCGCTGCGTAATGCCGCGGCGCATTGCTAGCAGCATCTTGTCGCTCGCATGCTGGAGAGGCATATCTAGGTAATGGCAGACTTTTTTTGAATCAGCGATCGCGTCCATGAGTTCGGTCGTCACGCAGGAGGGATAGGCGTACAAAAGCCGGATCCATTCGATTTCGCTCACCTGGTCGAGCTCTCTGAGCAGGTCGGGCAATAAAAATTTACCGCTGTAATCCCTGCCGAAAAAAGTTGTGTCCTGTCCTGTAAGGATGATCTCTTTCGCGCCCTGCTTCATGAGGCGCCGCACCTCGGTTAGAATATCCTCAATGGTCCGCGACCGATGCTTACCTCGAAACGAAGGAATGGTGCAAAAGGTACATACATGGTCGCAGCCTTCAGATATTTTGACGTAGCGATAATAAGCTGGAGTGAGAGCTACCCGCCTATCTTCCGAGGTCACGAGATATCCCGGATCTCCGAGAGCCATTACTTTTTTTCCTCCCGAAACCTTCCCTACGATATCCGAAATCTTATCGTACTCGCCCGTGCCGATAAAGGCATCGACTTCAGACAGTTCTTTTGCGAGTTCTTTAGGGAACCTCTGAACGAGACAGCCCATGACCACGACCGCCTTGACCTTTCCCTCGCGTTTCATTTCGATGAGTTCGAGAATGCGGTCAATCGATTCCTTTTGCGCGTCCTGGATAAAAGCGCATGTATTGAGAAGGGCTATGTCGCATTCGTCTACAGATGAGACAAGTTTAAAAGCGGGGCCGTCGAGCTGTCCAAGAATAGCTTCACTGTCCACGAGAGTTTTGGGGCATCCAAGAGACATCATTCCTACGCGAACAAGAGCTTCTCTTTCAGGGGAAGAAATTTGAGGTGCGTTCTTTTGGGCCGTAGGCATAGCGGCAATTCTAGCTCATGGCGGCAGTAAAAGCAAACAACACGGCGGTCTATTTAGAAAGTCAGCGCGAAGCTGTCCGAAGCATTTCTTCCGCATGGGTCCGGGATATCTCTGTCTCTCGGAGGCCGCTCATCATCTGAGCAAGTTCCCGGACACGCTCCTCGCCCTCGAGAAGAGCGTAATGGACGTGCGTCACTCCTTTTTTTACGGTTTTCGTGACCTTGTAATGTTTTTCGGCAAAAGACGCGATCTGAGGCAGATGAGTAATCAGGAGGATTTGACGCTCTCCGGAGATTTCCCGTAATTTGCGGCCCACGACTTCGCCCAGCCTGCCGCCGATATTGGCGTCGATTTCATCAAAAATAAGGGTGGGCGTCTCATCCACTCTCGCGAGGGCCCGTTTCAGGGCAAGGAGGATGCGGGAAGCCTCTCCTCCCGAAGCCACTTTTACAAGCGGTCTGAGTTCCTGGCCGGGGTTGGGATTGAGGAAAAACTCGACGCGCTCGGCGCCGTTTGCACCCAGTTCCGTTTCAATGACCCGCGCCTCAAAGACACCTTGAGGTATTCCCAGTGTTTTCAGTTCTTGTTCCACGGCTTCTTTGAGTTTTTTTGCCGCTTCCCGTCGCTGCTTTGTGACAGCTAACGCCGCCTTGGTCAGATCGGGAAGAAGCCTGGCCATTTCCTTCTCGAGATCAAGTTGATAGAGATCTGAATTGATAAGTTCGTCGTACTGCTGTTTAGATTCAGCGAGAAAACGGATAACGGCAGAGACGGAGCCGCCGTACTTACGTTTGAGAGCGTATATGGAATCGAGTCTTTCCTGGAGCTCTTCAAGCTTCCCTTCATCGAAAACGAGCGAAGCCTGGTATTCCTTGACTGACCGGATCAGTTCTTCCAGACGGAGCTGGATCTCTTCCAGTTCGCCGTTAAACTTGCCGGCACTTGAGTCTATTTTCAGCCATTGTTGAAACGGACGCCGCGAATCAGATACCCTCGCCGAAGCCGAGCCTTCCTCTTCATCCAGGTGCTTGAGGATGCCTTGAGTCAGATCTTGGAGCTTTTGAGCGTGGGAGAGACGGATTCTTTCCGTTTCAAGCGTCCCGTCCTCGCCTTCTTCCGGCTCAACTTTTTCAATTTCGTCGATTTGATATTTCAAAAGGTCGACCTGCCTCTGTTTATTTTCAGAAGCTTCGAGCAGCGACTTTTTCTTTTTACTTACCGCAGCGTAATGGGTATAGAGATCATGGTAGGTAGACAAGAGACCGCTGCGGCCTCCCGACGCATGGAGACCCGCGAGCCGATCCGTCAGCACGAGGTGTGTCTCGGTCTCGAAAATGGTCTGCTGATCGTATTGCCCGTGAAAATCGATGAGACGCCTGCCCAGCTCTTTAAGCGTGGAAAGATTGACAAGCTGGCGGTTAAGATAGTTCCTGCTCTTCCCGTCGGGAGCAATCTCACGGCGTAAGATGACATACTCGTCGTCCTTCGCCAGAAACTCGGACCACTCGCCGGCAGTCTTGCTTAGGCTTTCCGGAATTGTGAAGACGCCTTCGACAACGCAGGGTTTCTCTTTATCGCGCAGAACAGAAGATGAGACGCGTTCACCAAGGATGCCCTTGAGCGCGTCAATAAGAATCGATTTTCCAGCCCCTGTTTCCCCCGTGAGAACATTCAGGCCTTTGTCAAAATCAAGCCGGATTTCTTCGATGAGAGCAAAGTTTTTTATGGTTAACTGAAGAAGCATGCGGGCCTCGGAAAAAAGATAGTCACAGTCTAGGACATCCGGAGAGAAGCGTCAAGCTTCTCACAGGAGGTCCCGGAGCAACAGGCGAAGGGGCTAGGACATCCGGAGAGAAGCGTCAAGCTTCTCACAGGATCGGACGGATTAGTCTTTGAAACCCGGCCGGATACAGTGTCTAGAGCATAAGCTCAGGACCAGGAAGTCCAGGAGCATCGGCGAAGCGACTAGAGCTTTCAGATGGAAACTTGCAAGAAAAGGCTCTAACGAATCAGTTCGCGGCTAGTGCGGATATCGACTTATGAGTAAGACTGCCTGCTGCGGTTCAATTTTAACGCTGCGACAGTCTTCGGCGAAATTCATTCCAGGGAAATCGAAGACCCGGACATTCCGTGGCCTTACCGGGCACATCGCCATGACGAATCACCTGGTGATCCGGGATTCCATAATAATTCTGGAGCGTCTGGACGAGGTATAAAAGTGACTGGAGTGAGGCTTCCGAGAGACGGCCTTCGGAGTAATTGCCCACGATTGAAATGCCGATCCCCTTTTCGTTCATTCCGCTGGCGTTGGCATGAGCGCCGTCTTTTTGCTTGATCCAGCGAGGGCCGACTTCGATTTGGCCGTCGAATTTCCCGTTGGTCCCGTTATCGACGAGGAAGTGATATCCAAGGCCGTTCCAGAAACCTCTCTTGTGATGAAGAACGTCGATGCTGCGCGCGTTTCCGGAATCCGTGGCTGTGTGATGAATCACGATATGCGTCCAGCGCCTGGTCGGATAAAGTGGAATGACTGGAACGGGGCCCATCGTGTTCGGGATTACGAGTCGTTGGCCGTTCCTGATCTGAGTAGGATCGGAGATCTTGTTCGTACGCATGAGCGTCTGCATATCGACATCGTACATCTTGGAAATGCGCCATAGGGTTTCCGCTGGCCCGACCTCGTGATAAAGAGTTTTGGGCTGACTATAGGGGGTCGGAAGTCTCGCTGTCGTAGGCTGCGGGACAGAATAAGGCTGAGCGGAAGGTGCCATCGGCGCAGTCTCACAACCTGAGAAGGCGAAGACGAACGCGACGAACAAAGCCGACACAAATCTACATTTTTTATTCATCATTGCCCTGGGTGAATACTCGATCTAAATGAAGAGACAAGGTGCGGATTTTCCGTCTTCAATTTAACGCCAAGAACCGCAGGAACTTTAGCTTCAGTTGAGTTGATGACGGGTCAGGGCTTCGCTTGAAAGAAGGTTTTCAGTTTTTTCTCAAGCGCAGCCAGTCCTTTTACAGGGTCCTTGCCTAGATCCAAAGCCATGAGCGGGAGTCCTCGGCCTGAAAAGGCCTGACAATCGCCGGCAGCCTGGGCTCTCTTGAGTTGAGAGAAGCTGAACTTCGCATCGGGAATCTTTAAATCCTTCGCGGCGGAATCGACGAGAACCATAAATCTTCCGGTTTGAGGACCCCCTTTATAGAACTGCCCGATAGAATGAAGATACCGGGGTCCGAAACCGACGGTCACGGGTATTCCAAGCTTATCCCTGATAAGCGCCTGAATTGAAGCAAGCGCCTTAGCTGTCTCCGGGGATCTTTTGATATAGGCAAGAATCGCCGCGTAGGATCCCGGTTTCACGTCCTCGAAAAATTCGGCCCATTCAGTCTCCTGCTGCAGTTTGTTGAACTTTACTGCACTCGTCCCATCCTTTTCAGACAAGGTGAGAATGCGGGTCGTGTTGTCCTTGCTTTCCTTTACATTCGGTTCGTCAAAAGGATTAATGCCGAGCGTCGCGCTCGAGATGGCCGTGATAATTTCCCAACGCAGAAATTCCGCCCCGAGATCGTAGCCGCTCTTCCATTCTGAAATAATGACGGGGAATCCCTTTTTGCGTACTGCGGCCACGGCGGCATCTATTCGCTTGTCTGCCTTGCCTGCTTCCTTAAGCACGAGAAAAACCCGGTCATTGCCATAAACCGACAGATCAGCGGGACTATCGCCATCCACCGGGAGAATGCCGATTTCCTCTTTACCCGTACTTTCAGCGATCAGCTGTTCCAGCCAGGCTCCAAATGGAGAAAGTTTCTTTGTAGCCCACAGCGTAAGCTTGTCATTTCCCTGAGAAGCCAGAGCGCCTAAAATGACCCCAAGGGCGAAGGGATTGTTCTGCTGCGGGTCTTTCTCCTCCCTGCTTTCAGCAAGGAGCTTTTTTGCGCCGGAGAGAAGTATGCGGATATCGATACCGATGAGCGCAGCGGGAACGAGGCCGAAAAATGAAAGCGCAGAGTATCTTCCGCCAATGTCCGTAGGGTTGATAAACACCTTCCTGAAATGTTTCTCATAAGCTTCTGTCTCGAGACGCGAACCGTCGTCAGTAATTGCGACGAAATGGCGCCCGGCTTTTTCCTCCCTGTCCTGCACTTTGCCATAGGCCTTCACAGCAGCCGCGTAAAAATAACGGTATTGAGACGTCGTCTCAACGGTCGTTCCGGACTTGCTGGCAGCGATGAAAACCGAACTTTTAATGGCGATTTTCTTTTCTACTTCGTAAATGCTCGCGGGATCCGTGGTATCAAGAACATGAAAACGCGGAAGTTTGCCGCGTCTTTCGCAGATAAGGTTCATGACTTCTGGAGCCAGGCTCGACCCGCCCATTCCGAGCAGTACAACGTCTTTGATTTTTTCCCGGCGAATTTCCCGTTCGAGTTCGTCGATTTCATAAAGTGCGCCGGAAATCTTTTCCACGATTTTCAGCCAGCCGAGACGGTTGTTAATAACCGCGTGATGTTTTTCGTCGTCTTTCCAGATAGAGGGATCGTACTTGTAAAACCGCTCCACCCATTTTTCAGCTTTTACTTTCATCCAGGGGAATTCAGCAGCAGCCTTTTTAGGAATAAAAATTTTGAATTTCGCTCCCGCTGGAATTCCCACGGGTTTGCGAAAACTTTCGAGAGCGCTCATAAGCGCATCGAAAGATGCGACAAAAGCAAGCAGGCCGTCGTGCTGGAGCTTCCTGCCGGTTTCTTCGAGATCAATACCCCAGGATTTGAGGGTCTCTACCTGGGCGTATGCTTCTTCAATATTTTCTTCAACGGCGCCGGGCCGTGTTTTTCCATGATCGAGATAAGCTTCGAGCGTCACAGCAGGCATCGTATTGACAGTATCCGTTCCTACCAGAGTCTCTACATACATGAGATCGTGATACTCGGGGTTCTTCACGCTTGTGCTGCCCCAGAGGACTTTCTGGACATTGGCGCCTTCCTGTGCAAGTTTTTTCCAGCGCGCGCCTTCCGTCTCTTTTTTGAATTCCTGATAAATGATTTTGGCGTTCGCGATAGCCGCCTTCGCTTTCAGGGATGCCAGGCCTTGCTTTTCCTCTTCGTCTGTCTCTCGCAGAGCCAGCTCGCCGAGCTGTTTATCGATAACTGAATCAAAACGGCTGACGAACACGCTCGCGACGGAATGAACGCCGGACACATCGCCTCCCCGCTTTTTATAAAGTTCGAGCCCGTCGATATAAGCAGCCAGAACGTCCCTATAATGCAAACGGGAAAAGATGAGTGTGACATTGACGTTAACGCCGCTTGCGGTCAATTCCCGGAAGGCCCTCACGCCTTCAGGAGTCGCGGGTACTTTGATCATGACGTTCGGCCGATTTACGGTACTGAAAAGACGAAGCGCGTCCGCGACCGTTTTCTTTTCGTCGTGAGCGAGATCGGGGCGGACTTCGAGACTCACGAAACCGTGTTCCCCATAAGACGATGTAAAAACGTCACCGAACAGATCGCACGCCGCCTGAATATCAGAAACTGTAATGGCGTCATAGACTTCAAGCGTGCTCGAGCCTTTACGGAAAAGAGTTTTAATGTCTTTTTCGTAGCCCCCGCCCGCCGTCGTGATCGCTTTCTCAAAAATCGTCGGGTTGGATGTCACGCCGAGGAGACCTTTTTCGCGGATGAGGCCCTTCAATTCTCCGGAACGCAGCAGGCCCCGGCTGATCGAGTCAAGCCAGGGACTTTGTCCAGCCCTTGCCAGTTCATGTGTAGGAAACTCGTGCATCGTCGCAGTATCCATTCTAGGAGCGCCCTCCGCCGGCGTAATGAGATGAGAACAGGTTTATTGAAGATAACTGCAGTTATAAGATATTGGCCGCCGGGTCGCTGTCATCGCGCTTCGGCACACAAAATCGCGCAAAAAAAAATCAGGCTAAGGAAATTCAGGGTGAATAATACTAGAGAACAGGCGGGAATACTACATTTCTCTTGGGGTCAGGCTGAGGCGGGCCGGGTGCCGGGAGCTCCGTTTGAAGGATCGTTTTCAGCTTTGGGAACGACGGAAATCGGAGTCGTAAAATAGAAGGTGCTTCCCTTTCCAAGGCCTTCGCTTGAAACCGAAACTTTTCCACCCTGAGCTTCAACAAGCTGTTTCACGATAGCCAGGCCGAGACCGCTGCCCGTGTAACGTTTCGTGTGGCGGTGCTGAGCGCGGAAGAATTCACGGAATAAATGCGGCATATCTTCTGCCGCGATCCCGATACCGCTGTCTACGACTTTTACTACAACCGATTTCGTTGTCTCGTCCGCGTAGGCGGATACATCAACTTTCCCACCGGGCTCCGTGTACTTGATCGCGTTATTGAGAATATTGACGACGATCTGCGTGACACGTTCCACGTCCCCGACCACGTCAGGAAGAACGTCGGAAATATTATCAGTGAGTTCAATATGCTGCTGTTCGCACACAATCTGATGATCATCCAGACAGGCCTTGAGTACCGGCACGAGATCGAAAACATCGTGCCTGCAGTCTATTTTGCCGCGTCGGATCCGGGAGAGGTCGAGAAGTTCATCGATAATTCGGTTAAGGCGCTGTCCCTGCATGAGAATCTTTCTCACGCGTCTTTTTTGCTCGTCATTCAAGGGACCGAGCTTTTCACGCACGAGAATTTCTGCAAAACCGTTGATCACCGAAAGCGGCGTTCTGAGTTCGTGAGATGCGACAGAAAGAAATTCTTCCTTCAATTTATCAAATCGGTCGCGCGACGCGCCGGTCTCGCCCAGCGAAGTAAAAAAATCGCGTTTAAGACCAAGCATGAGGATCAGAGTTCCCGTGACGAATCCAAGTACGAGCCAGGCCGTTTCCAGCCACGGATTCGTCCATGCCGAGGCCATAAAAGCGTTCCCGCAAAAAGCGACGGCCAGGGTTAGGAAAACCGAACTCATCGAAACCGCTGCCAGGCTGCGGAAACCAGAAGAGAGGATCAACTTATAGACAACGAGAAGGAAGACGACGAAATAAAGAAAGGCGAGAATGATATTTCCGTAATAATGAAGCTGAAATGACGTTTGCATCGGTCCTTGATGAGAAGGACGCCGGTACCTGAGCGTCCGTTTCGCTTAAACAGCTATTTGCCGCCTGAACCGCCTCTATGAACGCGAAAATACTCGATTTTATCCATGAGCGCGTCGACTGAAAAAGGCTTGTTCACGACGTCATCTATTCCCGCCTCTTTCATCTTGGCTAGATCCTCGCTGCCTTTGAGACCCGTTAGGGCAACGATCGCAATCTCGCGGAACCGCGGATCCTGCCTGACGAATTTGCAGAACTCAAAACCATCAAGTTCGGGCATTCGGAAGTCAAGCAGCACCATATCAGGTCTTTCCTCGACGAGCTTCGCGCCCGCCGTAAAACCGTTATTTACCGTAATCAGCTTCAATCCTGGTACGCCGCTGAGCATATCTTCCAGGAGCTCGAGCACATCGGAATCGTCATCAACCGCCAGAAGGACGAACTCCTTACGTTTCCTGATCTCTTCATCTCCCTGCCAGGGAAGATTATAGGCTTGTGCGAATTGAACCAGTTCATTATGTTCAATTCTACGATGGCCGCCTACTGTCGTGTAGCATTTGAATTTTCCGCCCTCGATCCAGCGGATCACCGTAATTGGCGTCACGCCGAGAAGTTTTGCGACTTCGTGGGTGGTGTAGAGCCTTTTGGTCTCCTGCTGTTCCATATATCCTCCACATCTAGCGAATTTTCCCATCTTCGGAACGGACCGAGAGATCGGCACTACATGAGCGATGTTATCAATGTAGTTTTTGTAATTCTGTTGAAAGTATAACCACCCCCATTGGGGAAAGCAAATACAGGGTCAGATTAATTGGCTACCCTAAACCTATTAAAGACCGGCGTTTAAAAAGAGGAATTTATTTATGTTAAAACATAGGGGGCGGCAATCGGCAGGATTTGGTTTATCAAGCGTAACTGGAAGCCTGTAAAAGGCCGTGTCAAAAGCTGATGGCTAGCGAGACTGCAGCAAAACAGAGATCCGGGCCGCCGTTTCAACGGCCGGAGTTCCGGTTGGACGTTCGACCCAATGAATACGGGGGTCTTTTTTAAACCAGGTAAGCTGGCGTTTCGCAAGCTGGCGGGTATGGTTTTTGATATCGGTTTTTATCAGCTCGAGGTCATTTTCTGTCATTTCCACTGCTTTCGTATCCTTCTCAAACCATCCCAGGAGTTCTTTGTAGCCCACTGCCTGCCTGGCCGTCTTCGACAGGTCAGATTGGAAAAGCATTTTTACTTCATTGAATAATCCTGAATCAAACATCCCGTCAACGCGTTTATCGATATCGGCGTACAAATCCGTCCGGTTCCGGGAGATTCCCGCCATGATAACGCGGTACCCCTGGCTTTCCAGGGATTCACGCTGAAGATACCAGTCAGAAGGATTTCTTTCTGAACATTCGATGATCTCGAGCGCCCGGATAATCCGGCGCTTGTCTGCGCGGTTGATTTTAGCGGCCGCTTCCGGATCCAGTTTAGATAGTTCTTCGTGGAGTTTATCAAGCCCTTCCTGCGCAACTCTCTCCTCAAGACCTCGCCGGACCTCTTCATTAGCGCCGGGCTGGGGGGATAGACCGTCAGTGAGAGCTTTGATATAAAGTCCGCTTCCGCCCGCCACCAAGGGAAGTTTCCCACGGGCAAGGATGTCATCAAGGATGGAACGAGCCTTATTTCTAAAATCAAACGCGGAGAAAGTCTCGTTCGGTGCCGCGATATCGATCAAATGATGAGGGATACCGCCCCGTTCCTTTAATGAAGGCTTTGCGGTACCAATATCCATCCCTTTGTAGACAAGCATGGAATCCGCGGAAATGATTTCGGCTGGAATGTTTTTGGCGATTTCGACAGCCACTTCCGTCTTGCCGGAAGCGGTGGGGCCGACTAGGAAGAGAATCGTCTTGCTCACATGGATTCGGGCTGGGAAATACCAAGAAGAGCGAGGCCGTTACGCAGGACGATGCGCGTTGCCTCAGCGAGAAGCAGGCGGGCTTTGGTTAATTCTTCGTCTTCGGTCACGATGCGGTGAATCGAATAAAACTTATGAAACATCATCGCAACATCGCGCAGGTAATCTGCAAGGCCGTAAGGTTCGACAAACTGCGCCGAGTTGGCGAGGACTTTGGGATAATCGGACAGGATCTTGATAAGGTTTGTTTCCTGCTCGCTTGTCAGCAGATCGAGATTGACCTTTGTTGTGACGCCGCGCTCGGCAAATCTGAGAAGACCTGCGATCCGTGCGTGTGCGTACTGGAGATAGTAAACCGGGTTTTCCTGGGATTTTTGCTTAGCGAGATCCAGGTCGAAGTCAAGATGACTTTCCACCTTCCGCATACAAAAGAAAAAACGCGCGGCATCGACACCGACCTCGTCCATGAGTTCCCGCAAAGTCACAAATTCCCCGGAGCGCGTGGACATACGCACAGGCTCCCCTTTTCTGTAAAGAGTGGTCAGCTGAACAATGCGGACATCGATTTCGCCGGGATTGTGTCCCAAACCCTGGCACGCCGCCTTCAGCCTCGCGATATAACCGTGGTGATCCGGCCCGAGCAGGTTAATGAGCCAGCCAAAGCCCCGCTTGAACTTTTGATGGTGGTAGGCTATGTCAGGAGCTAAATAGGTGTATTCCCCAGATGTTTTTTTCACAACGCGGTCCTTGTCGTCTCCGAAGCGCGTCGACTCAAACCAGACCGCTTCGTCTTTGTCATAAATAAGACCTGCGTCGCGGAGCGTTTGAAGGGTTTTTTCCACTTCATTTTTCTCGTACAGCGTCCCTTCGCTGAAGTAACTGTCGAATGAAACCTGAAACTCGTCGAGATCTTTTCGGATCGTTTTCATGATCTCGGAGCCGGCGTATTGCATGCAATACTTTGCACCTTCCGCATCCGGCATCTTAAGCAGGGAGTCTCTCTTTTCCTCGATGAGCTTCCGGGCGAGTTCGAGCAGGTATTCACCCTGATAACCGTCTTCGGGCAAAGGATAGGGAATACTGAGCGCTTCGTGATAGCGTGCCCAGAGACTTTTACCGAGCAGGTTCATCTGGCGGCCCGCATCGTTGAGATAGTATTCGGTTGTCACGTCATAACCCGCAGCTCGTAAAATTCTAGCGAGACTATCGCCTATCGCGGCCTGGCGGCCGTGGGCAATGGTAAGAGGACCGGTCGGATTCGCGCTGACATATTCGAGAAGGACTTTCTTTTGCTTTCCGTGCTCGGTTTTTCCGTAGGAATCGCCTTTGGCGTGAATATCGATAAGGGTCTGGCCAAGAGACGCCTTGTCGAGATAAATATTGATGAATCCCCCGCCCGCGACCTCGATCTTCGAAATCCCGCTGGTCGAAGCTGATTTAAGCATCTCTGCCAGTTCGGCGGCAATCGTTCCGGGACGGTCGCGAAGAACCTTGGCTAGTTTGAAAGCGGCGTTGCAGGCGTAATCACCATGAGCGGGGTCCCGGGTGATCTGAAGATCATAACCGAGAGGATCTGGAAGGACCGCATTTCTTTTCCGGCATAGTTCCTGGACGGTTTTTTCAACGAACTGCTCGAGGGCCTCTTTCTGCATAGGTCGCTCTATTTGATTTCCTTGGAATCGCCCCACAGGCTTTCAAGGCTGTAAAACTCGCGTTTGTCCCTGAGAAATATATGGACGAGAACCGCCCCGAAATCCAGAAGAACCCATTCGCCTGAGTCAAGACCTTCAAAATGGTAGATTTTCATTTTCTGGGCTTTGAACGAAATCATCAAGTGATCCGCGATTGCTTTGACGTGCGGAGTGGAATTTCCGTGCGTGATGACGAAATAATGCGCGATGGTCGTCAGTTTGGAAACGTTGAGAACAATCGGGTTCTCGCCTTTCTTATCCTCGATAAAATCTCGCGCCATAAGCGCCGCTTTTCTGGGTAACACTTTCTAAAACTCCTTGTATAAACTTATTGAGAATTGTGGAACAAGTTAAGAATTATAGCATTCCCGGGCAGTCGAACCAAAGAATGAATTAAGGAGCCTGCAGTCACTTCCGATGAACGGCTCTCACCTCATCAATGACTATCCGTCCCGCCCTGGCATTCACGGCTTTGACGAGTTCGGGATAGCGCGCAAGGGCCGCATCGAAATCGCGAGCAATAGCCTCCGTATAGGGGAAGGCGGCCTGTGTTATCGCTTTCGTAGCCTCCGCCCCGCAGAACGAAGGAATGTTGGCTACAGAAAAACGCAGATTCCCGAACTCATCCAGGTAAACCGGCCGCACATAGGTCGTCGCCCGAGCCCTGGGGAAATTGCCCCCTTGATCAATGGCTACATCCATAATGACTTTCTTTTTACTCGAGCTGGCACGCGATAGCTCTTCGGGAGAAATGACGTGAAAAGCCTTGGCTCCGGTATGATGCACGCAGCCGATGAAAACTTCCGCCTTTTCAAGATCTTCGATCGGGATCTGATCAGGCAATACGATGTTCAGATTCTGTCCTCCGTTTCTTTTGAGAGCTGCAGCCCGGTCCGGATTTTTTTCGACAAGCGTGACCCTGGCACCCAGTTTCAGCGCGAAGCGCATGGCGAGCTCTCCCGCAACTCCCCCTCCCCAGATCACGACTCTGGACAGCTTGAGATGAGACGGGACCTCTGGATACAGTGAAGCGGTGGATTGCAGATCATTTTCGAAACTTTTTTCACTGATATCCGGAAGGCCCTGCCAACCCAGAGAAATAAAATAAGAGGCGTACGCGGCAGATAAAGCTCCCGCGATTTCGCTCATCGGTTTCAGAATCGGGCGCATACCCTCGACCTCGAGCGTCTCAAAGCCAATGGCCGTCGCACCGCTTTTCTCGAGAGCCTTCACAACTTCAGCATTTTCAGGCGAAGCGAGATGCAGAAACCCGAAGAGCACGTGATTACTGCGTAGAAGTGGAAACTCTGCAGGCTGGGGTTCTTTGACTTTTTGGATAAGGCCAGACGTTGCGTAGAGTGTTTCGATGTCCGGAACCAGTCTTGCGCCAGCGCTCCGGTATGCCTCGTCCGTATAACCCGAAAACTCGCCCGCGGTCTCCTGAACGGCGACGGAAAGACCCGCTGCAGACAGACGGGCTACTGCCTCGGGCGTCATCCCGACGCGCCGTTCCCGCGGCTTTATTTCTTTCGGAATTCCAATAACGAGGGGCACGATTCAGCTTTCAAAGCGGTTTGTAATGGGCATTCTTCTGCCGAACCAGGCCTTCTCGGTGACTCTGAGGATAGTGGGTGTCTGCCGGCGTTTGTATTCATTATGGTCTACCTTGCGGATGACATCGTATATCGTGGCGTGAGACACTTTCCGGGCGCGCATTTTGCGGATAATTTCATCCCGGCTGCAGTTCTTCTCTATATAGAGATACAAAATCTCGTCGAGCACCTCATAAGGAGGCAGGCTATCCTGATCCTTCTGTCCAGGACGCAGTTCGGCAGAGGGTGCTTTTTCCATGGTGGCGAGCGGGATGACTTCCTTATTACGGTTTCTAAAGCGGGCAAGCCGGTAGACGTCGGTCTTGTAAACATCGCCCAATACGGCAAGCCCTCCCGCCATGTCCCCGTAAAGAGTGCAATAGCCCACCGCGAGTTCCGATTTATTACCCGTGGTCAACACCAGTCGTCCCTCGTCGTTGGAAATATACATGAGTTCGAGCCCTCGCAGCCGTGCCTGAAGGTTTTCCATAGCGAGGCTGATTTCATTTTTGTTTTTCGCGGTACCCCGTTCCTGCTTTTGGTTCATCCGAAATTCCTTCATCATAAAAGCATACTTCTCTTTGATGGGCCGAACGCGGAAATCGATTCCGAGCCTTCGGGCAAGATCCTCTGAATCGGCCCAGCTGCCTTGGGAGGAATAAGCACCCGGCATCGTAACACCTGTGAGAGCTCCCGGACCCAGGGCATCGACGGCAAGAGCGGCCGTGAGCGCCGAATCGATCCCTCCGCTCAGGCCTATCACGGCTTTTTTGAACCCGTTCTTTCGAAAGTAATCGCGGATACCAAGGCAGAGAGCTTCGTATACTTCCGCCGTGGGGTAATCTTCCGGCTGCGGGAGATGCGCCGGTTCCGAGGCGCCTCTGTGCCAATCGAAAAAAAAGAGTCCTTCCTGAAAAGCCGGGGCCTTGAAAAGAATCTTCCCGTTCTCGTCCACGAACATGCTGCGTCCGTCGAAAATGAGGTCGTCCTGAGCGCCCACCATGTTGGCATATAGGACTGCCGAACCGTAGTGTACTGCGTGGCGTTTAAGTAGATTATCGCGGACCTCGCTCACACCCCGGTAAAAAGGAGACGCGGAAATATTGAGAATGAAGTTTTTTTCTTTTAATGCGGGGTCGGCGAGAGGTTTATTAGAGTAGGTCTGGTCCCAGATATCTTCGCAAATGGTCGGTGCGAGCCTGATTCCCCTCCTCCAGTTGATCAGGCTGCTTGATGAACCCGGCTCAAAAAAAACATCTTCGAGGAACACGTCATAGGTAGGAAGGAGCCTCTTGTGCTGAATGTGCCTGATCCGGCCATTTTCGAGCCAGGCCATGGCATTGAAACTTTTTTCCGGATACGGTGTTCGTATTCCTTTGCGATTATAAGGCAGTCTTGCTTCCTCGGCGATCCCGGGATGATCGACAAAGCCGATGGCAACAGATGTCTCGGTTCCCTTTGTCATGGCTGCGAGCTTCGTGAGGTATTTCATTCCCGCGGCGACAAATTGTCTTTTATTCGCGAGATCCCAGACAGGATAACCGCTCATCGAAAGTTCGGGAAAAGCAATCAGGTCCGCATTTTTTTTTTGCGCGGCCTTTAACCAGGAAGCAATTTTTCTGAAATTTCCCGGATAATCTCCAACCGTGGGATTCAGTTGGGCTATGGCGATTCGAATTGGTTTCATGGGTCTTTCCACGGGAAAACGTACGGTTATTGAATTAAGTGGGAAGTATATCATAAACAGCAGACTTCAAATAACCGCCTCAAGAGTGAGGGAAGGGAAATGGAAACTGTTTTATACAGCTTCGTAATGGAATGCTCCGAAGACTGCCTTGTTACTGCGGGCCTGGGCGAGCGCGAGGGCCGCGGCAAGATAACGGCCGAAACGGCCGGCACCGTTTAGGTCAGGCGTGTTGAATTTTTTTATTTCGCCGCAGCGAAACAATACAATATACCCAAGGATTACGTTCCGGCAAACAAGCGGGTAGACTGCTGCTGTGATCCTGCCTGAGAGTAATTTCGCCGGCGTTTTGAGGTAAGGCCTGTAGGCAAGAGAGCGTAAAACCGGTACTTTATCCGGAAGGTCGGAGCGTATTTCTTCCCAGTACGACAGTACGAGGTCTTCCGGGATGCCTTTCGCTGCGAGAACTTTGCAGAGCTTCGTCTCGTCATATGAAATGACAGCCGCACCCTCAAGACTGAAATAACTGGAGAGAAATTCCGCTGAAATTCTTGAAATCTCAACCGCTGATTCTCTTTCAAACAAGCCAAGACAGACGTTTTCCATTTCGTGCGCATTTATTGCACCCGCTAGGGTGACCGCCGTACCGAAGGGCTTATCTGCGGCCGCCGAAACATCCACTGCCTTGATTCCTCTTATCAATAAGATTGAAATGATCACTCCCGCCGCGAGAAAAAAAGCAGCGACGCAATGAGTTTCAAATCCTCGAAAACCGGACAAATAAACCCAGCCCACGCTAAATGCGTAACTGAGGAGCGCCGTAAAAGCGAGAATGGCTTTTGGGATGTTCATGAGGCCATATCCAAGTGAAGGTCCTTGCAGGATAGCAAGCGCACGATGGCGTCCTCGAGCGCTTCCATGCGGAAAGGCTTTGCAATGAATTCATCCGCGCCGAGTCCCAGGATCCGGGTGCGTGTTTCGTTCTCGCGCAGCGCACTGACCGCGATGATCTTGGTCTCCGACAGGTCTTCATGGTTTCGGATGAGCCGGCATAGCCGGAAACCGTCCATTCCTGGCATGAGGATGTCGAGAATAATGACGTCGGGAACAAAATCATGGGCCCGCCAGCCGGCATGGAAACCTTCGCCCGACTCTTCGATCGCAATTCCGGGGAAACGGCCCAGGAGATTAAGTCTGAGAAGCCGGCGGATACAGGGTTCGTCGTCGACAATGAGGATCTTGAAGGGGCTTTCGGTAGTCAATTCGTCGGGGATGCAAAGCCTCATATTTTGAAGAAGCCGGACAAGATCTTCCCTTTTGACGGTGTAATCCCCATCAAGGTTTTTTGCCGCTTTCAGTTTCCCTTTCTGAATCCAGTTAAGGACGTCGCGGGAAGAAAGCTGGCAGACTCGGGACACCTCGGACACGCTAAAGAGTTGCTGCATAATCCCCCTAATGAGAAGGTAACACGGAGAGGCGCCAATTCAAGACGCGGGAGGGAAAAGCAAATCGACTTATTTTACAGACTTAACAAAGAGAGTATGAAGCAGTAACGATCCGCAGCGAACTTTTTTAAAAAAGCAAAAATAAGAGGGGGCGTGAGCCCCCTCTTATCGTGAAGTATTTTCAGCGGCCAAACTGCGTGCGTTATGCTGCGACCGCGATTTTCTGCAGAGCCTGAATCATCTTCGTAATACGTTCCGCAGCGCCCTGAGTCTGAATACCGCGCTGGGCAAGATACTGCGGGAGATTGATCACGTAATAAGTGTCGTCCGGCTGAAACTGAAGCGAAACAGCAGCCATAAAACCTGCCTGAGCGCGGTTCAGAGCCGTGCCTTCGTCGACGCGAAGAAGTTGTCTTGTCGCGGTAACATCCGCGAGAAATTCTCCGCTCTTGTCGAGAAGCGCTTTCGGTACGTTAGCGAGTTTCCCGCCCGTTTCCTGCATGACTCCTCTGGAGAAGGCCGCATCGGCCGGGGATTCAAGCGGATAGAACCCAAGACGGTCAGGGCTTGCATGATTCGCGCTTTTTCCGAATTTTCTGATTTTGTCCTGAATCGCTTCGCGAACCGCCCGGAGTTCGTCATTTGAAACAGGGCCTTCTTCACCAGGCACCACGAATATTTTCATCGTTCTTTCTTTGGCTGCGGCAAGTACGAACCCGATCAGAAACTGGGTTTCTTCATTCTGCAGATCCTGAAGGGAAAGCCTTTGGACCAGTTCCATAGCGTGTTCGTTGCTCTGTCGGAAGAGCTGGCCGATGGCGTCGCCAAGTTCAGTCATGGCGGCAGCTTCTGTCTGCTGCCATTTCACGGCGTCTCCCTCCTCGGGAGGCAGAAGCCGTTTGAGAACTATAACGGCGGCTACATATCGGTCGGGTGCCGTGCCGTTCGCAACAAGGGCTTCCGGCGTCGAAAGAATGAAACCGGTTGCAGCCTCTGCGACTCTTCCCGCCTCTTCGGCGAGTCTCACTGTGGTGTCCGTTTCCAGGATACCGCTTGCACGAACATTCACAATCGTGGTGCCCGTGGAGACATCATCGTCATCCGAGAGAACGGGAGGAGTGAGCAGCGTTGTAAGGCGGCGCAAAGGCTCCTCAGTATCAGGCGCGCCCGGCGCGGGTGCACCCGAAACAGGAGATTGCGCCAAGCGGAGTTCTGACCGGCCCTGAAAACGTGCGAGATCATATTCCCATACAGCATATTGGTTCGGTTCAGCCGCGGAAATCTTCCTGAAGCCAAGATCTGTAAAAGACTTGTCTGTCATTTTGATCTGCTCGACACGGACTGTCTTAAAACCCTGTTTTCCCGCGAAGGGAAGAAGATGGTTGATGAACCAGTAATGAAAAGCAGGATTCGCGAATTTTCTGTATGCGTCCGATTTGGCTTCCGGAAAACTGGAAAGTTTTCCGAGCCTGATCCAAAGTTTATCCTCGTCGACTTCCAGCCTTATAAAAGCCAGGTTCCCTGACTCCGTGACACCCTGGTTAAAAATGCCGGAAAGGGTCTTGGTGAACGTCAAGGTCAACTGTCCATCCCCTTTCGTAACCAAAAGGTAATTACCTTCCGTCCCCCACGCAGGAGCTTTCCCAGCGGGGATAAACCCCTCGGCAGGACTGAAGATCACAATATCTTTCGGCGTGGTTCCCGCAGCGGCAATGAGTCCCTCGGGAAGCAGGCCAAGCAGTTCGGTCTGAACACCCGGCGGAATCGTTTCACTGTAAAAAGTATTGGCGCGGTTCACTTCTTCGTTAGAAGGTTCGAATTCCACAGTCGGTGTTCCTGCGGCTGCTTCGAAATGAAGGATCTGCAAGTGTGTATCAGGCGAAGCCTGCACGAAAAGTCCATTCTCTTCGAGGTGTCTGATCGGATAACTTCCGTATTTAACACGCGTGACTGCATCCACGACGGAGATCCAGTCTTTCTCAGGATTGAGACCCATGGATTCGGCAATGCGGTGGAATACATTTTCTTCGCCGCGTCTATCGTCTCTCAAATTTGCGGGTTCACGTTTGTCCGCTGTGAAATAAGGTCCCTTGTTAATCACGACCACTCCAGGTTTGCCTTTGATGTCCTGGAGGAAATAACCCTCTACATTGGCGTTGCTTGATTTTCCAATCTGGGGTGCGAATATAAGCCTCAAGTACCTAATTAAATCATTTCTAAGCCATTCGTTGATAAAATACCGGCCGAGACGTTCGCCGCCGATATAGCTTTCCAGTGTGGTGAAGGGATGTTCTTTGCGCCCAATCGCGTGGCTGAAAGAACTTAAGTAAGCGGCCGATGTAATACGCGCCTCTACCTTACGGCTGGAAGGAACAGCGCTGGCCTGATAATGCTGAAGCTTGAAAGCGGCTTTGTCCCCTTTAGCAGAAAAGCCGGCGAGATCCTCGTAGAACTGTTCGATGAGCCACAGGAACGGGACTCTCCAGCCTTCCGGCGTCGCGGATTTCGCGATGAGAGAACTTCCGCGGCCAGGCACTTTTCTGTTAATGATGGAGGAGGGCTGCAACACGCCTTCACGGAAAGCGGGGCCGAAAATGATGGCCGCAGTCGCAAGACCGTCCGCTTCCGTGTATCCCGCTGCTTCTGTTTTACGCGTCGAGGGAAAGGACAGGCCGTCAATGGCTGGAAGAAGTTTTCTCTGATCAGTAATGTCCCACCCGCTCTTAATGATGAGTTTACCTTTGGGCCGCGAGGAACCGGGCACGGGAGGCAAGGCATTGATTCTGGCTTCCCATTCCCGAAGGCGGTCAAGCATCCACCCAGTGTGAGATTGAACGTTGGCATACAGCACCACTTGAGCGCCGCTCTGCACCAGTTTTTCCAGATTCTCGTAGGTGAACGCGCTGTCGATACCGATCTTTTCGTCCACAAGTCTTCCGGTATAAGCGATGACAGGCTGATCAGGATTCAATCCGACCAGTTCCTTAGCCCGGCGCTTGACGTGAAAAACCTGTTCGGGCGTCGGCCGTTCCGGATCGGCGCCGGGATAAAGATCCGCAAGGATTTCTCTGAAATACTTTGCCGATGCCTCTCGATGGTCGCCGTTCGTTATGCCGAGAAGACGGACCGAGGGATCGATGTCATAGACTTCGTCGCGGTGTACCGCGGCAACTCCGTTTGCACCATCTGCCGCGCGCACGCCTGCGCTCGTAAAGTCCACATTGTCCAGTCTTTCAAAGTAGTGCCAGTATTTCTGATTGATACCCATCTGCTGAAGGATAAGACGGCCGTCCACGAGATTATAGATGCCCCGGTTTCGGTAAGTATGAGTTGTCATCCATGTAACCGCGTTTTTTAAAGCATTGTCCGGTTTGTCGTCGTCCTGAATGCGCTTAAGAATCGGCAGCAGTCCCGACTGGCCGTCATTCGCCCAAAGGACCGGAGCCTTGTACTTATCTTTTTTAAGCTCCTTCTCTCCCGCCTCGAGGCGCGTCGTCAGTTCAAGGGCCGCACGGTTAAAAAATTCCGTAAATTCATACCATTCGGCTGATGCGAAGTCTTTCCCGTATTTATAGAGAAGACGCGTGTAATAATTTCCGGAGTCTTTTACCAGATAAACTTCCACGCCGTACTCGTTGACACCTTTGAAGACCTGCGCCTTGATCGATTTGCCGCGGACCGGCACTTCAAATTCCATCACCGGCTGTTCGGTGAGATCACTCACGGGAACGGTAACCTGACTGTAATCAATCGGGACTTCTTTTGTGACTTTCCTGATTTGTCCGGTCGCAGAGTCTTTCACTTCCTCTTCCACCAGTTTGAAGGGATAATAGGGCTCGATGGTTTTCAGGTTTGAATGTTTTCCCATGAGAAGCCGCGCCCACACAGAGTGATACTGACCCACTCGTCCGAGGCCGCCCGCAGCCAGCCAGGTTTCAGGCGAGATGTAATAAACGCTCCGGCCGGCAAGATTCGGCGCGTGCTCCAGAAGCCAGTCTTCCGGCACATTGGGATCCAGCATGTGCAAAATGGAATCGACGAGGCCCTGCCATTTGAGGTTAGAGCCGTTGAGGAAATCGACAAGGGTCTTTTGATGTTCCGCACTCAAGAGTCCCACAGCCGTTAGAACGGGCCATTTGCTTTCCACGGGGTAAAGCGGCCAGCGCCTTACGGTTTGGGCATAGTCAACGACGACATGACCGAGGCGCGCGCCCGCGTCGTCCCGGTCACTTTCATTCGCAGCCGCAGCAAGCCGCGTGAGTGCGCTTTCAAAATCCTTCCGTATATATTCCACAACATTGAGCTTTACTGCAAAGACATCCCGGCGGACCGCGAGTTCGAATCCTCCGTTGGAAGGTCTTAGAAGGCGCGCCCGCACCAGGCGGTCTACCAAGCCTCCAAGATCATCAATGCGGTCAAGCCCTTCAGCTTCCATGAGTTCATTAACCTCTTCAGAAATGTCGCCGATTGAGAACGGTCCCGGCTGGCTCACCACGCGCTCCAGGATCACTTCTCCAATAATATTGAGCCTCAGCCAATCCGGCGTCAGTTCTCCGACCCCTTCGTGGAGCCGCTGATCTTCATCGACCGCCGTGCGGAGCTCCGAACGGCTTTCGGCCGCTGTTTCGACACGCCATGTTTCTGGATCATTAAGAACCGCCTGGATCTCGAGCTTTGCCGGGTTTACCTGGATGACATTTTTTCCCGCGAGAACGTCTGCGAAGGAAGTCTGCAGTCCTGAAGGGTTGGAGCTCACGATAATCACGGCATCTGCCGCGTCGAGCTGGCCGGGGACCCCGCCGATAATCATGTCCCATAGCTTTTGGGTTTTTGTTCCAATCCCCTGGAGACGATCTTTCAGAATAATAGGCGATTGGCCTCCGAGAATAATGGAATCCTTCCCGTCCGTGCGGGCATCCGTAGGATGCGCATTCGGATAGTAATAATAATCCGTTCCGTCGTGAGTGAACTGGACTTTCAAGCCGATCCCGAGTGTCTTCAGAGTGGCAAACCGGCGGGCTTCAAAATCAGTGATCCGGGAAATCAGCCCTTCACCGAGGGATGGCGAGATTTCCGCCTTGATCCACGCTTTGAGAGCGTCGTGATCTTCCTGCGGCCATTCCGTCGTATCGATAAAGCCTTTCGCTGCAAGTTCGCTGAGCGTGCGGCTCCTGGCAGGCTGCGCGAGCAGGTCGATTTTTGCAGTGACCTGATCCATGGTAACGCCCAGGGCCTTGGCATGCTTATCGAGGACCATTTCGCCGGCAACACCTGAAAGTCCTGCCGTCGGATAGCGGAGTGCAACCACGCCGCCCCGGCCGGAATTGAAGAAATTAAGCAGGTAAGGATAACCCGTTTCAATCTCGGTCTCGTCAATGACGACGACACGTCTTGCCGTGCGCATGGCGGTCTGGATCGAATCTCTCACTTCTTCAGGAGATCTGAGTTCGGATCTCGAAGCAGGGAACAAAACGCCCGCTTCGGCCTGCTCCGCATGGCTTGCTGTAATCACTTGTTCGAGCGTGACGGGAAGAACTTCCGTTATGACTTTTCCGCCGCCCAGTTTGACTTGATGTCCTTTGGCTGAAAGTTCTTCTACGACGCCGCCGTAACGCTCCATGTTGGCTATGAGATCGTATGTCGCCGGGATGTCCTTGCGCTCGTTACCTGCACGATCCAAGACATTCTGATCCGTGCCCTTGTACGGCAAAAAGAGATTGTTGCGGTCTGCCGCTACGATCGAAACTTTGGCAGCCGGCCGGCCGTGCTTGCTCTCCAAAAGAGCAAGTGCATTCACGATAAAATCCTGAACGGCCTGTTCTGTCATATAGCCTTTGACAGGATTGCGCCCTTCCTCGTCGGGAACGCTTTTTTGCGGCTGTTCGGTAAAAGGAACTTTACTGACCAGATCAAGAATGGTCTGGATCCACTGCTGCGCGTTCGCTGCTGCCAGCTGACGTGATAATGCTTCGCCTGTCAGGGTTTCATCGAGCCCGAAAACACGCGCGGCAATGAGCTTGAGATCCACGCCGTAAAACGCGACATTGAAAGCGACTTTCTTGTCCGCGAAAATATCTTCGACAAACCATCCGTTTGTTTCGGCCTGGCTGTAAAGCTCGGGCGCTTCTTCCTTTGTAATTTCGATACCTTTGAACCCGCTCCCCTTGCGGGTAAGAAATTCGCTGACCTCGCGCATCTCGACCTGGGTCCGTTCTTCGCCCGTAATCCTGTTACGGTAAGTGACCGATGCGGCAAATCCGCCTTTGCGGTCTCCGGCTGAAGGCGTCGTAACGGCGACCGTGGCAACGGCTTCACCGCGGTTCCTGGCTTCGAGAATTTCTCCCACCATGCCCGCCCGGGGATAATTCAAAATGTTGTCCGCGTTTCCGGCGATGACGACGCCTTCGGTATCCTGCACGAGATTGACTACGCGGCCCTGATTGAGCAACAGTGAAAGAAACGCCCAAAGATGATTTTCAGCGACCGTCGCGACATGGCCGTCACCAAAACGAAGAGGCTCTCCGGTTTTAGTATCAAGGACAAGTCCCGAACGCTGCTTGACGACGTTCACAAGCCCTTTGGCCGCGTTTTCGCCATAGACGCGTGAAACGATTTCGAGGATGTCGAGATCGCTTTCGCCCTGGCGGGTGCCGCCAACGCTGGAGACAATATCGATGCGTGAGTTTTCATTTTGGCCCTGTATCAGCGCGATGCGCGCTTCAAGCAGACTAATCCACTCGGGCTCAGCGCTCAAATTGGTACGCACAAAAAGTGCGGGATGGACCAGTTTGTTGCGGCCGACGGTCTTCTTGACAGTCGTTGCCGAACCGCCGGCAAAAACCAGTGAACTTACTTTCGCGGCGTTGATGGCTGCCATACCGGTATCGTAAACAGTATTGCCGGGTGTTTCCGCAAGCTGCGACAGAGCGGTGCTTCCTTCGCTTACCGCGTCGACGTTGGCGACGTACCAATTTGCCAGTTCGTCCGCGGGAACGTTGAGACGGACTTGTTCAGGAGTCCGTTCGAAGACGGATTTCGTCCGCGAGGGCGCCTGCGCAGCCGCGTCGGACCGGTTAACGATGGAACTTTTGATACCGCGCCATTTTTCCCAGTCCGAACCCACATAAGAAAAAAGCAGATGGTCGGAAAGTTTGACGAGAAGCGGTTTGTAAACGTCGTATGCGCTGTTATCGATAAGACGGTTGAGCGCCGCCTGAGCGTCATAGTAATCCCATGGGCTTCCCTGGCTTCCGGCAACGGCAAGCGCCTGAAGGATACGTCCGATATGGGAAAGTCTTACTGCGTCGTCCCCTTCATTGAACAAAGAAGCTAGATCCCGGCGGTATTGATCTAGGTCGGCGGGAGACACTTGGGGAGCCGTCAAAACGGGATAGAGCCCGGCATTCACAGGAAAGAGCCGGAGACTTTCACCCTCAGCCGCATTGTCTACGGGAAGTCGGAAAGAGAACTGGTCTTTTACATCTTCTGGGGTTTTTCCATAAAATTCAAACCAGGCCTGATTGCCCAGAGGATTCAGAGCCGAGAGGTCGAGTTGATCCCCTTCGGGAACGGGTACCTGATAGGTTGAGTTACCCATTACAAAATAAACGATTCCCTGGAGGTCTACTCTTTTGATAGTAAGATCCATGCCCGCGCGGCGGACAGTCAATTCTGTGTTATCCGACTTGACGGTAGTCGCGTCGGCAGGAACCAGGAGCCGATATCCTTTATAAGCTATCTCCTGTGTACTTGCAGAAGCTGTCAGGGAAGGCGCCGTCGAACCCGCGAGTCTCGCGAGTTCGAATTTCTGCTGCGGAGTAATCGTGATGGAATAATTACTGTTTTCTATTACGGATATTCTTGCGAGCTGCGCTGCAGCCTGGCCCTGAGGGTCATAGACTGTCGCATTCGCACGCTGATTCTCTGCGTCGAGCCGCTGCTGAAAAATGATGTACTGGTTTTTATAGGCATTGAGATCAGCCAGGAACTGGTCAAGCGTAAAAGTTTCTCGTTTAGCGAGTTCCGGGATACCGAATTGCAGGCCGGCTTTCGTGCTGAAACCAGCGGCTTTGACCGGAGCGATAAAGACCGTATTGATCTTTTCACGGACCTGGTCGAGAAAAATCTGAAACTCGGCGGGAGTTTTAGCCCGGCGAAGAAGTTCCGTGACGATTTCAGGATTGTTTTCCAGAACTCTCAAGGTATTCGCGTAACCCGTCTGAATGACAGTGAGATACTCATGGAATTCCTGCGAGCTTGCCGCTTTCTCTGTCAGGAGAGGGACGTCAGTTGCGAGCAATCCGGTTGTGGGAATACCCGCGGCAAGAAGTTCTCGGACGATGGCCGCCGCCTGACGGACAATCCCTAAATAACCCAGTTTGTATTTTTTGACGATCTGCCACTGCGTGCCGACAGGGATCGAGCGTAGTTCGGCGCGGAATTCAGGGACAGCGGCCGGATCGATTTCAGGCGTTTGGCCTTGAGCAGCTAACGCCGCGAAGTCATTTGAAGATCGCACTGTAATTTGAGTGCCGACAGGTGCGAAAGCCACCACGACAGGGACGCCCTTACCGATGGCCTCTTTCCCATAAACTAAATTGCCGCGCGAATCCTGCCATACCCCGTCCGTTCCAAGCACCCGGTCAAAACCTTCGCGCCGCTGCATTATCGAAGGAATCGCGACCGTATTTGAATCAGTTGATGAAAGGGATTCGGCGGTGAACTCCTTCGCGGCTATAAGAACCTTAGAACCCCGGCCTTCGGCTGAGTATTTCACTTCGATTTTGCTTCCGAGCAGCGGATGACGGCTGATTGCCGCCGCCACAGTTTTCCCTATTTCAGCGTGAGGAACACCGGCTTTTTCCCAGAGCAGCGCGCCGCCCGTCTCGACGATCGCCTTGAAAAATGCGGCTTCCTGCATGGTGAGCAGCGGTACCGGGAAATAATTCGAAAGGATGTAAGCATCCCCTTTCATGACCGCATGGTAAAGCGCTCCGTTGTCGTGTGTGCGGAAACGCGGCTGAACGACCGCGTAACGCATCCCCTTCTCCTTCAGCAGGCGGGTGATGCCTTCACTGTGAAACCCGCCGCTTACAAGAACGGCGATGGAAGCTGAGGGCAAATTGGCGAGGGCCTTATCGAGCAGGATCTGGTCCCGGGTCCGCGCCTGAACGTAAAATTCGAGAGCAGCGTTGACATGGGATTTCACAATCTCCTGAGCGTCAGTTTGCGCGGCTTCTGACTTGTGACCAGCGGCGGCGAGAAGATCGTCGAGGCCGTTTTCAAAAAGCGCGGCAAAGACTTCTTCGCGGCCCGTTTCAAACTTTTCATATTCTCTCGTGGTCCATTTCAGCGCCAGCAGCTTCTCGATAAGCTCAAAATGATTCAGAGTACGGACCAGCTTTTCTTCATTGGCATTCACGGTCAGTTTCGAGATGATCCAGCCTTCCAGAAGCTCCATTTCGTCGTAAAGACCTTCGGCATTCATTTCTGAACGAAGCACCCACGAACCCGCAAGTTTCCAGAACTCGCCGTGCCGTCCGAAGTCAAGCCCACCCTGCGATTGAGCTTTCCAGAGCGACTCGAGCGTACCGCGGACATCGCCGGATGCGCCAAGGTTTTTCACCCGGTCTTCAAGAGCTTTGAGTTCGGGCGTACGGGCGATTTTATTCAAAGCCGCCAGTATTTCTGATTTCTGACTCTCGGCCTGATCGGGCTTGAGGGAACTTTCGAGATCCCGGAGAACGAGTGCTCTGACGATCTGAGGAAAACGCACCTGTTCAAACCGGTCGGTAAGTTTTATTCCAAGAAGTTTAGCCGCAGATTTTTCGAGATAGTTGAGATAAGAGACGAGCTGCGGCGCAACGACTCCGCTTTCATAATCACCGTGCTTGCGTCGCGTTCTTTCCGTAATGAATTCGCGAAGGGCGGGCGAGAAAATCCGGGATTGCGCGAGTTCGATTTTGCTTCTGACCGAGGAGAGTGAGAGATTGATTTCGTCCTGCTTCAGGAGAAGGTTACGATACAAAGCCAGGTTACTTTTATAAATGCCGGCATCTTCCGAGGCGACCGAAAAGAACTTGCTGTCTTTACCGCGTTTTAAACGCTCTTCGATAAAAAAATATTCAGCGCCGTTCAACTCTCCCTGATCAATCAGTTTTTGAGCGATGGCGGCGTTGACTTCAGGGTACTCCGGGAAAAAGTCTGCGTATTCGGGCGCGAGAACATCGGCCGTACCTTCCACGGCAAGGGCGACTGATGGAATTTCGCGGTTCTCATTAGCCCGTTCACTTACCCAATCGAGAATGCGTTTGATCTGGCGCTGCGCTTCCGGATTCGCGTGAGCATCCTGGATATGAAAAACAAAAGGCCGATCCGGGCTGCCTGAAAACGAAAAGTCTTTGACTTCTCCAAGCTCAATAGGAAGCTGCGCCATGGATTCCGCACGGTTGTCCAGCCCACGCAATTCAGAACCGGCGCGAAATTGAATCGTCTGTGCGTAGGCAGAGTAATCCCCCAGAATGGAAGTAAAGGTGAAGAAAAGCAGCGTAGCGATACCGTTAAAACGAAGAAATTTGACTTTGGAAAAGAGGTCGGACTTACAGGTGCGCTTCTGGGGGGCACGAGTTTTCAAGGGTAATACCTCCGGACTGTTTTTAGGATAGAAAGATTTTCCCGACGAAGTTACACAAATGTACTTACCCGGCCATTGCTTGTCAAACGCCCTTAACTTCAGGCATAGCAGCTTTTAACAAGTCCTAACTAAACATAATAAATATATTAAATAAGGAAACTACTGGTTACCGCGAAATGAACAACGCGGTAAGCGGCCTTGCGGAAATGCGCAGTCTTTGGACAGACCTCGTTATGCTGATCTCTGGAGCGCGAGAGCGGTCTCGAGAGAGGCGGTAAGCGCTTCGATCCAGTCTTTGGGCTCGACTCCGAACTTTTGCTCATTGGCGCCGAGGACAAGCACGGTACCTTGCGACAGAGCCACTGCTGCGAGCATGGCGGATTCTTCGAAGCCGCTGTCGAGTTTACTACCCGTGGTCAGGTGAACATACGGCAGAGCCGCATCGGTCCCGAACGCGGTGCGGGCGAACTGGGCAATGGCCTCGGCGAGATCCGGCACCGAGAGAACCGCTGTGACACCTTCAAACGCTTCATAGGAAGCGAGCTGAGCGCTGTCGGCAATGTTAAAGATAAATACTTTGGAATCACCGGCGCGTTCGATCGCTTTTCTGATCATTCCGGGCGATAGCCGGGATGCGTCGAGCGCAAGCACGCCGAGATTACGGGCCGTTGACGGGATCTGGAATCCGAGTGCGGCGCGGACGCGGTCGATATCCGCCTGAGACGCAGCGAACCTGTCGAGTGCGGCTTCCAGAGTCGTCCCGATCGCGGAGGCTTCATTCCGATAATCATTCAACATCTGGTTAAGCCGGGCTTCAGCCGGAGCCGTCACGGCTTCGATCAATTTGTCACGGTCGAGAGCAGGGGTTTCCGCCTCTCGCAGTTCGGAACGTTTCACGTCAAAGCGTATCGCCGGAGTGTTGAAAACGTATGTCGCATCACCCGAGGCGAATTGGACGGGAATAACAAGAATACCGCTGCCATCCCGCAGAGTAATCTGTATTTCAGTTTTCTCAAGATTCACGACAGCAGACGCTCCGGAGATGTTGGTAAGAACGGCGTTGTCCGTAAATGTTTTGCCTGCTTCGGCAGATACTTTATCCGAAGAATTGGCCATCAGAGAAGCCTTGCGGCCGAGAGCGTCCCAGACCTTTGCCCTGACCAGAATCCAGGCGGCATGCATTTCGGGTGTCTTAAAGCCGCTTGCGAGAAAGTAATCCCGGCGCGAATAGACTGTTTCCAGAAACTCTTTCCAGGGAATGTCCGTACCATGAACTTTAAGAAGCGACCATACCTGATCTTTGCGGGCGGTTTTATCCGCAGCAGGCAGAAGAAGTCCCGCCTGGCTTTCGACTCTGCGCTCCGCAAGCCCGCTTTTCAGAGTTGTTATGGTTTCGGTCGTGGAGAAATTAGCCATAAAAAATTTCATCTGGGTGTCTACAAGCTTACCCTCTCCGACAGCTGCGATATCGACCACGTGCATAGCGAGAAGCATATCAAGCATCAGAGCCTGTCTTACAGGATCTCCGCTGAGAGATTCCGCGAAGGCCAGGAATTTATCAGGGACCGCTTCCCCAAAACTTGTTTCCGCGTACACTGCGTGGTGTTCGATCAAGCCAAAGATCAGGGAGGTGATCGACGTGTCCGTAATGCCAAAACCGTATTTAAAGAGGTCTGCCGCAAGTTCGCCTCCGGGAATCGTGTGTTCAGGCGAATCAAGAAGCTTCGCGTAATCATGAAGCGCGACGAAATCTTCGAAAAGATGGCGGTATTCAGGCCGGCCGTTGATCGCTTTCAAGGCGCGTGAGACAGCCCAGACAGCATTGTCAAAAGAAGCTCTGTTTTCAAGAGGCTGTGCGGGTTCGTCTTTTTTCCGGCGGCTCCAGAAGCCATCGAGAATAGCGGCCGCCTCGGGCGAAGTGCGATCGGAGTCTTCGAGTCCGCTGAGTTTCGACAGCTCATCCATCGAAGAAGCGATGACATCGTAGTGGTTCCACTGATCCATGAAAGATCCGTCGTTCATGAGCCAGGCCTGCCCGCCGCGGACCAGCTCGAGCAGCCGAAGAGGCAGATAGTCCGCATAAGTGTTCAGGATGTCTTTGAACATATGTTCGCCGCTCCGGACTACGGCCAGGCGGTCTTTTAATTCCGCACCCGTAAGAGCGTGCCTGAGAATAAAGAGATCGCGGAGCAAATTCCGGTCGTCATTCGGCATATTTAAGCCTTTGTATTGACTGACAAGATTCTTGATCAGGTAGTCCGTGAGATTCAGGACCGACGACTTCACGGCCGGGTCGGTAATCCCCTCGAATACGACTCTCCTTCCCGTGGGAGAAGCTTCCTCCCGGTTGTATTTATGAAGACCTATGACTTCTTTGACCGTGAATACGGCCTGATCGTAAAAACCCTGCTCGTCCACGGCTTTAAACGTCGGAACAGAATGCGCATAAGAAGTGAATTCGATTTCGCCCGCGCCGATTTCCCGTTCAAATTCCCTGAGAGCCGTACGCTGGCTGCGTCTCTGCAGCTGAGGCGTCTGCATCAGAAGAGCCCGGATTTTCGTACCCGGCTTCAGGATACCTTCCCGAAGAAGGATGTCGCGTGTGAACTGCAGGTTCTGGTTCGTGTTCTGAGAAGTGTTTTCAACGAAAACGTCACCGTCCTCAACGCCGTAGGTGTCTCTCAGGATGTTTTTGTAAACTGCCCCTTCCCCGCCCTGAAGCTTCCACGCGTCGGGTGTCAGCCGGCCGATACCCCCCGAGGTGACAATCTTCAGCTCCTTGTTTCTCGCTTTCTTCTCAAAGAAAATCTTCTGCGCTTCGTCGAGGATCTTCACGTCCATACTGCCGAGAATAATGATGACGTCGATATCTTCCGGAACCACGCTCTGCTCAGCTTCATAAGCCATAACCGTATTCAGATCCGCTTCGAGGCCGCGGAAATCATCGATCGCCCGGAACTTGAGATCGCGGAGTTCCGAGCGGGCGGCACGCGCGTAAGTCTGGATTTCATGGGATATCCCGGAGTCCGCGCCTTTGAAATTGAGAACCTGGCGGTCGAAATCCGCAGCACCCATAAGAGCACGCAGACGTTTATAAGCCTCAGGAGAATGTCTCGCCCAGGAACGGTTCTGTATCAGGAAGAAAATATCATCCGCCGTCATCTCACGCGCGGTAATGATAATACGTCTGGCGATTCTGAGAGCCGCGTCCGCCCTGTCTAGGGATACCTGATCTCTCCAGGCCGTGGTTTCGAGGAGTCTATAGACAAGGGAGCCCAGATTCTTCGCCGTTACATGGGGCTGGAGAGCGGCGCGGTCATCCATCGTGAAGACACCGTCGCGACCGGTGTTTGAAAGATTGAGTGCATTAGCGAACTTTACGAGCGTTTCGACGGGGATTTCAGCAAACTTTCGGGTGAGCGGTGCTTCGGTTCCCGAGATAGCAAAAAGGTCATTGGTGATTCTCTTCAGCCAATCGGACTGCCAGGGTTCTGTGAGCCTGACTTTAAGCCCCGCCTTGAGAGCGAGCCAATTCCGGGCGTTATTGATACGGTCGAGCCAGGCGTACCAGCTGAAGAGGCTGAAAAACTTATTGATCAGTGTAGGCGAATAAGCCTTCCTCATGGCTTTCATACGCGCCCGGTTTTTCTGTGCGATAAGATCTTCACGCTCCTCCGCGTCGAGTCCGGTTTCGGCAAGTTCTTCATCCATTCGCTCTTCATACTTCTTGAGTCTCTTCAAAATAGCATCGATACGTGCGGAGGTCGGGCGGAAGACGACTGCGCCAGCCTGGCGGAATGCTTTACCACGAACCGCTTTGCGCTGACGTTCGATTCGCCCGAGGCTTTTCGAATCAAGGCCGGACTTCGCCAGTCTTTCATCAAATTTATTTTCGAGGCCGGCGAGTCTTTGATAAATTCGATTTACTCTCCGGGCTGCGCGTCCGAGAGCGTCAAGTCTTCCTGTCACGGCATAATTACTCACGCGGCGCGCGAGTTCTAGCCGCTCCAGCCTGTGGTCATTCAGGCTGAAGCCTTCGAGCAGTTTGAGCAGTGCCGGAGCCCTCGCTTCGAGCGGCAGCGACGAGAGAGACACAATAGCCTCGGAGTGTTCCCTGCTGTTTCTCGAAACGATTTTCTCCAGATTCAAAATGAGGGTTTCATCAAGTCCCAGTTTCAGCGGCTGCACAATGGATTTGTAATAATCGTTGGCCGGATCGATCTTGGTCCCCCGGGCCAGTTTGTACATGACGAGAATATTCCATATCTCCTGACGACGGGCATCCGCCGAAAGATCTTTCCATTCTTTGCCTCTGAAAAGCCGTGCAGTGCGCCTGGGGCGCATCCTTTCTGCTACTTCGGAGACTGCCGTTAAATAGGAGGTTTTGTTTACGGCGGGGGTTCTCATTTCGCTGCGAGCCGCTTCGTCTTTTAGTTGCTGCGCCGCGTCCACGAAAGGCTGAGGGTTGGTGATACCCCTGTCAAGCTGAGTCTGGAGTCCGGAAAGAATGTCGGCCGCGAGCTGGGCGTCGGCTGGGGCCGGAGCTGCCGCCGATGAAGGAGCACCCGGAGTACCCGCAGCCGCAGCAGGTGCGCCTGCTGCAGGAGGCAAGACTTCAAGCGTAATCAGATCAAAAAGTTCACGCTGCCAGGGTTCGTCGAGACGATATTTATTGCGGATACCTAGAATATCGAAAAGTTCGTCCCGGCCGCTTTCGAGCCTGACACCGCGGGCGAGTTCCCGTGCCTGACGGGTAGCAATCGCTTTCACCCTCTGCAGCTTAGCCGTCTGCTCTTTGGTCAGCGCAACATCTTCACCGATTGTATCCAGGGCGACGAGGGTTCCTTTTTTGTCCGTTAGACCCAGGAAAATTTCGCGGACTTCAATGACGGCTTCCCTGAGGACACCGATTTTCCGGACAATGTCCGAATCATTGAACACGCCCGCGACTTCCCCATTGAGTACGGTATCGTTTCCGCTGAGAGGCGGCAGTTCTTTCAACAGGATGGCCGCCCGGTCTTCCAGTTTCTTTCCCCTGATATCATTGACCATCCTGATGTGATCAGGAGTTTGATTCACGAGCTTGCCGGACTGCGCGATAATATCTTCGTTGGATTTTAACCCGAGGAGCTGGGCGATCTGCCTGTAATAAGGATTTGTGGAGTCGATGTGATCACCCTCTGCCAAACCATTGTGGCGGAGAATCTCATAAACGCGGTCCCTGCGGACTTCAAGAGGCAGATTGGGCCAGAACCCGGCACGCCAGTCGCGGAATTTCAAGAGACCCCAGAGGTTCCACCAGCGCTGCTGCGCTTCTGGTCCCCAGAATGTCCAGCGCCGTGGACCCATCGTGTCGATGATCTCAAGGACGGCGTTCATATAACGGTATCGTTCGGTCGCGAGAACCTGGTGGAGTTCTGAGCTGCGCGCGTGGTTCGGGTCGTTCCAAAGGGTGCGCAGAAGTTCCATGCGCTTGATGTCAGTCATCTGATCCCACTCCCAGAGCCAGGGAACCGTATTCATATATTCCATCTCGAGATCCTGACGCTCTTCCCAGCCATCGGGTCGCCAGGACTGAATGTGAACGTCGATTGCCTGCTTGAGCGCGTCGTTTTCCTGCAGAGGCAGCCGGGTCAAATGATCCAGGTAAAGACGCATGAGAAAGCGGTCGCTGGAGGCGTTACCCCACATCGAGCGGGTTTCTTTATCGTCGATTGCTTCTTCCGCTATATCACTCGTCGTATTCGCCAGCAGGTCGCGGATTTTTGGAATGATGTTCTTTCTTTCCCAGTCGTGCAGGGCATCAGAACTTCTCGTAAGATCAGGAGAACCCGTGAACTGAATAAGACGGTTACGGTAAGTAAAAAAATCGTCGCGGCGCGTTTCCACATCCTGCCATAGATAATGCCGGCTCATCCCGAATATGAACACCGCCCACTCGAGAATCCAGCCAAGTCCGAACGACATGAAGAAGATCGGCCAGCCCATCCAGAAGAGGGCGGGGTCCATGAAACCGATGGCGATCGCGCCACCGAGAATGACTGAGAAAAAGACAGCTTTCCAGAGGCGCTTTAGCACGCTCTTTCTCCAGGGTTTAAGGAGAGGCGAACCTTTCATGACGATCAGGTTCGACTGCTGCAGCGTAATCCAGGCAAAGGCCTTATTCAGCGCAGTGGCCACGAAGCCGCTCTTCCAGAATCGGCCGAAACGGTAAATAACGTTTGTCATGAGAAGCGTGGTATGGAAAAACTTTTCTATCACGCTGAGGCGAATAATTTCCATCGGGATATAGGCCGTATTCACAAAGACTTCGGCGTTTGTGAAGACCCGGGCCGCGCGCGTATCACGAGTCCAGGTTCTCTGCTGCTGCCGGTAAGCAGCGTAAGCGGTGTTATAAGCCGCGTCATCCGTACTGATTGCCGCAAGCTGCGCCGCGCTATAGACGGGACGTGCGAGATCTGCAGGCTCAGTCGCGAGCCCCGGATTCCGGGCGAGCCGGTCGAGCGCCGTAGATTCAGGCATGATTAAACCCTGACGGTGAATAATGCCTGCCATACGCGCGTTATATTCGGGCATCTGGGCCGTCATAAGCCGGGCATAATGCTCGTCCGGAACGATGACTCTCAGCCGCCCGTCGACAACCGTGATATTCAGTACAGGCGCCATACCCTCCTGATGAACGGCGTAACTTTCCGGACCCCGAGAACCGGTAGAAGTCACCGAAATGATATTGCTGTCGAGAAATGAATATCGCGTTCCCTCCGCCGTCAGATTCCAGCCGCTGCCTGTTCTTTCCACGGCATAACGGTCACGGTCTTCCGGGCTCAGTCCCGCAAGGATCGCAGAATCATCCTGACGCTGGAGCCGGACTCCGGCCCCGCTGCCCCTTCTCAAGGGTTCGTCGGCTTTCCTTACATCAGGCACAGGACGCGCCGGTGCCCGGGGAGCTTCAGGGTCCGGCGGCAGATAAGACAGCGTCGGGTAACGAGAGAGCAAAAACCGGAGAGCCAAATGAGAAGTGAGAATGACATAGGATGGAATGAGGATAATCAGCGCGATTTCGCGTCTGTGAGTCGCAAGCCACCAGACCCAGTAAGTCACTTTACGCGCATGCAGGAAATTCATAGCGCTGCCCGAAACCACGGTCAGCGAAGGAAGGGCTCCGATGTAAACACCGAACATCCAGGAGCCTGCGACTGCCAGGCCAACAACGACCAGGAGGACTGTGAGCTGGATATTCCGCTGTCTCGTCTGGGAAGGCCTCACAAGCCTGCGGTAAAGGAAAAGCAACACCGCAGGCGCTGCGATCGCGATTGTCGGCAGCATTGCCGCGGGTACGCCTGAAGCGACGATCTGCGTGATGAAAATCAGTCCGGCTACCCACAGGCCGAGACCAACGGGCCTCCAGCCACGGAAAATCTCTTTAGAAATGGGTGAAAGAATGGATTGCAGGAATAGCATCGACATGACGAACCCGAAAATCATAAAACCCACGACCGGCGTCTGTGAAGTAAGAATTCCTGAAAGAAGCGTCGCCGCGAAACCGATACCGATAAGCCAGATCCAGCCGAAGACGAGTTCCGAGATATTTCCGTTGAAGAGAAACATGACGCGCATTCTCGCGTGCGGCCCCAATCTGTCTTTATGACGGAGCTGGTCGTTTACGTGCTGGTACAACTCTTTTGAACCGATGAAAAACTTCCAGTTATAGAAACGGATCATAGCGCGGAAAGGAAGCCATTCAACAAAGAGTGCGAACGCGTCCCCCGGAAACCAGCGGGGTTCGCGGGCTTCGTCGAGAACTTCTTTGGCAATATGGACGTTTTCGAACGTCACCAGTTCGTGGCTCGTAAACTTGCCCGTTCTCGGGTTGTAAGTCGTCGTGCTCCCGGAAATGAATTTTGCGGGTGTATGCATTTCTTCCCAGAAGTCGTGGCTCGCGGTACCCGGGGGAAGCACGCTCTTATCGATGGTATCGGTGACATAGGGTCCGGATTCTTCATCGCCGTCTGTGCCGATAAGGAAGGTCATCTTGCCGGCTGCATGAGCGAGACCAAGCATCTGCGCGGAACTCGTCTGAACATGTGCCAGAAGCAGTTTCTGCGCTTTCGCAGTTTCGCGAGTACCCCGGTTGACGCCCTGGTTAGGATAAAAGATGGGACGCACGACCATACCAAGATCGCGGCCACGGCGAACGCTGACACCGGCCCGGGAAACAGCTCCGAGCGTGCCCTGTGCTCCCGCCCAGTTTTTATTATCCACCTGATCGAGGATCTCAATAGCGTGCCCCGGTTCAGCGAGATGATTCTGGTGATCGACGAGGAACTTACCGTAAGGCGCATCGGCCGTCGACGCCGTCTTCAGAAACACGCCGATCGGAATGATTTTTTTTCTGCGGTTCTCCGTCCAGACAGCCCGGCCTAGATGATCTATCGAATACTGACCGTTCCTTTGAACTTTCTGGCGCCACACGAGATTGCCGCGGGTTCCCTCTCTCACAATACTTCCGAGCGAAACTTCGAACCCAGGGAATTCAGTTCGCATTAACTGTTCGATAGTCCGGCCGGTCCGGCGCTGTTTGAAGCGTAGTTTTCTGTCTGCGTCGATAAGAACGCTGCCAGCGGACAATTCGGTCTGCTCGGGCGGAATTGCGGGTGTGCGGATTCTCGCTATGGACACTTTAAAAGGTAACAAAATGAAGTTTAAGAAAGATGTGAAACCGTTGATGATCCAGGCAAGCAGGTTTCCGAGACGGCGAAAAAGCGATAATCCTGGAGCGGCGGACACCTGCCTGCCGCTGCTGTGGGTACCAATCTCATTGAGTAATTGAACGTCCGAGCCTGAGGTGTTCCCCGACTTGCCGGCTTTGAGCCAGAGCGTGCCATCAGGCTTTTCAATAACATCATCGGCATGGATTTTCTGGCCGAACGGAGTGATGAAGCGGCCATCGGCGGCATTGGCCAGGAAGCGGTCGTTGTCATAGCCGACGTCATAGGTTCTGTAAGGAACGGTAACCTGCAGCCGAACAGGTCTTCCCGTCGTGTTCCCGAGACGTCCGGGCTTGATCCAGATCGATCCGTCGGGTCTGAATTCGACGTCATCGATAGAAATTTCCTCACCTTTGAATTGCACTTTTTCACGTTCGAAGATTTCCGCACCGTCCCGAATCCAGGTGCCCCACTTCGCGGCGGTACGTTCACGGATCAAATCTCCGCTTTCGAGGTCCTGATAAACGTCTTCAGTGGCAAGCCGCTCTACGAGCGCCGAACGCTCCCCTTTAAGTTCAAACTGATCGATGACGCGTCCGAATTCGTCTTTGCGGGCGAAGCGGACGCCGCCCGCTATGTCTGAAAATTGCCAGCCGTCCTTTTCGTTGATGACGTATCCGCCTTCAACTTCCTGAATAAACCGGTCGGCGGGACGAACTACGCGGCGGGTGTCGGAGTCAAGGAGCAGATCTCCAGCAGCGCTGCGTGTAAACGCGTGCCCGGGATCACTCACCGTCCAGCTTCGCTCGTTACCGTTTTTCTGTTTATGAAGCGAGAAAGGATCCGCGATGATTCCCTGATACTGGTAAGTGTCTTTCTGCTTCTGGCTTATGCCGCCCGCGAAATAGTGGTTCTGTCCGCTGCTGTCGGGAACGATCACATAAGTTCCGGCTTTCGCCGCGATCTGCATGGTGCGTGAATGATAGAGGTCGCCCGTAGCGGGATGAATCGTGAACTCAGTCGGATTTCCCGGAATCTCCCGGGTTTCCCAGCCTGGAACAAATCGTCCGTCCGCCGTAAAGCGGTCCGTGAACGTTTCCAGAAAATCAATCTGCACTTCTGTGCTCGTGTAGCCCGCTTTATCTTTATAGAGAAGATAACGGCCGGTAGCAGGATCCAGAGTGTATTCACGGGCCTTTGCTACCAGAACCGGGGTTCCGTCGCTTTCCGTGCTGCTGGTATCGCGAAGATTAAACTGATCGTCCACGGTCAGGCCAGGATGCGCTGTTTTATCGAGCGCCTTTACTTTCATTTTTGAGAAACCAAAGAACGGAAGCAGCGGATGACGGCGGCCGTCTTCTTTTTCGTCCCACGTAACGACGCCCTCTTTTTTACCTTCCCAGCCAAGGAGCGGCTTGTCGGTTCTGGTAAAAGTTTTAGCCGCGGGATCATGAACATAGAGCCGTGCCTTAACGGCGCTCTTGTATGCGTCAATATCCCGGACGGTCCGAATGTTCCCGGCAGCGTCGGTTGCGAAAGCGCCCGTCGCCGTGTCTAAGAGCCTGCCGTCTTTCAGGCGTTCGTATTCTTTCCAGACACTCGTTCCTGTTTTCTTGAGATAGATATAGACTCGGTCGTCATTAATAGCCCGCGTCATCAGGCCCTGAGGCGTATGTGTCGAATCGTGCTTGCTCGTGACCTGGCCGCCGGCCCGCTTCTTGTACTCCTGTCGTTCGGCTACCACTTGGCCGTGCTCATTAAACAGAAAACCGCGGTTATAGCGGAAGAGGCGCCGGGAAGGATTCTCCGCGTCGCGGTAAACCGGGATATGATGGAATCGCATTTCATAGGCATCGGGCTCACCGTTAAAGACGGTAAGGATCTCGCGGCGCGCGTAATAGGATTTCAGCTTGAGTTTATCGCCGTCCAGATCGAAGTCGCCGGCTTCGATTAACGCCTGTTCCTGACCGGTTTCATTGAGAACTCTCGCGTTGCCTTCATTCGGTTCTCCCGCAGGGATAATCGCAAATCTGGGCGAACCGTTTGGATGGTTCGCTTCGATCACTCCAGTACGTTTGTAAACTTCGCGGTCCTGAGAATCGACTTTGGCAAGGGCAAGATCCCAGTAATGGATGGCTTTAAACAGATAGTCGTCTACGAGACGGCCTTCTTCATCGCGCTGATATTCCCACGGCTGAAGGATTCGGAGACCGCCGGCGTAAACCCGGTAAGGGCTGCGTGCGGAACGATCCGTGATCTTGTCGAACCATTCCATGCGGCCGCTCGCCTGATCCGCCGCGGCGAGCGCTTCCCAGGCTCCCAGCGCCAGCGGGGGCAGAATGAAAGCCTGCCGTTTTTCATTGATGAAATAGCGGGGCTGACCGTTTTCGTAAGTGCCGCCCTGCGTAATAGGCTCTGCTTTTGCGACGCCTCCTGTTTCCGACACGCGCTGGGTATCGAGCGCTTCATGATTCACCGAGTCGATATCCAGATAGCGGTTAAACGCGTATGTGCCGTGAAGCCATTCGATGAAGGCCTGATAATTGAGAGGCTTTTTCAGGAGCAGCGGATTCAACATGAAAGGCGGTTTATGGCGAAGCGTGTAAATGATATTTTCGAGACCTATTCTTGAGCCGAGTTCCAGCATGCGGCCGATGACGATGCGCATTGCTTCATCGTCGCCCCAGAATTCATGGTGATAGGTCTGGTGCAGATGGTGATTGCTCGGGATGCGCCATTTATTGCCCTCGTTATCGATCATGTCATAAGGATCATCGCCCGTGACTTTTTCTGGATTCAGGCTTCGGATCCAGGTGCGGTGCAGGACGTCGGCGGCTGAGGTAAGACCCTCGCTATCGTCTTTGCCGATCGCAACAGGAACAAACAACGCGGCGTGGAGGTAAAGCGCGATACGGCCCGACATCGAAACGGCGGTCAACTGCTCCATGTCGGCGATTTTGATCGGTTCAGGGCCCGCCATGGGCTCCGCGTCGATCGCGATACGAAGCTCGGAGCGTCCGGCGATCTGGTTGTCGAGTCCTTCGGCCTGTTCTCGAGGCGGAGGCACCGCACGCTCACCCCTGTGACGGATATCATAGCGGGCTTTTCTGATCTTGAGCCTGGCTTTCTGAACGCGTCCCGCGATCCACGCGGCGAAATAATAGGCGACGTAATAGATCATGCCGGCGGTCAGGAACCCAAAAACAAACTTATTGGAAAACAGGAACGCCATACCCGCAATGGAAAGGATCGGCGTAAAAGAACTGAAAGCGTTAAACGTCGTGAAGAAATAAGCGGCCGCGATGAAAGACGCGAGGCCCGTACGGGTCAGATTGAATAGTTCCGACTTCATCTGGTCACGCCGGAACTCGACGGCATGCCAGCGATGGCGGCTTACGATACCTGTGAGCGAAAGGGCCCCATACCACATGAAATCGACCAGTGTGAACATGATACCCGACACGAGATAGGCCGAAAACAGAAGGACGGAGGAGTCTTTTAAAACAGGCGCGAAATAACTAAACGGGCTGTTCCAGAAAATGACAAGGTATGCAAGGAGCGCCAGCGGCAGCAGAGCGGTTCGCATGAGAGAAAGCTTCTTAAACGCCCAGGGCCTGAAAATGCCGCGGTCCACCCTTTGCGCGTCTTCCGGAATTTTAAAGCCCTCCCGATAGTCACGTGCCCGGCGGGTAATGACCCCCGGCAGCCATCTCTGACTTCCGACCTTACCCATGAAAAGCGCGACAGCGAAACGGACCCGGAACCAGGCATTGGCCGCGCGGCCTCGATCAGGAAGAGAATAACTCCAGACTTCCGAAATATGAGCAAATACGATCCCTTTGTCCTGCACCCACGGTATTCGGTAGAGCGAAATAGAGAGCCATGCGAAACCCGCGGTAAGCGCCACTAGGCTTCCGAGTGCCAGCCACGTCGTGAGATGGAACAAGACATAAAATTTGGTGAGGTCCGCGAACGTATAGAGGATCGCGGAAGCGGCGGCTACTTTCAGGATGGTGCGCGAAACGCCCACGATTTTTTCCATCCTGCGCGAATCCGCGCTTTCGGGCGCATAACGATAGGCTTCTTCCCTGCTTTTTCTGGTGATTCTCCGCAGGAGCCGCAGCAGTCCTGTGATAATCGCACCAGTCGCTATCGCGCTGATCAAGAGAACGTACCATGGAAGCCTGAGCGGCGATGTGTAGAAAGGAGAGCCAGGATCGGACTCGAGTGTTTCCCGCGAAATCTCGGTTTCGGCGACGATAACTTTTTCTTCTATGTCGCCCTTCTTGACCATTTTATATTCAACGATTTTAAAATTACCGCCCGGCAGCGCCGTGATTTCGAGTTTATTTCCCGCCTGATGCAAGAAGCCCTGGTTTTTGATCTGCATGATGAGATACTGATATTGGTCCCACGTCATCCGTTTCTCGAGAGGGTTGAGGCCTCTGACGGGAACGATTATCTCCTCGTGTTCTTTACCGAACGGTACGGGCACATAAAGCAGGCTTTCGATATTGTCAGTCGTGTAGCCCGCGTCTTTCAGGCCCGTGATTAGCGCGGACTTGATTTCATAATCCTGAATTTCATAAAGGTCCTGGATCTCGTGCAGCATGATTTCGTAGCTTACCTGGTCAACGGCGTCCTTGACGTCCCCGCGCGTTTTCATGCGTTCGAGCCAGACTTTCTGCTCGTCGGGATTTAGTTTCAGCAGCGCGAGAATCGTGAACTGCTCGCCGACCTCAAGACCCGCGTAGCGCTGTTTTTGTCCCTCGGTCGTTTCACCTGTTTCAAGACGATGGCTTCTTTTCTGCGCATTCAGCGTCAAGTATGCAAACACCATGGCGGGAGTCATCTCCTTGTTCTCTTTGAGCAGCGCCGCAAACTTGATCCGGTAGTTGAGTTCAGGAGTAAAGCGTAGATTGACCGCCATGGCGAACCGGCGGGCAGCGTCGTCGCTGCCGAGAAGTTTTGCGAGCTTTCGGACGGGTTCGTGGTCAAACTTGAGGTATCCGTTGCGTTTGGCGATGCCGATCGCCTCTTTTACGAGAGCCTCTGCCGCGGCGGCGTCCGCCCCAGGAGCTTCTCTCAAGGCTACGGCCGTGAGATCCGTTTCAATAGCAGTAAACTCCTGCTCGATCGTAAGCTGCCCCGGCAAGCGGTCGGTGAGAGCGAGAGCACGGAAGACATACGGAATCACGACCGCGGGATGGGCGCGTTTTTCACGAAGCATTTCAATAAGCATGGCGATCGTCTTCGGATCCAGCTTCCATCTTCCTTGGGCGTCCTTGACCCAGCCCTTCATCTCTTTGTGTTCCGGATCGAGCATCTCGAGCGCTTCAGAAAGCATATCGATCATGGCCTGGCCCGCCGGCGTCACCGTCACGCGTCCATCCGTCTCGACCTTGACTCCATAGAAATCTTCCGTGCCTTCAAAGTAAATGTCGTCGTAGGTACGGACGAAACCCGACTCCATCTTGCTTAGATAAAAGAAAAGGAATGTTTCGTTGAAGTAGCTCTCCCGCAATCTCTTCACGGGATCTTCCGCCGTTCCAAAAATCTGGGGGCCCATGAGCGCAAATTCTTTCGGCGGAATAAAGCCGTAATCCTGGCCCGTCTTTCTCGAACCCGCATCGGAACGGATAACGCCTTTACGGATGAGGTCGAGAAGACTATCGAGGTCGATTTGTTTCGTATCTCCGCGGGCGTAGGCTTCGGCTTCTTTCAGCTTTTCGATATAAGTGCGGACTTCACCGATGTAAACAGCCTGACGGTTGTTTCGGGCGGGCGCCGGAATCGCTTCCAGCTGTTTCAGAATCTCTTCGAGCTCCCGTATCCGCACGGTAATTATTTGGGGTTGATAAAGCACGAGGTTCATCAGCTCGCGCAGATTCGACGCTTCACCCACATGTCCGATAAGGCTGCGGCCGCGGGAACTGGCAAGGGCGTTGTCGACGGTGTCGAAGCTCAGTATTTCGGAGCCGAGGCGCGTTTTCTCATCGTTTGATTTTGCGTTAAAGGGCAGGAACGCCGCGTCCGCGGGAAGATCGCCCGATCGCAGCAGCTGGAGTACGATAGCTTCGGCCTGTTTGTCGATCGGCATGTCGGAAAGCCGGCGGTACGTTTCAGAAGCCCGGATAAGGTCTTTGGTATAGCGTCTATAGAGAAGAATGGTGTGGATAAATTCGATCGGCCAGCCGTCCCATCGCATGCGGTCCACGTAAGCTTCGATCTCGGAGCGGTCAAGGGCGCTCAGGCCGACAGCCTTGACATTGTCGATGGTTTCTTTTACCTGCTTGCTGCGGGCGAGGACATCGATAGGTTTATCCAGCTCTTCGTCTGTACGTTCCTTGATAGCGGCGAGCATACCGGCGAGATCTTGCGTCCCGCCCGAAGTCCAGAGCTTGCGGATCACATCCTGAAGGCCCTTCAACTGCTCGGGAGTTCCCGCAACGCCCTGCGTCAGGCGGGCCGCGAACCATTCGGAAAAATTCGGCTGGCGGTACATATTCTGGAATTCGGCCCCGAACGGCTGTTCTTTCCGGATCATCTTGAGCAGATGCTCACTGATCTCACGTATTGGATCGAGAAGACCCTGGGCCCGGAGCTTCTGAATGATGTCTCTTACGTCGGGCGGAAGGTCAGCGTCCGGCACGTCTTTCAGTGCGAGGACTTCATACAGCCTGTCATAGAAACGGAAGACCTCAAACTGGTTCGTGATCTTGATGCGCGTCGTCAGGAATTGGGCCGTCTCGTATTTCAGCAGATTACGGATCCAGTCAGCCTTGATCGTAATATTGGGGTCGAGTACATAGCTGGCGACCTGAAGTGCCAGTGCGTCGTCGACGCCCTTAATCCCCGCGTCTTCAAGCATTTTCTTCACGCGGTCCTTGATGGCTGCCGGGTCCTTGGCTTCAGGCGTTTTCGAAAGTTCGGCACGGAGCGCGCTGAGTTTACCTTCGAGCGTCGTAGATCTTTCATCAAGCCGGGCTTTAATCGTATCTGTTTCACCGCGCATCGCGAGGATCAGGACTTCGTCTCTCAGCCAGGCGGCCGGCAGCGCGTTTGTCTTACCGGTTACGTAGCCCGAGATGATGTCGATATCCATCTGCGCAGGAGCGGGCAGGCCGAGCTTGCTGTATAGCGCGCTGATTCTGGCATTCAGGAGTATGGGATCTGTCTCCCTGGCGCCTACCGACTGGCGAAGCGCGTTAATCTCTGCAGAAAACTTCTCCGTCCATTCCACGATCTGGGGCTCGAGATAATCCTGGCGGACATTGACGCCCGGCAAAGCCAGGTCGTTGCCGAATTCAATGAGTCTTTCCGGCAGGAGTCCGCGTTCAAAAGAAAGCTGGGCAAAATACTGAATGAGGCGGTTTCTCTGCTCGAGAATGGCCGCCTGGCTTTGAGATCCAGGAGGGTGCATGTTCGGAAAGAAAAGCTTGGTCCCGTTGTGCGCCGATTCATCGTCGAACCAGGTGCGGATCCGCACTTCCAGGTCGGCAAGCGCGGTCCTGATCTCTTTTTCGGCCTCCGCCTTTCGGCGCGCAAGGGCCGCATATTGATCGCGGTACTTGTCGCCGTTCATGATTTCGTTCATCTCGAGGCCTTCGGCCTGGAGCTGTCTTACAAATTGGGTAAGAGCGAAGTCGCTTCCTTCATAATTGAGCTTGAGCACTTCGAAACGGCCGCGGAGGTTGATCTCTTCACGTTTCGCGCGTTCGGCTTCCATCTGCCAGTCTCTCATACGCGAAGCGTTGGCAAACCCTGTCGCCCGGTCCTTGTCCCGGATGGCAAGGATTTCCGTCTTTAAAATATCGGGATACGTTTGTTCGGCGATCTCGGCGAGAACATCTTCCAGTTTTTCCTGCTCACGCTGGACGCGTTCTCCGCTTTTCTTTTTAGCCGCTGCGACAAAATCAGCAAAGCCTCTCTTTTCGAGTTCTTCATAAAGCTTCTGAAGCGGCCACTTGCCCGCCTTGGCTTCGCGGATAACGCCCCCGGCCGGTGTCTTAGCGACGTCAGCGTCAAACTTTATCCGGACAAGCTCGGCCTGGAGGGCCGCATAATCCCAGCGTCCTGCGCGTGCCCGCTGTACGACGTCCCGGCGCCCCAGGGTTTCCAGAGCCTGGAGCGTAAGTTCGAGCTGGATGTATTCCGGAGTCCACTCCTCATTTGCACGGCGCGATATTTCGATGAGTCCGCGGCTGCGCAGTTCGTCGAGAAGCCCCGAGAGATTTTCAAGCGAAGCTACGAGCGTGTTGTAACTGAAATTGGTTTCGTAATAGGGATCTTCAGCGCCGGCTTTCACGATGCCGCGCTCGACGATACCGACATAGCGTTCACTGACGCGGTCGAAGGACGTATTCAAAGCAAGCATGATATTGAGGCGGCTCTTCGCCATTTCGCTGTTGGGTCCGAGAATCGGATCCTGGGAATACGGAGGATTGGTGATACGGATCTGCCAGGCGTCGAGGATGTAATCGATCACTTTTTCAGGCGAGCCGCCGACCATTTCGGCAGGGATGTTGATCCAGAACGGGATCCTTCCGGTGTAACGCGACCACGCTCGCAGAAAGACGGGCCCGAAATCGCTGTATTTTTCGAACAGGTAGTTGTAGTTGTTCTGGTGATAATTGTTGAAGCGTCCAAAACCGTAATAACTCGCGATGTTATGGAAACCCGCTATGAGGAACCACTCCTGAAGGCGGCGTTCGATCTCGTCAAATTCGAGTCCTTCATCGCGCCAGCTTGAAATCATTCCGTAGATCTGGGATTCGATAAGGCTGTTCTCAGCAAGCTGCTTTTCGATCTTTGCGAGTACCTTACGGCGCTCGTCGTCGCTCAGCTTATCGAGTGTCGGGCGGCCGCCGCGGCGCAGTTCCTCGTTGATTCTTTCCCGTACGTGCTTCGAACTCAATACGCGCAGAATCATTTCGTCCTGAAGACGCATGCCGTAAGCGCGCAGGCGCATTTCGGTATCGATTTCCTTGCGGACGTATTGATGGGTAAACAGGTCACGCGTGGCGTCCTCGAACGTTTTCAAACGGATAAGAATTCCGTCGTCCGCGATAACGGGGGGAAGTCCCGCCTTGATTCGGGCTTCCGCCGCGGCGCGGTTCGTCCTGAAGGCATCCGCATAGGCGCCTACATACAGAGCGTAAAGACGGGTGACGCTTACACGTTCGATATCGCGTTCAGTCATCACCTTATCGGGAACCACGCCGCGAAGTCTTGCCGATTCCGCGACCGAAGCGCGAAGAAACGCACGCAGGCCCGGTTCGAGTTTCACAAGCTGCGCTTCGTCGGGGACGGCAATGAGGGAGAAATCGTCGCCGAGCCTGCCGTCGGCCGCAGGGAAAGGAATCTTGTTGGTGCGCAAGAGCGCTACGATTTCGTTCGTATGCTCGCGGCTGCGGCGCTCGTCGATCAGGCGGCCGAGACGTTGATACTCTCTGTAGCCTCTTTCGAACTCGACTTTCTGCTTGCCCCGGAAGCGTTCGTAATCGAGTGAATTCTCAAGAACTTTCGTGGCACGGTTTCTAAGGTGGACCGCGTTTAGCAGCGCGAGAAGATTGCCGACTTCACCTTCGGCAAGTTTGCGCTGTTCCTCGCGAGCTTCATAAAGCACGGGAGAAATCGTGAAAATGATCTGTGAAGCGATAAACGTATGAAAGCGGGTTTGAAGGAACCGGATGAAATCCGAATAGTTATTGAAGGTCGCAACCTTCATTTCCGCGAAATAGACGTCGAACTGTTCGGAGCCGGGCCGCGGCCGGATCGAAACACCGGCCAGATAGGTCGCTTCTTCTTCATGGTTTCTGCGGCGTTCGTTTTCAAGCTCCACAAACATCTGGAAGTCGTTGCTAACGTCGAGAAGCGCTTCATAATCTCCTTTGCCGGTCTTTTCCCGCAGCGCCGCGAGACGCCGACGGGCGACGTCGTCGGAAACGCCCTGAATGCCGAGGGCTTTCTTTAGTTTCTCAATCAACTCGTTATATCTCCCCGTTCCCGTCTGATAGAGCGTGAGGCGTCCAGTGGCACGGTTGACCGCAAAGTCGTGGGCGATATTCACGTTCAGGCGGGCGTGAAGATAATTGAGCAGCATGGAAACTTCCTGAAGGTCCTGATTCTGTTCCACGGCCTGAAGGTCCGCGGTCAGACGCACGAGATCAGCGACTTTGTGAAGAAGAACGAGTTCCCAGTTCAAGGTGTCTTCGTCTTTTACATTGCGGGTACGGAGATAATTGCGTTCAAGGACCTGAATCGTACGTTCGACGTCTTCCTGAAGCTCGGCGAGCGTGCGGTCGGCGCGCCTCTGGGCGTCCTCCACCCTGCGTTTTTCTTCATCCGTTCGCTCTCTTTTTCCGAGAATATCGATAATAGTTATAGCTTCCAGATCACCGCTGGCACGAAGGATAAGTTCAATGTCCCCTCGGAGAACGTCTGCCGCTTTTCCGGTACGCTTTATCTCCGCGTCGAGAAGTTGCTGCTCTTCTGCCGTAATTTCTCGGCTAAGCTGGACTTTCTGGAGAATCCGGTAAAGTTTGATTTCTGCCTGGTTTGGGCTTTTCTGGACCTGACGTTCGAGATCTCTTTTCAGGAAATCTTCCGGCTTGCGCCAGTTGATAAGATACTGGTTGATTTCCGCCCTGTCCCCGTCCGTCCGTTCCCCGTCGGGCTTGATAAAAATGTCGAGGAGCTTCAGATATTCTTTCCGGCGCTGGTCGGTAAGTTCGAACCGGTCGAGTTCCTGGCGGAGAAGCTGCCTCTGCTGCATAAGAAGATCCCGGGCTTCGCGGTCGAGGCCTGCGCCGTGGCGGGCCTTGAAATCCATACCGACCACACCCGTAATCTGGATCAGGCGGTTCTGGTGCCGGATGACCTCAAGCAGCTGTCCGAGCGTGAACTTGTCGGCTGCGATGGCTTTCCCGTCAGGACCTTTCAGCGTGTCGATATAAGGCAGTATCAATGCGACTTCTCTCATTTTGCCGATCACTTCGGCCGAGAGGACGTTGCCCTTGTTGAGTTTATCGTCGCCGAGTTCGAGTAATTGAAAAATTGGTTTATCTAATGCCCCGGGCCCGAAATTCTGCTCCACGGCCTTGGCGAGCTGCTCCATTGAAAAGAGAAAGCGTTCGAGGCTTCCGTTGAATTCCACGGATTTATTCAGAAGGTTGATCTGGGCCTGCTCTGCTTCCGTCAATGAGCCGCGCAAATTGTGCCATTTTTCATATTTCTTGATTTCCTCGAGCCAGTTATCACCCAGCACTTCTTTAAGAAGTCTGGAGGTCTCGGGATTGACGCGGCCGAGAATGCCCATGCGGGCGTCCCAGAAGGCATTAATCTGTGCCGAAGGATTTTCAGCACGGAACCGGTCGATAGCTTCCTTGTGCGCGGAAATCAGATTACCGATTGTCTGGTAGACGTGGACGAAATACGGAATCGTATCTCCAGTTTCCTGATAAATGAGCTGTTTGTCGATAAGGCCGCCATCCTTGACGCGGTCAGCGAGAACGCCCTGTACGTACATTTCGAGTTCGATGCGCATCTGCTGGCGGCTCTCGAACATGCGCGTGGGGTTGGCTAACCACCAGCGTTTCATGATCATATCGAGCGTTTTACTCGCATTTTCTTCGAGTGAAAGCGGGCGGAAACGGAAGTTTGCATTGCGCGCGTTCAACCGTTCCGAGACCATGATGATTTCGGCGATACGCTGAAGCATTGTCATCTGCGACATCTGGATTTTTGCTCGTTCCTCGGCTGTGCGTGAAGCATCGGGTTTTGCGAGAATGTCAGCTATCTCGACGTACTTTACGACATTCGCGTCTTTCTTCAGCGCTTCGAAACGGGCCTGGCGTCCGCGGTGAGCCTCGAGCTGGCGGCGTTCAATATCGCTAAGATCCGTTCTCTCGGAAAGAGTCTTGATTAACCTTGTGCGCTCAGTCTCTGCCTCGCGCAGGGCGAGATATTCCTGGATCACGGCGTAATCATAACTTTCCCAGGGATTGAGCGCGTCTCTGAGCGAACCCTGAAAGCGAAGATCGGGGCCGGCAGCACCGGAACGCACCGCCGTAAGCCGGCCGACGAGTTCCTGGCCGTTAAACGCATCGGCGCCTGTCTTGCCGTCGTTGCCGTAATACTCGCGCAGGAGCATGTCAAAAAGGATCGCGCCCCAGATGCTCTTAGCCATGCTGTGGGCTTCCGTGAACTCAAAGCGTTCCTTGAAGAGATCATCGCGGCGATAATTGCTGATGATGTTTGAGATTTGATCCAGCGTAACATTCGATGCGCTCGTGATGATCTGGAACTTATCGAGGTGGATACTTTCAAAAATAGTGTTCAACTCGGTCAGGTCCTTCTGACTAAGTCCCAAAGCGGCCCAGGCGGGAACAGTGAGGCTTGCAAGCCGGAGCTTGTCACCCGCGCCGTAGCGTTCGTTGAGCTTGACCACGTTGTCTTCAGTTAAACCGAGAGAACCCCACGCACTGGCGGCGGGGTCGGTAAGCTTGATCGTGCCCGCCGTATGAAGTCTTTTTGCGGTTGCGTCGAAGAGCTTCAGGAAATCAGCGCGGTTCAAAGCTGCGGCGCCGGGGCCCATTTCGTCCCGTATCAGCGTGAAAGTGTGAACTGTTTTTGCCTTTGCGTCGAAAACCGCAAGGAATTTATCACCTTTGAGAAGTTCCGCGGGCATGAGACTGCGGACCAGTGAGAAATCGGAATAATGGATGACGTGTTCGCGGATGACCGCCTCGGGAAGCGCGATGCGCACCTGCCGGAGGTCCTTGAGCCAGTTTTTCACGAATTCAGAAGTGTCCTGGAGATTATCGAATTTGAATTTTGTTCCCCGCTGTTCGAAAGTTTCGCCTTCGCCGCGTGCGCCTCCGGGCTCGTCGGTCGTTGCGAGTACGCCCGAGTCCTGCATCTCGAGATTGCGGATGAGTCTCGCAAGAACCGTTTCGATAAAGGGAAGCGGAATGCGATTGCGGCTGAGTTCGCTCGGAGACATCATGAATTCGACGGCTCTCATGTCTTTCGAAAGCGCCGTCAGGAGACCCTCAAAATAAATCGTCGAAAAACGTTTGGAGGTCTCGAATTCAAAAATCTGCCGTTGGGCGGGATTGACGAAGGAGCCGCCCTGAGTCCGGTATTCTGCCATCTTTGTAATCAAGTACTGCTGTCTCTTGATTTCATAGTTGTCCTTTGACTGGAGCGTCTGGACCCAGATGAGAAATGAGTCGGGGGTACCGGGTTTGGTTTCTTTCAGGATCTGGTGGATCGACTGAAGAACGCCCGCTGTCTCGAGCCGGTAGGCCATGTCGAGCTCGAAGGTTTTTATATCCATACGCGCGAGCTGGTCTTTGAGCGAATCTTTTTCGAACGTGACGAGTTTGCCCCAGAGTTCGATCCAGAGTTCGCGGGCGTCAGCGTCCTGCCGCATAGAAAGAATTCCAAGAAGTTCTTTCAAGTTTTTCGCGTTGTACTTCTTCAGGATTTCAGGCGTCACGAGTCCGAGCATTTTGAAATAATGGTCCATCAAACCGGGCGCGTCCGCCGCCTTCTGCTGGAAAAGTTCGGGATTCGAGATGACCTGGCCGAGATTCTGCGTCCGGGGATCGTCGAGCGCGAGTCCGTCGCGTACGAGCGCGATGGCCCAGCTTTGTACCCAGCCGTATTCCGTGCTGTTCAGGTGAAGGTTCTTCTCGAAATCGGCGCGGTCCTGACTGGCGAGAGCGGCGGGCCTCTGCTGGATCGTCCGCATAAGAATGTAAACGCGGTCGAGGAAAGCCTTGCGGATCGCGGCCTGCTGTTCAGCCGTGCTGCCCGGAGGTGCGAAACGTTTCTGAAGTTCCTGATAAATTCCGTCTTTGTCTTTCGCCCCCATGAAAAGCTCCCAGGCCTGGTCGATGGATCCGGGTTCGTACGCGATCGCCTGGAGGAGACCGACGTGGAAACCTCGGACGAGAGGGTTGTTTTCAGGGGTTGCCCCCGTATAAATGTCGTCGACAGTCCGCGGCCCCAGAAACCAGGTATGAAAATCACGCGCCCGTTCGCGGCTGAGCTTGAATTTATCGGGGTCCAGAGCCAACTGCTGGCGGCGCGTATTGATGAGCTGCTGGCGGGCAAGAAGTTCGGCTCGAGCCAGGGCTTCGGGATCGCGGACTGCCGGCTTATCTTCAGCGATGGGCGGCACGATTGCCGGCACGTAACGGATTCCGTAGCGGCCCGCGGGAGTGTCCCCGGCCGCGGGCTTTACTTCGGGTTTGGGTTCTTTTACTTCCCGCGGCGGAGGAAGCACTTCAGGAGCTTCTGCCTTGGCAGGCGTCACAAGGGCGGCGGCAACGGCATCGAGATTTCCTTCAACCGCTTCTCTCGAAGCTTTAACGCGTGCGGCTTCATCGGCGCGGAAGCGGGCCGACGGAAACAGAATCTGGAGGACGGCGCTTTGCATGTCCAGACGGCCAAGGCCGTTCGGATCAAGCTGGCGGTTGTCCATGACGAGGCTCGACCCCAGCTGAGCGAGCGCTCCGTAGACGTTTACCTGATTGTCCGGATACTGAAACTTGAGTTCCTTATCGCCGGGTTTTACGGTGACAGGCTGTTCGGTCGTAGCTTTGAGAAGCGCGGCCCACACATCGCGCGGGACACCGTCTTTGGCAATCGCGGCAAGTATCATGGAACGGCCTTCGAAAAGAACACTCCCGTAATGAAATCCCCGCTGAACTCCCGTTGCAGGATCAATACCGCTTCTCATGAGACCTTTCGAACGGTCGTAGAAGCGGTCGAGGCGGATGCCTTTCTGCAAGGCGTCGGCGCGTCCTGTCAGATCGCCCGGCGTTTTGTTCAAACGGAGATATTGAGCCGCGGCAATCAGCGACGTTTTCAACCAGCCGTTGTCGAGCGCCGAAATTTCATTATCGACGGGAAGAAGCGTCCCCCGCTTGTAATAGCGGTAGAAAAGTCCGTTAAAAACAGCCTTGTCTTTCACCATCTTCTCGAGAGTGGTCACGAGCTTGTTCAGCCGCCAGGCAGCCTCTTCTCGAGAGATAAATCCGAATTCGGCCGCAGTGAGGATGGACATGATTTGAAAGCTGACGCCTGTAATACCCGTGTTGTCCGAAGCTTTTCCTTCTTCGTCGTAAAAGTCGGGAACGAGAGAATTCACCGGTTCGGCTAACCGCAGGTTCAAAAGTTCTTCCTGGCGGTCCTTGCCGGCGGCACGCATGATTTCGACTGCGCGCTTGATTTCGGGATGGGCCTTTTCCAGACCTTTTTCGTCGGAAGCCGCGATATATTTCTGAAGCTGGGGAAGAAGTTTGGGATCGCGGCCCGGGTTGAAATGCCCGAGCAGGATCCGCGCCGCCTGAAGCTGGGCCGGCGTCCATTTTGAAAGATCGGGTCTAGCCACGGCGTCGGGAGCGGGAATCACGGCGTAATCAAAATAAGACCATTCGTCGCGGGCAAGAGGACGAGCCTTGTCTTTTTCTTCGGCGGTCAGACCTGTGAAATCGACGCCGAATTCGGGACCCACCGCCGGGCGGTCGGGAAGGTCAGCGACGCCGCTGACTCGTTTCACGTCGGGATCGCCCTGAAACCAGTCCTGAGCCGAGGTATCGAGCAGCGCGTTACCGAGCATAATGAACGACATCCCCTTCGCGTCGACCGTAGATCCTTTATAGGCGGTTCCGTCCGTAATATTGACGGATTCCCTGAAGCCTGTGCCTTCACGGTAAACTTCCGGATAAAGCGATTTCAGACGCAGCAGATTCTGCAAAGCCTCGCGCGGCGCCGCCGCCAGAGTGAGGAAGCTTGCATAAGGTGTGATCATTGCCGGATTGTCTGTGTTGCCGGGGCCAGTCCTGACAAAGACCTTTCCCGTCGGGCTCATGCCCGGGCTCTGCCCGAACACGGGATATTCTCCCGGATCAAGCTTGCCGTCGTCGGCCGGACTCTTGGCGCGATAATCCCTGATCATTTTCTGGATGAGGCCGAGAACTTCCTTGCGGTTCATCTTTCCTGGCCACAACTCAGCGACGGCTTCCAGGATCTTCTCGGCCGGCTGCCCTGCCGCGATAAGTGTCTGAAGACGGGCAGAAATCGCTTTTTTCTTGTCCTCCGTCATCAAATCTTTGGGGTCTGCTTTTTCTTTATCTTCTTCGTCCGTCTCATCCAGGCTGACAACGGTAACAGTTCCGAGCGCGAGGGTCGCCAGAAGAAGCGCGAGCGGACTGCCTCCGAAACCTCTTCCGCCGCCTGCTTCACCCGGTTCGGCAACAGCCAGCGCTTCACCATCGCGTCCTGCAGCAGGCAGCATCGCGCCGCCGCCGACCGCCGACAGTCTGCGGGCATAATCAAGAGCCTTCTGAATGTAATCGCCGCCTAGTTTCGGATCCCGCGGTACGGCTCGGCGGTAATCGTCGAAACGCTGCCGGTAAGGCGCCCATTTGGGGTCCTTGAAGAAGTCATCGATCATTTTCGTGACATCTCCTTCGATATTTCTCGCACGCTTCTGAATGATTAGAGCAGTGATTTCACGCTGCTTTTCAATCGCAGCGGCGCGGAAAGGCCGGTCTTCGGCTTTCTCTTCACGTCCGAGGGCTTCTACGAACGATTCAAAATAGATGAGATCCCTGAGTTTCGGGTCCACGTCTTTCATGAGATCGCGGATCTGCTGAGTTTCGCGCAACCATTCATTCGCCGCAACTTCATAGAAGCCGGGCACCCACTCTTTTCTCTCGTTGTAATAACCGATCAGTTCCTTTTCAGTCGGCTGGCGTCCTTCTCTCGCCACAAAATCAGCGATTTTAAGATTGGCCCTGCGTGCAATCTCGGCGACAAAGGACGAAAAGTAATTTTCGGCGATCCTCACCTTCCCCAGACTTTCGAGCGTGACTTCCGGAAGCTGGACCGCGTCGCCGTAGAGCGCGCTATAGAATGGCTGGATCACCTTCAGGTAGTCGAGGGCGATGCCTTTGCCGGCCTTCGGGTGGCCTTCAGGATATTTGGAACGCAGAATGCCCGCGGCCGTTGCCATCGTCCCGATTTCACGGTCGAAAGTGGCGGGGTCCTGAGAACCCGATTTGAGAAGCGCCATAACGCGTCCCTGAGTCGTCGAGTCGAGTGCGAAAAATCCGCCGTCCCGGAGCTGGCCGGGTTTACCCGTAAAAGCGTACATCGCTTTGGTCATGTCCGCCGCGGCAGCAATGGAACGGTCCATCCGGCTCGGGCGAAGGTATTCCGGCAGCTCGAGCGGCTTGCCCGCGTCTTTCATCTTGCGGCGGTATTCCGCCACGGCTTCGTCATAGGCGAGGCCGACTTGAGTGGTGTTCAGTTTGATATCTTTCAGCTCGGCAGCCGCGCGTCTCAAAAATTCTTCCTTCGTAAGGCCGGCGCTGAAAAGACCGACAAGAATGTCACGTGCTTTTTCACGGTCGGCCACTTCGTTTTCAAACTGTTTCGCGGGAGTATCCCACGCTGGGTTCGAGATAATGGCAAAAAGCTTTTTCGCGGCGTTCCCTCCCTTTGCATCGAAAGGATCGACTCCATCGCGAATACCGAGATAAGAAAGCATGGCGGCCAGGTCCTTGTTGCCAAGCTGGTCGATGTTAAGACTGGAATAAAAGTCCTTCAGCGCGTCCGCAATGAGTTTTTTGGCCGTTTCCTTATCGTAAGACTTGTCACCCAGATAGAGCTTTACCTGGCGGAGAAATTCATCTTCGGTCGGGTATTTTATCGTACCGTTCTGTTGAGGTACGCCGCGGAGAACGTCAATAATGGCACGCTGGGCCATCGCGAGATTTTGGGCGCGCACGGCGCGGGTATCCGTGAAAAGCTTTTTCACATCGTCTTCGACGCTCTTGCCGAGCGCGAGGAATTTAATGAGCTCGTTTGTCTGGTCACGGTAGGTCTTTTCTCCGAGCCGCATCTGTTCTGTCGCGGAAGAAAGGAGAAAACCTACCTGCAGAGGCCCGTTGACCGGAGATTCAAGATCCCAAACCCAAGGACCGCGGCCGTCGTTCTCGTTCTTTCTCTTCTGCCATTCTTCTTCCGTCTTTCCGGAGAGCAGCCAGGCAAGATGGCCATGCGATTTACGGAAGGCGTCCTCGCCGAGGTAATCGGGTGAAACAATGGGAATGATAACACCGATCAATTTCTGCGCGGCAACCCACTTGGTGTACTCTTCAAACGCGTCGCCTATCAGCTCGCGGATCGTTTTTTCATCGAGCCGGTAAGGCACCTGCCTAGGGCTCCAGCCTTTGCGTATCTGGCCCTCGCGCCATTCTTCATAGAGGCGCACCCCGGCTTCAATCACTTTTTTAGCCGTGTCAGGATGGAATTTGTCCTTCCCTTTTCCTTTACCCTTTTTCTGATCCTGGATTTCTTTAATAAGCTCTTCCCGCGACTTACCCGAGAATAACCCCTGGAAAACGAGCTTGGAATACTCGGCGACAACCGCCGCTTCATCCGCCGGAACGTCGGCGATTTCGGGATCGGCGATTCCCTTGATCAGCTCATCCTGAAATACTTTTTTCAATTCCGCTTCCGCAACGAGAATGACATCTTCTTTTGCTTTGCCCGCCTTCATGGCGTCGAGGATCGCGGCTTTCGTACGGTCCCAGGCCGCGAATCGGTCTCCGCCGGGTTTGCCGGGCTTCAACGCCGGATCCGTGAGACGCTGCATGATCTCGGTTTGGAAATCAGGACGGCTCGCTTCCCAGAGAATACGATTGAATTCTTCAGGCGTCCGGCCGCTGCGGGCCATCGCGTCTTCCATGCTAAACAGCAGACCGATGTCAGAGGCGACTTCTTTCGGATCAACGAGGTTGAGCTTGCGGCCGATAAAGGCTTCTACAAAAGGCCGCAGCTTCGTCATGTTCTGGTAGCGGACGATCACGCCGCGGACTGTCAAGGAGGGATACTTCACGCCCGGGTCGCGGGCAGCGGTCTTTTCAGCTTCGATCCAGGCTGCGAATTGGGTGAAGGCTTCCGCGATAATCTTGTTCGCAGTCTCAGCATCGATCTTTTGCTTACCGAGCGCGGCGCGAAGCCGTTTCAGAAGGTCATCTCGATTCTCTCCGGCTTTCAGCCCGATGAGCAGGACGCCTGTGGCGTTTCTCATCTGTTCTTCTTTAAGCGCAATAGGCACCGCTGTCGGATCAGTCATCGATTTGAGAAGGTCCGCCTGGATTAAATATTCTGTCGTATCGTTGAGCGGGATTCCCTTTCTTTCGCTGACAGGCAGGGCGGACGCTTTTTCGCGTTCCCACACGACCACGTCGTCGACGGGCTCAAGCATGGCGTTCGCATAAATCGTGGTCATCATTTCGCGGGTCACACGAATGATCGCCGCGCGGATGCGATTCTGCCGGGAAGCGAGATCAAGCTTTCCAAGCGAAAGAATGTCCTGGAGTTCTTTTTCGAGTTCTGCAGGCATCCAGACAAGCCCGCGGCCGCCTGTTGTCTTGAGCCACGCAAGTTCCTGCTGGAGTTGCTGCGCGGAATAAGGCGTATTCAAGGCGTCGTAGAGGCGCTGTAAGGTCCTTTTATATTCGTTTGGCAGATGCTCCCAGTTGCGCTGATGGAGTGCTGTGATTTCGGCAAAAGCGGCCTGGGCCTGGACGTCGTTTGAAATGCGGTTGTCAGTGATGCCGAAAAGAGTTTTCTCCGGATTCTGCGTGACAAAATAACGGAACAGGTCATCGTAACTCTTGTGCCAATGGTTCAGGTACTCGCCGTAATCCGGAAGATAGAGCCGGAAGATGGATTGGTAGTTGGCGTCGGGGTTGGTGCCGGGAGCCAGAAGAATGCTGTCCCATATTCTAAAAATCTGCTGTATCGATTCTGTATGAAAGATATCGTCGAGAAGTCGGTTGTCACGGGGATTAACCGTTGCCGTAAGACTGCCGCGGTCGAGCCACATATCAGGCTCGGTAAGAATCCTGAAAATAAGCGACTCCGCGAGCGCGGTCTTCGTGGGATCACTCAGGCCTGAAACCATACCCTTGCCGCCCGAGCGGGCCGCCAGCGAATCAAGAAGCTTTTTTATCTGATCGATCTGGGTATCCATCCGCGATTCGCGGGTAGGAACTTTGGTCGAAGCCTCGACGGCATTCTGTGCGAGCTGCTGGAGAATGACGGGGAAAGCGAAACCGATGGGACGCCCTGTTTCGAGGCCTTTAGCGACGTCAGCGATAACCTGGATGTCGCCAAAACCGAGCCGGCTGAACTGCTGGATCTTCTGGACGTAGCCTATGAGGCTTTGAATATAAACGCCCGCCTGTCTCTCAGCGACTTTGGCCGGATCGCGGTCCGTGAAAAAAGCCTGATAGAAAAGAAACTTGGGCGAAGGCTTATCGCCGAGCTGCCGGTCTTCCAGATACAGCAGAAGATTATGGACAGAAGTCGCGCTGATTGGCAGCCTGCCCGTCTGATCCGCGCCCCGCCTGCGGGCATCCGCGGGGGTGTCCGCGTACATTCCGGCGTCGCGGGTGGCATCAAAACGGTTCGCAAGCTGAACAAGCTGGGCGAAAGAGCCGAAGGTCGCCTGTCCGTTAGAAGCGATGGTGGCCCGGTCATAGGTATGGGTGTAAAGGTTCTGGAGCCCCGAAAAGACGTTGCCGCGAAGAGGCTGGAAGAACTGAGGGTTTCCTTCCATGAGCTTTGTGAGATTCTCAATAGAAGCGTCGAGCCGCTCGGCGGATTGCATCGCCGCGCGCGCCGCCGGACTCAGCGGGTTGACAAACTGAAAGACGCCTCGAGCCGTGGCGCCGTAATAGGTCGAATACAATCTGAGCATGGCGAGAAAGAGCGCCGGATCATTTCCGACGCGCGCGATTTCGGCGGTGCGCCTGAGATCGATCGCGCCCCGCTGCGTATTGATATAACTTTCCTGCCTGAATTCGAGCATGAACCCAAGCACGTCCGTAATGGAAGCCTTTCTCTGCCAGATCTGCCCGCCCTTGCTTTCACCTGCGATATCAAGACTTTTCTCCACAAAATAAAGATGTCCGCGGGGGAAAAGATCCGACACGGCGTTCGATTGGCGGAAACCTACGTCTTTGCGGTCAAAGGACTGCCAATTTACCTGACGCATGTATGCCAGCGCTTTATTGAGAGAAACATCCAGCTCGGCCAGAGCGATGAGCCTTGTTCGTTCGGTATGTCCTGCTCTTAAAAGAAAGGGCAGATTTGAAAAAAAGTAGAAGTACCAGTCACGTTCAGAATAGGCGCTCGGATTCTCGAGGTAAAACTTTTCGTACGCTGCCGCGAGCTTGTCCGGCGCCATATCTTTGGGTTCCCGGCCGCGAAATGCCGTGGGCAGTCCCATTTTCTGGACCATCTGCCTGACCAGATTAAGCTCAGTCGCCGGAATGGTGATGAATTCCCGCTTTTCCTCTCCGTCTGGTCCAATAAGGATCTTGTACAGCGGCGCGTGCTCCAAAATTCCGGGAAAGACGTCGAAATCACGGTCGCGAAGGGCCCGTCTCATGACTTCAGGGTCGCGTTCCATGGTTTCAAGCGGCGGAATCCCCGCGCGCGGCAATTCGACCTTCTTAGCGACTGCCGGTCTGCCGTCGCCTTCCATGGGACGTTCGCCTGCCGCATCGATGATGACGGCGGTTTTTATTCTGTCCTTACCGCGGGTGATATCAATCAAGCGCCCTTCGGGAACAGGTTTGTCTTCACGGGGCTTGGGAATAAGCCGGATATTGACGTCGGTTTTGTCGCGGTCTTTAGGATCTGCGCCCAGCTGTTCAAAAATCGCCGTGATCCATTCCGGATCCAGGTCGTCCGCCGTAGCTAGGGCTTTAGGTGCCTTGAGCAGGAGATATTCGGCAAATTCGACAGCTTTTACCTTGGCCTGCTTTCTCTGTGATTCATTGGTTCCCGCGCCCATCGCGAAAAAAGGCGCGACATTCGCATCGGGCCCGAAGGCTTCTCCGACAAGCCAGTCAAAATTTTCCCTCTGTTTTTCATTCAGATCCGCAAGCCTCAGTTCCTTGCCGGCTTCGAGAGGAATGAAGAAGACGTCGAGAGGCATGTTGTCACCGGCCCGCAGCACAAGGATCCTGACCGTATTGTCGTCGATTTTTTCTGTCTGCAGCTGGATGTCGACGCCGTAATAATTGTCAACGCCTTTAGCCTCACCGCGGAAAAGATCGAGTAATTTATCGAGAATTTTCTGGTCGGTTCCCACAGCCGAAGCCACTTCGAACAATTTGGTTTTAAGTGCCGGCTCAATGACCCGGACTTCCAGGATTTGCGGCTTCACTTCATCGGACCACCCCGCTACGCCGGTATCGCGCTTCGGCGGTTCCCGGGCGCCCGGTACTTTTTTGGGTTCGGGTTTCGGTATTCTTTTTTTGTCATCAAGTTCACGCCGAAGGTCGTCGATTTTCTGCTGGCGGATGCGTTCGCGTTCTTTGGCTTCCGCGGCTTTCTGCCGCTGGAGGTGTTCCCGGGCCCAGTCAAGGGTGAATTTAAAGCCTGGAGCTTCCTTCGGATCCATCGCTTTGATCGCAGTTTCTGCCTGAGCAATCAGCGCTTCGATGTCCGCAGACGTTTCTGATTTACGGGCACGGTCGAGAAGATCGTTTACCTGCTGGCGCGCTTCGGTAAGAATTCTTACGCGCTCTTTTTCTTTGTCCACTACGGCCTGTCTAACGGCGTCATCGGTGCGGCGGCGGCTGTCTTCCGCGGCCCTGTCTTCACGGACTTCGGCTTCGGTGGGCGCCGTCAAACGATCCATAATCTCGCCGCGGGCCTGATCTCGGAGGACGAGGAATCTTTCCGCCACGCTTGTAAAAGTCGCACGGTTAGCTTCCAGCCATTGACGATCTTCTTCGAGTTTCGCGGCTTTCGTTTCGAGGACCGCGCGGGCCGGATCGAGACCTGCTTTCAGGTCATCGCCTTCGAGACCAAGGGGCCGCGCCAGAGCTTGAAGCTTGTGCATAAGTTCAGAGTATTGCCGCATCTTCGTTAAAAACGCAGGCGGAAAAGGAACCGCGGGATCACGAGGGGCGCCGGTGGCCGCTTCCTGGGCCGCAGAAAGTTCGGCCTCGGCGGCGCGGATTTCCTCGATTAATACGCGGAATTCGTTTTCCTTCTGCTTTAGTACTTCGAGGGCGCCGGGGCGGCCGGAAGCGCCGCGGATGGCTTCGATATCGGCCGTATGGCGGCTCGCTAGTCTGGTGTACAAATCATGGGGGGCGGCCGCACTCATCCAGATGTCCGTGTGGGCACGCACGAGTTCTTCACGTTTCTGACGGTCTCTCATAAATGCTCTGGGATCAAGCGCCGCTCCGGGAGCAGGCACGGGTTCAGGAATACGTCCGGTGATCGCAGCCAGGGCTCGGGTCGTCTCAGGCGTGGTGCCGAGCCCCATCGATTCGAGAGCGATGGTATAAGCCGTGTCATTACTCGCCGTGGCTGCCTTCTTTAAACCGGGATGGTCGATTACACCGCGTTTGATTTCATCTTCCATGACGATGCGGGTTTTCTTTTTCTGAAGCCCGAGACTCGTGCCGCTCGAGGGAGCGATCCCGTAAACATGGACCGGCTTCGAGAGAAGAAGATGATCTCCGGGATGAACCGAAAGCAGCTGTCCCTGCCGGTAGAAAACAGGGTAATAAACGCCGTCTTCACGAAAGTAATTGAAATGGATCGGCTGCGCGCCGAACTGCCAGGGATTTGCGGTTGAAACGGTAGTAAAAAAGCTCTGTATCTTTTCGCCGTTCATCTTGAGAACGTCTTCATTTGGTTTATCGGCGGCCATTTCATCGAGAAGCGATTTATAAGAAGCCGTGAGAGCGACCGTTTGGGGTTCGTCCTTCGGATCTCCAAAAACTTCGACCATTTTCCGGAAGTGCTGGGTCTGGTTATCGATCGTCTCCCGCACGTCCTGTTTGACTGAATCGAGCCGCTGCCGGGCAGCTTCTTTCATTTCGGGCGCCGCTTCCGGACTGCCTGGAGGAAATCCTCCTGCAACGATCTTTTTCAGCGTTCCGAGCGCCTTTAGCGATCCCTGAAGGTCGGCCATATCGTCTTTATCCCGCTGAGGTGTATAGAAGAACTCGCGGACCGCTTGATGTTTCTGGAGAAGCAGTTTGGTCTTGTCAGTGAGAGTCTTCAGCGTTTCGCGGGCTTTCTCTTTTTCATCATCCCCCGCCCTGCGGTTGGCAAGTGTCGCACGCGCGTCTTCGAGGTCACGCCTAAGCTGCTCGAGTCCGGGCTGCATCGAACCCAGGTCACCTGGTACAGGGCTGCTGTTCATGAGCAGCATCTGAAGCATCTGCTCGTTTTTCATGTATTCCTTGAAATTCTCTTCGCCGATGCGATGGGCCCAGACCTGCGCGTCGATACCTGAAAGCTGCTGATAAATCTTGTTTTTCTGAACCATGATTTTTGTTTTGGCTTCAGGATCCGCTTCGTTTTTCTCGTCCTCGTTCAGGCGGGCCATCGTGAGATTCAAGAGGCCCCTCTGGACCTCGAGCCGTACTGCCTGATCAGGCGAGAAGCCGGCTTTTCCTACATCCGGGCTGAAAACTCCCGTGTCGTCGGTCAGCTTGAGCCAGAGAGGATTGTGCTGGAACATCGCGCCCCAGAACCCCTGGAAGAGCCCGAGGAGCGTGTGTTCGATGAATTCACCGAACGCGAAAAAGAAATGGAATTCCTTCAGACCAAAAAGATCTCCGATAAAGTGGTCGACCTTGTACATGACCAGAAGTCCGCTCGGGATTTCTACATTGATGACCTGGAACATGATGGCGGCGCCGATGGCGCTGACATAGAAACTGGGGGAAGTGAAAGTATCACGCCGGGCTCTGCCCGCGATCGTCGAGCGGATGCTGTCGATATCGAACGATTTGCGAGCTCGGTCGATTTGAGCTGTTTCCGCGGGCGTCCTCTGGGAAACCGGTTTCTTAGTGAGGGCGGCAAGTTCTTTATTCACACGCGCGGCCGCTGGGTTGCCGGCCATATCCGTGTAATTAAAAATGGCGCCTTCATTCGCAAAGTTGACGAGCTTACCAACATTGACGAGTGCGAGTGCAAGCGTTGGTGCCGCAGCCGTCGTCCCGCCGAGGCGTTTCGCTTCAAGCTCGGCCAGGCTCTTATTGATCACTTCCGAGGTAGTGTATTCATAATCCTCGTCCTGTCGGGTGACCTTGTTTAGTTTTGTCATTTCAGCAAATGTATTATCGAGATGTTCGTAGGCGGGCGCATGGAGCTGAGCGTTATCGATAGCCGCGATTTCCCGGCTGAGAAGCGCGAGTAACTCGCGGGTCTGGTTTTCGTTATACGGGAGCTGCCCGCTGAGAAGAGTCCGGCGCATGATATTCAGGAAACGTTTCCGCATATGCAGGTTTAGTTTCTGAAATGCTTCGGACGCCGTCGTCTCGTGAATATAGCGGGAAATACTTGGATAAGAAGGATCTTCAGGCACGGGGAAAGTGAACTGAGCGAGTTTTCCTTCCGCATCATAAACGCCGAACGACTCTTGGAGTGGCTTGAGGACAATAAGATCCATCGTTGCTTTGGCCTTCGCGGGGTCGCTGAATTTCTGATAGGTAACGAGCACGCCGAGAAAGAGAGAACTGATCACACCCTGCACCTGGATTGTTGCCTTCAGAAGCTGGGCCTGGGCTTCTGGCAGTGTGACGCCTGCTGCCTGTCCGAAATCAATGGTCCAGATCTGCTGTCCAAGAAGTTCAAAATTGGCGCCCAGAAGCTGCGCGAAAGGCACCTGCGCAGCGATGATCGCGATAGAAAGAATGAGGATTGAAACGCCGATAACACCCGCCCACCCGAGTTTTGACTTGCGGCCGTGGCCCCTGAAGCCTGCGTAGGCTATATACGTCGCGAGGACGGCGAGCATGATCCATATACCTGCAACACCAAGGAAAAGCGGAAGGCCCGCGATCGTACTACGAAAGAAAAGTTTTCCTCTCTTTACGAGAAACCAGTTTAGAAAACCTCCCAAAGGATTCGATGTGCTGGTGAAAATATCTTTGACGACAGCGCCATAACGCTTCGTCCAGCGGGAACTGTCGGGCTTACGGAGTCTGCCGAAGAAAGGTTCCTGAACGAACATACTGTCCCAGGTCGTCTGAAGCCGTGCGAGTTCTGCTCTCATAGGTCTTCCGGCTTCGCCTTGAGGCGTTTTTCTGTGAGCGACGGCCATGATTGTATTGAACGAGACAGTCATCGCGTCGATTCTTTGCTGATATTCGCTCGTCATGCCCCGCCAGAATTTCAAACCGCTTCCGGAAAGGAGGGCTCCGAGTCCCGCGCCGAGAACGCCAATGAATACTCCAAGAGGCCATGCAAGTCCCGCGGTAAGAATGAAAAGTCCGCCCGCAAGTCCGAACGCCACGCCTCCTACCAGAGCGCCCTTCCAGCGGCTGATACGGTAGCCAAATAGATTCTGAGATTCGACCTGGCGCGGTTTCACGCGGTTGATCTGAAGACGGATATCAAGGGCTTCCTGGAGAAGTCCCGAGGCTTCTTCCTTCCATTGTTCGGCAAGGGAGCCCGTCCAGACTTCTCCCGTGACGGCGTCAAGAAGAGCACCCGTCTTCGCGCCAAAATCGTTTGCGACTTCTTCCTGACGAAGTCCCTCAAACCCCTGTTTTGCGACCTGGTCGATGGCGGCTGCGTTGACGCTGCCCTGCTCGTCTACCCAGAGACTCTGCTTTTCGTAACCGTGGAAAGTATTGGCAAACCCGAAAGTGATGGTACCGATGAAATCCAGAATGATCCTGACGGGAAGCCGCAGTGGAATCGTTAGAGCCTTCAAGGGAATCGATACCGCGTTGTAAGCACGGCCCTTCGATTTGAGGTCGCCGGCCCAGGAGGTGATTTCTGTCGCAGAAAATTCTTCGAGAAGATGGAAAAGAACATAGCCCATGATGCCGCCCAGAAGCGCGGCGACGCTTCCGCCGAGGAGTTTCATCCCTACCGGCACGGCAATCGTAGCGGAAAAAACCGGAGAGAACGCAAAGAGGGCTACAAAGGAAACGACACCGACCGTAATGGCGACAAACTTGCCCGGTTTTGTCTTCCAGAAATGGGGGTCGCTCATCGTGACACCAAGTACGGCACCAAGAACAGAAGCCCCGATGACAACAGGGAGCGAAAAAGTCGCGAAGACAGCCGTGATGATGGCCGCTGCGCCCGCATAGAGCGCCGCGCCGGCGAAAATAGCGCCCAGGCGCTGCCACCGGTTTAATTTTAGTGAAGCGGGTTCCTTCGTCTTATAACGGCTTTCGTATGCTCTCTCGAAGGTCTTCTGGCTTTCTTCGTAAAAATATCGGTAGAGATATTTAAGCTGGTCGACTTCGAGCGCATTGTACTGAGCATTCACTTCTTCGTCTGTCGCTGCATTCAGAGCATCAGCGGCTGCGCGGTTTTGTTGATAATAGGCAGCCGCGAGTTTCACAATCTCACGTTTCACGCGCTGCACCGCTTCCTGCTTGGGAGTAAAGCCTTCCCTCGGCGTCACAATCTCTTCAAAAACGGGGGCCCCCGCGTCCGTCGTCACAGGGACGCCGCCTTCACCGATTCTCTGCTTTCTTACGTCAAGCCACCTCAGAAATCCTTCGGCGACAAGTTCGCGCGCTTCATCCCCGGTCGCAACGGTAATACGCGTATGAATCGGTACAGTGCGGAAAAGCCAGCGCAGTGCAAAATACAGCGCGGCTGACGCTACCCAGGCCCATATCATCGGGAGCGGAAGGAAAGCAGGTGCGAGAACTTTTACAATACCCACGAGAAATGCGGCCATGGGAAGCATCTGGCGGCCTTTAGCGAGAAGACTTGCGCGTCTTCCCGCGGGCCTGAGTCCATTGCGCGTTTCGATATCATAGCCCCGGACATGCATCGTACCTGCGATACCCGTCACTCTTGAGCTGTCCGTCTCTGTCGTAAGCAAACCGTTTCTGGTTGCATCAGCCGGAGCCGGAGCACTCGCCGCGACGGGACCAGCGGGCGGGGCCGGAGGTACCGCGCTGGCTTCGATATTAGCCGCCGCCTCGTCCGCGTCCTTTGCCATTTGAGCATAATTGTCGATTACAACCTGAAGCCTGGCCGTCAGCTTGAGAACGGTCGGATCCGCTTTGAGGCCGTCGCGGGCTTCAAAAGTCTTTTTCAGCCCGTCGGCAGCTTTATTTCTGGCGTTCGCCGTTTTAGCTAACTCACGGATGATCTTCACATTCGCGGAGACCATGCCTTTCGAAAGATCTTCGCGAAATTTACCCTGGCCGTCTTCGATTCTCTGGAGAGCTTCTCCGATCTTCGTAATCAGTGCTTTGGTAGCCTTCCCCCGCCTTTCTGCCAAGCGGAGGCCGGCTTCGGCATCAAGCGGGAGTATTTTATTTTTGATATCGTTGCGTATTTTTTTCGCCGCGACGAGAAGAATGAGATCGTTGAAGAATTCAAAATTGCGGACATTGAGTTCGGCAGGCATCTCTTCGAGTGCTTGATCGAGTCTGTCAAAAGCCTGTGTAAGTTTGCCCAGAATTTCGTTGTATCGCTGCATCCAGGCGGCTGCATATTCCAGCTTCAGCTCTTCATCAATGTCTATTTCCTTATGCTTGAGCAGGCCTGCCGCTGCCCCGATGAGACTTCCGATAATCGCCATGAGCTCTGTAATCTGCGTACGCGCTTCGTCAATGTCGGGGGGGCCTCGTCCCACAGGCTCTACGGCGTCATCCGGCTGAAGCATACTGTCCGCGGCTTCAATCGCTGTGCCGGCTTTGTCGAATGCCAGCGATACTTCGGGCATCAGCTCAAAGACGGCTTCGAGAGTATTGATACGAGATGTCGCTGTTTCAAAACGCGTGATGACCGATTGAACATTCTGGGTAAAAGAAGCTTTGATCCCCGCGAGCGCGTCTTTAAGCGCGCCCCGGTAAGGTTCTTTAAGGCTATCTGCGACGGCTTCCATACCGGCAAGAAGGCCCTGGTATTGCTCGTTGAGGCTGGTCATATTTTCATAAGCTTCCTCAGCCGAAACGGTATTCCGTTCGTCCATGGCGTTAGAGAGGTCTGACGCGTAACTCGTCAGCTTTGCAAGTACGGACTCAAAAAGTTCAGCCACGCGTGCGGCTGCGTTTTTTTCGATTTCATTGAGCTGCTGGCCCAGGTCCGTTCCATCAATCAGGAAAGGATCGTAAGGCACGACTTTTCTCATGGCCCCGATGTCTTTTAGAACCGAAATGACCGCAGGCACAACCTCGTAATCCTTAGGAGCCTGAGCTGCCGCAAGACGGGTCCTGAGCCCGGTGATTTTCTGGGTCACCTCGGTTTGAAGTTTGGCTGCCCGATGCTCTTCACTCTGCATCGCCCTGACTTGAGGATCGAGTCGGTTGGTGTAATCATCGGCTGTTTTTCTCTTTTCGGCGTCGACCCCGCCTTTCAGTTCTTCCACACGTGCGAGAAGAGCTTCGGGCGCGGATGGAGCGCCTTCCACGGCAGCGACAGCTTCATAGAAAGCCGTGAACGCGGTTTCGAGAGCTTCATGCGCGACCAGGGCCTGAACCGTTAAATCGCGGTCATACCTTGAGGAGAGCCGGCGCGCTGCCGTCTGAAAGGTAGCGGCTGCATTTGCTGACTCGCGTGCAAGCTTTTCGAGAATCAGAATAATCTTCGCGGAAACTTGTGTTTCAAAGGAGTTTAAGGAGCCCGCGTCTTCATCTGACAGAGGCCCCTCCGCTTCGAGTTCTTCCCGGAGCCGGGCGCTTTCGGCGAGCAGCGGTAAAAGCTGAGCGAGAGATGCGTCGGCTGGAAGCTTAGCGAGCATCGCTTCGAGATCCGGTAATTCGGGCGACGGAGCAGGTTCTTCAGCGATCTCGTCTTCTGCGACCGGCGCGTCGATAACAGTAGCTGCAGGTTTAGCAGGCGGAGAGACTGGTTCTGTGTCCGCGCCATCGACACCGTCGGGAAAAATCCCGGTCATCGCTGTTTCCACGGCCATCGTATCGATGGTGCCTTTTCTGACCGATGTAAGATGTATCTGATAAATCTGTTCGGAAGCGGTCGGAAGAGTGTCGAGCATGGCAAGAAGATCGTTCAAAACAGGATTCGAATCCACCATATCCGGCGTTACCTGTGAGAAAGAACCGCCGCCAATACCGTCCAGAATCTCCTGCCGAAGTTCTCGCAGATTCCGATTTCCCGTTTTAATTTCGCCCCATCGGCCCTGCAAAGAGACGATATCCGCGGCGTCAGGCAACCTGCGTCCCTTAATCGCATTCTCAACTTTTTTAAGATCACCCAAACCTTCTGAAAATTTCGAACGGAAATTCAGGACCGGTACGCTCACTTGTGAAGTAATTTCCGCCATTTCATCCACATAACTCAGGGTCGCCTCGAACTCCTGATCCATGTCGGTTTCATCAGGAGTTCTCATTTCGGAACGGGCGAGTAATAAAACAGTGCCCGCGATCGACGTGATCAGGCGTTCTGCGCTGAGAGCAGCAATTTTTTCCTGTGTGCCTGCGTTCTGTATTTCGGTAATGAGAGAAGCTATACGCGACACGTAAACTGTCTGCAGCCGCCGCTTGCGGTCCGGCTCCGGAGCGCCGCCCGAAACCATTTCTTCGATTTCGGCAAAACGCAGCCAGAACTGCTCGTTATCGCCGGCCGGAAGCCAGGCTTCGAGAGAGGTGCGGATTTCATTGAGACGCTTCAGAATTTTTTTGGGATTTGTGTAGAGGTCCGATATTTTCCCTTTAGCGCGAAGCTGAATACGGACGAGTGCAAGCATAACAGGCGGATGCCATGCGGGCGCATAGTTTGCCATTTCACGCTTACTCATGGCGGCAGTCACAGCTTCGGTATCAAGAGGAGGAAGAGGTTCTTCATTATCATCGAGGTCTACAGGGATTGATGCGGGAGTCACGACTCCGGGCCCGGCAGCGGCAGGAATGGGCAGCGGTGCGCCGGCGGTACCTGCGCCCGCCACGACAGTTGCTTGAAGGACGGTTTCGCCGGCAGGTCTCTTTTCAGTTTCCTCGAGAATCGCATCGGCGAGCGCAGGCTCGCCCTTCTGGAGTCCCGCTTCTTCTGGACTTTCCTTTGCAAGCTCGCCTAGAAGCTTCTCTTTCTCGAGACGATTATCCCTTATCTGCTTCTCAAATGCTGATACAGCCGAAGCGGACAAGACTTGTTTTTTCACGCCTTGCTCCCCCGCGATTTGTCCGGTTAAAGCATCGATCTGATTCTGTAATGCAAGTATCCGGCCCGTGATTTCGGCTGCTTTGGCTCCAGGGCCTGCAGGTTCCACAGACTTCACGGGCGGATCTTTCGACGGCTCACGGCTGAATTCCGGAAATTCAAAAGCATAGACATTGTTTTCCTTATCTTCGATCGTTACATGGGTCACGATCCCCTTCGGAGCGCCAGGGCGAAAGATGCGATCAACTTTTTTCACGCGAAAGAAATTCGGTACTTCGCCGACGTCGACCCACTCGTCCATATTCATACCTCTCACAGGCCGGGGCGACAGCTTGACGGATGCCTTACCGTCGAAACCGACCTGCACATCGACCGCATACCACATATTCACCGAACCCCTGCGGTAGGGCACCCCGTCGTCATCCCGGACTGACGTAACGCGAATAGCTTTTTTAATGTTGTCGAAGTCTATGTGCGCGTTCTGCTTATCTGTTTCCAGATTGATATCGAGAAGATGCTTGCCGACTTTGTTGGAATCAATAGTGGATTTCTTGATACGCCCACGCAGCGCAAGGAAGGGACTGCCATCGATAAAGTAAACCGTAATATCCTGCCCGTCTTCATTTCGGACTTCATAATCAAAACGAGCGTTGAGCTTGGCGCCCATTTTTGTCTCTATAGCCTCGATCGTGCCGTTGACAAACAGTAAGGCCGAGTTGACAACTTCTCTCGTGTTCTTAATCGCGGAGGGTCCGCCCAATTGAGGTTTGAGTGACTCCAGTTCTTCCCCGGCTTCCGTAACCTGCGCCTCGAACTGCTCTTTCTGAGCAGAAAGAAGACCGGTAGATACGCCTGTGGTTTCGTTTGCCGCCGTATTAACTCCGTGGGCTGCAAGCTGAGTCTCAGCGCTCCGGACGGCGGTGTCGGCTTCCTGAATCTTACGGATCAATTCTCTCAGGCCTGAGATCTTTTCCCTCTGCGCGGCGGCTGCTTCCTCCACCGCCTGGACTTCAGGCGTCATGGGAATTTTCAATGCGGCCGATGATGCAGTCAAATCACGGGCACGGGCCGCGTACGCATCGAGCAGGTTCTCGCGCTCTTCTATCCTTCCCTTGAGCTGCGTAATTTTATCAAGAAGATCTTTCCACTCAGTACGTTTAGCCTGAACAGCGTCCAGTTCTTCGGGCGAAGGCATCCCGAGCATCCCTTCAAGCTCACCAAGAATCCGCCCGAGAGTTTCGAGAGGCGTGAGATGGCTGCTTTCACCGGTCACCTTCTCCGCAAGGCTGATAAAGGATTCGACCCTCTCAACTTCGACTTCTCCGATGCCTTGCGTTTCAATCAGCGCAGCGATACGGGCGAGCCTTTCTCCGGCCTTCCGGGCCGCGGCGCGTTCCTCGTCTTTCCAGCGGTCGAGGGAGGTAAAATGCGCCGCTACCATTGCGTTCAGCCGCCCTGCAAGAACAGGAAGGTCGTCCTCGTCTCCCGTGATAGTCAAAGGCGAAACCATGCCGGCTCCGGGAAAATCCTCATCGGCAACTTCATCTGCGAAGGGAACGCTTCTCTCAGCACGCGCTTTTTGGATCGCATTGATTCGCTGGCCGTATTCCGCGTAAATTCCCTGCTCGCGGAGATAGGCTTCAATTTCCGTCATGAGAAGCTTTTCAGTTTTACCGTCCCCCTTTTTCACAGCGGCCTGTAAGCTGGCGAGACGTGGATACAAAGACTTCCGGCGATCTATCGTTAACTGCGAGCCAAAGGCATAAAGGGAAGGAAGGAAGCGGTGCCTTGCCAGCTCCTCCATATAAACCCTTCGGAGCTCGATCTCGGTGATCCGGTTCTCTTCCGCGACCCCTTTTCCTTCCTGGTCCAATTCCTTTTTCTGCGAGAAGTTGTAAGACATCTGATAGTTTTCCTGAAACAGTTCGACCGCAAGTTCATCAATGAGATAGTGAACCAGACGGGTCTCGGGGATTTCGCCTTCAGGTAATTGCACAAAGCCGTCAGGATCGAACCCGATCACACGGGCACGGTCATTGGCCTGAGGCATCAGCGAAAGGTTATTCAATTTTGAATCACGGTCGATGACCCCCTTTTCAACCATGACTCTCGTTTTCCAGATGAATTTCTTCGCGTAAAGATTGCGTATGAGGTCCAGCTTCTGGGTCTTGGAAAGGACGGTCTCTTCCAGAATGAGCCGGATCAAGCGCTCGAGATTAATACCATCAAAAATTTTCGCCTGACGGATGTAAGCGTCAGCGCCGTCCCCAATAGAAAGCGCGGATACGAAGAATTCGGGCGCGATGGAATTCCCGATATCGTATGCGGCAATGCGCCCGGGCTGCTTGGGCCTTTTGACGACGTCTTCTTCGCCATCTGCCTCCACATTCCAGAAAAAGCCGCTTTGAAGCGGAACCGTACCGCCTGAAGCAAAAAATCTGCCGACAACCTGCTGCACGAGGTCAAAGTCTGCCGCAGCCAACTCCGTGGACAAGTTTGCGTCCACATCCGCAAGTACGGCTTCCACGTCGGGACTCGCGACGGGCTGAGCGGCTTCGCCGCCTTCCGTCACTTCTTTGGCGACTCTGGCGAGCGTATTAGGACTTAAAGCAAGCGACGGCGAAACTTCTCCGGGCTGGCTGTCAGGAAAGGGTTCGGCAGGCGACGGTCCCGGTAAAACGGAAGTGTCCACCCTGGCAAGATCGATGATGACCCCTGTGTTGTCGTCATCGGTCACCCACGGAGTCTGCTGATCTTCTGTGGGAAGCTTATTCTGATTAGCGTCGTATTTATTATAACGTTTGCTGAGCTGGCCGCTGACGCTGATGATATCGCCCACCAGTTCCGCTGCGGGCAAATCGAAGCCTGCCTTAATAAGTCCGTCAAGGCTTTGAATCGCTTCAGGCCCTCTAACCGTATCGACATCCGTCTCGGGTACTTTTTGATTAGGAAGCAGCGCCCGGATCTTTCCCAAGGAATGCGGCATATTGTTAAACACTCCGTCGCTCCCGAGAAATATTCTCGTTCCCGGCGGCAGTTCTTCCGCAGGAATAATGAGCGTGCCGTCTTTGATTTCACCGATTCCATAAGGGAGCCGCGTCGCAACAAGTGACCGGAATTTCAGGAATGCTTCAAAATTGCCCATATCGAGTAAGGTTTCCCACTGCCCATCGGGAGTTTTGAGGATGCTGCCGTCGGGACGAACAGCTACGAAATCAGGGTCGCCGATTCTGACAAGGACGAGGTCTTTCTTGCGAAGGGCCGGATCAACCCCTTCCTGTCCCGGCCGCTCCCAGAAGTAAGTGAGTATCAAGGTCGAGCCGGGGAGATTTTCGTTGGTGACTTTATCTTTCATTTTATCGCTGGCTGTATCCCAGTTGGGCTCATAGGCGTCCAGATGGCTCTGAAACTGCAGATCGACAAGCCTGTCGCCGCGGACTTCGGCATCGAGCTCCTCGATCCGCTGCCAAAGAAGGGCCTGCACTTCTTCGACGGACTTCGCCGCCTTAAGCTTTTCCTGCAATTTGCGCTCGTCCGCGCGTTTTCTCGCCGCTTCGTCTTCTGAAGCTCCAAAATCCGCTTTGAGGTTGTCGATTACCGAAAGCATGGCGGCATAACCGCGGCCGGGTCCGCCCATACCGTCAACGACGGCCACAAGTCTACCGTCCGGCGACACGTAGGCTCCGTCGTCACTGATCTTGCCCTCCGCCGTTCTATAAAGAGCCGGGACTGTCTTGCCTGCAATTTCCACGGCGCTTCCTTCATATTTTTTCCCCGAAGCGACCAGTTCCGCCTTCATCAAGTACCACCTTACTTCGGCTTCTTTGTCGAGCGAAGGCAGCTGAAATACTTCTTCGAGGCCGGCGGCTTGCGCGTCCGTCTCAATCTTCCGGGCTTCCTCGCGAAGCGCCTGGAGATCCGCTCCTGGTTCCGAAGGCTTGATTTTTCCCAGACGATCGTTTAGATCGCTGTATGACTGAAGTTTTACATTGAGGCTTTCAGCACGCGTAAGGTCATAATCCCCGAAACCGGTCAAACGCTTCTTCACTTCTTTGAGAACGTCATTTTGAAGATGATCGCTCAATACTTTACGCTCGTAGAGGTCCGCGATAGCCGAAGCCTTAGCCGCAAGAGCCGCGGTGACTTCCGGAGTCAAAGCTTTCTGAACTTCTATATCCGCTTTGACTTTAGTTACGGTTCTGACGTCTGCATAAGAGGTTGTTGCCGTCCTCATCGTATTGTTCACTTCGATCTGCGACACCACATGGAGAGCGAGAGCCTTACTCGCTTCCCCGAGCATCGCAGAAACTGCGGAAAAGACCGTCCGGGTTTTCAATTCTTTCTGGCCCCCGATAACCTTCGAGATATGCAGGTTGATATCGTCCCATGAGAAATCGGAAGGTTTGGCTCTGACAGCATCCAAACGCGCTATGACGTCCGCAATGAGATCCTTGATCTTCTGATCAGCTTTGTCGGCTTCTGCGTCAAAGCCGAGTGCTTTCGCGTTCTCCCGGGCAGCGATAATGTCCTCAATTCTGATATCGTCACTCGTAGTATTGAAGGAACTGATACTGAGATCGATATCCGCAAGAGTCTTTCTCTTCTCTGTCTGATAGGCGGCCAGATCTTCGGCTTTAGTGCGGGAAAGACCTTCGATTTCCGTAAGCATGGCGAGCACTTCGCCCCTATTATCCGGAAGCAGTAAGTCGTTGAGCGTGTCAGCTCCGGATACCGGACCGGCAAGAGTATCTACGAACGATTCCGGCTGCCCTGTCCGCCAGTCGAACTGATCTCGAGAAATACCGGCAAGGGCTTCCCTGGTCGAAGTGACAATGCGCGTCACGCCGCCGGTGACGACCGGGGACAATGCCTGCATCTGGGTTTCTTCGAGGACCGTTCTCGCGACTTGAACCTGTCGAAGAACGGCTGCAATGGAGTTAGTTCGGGAGGTGTCGGATATGACGCGGTTAAAAAGATTTCCAAACGTCGTCTCGACCGCTGAACTTACCCGTGCAAGCCGGCTCTTCACCGCTTCATCAAGCGCCGGAACTCCCGTTAAGTCGCGAAGTTCGGCGCGGAAACTAGCGAGTCTTACCATATAAATTTCAGCGATTCTGGCATCGGTCTGCGTGCCGAGCTCGCTGATATGAGCTTCCAAGCGGTCAAGCCAGGCTGCTATGGCCTGATTGTATTCGGTTTTGAAACGCTCTCCGTCTTCAGCGACCAGACGGTTTGTCGATGCGGCTTCCTGCACTTTCTCATCCGCTTTTGCGATATTCCGGGAAACGAGCTGAATCGCATCTCTCTCCTTCTCCAGCAGCGCTTGAAAATCAAAATCGTCTTCGTCAATTCGGGCGGCGATCACGGCGGTAACGTCAAGAATCGACGCCATGGCTGCATCAATGGCTCCGGTTACACCGCCAAGCACGAGGTTAATGAATTCATTCGAACGGTTTTCAAGCGCCTGCCGGCGGCCGGTGATGATGCTGCGAAGCTGATTCAGCCTTGCTGCGGGAAACTCTTTCTCCGCCGGAAAAGCGGAAGGAAGAGTCATGCGCTCGATCTCTTCGATTGCGAGGAAGTCACCCGCCTGAAGGACACGATTCTGAATAATCGTCTCGATCGCGGTAAGCCTCTCACCATGCAGAGCCGAATCGGCAATATAAAGATTAAGCAGAGGAAGCGGGTTGTTCGATGCCAGAGCCTCCGCGATAACGGCGCGAAGCCCGCTGCGTATTTCGGCAAGCCGCGCTCTTTCCAGCCGGGCGGGACGAACGTAACGCGAATAGCCATACCAGGCACCATACATCACGGCGCCTGCTGCAAGAGCACCGGCAACTCCGTAAAATATTGTCAGAGCAGTTGCCGGAACCGCGGGGGCGCTGATAGTCGGCAGGGTAATCGAAGTTGTTGCAAGCAAGAAAATTCCCCAGCCTATAAGGCCGGCCGTAACGGCAATTCCGCCAAGAATTAAGGACCATTTACCGATCTTCCAGAGTTTATTGACCCATACCTTCCAGCGGGCGTCTGCGATACTGGTTTTTAAATCCGCGATTTTCGTTGCCTGCCGAACGACGTTGATACCTAAAGCTGAAGCCTGTTCCGCGAGCTTTTTGTAATCACCTACAAGGCGGTCTATCTGCTCGGTATCGGTCAAAGCCGTGTAATCTTCTCTCGCCAGACCCGCTTCAGAAGCGGCCAGAAGAGAAACGCGCAATCTTAGCGGCTGGAGATCTTCTGCAGCCTGGTTTTTTACTAAACTATCGATGGTGTTGAGAAGAGCGTAAGCTTCATGAAGGGCCGCGTAGGCGGGCCCGGAAGACTCCTCAGCCATTCCGCGAGAAATAACAGCCCTGATAGAGTTGAGTTGTTCCCCCGCGCGCCGCGCCCGCTCGGCGGCGGCCCGGATCTGTGCACGCTTCGCGTCCGCCGCTTTTGTGAGTTCAGCGCGCGCGGCGACGACATCGTTTGAAAGCTGCGTGAGCAGCGCCTGAGTCGCGGACGCGCCGTCCACAGGATCGACTTTTACAGAAGGAACCGTCGTACCCGGAGGAGAGAGAGCGAGAATTTCTTCATCGACAGCACGCAGCCGTTCATCCAGTTGAGCTTCCGCTGTTTCAGAATCAAACGCGGCTGTAGTTACATACTGGTTTACTTCATTTATTCTGGCAGCTATGGAGATAAGGGAATCTCTCTGAAGGATGACTCCTCTTACTTCTTCGGTGAGCCGTCCGACATTGCCGAGAAGGGAATTGTCGACTCCGTTCAACGGAGTCAGGAGAGCGCTCAGTTCTGTTTCACCCGCCTGCTTGATATCATCGCGAAGCGAGGTCAGCGCTTCTTCCGTGCGGCGCACCGTCTCCACGATCTGAAGTCTGTCTTCATCAGTCTGTACCCGTGCCAGTGTTTCCCGTGCCGCGCGAAAAAGCTCGACCCATTCACCTTCAGCCGGATTCTCTCCGGCATCACGAAGTCTGGTTTCCGCGAGCCCGATATTCCGGAGTACGTCCGCTGAAACTGTGAATCCGGCGGCAGCCTGTAAGGCTTCCCGGGCCTCGCGGCGCTGTTCCTCTTTTAACTTCAAATCCTTCAAATGTTCTCGCGCCGTCCCAAGAAGCCCGGCCCACGGTTCAGCCGTAGTGAGTTGTTCGGTTTCCGCAATTAAGGCCTCGGCTTCGTTAATGAGTCCATCAACATCCTCGATCGTCTCAGCAGCAGTTGCATTAGCGAGTGCTGTCTTTGCTTCGGCTTCATTGCGCGCAATTTTTTCCGTGCGCTCACGAGCCGTTTGTTCCTGCTCCCCAAGAATTCGAGCATGATCCCGGGCTGATGCCAGCAATGCGGCCCAAGGTTCGTCGATAACCTGCTGTTCCGCATCGGCAATTTTTGCTTCCGCCTGCCCGATCAGAGCATTCGATTCTGCGGGAGTTTCCGCGGCGGCAGCGCGCTCGAGAGCGGTTCTGGCTTCCGCCGCACTCCTGGCGATTCTGTCCGCACGCTCCCGGTCGGATTCTTCTTTCACGCGAAGTCCGCTTAAATGGGCCCGGGCGGTCCCGAGTAATCCGGCCCACGGTTCTTGCGCGGGATCCTCCTCCGCCTCCGAGATTTTCCCATCCGCTTCATTCATATAATCTTCTGACTGCTGTGCTTTTTCCGCCGCGGCCGCTCGGGTAAGGGCGCTTCTGGCTGCATCTTGAGCAAGCGCTTTCTTTTCGGTTTTCTGGCGGGCCGTTTCTTCCTGTCCCCGAAGGAAAGCAGCGTGTTCGCGTGCCGCTGTGAGCAATCCTGTCCAGTTTCCGTCGGTAGGCTGTTGTTCGGCGTCCGTGATATTTGTCAGGGCCTGCCCAATAAGCCGCTCGGTCTCTGCAGGAGTCTCCGCTGCCGCCGCGCCTGCTAAGGCAGTCCTAGCCAGGTCCACATTCCGAGAGATTTTTTCGGAACGCTCCCGGTCGACTCGTTCTTTCTCCAGAACGACGCCCAAATGTTCCCGTGCAGCGGCAAGTAAGCCAGCCCAAGGTTCAGAGGCAGGCAGCTGTTCCGCGTCCGCGATTTTTCCTTCAGCTTCAGTAATAAATCCCTGAATATCTTCTGAAGCGGCCGCATCTGCGGCACGCTCGAGAGCACTCCGGGCTTCGCTTTCGCTGCGGGCAATTCTCTCCGTGCGTTCGCGGTCGGATACTTCCTTTGCTCGAAGAGTGTTCAAACGTTCACGGGCCGTTATAAATAATCCAGCCCACGGTTCTTGAGCAGGGTCCACCTCTGCGGACGATAATTTCTCTACCGCTTCCTGAATTAAAGCCTTTGCCGGAGCCGGAGTATCCGCAGCCGCCGCTCGGGTCAGGGCACTTCTTGCTGCGGTCTGGGCGGTAGCAGCCGTTTCAGCTCGCTCGCGATCAGTTTCTTCCTGCCCGCGAAGTAAGGCCAATCGTTCACGTGCTGCGGCAAGCAATGGGGTCCAAGTACCCGCCGTCGGCTGCTGATCGGCGTCCCTGATGTTTCTAAGCGCTTCAGCGAGTAATCGCTCTGCCTCGGCGGAAGCGCCGGCGGCGGCGGCAAGGACTAGAGCATTTCGAGCTTCCCTTTCATTCAGGGCGATGCGCGCGCTGAGTTCGAGCGTCTGTTCCTCTGCCCAAGAAATGTGAGCTAGATGCGTTTCAACTTCAGTAGTACGGCTGATGTGTTTTTCAATCTCTCCTATTTCCTCAAGAATTCTCCGGGCGCGTGTGAGATCTGTTCTTATTTCCGCCGCCGTCTTTTTTTCGAGAGCGCTCGATAGAAAGCTTATCGCTTCTGCCCGTTTAGCAAAGTGTGCTCGGATCGCTGTTTCGATTTGGATCGCTTCCGTCTTTTTTTCTTCAGCGATAGCCTCGAGCGATGAGGTGACGGCGATAAGATCTTCAGGACCGTGGTTTTGGATATCCGACTGAAGCCGGCGAAGCGTAAGAGTTGCCCTGCTGACAATGCGGTCTGCCACGGGGATTCCCCGGGTTTCGATAGCAAGACGAACGGCCTGGGATACGCTCATGAGAAGTGCGGGCGCCGCGGGGTGAAGTCCGGTATACTCGCCTTTCTTGGATTTCAAGCGCTCCCGGAGTTCCCGGAGGACAGGCTTTGCGGACTTGTCGAAAAGAGCGGTCAGCTCATCAGAAATAACGCCTGACTGGATTGCCGAGCGCACCGCCAGTTCGAGCGCGTCCGCACGAGCCTGAATACTTTGAAGTCTCGCCTGGATGACCCGCTCTTTTATAGAAATGGCTGCATCGATCGCGCCTTTCGCCTCGTCGGTAAGCAAGAGGCGATCATCCAGGGCCCCGGCAGCAGCAGCCTCCATCTCAATGCGGGTGACCGCTCTATCGGGAAGATTCTGAATTTTGGTAACTGCACTTGAAATGGCGACTAGGTCTTGTACTTTCTGTTCTTCAATTTGCCTGCGGAGTTCTGCGACTCGTTCCGTTAACTCCTGAATATTGACGCCGAAAATCTCCTCGGCGTAAGAACCGGGCTCGGGAGTCTTTTCGAAGGCCGCTGTCACAAGCCGAAGCTCTTGCCCGCCCAGTATTTCGGGACTCGTAAAACGATCCATCGCGGTCAGTTTCGACTCGATGTTTGCGTAAACTGTGTCTACAAGGCGCGATGAATCGGAACGAAGAGCCGAAGCTCTGCCAGGATTGAGCACAGTAGACAGTTCTTTTTCTGTCGCTGCGGCGTTCTGGGCCTGCTTGAGACTCGCAGAGTCTATCGATAGGGCTTGAAGACGCTCGTTAATAGCTGCCTCGAGGCTTATCTCCAGGGCGATAATGGCATCAGCGACCTCGACCTCGAGAGGACCGCGGTAACCGTCAAGACGGGAGAAATGAAAGTCAACCGATACGGCTCCCCGAGGAAGGACGGCTCCCCGGATACGAACCAGGACATCGGCCTCGATCTCATTCTTTTTATCCTCCAGCGAAGACTGGAGGGTCTCGTTCATGGAAACAGTAGGCTGATAATGAAGGATCTCTCGCAGGCCGCGTTCAATCTGATCGACGTCCAAGACTTTCGCATCGGCCCGTATCGAGCTGACACGCCCCAGAGCATTCTGGAGAGCGTCAAAATCAGCGTTCTTTCTGAGGGCCATTCGCCGTAAAGTTTCGAAATCGGGTCTGACAGCAATCTCATTGACTGTCGAAAGAGCCTCGGTCACGGCCGCTTCTTCGCCGAAATCGGCGGAGCGTGTATCGGAAATAAAAAGTTCCATCGCCGCATCGGTTTCACGCCACGAAGTTTCAAGGCCTTCGGCCTCACGCAGTATTTCCGCGACATCTACTGGGCTGTCAGCCGTAAGAATCTTCCGCCGAAGAGAATCCACCGCCGTATTTATTTTTTCCGCTTCAAGAGAGTAGGCCGCTTTAGCCTCCGCAATCTTTTTTATATGAAGTACGATCGCCGCCTGCCGAAGAATTTCCGGAGCATTAGCATAGGAGATGCCCTTAACTCTGCGGATCACATCATTGATCGCATCTTCAGGGCTGGCCGGAGTAATAGAGCCTGCGGCATTTTCTATATTCCGATAGATCGCTGCAAGAAGAGTATCTCCTTCATTTCGAACGGTGCTCCGAAGTCCGGCATCAAGAATCGAATCAAATTCGGCCGCCTCGACAACACGGACCGTCTCTTCCAAGCCAGCTCTATTGAGATCGGTTTCGTTAAATGTATTAAGAATTCCGGCAGCTCTTTCCAGGTCTTCAGCCAGTTCCCGGAGGGACGCCATCAGGTCTTCAGAACCCGCGTGAAGATAAGTGAGCCTTAAATTTCCGAGGATTGAATCGTCACCTGAAAGATAAGCCGCGTAACTAGCGCTTTGATCAAGGATCTCCCGTCTGACAACATTAGCTTCTACAGCAAGCGGATTGTGTGCCTCATGAGCGGCGGCGGCCGTTGAATAATCGGCGCGAGCACGTTCGGCCAGCAGGTTAAAGCGGTCGATTAAGACCTCGGCCTCGGTACTATCCGGAGAAATTTCTCCTTTTTCGATCTTCGAGCGAACTATAGCCATGTCGCCTGAAAGCGAAGCCGCGTCAGCCACAAGGACGCGGAGCAATCTTGCGGCAGCCTGATTCCAGGCTTCATAGCGGTTGACCGCTTGATTTAAAACTTCGGTACGGACGATTCTTTCCCCTGTTTGGATCAAAAGATCACTCAAAGCAGCGCTTCGTTCTCGGACGGCGGCGGACTGACCACGGATAGCCGCAAGAATATTCTCTGAAACATCTTCAGGTGAAGCCAGCTCGGCTTCCCTGCGGACAAGTTCGTTTAATTCGGATAGAAGAGAAAGGCGCGTGCTTCTCACGGCGCCAATAAGCGCTGGGTCAATTCGGTAGTTTTCCGCTTCTGGATAAGAGGTGAGCGAATCGATGCGTTTATCAAGATCCCGGATTCCCGCTTCGATGACCTTCATTTCAGCCGTCATTTTTTCGTATTCACCGGCCAGAATTCCGATGACGTCTTTTTCATCCGTCCCGGCACGCTCCTCGGCCATCAGTTTGTCTTCCAGCGCAAATCTCCGGTTCGCTATTTCAGACGGCAAGGCCCCAAGACGGGCAGACATGTCTCGAATCTGAATATCTGCGGATGCAAGCCGGTCTTCCAGCAAATTCAGACGACGCCATGTGTCGGCATCTTCCCCCGGGAGATTGAAAGAAGTCCGCACATTAGCAATAATTGCTTCGACTTTATCGTCGACTTGAGCCTCGAGAGAAGTTCTTAATGAAATGTTTTTTACTTCGGAAACAACGCCGTAGAGTCCCTGGGCTGTGCCGATAACAGCAGCAGCCGGATCGATTCCGCTGAGCCTTTTCTCTACCAGAGCGCTTATCTTAGCCCCGGCTTTGGTTTCGACACGACTGCGTGTCAGAGGGTCCTCGATGCGTTCCGCCTGGTCCGCGAGGTTCTGGACCTCGCTTACGGGTGCTGTTGAGATGTCGATCTCATCGATGCTGCGCTCCAGAATCGCGGCAATTTTTTGCTGCCCGACAACCGCCAGCTCTTTTCTCTTGCCGATGTCTTTGACCTGAGGCGTTAAGGCGAGGACCTGATCGACGGCTCCCACTTGCGCCGTCTGTAAATTTATACTGCTAAAGCGGTGCTCCAAAAGCTCCACGATGCGGCTTTGGCCCATATCGTCGATGCTTTGCGCTGTGAGTCCATTTCTGGCGCCATGACCGTTCATGACAGTTTTGGCTTTAGCAACAATCTGCAGAATTAGATCAACAGTGACAGTAAGCGTGGTCACATCGAGTTCTTTTATAAATAGAAAGGCTTTCAAGGCTTTTGCCCAGGCTTGATCTTTCTTGAGGAGTTTCTCAATGACGGCCGTGGTAATATCCGCCGACTTCAGCTCTCCCGCGGTGTTTCTTCTCTCGAGATCGGTTTTTAATTCGCCGGCTTCCCGCATTCTACGTGTGATGCCGGTCACCTCTTCCTGCAGGCTTTCCATCCTCGTGCGCTTTGCCGTCAGGATAGCTTCATGCGCATCCCTTAGAGCAGCGGCAAATCCAGCGTCCGACATCAGTGCTTCGATCGCACCGGGCTTTGCCATTTCGACAGCATAGATTCCAGCCTCTTCAGAGGCGAGAACCTTGACTATATATGGAAAGCCGGCGGCAGGATTCATGCTGTCCAAGATGGGCCCGTACTCAGCATTCTTTTCAATCTGCCTCGCGGTAGCCGCCGCGAAGGCTGTCCGTAAGTCGGTTATCTGCATTGTTGAGTCTGGAGAAAGGTCGATATCGCCGACGTAGGCAGAAATTCTTTGGAATCCCTCGAGAACGGCCGACATATCAGCGTCATACCTGGCAAGGAGCGACGCATATTCCGCGAGAATTCTGGCTTTGATCTCTGCCGCAAGAACACGGTTCAAGAGGCTTAGCGTTTTCCTGCGTTCGTCGAGTGAGGCCTGAAGAACGCGGCGGGCCTGCTCAAGCTCACCCGTAATTTTTCCGTTTTTGAGAAACTTCTGCATTCCTTCGAAAGCGGCAGCGATATCGGTCTCGATCGTTCCGAGTTGATCAGCATACGCAGCGAGATCGCCACGCAAGACTCTCAGGCCGGTCAGTTCAGGCGTGGCTGAAAGAGTTTTCCACCGGTCCTCGATCGTCGCCGCAAGAAAAGCCAGTGCTTTCAGCCTCCGGCCCATCTCGGCTGCGGCTCGCTTGATTTCCTCCGCTTCTTCCCCCTCGCGTTTTGCCAAGGCAGAAAGCTTCGCTTGTATCTCGTCTATAAGCGCCGCGAGAGAATTATCGGTAAGAATGCGCGCCAAAGGTTGGAGAGCTGCCGTTACTTCCGGCTGTTTGCCGTACTCCTCAGCTTCCAGTCCGTCCATAAAAGAGCGGACGCGTGGAGTGAGACCTGCGAACTGAGTGGAAAGAGCCGTCATTTCCTCTAGGAGAGCCTGCACAATACGAGGATCTTCCGTTTGACGTAGCCGGGCCTGAGCGTCTATCGTCTTTGTTTCAAACTGAGAGTATTCGCGCAGAAGAGCGGGCTTATTTGAATCTTGATCGATTATCTTGATCACGTCGGTAACAGCTTCGCGGCGTTCTCTGTCGACATCGTCAACAAATCCCCCGAGGACGCCTTCCAGATCGGCAAGCGCTCTTCTCAATTCTTCTTCCGCCTTGCTGCTCTCATCTTCGCTTCCGCGCATTTCTGAGCGAAAAACCTGTCCAAAATCAGGCATCACCATTGCCAGCTGCAAGTCATCGATCGCGCCAACGACTTCGGCAGCTTTGTCGGGCTGCATACCCGTCAATTGTGCAGCGGGAACATTTCGCAATCCCACAGCCGCTGAAGACACAGTAAGACCGCCAGGGATCTGAAGAAGTTCGGTAAGGCGGCTGAGGATTCCGGTGACTGAGGCGAGCTGTGCTGCCGCGTAAACTCTCGCAAAGTCTTTAGCAATCCAATCCAGAACTGCCTGTGAATACGATACGGGGCTACCGTTTTCATCCGGAGGCCGCCGGACTGTCGTGCCGATTTGAGCGGAAGAGATTTTTCCGATCTCGATATTACGAATGTGGTGAACTACTGCGTTTTTTTCTTTCGGCTGTAAATTTTTGAGTCCGGGCTCGATCGCTTCCATCCGGAGGACAAGCGGCTGAAGGGCGTCAAAAACGGGTTTGCTCACTTCCGCGACTCTCACACCATCACTGGAGACTTTCAGTCCTGCGCTGAGCGGCGGCTCACTTCCTTCGGTATAAAGAACCCGGAGCTTTCGGTCTTTTGCGGGAGCTTCCAGCGCTTTCACTATCTCTTCATTGCGCACGAGATGGCGGTCTACTGTTCCGATCAGGAGGACATGACCATCGAGCGCAACTCTCTGGATATCCTGGTCTTTAAGCAGCATTTTGATTTCCGCGTTATTGTCGGCCAGATCCTTCGGAACGCGGGCAAAAAGACGGAGCTTATCCTTGCCTTCATCGGCCCATTGCCAGATAAACTGCCCGCGGGGGTTTCTTTCGAGAACGCTCTGGGAAAAAAATCCGTCCATGCGCGCCAAGATTCCGGCGCGGTAAACTTCCGGGATCAACCCGTCTTCGCGGAGGACTTCCTGGCGAACATCTGAGGGAATATTCTCGGCTTGCACGCTCGAGTAAACAAATTCCAGCGTATTAAGAAGAAAGAGGAAAGTCGCATGTCCGACTTCGGGATTTTCAGAAATGAAGCGCTCGATGTCCCCTTCGATTCCGAGGGTCAGCATGCTTTGTAGACCGGGACTCTGCTTAGAAACGACGAGCCGCCACGCTGCCAGCTGAAAGCGAGGGTCATTGAGCATTGCCGTTTTGGGCGGGAAAAAAGCTTCGACCAGGCGGGTTTCGAGAGGGAGGATTTTCCCGCTCAAGGCCTCCTGATAAAGTTTGGTTTCTTTCAACGTATCGATTTCGGAAGCGATCCGCGGAGCGATGACCATATAGGAATAGTCCTGTTCTCGAAGAAACGCTTCGATGCCCGGGGTATGGAAACCGCCCGTGACGATCGCTGTGATTTTTTCCTTATTTTCCTCCATCTTCTCTACCGCGTTCTGGATGAGGATCTTGTCACGCTTGAGCGCTGCTGCGTAGAAGCGCTCAACTCGTTTCAAGTCCTCGTCGAGGATCTCCATGCGGGACGGCAACCCATAGGAGAATTGATACCTCTCCAGAAGCGGTGAGAGAAAATGACGGAATGTATCTGCCTTGAACTCGTCACGGTAGGTATAGAAGAAATCCGCATCCTGCTTTGTTAATGTGAATTCGAACATGCGGCGAAAAATTTCATAAATCCGGTAGAGACGGTCCAGCGTCACTTCTTCCTGAGACCGGAAAAGTTTGTTCTTGATCGCACGCTCGAGCAAATCGATTTCCTCGAAAATCTGAAGGTCGACCGCGTCATAGAGACGCATGTACTTGAGATAGCGCAGAACGTTATCGTACTTGTCGTTCAGATTTCCCGCAGAGGCCTCCGGCTTTTGCATCTGCTCGACTTCGTTTTGAAGATAGCCGTAGTAATCGGACCGTTTCATTTTCTGCATCCGGAACTGGACCGTGTTCGTTAGAAATTGGGAGAGTCGTTCTTTGGAGAGAATGTGTTTTAAATCGTCGACGAGCCCGTCGATTTCTTTTTCGGCTTTTTCGAAATCCACTTCTTTTTCGACTTCGATCAGCGCAAGGAGAGAATGGATTGCCGGATAATCGTGCAGGGCAATGTTGTGGTGCGTAGCGCTTTCGACGATATGGCGCACATACGCTACGAGCTGGCGCCCTTCCTCATGGAAGGATTGCCTGTAGCGAAGCATCTCGCGAAGTTCATCCGAAAAGACAAACCGTGAAACGCCTTCCATGACTTTGTCGAGCTCGGCAAGAACCTCTTCGTCTCTAGCTTTGAAGTTCATGGCTTCGAGATAAGCTTTGCGGTTTTCTTCATAGATGCTTCTTTCTTCGACACCGTAAAGAACGAGGTCTGGTCTTTCAACCAATGCCAGATATTCGGGGCCCGTCAGGCGTGCCTCTCGCAAAAAGTAATCGGCGACATTTTTACGGGCCTGCTTATTGGGGAAGAAAGAATAGAGTTCTGTGAAGAGCTCTCCCTCCGCGCCTTCGAGGGTAATGAGCTGAAGATGGTGATGCTGCGCAAAGTGATCCAGAATGGCGGCAATGTTTTTCTGGGCTTCTTCATTGGCATGGGCGTCCTGCACGTGAATCACGATGCGGTCGCGGGACCCCTGAAAATTTCTTTTGATCTGGCCTATCGAATCAGGAAGGTCGACCGATTTCAGGAGAGAGCGGCTGGGCCAATCCATGTTGGATGGGAGAGCAGTTTTGTTTTCGTAACGGGTGGAGAGTTCCTGAATAAGCTGCCCCCCGTCGGCCCACAAAAGGTCTGTGGTGACGAAAGCAATAGTGGTCAGGAGGGCGACTCCGCGCAGCCAGAGTTTCACCCGGGGATTACTGCTGAAAACCATAAGGATTTGCCGTCCCTTTGTTTTATGACTTAAAAAGCCTGGAAGAAAACAACCTAAATAAAGCTTAACTCAAGACATGGAAACATCAAGGTAGTGACTAGATATGGAGTTAATAAAAATATAACAAAACTCTTTGCTAAGGAATTATAACGTACTGAATTAGGGGTGTCAAATAGGGGTATACCTGATTTGCAAAATAGTGCTAAATCCCAAAGGACGGGTTATATGTTTAGCCTAAATGATCGCTATTGCATCATTTAGAATTTGCTGGAAAAGCTCCGGGCAGATTTTTTTGGATCGCTTCCATGAGGGTTTTGGTATTGACGGGTTTAGAGAGGACGGGCTGAAGCTTAAATGGCATGCCGTCAATAATACCGCCAAAAGCCTCTCTCTGCCCTTTTTCTACGGTAGCCGTCAAATAAATCACGGGAATTTTCTTTAATTTGTCATTCTGCAGCATTTTATAGGCAATTTCCTGACCGCGCATCTCAGGCATAAGGACATCCATAAGAATAAGGTCGGGCTTCAGGGTTTCGATTGTCTCCAGGGCTTTTGACCCCTTCGTCTCTATACGGACGTCATAAGGCCCTTCCTTTTCCAGGTTCTTTTTTACCATTTGGCAGAACTTTTCTTCATCGTCGATAATGAGAATTTTTTTCTTGGATAAATCAGCCATTTTAATCCCTTTCTGTTAAAGAATGATGCTCGCCCTAGCCCCGCCTGATGGCTTATTGGAAATTGAAATTTCACCGCCATGCTTTTCGATAATACTCTTGGCAACAGCCAAACCCAACCCGGTCCCGCCTTTTCCGCGGCGAGTGGTCACAAAGGGTTCAAATATTTTCTGGAGCACTTCCTCTGGGATCCCGGATCCCGTGTCTTCTATATAAATAACAATACGATCGCTACCATCTTTATAACCTACTTCTGTCCGAATCGTCAAATTGCCGCCCTCGGACATGGCGAATATAGCATTAGAAAGAAGGTTAATTAAAACCTGTTCTATTCCATTTTTATCAATTTTTACCGGAGCGATTCTGCGATCGTATATTTTTTCGATATTTATATTGCGGCTGGAGACCAGATGTTTGACGAGGTTAATGGTTCTATCAATAGTTTCATGAATATCCTCTGCTACCTTCTCTGGGTCACCTGGGCTGGCAAAATCGAGCAGCTGCTTTATAACCGCGTCCGCTCTCTGGATCGCATCGATCATATCCACAATGATCGCCTTGGATTCTTCGCTTTTCAAATCGCTGTAACGATCGAGATATTCCATGCCCTGCAGAAGGATTGCGAGAGGGTTTTTCACTTCGTGGGCCACGCCCGCTGCGAGATGGCCTACAGACCGCATTTTTTCTGCCTGAGTCAATTGATCTTGAGTCGAGCGAAGCTGTTCATTCAACTCCTGCAAATCGTGAAGTGCCTGTCTCAGTTTTTGTTCATGGTTAAGCTGTTCCTGGATCGCATCCTTCAGTTTGTCTTCGATTTCGATCTGTTTGCTAATATCTCGGAAAGTGACGATAACACTCAAACCGAGGATCGGATCGTTCAGTTGAAATCCCGAGCATTCGACAGATACCGATTTTCCTTCCGTTGTTTTGAAAGAAATGCGTTCGGCGCTGAAGTGCTCTCCCGATTTCATGGTCTTTTGGATAAAAGCGATGGGCGTGCCGGAAAGCTCACCTCTTAAGATACTTTGATAGTGCTGGCCGGCAGCTGCTTGATTTTGCGTACCAAGTATCTGGGCGGCAGTATTATTGATTCCTAACACTTTGCCGGATGAATCGATGTGGATATAACCAGTATGCGTGGAATCAATCAGGCGGGCTAAGTGGCTGGAATCCATGGAAGGGGTCTCCGTCAGCATTCTGGCTTAATCTAAGTTCTGTCTCAAACGCCAACCAGCAAATTTGCGAGTTCATTAAAAACAGCCAACTTCAATTATCGCCCAGTCTTTTACGAATTCGTTCAAGCAGGTCTTCCGAACGGTAAGGCTTAACGATGTAATCCTGGACACCTTCCAGCTCGAAAAGATCCTTCATCTTGTCTTTCGCGGTCACCACGATCACGGGGACGGTTTCCCCGTAAGCTTCTTTGCGAAGTTTTCGAACAAACGTATAACCGTCCATCTTCGGCATTAAAACATCCACGATAATAAGATCTGGCTGTTCCCGCTCGGCAACAATGAGGCCTTGCTCACCGTCATGAGCAGTCACGCATACATAATGATTAGCAGTGAGACGATTTTGCATCAGATCAACGATATTTGGATCATCGTCGATAATGAGAATTTTTTTTGAGGTCATCGGGAGGACATATGTTAAGTCGTGCTTAACTAAGGAATGCACCGTCGATAAACTCCAGCGGGCATTAAATCAGTACGCGTCAATCGCTTAAACTTGGATACTGGTGGACCCGACCGGGATCGAACCGGTGGCCTCATCGTTGCGAACGATGCGCTCTCCCAGCTGAGCTACGGGCCCTAAAGCAAATTTACTCGGGAGCAAACTTTAAGGAATCTTGCAGAGATTCTTTCAGAGCATCAAACGCCCTGCTCTGTTCCTGCTCATTAAAAATCTCGTGGTAAAAATCTTCAAAACACCGCAAATTTTTCCGCGGCGCGGAAACACGGTCATATATCTTTAAAGTTACCGCGGGATTGACAACCTTTTCTTTTCCTGCCATCAGCACATAAAAAGGACATTGCAACGTCATATGCTGCATCTTCTGGATCTTGGCCGCATAGTTTATCATCTCGTCAAGTAATCGAACAGTGATTTTTCTTTTCACATAGGGATCATTTTTGTATCGCTCAACCTCTTCCAAATCATGACTGAGATAGGGCGGATAAACGGGGTCTTTATAAACATAAAACGGCGCGATACAATTAAGCGTTTTATTCAAAATTGAAAGATGCGCGGGTATCCGCAAACCCAGGCACGGCGACGATAATATGAGCGTCTGAATCGTCTCCGGATGACGCAGCGCCCAATGCAGGGCAGCAAGGCCGCCCAGGCTGTGGCCAAATAGGACAAACCGCTCCTTGATTGACCAGCGGTTTCTTGCAAACTCCACGAAGGTGGTCAAATCCTGAATATACTCCTCGAATGTATTCACATAAACTTCACGGCCTTCTGAACGGCCCGTGCCGCGGGCATCGTAGGAAGCAATGGAGACGCCTTCGTCCCGTAGAATTTCCGCAAATTTCTCGTAACGGCCCGAGTGCTCTCCGTGGCCATGCACTATGATCATCCACCTTGCGGTGTTCTTGTTTTTGTAACCGCGAAAGTACAGATTGAGGTTATCGTCGGTTTTAAACATGCCATCTTCTTTATTCGTCATGAGCGCCCCCCGTTTCCGGTCCTCGAGCGCGCTTCGATTCTTCTCCTTTTCGGTATAAACCGTCGATAATTCCCTCGTAATTTTTCATGATCACTTTGCGTTTGATCTTGAGAGTCGGCGTGAGCTCCCCCTTCTCCTGACTGAATTCCCGGTCCAGAAGCGCGAAGTATTTGATCTGTTCATAACGGGAAAGTCCGGCCGTGAGAATGCGAAGACGCTCCTCGACTTCAGAATAGATCGCCGCATCACGAAGAACTTCGGGCCACGCCGTCCCGATACCTTTCTTACGGGCAATGGAAAGAATGTCTTCTTTGTTTGGAACGATCAAAGCAGATATATAATTGCGCTTGTCTCCGATAACGACAATCTGGCTGAAGAGAGGATCTTTCACGATAATGCTCTCTATATTCTGAGGAGAGATATTTTTTCCTCCCGAGGTTACAATAATGTCTTTTTTTCGGTCCGTGATCTTGAGAAATCCGTCTGAGGAGATTTCGCCGATGTCCCCCGTGTGGAACCAGCCGTCTTTCATGGCCTCGGCCGTGGCATTTTCATCGTGATAATAACCTTTCATGACACAGGGCCCCGCAGTCAGAATTTCTCCGTCTTGTGCGATTTTTATCTGAATATTTGAAAGGGGTTTACCGACCGTCCCGAATCTGAAGTTTTTTTCTGCGTTGACTGTAATGACAGGCGAGGTTTCAGTCAATCCGTACCCTTCTAGGATGAGGACGTCCGCGCTATAAAAAAACTCTGCGATATCTTTTGACAGCGGAGCTCCTCCCGAAATGAAAAAGCGAATCCTGCCCCCAAGACTATTTTTTAGTTTTCTGAAAACAAGAATCTTTGCAAGCGCATATTTAACTTTGAAGACAGGAGAAAAATGCCCCTCGTGAGCCCGTTTCTCTTTTGCAACGCTCATAGCCCAGAAAAAAACTTTTTGCCTGAGAGGAGAGGCCTTGCTTACTGTTTCCATGATACGGCCGTAAATCTTCTCATACAGCCTGGGCACACTGGCGGCGACCGTGGGCCTGACCGTTATAAGATCCTGGGGAACGGTCTGCATACTTTCGGCGTAAGCGATTTGAGCGCCATGAAACGTCATAAAATAATAGCCGGCGAGACGTTCAAAAACGTGGCAGAGAGGAAGAAAAGACAGTGAAACATCTCCTTCCCTGACGTGGATGACTTCACTTGCCCCAAGATAATTGGCTATGAAATTCCCATGAGTCAAAATGACGCCTTTGGGCGGACCTGTTGTCCCGGATGTATAGATAAGGGTGGCGATGTCATTCGGTTCGACTGTGTTAACGACTGAGTTATAACGGGCTTCATTCTGACTGTGAAGCTTCTTCCCGTCTTCGAGGAGAGAGGCAAGAGAAAGAATTTTCAGGTGATGATCACTCTGCTCTGATACTCCGTCGAACACGATAACCACTTTCAACTGAAGCAGGGTCCTAAGAACCTCCCTGAGACGACCGAGCTGTTCATTCGACGAGATAAATAGTAATTCAACCCCGGCATTCTCGATGATGTATGAGGCGTCTCCGGGGGAGGAAGTCGGATAGATCGGAACCGTCACGGCGCCAAGGCTTAGTGCACCAAAATCAGCGTAAGTCCATTCGGGTCGATTTTCAGAGAGAATACCGATTCTATCGCCTTTCTTAATGCCCAAGGCCGCAAGACCGGAAGCAGTAAAAATGACCTGCTCTCTCCAGGAAGTCCAGGAAATTGAATGATAGACGCCCCCTTTCCTATCCTTGAAAAGCAGGGCTGGACGACCGCCGAAGCGTGCTGTTCTATCAAGAAAGATCTGGCAGAGATTTTTATTTATTTCATCTGTTTTATTAAGCATGGAATTCGGCCGGAGTTGCGTGCGGGCTTATTAAGAAAATAGACCCGAAGAGGAAGAGCTCTAGCTGTTAAAGGCAGAGAAAGAAGGCTTGTAAATGGGTTTAGAGTCTCAGGAGACCCGTGCATTAGGACTTTGACGGGTTGTCATTTGGTTCACATAATCTTCATTTTTCTCGGTTTCCTGCTGGATTAAGCGAAGTTTTTCCTGTCTGAGAACTTCATCCATGTCTGCTACCGAAACTTGATCAAGCCGCAATTCCTTTTTGTCGAGGTCGTCTAGCATGCGCCTGTGCATCGCTGCCTGCTCGGTGATTTTACGAATATGGGAAAGCTGTTCTTCATGATGATTTTTTAATTTCTCATTGACCTGTAGAATTTCATTAATCTGTTTTTGCAGCCGGGAGATCTCAATGCCTTCCCGCCCAGAGGTTCCGGGCAGCTGAGTTGGTGCTACGTCGTTTTTAATTGCTTCGGCCTCAGAAACCGACTCGATCGTTTTGAGAGTGCGGTTAAGTTGTTTCAGTTCACGGATCGGCGATGCGGCTGCTTTACCCGTTGCTCCCGTTAAAGTTTCTTCAACAGACGCAGCCGACTTGACTCCAGCTCCAGTGGGATTAGCGGAGGGCGCATTCGAACTGCGCACATCGGCTTGACGACCAAGATCTGGCGTCTTCCGATCGACTCTCGATACCTGCGTCTCCTTGTTCTCGGCCGGCTGAGATTCGTTCGACCCTTGTTCCTCGGAAAACCAGGAAAAACCCGAGATCAGGGGCAAAAGAATCATTAATGACAAGGCGACTTTCATCTTGACCACAAAAACTCCTTAGCTCTCTTAAGACCTGTTAAATATCGGCTTTTTTCTCAAAGAATTAACACGCCATTTGAGCTATCAGGGACACGCAAGAGTATCCAATAATGAGTATGCAATAAAAAGTCTAACATGAGGATCTCAAATTGTCACACGGTAGCTTCTTTTTTATTCAGAAAGAAGCCGGCGTATCTCGGGCATCAATTCCATGGCAGCATCTTCACCTGCTTTAATAAATTTTTTAGGATAATAAAACTGGGCCCAATGAGCTTCCCGGCATATCGGATGGATCAATACGTCTGCTTTCATGCCGGAGTTTTGAGACATTTCATACTCCAAGAATTGGATAGTATTCATAATGGCGTTGAAAATATTGCCCGAGTAGCGGCGCTTGAAGTGATCTGTGGATTGGCGGAATATTTTTCCCCAGAATTTCTGATAAGTCATTAATTCATCACGCTTTCGGGAACTATCGAGGTGCATCTGATATTTGGCGGCCCAATCCTTGGGACTGGGCAATACATTGACGGCAATGATTTTTTTTACGGAAAGCTGGCTTAAAACCCGGACCGGGAGAGGATCGATGACTCCCCCATCGATAAGAAACTGCCCCTTATAAGACATCGGCCTGAAAATTCCCGGTATGGAAACACTCGCCCGTACAGCATCGACTACAGGCCCGGCGCGAAAGACCACTTCTTCAGCCGTAAACATGTTTGTCGCGACGATTCTCAGCTGTTTTTTCATATCCTGAAAGGTTTTGCCACCAAGATAGGGTTTAAGAAAGCGGCACAGCTGATTCCCTTTGAAAAAACCTTGGTGAGCTATCGATACATCCCGGAATCCAAGGACTCGGAAAAAACCTCGCTTTTTGTCAATTGTGCCGGCAATCCGTTCCAAATCCTCGGACCCATACCCCGCAGCCCATATGGCACCGACCAAAGCACCCATACTCGAACCGGCGACAACGTCGATGGGAATATTTTCTCTTTCTAAAGCTTTGATGACACCGATGTGGGAAAGCCCATATGCTGCCCCGCTTCCAAGTGCTAAGCCCACAAGGTTTCCAGTCAGATCCTTTGCAAGATACCGGATTACGGAGTCATAGCGTTCCGCCTTTATCTCCTTGTCTGGAATGAGAGAGAAAATTCGCTGGCCAAGAAAAAGTTCTTTATCCTCAAAGGCCGTTTCTCGCAAGTCTTCCTGGTCTTCCGGGATCAGGATCTTGATTTCGTTCCGGCTGAAACCAAATCCTTTTTCGAACTCCTCAAGCAGTTCCCTGCAGGAGGCAAGACTATCCGAATCCGACTCGGAATACACATAGACAAGATCAGAGTGCTTTAGAGAATGAAAGCCCGTATGGATGATTTCAGTGGGGAGCCGGACAAAAAGATAGTCATATTTATATGTGAGGAACGTAAGCAGCTGAGATAGTTTTTTTTCCTCGATTTCACCGGGATTCGCTATGGAAACCCTCAGATAATGGAAACCGCTTGGATGCTCTATAAGCTTAGACTTGACGTCCGTCTCGCGATTAGAATCAGCAGCGTCGATACTCAAGGAGGGAATTCCGCTTCCGAATTGCTCACCGATCACTGAATCCTGAAATGGCACGAGATCCAGCATAACCGCATTGCGCCGCGATTGAGTCATGAGGCCTTTGACAATATCGATCCAAAGGGCGGTCGGCCTGGGTCCTGGAACTTTAGTATAGAAAGCGGTTATTTTAACTTCCCTGCGATGCCCGCGCCCGCCCTGGCCTAATGTCAATCTGTGTCCTAACGAGCGGCTCAAGTGAAGTGATATTCCAGGGATGTCGTTGACCAGTTTGAGAAAATCTTTTTTGTCAAACTTGAGAATCAGGCTGTCGCTCTTCGCTTCTACCGTGCCGCTATGCAGATTACCGGTGAGAAGGGACGTTTCGCCGAAATGATCTCCCCGATAAAAAAAGATGAGCGTCTGCTCGCCCTTGTCTCCGCGTAAGCGGTTGAAAAGCCGGAACCTTCCCGAGACGACGACATAAAAAGCGTCTGATTCATTCCCCTCGTCATAGACAATATCGCCGCGCTTATACTCCGTCAGACGGGCTTTTTTTTCGACGTGGCTTTGTTCTGAAGTGGAGAGGGAGGAAAAAATAGGGATGTCAGCAAGGGAAAATTCCTTGCCTGTATCGATTTTGCGGCCGAACTGAAATAATCCCATGATACAATTATCGGCAATATCGCGTTTCTGTTAACGCGTGCTGATAAATTGGTTAGGATAGCGAAAAGCAAGAACTCAACGAATAGCTAAATCCTCAGCTGAAGTCCGCTTTTTTTGATTCACGCGGGTGGTAATTAAACTGACGTTTCTAATTATCTGACGTCCGATACCTGTTCAGGGTCGGAAAAATCGTTCACTTTCGTTTCAAGCCAGTGATTATAAGCATAATCAAGTACGCGGAATTTATCCACGGGATCCATCATCATGAATCTTACGCCCTGATCGTACCCCTGATTTCGTCCCGCAGCCAATCTTGACCACATAACCTTGCCCGAAGTTTTAACAGGCTTAGGATCATCTGGAATATCGATTTCAAGGTCTATAAGAGCGCCCTCAACGAGACTGACATTCGAATTCATTTTGATACCTTCTCGGGATAAATCCTTGCTTAGACTTACGCCGCGGCTATCTTCTGTACCTGGCGCTTTAAACTTAACGCTCATGTAGGCATCGAATCGTTTGAATTTACGCCGTTCTTTATCCATGAGATTCCTCCTCATAAATGAACTGGTTATAAATATAGAGTTTTCAATGGGTTAGACCCCGATTTCGACCTACTTTCAGAAAGCCATAAAGTAAGTCGACTCAACAATACCGTGGTCAAATCCAAAAAAATATAGCATACGGTTTTTTGAAATACAAGGCGAGGGGCTAAAAATTAACGGAAATTTGAGAATTGAAGCGGGATATCGATTGTGAGCTGTTTCAAAAAAGCCATCACAACCTGCAATTCGTCTTTACTTTTGGAGGAAACGCGGACTTCTTCTCCCTGAATGGACACTTGGACTTTAAATTTATGATCTTTCACTTCTTTAACAATGATCTTGGCCTTTTCGATCGGTATTCCACTAATAAGCGTAACGTCTTGCCTGAGGGTACCCTCGAAGGCTTTTTCTTCGGTCTCAAATTTAAGAGCTTTGACAGGGATTCCGCGCGCCGCGGCGCGGGTCTTAAGAATATCCTGCAGATTCCTAAGCTTAAGATCATCGTCTGCGACAATCTTAATCTTTTTATCGGTTTTATTGAACTCGACGGAGCTTTTGGTGCCTTTGAAATCGTAGCGGTTACGAATTTCTTTCACCGACTGATTCACGGCATTATCAACCTCTTGAAAATCGACTCGGGAAATAATATCAAAAGAATGCTGATCAGCCATAGTTTATTCAGCGGGACGGGAAGCAGCTTGTTCAATTCGGGTTCGGAGCGCCTGAAGACTGGTTTCCGACATATCAATAAATTCAATTCCAATATCGTAGCGGTTTTTTCGCCCTTTAGCATCCTTCGTAGGAATGATCCATACAACTTTGCCCATGTATTCGACGGCGTCGGAGCCTTCTCCGAAGTCAATTCTAACTCCGCACTTACTAAAACGATCGATTGCCTTGTCGGCCATGACGCAAAGGCCTCCGGCACCTAAATTCTCAGTGACTGCATTGATGCTTTCTTTTTTATCCAGCGTCTGGATTTGGATTTCACAATTGAAATTCAAACGGGGAAATTTTCGCTTATCAAAACCATCCCACATAGGTGTCCTCACCGTTTTTGGATGACCGCGGAGCTCAGCTTTCTAAAGTACGGATGAATGCATCTTCGAAAGGTGCGGCGGTATCTTTTTTTCGGAATTTTTCCAATTTAAGCTGAGCATCTTGAAAACTTTCAAATCTTCCCAGAAAAAGCGCATAATATACCTTTCCGCTCGGACGGCTGAGCGCTCTCACAAAAACAGAAGCACCTTCCTTCGTAAGCTGTTCAACTATACGATTAGCATCGTCAGAACTGGCATAAGTGGCAATCTGAATGACATAGCGGCCTTCTGATACGGGCGGTGGCGGGAGTGATTTCTTCGGAGCCTCTTCATTTTTATTACGCTCAGCTCTGCGTTCTTCTTTTTTATCCTCCCGTCTCTCCTTCGGTGATGAAACAGGCTCGATTGCTTCACTTTTCGCGCGATTGGTGCTTGTTGAAGACTTACGCTCCGCGGAAGCTGGAGGAGTCGACCTTGAGATCACACGATTTTCTCTGCCAGCTGAAAGCGCAGACGAACGCTCTGCCTCAAGGACTGGCGTATTCATCGCCGCTTCACGGCGTACATTCAAACTGTGGACGGATAGGAAAAGAGCGGCGAGCACTACCGCGCCGGCAACCCAATAAAGAGCTCTCTTCGCCTCGGGCCTTCGTAAATCAACCTTACCGATGAGCTTCACTAAATAAGAAAGAACGAATACTACAACGCTCATCAGCAATTTAAGAGCAACACCGAGTCCCGACAAAGCAGATAACGCCACGGTCAAAAGAATCTTACTTTGCTCTTGCTGTTTCTTCTCGACTGGAGGCTTTTGCCACGGGTCTCGCCGGGTAAGGTAAGGTGGCGGGCGTCTCTTCTCTTTCTCCGCGATTTCAGCGAGGCGTACCATTCGTTCCTGCTCGCTTATTTCTTCGGGAATTGAAAAAGGTCTTTTTTCCTGCGGCGTATTTTGAGCTGAAGTTCTCTCGGCTTCGAAAAGATCATCCCGTATCTTGGCAGGCGGTATTTCTTTTTCTTTCGTAGCCAAGGTACGCGGAGAAGCCAAATCTTGCACCGTAGGTTTGACGGATTTTATTTCGGAATCGGGCTGCTCAACCTGATAAGCGCCGTAAAGCCTTCTTCGGATTTCGTCCTCTGTCAAGGTGCGCAATCCGCTAGATGTTTTTTTTGATTTATTGAAAAGCCCCATGGATCATCGTGCCTGCGCTTTTTTTAGGATTGAGGGACAACTGCGCCGGTCTTCAGCGACAGCGTGAACTTCAGCAATTCGACATCACCAAGAACGATCTGTGCCCTCTGCACAAAACCTTTCTTCTGGCATAACTTAATAGCACCTTCCATTTGTGAAGTAGTCTTGAAGATTAATTCTTTATAACCCACTTCATGGCAGAACTGAATCGCACGTTCGATCAACTTCACTCCGATTTGGCGATTCCTGTAATGCGGCGATACGAAAAGACGTCTAAGGAGAGCGCAACGGTCATCTTCTTTTTTTATCGCCACGGTGCCTACAACATCTTTCCCATTTTCGGCTATAAAAAAAACATCCCCGATCTTTCCGTAAGAATCGGGGATATTTTCTAAATCAGATGTCGGATAAGCACCTTGAGCTTCTTTAAACTCAGAACCCATAATACTGTCAACGAGCGTTTTAATCGGCGCTATATCACCTTCGCGGTATTTGCGAATGGTTATTGAACCACTCATTTTTTCTCCTGGGCTTTGGCTGCAGGTTTGGCTACAGCTTTGGCCGCAGGCTTAGCTGCAGCAGGTTTCGCAGCACCCTTTACCGCTGGTGCCGCCCCGGCCGCTGTTGCATCGCCTTCTTTTTTCTCTTTACCGCCGCCCTTCTTGACCTTAATTTTCATGGACCTGACTTTGGGGAGATTGTAGATGGATTTTTTTTCATCATCCCAGCGCCCTTCGCCTTGCAGCTTCTTTATTCTTTCAAGACGCTTTAAGACGTTACGGTGCTTAACACCGACGCTATCAACTCTTAGACTTGGATGTTGCGACATAATCAACTCCTTATAACACAAATGATTGGACATGCCCGGTTCGGCTCTATCAGGCTGTGGCACGATTTTGATGGTAGAACAAGTCCGAATGGAGACCCATTATACTCATACAGACCTCCCTTGGCTAGTACTTCAGCCCGATCTTAACAACTAACTGCCAAGGGAGTGAGTTTTGAAAGTATTGCTTTTAGCCGTATTTCCTAGCGCGGAATATTGCGGATATAGGCATCCGAGGGCGCGAGGCCTTTTTGCTTGAGGTCCTTTAAGAATGTCAAAGCCGCGGCTCTTTTTTCAAAGGAATTCACACAAATCTGGATCATTTTGCCGCTCGGAATCATAAAAGCCTTATAGCCGCTTTTTGCCAGCTTATTGATTTGGTCATTCGCCAGTTCCCTGCTATTAAGCGTGACGAGCTGGATTGTAAATTTACCATCGGCCGGCTTGGCTACCACAACCTCTGAAGCCGAGGCAGGTTTGGGCTGCACAGCGGTTGCAATCACAGCAGGAGCTGATACAGAGACAGACAATTCCGAACGAGTTGCCTCCTGTGGGGCAAGAGCTGAGGACTTATTAGTTGAAATCGGGGCTGGCAGCGCCGGAACTTTTGATGCATCAATCATGGAGGTCTTTTTTTGAACAGTCTCCGTGACCAGAGCATCCTTTATCTTTTGCTGCCACATTTCGATGCTTTGAGAAGCGATTTTTTTTCCACGTTCGACTCCCATGGAATAGATAAACGCATACAGGAATATAAGCCCGAGAAACAGAACGAGGATGTGATCGAGCCGAAGAGAAATCCTGAACCTCTCGAGCACCCCCCCTTTTGCCGCATGTAAAGACGCTAAGGTATCTGATGGAGCCGGTATCTGAAATAAATCGCGTTGCATTATCTCTCCTCCCTAAAAGATCGAGTGTTTTTATTAGGCATGATGACTTTTATGCCCAATATTACGGCAAAGTTCAGTCAATACATGAGCGCTCGGGCGAATTTTTCTTTCTTGAGTCTTATAATTCATCTCAACGATGCCAAAACGCGGACCAAACCCTTCCGCCCACTCAAAATTGTCCAGAAAAGACCAATAGAGAAATCCCATCATTTTGACGCCCTCGGAAGCTGCTTTTTTGACTGCTTCCAGATGAGACGTAATAAAGCGCGCACGCTGTTCGTCGTCAAAAGCGCATATCCCGTTCTCGCAGATCATAACCCCGAGATGATACTGCTTTAAACTTTTAAGGACTCGGTAAAGCCCTTCCGGATAAATTTCCCAGCCCATCACATTGACTTCCATGCCCTGCCCTTCATGATGCTTTTCCGGACAATCAACGCCGAGAGGAGTAGGCCCAGCGTCCCCGGCCGCCTTGACAAAATGGCGAGTATAATAATTGACGCCTATAAAATCCAAAGTCGACCTGGAAGAAATAAATTCGCAGTACAGGCCGGGAAAAAAAAGAAACCCCGAAGTGAGTGCTCTTATAGCCAGGTGATTGAAGAAATAATCTCGCAGCCAGGTCATGAAACGGTCTTTCACGCTCTTGGGATTGCACGGATCAAAAATAGAAATGTGCTTTGCGATCGAAACCCAGACCGCGCGTTTCAGCACCGTGTCAGCGTGATGATGTATGTCTTTGTAGACTTGGACATGAGCCTTCAACAAGTGTCTCATCACCTTAAGAGCTTCTTTGAACGATTTGTGCCCCGGAGGCCATAGCCCAGTGCAAAAACCATGATAAAGATAAACCATCGGTTCGTTAATCGTCGTCCAGAAACTGATGTGCATGCCCAGACGTTCAGCAACGCGTTTGGCGTATCTCGAAAAGTAAAAGACGGATTCAGGCTGAAGCCAGCCGCCCTTATCCGAGAACCAGATCGGATTCGTGAAATGGTGGAGCGTGACAACGGGTTCGATTCCCTTAGCTTTCAAAGTTAGCAGCACGTCTTCGTAGTGTCTGAAAGCCTCCTCGTTCCATTCCCCTTCTTTAGGCTCGATACGGCTCCACTCGATGGAAAAGCGGTGCGCAGTGTGGCCAAGGCTGGCGAGCAGGTCGAAATCGCTCTTATATCTATGATACTGATCGCAGGCAACGCCCGAAGACTCCTTGACTCGGCCAGCCTGCTCAAATGCCCACCAATCATTATTCGTATTACCCCCTTCAACCTGGTGAGAGGCCGTAGCGGCACCCCAGAGAAATGGACCTGTATAATTTGTAGTAGAATATTTCATCATCTTTTATCCGTAGTGGTTAATAAGTGAAGTTGAAGTTTATTTAATCCGGGAGCTTGATCCGGTTGGGGGGCCACCAGATAAGGAACGCACGGCCAACCACGTTCTTCTTGGGAACGAACCCCCAGGAACGGCTGTCCGAAGAGTGAGCGGAATTATCGCCTAGCACGAAATAACTGTCATCAGGAACATGAATAATCTGGTTCGGTTCTCCGTACTGGCTGTTCACCACATTATAATAATAGTTCTGTGACAGTTTTTCATTATCAGCCTGATTGTTATTAATCACAATTTTTCCGTCTTTAATCTGTATCTCTTCGCCAGAAAGTCCAACCAGTCTTTTTACAAAATCCTTTTTTTCATCCAACGGATATTTAAAAACGATGATCTCCCCTCTTTCGGGTCCGCGGAAGCGGTAAGAAACCTTGTCCACAAAAATACGGTCGCCGATTAAAAAAGTAGGGATCATCGAGCCCGTCGGAATTTTATAAGGGCCAAGGAGAAAAGTCCTGATAATAACGGCAAGAATGGCGGCGATAATAAACGGTTCGCCCCAGTTCTTCCATTTGTCCCAGAACCATTCCTTGCGGCGGGTTTGGAAGAAATTCCATTCTTCGGCAATGTTACGCCGGAAGATGATAATAAGAGCGACTCCAGCGAGCGAAAACCAAACGATCATTCATCCACCCTGAGAACGGTAATGAAGGCTTCCTGAGGCAATTCGACCTGACCGATGCGCTTCATCCGTTTTTTGCCTTCCTTTTGTTTATCGAGCAATTTACGTTTACGTGAAATATCCCCACCATAACACTTGGCGATAACGTTCTTTTTTATGGCGCTGATCGATTCGCGTGCGATGACTTTACTGCCGATAGAAGCTTGGATCGAGATTTCGAAAAGCTGGCGGGGAATGACTTCTTTCAGCTTCTCAACCATGACCTTGCCGCGATGATAAGCCTGATCCTTGACCACGATACTTGAAAGAGCGTCGACCGGCTCGCCGTTCAGGAGGATATCCAGCTTGACCAGTTTCGCCGGCTGAGGCTCCATGAATTCATAGTTGAATGAGCCGTAACCCGAAGTTGCAGATTTGATTTTGTCATAAAAGTCCATGACAACCTCAGCGAAAGGCATTTCATAGGTCAATACGGCCCGTTTAGTGTCGAGGTATTCGGTGTGTTTATAAACCCCCCTCCGATCCTGGCAAAGCTGCATGATCGTGCCCATGTTCACGGCTGGAATGATCAGATTCGCGAGAATGTAGGGTTCTTCCATCTTTTCAATCTGCGTCGGCTCCGGCATTTTCGTGGGGTTATCAAGCTGAAATGTTTTTCCATTCGTAAGGGTCACCCGATAAAGAACATTTGGTGCCGTGATAATGAGATCGAGGCTGAACTCCCGTTCCAGTCTTTCTTTGGCGATGTCCATATGAAGAAGCCCTAGAAATCCGCAGCGGAAACCGTTTCCCAGCGAGACAGAGGATTCAGGTTCGTACATAAAAGATGAGTCATTTAACCTGAGTTTTCCAAGAGCATCTCTCAAGAGAGTGAAATCGGTGGCGTTAATCGGATAAAGTCCGCAAAAAACCATCGGCTTTATCTCTTTGAAACCCTCGAGTGCCTTTTCGGCAGGCCTTCCAAGGATAGTAATCGTATCTCCGATTTTCACTTCCGCGATGTCCCGTATATTCCCGGCGATATAACCGACTTCTCCGACGCCCAATTCGTCCACGGGAAACTGCCTGGGATTAAAAATACCCATCTGTTCTACTTCATAAGAAGCACCCGTTTGCATCATCAGGTATTTGTCCCGCTTCGAAATGCGTCCGTCCATGACACGCACATAGGCCACGACGCCCTGATAAGTGTCGTATTTTGAATCGATGATCAGAGCTTTAAGAGGGGCATCCGGATCACCGCTCGGCGGCGGAATGCGGTCCACGATCGCTTTCAGGATCCCCTCGGCGCCCTCCCCCGTCTTCGCGCTGCACATGAGGATTTCTTCTTCAGCGCAGCCAAGGAAATCCACGATTTCCTGTTTGACTTTTTCGGGTTCGGCCGTTGGAAGGTCGATCTTCGTCACGATAGGAATAATGAGAAGGTTTCTCTCCATGGCCAGATACAGATTCGTGACCGTCTGAGCCTGGATCCCCTGCCCCGCATCGACGAGAAGCAGGACGCCCTCACAGGCCGAGAGGCTTTTTGAAACTTCATAGGTGAAATCGATATGGCCTGGGGTATCAATGAGATTGAGGATATGCCCCTTATAATGAATGCGGACGGCGGTAGCCTTGATGGTAATCCCCCGCTCCCGCTCGAGATCCATGTCGTCCAGCATCTGATCGCGGAATTCACGCGGAGAAATCGCACCCGTGTCGAGCAAAAGACGGTCGGCGAGAGTCGACTTGCCGTGGTCGATGTGCGCGATAATCGAGAAATTCCTGATTTTTTTGTAGTCGACCATTTTTTAGAATCTAACCCCGTAATGTTTCTATCGCGGCGCGCCGGTCTTTCTGACCGAATACCGCCGTCCCTGCTACCATAATATCGGCTCCTGCATCGCGAACGACCACGGCCGTTTCCTTATTAATGCCGCCGTCAACCGAAACCAGACCTTTGAATCTGCTTTTAAGCCATTTCACCTTTTGCATCATTTCGGGCATGAAAGACTGACCACCGAAACCCGGTTCCACCGTCATCACAAGAATAAGGTCGAGACGGGAAAGAAAAGGTTCGAGTTTTTCCACAGGTGTGCCCGGCTTCAGAGACATGCCGCGTTTTATATTCCGGCGGCCGAGTTCCTCGAGCACCTCGTCATTAGAGTCCGAGGCCTCCACATGAACCGTAAGCCAATCGGAGCCGGCCTTCTGAAAATCATCCACGTAACGAATAGGATCATCAATCATAAGATGAACGTCGAAAGGCAGCCTGGTGATCTTTCTCAAAGACTTGATAATGGGGGCTCCGAGCGTGAGGTTAGGGACGAAATGGCCGTCCATAACGTCCACATGAATGACGTCGCACCCCGCCTGCTCGACTTCCCTGATCTCTTCTCCTAGCCGCGAAAAATCAGCTGAAAGAATACTGGGTGCAAGAAGCGGTTTTCCGTCCTTTCTCTGAAGCATCACAACTCCTTATCTTTTTAACTCGCGGCAAGATCTTTCTCGATGCCGCGCTGGTCTTTTTCCGTAAGAGGTCCAATACATGCCAATCGGAAAGCGCCCGACGCAAACAGCTTGTCAGCTGTCTGTTTAATCTCGTCCGAGGTGACCGCCTCGATCCGGCGGCAGATTTGCGCCTCGGAAGGAATATGCGCTTTGTAAACAAAGCTTTCCCCTACCCAGAACATGTGATCAAGACTGTCTTCGAGGGACATCAGAAACTGGCTGATAAAATAGTCTTTTGCCCGGCGGAGTTCCAGCTTGCCAACCGGCCTCTCCTGGAGCTTTTTCAACTCACTGAAGATCACTTTGACCGTCTGGCGGGTCTTTGAGGGTTCGGCACCAGCCGAAATGAAGAGAGCCCCGGTATCACGATAAAAAGCACCGCTCGACCGGATTTCATAGGCGAGCCCCCGCTTTTCACGGAGGGCCTCGAAAAGACGGCTCGACATGTTTCCGCCAAGAATCAGATTGAGTAAAGCCAGCTTGTATCGATCGGGATGATAACGGGAAAACGCGGGAACGCCAATAACAAAATTGGCCTGCTCTGCGGTTTTACGAACGAAAAGTGAGCTCTGATCAGCGGAAATTCCGCGTGCGGGTTTGGGATTAAACGTTCCGCCCTCTTTCTTTCTCCGAAACAGTTTTTTAGCTGAATCCACCACTTCCTCGTGCGTAACGGCACCGGCCGCGGAGATAACGAGGTTTCCGGGATGATAGTGCCTCCGTTTGAACCGGACCATGTCGCGGGCAGTCATCTTGAGCAGCGATTTTTCCGTACCCGAGATGGGACGACCGAGGGGGTGGCCGGGCCACATCAGTTCACCGATCAGGTCCTGGACCTGCTGGGCGGGCACGTCTTCATACATCTTGATTTCCTCGATGATGACTTCCCTTTCTTTCTTGAAGTCTTTTTCTTCAAGCGTTGCGTGGAGAAACATATCTGTCAGGACCTCGAGCGCCAGGCCGAGCTTCCCGCTCATGATTTTCGTGAAATAACAGGTACTTTCCTCCGAAGTGAAAGCGTTGAGGAGGCCTCCGCTTCCTTCGATGTCTTCCTTGATTTTTCGAGCCGACCGCACGCGTGTCCCTTTAAAAAGCATATGTTCAAGAAAGTGCGACACTCCGGCGTTCGAAAGTGATTCATAGCGGGATCCGACTCTGACCCAGAACCCGATGGACACGGACTGTTTATCCGGCTGGGAAATAGTCACGATCTGTACACCCTGCGGCAGTTTTGTTATGCGGGGCTTCACAGCCGATTCCTTCATCAAATTGTCATTCATCATAGGTAAAAAATCCTTCTCCGCAGCTTTTTTTCAAATCCTGCGTGCGGGGGTCATTTGGGTCTTTATCAAGCGCCGGTACCCTGGAGGGAAATGCATTGCTTCGAATAGGCGTCCCCTTTTTAACGGGAACGTTGAAAATCCAGGTAACTTTGAAGAATCTTTTGAGCCGCTATCTGATCCCTCAGCTCTTTTCTGCGTGAGTAATGAATTTCCGCTTCCTGCAGATAGCGTTCTGCTTCCTGAGATGTAAGCCGTTCGTCCCAAAAGTTAATGGTGAGCCCAAGCCGGGTTTCATACCAGGCTGCTTCTTCCATGACTTTACGGGCAGCTTCTCCGATCTCACCCTTCAGCGTTTTCGGCAGGCCCATCACGATATCCTCAACGGCATACAGCCTGACGATTTCCGTCAGTTCCGCGAGCAAATGCTTTCGGCCCCTGATCTCGAGTGTTTTAAACGGAAGCGCCATCATGCCCGCCTCATCCGTGATCGCTAGACCTACGCGGCGCTCTCCAAAATCAATTCCGAGCGTTACGGACATTCCGCTTTCCCTTGACCGCCGCAACCATGTCGACGATAAATTTTTCGGCGCCTTCGGTTCGGCCGTCAGCAGAACGGATTTTTTCGATAATCGCACTGCCGACAATGACGCCGTCTGAAAAACCGCTGAGTCTCGCCGCCTGCTCGGGCGACGAAACGCCGAAACCAACAAGCACGGGTTTTTCGGTGTTTTTCTTGATGCGTCGGATGTGCGCTTGAATATCCGTTGAGAGGGTGCTTCTTGCGCCCGTAACGCCCCTCAATGAAACATAATAGATAAAACCCTGCGACTGCCGGGCAATCATTTTTTCGCGTTCTTCGCTCGTCGTAGGCGCAATAAGATAAACTGGGCACATCGCATTTTTTTTGAGTTCGGCAGAGAACTCTTTCTCTTCATCAGGCGGAAGATCAGGGATAACGACACCGTCAAAGCCCGCACGCGCGGCGTGCTGCACAAATTTCCGGGTTCCGTAATGAAGGATGGGATTAAAATACGAGAAGAAAAGGATCGGAAGCAGGACACCCTCTTTACGGAGACGTGACACGGTGCTGAAAGCATCCTCAACGCTGATTTTGTTTTTCAGGGCCTGTTCCGAAGAAAATTGAATTGTCGGCCCGTCCGCCAAGGGATCAGAAAAAGGGAACCCGAGCTCGATGATGTCGACACCTGATTTTTCAAACACCCGGATGAGCCTGGAAGTCGCGGCAAGGCTGGGATAACCCAGAGTAAGAAACGCGCAGAAGAATTTTTTTTCTTCCCTGCGGTAGTTTTCAGTGCACTTGAGCAGTCTGTTTTCCACGTATTTTTCCTTTACTGGCAGCAGGCTCCAAAGCCTTTTTGACCGAATCGATATCTTTATCTCCCCTGCCAGAAATACAAAGCACCAATGACTCTGAGGAGCTGGTTTTTTTAATGAAGCGGCGCAGGAATCCCAGGGCGTGCGAAGGCTCGAGTGCGGGCATGATGCCTTCTTCCCGGGTAAGCAGTTTGAAACCTTCGATGGCGTCTTTATCTGTCGCTGTCTGATAGCTGACCCGGCCCGTCACCTTAAGGTAAGAGTGTTCCGGCCCCACGGACGGATAATCGAGTCCTGCGGAAATTGAATGCGCGAGCTGGACCTGCCCCGTAGCGTCCTGCAGGAGAAAGCTTTTCATACCGTGAAGAATGCCGGGTGCGCCTTTTGTGAGCGATGCGGCGTGGTAGTCGGTCGAAACACCTTGGCCCGCCGCCTCGACACCAATGATGCGTACGCCCTTGTCCTTAAGAAAGGGATGAAAAAAGCCAATGGCGTTGCTGCCGCCTCCGACGCAGGCGATCAGGTAATCAGGCAATTTTTTATAACGCTTCAGAAAAACGCTCCTGGTCTCAATCCCTATTACTCGCTGAAAATCACGCACCATCGTAGGATAAGGATGCGGCCCCACTGCGGAACCGATGAGATAGTGCGTCGAATCCACATTCGTAACCCAGTCCCGTATCGCTTCGTTCGTGGCATCTTTCAGTGTTTGGGATCCCGAAAAAACAGGGCGGACTTCCGCTCCGAGAAGTTTCATTTTATAGACGTTCAGGGATTGGCGTTCGACGTCATGCGCGCCCATATAAACGACGCATTGAAGATTAAAAACGCGTGCAGCGGTCGCCGAAGCGACACCGTGCTGACCAGCACCGGTTTCGGCGACAATCCTTTTTTTTCCAAGCTTCACTGCGAGAAGGGCCTGCGCCAGGGTGTTGTTGATTTTATGAGCACCCGTATGACAGAGGTCCTCGCGCTTAAGGAAGATTTTGGCCCGTCCAAACAGCTTGGTCAGATTACGCGCTTCATAGAGCGGAGTCGGCCGTCCGGCATAATCTTCGAGATAATGCTTTAGCTCTTCGTGAAACTTGCGGTCGTTCTTGATGCCTCGGTAGGCATCGTTCAATTCTTCGAGAGCTTTCACAAGAGTTTCCGGCACATAGCTGCCGCCAAATTCTCCGAAGTATCCTTTACTATCAGGGCTTGCTTTGTTATTTTTTTTCATTTTTAAGCTCGCTTTTTGAATTGGGAAAGCGGTCTTCGACCTTGGCGATATGAGTGTTTCGAATCCAGCCGCTTTCTCCGTTGACGAGGAGAATCCTGCTCCAGTCCTCGCGTTCATCTACGACATAAGCCTTGACGCCTTCACCGACTCGGAAAGCCACCTGGTCTGAAGCCGAAGGGCCGTACCGGACCTCAGGTTCTTTGGCAAGGATCACGGCATCGCGCATCAAATTCGATTCGACGTTTTTGATCAGCGCGAGGGTAAGTACGATAAGAAAAAGAATTCCCGAGAATTTACGCATTCGACCCCACGATAAGTCCTGTTTCCTGTAAAGATGCAGCGCCCAGCCCGCAGCGAAAACAAAAAAAACCGCGAGAACAAGAAAATGCATTTCTTTTTCGCGGAAATAATCGAGACCTTGCTCGGCGGCCTGGAGATACCAGTTCCGCTTGTCATCCACGCGGTAACCCACGAGTCCCCGGGCATACTGAAGATTACGGCGGATATCCTCGTTTCTCGGCGCCGCAAGCTTTGCCTTTTCGTAAGCAAGGATCGCTTCCCCCAGTCGATTCAGTCGGATAAGGGCATTCCCCAGATTAAATGCGAAAGCAGGGTTCTCAGGTGATTCCTGCGCCAGCTGCCGGTACAGATTTGCGGCTTCCAGGTGCTTGCCTTCTCTATATAAAACGTTCGCCTGATCAAAAAGCCGCCCCCCATCCTGCTGTACATTTTGTGCCGCTCCATCGGCCGCAAAAAAAACGCCCAGACAAAACAGAGCTGTTGAGCAAAGCGCCGCTTTGAATGTTCCCGTTTTCCAGTCAAGAGAACAGCCGGTCGTCATTTGCACACCTTTTCCATCTTGTTGATCGCCCGATTCAAAATACCGAGCGCATACTCTTTATGCTTTGCGTCTTCAGCCGCGCCGCCAAACCTGGATTCGTCGCAGATATGGTACACCTCGAGAATTTCCTTGTGCAGGGCGTCTTCGTTCCCGAGCACGCTTGTCAGCTCCTCTTCAATTTCGCGGCGCGTACCCCCGAAAGCCGATAGATCAAATTTGTCGGCGAGATACTGCGTCAGAGTTTTGTCAATTTCTTCATAAAAAACGATGAAACTTTTATCTTTATTCGAGCGGGCCAAAGCGTGTAGTTTCCTGATCCTGGCCTGAGCGCGGGGTTTTGCGGTCTTGCGCCTTCTAAGCGCAGTGTTCCGTGAATAGATCTTTTCCGTCCTCAGGCGCGCGAGCCCTGTTAGACAAAGAAGTAGCAGTAGTATATCGGCGGCGGCGATCACCCAGAAAGCCGTAGCAAAAATGCGCGTGGCTCCTGGATCCGGGAGCCGCTCCCAGATAAAACGGATATCTTTGCCTTCCAGTTCAACTTCCTTTTTGAAGAGATTCTGCTGGCTAAGCGCGGAGGGCATCTGGAACTCCTGGGTCGAGGGCTCCACGGTTAACGGAAAAACAGGGGTCGAGAGTGTCACATAACGGGCTGCCTGAGGATTGAAAAAACTGAATTCAAGGGCGGGAATAGAAAGGTTACCTGCCTCCTTGGGGATGAATACAATTTCAAACGTCTTTCGGCCGCCGATCACGTCGCCTGTCTTGAATAGCTGGGTGGAGGTATCGGCTTCATAAATCTTGAACTGAGGCAGCTCCGGCAGGGCGGGTTTATTCAGGGTTTCAATATTCCCCTGCCCCTCGACGACGAGCGTCATGGTAACGGGTTCGTTTTGCTTCACGTTTCTTTTTTCGATGTTCGCCGTCAATTGATAATTGCCGACAGACCCTTGAAAACTCGCGGGCTTCCCCGCCTCCGGCAAGGGGTTGACATTAATGTATATTTTGGGCGGCGTGATAATCCTGTTTTCCCGGCGCGCAAAAAATCCCCCGCTCGAAAAAAAACTGTCGTCGAAAAAATCATCAAAAACACTTGTCTGCTGCGGCTGCTGCCTGATCGAAAGACGCAGTTTTCCCGGGTCGATCGTGTATTGAGCGGCGGCGGTGGGAAAAAGAGCCATCTTGCGGATATTGGCTTTCACGTAGCGTTTACCGTTCACGTGCACCGTCTCGCGCGCGATTTCTTTTTCCATCGGAAATTCCTCGATCCAGAAACCGCTCACCGATGGCTCTTCCTCGAATCCTTCGTAACGCGTATCGTAACGGGTATAGAGGGAATAAGTGAGGAGGACCTGTTCGTTGGGATAAACACTGGTTTTGTCGACCCAGGCCTGAATAAAGATATTGTCATCCTGCCCCGCAGGCTGAACTACGGGCGGCTGAACGGATGCGGGAGACTGAGTTCCTCCGGGCAATGCGGGCACAGAAGCCGGCTGAAGAGGCTGCGCGGTTTGAGCGGGGGGGGAATAGGTCTGCGCCGGAAGCTGAGGTGTGAGGGGGCGGTTGAGCCTCCCTTGAGATCCAAGGACTTCGATAGTAATGGCTTCCGTCCTGAAAGTTCGATCGCCAACCCCAACCTCGATCGGATCCAGTGTGTATTTCCCTGCCGCCTTGGGAACGAGCAGATAAGTAAATTCCACAGTAGAACTCGATTGCCCGTTGATAAACGTTAAATGGGAAGCCCGGCCCGTGTAAAAAGTGTCGAAACTATCCATAGCGGGAAGCCGGGGCGCCTGAATATTTCCCTGAGCACCGGAAACTTTGATCGTGAGGCGGATTTCTTCGTCGATCTGGACGGATCGTTTATCAAAAGTGGAAGTCACCCGCACGTCCTCTGAAAAGGCCGTGCCGGTGTGTAAAAACAAGAGGACCGTCAAAAAAACTGCTGATTTCCTGATCATTCCCTGAATCTTGCCGGTTAGAGGCTGAAACCTCACGAAAAGGCGGATTATAACACGGTTTTTAAAAGCGCGTTAATCGATGTTTTGTTCTCCTGCAAACTGCGCAGAATGTCTTCAAGCTTCGATGGATCCTTGATCTGCAGCTTGAGAATGATCCCTTGTTCTTCGAAATGGGGAGGCGCTTCAATCCGGACGTCCGCCAGATGCTTTTCCAAATGCCTTGCCTCGGCCTCGAACTGCTCTTGCCGCAACGTGACCCGAGGATACCGAAGCGCTCGCAGCTTTTTCATAAATGAATCCGTCTTTTGCCGCCGGTCCGTTGAGGGGCCGGTTTCAAGTACCGCCCGCAAGCCAGAAGAATCCAGAAACGCCCGAAGCGTCATTTTCGTTTCCGTGGACAGCTCTTTCAGCCATTCCCCTGCCTGAGAAAGTTGAGAAGAGGAAAGGCATAGATTGGACGCAATATCTCGGGCAAAAGTTTCCTGATCTGATAGGGAAAATCTGAGGAGACCCTGCCAGCCCCGGGATGAAAGAATCTCCGCGGAAATGGCTTCCTGGAGCGTGGGGTGCAGTTTGCCCGCGGCCACGAGATCGTCCAGGTTCTTCCTGACCGGTTCTGCACCGAGCAACGGCAAAATCGTCCTCATCACCTCTTCCGGTGGAAAACCAAACTGGTTGACGGCTCGCCTGACCACGAACATCTGATCCATGAATAAGTAAGCCTGTCCCTCATTCGCCATAAGAGAAAGCAAAAAAAGTTCCCGTTCCGGCAAGGTTTCTTTGAGAACGAGCGCAGGGACTGCGGAGAGTCCCGCTTTTTCGGCTGCCTGGCGCCGCCGGTGGCCGGATACAATCCGGTACGGTTTATCACCCGTCACGATGAGAGGGATCAAAACGCCCTTTTCCGCCACGGCTGGATCGAGCGGCAAACACACGGATTTATAACGGACACCGTAAAGGTCATCCCGGCACAAGTCCGAGAGCGGGATGCTTTCTAAAGTGTATCTTTCCATTCTCTCTCCAGCCGGTCGATTGAAATTTTGAGAATATTTCTGAGCCCCTCATCCGAGTCTTTTCCTTTTCCAAATTCTTCCAGGAGCTGTTTGACACGGAACATCCCGTAACGGTCGATGAGATACGTCACGAGCTGAAAAGATTGCTCATAAAAAAGACTGATCATGATCGGATCCTTCATGGCGGTCACCGCTCCCTGAGTCATGAGCGTCGTGAGGGGGATCAGATTATTCGTGCGCACGGCCGGTTTAAAGACAATCAGAGGATTTTTTTCGACCCTGTTCTCTTCGTATTCGGCGAGGCCTTCGTTAATCCAGACGGGCGCCCTGTTCTTGCTGATCGCCGAAACAAAAGCGTGCGTCATTTCGTGAGCGGTAAGAGACTTTAATTCCCGGTCTGTGAACCCCACTTGATAAGCGGGCATTCGGATCTTTCCGTCATAGACGCCAGCCGCCCAGTGCGGCAGCTGAGTCAGCTTTTGAAACTGCTCCTGATCGTAAAGCAGCACGACGACTTTATGATTAAAATAATAACCGAGGTCTTTCGAAATGCGGCTGTATGTTTCTTTCAGTATTTCACGAAGCTCGAAGCCGTCATACTCTCCCTTGCCGTCCTGATATTTAATAATGAAATGCTGCTCTCGATAAGTCGAGAGATCTTTTTCGACGATCGTCTCATCCCTTAACTTTTCAAGTTTTGTTTTTAATCCTCCGCGCGGCTGGATCTCGAAAGCTTTCTGATAATACTTTTTTGCTTCCGGAAGTTTCTGCTGGAAGTAACTGATATCTCCCATAAGTTCATACGCCAGGGCGTTGTTCGGATTGTACTTGAGAGAATCCTGAAAGGCTTCAAAAGCCAGGTCATATTCTTTTTTCTCATAGAACTCGACACCCTGATTGTATAAATCAATTGCAAGCGGCGTCTGGGGCATGACCGCGTCTTTGGGATCCTTCAGGAAAAAACCGAGTAACTCTATGCGCTGTTTCCTTTCGAGCGCTTTCTGTGCCCGAAGCGGGTCTTTGTCTTCCCGGGCGGCGTATAGGGTTGAAGCGTAGAGGAGAAGAGCCAGTCCCGAAAAAAGAAAAAAAGCGCGGCCTTTCATGCCCGGGACTTCCAGCGTCTGGCCATTTCGACCCTTTTACCGATCGAAGGATGATCGTAGAAAAACCACTCGTAGAGAGGATGCGGGCTGGGATCCGCCATGTTGACTTTACCCAGCTTTTCCATGCAGGAGATAAAGATGTCGGGATGAGGAAATACTTCGAGCGAAAAACGGTCCGCTGCTCTCTCGAGCCACCTTGAAAAAGCACTTTGGGCCGGCGTAAGCACAAGGCTGAAGAGATAAAAAATCAGGAAAAGCAGCGGAAGCGCCGCGATGTCACCGCTTCCGGCGAGGCCGGCGGATTCGGCAACGCCCGAAAAAGTGCGGAACGCGAGCCAGAACGCGGCGGCGGACGCCGTCATTCCAAAAACAAGCTGTTTCACAATGTCCCGGTGCCGGTAATGCCCCAGCTCGTGCGCAACGACGGTTTCGATTTCGTCGGGTGAGAACTTGTCGAGCAGCGTGTCGCTCAGGACTACTCGGCGCGTCTTTCCCATCCCCATAAATGCGGCGTTCGCTTTTTTCGTCGTCTTGCTGAGATTTAGGGAGTAAACATTTTCCACGGGCATTGCATAGCGCCGGGCCATCCCGAAGATTCTCTCTTTCAAACCCTCGTCCGTTATAGGGTCATAACGGTAGAAAAGCGGCACGATAAAAACCGGGAAGATCTTTCCGATCACGACACTTACGACCGCATACCCCGCCCAGGCGAGAAACCACCAGCTTCCTGAATAACTCCATATAAAGAAGTAGAGGCCGGCGAGCAGCGCAAGCGAAAACAAAAAGGAAAGTACCGCGCGTTTTAAAAAAAACGAAATCCAGTTTGAGAGACTCTGGTTGCTCAGCGAATAGCGGTGCTCGACCACATAACCGGAGTAAAAGGCAAACGGCAGATCGAAGACGAGAAAGACGAGCGAGAAAAGCAGGAAGTAGACCGCGAGTGCGGCGTAAGGCTGCGCGAAAATTCCGAGTGAATAATCCCTCAGGATCATGGAAAGCGGCGAAAAGGCGATAGCTGACAGAAGTAATGGCGTCCAGCCGAGGTGGAATAAAGACAGTCTCTGCTTTATGCGCTGATATTCTTTTGCCCGTCCGTCGTCGTGTTTTGATTCATCCATACGATAACTTCCTTTCCGATATCCTGGTTTTGCTCGATGATGACGGAACCGTGTCCGCCCTCTTCTGAAACAAGCATTTTCCTGGGCTCTTCAGCCTGACCGAACAGCCACTCGGCGACTTGAACTGCTCCGGCCTCGTCCCGCCCGGCAACAATCATTAACGGGCGGGCACGGTATTTTTCCATGGCGGGGGCAGCTTCGATTCCAAAATAATTTGTCCCGGGCGTCAGCAGAACGACGCCGGCAATCTCCGGATCAAGCGCCGCGTAAGCAAGCGAGAGATTGGCCCCAAAACTCGAGCCGATAAACCATATGTTTTTCTCGTCCTTTAAATATTCGGCCGCAGCGCGCAGATCTTGCACAACACTCTGGCTGGCCTCGGTCGTGAGTTCACTCCAATTGATCTCGCCCTCTTTCCATTGAGTGCTCATCCCGTGGCCCCGCAAATCAAGCGCCAGCACGGACCATCCGTCCGCTTTCAGCATTTTTCTGAAATTGTACCATTCGTCGAGACTCGAACCAAGGCCGTGGACAAGGACAGCTGTTCCTTTTGCGCCGGGCAGCTTATCGTGCTCGTAAGCGATGGAAACTCCGTCGCTCGTTTTGACAAAAGTCGACAGCGCACAGGAAAAAAACGTGGAGGCAAGAAGGATCCCCGCAAAACCGGAAAGATTTTTTTTCATGCCGGGCTGCGGTTCATGCGGAATTGGGCGAAAAGACCGTAATGATCCGAAGCCCAGATTGCTTCCGGGGACGGCGTATCGAAAACGACCTCCATGCCGACAACGGAAAGGACGCCTGCGGGGCGGAAGAAAATGAAATCGATTCTCCGCTCGGGAAGCAATTCGCCGTCCCGTTTATTATATTCGGAATGAGTGTAAAGATTCCGATGGCTCCAAGTCATTTTTTCTTTACCGGGACAGCAAACAGCGTAGGCGTCCAGGAAGCCTGATTCAAACATAACCTCAAGTTCAGGGCTTCCGGCGTCGGAGTTGAAGTCCCCCGTCACAATTGCGGGCGCATCACCTTTGCTCGTAATCCAGGCGCAAAGTTCCCGCATCTGCTCCTTTCTCACCCGGGCGTCTTCCGGCTGCCAGGAGAGGTGCGTATTGACAAGATGCAAAGAACCTGATGGAGTGGCGATCCGGGAGAAAACGGCGTACCTGAAATATTCCTCGTTCGGAGATTTCGTTTCATAGCGGATGATTTCTTTGGTCTCGGCCGGAAGATGAGTCAAAAGAACGAGCCCTGAAGAATGCTCGGGAAAGACCGCGAGCTGGCTTTTGCCGGTCCGCAGTTTCACGGCTTCGGCCCATTCAGGTTTAAATAATTCCTGAAATGCGAGAAGATCCGGGTTCAGCTTCTTGATTCCGTCAAAGATGACCTGCCATCTTTTCTCCCAGGGTCCCCGTTCCTGCCAGGTATTCAGCGATAAAAGGGAAATCTTCACGACGGGCTCCTTTGGGAATAATCCGCCCTGATTTTCTCGAGTTCCAGTTCGATCAAGGCCCGGGTCGTTTCGCGGATCCTTTCGATCGACTGAGCGTCAGTCCCCTCCGGCTTGACTGGCGGAAGAATATGGATCCGCAGCTCGAGTATCCTCCGGAGCATCCAGTCCTTTTTTCGTATGGCGACGCCCGTGCCATCGATCGCTACAGGCAGGACACTAATACCTTCTTCCGCAGCGATCTTGAAAGCCCCGGATTTAAAAGGGAGCATTTTCCCGTCCATACTCCTCGTTCCTTCCGGAAAAAGAAGTAGAGAAGCGCCCATGCGGATCAACTCACGCGAGCGCTTGACCGCGTTGCGCGTACTCTCTTTCTTTCCCCGGTCGAGGGGGATATAGCGGGCGAGCGTCATATGCCACCCCAAAAAAGGGATTCTAAAAAGCTCGGCCTTGGCCATGAATTTGAAATGAACGGGAAGAGCGGCGAGTACGACAAGGATATCCGAGAGGCTCTGGTGATTACCCACGATGACATAGCGTTCTCCGGAGTGGATGTTCTCCCTGCCGGATATTTTGAGTCTCCAGACAAACGCCGCAGCAATAATACTGCGTGCCCACAGGCGGGCAATGCCGTGCATAAGGCGGCCGGTCTTGTCTTTAATCAGAAAGGCGACGGGACTTATCAGGATGAGGCCGAAAAGGTGCCAGGCGATTGTAATGAGCGCCACGGCAAACCACACAAAGATCGAAATCAGGAAAGCGATGGCTGGATGGATTTCAGTATATTGTTTTTTCTGACTCATAGAGGGGCATTGTACTTAGCGAGTGAAAAAAAGGAAATACAAATCCCCTGTTGGCGCCTGACTGTCGGAAGTAAGTTATTGACCCGCGCGGATCCGGAGATAGAATTGCGGTGGAGGTGAGCATATGCCAACGAAAGAGCAAGTCATCGAAGCGGCGAAAGCCTGTTTCGATCCGGAAATACCGGTGAATATCTGGGATCTCGGTCTTATCTACGATATAGAAATAGGAAGCGGAGACGAAGTGAAAGTGAAGATGTCTCTTACAACGCAGGCCTGCCCTGCCGCCAAAGCGATCCCCGACCAGCTCAAGCAGAAGATCACGGAAAAATGCGGTACCGAAAACGTCGTGGTCGACGTCGTTTTCGATCCGCCCTGGACTCCCGAAAGAATCAGCGAAGAAGGCAAGAAAAAACTTGGCATCGAGGACGCCTGATCCTTATGGAATCCGACGCCGTACGGCTCTACCACGAAGCGCTTACCGATTATAAGGAAGGCCGCGCCGAAAAAGCCGTCCGGACCCTGCACAATGTTGTTACCTCGTCTCCAGACTTTGATGACGCCTTTGAAGCCCTCTCGGTAATTCTCTACAATCTCGGGCTCCATGATGAAGCCATCGAAGTGCTCGAGTTGTGGGTGAAGAGTAATCCCCATACCGTCATGGCTCACACCAATCTCTCTCGTTGCTACGTCGCCAAAGGCATGATCCCGGAAGCTGAAAAAGAACAGAACGAGGCGCGGCGCCTTACCTGGAAATCGGAACTCACGCGCAAGGATGTCGTAGAAATCAAGGTCGACTACGAGGAGAAGGTCGCCAAGTACAAAAAAATCATCGACTTTGACCCTGCAGACGTTCTCGGCTATTTCAGCCTCGCGACAGTCTATTTCGACAATGGAAAAAAGAGAGAGGCCATGGATACTTTTGAAAAAGCCATCCAGGTTGATCCCAAACATACGTCTTCATACTGGGGACTGGGACAGGCACTCGAAGCGCTCGGCGACAAGGAAAAGGCGCGGAAAATATACAGGGAAGGTATCAAAGTAGCTGAGGAACACGGCGACATGATGCCGCAGAAGAAAATGGAATCGAGATTGAAAGCTCTCGAAAAAGAATGATTACGCGGAACGTTCCAGCTGAAGGGCCGCTTTGAACATTTCGACAATTGCCGTCATCCGCAGGTGAAAGGCACTTAAAGGCCCCTGCTGCATTTCATATCGCGCGAGTCCTGTCACGGTATCCTGCTTGAGCAGTACTCCTTCAAAATCTCCCGTATCAAGATCCTTTCCCGGCTTCAGTCTCTGAGCGGCGGCACCTGCGATATAGGCCTGGGTTTCACGGTATTCGTCGACGCTGGAGGCTATGACAACGCCATTGGGGGGAAGCTCGAAATCGTCCATTGCAAGCGAGTCCTGGGCAAGAACGACGTAGGGCATGGATGGCAAGCCCTTCTTCTGGTATCGTTTTTGATAAAACTTTCCCACCGCATCCGACACATCTGCCCTTCTTGCAGTAATAAACATGAGCCTGTCATAAAGCTTGGCCGTATTGAGTCCGGTTTCCTGTCCCAACTTATCCAGTTCAGCCCTGACATTCGCCTCGAAATTCTTTCTGGCTTCCGCATCGTCACTTCCAAGGACGAGGATTCGATCGAGGTTGGGATTGACCGCGAGATGCGTTGCAAGCCCAAGAAGTTCCTCGCGATTTGACGCGTCAAAGGGCTTTGCTCTCACGTCGAAAAGCACCGAACTGGCTTCGGAAGAGAAGAATTTATCCGCCTGTGCCCGCACAATGTCGATTCTCTTTTCAACTTCCGGCCGGTCGTCATCTGCAAGCGTCAGGATTTCGCTCATAATGGAGATCGCCGGTTCCGGGCTTAACTCAGGGCCCGGAAACCCTCCGGAAACGACAGCTGATACCAGCGATACAAAACGCTGCGCTTCCCCTTCTTCAGCCGGCACCACGGACAAGTCGATTTGAGAGATCAAGGTCATGATTCCGGGCCCCAAAACCGGAGGGGGCGTCGCAACGGTATCAAGATTGACGAACGCGGAGGTCCTGGCGGCCTGCGCAGCTTTTAGCTGCGAGCGTGCTGACTCGCTTTCCGCAGCAGGCGCAGGTGCAGGCGGGATTTCCGAGGTCGTTATTCCGTAAACATTGGGCGGCAGATCAATAGGCGCGGCATCTTCATCCGCAGCACGGAGCGGAACAGACGGCTGAGGCGCTTCATCTGTGCTGGAACCTGCAGTCCCAAGGATCAGGACGGTGTTGCCGGTCGCATCTCTAACAGGCACGATCGGAATCGTGGCGTACCCCCCCTCTGCCAGCACGGGTTTTCCATTATGAAACACATACACAAACCGGCCCGTCACATCCGGATGAATTTCCATATCCCGGAGTTCAGCCGCAGGTGAAGCATTATAAGCAGAAACGAATTGAGCTGCGGTGTAGTAATCCTTTCCTGGAAGGCTTCCGTCTTGGACACTCTCGTGGTTCCAGCCGATTGAAGCCCCGAGTACCTGCATCCCGAAATCCAATTCCACGGCTTCAACCTCTGCCCTACCTGCTGACGCGTAGGTTGAAAAAGCCAGAGCTTCGGCAGACTGGAGAACCGGGCGTTGTTCGAGAGTCGCCGATTTGAACATTGCAGGATGCGTATCCAGCATGGTCCGTTCGTAATTCTCACGATTAATTTCGCCGCGGATTTTTGGCATCAGGACGCCGTAATTCACTTCATCCTCCCGGAAGCGCTCGAAAACGCCCGCCGTGTGAAAGCCGCCGGTCAGAAGAGTGGACTTTTCTTCCGCCTGCGAGGTCATACCTTTCTTGATCGTGTAATAAAAAACCGTTTCACGCTGACGTGCGAGATTATAAAAACGAACAGCGGCCTCAAATACCTTATCCAGTTCCTGACCGCCGGGCACGCGGCTTCCGCCGTCAACTTCAGCGATACGATTAAACAGGCCTTGAGGTGTAAGTCCATTCTGCCGCCGCTGAAAATCATCCCAGTTATCGCGCGTCAATTCCAGACTGAAAAGCTTCCGTACAATTTCCGTGTCCCGAAACAAAGAAAGCAGTTTACGTTCTTCGTTGCTAACCGCGACCTTATTTAAGACTTCTTCAAATAGAATGTCGATTTCTTCGAAGAGCATGCGGGAGTCGATTTCACTTTTGAGAATATGATATCCGGCATACAGACTGAATTGGGGAAAGTCTTTGAAATGGAAACCTTTTGGCCCGGCTTCCACCGTAAGACGTTCGATAAGATACCTCGGAAGATTTTCCATCCTTTCGTCTTCCGGACTCAGGCGATTCATCCGAATATGATTTTCTTCGAGATTCTTGATAGCATCCACGATTTTATCCGAAACGCGGGCAGTTCTCAGGAACTTGATCACTTCTTCTTTTTCCGCTTTTCCCGCCTCGAGATCAATATCTTCCTCCATCGATTGCAGAAGCAGGAGACGCGTGATCTGCGGCCATTCGGCTTGAGCGAAAAGTGAATCCATTTGAACGTCCAGATATTTGGCGGCGTCTTCGGCAAGGCGTTTGACAGAAGGGAGAAAATCACGATGGCCTTCTTCGAAACGCTTCCACTCCGTGCCCAGCCTGCGCAGGTCCCTGTTAAATACCTGTGCCGCGGCACTGTTCAGCCGCGTATCAGCCCCGGAAATGAAAGCCGCGGCGGTGCTGCCTCCCGCATGCACTTCTTTGAAAGCGTCGTAGTTGGCCCGGTAAAGATCAGCGTGCTCGATTCCGATAGCCTCGACCTGATGAGGCGCTTCCACAAGAAAGAATTCGGCACCCGTAATTTTTCCTTCGCGCGCCAGCCTGTCGGCGAGTTCGATGTTATGGCTGTTTTCCGGGAAAACCCGCAGATAATTAGGGTTCAGCCGTTCGATTGCTCCCTCGACAAAAAAGAGTCGGAAATTATATTTCTCGTAGAGGTATTTAAGGAGGTCCCGGATCTTGACCTGCGCGTCATAATTTCCGTGGGCATTTTGAATATGAATGACGAGGTTGGGATCGACCTTGGGAGGCGCTTCATAAATCTCTTCGACTTCGGCTAGGCGCGGAGGAATATCGACTCTCAAAAAGGAGGGGGTTTCCGTCTCGGGCATAATCTCGAGATTCAACCCCGGCGCGGCCATTCCCCCTTGAGATACGAGAAACACTATAGCGACCGCCCAAAGGGCGATCTTGAAACCGCTGCTTTTCTTATCCATTTTATAGACTTTTAATAAGTCGGAAGTCTAATAAAGAATACTTGGCGCGGGGGCCTTTGTCAAAGCGGGCTTATTCCAAGGAAGGATTGCACTTAAGTCTTTTTAATCAAACAAGATGCGGCGCTTGATCTCGTCGTCATCCGGATCAATAATCAGATCGTCATATAGCAGATCATCTTCGGCAGCTGAGGATCCAAGAGGCCCGGAGGAATACAAGGTTGATGGGATCTCGTTTAGAAAGCGGGAAGGCAGATTGTGCTGATAGGAGCCGTAAATCAGGCGCTCCCGGGCATAAGTCATATAGAGTTTTTCTTTGGACCTCGTCACGCCGACATAACAGAGCCTGCGCTCTTCCTCGAGATCTTCCGTAGTCTGGCTGAAAGCGTTGCCGTGGGGGAAGATCCCCTCTTCCATACCGCACATGTAAACGATCGGAAACTCAAGGCCTTTGGCCGTATGGAAAGTCATAAGCGTGAGGATATTGGTCCCTTGATCCCATTTGTCGAGATTGGTCATGAGGGAAATGGATTCGAGAAATGCTCCGAGCGTCAGGTTCTCCGGTTTCTGACCGGATTCAAAGTCTCTGATGACACTGAAAAACTCCTCGATGTTTTCGATCCGGTCCAGGGCTTCCTGGGTTTTTTCGGCTTCAAGAGTTTCAATGTATTTCGTTCTTTCGAGGATCTGATGCAGCAGTTCCGAAGTAGGGGCGGACGGCTGGGCTCGCAGCGACATGATCACGCTGAGAAAGCTGGCAATGGTTTTCTGGGTCTTAGGCTGCAGATCTTCGAGCTGACCGGCGTGCTTTAATGCTTCTTCGAACGAAATCTTGTTGGTCGACGCAAAACTCTCCAGCAATTCATAGGCTTTTTTACCAATGCCCCTCGCGGGGACATTAATGATTCTTTTGTAACTGAGGTCATCGTGCGGGTACGAGATCACTTTGAGATAGGCCACGAGATCTTTAATTTCCTTGCGGTCGTAGAACCGCACACCGCCGACGATTTTGTAGGGAAGATTATGGCGGCGCAGGAAATCTTCGAGCACACGCGATTGCGCGTGAGTCCTGTAAAAAATGACCTGGTCCGCAAGCGTTCTTCCCGCGGCCCTCTGCCTCATCACTTCCCCGGCGATAAACTGGGCCTCGTCTTTTTCGTCACGCGCTTCGTAAAGCGAAATTTTTTCTCCGCCTTCACGCTCCGTCCAAAGGGCTTTGGGCTTACGGATCGTATTGCGTTTGATGAGTTCGTTTGCGGCGTCGAGAATGACAGAAGTCGAACGGTAATTCTGCTCCATCTTGATGATGCCCGCGTCCGGATAATCGTTTTCAAAATTAAGGATGTTTTTGATGTCAGCTCCTCGCCAGGCGTAAATAGACTGGTCGGGATCTCCGACCACGGTCACCTGTCTTCGGGCCGAAGCAAGCAGTTTGATGAGACGATACTGCGCATGGTTTGTGTCCTGATATTCGTCGATAAGGATGTGTTGAAACCGGTCCTGCCAACTCTGTAAAACGTCTGGCACCCGGTCGAGGAGAAAGACGGTCTTCATAATCAGATCGCCGAAATCGAACGCTTTCAAACGCGTCAATTTTTCTTCGTAGAGTTTATAAACTTTGGCGACCGTCTCTTCATAAAGGTCGGAAGATTTCTCCGCGTACTGGTAAGGAGTCATCAAATAGTCTTTTGCCCGCGAGATGCGCTCCCGGATGCCTTTCGGATGATACTGCTTGTCGTTGAGATTCATCTCCTTGAGGCATTCCTTGATCAGGGAAAGCTGGTCGGAGTCGTCATAAATGGAAAAGTTTCTCTCGAGTTCGATTCTCTGAGCGTCCGTGCGCAGGATGCGCAGGCAAGTGGAATGAAACGTGCTGACCCAGACGTCCCGCTGCGTCAGCTTTACGACGCGGGCTTTCATTTCCTGCGCGGCCTTGTTCGTGAACGTCACACCGAGGATATTAAAAGCGGGCACACCCTTCAGGATCAGGTATGCAATCCGGTGAGTCAAAATGCGGGTCTTTCCGCTGCCTGCCCCCGCAAGGATGAGAAGCGGCCGAAAGTCCCAGGTGACGGCTTCCTTTTGAGCGGGATTCAAATTTTGGAGAATCATTTCGTTATTCATCTTAATCGTCTTTGATTTTGTAGCCTTTTGAAAACGCTTCTTCAAAGTCGTAAACGTTTTTAAAATCTTCGATCTTGTCTTCAGGCTGCTTGCGCAGGACTCCCGCTTCGACCAGCGCGAAAACGATTTTACCAAAGTCCTCAGTCTTGCGGATACCCCAGTAATCGAGGACGCTTTTCGTCATGGGGCCGAACTGGTCGAGGGCGTACTCGCGAATGCCCTCCAGCAATTCCTGGCCGCTTATGTGCCGGGCTTTCGTCAGCTTCGCTACCGTATGATGAAGGGCCGCCAGAACGAAGCTGTAAGCCTCAAACTTATATTCCTTGTTTTCGTCGATAATCCGCTCGATCTTCTCGACGTATCCTTCCAGATCTTCCATAACTTCTCCGGGACAAGTTGCGTTGGATTGTCCTTGTTCAGGTTCCTTCGAGAATTTCCCGAAAGAGGTACTTTTCATCACCCATTTTTTCGGTCTTCATAAACAACTCTGGCCAGAAAGGGGCCGGCTCAAGACAGGCCTTGAATATTTCTTCGAATGTTTTCTCGAGCAGGTCTTTCAACACTTCCGGGTCACCAAGCCGCTTCATCTGGATCGATTCCTGGTGCATCAGGATACCCATAGACCTCTTCTGGCCTCCGCCCGCGATTTTTTCTCCGTCGAGCGCTAAATCGGACGCGATCGGGAAAAGAAAGCAGTCTTTCCCGAGCGGCAGTTCCTCGTCTTTAAAAAAACTGGGTTTACGGCCTGTTTGTTCAAGGGCAGCCTTCACGCATTCGTGAATTTTCGCATAACTCTCTTTGACGGATCTGAAAGATCCGTGGGCTCCTTTGGGGGCTATCAGCGTAAACATGAGATCCTTGCCGTGAACCACCCGTCCGCCCCCGGTGATCCGGCGGCAAACCGGTATATCGGTGCGAGGCGCCTCGTTTCCGGCTTTCGGATTGCACTCCGCATTTTTCCAGCCCGAATACGCATACCCCACCGAAATCCAGGGTTCTGAAGCATAATAAAAACGCAGAACAGGTTTCAATTCTTCCCGGGGAGATGTCGAATCGACCATCTGCCGGAAAAGGATTTCGTCCATGGCCATTTGAAAGGGCATGGGCGCGCTTAGTGAGGGATATAGAAGCCAGGAAGAAGGCATAAAGGAAGACGTAAGCTGGATCTTAGTTAGGAACGCCTTCAGCCAGGAGCAACTTTTCCCTCAGCTGATCACGGTATGTCAAAACAGGCTTGCGCGCGGCCAGAACCTCGTCGGGCCGCCGTATTGGCATGGTATGCGGCGCCGTCTTCACGATCTCGGGATTCGCGTCCACTTCCTCGGCGATCTGCGCGAGGGCCTCCACAAACTGATCGAGGGTTTCCTTGCTTTCCGTTTCCGTAGGCTCGATCATGAGAGCTTCCTCGACTACCAGCGGAAAATGCACCGTCGGCGCGTGGAAACCGAAATCAAGCAGGCGTTTACCTATATCCCCGGCATGGATATCTCTTCCCTTCGTATCTTTCAGAGAGAGAACAAATTCGTGCATGCAGGCCTCGTCAACCGCCACGGGAAAGATCTTCTTCAATTTTTCTTTCAGGTAATTCGCGTTAAGAATCGCGTCTTCGCTGACCTTCTTCAGGCCAGAGAGTCCCAGGCTCTTTATATAAGTGTAAGCGCGCAACAGCATGCCGGAGTTACCGTAGAAGGCCTTCAGACGGCCAATTGAATTTTCTCCCGGATTTTTGAGATAGTAACGGGCGCCTTCTTTTTCTACCAGCGGCCCCGGAAGAAACGGTACCAGGCGATCGCTGACGCCTACCGGACCCGAGCCGGGCCCGCCGCCGCCATGCGGCGTGGAGAAAGTCTTGTGAAGATTTAAATGAACGACGTCGAACCCCATGTCGCCCGGGCGGGTGATGCCGAGCAGAGCGTTAAAATTGGCGCCGTCATAATATAGGAGTCCGCCTTTTGCGTGGACGCGCTTGGTGATTTCGAGAATGTCTTCCTCGAAGAGACCGAGCGTGTTGGGGTTGGTGAGCATGAGGCACGCTGTCTCGTCGTCGAGATGTTCTTCGAGCGTCTTGACGTCCACACGGCCTCGAGCATTGCTCTTCAGCTCCACGACGTCATAGTTGTAGAGAGCGGCGCTGGCTGGATTCGTGCCGTGGCTTGAATCGGGGACGAGCACTTTGCAGCGGCGGTTTTCGCCTTTCGCCGCGTGGTACGCGCGCACGAGCATCATGCCTGCAAGCTCTCCGTGCGCTCCGGCGGCCGGCTGAAGAGTGAATCGCTTCATGCCTGTGACTTCCTTCAGATCCTGCTCGAGTTCGTAAAAAATGCGCAGGGTACCCTGAATCGTGTCTTCCGGCTGAAACGGATGCAGGCTTGCGAACCCGCTAATCTGGGCGGCCCATTCATTGATCTTGGGATTGTATTTCATGGAGCAGCTCCCGAGAGGATAGAAATGAGTGTCGATGCAGAAATTCTTCTTCGAAAGCTGGACAAAATGCCTGACGGTTTCAGGCTCCGTCAGCTCCGGAAAAATCAAGGGACGTGTACGGCGGAACTTTTCAGGAATCTGTTCGATCGGTGCGACTTTGCTGCAGCGGTCTTTAGGAAGTGAAACCCCTTTTCTGCCCGGCACGCTTTTTTCAAAACTCAATTTACTGCTGTCTGTAATCAGCATTTGGCAAGTTCTCCGGAAAAGTAATCCAGTTGTTCCCTGTTTTTCGTCTCGGTCGCGCAGACCAGAAATTCGTTGCGTAGTTCAGGATAAAAACGCGCTAGATCGATACCTGCGAAAATTCCTTTATCTATCATCTTTTTCTCGATCTCGGCAAACGGCTTGTCGGACTTCACGACGAACTCGTTAAAAATCGATACCGACTCATCCACTTTAAATTTGCCGAGCTCCCCGATCTTCTGACGCAGGTAGTAGGCACGGTCCATATTCAGTTCCGCGACTTCCCGGATCCCCTGTTTACCCATGAGCGTCATGTAAACGCAGGCCGCGAGTGCACAAAGGGCCTGGTTCGTGCAGATGTTGGAGGCTGCGCGTTCGCGCCGGATGTGCTGTTCGCGAGCCTGGAGCGTGAGACAAAATGCCCGCTTGCCGTCCGCGTCGCGGGTCAGCCCTGCCAGGCGTCCCGGAATGCGCCGCATAAGAGCACGGGTCACGGCAAAATATCCAAGGTAGGGTCCGCCAAACTGCTGGGGAATTCCCAATGGTTGTCCTTCGCCCACGGCAACGTCGGCGCCCCAGTCACCCGGCGAACGCAGCACTCCGAGGGATAAAGGGTTCGCGACGACGATTAAAAGAATTCCCTGCTGGTGGAGCCTTTCGCTCAGACCTTCGAGATCTTCGAGGACGCCGAAAAAGTTCGGCGTCTGGATGACCACGGCCGCGATATCCGGACCGAGTTTTGAATCGAGATCCGCCGCTGTAAAGGTCTTGTTAACAGAAAAAGAAAATTCATCCGCTGAATAAGGTGTCCCGTTCAAATAAGTTTGAACAACTTCCCGGTAATGTGGATGGATGCCGCGCGAAAGTAGGACTTTTGTACGGTCCGTATGGCGAAGCGCGACAAGGGCCGCTTCGGCGAGACTGGTCGCGCCGTCGTAATGGGAGGCGTTGGAAACATCGAGTCCCGTCAGTTCTGCGATAAGGCTCTGGTATTCGAAGATAGATTGCAGCGTGCCCTGAGCGGCTTCCGGCTGATAAGGCGTGTAGGCGGTGTAGAATTCGTTGCGTCCGATGATCTGCGCCACTGCCGCGGGAATAAAGTGTTCGTAGCTTCCGCCGCCGAGAAAGGACAAATGATCGTCCGAGGTTTTGTTCTGGGACGCGAGCTTCTTTAAGTGCGTCTGGAGTTCCCATTCGCTGATAGCCTCGGCGACATTGATCCGGGGATTGCGAAGCGTCGCGGGGATTTTTCCGAGAAGTTCCTGGAACGTCGCGACCCCGATTTCTTCCAGCATTTTTTGTTTGTCGTCTTCAGTTATTGGATGATAGTGCATCGTATGCCGTCCGTCCGGTTATACGCCGGTTTTTAGATGTTTTTCGTAAGTTTCTGAAGTCATGAGAGCGTCCCAGTCGCTGTCGGCCGCCATTTCGATGACAAAGAACCAGCCATCCCCGTAACAATCCTGATTGACCAGCCCGGGGTCGCTTTCGATCCGTTCGTTGACTTTATGAACCTTGCCCGTAGCGGGAGAATAAATATCAAAGGCCGCTTTGACGGATTCTACGACAGCCAGCGGCTTCTGAGCCTTTCCTTCCTGATTCATCTTGGGGAGTTCCACGAAAACGACGTCTGAGATTTCCTTTTGAGCGTAATCCGTGATGCCTACCGTCAATTGTTTGCCGTCACGGCGTACCCACTCGTGGGTTTTTGTGTATCTCAGCTCTTTCGGGAAATTCATACTGCCTCCATTTTAGGATGAGTGCTTCTTGCGCTTGTAGAAAGGTAAGGTCGTAATTATAGCCTTGAAGGAACGGCCGCGTATAATGATTTCTATCTCGCTTCCAAGAACGGCTTCTGCGGCCTCGATGTATCCGAGACCGATATTTTCTTTCAATGTTGGCGAGGGCGCACCGCTTGTGACTTTGCCGATTATCCGCCCGTTCTTTTGAATCCCGTAGCCTTCGCGCGGAATACCCCGTTCTTTCAAGATGAACCCGGCCATCTTTCTTTTCACGCCTTCGCTCTGCTGTTTACGCAAGGCGGCGAGGCCGATGAAGTCCGGTTTCGACAGATCCAGGGCCCATGAGATCCCCGCTTCAAGAGGTGTCGTGTCTTCATTCATATCGTGTCCGCAAAGCAGCATTCCCGCTTCAAGCCGCAGGGTGTCCCTGGCACCAAATCCAATGGGTGCTGTCTGCCCCGCTGCGCGTATATCCTGCCAGAGTTTTGGGACATCCGATTTTGCAACGCATATTTCGAAACCGTCTTCCCCGGTGTAACCCGTCCTGGAAATAAAGCCATCCCGGAAAGGGGCAAAACGGTAATACCGAAGCGCGGCGTACTGAGAACCGAACAGGCGTTCTATGATCAAAGCAGCTTCCGGTCCCTGAAAAGCGAGAAGCCCGTAATGTTCGCTTAAGTTCTCAAAGTGGACGTCCTCTGTAACATGAGAGGAAACCCAGGCAGAGTCTTTGTCGACGTTTCCGGCATTGACGATCAAAAAGTATTCTTGCGGCCCGGATCTATAAACAATGACGTCGTCGATCACGCCGCCGTTTTCATCGAGCATAGGCATGTAGAGCGCCTGCCCGTTTTCCATGCGGCTCAAATCCCGGGGAAGCAGTTTTTGAAGAAAAGCGAGCGCTCCCCGTCCCCTGACTTTAAATTCCCCCATGTGGGAAATATCGAAAAGACCGGAGCGCGTTCTGACGGCTTCGTGTTCATCCAGAATGCTCGTAAAATAAAGAGGGACTTCCCATTGACCAAACGCGCCCATTTTCGCGTTCAGTACGAGAAATTCACTGTGCAGTGGCAATTTGCGTAGCGTTTCCGAAGCAGAAGAGTTCAAATTATCCAGAATCAGGGTTAAATCTTGAGGCGGTTAAGGTAAATACCAGAAGGTGTTTGGGGGCCCGCTGATTACTCGCACATTATAAGTCCGGCTTCTTAAAAAGCAATGCGAAAAAAGGCCGTAAAGCCTGCCTTGAAGTTCTGTGGAGTTCGAGGATAGGGTTAAAAGGAAGTACTTTCATTTCAATGATAAATCCTGTATTCTCCTCATGCATGAAAGCCACTTCCCCGACAGGTCTTTCCGGAAAAGTTTTTCTCCTCGCGCTCAGCGCGTTTCAGGTCATTTCATTCTCACCATTGGTTTATGCCGCCCCTTCTCAAGCAGTCGGGCAGATCCAGGAAATCAAGACCACGGGACCTGGAAAATACATGATCACGATCATGAAGGGAACTCAAAAAACTTCCGTGGTTATCAACGAAAAAACCATTATTCGAGTCGCAGTACCGGCAGAAAGCCTTCAAGAGGGAGACACGATATGGTCAGTTCCAGGGTCGGGCGCAGCGGCAAAAAAACCAGCCGCTGAAGCTGCTGAACAGGAGAAAAGCGCTCAAGCTCCAGGCATGCCCCCTCAGCCGCCCGCGCAGCCGCTTGCCGTACCGCCTCCCAAGATGCCACCTCAGCCACCTAAAATGCCGCCTCAGCCGCCGGAAATACCGGAGATGCCCCAGCCGCCTCAGGTACCGCCTCCCCCGGAAATTCCCAAGATGCCGGGACAGCAAGCCGCACCTCCACCCGAGGGTGAAATGCCGGCAGGAGATCCCGCCGCTGCTGAGAAGCCAGAGAAACAGGCACCTCAGAAAGAAGAAAAGGAGTTCCCCGTTGAAGAACCTGACCCCGATTCTCTCGCTCCTGACGAAGGTCCTCTAACGGGCTCGGAAAATGCTACTGAGGACGAAACAGCTGCCAAAGCCGGGGACTCAGCAAAACCGGATGTCAAAGGGAAAGGTGCCAGTAAAGTCATAAAGACCGAGAAAGCAGAGGATGGAATCCATATAGAGCTTGAAAATGAGGCCGGAGAAGTAGAAGAGCAGGTTTATGCGCCCGCCGCTCCCCTCTTGAAACTTTCTGATGTCGAGGCATTACTGAAAGGCATGATCGCGCATATCGAATACAGCAAGGATGAAAAAGACGGTTTTCTGGCGCAGAACGTAACGGCCACTTCCAAAGATTCCCTCAGGGCCGCTTAAGTCCTTTATTAAGAAGCGCCTTTTTCCTGCCGCCCTATTTTCTTCATCGCGGTTCTTTGATTTTCGTCGAGCAGACTTGTCAAATCAACGAGCGCGGCAGCCTGAGCCCGGGCAGCTTCGGCCTTGGCAGCATATTTGGCATTAATGGCATTGTCGACTTTAGCCATATCCGGCTTATCCTGGTTCAGCTCCTGCCAGACTTCGACCATGGCCAGTTCCTGTTTCGCCTCAGTTTCGATGGTCTTGCGCTTTAACTGAAATTTGAGTTCATCGAGAGTCTTTGTCTGCGGGTCCGTAAGGCCGATTTCTTCTTTATGGCTCATGAGAAAATCGTATTTATGATAAAATTTGTCCGATAAACCAGAGCTTTCAGAATGGCCGTGGCCGGCATAAGTGTTGGATGCGAGAATTAAAAGACCTGCCGCAGCCCAAATGATCGACCTGATTTTCATAAGACCTCCTTTAACGAGTGCGTTTAAACGGGTGGAATATCTTTCAAGAATTGTCGGTGCCTGCCCGTAAATACCTTAGGATCTTTAGAATACCGCAGATCTGTCAGAATCGCCAGCTATGATACCAACGAAAACAACAAAGAGGAATCTCATGAGAAATACATTTTCTTACGCATCCGCCTTCTTAATCATAAGCCTTCTTTTCGCCCAAACCGCTGAGGCCTTTTGGAATAAACAGGAAGAACCCCAGGATGAGTCCAGTCCCAAAGCCAGCGGCACCCAGATGGGTGGAGAGGACAATGAATCTCAGCCATTTCTTGATGTTGGCAGTGATGAAAATGTGGACCGTCTGACTGATAAAGAAGCGGAAGAATTGAAAACGTATGTGGAAGAAGTGCAGCAGCATGTACAGCAGACCCGGGACGGTACCTCTGCGGCCCAGCTCTCAACCGAAGCTAAAACGGTTAAAGATGCGATGGCAGCCGAAAATCCCGGTCTGGAGGATTACGAGACTGTAAGATCTCTCGAGCCGATTCAGAAGGCGAATGCCCTTGCCGCCGTCGATGTTATACAGACCACCGAACCGTTGAATCAGGCGCGGAGGATTCAGGACGCCAGCAATCAGGCGAAGAGAGCCGCGAAACTCGTGCCTCAGAAGCCGGCCGCTTAACCTTCGCTTTTCCCGAATTGTCCATAAGCTTCAGGATTTTCTACCGCGATTTCCTGCCACAGCTTATCGGCTTCAGACTGGTGTTCGCCCGTCGCCCGGTAAGCTGTGGCTAAATTGACCTTCACCATTTTGTTTGCGGGATTGAGTTCCATCGCCTTTATAAGGTAAGGAAGTGCTTCTTTGTGCCGCTTCAAGAATACCAGGGTCGCTCCGACATTCAAATTTTCCTCGAACCCCTCCGAATTCATATCATAAAGCCGTTTGAAATCGTTAAGTCCTTCTGATTGCCGGTCGTCCATTTGCATCAGAAGAGTTGCCCTCTGGGAAAGAGTCTGTTTATCGTCAGGAGCTAGCTTCAAGGCCTCATTATAAGACTCGAGAGCCTTGTCAAGCTCCTGGTTATAGCGATGAACTTCGGCCTTTAACAGCCAGGAGAGAGGGTTCTTCGGGTGCTGCTTCATTTCACGGGCAGCTACGTCTTCAGCGCATTTAAAATCCCGCTTTTCATAGCAGGCCAGAAACTCCGCGGCGGCATCATTTTCCTGTGCTAATAGCATAGATGCACTGGATAGCACGAGTCCTGAAAGCATAAGACCTGTTATCGTTACTCTCATTTATCCGTCTCCCGGGCCTGGCCCTGTTAATGACTTAAGGTGTTACGGCCTGATTAATGAATTCATTAATTTCACTTAAATGCCGAAATAACGGTTGATACTCATTACATACTGAAAGGACTCCTATGCTCGGTAAAAATCGCAATGTCGTAATCGTAATTACAGCCCTTATAGTTTTGATAGGCCTTCTCTCCCTCACCCGCTGCGGCCGTAAAGATGAAATGAAACCGGAGAAGCTGGGCAAGGACACCGAAAAAGTCCTCGAAAAAACCGATGTTCCCCTTTATCCCCAGAGCCAGTTTATCCGCGAGAACATTGATACGGAGCAGTATCTTCGGCCCACGCCCACGGGTCTGAGCCCCGAAGATATCAAGACGACGGAAGTCTGGATTGCGGCAGCCGGAACATTTGATGACGCGCGCCTCTTCTATCAGAATTTATACCCGAATGTGATCACGGAGCGCAAGCTCGAGGAGAAGACCGTCTTTCTGCAGCTTTCAAACACAGGCGATTTAAAGAAAGCGTCCGAAGACAAAATGTCGCCCGTCATTCTCGTGGATATCAGGGATTCCAGCCTGAGCGCGGGTGAAAAATCGGCCTATTCAAACGAGCTTAATGCCTTAAAGGAAAATAAATCGCGGGATGCCGTAGCGGATAGAAGACGACTTCAGCTCGAAGAAATCCTGAAGGAAAAACCGCTTATCAAAATCAGTATCCGGGAAGTAACGGACGCTCCGAAAACCGCTTGATTCTCATTTCACAGCCGGGACGTTAGGCTGAAGCTTCGACCGTCTCGGCGATCTGCATGAGTTCGCTCAATTGAGCTCCGGCGTCTTTGAGCGGAATCATCTCTACTGGCCCCTTAAGTCCGAGCTGCGCGAAGAAGAAGGGCGGCACATTCTCGACCCCGATATATGCCATCGTGACGGTATGGCGGACCTGCTTTTCGATTTCCTTGAGCAGTGCCACCTTTTCAGCTTCCGGTTGGAAAGCCAGTAAGCCAAGCCACGTCTTACCCGCTCCCTGCTTGACAGCATCGGTCATAAGAGCATCAGAATCAAGCACCGCCGCAGCCATGAAGCCTTGCTCGGAAGCTGGCAGCGCCGTCATATTCTTGAGTTTTGCCGCCGTTTCCGCCATCTTTACGATGTCACCGTAGAAATATTTCGCGACAAGAGCCCAGTTCTGATCGAAAGCGCCGGCCAGGACTGCGGTCGGTTTGAAGTTTATATTCATGATCTCCGCCGCAGGCTGACCGATCAAGGAGGCCTGGATGGGATGAATTCCGCCGACTTCGGCCTGAATCGCCATGACCCAATCAGCTATTCCTGCGAAGTTTTTCTGGTTGACGGCTTCCTCGATTGAATCGAACCGCTGGCCCGTCGCGACATAGAGCATGTTCTGAATGTTGTCGCGGCGAATTTCGAAGTGGTTGATCATTTCAGAAATGGCTGCGGCTTCTTTACCCGAAGCTGTCTCAAGTTCCGCCGCGGCGCCGGAAATAAGAACATCAAGATCCTTCACCGTGCCTGTGTAAGCCTGCATTTCGTCGACGATATCAAGGATGCGCGTCCGATCCAAATCGATATTCCGCGCCGAAATTTGCGCCTTGAAATCCACGTGAATCTCATCGTGCCGTTCGGCATGAGAAAGCTCGTGGCGGATCCAGGTGCGGAGACTGGCCGCTTTAATTCTAGCGTCTATTTCCTGATCGAAAGAATGGCGCGTATAGAGCAATTTCTCGACACTCATCACGATTTCAGTTTCACCATTGCCGAGATGCCGCGCGTAAGCCACTTTCTTGTCACCCAGAAGAGGATTGTTCAGATCAAGCTGAAGTCTCACAGCCCCCTGCTGGATAAGCATCGCGAGAATGGACTCGTCCGTCAACTCGTCATCTTTATCCAGAGACGCGACGCTAAGTAAAAGCTGTGCGATTTTCTTGCGCTCCGTATCGAATCCGGCGTCACCAAAACCACCGCTGCCAGCAATCGTCTCGGTCAAGCGGGCAACTTTGGCGTCATAAGACATACTTTCTTCCTCGGCCGCCGCTACAGCTTTATCAAGCGCAGGCGGAGGGCCGGGGGCTCCGACAGTTTCCACAGGTGCTTCAAACTTAATTTCCTTTTCCACATAAACCGCGTCACGTAGTTCAGAGCGCGCTTCTTCCGCATCCTCTGCCAGATCAGCCGGGGTCTTCGCCTTCGGCATCGTACGGCTTAGAAGGTCAGCTGCGTCGATGCTATAGCGAAGATAACGTCTGCCGTCTTCCTCGATCGCACCCACAATTTTGAATCCATATCTATCCCTGTAGATATTATGCGCGACCATCGAGAGTTGGTTGAACGCCTCATCATCCAGCGTCGGTTCCTTAATTTCGGCATCCAGAACGACTCTTCGAGAAGGCTGGCCTCCGGCAAGCATCTTGCTCGCCAGATCGTGCAGAAGAGATGTCATCAAGCCGCCGCCGCGCTTCGTTTCATCAACCATGATATTTGAGATATACGCAGCTTCAGGATCTTTATCCTGCTCGTCTGCATTTCTGTAAAGAGAACCTTCGGGTGCCTCATTAATGCCTTCTTCATACCAGACGATTCCCTCGGCGTGCTTCAGTCGGGACGCCAGATTGAAAGCATAAACCTCTCCGTTTTTCATAATGACCGTGCTGAGCTGCTCCGTATCATTAGCCAGTACTTTGTCGTAGCTTCCCGTGCCGAATTCGATCACTTTGTACTTCTCGGCCGTCTTTTTGCTGATATCCAGGACCTGCTTTTTGATAGAGGCGTCCGTCGGATCGATGGGGCCCGTATAGAGATCCTTTGAAGGATCGAAGCTGAAAAGGACTTTGCCATTGCCAAAGGCCGGCACCTGGACTCCTTTTCGTAGAAGAGTCAGGTAGTAAGAGGCGGTATCGCCGTCTCCGCGCTTAGTCACGGCAAAGGCCTGGCCAAGCCGCTTGAACGATTCCAGATCTTCCTCGGAAGGTTCTTCGATACGGGCAGCAATACGGCCGAATTCGCCTTCATTAAGGCCGAGAATAACGTTTGCTTTATTTTCTCTTTCAAGCACTGATATCTGGTTCCGGATCTGAATCAATTTGACTTCGATCCTAGCTGCTTGAACAGGGCCGGCCGATTGAAAAGCCGCAGTTTGCGTACGTTCTTCCGTTTTCAACCGGGTCAGCTCCGAATTGCGGTCCTGCCGGTCCTTATTAGCCGCTAGCAGGTCTTTTATTGTTGCGCGGTTTTCGATACCCAATTTCTTCATAAGATATTCTTCGATGAAGGACTGGTCGGCCGCTTTAAACAGCGAACGGAGAGCCGCGGTGTAAATCATGCCGTCCTGGCTCTTAAGATGAACAGCGATACGATCCATATATTTTTCCGCCAGGAGCGGGTTGTGCGCCGCAAGCTTCGCGGCGCGGGCAATGATTCTCTTGAACAGCCTTGTCGTTCTGGCTCTCTTATACGATTTTTCGAAGCCAAGGCTTCCCGGAGCATTCTGCTTAATTTTTTGCATAAGGACTTCAAATACTCGTCCGTCTTCATCCTTGGCAGGATGGTAGGCATTGATTTTTCTTTCCACTTTTCGATCACGGTTCGCCTGGAACGCCGCATACACCGCCGCTGTTAATTCTTCCGGCGTGCGAACGCCTCTCATAAGCCGGGCGGTCGCATGCTCCCCGATCAACAGCTCAAGCTTCTGTAACTCAATCTGCATTCTTTCCAACATCGCGACGTGCTTGGCTCGGAAAGCTGCGCGCTCTGATTCCGGAATCTTCTCATCATTGTAATACTGATCAAGGTAATTACCCGCGCCCGTCTTTTTAAAGCCAGAAAGGTCGGTCTTGATTACTTCCCATTTATTTTCTGAGTTCGCGCGATGCGACCAATAAGCCTTAAGTTCGCGGATCATTTCCGTCTCGGCGATCCAGCCCTTATGCCCTGTCATGCCCATCTTAATGTAATAGGCCTTGATGCTTTCTGGCGTGAGTGGATCCGCAAGATGGATTACCTCATGAGCTACCGTTGACGCCGAGTACCCCTCCGGCTCTTTATTGTTACCTTTGATGAAAATGACGCCAGACCGTCCGAATCTGCCGCCCGTAAAACGTTCTATCCCTTCGTTGAAACCATCAGAACCCGAATGTCCAGTCGCCTTTTCGAAGGCGTTCCATTTTTCTTCAGGAATGACAACAATGAAAGCTTCGGGCAACATGCCGTCGAGGTATGTTTCAGCATGACCCGCAAGACCTATATCAGCAAATTTGACGAGGTGAACTTCAGCATCGGCAAGATGATGCTCTTTCAAGTCGGGATATCCGACAGCTGCTACATCGTTATTCCCGCGGAAATATTTCAGATCCTCGAGCATTTTCTCACGCAGGCTCTTATTTTTACCCAGGCCGGAATAAAAGGCCGCTGTAAGCGCCTGGCTATCCCGAACAATATCGCCTCTCTCCTGATCCATGGATTTCCACTCAGCTCTTTCAGCCAGAACTTCTTTCAGGGCGCGGCCCCGATCTCTTGCGATCTTGTGAGCCATACCGATCTCTACATTCTCAATTGCAGCGGCAGCTTCATCCATATTTAACAAGGATCCGGCACCCTCCAGAGCCTTGCTTAGCAGGTGCTGATAAGCGGCAAGATCAGAAGAGCGGGCCAGAAGCGCGATCGGATCCCTAAGTTCGGAACGGGCTGTTTCAACCTGATACGCGGTCGTCACCATGGTTTCAAACTGATCAAGGACATCCCATGCATTCGGGTCCGAGCTATCGAGACCAAACGGTGCCGGAAATCTGCCGGCATACATGGGTTCTTTGGAAAAGCGCGCGTGATTAACCAGCTCTTTCCTGTACGATTTCACAATACGCTTCATTTCTCTGGCAAGAGCCGAAGCATCCTTAACCTTGTAAGTACCGGGTTCGTAAATCCGTTCGTCATGGCGGAGCTTCTCGAGCTCAGCTCCGAATCCGCTCATGAGCTGCTGACCTGCACGCACATAGCCATCACGCTCAAAAGCAGCTTGAATGGGTGAAAGCAGGTAAGAACGTGAACCGTAATCCTGGATAAGCATTTCGTTTTCACTGTTGGGCCACAGGTGTTTCTGGGAAGCCTTGAACGCCTTTCCCCTTATGGCACTTATATCGAATCCCTCATCGTGAAAGGGATCTTCAGGAACGATGATCAGCGAGCTAAATCCGGCTTGGAGACCAAAAGGAACGACCATTTCTGTCACCTCGCCGCGGCCCTCAAGCCCCTGCTTTTGAGCCAGTGCTTTGAACTTGTCACGCTTCATGACGACAACCGGCAATCCATACAGAGTCGATACCTTGGCACCGTCAAAGGAATCTCTCATAGAAGCGTCAAGCTTAATCTGCTCTTCGTGGTTCTGGTTCTTAACAAGATAATCAAACGCTTCGTTTCGGTCTCTTTCGCCCGAAGCATTTAGCTTTTCAATGGCCGCAAGATCGGCGATACGAGAGTTTGCCGCCATGCTTTCCCGCAGAGAACGAAGAATTTCTTCCGCTTCGCGTGCTTCATGCGTCCGATGGACGAGCTGGGAGACGGCCGCGAGGAGAAGAGTGCGATAGCGGTTTTCGGCAAGGAACTTTATATTGTCCGTTTTCGAACGGCCGTTTCTTTTGCTCAGATTGTCCGAATATTGCAACATAGATTTATCGATGCCGGAACCGGGCCAGAAGAAGTGGACAGCAATGGCGACGGTGATAAAAGGAGCGGCAAAAAGGATTCCTAGCATCAGGAAGGTATAGATCGCAAGTCCCAGGACAAGAGCTTCCGACAACCAGAATCCGACACTTTTAAAGGCTGATTTTGTGTCCGCGGCAGCCAAAGTCGATTTAGCATCATCCATCCAGGCAAGGTGAGAAGGCGGAAGGAGATTACGCATTTCCTCTTCCGCTGCTTTCAGCGATGCCTCATCGCCTTTCCTCATGAGATCAAGGACTCTATTTTCTCTCTCAATGAAACGTTCAGCGATCTCGTCCTTGCTGATGCGTCCCGGGTCATAACCTTCGATGGCAGCCGTCATTCTCGCCGATTCATTGATCCCATGTTGGTTAAACTTTTCGGCTGGCGGAACAAAATTATCATCGACCGTCTGGCGGTTACGGTCGGCATACGCCATTCCTACGTACGAAAGGTCATTGTTGAGATTGTAGCGGTCAGTACGGATTTGTTCCTGGGCGCCGGCAAGATCCCCTCTCTTTGATTGCAAAATTATTTTTCGATATTTAAAGTAGACTGCGTTGCTGATCTTCGGCTCTTTTGTCTGAGCGAACTGTTTGTCACTCTCCTGTTTAAGCTTGGTAAGTGCTTTCTCAGCTTTCTCGACTTGTCCATTGAGAATTGATCCTTCAATATCCTCAATCCATTTATATGCGATGTTATCCCGGAAGTAGTCGATGTAAACTTCCCAGGCATTGGGATCTCCCTGAAGGAAGCGTTCAAACGGGTCTTCGCCTGCTCTTTCCTGGAATACTCTCTGTTTGAATACCATCTTGTCGCGGTAGTTCCAGTGTTCTTTTCGCAGCGACTCAGTATAGAAGACCTGCGCGACCATCGTTTGATCGTCGCGATTACCGTAATATTTCACGAAAGCCGACGCCATGTATTCGGCGAAGTAGTCACGGAACATCTTGAACGGATCGTCAGAGCCCGCGACACGCCCGGTAATCATTTTCTCATCGAGTAGCCTGAGAGCGATGTTGCCGAAACTCTTCAGATACTCGGCCTTGGCCAGAAGTACTTCTCTTTCTTTGCCAGTAGCCTTCGCCGCCTCTTCACGGACGGTCTTAATTCTATGCTCAAAAACCGACTTATGATCGCTGCCAACTCTCATACCCTGAGCAAACTCATTCAGTCCGTATTCAGTCATTTCGTGCAGGAAGTACTGATTGACATAGAGTTCGACCGCGCGTGCAGGATTGGCTCCGACGAGGCCGCTGAAACGGATCTCCAGGAAGTCGTTCATAGCGTCTGAACCAAAATAGATTTTATTGCCCTTGACCGAGGCCATCGTATCCTTGCCCGCCTCGATCTCGATATCAATATTGGCCTTCAGGAAAGGAAGCATCGCCCGCACCATTTCCTTGAACGCTTCGGGAGCATCAGGATTGCGTAAGATCACATCCGATTCCGTCACAAGCGTGTCGCGAAACTTTTTGAGCATCGATGTCGTATAAGCAAGGCCGTTTTTCTTTGCAAAACCCAGCACTTTCTGACGCATGCCGGGGAACGCTGCCATCGCGGCATCCAATATTCCGAGAAGCGCCTCGTTCAGAACCTCTGTCTCCCGGGCGATTATTTCTTCTGCTTCGGCGGGAGAGACCTTACGAAGCGCCTTGAATTCCGTCTCTTTCTGTTTCTTGAGTTCACGAGCGCTTTTAAGGTGGTATAGAGCGAGCCCTCGTCTGAGCGCTGCGAGTTTAGCTGAAGATCCTGGAACTTCCATAAGCTGTTCGATGCGTCTTTTATAGACGCTGATAATTTGTTCCGTCGTTATTTCGATTCCCTTGCCGAAAACATTCATACTCATTCCATCTTCGAGAATCCGCGCGGCTTCGTTATCTTTCCCATCGATTAGGTCTATAACGTTTGTCATGGAAGCAGCATCGGAATCAGACAGCTTACCGCTGCCTTTGTTGAAAGAAGCGAGCAGTGGCTCTAATCCGACCGCGGAGAAAGCTCCCTCAGAGATATCTTCCAGGTCGACGCCTTTACCATTCAGCACTCGGGCAATCTGGGCTATCGGGAGAGCATCAACATTCGCATGGCCGCCTTGTAAAGTGAGTTTTTCCAGCGTTTCGATAGTATCCCCGATATTTACCATGCCTTCGATCGTTGCATCTTTATCAACAATGAGGTTGGCGAAAATCAAAGGAATGACATTTTGCAATTCTATTGGCGCTATGGCAGGGACCGTCAAGTCGACAGTGCGGCTCGCTACGATGATCCCGCGGTCTTTAATAGACTGCTTTGTTTCTTCTCCATCAAGGAGATAAGTGAGTTCGCGCAGCATTCCCTGACGCGTAATGTCATTGCGTGACAGGATTCCGAGAACTCGGGTTTTGAGTTCGCTCATAATCTCTAACTCGGCGATTTTCGCTGTGCGATAAGCCTTTTCGTCAAAGCCCGCCGGATTTTTTGCTTTTTCAGCTTCGATTGCTTCATCAGACAACGCCGCTTCAAGAGCTTTTGTGCGTGCGTTGAACCTTTGTACGAGATCTCTGCGGTCATATTTGGAAGCAGTCACAATCCACTGAGCTTCACGATGTCCCCAGCCGCCGCGGATCATATTGAGTACGGTCTCAATTCCAATTTTATGCTTTTCGGCAAGTTTTTTGAGCGCTTCGGCGCCAAGGGTACTCTCGATAGGATCGTTTTCGAAAAGCTTTTTGCGGGCGTCTTCCTTAGCGAGGTGCTTTCTAGCCGCTTCGAGATCGCCTTCAATAATTTTTCGGTCTCTAAGAACATTAATGTAGGCATCCAGCATATCTTCTTCGAGAGAGGACAGAACATCTTCTTTCTTCAGACTTTTAGAGGCTGCGCCTTCGGTAAGCTTTTCAATTTCTTTCTGTGCTTTCAGGTAGGAATCGATACGGCTGATGCAAGCTTCGTCACAGCCTTCCCCGCTCAATTCTGCAAGGAATTCTGCCTTGTTCTTAGAAAGGGAATCTGTAAATTTCTTGATGATTTGGTCTAAGTCTTTGTATTCCTTAGAAAGAGAACGTTTTTCATCAGCGAGTTTTTCATTCAGTTTATCGAGATGTTTCTTGTTAGCGCTGATCTCGAGTTCCTTTTCCTTAGCTTTGATCATAGTCATCAAATGATTAATCTTCTCGGCCGAAGGCTTATTATCCGGGGCAAGGTCAATACGCGCGCGAAGCCAGACACTCGTCGGCTCTTCTGCCATGAACTGTGAAACTTTCGTTCTCATCCATTCGAGTTTTGCGTTAGTGGATCTGTTTCTCCATGCGCTTTTGACTGCGCCAGTAATGCGCCGCATTAAGCTATCGGACGGATGGCGCGCGGTGACGCCGTCGAAACGGACCGTATCTTTATCAATGCCGATATTAAAGGAACCTTCCGGAAGATCCGCAGTTTGTAGTTCGAGGGGACCTTTACCGAGCGTATAGACTTTCCCTTCAGGGCTCGTAAGAGACGTCAGTTTTTTACCTTCAGAGGTCGTTTCGATTTTGAAGGTATAAATACGGCCGCCGATCTCGATTCTTCCCGAAGCGGCCGGCACCGGAGAAACCCGGACTTCTTTTGCCATATCCTGTTTATTTAAATAGCGCATAAGGAAGAAAACGCCCGCAAACAGGACTGCAGGGAGGGCCATAGCAAGGAAAGGGGCTGCAGCTGCAGCCGTTCCAGGCAGTGCAGCCGTCACGAAGGCTTCCAGTGAGAAGCCAGTCGCGGAAATAATAAAGCTTGAGGCTCCATGCATCAGAGGTGCACCAATGCCTCCAAGAGCAAGAATTCCAACTATTTTCTTCGTACGGGACTCCATGCCTTCAGTCCAGCTCTTATAAATGCCGCTGACGCTTTCTTTCAGTTTCGAGAAATGATGACCGATGGATTCCTTACTCGCGGCGAAGTAATAAGACAGTGTAGAGCCGTAAACCGTGAAGAAGGAAATCATGACGGGTGCAATCGCGGCACTAGCCAAAACCACATAAGCCAAAGGCAGCATTGCCGGCATTGCAAAGAAGGCCAAGACCGTCAGCGACGTCAGGAGGCCGATGCTTGCGTAATTGACCCATCTAGGGGCGAAGAACATAGAAAGAGTCGTAAGAAGGCCCGGAACGACCCAAGCAGATGCCGTCAAAAGACCCGCCGCCCCAACAGCCGGCGCGAACAATACAGCGACCGCGGCGAAGCCGATCACTGCGGCGCCGACAAGAATGCGCTTTTTCCATTTGGCAAAAGATTCCTGCTTCATCTGTGAATCATAAGTAGCGCGGGCATCATTGACCAGTTCTTGAAACTCTCTGAGTTCGCCGCGTCCGAGAATGCGGGCTATAGCCTGGAACGAAAGTCCGTCTGCTACTGTATCGATTCCGCCGCCGGCAATGAGATCGTAGCGTGCCTCGAGCTGTTCCCTGTAGTCGGCATATCCGAGAAGGTCGCTCAACTCGGCCAGTCTGCCAAGATCTTCAGCGGAAGAAGCGCTCTTTGACTGCAGATTTCTAAGCTCAAGTCTGAGACGATCCGCCGTCTCAAGGATATCCGAGGTAAGTTCCCCCGTTAGCCGTCTGAGTTCGGCGATTCTATCTTTGACTTTTTGATCAGGCGCAGGATTAGCATTTAAGCGCGCCAGTTCCTGTTTGTAAGTATCCAGCCGTGCAGCGTCCAGTGTAATCTTCCAGTCTCCAAGCTCCGTCTGAAGCTGATTCAGGAGATTCCTGTCAGTATCTGAAACGGCGCTTCCTGCAGCGGTGCTTTCGGCTATTTTCTGTCTGAACTCCTCAAGATGCTTCTTTTTAGCGTCGTGGGATTCCTTGTCCAGTTTCAGAGCCGCTTTCGCGCGGGCCGCTTTACTATTGAAGTTCTTCAGTGCGGTGCCCATTACGATGATTTCACGATCGATCTTTTTCTGCGCTTTTACCGCGTCGAGCTCATCGATAGCGAACTTATCCGCACCTTTCTTCCATAGCTGCTTAAACATCATCCTTATGACGAACCCGAGACGTCCGAAGAACGTTTCCGGAACAGATTCCTGCGAATCATACAGGTCTGAACCCAAATCTATATATTTGTCATAGCTCATCGAGCCAAAGCCGTAACGGCTGCCATTCTGATAAATAACACGACGGCCTGAAATGCTCGGCGCGTCAAAAACATTTTTATGTTTATCAAGGCTGAAGAAACCCTTGGCGCCGCGTTTGTATAGTTCGCCGCTATTGATACCCGAAATGATATCGCCGGCAGGATTCGCAAGGAGGGAGCTTTCGCCGCTGATATCGGATGCCTGGAGAACGGAGTTGACGACGATATAGTTATTAAGGACATTAACGCCGATAAGCGAACCCAAAAACGTATTATTTTCTCCAATCTGCGTTCCTGCACGCACCGTAGTGCTGCGTCGGCGCTCACGGTTATTCGGGTCTACCTGGTTGCCGAGGAACCGGTTATTGGCGGCGGTTGTTACACCCTTCTGGATGACTGTTCCTTCGTCAAGGAAGTTGTTGTCCCCGAGTTTGACTTCATCTTCCAGAATGGCGCCGTTAGAAATAACAGTGTTAGCGCCGATGATAACTTCGCGGCCGAACGTTACGCTCTTTCCTATGACTGCCCCCTCGCCCAATTCCACTCCGTTGCGAAGGACCGTCTGCACCGAATCCTTATGAACAAGGGCCGTCTTGCCATTGATTGTGACCCATTCGAAGAGACCCTGCTGGGAATCGACATTTTTCATTTTATACTGTTTGTTGTCGCGGTGTTCCAGATCCGCGTTCGAGATACCTTTTTCTCGTTCGCGATGCGCCGCATCAATCATGCGGCGTGCTTCAACACTCAGCTTCTGATGGCGCACAACGAGAACTCCAGCGGTACCGCTCACATTCTCTTTGGCAACGACGAAATCGATACCTTCTGACGATATGACCGATACGTGTCCCGTGGCAGCGCCTACGAGAATCTCCGACGGAGTGTTTCGCGCCAGAGCAAGGCGATGTGCATCGTTCTCAACTACAAAGCGAATGGTTTCGGTGCCATTATAGTAAATTTCAACGGTAAGGCCTTTACAGCTTTCAGCGTCGCCGCAGTCCTGTGCCATGGCCATGAACTCCGAGGCAAGAAGTCCATTGCGTATGGCTGCCGCTGTGCCGGCACTCCCGGGTGCTCCGGGCGCATTGACGCGGATAACTCTCCGGCCATCCTTACTGACGTCGACTACTCGGGTCTGTTCAGTCGTGGCGGTTTCGGCTCTTTCAGCAGCTACAGTATCAGCGACACTCGCATCAGCCGAGGCTGCGGCGTCTTCTGAGGCGGAAGGTGTCACGGCACTTTCCATACGGGCGGGAGCATCGAGAGCTGTCAGATCAATTCCGTTTTCACGCATAAGATTTATAAGGACGGACGGTAGTTCTTTGGCGTCTTCCACGGAATTCTGATACTGCACGTTCTTCTCTGCTACGGCGGGCTCCGACATCAGCGTCGCCTGTGAAGATCTCATTTTAGCGTAGCTGTCGGTAAGTCTATCTGCTTTGAGGGTCTTGACTGTGGTCTTGCTGCGAGAGAAAGCAATACCTCCGGCGAAAAGACCGGCGCCGAGAGCCACGCTGACCGCCAGCGTGATTGAGGGTAGAGCGAGGAAGACAACGGCCCCGACGCCGAAGAGGCCAAGGCCAATAAAAAGGGATTTGACTGGATGCTGTCTGATAAAAGACGGGCTCAGGTAGCCAAGCGAATAAGCGATGGACCCGGCCGTGAGGCTGAATAAGAAACGGCCGAGATTCATCGAACGGCCGAGCAGACTGCTAAAATAGCCGCCCTCAAAAGCGCGGGCCTGTTTGTCCACATTCGTCCGGCTCTTGAGGATGTTATCGACCCTGCCGAGCAATCCCGGACTTTCACCCAGCGAGTTCTCGAGCGTCGCATCCGGCATTATGCCTTTGATCGTGCCCAAGTAAGAGATTGCATTGATAGCGGTCGCAGAGCCTGCATACACCATGGCTAAGATTTCCTTCACATACTCGTGGCCATCCTGCAGGAGTCTTCTCAATTCATCTTCCACAGCCTGGCTAAGCAAGACGTCGCCGTCCTGGAGAGTCTCCAGGAGAAGCGCCATTTCCATCACAAGTTCCTCCTTTGTTTTTCCATCGCGCGAGTCCGCAAAATCAGACAGCATTTTTTTGGCGATTTCCTGTTTCTGATCCGCTGTCAGACTGCTGTTTTTTGTCACGTGATCAAGCGGATTGGTGAAAAGGTCACGTTCCGCAACGGAAAGGAAGCTGCCGACATTCTCGCGCAGAGCGTCACGGATCGCTATATCGGCATTATTAAGCGCCGCTACATTCTCGTTCATTTTTCGGTCGCTGTGTTTCTGCGCTACCTTCTTCGAATTCTCTTCGGCTCCGCGCACGGCATGGACTGCCAGATCATCCATCATCGTCGTCATGTGGTTTTCAGCCATAAGATTCAGGAATTTGCGGTATTCTTCCGCCTTGGCTTTTGCGGCCTTAATATCTGTTCCGTGTTCCAGATAAAGGTAAGTGGGCCGGCCGATTCCCAGAAAACCTTTTTCGGTAGTCTGGCGGGCCCGGCTCTGCTTTTCGAGGATCATGCTGCTGTAACTCGTCATCGCAAGATCGAAGAGCTCGCGGGTCATCAGCTTGCCGCCGAGTTTTTCGAGGAGACGCTGCTGCACTACTTTATAATTCCCGCTCGTCACGCCGCCCGGGATCTTCCAGCCAAGGGAAGCGAGGCGCTGATTCAGGATACGCAGGGCTTCGGAGTAATCATCCATTCCGTTGACCCCGCCCCCGTTCTTGACGAATTCCTCAAAAATCCGGCGGATGATACTCTGAACCTGTCTCTTATACACATCTCCGAGCCCACGAGACTAAGGCGAATCTCGTATGCCGTCTTCTGCTTGAA